>Ga0209755_10000132_pt1 | contig 141214 bp, 110 predicted proteins | sample TergutCo191P1_FD_187301 | JGI IMG/M metagenome (GOLD analysis project Ga0209755, IMG submission 187301) | Cornitermes sp. P1 segment gut microbial communities from Petit-Saut dam, French Guiana - Co191P1 (SPAdes) (version 2) | ecosystem: Host-associated > Arthropoda: Insects > Digestive... | reverse complement strand
TTCCCGGTGGCTATTGCGCAGGTGTCACACCCGTTCCCATTCCGAACACGGAAGTTAAGCCCTGCTGCGCCGATGGTACTGCGTGGGCGACTGCGTGGGAGAGTAGGACACCGCCGGGGTTTTTATCCGGGGCGCCTGCCATATAGACAGGCTCCCCCTTACATCAAGGTTCTCTAACTCATGTTGGAGAACCTTTTTTTTTGATAATGACGCTGCGCTAAGGGCGAAAATTTATTATATTTATATATTGGAAAGGATCATTAATTATGGCAACAGACATAGCAGACTTGCAAGATATTGTAGGCAAGATTGGGATTTCGCAGGTGGCCCTTACAGACAAAATATCGAGTCTTGCCGATGAAGTAAGACTGTGGGTTGGCCGCTTTGGTAACAATATGGGTTATTTAATTGAAATAATCCTTGTTCCGGGCATAAGGCAGAAAATGAATGAATTGGGGCATAATTTCAACAGGCTTTCTGCGAGGCAGCAATATTTTCGTAAAAATGGAACACCTTTGGTGGAAGTTGATCTTTTGCTTGGAAACGGGGATGAGGCAATGGCAGTTGAGGTTAAAACAGAATTATCAACTACATCGGTACAGGATCATGTAAGGCGATTGGAAAAATTACGCAAGAATGAATCTGAAACTGATTTAGCTGGCAAAACCTTGTATTCTGCGGTAGCGGGGCTGCATATTGACGAAGATGCCCGTAAGATGGCGCTGGGTCTTGGGATGTATGTCGTGGAAATGTACGAGGATAAGAAGTTTATATCGGTGGTTAAGCCGGAAGTTGAACTTGGGAAGTGGTAGTTGTAAATTTAGCGCTGCGCCGGTGGTACTGCGCGGGAGAGTAAGCATCCACCCCATTCGCACCCGAGACACTTTTTTATTTGACAGGGCGGATGCCGAGGACGTTGGGTAGTGTTGACGCGGCGGCGGCTTTGCCTCCCGCCGAAAAATCACCTATAAATTCGTGGGTTTCTTTGGCGGTGCCTATGTACATCTGCGACGGGGAGCCGCCCTCCATGTACATCGCGCGGTCTATTGATATCGGCAGACCCTGCAAAATATTTATGAACTCGTGTACGGAGTGCGCGGCGGTGGACTGGATGAAGAGTACGCGCCCGGACTTGTCTGTGCCCACCGACAATATGCTCCAGCGCCGCTCGCTCTCCTGCCAGACGTTCTTGCCGGCGCAGGAGATCATCCGTATCGACTGCACCGCCGACCCGTACTGCATACGTATCTTCTCGAAATCGTCGCAGTCCATGTCGATGATCCTCGCCGGCGCGATATTTTTTTCTAACGGCTCAAAGAACAGGACCGTTTTGTCTTTGGATACCCGCGAATTGTTGGTGTGCTCCGACGTTTTCATGTGCGAGACGCTGCGGCGGTAGTCGGCCTGGTACATAGCCGCGTTGACGGCCGCCGTCAGGCCCTCTTTTTTGGCCCACTCCCGCGCCGTCATCAGCTCCCCCTGGTTAGGGTGGCTCGCGTTCATCAGCACCAGTTTGTAGCGCTTGGTGTCGATGCGCAGCACATTGATTTGCGCCGTGGTGTCGTTTTTGTACGACGGGGAGCGGAATTGCGCAAACTCCAGCCCCGGCTCAAGCGTCCGCCACTGGGCCGCCGCGCCGATGTAGAATCCGATAATGATCAGGGGTGTCAGTATATTTTTCATATCTTTATAAATATACAATACGTTTGACATCCGTCCATCCATTATGTTAATTTTATTATTATGTCAGGCATATTCCCATCCCCGATACGGTTTGAACCCATCTTCAAGGAGAAGATCTGGGGCGGTACTGCGTTGCGCGACGTTTTGGGCAAGGCCGCGCCGGAGGGGCGCAACGTGGGGGAGTCCTGGGAGGTCAGCGGATGGGGGGACAGCCAGACGGTCGTGTCGCTTGGGGCGTACGAGGGGCTGACGCTCGGCGAACTGTTCAAGCTCTCGCCGGACGGGCTTGTGGGGTCGACCGCCGCGGACAAAAGCAGCTTTCCGCTGCTGTTCAAGTTCATAGACGCCCGCCAGAACCTCTCCATACAGGTGCACCCAAACAGCGAGCAGGCGCGCGCGCGCGGGTGGGGCGATCGCGGGAAGACTGAGGCGTGGCACGTGGTAGACGCCGACGAGGGCGCGCAGATCGCGCTTGGGTTCAACCGCGGCGACGTATCGCGTGAGGAGGCCGCCGAGGCCCTGCGGGAGGGGAACTTCGAGTCGCTCATGAACTTCGTGCCGGCCAGGCGGGGCGATACCTTCTTCATCCCCGCCGGGACCGTGCACGCCATCCTCGGAGGAATATTGATATACGAGGTGCAGGAGGAGTCCAACACCACGCTGCGCCTCTATGACTGGAACCGCCTCTGCCCGGCGGGCAATCTGCGCGAGCTCCATATAGACGACGCGCTGGACATCATCAAGTTCGACGAAAAGCGCCCGCTCAAGCCGGCGCCGGTTACGATAGACGACAACGACTCGTTCGTGTACGAATCGCTCTGCTGCAGCAAAAAATTCGTCATGAGCAGGTACACGTTCGCCAGGGCCGGCAAGGCCGACCTCGACACCATAGACGGCTTCCGCGTCATGTCGGCGACTGCGGGCAGGGCGGAGATTTGCGCGGGGGACAGCTGCGTAACGCTTGGGCTGGGGCAGACCGTGCTTATACCGTCGGAATTGGACGGCGTGAGGATATACGGGGACAGCGGGACGGACGTGCTGATTACGACCGCGGGCGTTATTTGACCCCCGTTATTTTATGCGCCGGTATTTGATGACGCCGTTCACCGCCCAGGTCAATAAATAGAACGCGCTGCGGATTACACCCATACCCAATACCTTCCGGTAGATGTTCCACTGCGGCAGGACCATCCCCCTCTTGGATGCCGTCAGCGAGTCGCCCCGCATCCGGTAATCCACCAGAATGTCCCCATACCCCACAGCGGTCAGACCCTGCTTCATTATATTAAGCCAGAAGACATAGTCATCCCTCAAATTCCGTAAATCCTCGTTAAACCGGACCTTTTCCCGTAATTTATGCGTATCAAATATGGATGCCGACGGAAATATCGGGCAGTGGTACAGCATCTTCCCGAAATCCTTTTTGCCCGGATTTCTGTAAGGCGGCAATATCTCGCGTTGACAACGGCTGTCCTTACGTCTATATCCGCAAAAATATATTGCGGCATTATCATCACGGCTGGCGCTTATGTGCCCCGCCATCCGCTCAAGGTAATCGTCATCCCAAATATCATCCGAATCCAAAAAGGCGATGTACCGCCCGCGCGCGTGCTCCATCCCCAGATTTCTGGCCCCGGACGACCCGCGGTTTTTGGGCGAGGCGACGAGTTTTATCCTCGGATCATTTTCGGCGTACCCGCGCACAACCCCCGCCCCCGCCCCCCCGTCCGGCGAGCAGTCGTCCACAACGATCATCTCCCACCCCCCAGCCGTCTGCCGGAGCACGGATTCAATAGTGGCGCCGACCAGATCGGCCCCGTTGTACATCGGCGTGATTATTGAAAACATCGGGGTGTCCATGCCTCTTAAAATACATAATGGGAGGGATAACCGCCCGGACTGGGATAAAAATCTCCCTGATACGCAAAATCCATGTAATCCCCGTTTATACAATATTCGCACATCATTGCATGGATATTAAAATATCAATATATATAATATATTTGCGTACCCCCCGTTACATTTATTATATTTGAAGATTCTATGAAACAGATATAGTTTGGCGGATATCTAACCATAACGGACAGACGGGTTACCCGGAGATACCTCGATGAAGAAGAAACATGGTATAGTGCTGGCGGTCTTTGCCGCGATAGGCGTTGGCATTATCGTGGTGATGCAGATGTTTGCCGCGCGGGCCAAGGCCAGTGCGGCGGCAGCGCCGGGTACGGGGGGCCGCGGGCCGGTGGCCGTCGAGGTAGGCGCGGTGTCGGTGCGGCCCATGATCGACATCCGTGAGTTCGCCGGGACCGTTAAGGCCTCGTACACCTACGTGATATCGGCGAAGGTGGGCGGGCGGCTCATGAACATAAACAAGCGCATAGGCGACGAGGTGAGGGCCAACGAGCTTGTTGGGCGCATAGACGACACCGAGTACAAAAACGCTCTCGACGAGGCGCAGACGCAGGTGCGCGTAAGCCGGGCGTCGCTGCAGGAGGCGCAGGCGCAGCTTTCGCAGGCGGAGCGGGAGCTTGAGAGGGCGCGGGGGCTTGTGTCCAAGGGCATATCTTCCCAGTCGGAGCTCGACGCGCTGCAGACGCAGGTCGAAACGCAGCGGTCGCGCCACGAACTCGCCAAGGCGCAGCTTGAGCAGCGTCAGGTTCTTCTCGACAGGGCCAACACCAGCTTCGAGTACACGCAGCTGCGCGCGTCGCAGGCCGGGTTCGTCGCCCAGCGCCACGTAGACGGCGGCACGCTTATGTCGGTAGGCGGGGCGATAATTACGGTTGTGGGGCTCGACACCGTTTTCGTGGAGCTCGCCGTTACCGAGAGGGACTACCAGAGCCTGCAGCCGGGCAAGGCCGCGATCGTGACTACCGATGCCATACCCGGCAAGACCTTTGAGGGCGTGGTCTACCGCAAGGCGCCGTTTTTCCAGTCGGCCTCGCGCACCGCTGCAGTCGAGATAGCCCTGCGCAACCGCGACATGGCGCTAAAGCCGGGCATGTTCGCGCGCATAAACATCACCCTGAGCAACGACAACGCCGCAAGGGTCGTGCCCGCCGCAGCGTTGGTCGAAAAAGAGGGGAATTACTCGGTGTTCGTGGTGGGGGATTCGCTAAAGGTCAGGAATATCCCCGTTAAGGTGGGCATAAACGACGGGAATTACGCGCAGATACTGTCGCCTGCCGATTTGGACGGGCAGATTGTGACGCTGGGGCAGCATTTGTTGAGGCCGGGGGCCGTGGTGAATATCACCGCGGAACGGAAACCTGCGCCGCTGCCGCCGGCCAAAAATTAATGCGGGGGCGGCCATTGCCGGTATTGCCGTAAAAATCCGGGCAATAAGGGGGATGGCCGCCCCTGAAATCTGGTCAATGTAAATGTATGCATGTATGTGCAATAACGGAGATACGGAATGAGCGGTCAGATACCCGGCGGAGATTCGTCAAGCGGGCATTCGGGGTTGGTGGCGTTCCCGGTGCAGCGGCCTATTATGACCACGGTCGTATTTTTGATCGTGGTGATCATCGGCCTGTTCTCGCTTACGCGCCTGCCCATAGACCTTATGCCCGAAATCACGATGCCGACCGTCACCGTCGTCACCACATACGAAAACGCTGGCCCCCTTGAGGTCGAAGAACTCATCACCCGCCCGATAGAGTCCGCGCTGTCCGCCCTGCAGGGCATCGAGGAGATCACGTCCACATCTACCGAAGGCCGCAGCACCGTGCGCGTCACGTTCCCGTGGGGGACCAACCAGGAGGCGGCGATAAACGATATGCGCGACCGCCTCGACCGTATTCTGGGGCGCCTGCCCGACGGCGTGGACCGCCCGATGATCCGCAAGTTCGACGTTTCCGCCATGCCCATACTCACCCTCGGCGTCATGGGCGGCGATAAAGACCTGGCGACGCTGCAGCAGACGCTCGAAGACCAGGTGCAGTACCGCTTCGAGCGCGTGCCGGGCGTGGCCACCGTCGACATACGCGGCGGGCGCAGGCGCCAGATACAGGTCGCGTTGCGCGCGGCGAGCATGGAGGCGTACGGCATGTCGACCGACATGGTCGTGGCCGCGCTGCGCCGCGAGAACCAGAACATCCCCGCCGGGTCGGTAGTGGCCGGCAACCGCGACGTTATGGTCCGCACCCTCGCCGAGTACAACGATGTAAGGGATGTGAGCGCTACCGTCGTAACGGTGAATGACGGCGTGCCCATACGCATATCCGACGTAGCCGAGGTGTTTGACGGGCTTGAGGAACAGACGTCTTTGGAGCGCATCAACGGCCAGCCGGGCATTCGCCTCTCAATCGCCAAGCAGACCGGCAGCAACACGGTGGCCGTGGCGCAGGGCGTGCAGCGCGAGGTGCGGCGCGTCAATCAGGATATAGACGGGCTGGAAATCATCACCCTCATAGACAACGCGAAGTACGTCGAGCGGGCGATGATGTCGGTAGCGCAGGCGCTGGTGCTCGGCGGCGTGATAGCGATCATCGTCATCCTGCTGTTTTTGCGGAACATCTCTACTACGGTTATCATAAGCGTGGCCATCCCCATATCCATCATCGCCACGTTCGCGCTTGTATACTTCTGTGGGTTCACGCTCAACATGATGACGTTCGGCGGGCTGGCGCTGGGGATCGGGATGCTTTTGGACAACTCCATTGTCGTGCTCGACAGCATCTACCACAAACGCGAAAACGGCGTAAACCCGTACGACGCGGCCGTCAAGGGCACAAGCGAGGTGTGGTCCGCCGTTACCGCCAGCACCATCACCACGCTCGTCGTGTTCATCCCCGTGATATTCATGCGTGGCATGTCGGGCATAATGTACCAGTCCCTCGCCTACGTGGTGGCGTTCTCGCTGACCTGCTCGCTGTTCGTCGCGCTTACGCTGGTGCCCATGCTGTCATCCAAATACCTCAACCCCAAAACCTTTAAGCACGAGGGGAAGGGGCCGGTAGACAGGGTCTTCCGCGCGTCGGAAAAATTTTACGTTGGGATAGAGCGCCTGTACAGGCGGATCATCCACTGGTCTCTCAGAAACAGGGTCACGGTTATAGCGTTCGTCGTACTGCTCTTCTCGCTCTCCATGTTTATGCTGCCGATGGTTGGCGTAGACCTGATGCCCGCGGCCGACGAGAGCGATGTCATCATCAACATAGAGATGGAGGTCGGCACAAAGCTCGACCGCCTCGACGAAACCGTGCTCAAGGTTGAGGAGATAGTGCGCGCCGAAGTCCCGGAGGCCGTCAACATGCTCTCTAACGTAGCGTCAAGCCCGGGGTTCCAGGCCGTAGGCTCCAACACGGCGCGCGTCCGCACGTGGCTTGTCCCCGTTGCCAAACGCGACCGGTCGTCGGCGGAAGTGGCGAACCACCTGCGCGAAAAGCTGAGGGATTTGCCGGGGGCGACGATTCGCGTGCGCGAGGGCCAGGGCCTGTTCATTATGAGGATGGGCAACACCGACCAGGCGATAGGCATAGAGATACGGGGGTACGACCTGCAGACAGGGCAGAACCTCGCGAAGCAGATAAGCGAGGCCGTAAGCGATGTCCCCGGCGTGACCGACGTGAACATCAGCCGCGAGGCGGGGCAGCCGGAGTTCCGCGTTAAGATTGACAGGAGCAAAGCCGCCGAGCTCGGTTTGTCGGCAACGCAGATCGGCTCAACGGTCCAAACGGCTATGGGCGGTACCGCGGCTACCAAGGTGCGCGTGGAGGGCAAGGAGTTCGACGTGATAGTGAGGCTCGCCGAGGCCGACCGCCGCGGGCTCGACAATATAAACAACCTTACCGTCCTCAACAACGCAAACCGCCCCGTAGCCCTGCAAAGCGCCGCGTGGCTGCAGTCCGGCGAGGGTCCCGTGCGCGTCGAGCGACGCGACCGCGAACGCATCGTTACCGTAAGCATCAATTACGTGGGGCGCGATATGGGCAGCGTGGTCGAAGACCTGAGAACCGCGCTCAGGGAGATATCCGTGCCGCAGGAGTTTGCCGTGTTGATCCGCGGCGACTGGGAAGAACAGCAGAAAGCGCAGCGCGAAATGATGCTCGCCGTGGCTATGGCCATCATCCTCATATTCTTGGTTATGGCCGGGCAGTTCGAATCGTTCAGAGGCCCGTTCATCGTTATCTTCGCTATCCCCGTGTCGATGATAGGCGTCGTGGCCGTAATGCTGCTTACGAAAACGCCGTTTACCATACAGGCGTTCATAGGGCTGATAATATTGGTCGGCATATCCATCAACAACGCCATCGTTCTTGTAGACCTTGTAAACAGGATGCGCCGCGAGGAGAAGATCGAACTGTTCCGCGCGCTGGAGATTGCCGGCGAGCGCCGCCTGAGGCCGATATTGATGACGTCGTTCTCGACAATACTGGGGCTGCTGCCTATGGCTATAGGCCTTGGCGAAGGCAGCGAGGCGCAGGTGCCCATGGCCCGCGTCGTTATAGGCGGGTTGATGACGTCTACGCTAATCACGCTGGTGCTGATACCGGTGATCTATTCGCTCGTAGAGCAGAGGGCGGAGAAAAAGAGATTGGAAAGGGAGAATTTAGCATGAAAAACAGGTTGTTGATGGTGCCGGCAATCGCCATGGCCGCGGCGTTTGCCGCGTTCGGGCAGGACGCGCCGCCCAATGGCAATGTATCCGCCGATAATAACGTATCCGCCGCGCCGGCCGCCCCCGTGCCGCCGTCCATCAACGCCGATATCAACACGCCCCCGCCCTCAAAAAAGCCGCGTCACAGCCTCTCGCTTGAAGACGCGCTGCAAAGGTCGGTCCGCGACAACCCGCTTTTCCGCATAGAGCGCATAAATACCGATATAGCCAAATCCATAATAGAGGAGAGCGGCGCCTCCTACGACCCGTACCTGCGCGCCTCCTACTCGGCAAGCGAAAGCAGGGCTACCCCTTTCCTCGAATCGCACGACCTCTCCGCCGCCGTAACCGCCCCTTTCCCTACGGGAACGACGGTAGAGGCCGGCATAGGCGTCTCCCCGTACTCGTCGGCAAAAGACACGCTTCTGACGTTCCGCAACCGCGTGGGCGTTACGGTTACGCAAGCGCTTCTGCAGGGCGCGGGCAAATCGTCGAACCTCGTCCAGCTGCAAAAAGCAAAAATTGACCTCGACATACGTCAGGAGGAGCTCGCCGCCTACGCCCTGCGCATCCTCGCCGAGGTTGAGCGCGCCTACTGGGACCTGCGCTTCAGCGGCGAGCAGATGAACATCTACAAGTACTCCTTAGAACTCGCGCAGCGGCTGCTCTACGAATCCGATGAGCGCCTCAAAATAGGCGGCATAGCCCCCATCGACCTCGTAGCCATCCGCGCCGAGGTTGCTTCGCGCGAACGCCAGTTCTTTGACGCGCAGGTCTCCTACGACCAGAAGGCGCTCAACCTGATGTACCTGATGAACGCCGCGGAGCTCTGGGAGTCGGAACTTGTGCTTACCGACACTGAGGCGTCGCTCAACACCGCCGACAATGTCGCCGAACACATAGACGCCGCGAAGATGTACCGCACCGACTACTTAGTCGCCTTCAAGCAGGCGCAGAAGGGCGAACTCGACCTCGTGCAGACGAAAAACGGCCTGATGCCGCGCCTGGACGTCTATCTCTCGGTGCAGGGCCAGACCCCCGCCGAGTCGTTCCCAAAGGCGCTCATCCCCGGCGACGGGATCACAGGCGTAATCGCGGGCGGCGTTACCCTGCAATACCCCTTCAGGAACCGCGGCGCGGAGGGGCGCCACCGCCGTACGCAGTTCTCGGTGGAGCAGCAGCGCTTGTCAATAGATAATTACGTCCGGTTGATGGAATATGAGATCCGCTCGGCCCATATGGAGGTTCTGCGCGCGCGCCGCCAGATAGAAACCGCAGCCACCGTAAGTGCCCTGCAGCTGCAAAAATTAGAGGCGGAGCAGGAGAAGATGAACGCCGGGAAATCAACCGGCTACGCGGTTTTACAGGTACAGAGGGACGTTGTATCCGCCCAGTTGGACGAGGCGCAGGCAAAGACTTCCTACACGAGCGCCCTGATATCTCTGTACACGCGGGACGGCACATTGCTGCAGAGGCGCGGTGTGAAATTCTGACAAAAACCTGTGGTATTTGCAAAGGCGCGAGCGCAAAAAACATCAAAGAAAAGTAAGGCAATCCGCCGGCAAAATCAAAAACCGTACAATAAATATCACCACTAAATCAAAATATTTAAAGAATCTATGAACAACACGAAGAAATGATATATATTATATGAATATGCGCAACCGGAAACTGACCGCCGCTCTCCTATGCCTTGTGCCGCTGGCCCCTGCCTTCGCGCAGGTCGCGGTGCCGCGCGGGCACGAGATCGCCGACCGTTTCAGGTTGGTAACCGCCTCGCCCGCCGTTATCGCCGGGCTTGCCGCGATCTTCTGCGCGCTCTTTGGCATACTTGTATCCGTATACCTCAACTCCCGCCGCAAACACAGGCTGACCGCGCAGGAGGCCTCGGCAAAACTGTTCAACGAGGAGTGCGCGAGGTGCGAATTGAGCAGGGGCGAGGCCGACACGCTGCGTGCGCTGTGCGCGTTTGTGCCGCAGAGCGCTACCGAGTCGCACCGCATCTTCGATACCCCCGTGATGTTTGAGCGGGCGCTTGAAGGGTTCGTGTCGCAGCAGCTGCGCGCCGGGCGCGGCGAGACGCTTGACGACGTGCTGCGCACCCTGCGGCGCAAGCTGGGGTACAGCACCCTCGCCTCCGATATGCCGCTGCTGTCAACGCGCAACATAGGCGTTGGGCAGATGGTTTCCATATCCGCCCCGGGGCAGAGCCTTCACCCGCGCGGCGGCCGGATTACGCGGGTGGGCGAGTACTCGTTTACCGTGAGGTTCACCGACGATATGGCCGGCAGCACCGGCGCGGCAGGTTCGCAGGTGACCATCTCGTTTCTGCGTCAGGGCGACGCGGCGTACAGCGTGCCCACAACCATAAGCAGCGCGGGGGACGGGACGTTCAACGCGCTGCACGTAATAAAGTTCGCACGCAGCCAGAACCGCAAACACATGCGCCTGGAAGTCAGCATGCCCATATCATACCGCGTCGCGGCGTTCTCAGACCCCACCAACGGCCCGCCGCCCCCCGACGCGCTTAAAGCGCGCACTGTAGACATAAGCGGCGGCGGCATGTGCTTCATAGCCGAGGCGCCGCTGCACATGGGCGACGAAATATTGATCTCGCTGCAGATACCCGGGTACTCGATGGGCGGTATACGGGCGAGGATAATAAAGGTGATTGCTATAGAGGGGAAAGCCGCGAAGCAGTACAAGCATCTGTCGCAGTTTACGGTTATTGAGCCCCAGCAGCGCGAGCGGATAGTCAAGTTCATATTCGAAAAGCAGAGAGAGACGCTGCAGATGAGGTGACTTTGACAAGTTCGGAGCGTAGAGTTTGGAGCGCGGAGCTTTGCCGGCCCTCTCCCCACTTTACAAAAATATTTTTTTATACTTGATTTTGCATTTGCAATAAATGATAATATATATTATGAAGACAATTAAAGATTCCAATTCCGGCGGGGTTGCCCTGCGCGTCGTTATCTGTGTAGTATCTCTGCTCTTTTTAGCCGGGGCCATAGTGGTCCTGCTCGGAACGTTCCAGTCAGGCAAAGAGGACGACCACCGGCGGGCGGTAACGCTCGCCGAGTACGGCCTGCAGCAGGCGTTCAGCGAACTCGCCGTCTCAGACGAGTGGTCCGACGGGTTCAATAACGAGCCTATGGACGACGGGGGTGGGAGCTTCGGTGTGATAGTTACCCGCGATGACCGCGGCGATGAGATAGATATTAAGATAGTCTCCACAGGGACCAGCGGTTCCATCACCAAGACCGAGGTGCGTACGGTGCGTATGCGGCTAACGGTGTCGGAGGAGGGCGACTCCGCTTGGGAGAAAGAGATTTTAAGGTAAATGGGGTGTGTGCGGGGCTGATTTTGGCCGCCGTGAATTTAACATGGGTACGGGGAAATAACGGTAATGGGACTATTAGGCAAAATGCGCGGCGGGAACACGACTGTCGGCCTCGACATAGGTAACCATTCGCTCAAAATCGTCAAGTTACGGCACCAGAAAGACGGGTACTTCCTCGAAGCTACCGGTATAAAGGAGTTGCCGAAAGGGACGATAGAAGGTGGCGAGATAAAAAAACGGGATGCCCTCATAGACGCGATAACCCACCTCGTAAACCAGTGCGACCCTTCAATCCGCGAAATTGTCTTCTCCATGAGCGGTCACGGCATTATCTCCGACAAAATTACCTTCAAAATAGAGGATGATGACAACGCCGAGGAACTCATACTCTGGGAGGCCAGCCAGCGCAGCCCTTTCGATGTAGACGACATAACGCTCGATTACAAAATATTGCGCCGTTTCCCCGACACGAGCGAGACCGAGGTTCTGCTGGTAGCCGCGAAAAACCAGATCATGCAGAGCTACTTGGACCTTATATACGACGCCGCGCTGGTGCCGGTTATCGTAGACGTAAACGCTTTCGCGATAACCAACAGCTATGCGCTCGAATGCGCCGGCCTGCCCGATATGGGTACGGTGGCGCTGCTCAATATCGGCCACAGCATGACAAACATAACGTTCATTAAAGACGGCATATACCACTCCACGCGCGATATCTCCACCGCAGGCGAGTTCTTCAACCGCATACTCCAGCGCAACATGGGGCTTTCAAGCGAAGACGCGCTTTTGGCGATTAAGGGCAAGACCACCGGCGCCATAGATATGTCTCAACTCAAGCAGAGCGTAAGCTACGCGGCCGAGGAACTGTCGTCTGGCATAGATTTGGCCTTTTCCTATTATAAAACCTCCGAGAATACAGATTCCATAGATAAGATTGTACTCTCAGGCGGCGGTGCGTACATCCCCAGCCTGATTCAGTTCCTCGAAGACCGCCACCAGACCAAGGTGCAGATATCGAACCCGCTGGCCCATGTTCAGTACAACCGCGACCTCTTCGGCGAGACCGATGTGGAGAGCATATCCGCGCTTCTCACCGTCGCGCTGGGGCTTGCGCTTAGAAAGACGGGGGAGTGATGATAGAAAGAATAGAAATCAATCTGCTCCCGGCAGAGTACAGGATGCGCAAGCGCACCATAAACATCCCGCGTTCCATAGTTTACCCTGCGGTGGCGCTCGTGGCGCTGCTTATATGCGCTGCGCTCTATACGCTCTATATGAAAGACAAGGAATCGCGCTTAAACGAGGAAATAGCGGCCATAAATAAAGAGATAGAGGCCAACAAGGGGCTGCAGAAGGAACTCAACGAACTGCGCGAGAACAAGCGGATAACCGAAAGCAAGATCGCTGCGCTAAAGCAGATTAGCGTAGACCGGGAGAAGTGGGTCCGTCTGCTTGAGATGATAAGCGGCGGCCTGCCGTCGTACTCGTGGCTCATCTCGGTCAGGGAGGAGGCCGGCCCGCCGCAGTGGCTCGCGCTTGAGGCGCGTACATATTCGTTTCCCGAGGTGGCCCACTACATGAGCCGCCTTGAGTCGCACGAACTCGTGGAGAGCGTGACGCTCACCGGCATAGAGCAGATAGACGGCCCGGACCGTAAAGTGTACAGGTACACCCTGAACTGCGTATTAGCCAATAATTTGGCCGAACCGCCGCCCGTAGAAGAGGACGCGGCCGACGCGAACAGGCGCGGCAGGCGGGGGAGGAGATAGCGATATGGCCAAGTCAAAATCAAAGCTCAAGATAGACCTTAAGGACCCGGGCGTAAGGAACGTGCTCGCATCGGTGTTCGTAATAGGCGTTTGCGTATTTTTTTGGTTCGATAGCGTCTACAGCCCGCTCGCCGAGGAGATAACAAGGCTTGAAGGGGAGAAGGAGAGGGTTGAGGCAGAGCTTTTGAAGATAAATGCGCTCAAGCCGCAAATACAGCGTTTGCGTCAGGAGTCAGCCGCGCTCGAAGCCGAGCTCGACTCGCTCAAAAATATGTTTCCCGATGGCAAGGAACTCCCGCGCCTCATACGCGAGCTTACGTCGGTGAATCGCAGGAGCGGCGTGGTAACCACAAGGTTCATGCCCAAACCCGACGTTGTGAAAGAGTATTACATAGAGAACAAATACGATGTCTCAATAACCGGCGACTACCACAATATCGGCGCGTTGTTCAGCTATATGGCGAACTTCCAGCTGATAATAAACCTCGCGAACGTCAACATAAACGCAAACCCGAACTTTGGGAACGATTTGACGAGAGGCGGTGGGGGAGGAGCGGTGTCGGTGGAGCGGCAGCCGTCGGTAAACGCGACATTCGAAATGACGACGTTCTCGTCGAAAAAGTGATTGTAAAATTTTTTACCCATGCGGGTACGGGGCTTTGGTGAAACTGATATGAAAAAAATAACATATATTTTCGCGCTTACGCTTACGTTCAGCCTGGCGGCTCCCGCCGCCGCGCAGGGCGAGCGTCCGTCCATTACCGCCATGGAACTGAACGCCGGCCCGCGCGGCCTGATTCTTACCATTACCGGTACCGGCCCCATAGTGCTGGGCGCCAAGCCCGGCGAGCTGGAGAGTAATACGGCCAGCTATCCCGAACTGCGCGTTAACATTGCCAACGCCCGCTCAGGTCTCGGTCAGGCGGCGTTTGCCGGCCCCGATCAGCTCCCGGTACGCGAAATTTCACTCACCGAAAGCGCCGCCGGAGTGATGCTCTCCATAAAAATGCGCAGCAATGTTACCGGCCCCGTAGATGTACGCAGCAGCAACAATCAGGTCCGCATACTGCTCACAAGGGAGCCGCAGCCCCAAATGACGTGGTCCCAAAAGGAACCGGCCCTGTCTACCGCGCCGCCGCAGTCCGGCAGCGAAATAAGGCCCGAGCCGGTAGATATGAAAAAGGCGGAAGAGCGCGCCGCGAGGGATGTAAAGGCATCCGGCGGAGAAATGTTCACTGTGCAGGACGCGCAGCGGACACACTCGCCGCCGCAACAAGTCCAGCAGGCTCCAAGGGTAGCGCCCAGAACCGAGACGCCGCAGGTCCAAATCATAGAAGACAACTCGCAGCAGGCAAGCGAAACAATCAGCGAAACCCCCAAGGGCGAGCTGGTTAGATACAAGGTGTTTGGAAGAGACCCGTTCGTGCCGCTGGTAAAAGATACCGCGTCGACGGAACTGCCGAGGGTGGAAAATCTGAGGCTCGTAGGCGTGCTCGAAGACTACCGTGAGAGCATCGCGCTGGTAGAGGACTTCAAAAACGCCAACAGGTCGTTCGCGCTTAGAGTCAACGATCCGGTTGAGCACGGCAGGGTTTTGCGCGTGCAGCGCGACCGGGTGGTGTTTTTGATAAAGGATTTTGACGTTTCGCGGTCGTACGTCTTGATGTTGACGCAGTAACGGCAGTGGTTTGTGCAGGTTTTTGGGGATATATGTGCCGTTGTTTATTATATATGAATATTTATGTTGACTTTGATTTTATCTATATAAGGGGCTTTTAATGACAAAGAAACTGGTATTAGCACTGATGTTAGCGGTCGCCCTGACCCCGTCCCTCGCGCTTGCGCAGCAGCAGGCGCAGCGCCAGCCGGGCCGGACCATTACCGCCGGCGACCGGTACAATGCTTCCGGCGAGCGGATCATCGACCTTTTTGACGTGCACGGCGCGGAACTGCGCTCAGTGTTACGCCAGCTTAGCGCCTACAGCGGGACCGACATCGTTCCCAGCGACGCGGCCAAGGCTACGGTCTCCCTAAACGTCTCCAACAAGTCGTGGCGCGAGATACTCAACATCCTCTGCATGGTGCACAACCTCGCCTACCTTGAGGAGCAGGGATTTATATACGTTATGACCGGCCAGGAGGGAGCCGCGCGCGGTGTTGGTGCATCTACGGGAACCGTCCCGCTTTCAATGGCCGCCGCAGAGGCCATGGCGCCGCTCATCCGCGAGGTCATACCCATGCGGTACACCACCGCCGAAGAGATGTCATCCGCGCTGACGCCGTTTCTCTCCGCGCGCGGCAAACTCTCGGCCATTGGCCATACAAACGCCCTCGTAATAGTTGATACCGACGAGAGCCTGAAACAGCTCAAAAGCCTTATCGCACAAATAGACATACAGACGCCGCAGGTATCAATATCCTGCAAAATAATAGAGGTAAGTTCCGGAACCATACAAAACATAGGCGTAAATTGGGGATTCACCGACCAGGCGGGCAATTTTACCGCCGGGCAGTTCTGGAACCCCGAAACCGCCACCCCGTTCCCTGCCGACCTGCGCCACTCAGTAAGTTACGGCCTGCTCACCCCGGAACGCTTTGGCGTGACACTTGAATACCTGCTGCAAGACAATAAGTCCGAAATAGTCGCGCAACCGCAAATAACGACCCTCAACAACAAAGAAGCCAAAATTTTCATGGGCCAGCAGATACCCATAAACACCCGCGACGATGCGGCAAACACGGTAACGCAAATGGTAAACGCCGGCACACAGCTCACCGTAACCCCATACGTGGCCGGCAACGGCAAAGTCAGGCTCCTGCTGAACACCAGCAAAGAGTCGTACGAACTGACATCAGACAACACACCCATAATAAACGAACAGAGCGCCACCACAAACGTACTTGTCAACAACGGCGAAACGGTGGTGATAGCCGGCCTCACATCAAACGAAAAACAGGACGCGGAGAGCGGAATTCCCGTCCTCAAAAATATCCCGATCCTCGGCAACCTCTTCAAAAGGTCGGAAAAAAAGACCACAAAGAGGGATCTCGTGATATTCGTTACGCCGCACATAATACACTCGGGAATTTAACTGCGAACCAGGCAGGGGGGACAAAAAAACATCCTCCCCGCCCCCCCGTCGCGCCTGCCGTTACCGCACTCCAGAATATCCCCCCAAACACCCCTGATACTTATAGTATGAAAACCGCTCCCAAAATTTTTTTTAAAAAAAACTTGCATCACATCAACACAATGATGTATTATTATAGACAAACCCGAAATCCGCCCAAACTGGACGGATAAAGGGCCAATAGCTGCAACAGGCGCCGGCGCGGCAACTACCATGGCCGCGAAGGCGCAGGAAACAAAAGCGGCAGACGCGGAGACTACCATACCGCCGATGCCGCCGGAAATACAAATATTTAAACGCATCCCCCGGTAACTACCATGACCGGGCGGATGTGGCAGTAGCAGTGCAAAACACGGTTGCGCATAATCTGCACATAATGCGAAACCGTGGAGTAAAATAAACGCGGTTGCGCAATACTCGCCTTAATTGCTCCATCCGCAAAACATTAACTGTACCAACGAGGTAACAAACATAAGGCCAATAAGCAGCTTTGATGCGGTAAAGTTGATGTCGCAGTATCGCTGTAACAGAAAATTTTTTAACTATAACCTAATTACATACTACCATCCAAAGAAAGGAGTCCAATATGACCGGTTGCGGGAAACATATAGGACTTAGTAGAAGTACAGGGGGTTCTGTTTTTAAGAAAGTTTTGATGGCGCTCTTGTGTTTGGGAGCGTTGGCGGGGGTGTGGGCGCAGCCTAATGAAGCTATTCTCACAGGTGGCGTTATTAGCACGGTACAGGCCCTGCCAAGGGTTATTACTGCGTCTAATAATAACCTGACAATAAATATGGCAAACGGGACCACTCATGCGTTCAGGCTTACCGATAATGCCGGCGGCCCGGAGTTGGCTGTGCCGTGCCCTGCTATCAGGATTTCGGGGAACAATACTCTTACGATCAATCAGGGTATCGTTAGCTGTGTGCACGATGCCGATCTGTACGACAACCTCGACGCGCCTGTTATCGAAGTAGGCGCCGGCGCGAAGCTTGTTATGAACGGCGGCACGATTCTCGCCCACGGCGTAAGGGTTCCCCCTGCTTCCGGAACGGGCGTCCAGCCCGATATCCCGGCGCGTGGTACGGGCAACGCCATTGACGCCGTCTCCGCTGATTCGGTCAAGCTCCTCGGCGGTTTGGTGCGCGGCGGCGTTAGTAAGGGTCCTGTTATTAAGCTGGGCGCGAATACCGTCTTCAATATGGCGGCAGGCAGTATTGTACGTGATACTTCCGGTATCCGCAACAATGTCCGTTTCAGCAGCGCCTCTGTAATCCAGAGCGCCTCGACGAAGCCTGTGGGCGTCCGTATAATGGGTGGTACGGTTGTGGCAAACGGCGACAGCAGCGCTATTCTGCACACTGCAGTTCCGGTAAATGCGGGCGGCATTAGTGTTGTTGGCGTACAGGTGGAGGCGGGTACTATAACAGCTAATAACAGCATTGCTGTTAATCATGTACCGGAGTCAAAAAACCCTGCTACGTACACCGCAAACGGTATTGTCCAGATTGGCGCTGTGGGCGGAGCGGCTGCGGTTAGCATAACTGGTGTGGGCGCCGCGGTGAATGCCAAAGCTGTCCACGTATTTGCTCCTTTGGTCAACAACACGTCCAACATCTTCGCCTCAAATGCGAACGCGGGTGGTAACGCGGTGGCGATTTTGGCTGACAGCGTAGTTGTGAATGCCCGCCTCTCCGGCGCCGGCGTGCTCAATATCCGCGGCGCCGCCCATGCGATATTGGCGAAGAAAGCGAACCCGAATAGTTGCGATAACGAAACGGGCGCTCTCAGCGGCGGGTCTGACCCATGTCCCATATATCCTGTAAGGTTCATTGCTAACGAGGGACAGAATCCCTGGAACGGTACGAGCATCAACCTCGGCGTTTCCAGCGCGACGACCGCCGGCGTGCTCGGCGATGTTGTTAAGGTCGAGAGCCGTGACCAAACGAAGAGGTCTGCCGGTATTTTAATTCAAAATGCGGGTGTAAACCTTCTTGCCGGCAGCGACTACCGCGTACCTCAGCACTTCCTCTACTCGGATTCGAACGTAGTGGTGTTGAACTCAACGGTGTCTGTACCCGTGAACGCTGTCGCTATACGCGGTAAAGGCAACGTGTTCGTAACTCTTGACCCTGTAGTTGCGATGCAGGCGGGCCGTTCGGCCTCGGTGACCTCCGGCAACGCCTCGGCGATTATTGCAGACGGTAATGTGACGCTTACGGGTGCCACCATAACAAGCTCAATTGCTTCGCAGACCGATGGCAACAACGCTGTTGTGGAGTCGCTTAACGGTTACATCGCGGTATTGCCGCACATGAGCCGCTGGACGACCGTAACTATTCCTGCCGCTGCGAAGGCGGGTGTAAGCGATGCCGCTCTCCGTACGCGCGGCACCGGCTTTGCTTCAAACAACGACATCCTCACCGCCGTTCACCCCATGGGGAAAGATATGGCTGCGGTTGGCGCGCACGATATTATGCTTATGGGCGCTTGCAGCATAAGCGTAACGGCACAGGGCACGGCGATATCGGCCTCGGCGAACTTTTTCAACACGCTGGATGGCTTGAAGCCAAATGATCGCCTGGAGGCTGACGGCAGCCACCTGTTCTCTTCTTCCAATGATTGCTACGGGGATGTTGCCGGATGCAACAATTCCTTCGCCGGCGGCGGCGTACGTGTCCGTATTATGGCTAACGAGAATAATATGGCCGGTACGAAGGCTATAGACGCTGTTGGCAATGTGGGTATCTTCAATGCCGACTTCCGGGCGTATGGCAGCACCGGCAACACGGTCGTAGTTGGCAGGCAGCTGAGCATTTTTGATGCCGATACGATTAAGAATACCGGCGTGAGCAACAACGCTGAGGCATCTGCTATCCGCCTGACGGCCGCTCCCCCTCTGGTTGAGGCTGCGATTAACAAGACTTTTCATACTATAAAGGGCCGCGTCGTAGTGATGTCGGCGTTGGGCGCCGCAGTGTGGAATTCCGGCACCCACGGTATCGTGATAAGCGAAGGCCGTGACGGCACTGGCAATGAGGTGGCGGGCACAGGTTTCATTGCGGCTGCATGTAGCTCCGAGGACGAGGTCACCCGTAATGTTAACTGTCCGCGCGAGGGCCTTATTTTCATGGCTGTCAACACGCCTCAGCTTTTGACCACCGGTGCGATTAACGTGACGTTTACCAACAACTTCGGTGTAATAACCACTAACGGTAATGTCCGTGTGAATGCCGGCGCGGCAATACGCAGCTCAAGTTTCGCATCCGGCATCAAGACTTTCCAGACTGGCGCCGGTGAGGCGACCGCTCACGTTCAGATTCTTGGCGGGGTGGTAAGGTCTGTCGGCGGTTCCGCTGTAGATGCGTCTGCCGCGCGCATAGATATTTTCGGCGGTGAGATAGTTTCCGCCGGCGCGCAGCCGGCCATAAATCTCCCCTTCAAGAATATAGAGGAGACCAGCGGCGTGTTTGTAACTGCGGCTAACCACTCGCTTGTTACAACCTCTATTCGCGTAGACGGCCCGGGTACCGCTTCCGCTATAAGCGTTGGCAACGAGGTGCCCGTTACGATTCTTGCTAACGGCGATCAGTGCCGCGTCGAGATATCTGTGTTTGGCATCTCCGCCAAGGGCATTCTTGCGAAGACCGGTGACGTAAAGGTTATAGGTATGGCGAGCGCCGGCAACAACGGAGCGAGCATAGTAGTTGGCGGCAACGGCGGCAACATCGGCAGTAACGACGCTGCAATGTACTCCACCGCTGCTGCGGGTATCGCGACAGAGGGCGGCGATGTTCTGCTCATGGATGCGTCAATTGATGTCCGCGGTACGCAGACCGGCGGTTCTACCGGCGGCCCTACCGGTAACGCCTACGGTATTCTTACCATTGGCGGCGGTGATATCTACGTAGTTACTTCTGCCGGTACAGCTGTTGCGCGCACGGTGATCAAAGCCGCCGCTGCCGGTTCCGGCGTCAGGGCTGTTGGCGACAACAGCGTTGTTTGGATCGGTAACAATCACAATGCCGGGTCTAAGTGGGACAAGGCGAATATGGCTTTTAATAACGCCGAACCAGACATGAGCGAGGTAGTGATTGAGGTTGGCTCCGGCACAGCAGTCCGTACCGATCGCGGCGGCGTGGGCATCTACAGAAACGCGTATGTCTCCGGCACAACCGAGACGACTGTATTCGCCTCCGACTCAGTTAACGTGTACGGCATAGTAGTAGCGAGCGGCGGCCCGGCCCTCATTCCCGCGAACAACGCCATAGTTGCGAAGCGCGTTTTGGTTAGCGGCAACGCCGAAAACAACGAAACGCCGGCCACGAGGGGTTTTGTAATAGCCGGTAACCGCAGCGCCGCGTTTGTAAACGCCGGCGAGGCGACGAGCGTAGCGAACGCCATCCGCATGACGGGTAACGGTGTTACCGACTCGGTACTCGTGATTAATGGCGGCCGCGTTACGGCCTACGGCGCCGGCGCGGGCATAGTTACCGCTTCCGCCACATCGCTTGGCCGCGTAGCGGTAGGCAACGGCGACAACGAGGGCGAAAGCTACGGCATAGTCGAGGCCGGTACGGGCGGCCGTGCCATCGAAATCGGCGCGGGCGATGTGTTCGTCAGCGTCCCCGGCACGCACGTACGCATCCTCGGCCAGCGCAGCGCGGGCAACACCATCACCACGGCGGGTAACGTCTCGGTGACCGGCGGCCGCGTAAGCTCCGAAGACGGCATCGCCATCAACGCCACCAACACCACGCCCACCACCAAGTGGGTTAAGGTTGTAGGCGGCCGCGTAGACGCCGGCGCCGGCGCAAACGCCATAGGCATCAAGTCCGCCTCGGGCGTCGTCGACACCATCAGGCTCGCGGGCGTTGTAGAGGCCGGCATGAACGGTACGGCCATTGAGGCTGCGAGCAGGGTTGTTCTCGGCATCATCGGCCCCAACAGCCAGAACCTCAACGAGGGCGGCCTTGTTCAGGCTAACGACTCGCTCGGTACGGCCATACGCTCTACCGCTCCCATCATGCTCGGCGGCGGCGTAGTCCGCTCCCGCGATGTGGCCATCTCTTCGACGCAGACCGTTGAAGTTGTCGGTGCCGTAGAGCTTTCCGGTACCATGGCCGCCAGCCTCATGATCAACCCGATAGTAGAGGGCTTCACCCCCGCCGGCAGCGTTGTAGTCAACCAGCCCGAGGAAGGCACGCTCTACCGCACCGTAATCACTATCCCCGCCGGCCGTGAGTTCGCGGTAGGCGTTGGCGGTACGTTCACACTCGGTGATGGCGGCGACCTGCTCGACACCCTTATCGTAAACGGTGCCGTAACGGCGATTGTGGCGGCCGAGCACAACTTGGAGGGTATGTTCACCAACGGCGGCTGGGTAATAATAGGTAATGGCGGCCGTCTCGGCTACAGCACCCCCATAGGTGAGAAAGACGTATTCACCTACTCTAATGAAGGCACCACGGTGCTCTCGACCGGCAGCATAGTCAACAGCAAGCCGCTCGTCCGCACAAGCAGCGATACCATGGCGACGTTCCTTGTACAGGCCCGCCGTCTGAGCCTGGCCGGCGGTAAAGTCATAGTCCCGCCGATGCTTGTGGCGTCTACCCAGAAGGTTGAAGACAGGGCCGAAGGCTTCGTAGCCGGCGCCGCCGCGGACACGGTCTACAGAGCCGCGTCGCGCGCAGTGCCCTCCGACACCCTGTACGATAACTTCACCGGTCTTGTAAGGTGGAACATCTCCAGCGGCGCCCTGCCTCCGGGCCTCAATGTCAACCCCGGCGGCGGCGACACAACGACCGTTATCAGCGCCGATGGCGTAGTAACAGCCGAAGTGCTCACACGCGCCAACCCTGCCGGTACACCCTACTCGTTCGGAGTCCGCGCCACAAACGAGGCCGGTATCGACGAGCGTACATACACCATGAACGTAATGCGCTCCAACCTGAGCGGCGCGACACCCGACGTGTTTAACGGGTATCTGGCCGGCTTCGTAGACACAATGGCGCTTGGCGGCGGTCAGGGTGTCAAGTACACCGGCAATCCCATAGCGGTAACGCTTAAAGGCCGGTCGCTCGAAACCCCGTTTGCGGATTACAGCTACGAAGGTTTCAACTCCACACCCACAATCAGGTACAGGGGCGTGGACGGTACGGTGTATCCCGCTAACCAGATTGCTCCGACCAACGTCGGTACATACGCTGTATACGTACAGTACACACAGGCCGGCGTGAACTTCAACGCGATGAGCGCTACCGACTCGCTGGACCAGACTCTGCAGATCGTTCCTGCCGAGCTTGTTGACATACTCGGCTTCGAGGCGATGACAGTGATTATGAACGTACCCGCCGGTCAGGCGTACGACAGGGTTGCTTTAGCGCTGCCCCGCGTCCGTACCTATGGCGCGACTTTCGGCGCACTCGACATCTCTACCACCGCGCCGAATAACTTCCTTACAACCGACGGAGACGGCAACCCGACTGCCGATATAGTCAACGACTCTTTGGTGTTCGGTTTAACGGACGAATCCAAGGTCAACGACGCGGTAGTGGTGCGCATCAGCGTTAACGGCGGCCCCAACATTGAAGACGGCGGTATTATCACCGTCTATATTATGGCCTCCGCCCCCGAAGATCTCGTCGAAGGTACGCCTACGGTCCGTATCGACTATGAGGCCGAGACGTTCGTTGGCTTTATGAACAACGTTCCGTACTCTGTAGAGATCGGCGATTTCACCGTAACGCGCAAAACAGACGGCCGCGACATCGCTATAGTTAGCGACTGGTTGGGCGAATCGGCGACTGTCGTCGCTCTCTCCACGAGCATATTCATGACGGAGTCTGCTCCGCAGATCATCGCCGTCCCGCCGCGCCGCGCCGCACCTGCCGGCCTCACAACCGACAGCACGACTACGGTGACCGGCTCTGACGGTGCCATTCGAGGGACTGTTGCCGGCATGGAGTACCGTAAAGACGGCTCGATCGCCTGGATCGCCATAACGGGCGCGTCTGTAACCGGCCTCACTGCCGGCGACTATGAAGTCCGCTACGGCGCGACGAACAGCGACTTTGTGAGCGGTGCCGCCAACGTCAACGTCAGGGCCGGCGTAAATGTCGCCGAGACCGACAAGGTTGTAATAGACGTCGAGGATGTTGGGCTTATCACCCCTGTTAAGGTGATGAGCGCCGTGTTCACCGCCGGCCCGAATCCCGTCTCCAAGAGCGCGGGCAACGTTACGCTCTTCTGGCAGGGCAAGGCCATAGCGAAGAGCACACTCTCCGTGTTCGACGCCCAGGGTAACATGGTCAGGAAGATCTCCGTGAACGACAACAGCACCGGCAGCATCGACCGCCGCGTGGTCGGTAGCTGGGATCTGACAGACTCGAAGGGCCGCAGCGTAGCCGAAGGCACGTACCTCATCCGCGGCACGGTCAACACCCGTGACGGCGGCAAAGAGCGCGTGACCTACAAGGTCGGCGTGCGCTGAGAAGTAATACAGGGGCGGATTTGAAATCCGCCCCGTATATCGCAAATAAAAACCGGCGGTCCCGAAAGGAACCGCCGGTTTTTATATTTTTTACTGGGAATTATATACTTAAATTATGCAACATCATCCCTCAAAACGCCCTTTCCGACATCGTTTAGGGTTTTTTATCCAGTTGCCCTGTTAAATTAAATGGGGTTTCGAACCTGATTGAGGGCACGGTTTTGGCTGGATAAAATTAGAAAAATTATGGGAATTATATACTTAATTGTGCATCCCAGATTGGCCTCCGCCGCTGGCCCCCAAATTTTTAGGAGAAAAAATGTGATTTTTTTTAAAAAAAACCTTGGTAGTGTTACTGGGCATAATGTATTATAAGTATATAGAGTAGATATGATTAGGGGTATGCCGTGTTTTAGAATACATGATATCTCAATGGTCAAAATACCTTAAAAATCTAATGAATAAGGAGGAAAAATACAGGGCTTTTAATTACAGATGACGATATATCCTTTAGCGGATTATTTGTCTTCCAGTACCCAAATAACATTGCAGGACCTTAGTTAGGCTCACAGTTTTTTCATAAACAACAATCCTTGAAAGGTGGTGTATTGCATGAAAAGATGGAAAATTGCGTACGTTTTATTTTGTGCTGTGTTCCTTTTCTCGTGTTCCGAGGAGAGCTCACCCAATAAAGTAAATTCATCTAATGGCGAATATCTTCCAAAAATGCAGAATGCCGATGACCGCATTAGCATGGAAAAGGCAGTAGTTCAGGTAAAAGAAATTATTGCCTATTTGAATGAAAAACATCCTTCGGAATTTGGCTCAAAAAGGGATGTGGAATCTGTTTCGTTTTTATTTACCGGTCGTGTAAAATCACCTGTGATAAGTGCCGAAGAGTATAAAATTAATAATATTTCTGATACGTTGGCGTATGTTTTCAATTTCAAAGACTCTTTGGGTTATGTCATAATCTCATTTGACGCACGGGTTGAAAGCCCGCTAATAGCGTTCACGAAACAAGGTTCTTTAGTCAACGGGGGAACAAACAATCCGGGATTGGTTTTGTATTTGGAAAGAATGGAAGGCTATATTATTGAATCCATTGTGAAATCCGGCAAAACAGATAGTGGGGCACGGGCGGTATCAAGCAGAGCGAATTTTCCTTTGTCTTTCTCTTCGTCGTCTCGGAATACACCTGTAGGGCCGCTTTTGAAGGTGAATTGGGGTCAAGATGCTCCTTACAACAATAATTTGGTTGCCCCTCCTAGACAGTGTCCTAGTGGGCGTTATGTTACAGGTTGTGTAGCGACGGCAGCCGCGCAAATTATGTCTCACTGGGGACATCCTGCTGCAATGGGAGGAGTTAGTTATAATTGGACATTGTTGAATCAAAATCCGTATTGGTTCAATTTTGATACGTCTACGACCGCAAGAAATATGGTTGCACATTTGTTTAAACAAATAGGCGATGGCGTAAATATGCAGTATGGTTGTGATGCGAGTGGAGCAACATTGACTAACTTGCAGAGTTTTCTCATGTCTGTTGGGTATAACACACCTGGTTTTATAAATTATGATGCTTGGTATATTAGGAATAATATAGATGCGGGTATACCGGTTTTGGCGGAAGGTTGCAGCAGTACAGCGCCAGGGTGCCATGCTTGGGTTATTGATGGTTACGTATTAGGTCATACCGGCAGCTACGGAGTAATATTAATGCATCATAATTGGGGGTGGGATGGAGCGGACAACGGTTTCTATATGTCGTATTCTTTAAAACCAGATATATATCATTTTCAAAATATTACGGTTAGCGCAATAACCAGATAAGGAGAATTTATTATGAAGGCGAGTACTTTTTTCTTAATTTCAGGTTTGGTTTTATGCTCTTGTTTTTCCGAAAACAATAGGCAGGTGAAATCTCCGCTGAACAGCAGTTCGATTGAGTCGAACCAGCCTGCGGATGAAAATTTAAACAGGCCGGAACCGTCAATTTTTGATTGTCCGGCTGAGGATATCGCAGAATATCCTGTTAGCATACCTATCCAACAGCCATTTTGGGATGACCCGAATGAGAAGTGGGCAGGGGGGGGTTACACTGGAATTATCGACAACGGTGTTGTCGTTTGATGCGAAAGGAGGGGTTAGATGTTTGGCGACAAGTGGATTTATGTCTGTTCGTGGTTATAGTGAATTTGGATGCCGTGACGAGAGGGAGACTTATTTTCCGCCTGAGTTTGCGGACATCGTTGAACCGGCAGACCTGAAAATATTCGAGAGGCAGAGGTATAAAAGGACAGTTTGCCCATGGTTCACAGGAACAAAAGTAGATAATAAGACATTATATGTTTCAGTAGAGCGAAACGAAACGGGAGTCGAGAGGGAAATATATTTTTCTATCTCAAGCGGTAACATTTTTAATTATTTTACCGTAATTCAATCGGCAGATTGAACCATAAATACCGTGTAATATAAACGCGATACGAGCCATAAGCGAGGTTGCCATACGGCTCGTATCGCGTTCCCGCCCTGCATTTTGGCAAAAGGGGCGGCTTTAACCCTGTTAATTAACGCGGTTCCCGTACGAAACATATGCGATCGTCTCTGGGGTAGAATTTCCAGCCGTCCGGCAGCAGGTGTTCGCCGTGTGATATCCCGGCGGCGGCTGTTATTCTCTCTATGTGGCGCCGGGACGCGGTTATACCGTATTCGTCGAACAGCGCAAGCAGCGCTTCCCGCGCGGTTGCGCTGTCTTGCGCGAGTCCCGCCTTTTCGACGTGGAATACGCCGCTGTTCACGCGCAGTACGTATTTGGCGGCCCATGCGTCGATGTGTTCGCCCACGATCTCCCATGCTCTGGCCGCCGACTCCGCGCACGCGGCGATGTTCATGACTGCCGACGGGTTGACCCCATCCATAACCGGCATGATGTTGGCGCGCACGTAGTTCCTGCGGAATTTGGTGTCGGCGTTGGAGGAGTCTTCGCGCCACGTCAGCCCGCGCCCGGCGAGCCACTCGGTCAGTTCGTGCCGTTCTACGCGCAGGAGCGGGCGTATGACACCGTCGGCCCTCACCGGCAGGATCCCGCGCAGCCCCCGCACCCCGGTTCCACGCGCCATCCGCAGTATCAGTGTCTCGGCTTGATCGTTTGCTGTATGTGCCGTAGCGATGTAGTTGAAGTTTGCGGATTTAGCGGTATTGGTGAAGAACTCGTACCGGTGCCTGCGGGCCCACTCCTCAATGCCGTCCCTGTTGTCTGCGGCGGAGGTCCCGTCCAAACTTGTGCAGAAGAGTTCGACCCCCAGATGTTTGGCGGTCTCTCTGACGAAGGCCTCGTCCCCGTCGGATTCATTCCCGCGCAGGCCGTGGTTTACGTGCGCCGCGGCGAGGCGGGATATCCCCAAAACGGCTTTATATTGATGCAACAGGTGGATAAGCGCGACGGAATCGGCCCCCCCGCTGACGCCGGCCAATACGGCGCGGGGCCCGCCGGGGAGGGCGGCGAAAAAGGCGGCCAGTTCGTCAGACAGCACAGGCCGCAGCGGGTTTGGCGGTTAGACGGTGCAGGGTGCCGTCCTCCACCGCACCCCAGAACTCGTCTGGCGTAAGGTGTTTCACGGCCTCGAACATCTCCTCCACGTTGGCGACGCTGAATCCGTAGCGTATGCTTGCCTGCCTGATGTATCCCCATTCGTCATATAAACGCTGCGGTATGCTTCCCCGTTCATCCTCGTCCTCAAGTATAATCAAGAGGCCGAGTACAGCCATCTCTGCGGTATCCATACCATCCAACGGATCAAAATCTTTGAACGTGGATACGTCAACTTCTCCGGAATCTATCTCGGCAGCTAATTTTTTGGCCAACGCTATGGCCGCTTCATGGCATGGGGTGAATTCCGAGACATCTCTTTTTTTCACGCTATAGCTCCTTAGATAACCGTTTAGCCAAGTCTATATCATGCTGTTGCCCGGATTTGAAACGCAGCTCCCAAACACCGTCGCCGACAGGTTTGTGGCTGCCGAAGCATCCTTTTTTGACGTTTGTCAGCCGGTCGCGCACCTTTTTATAAAGCACCGTATAGCGCGATACTTCCAAATCTTTGTACCAGGCGTCAAATACCGCGTGATTTTTGATCTCGTACTTGTCTTCCTGTCCCAAGCCCTGCCTCCTAAATCTAATAAAAATCCGCCGAAAAGTCAACCCCATAAAAAAAAAGCGATTCCCGTTGCTGCCTGCAGGCCCACGAGAATCGCGATGTATGGTACAAAACCTGATATTTATAAGATTACGCGGTTAATATCATATCTGCCCCGTTCGCAGGCATCACGGCTGTCGTGCAGCCGGCGGGCGGGGCGGGTATAATATTTAATCGTGCCTTCAATAAATAGCAGCGGAGGGAATTGAACCCCCGACACGTGGATTATGATTCCACTGCTCTAACCGTCTGAGCTACGCTGCCATGGGTTGCTATTTTCTATAATATACATTACGGGAGCGTTCAGGTCAATCTTTTTTTTAAAAATCAATATTTTCCCTAAATGGCATTAAATGCGCGTTGGCATAATATATATTATAAGGATATTCTAAAATACACCGGAGGCGGGATTTTGTCCACAGAGGAAAAGAACAGTACCGGCGGCGGCAAGAGGCCGACACCCCCCCAGCAGGCCCCGCAGGGGGGCGGGAGGCCCATATTTATATGGCTGCTGATAATAGCGGCCGTAGTTTTCGGCTTACGCTCAATGGAGAGTTTCGGCCCCAACCGCGAGCTGCGCCTGACCTATTCGCAATTCCGCGCTCTCTTAGACGACTCCTCCGTCGAGATCCGCGAGGCCTCCGTGATCCAGAAGGGTAACGGTCAGGCGGTGTTGCGCGGGCAGGTCCGCGATCCCGCCATGCTCACCGCCGTCGCGGGGGCGCAACAGGCCGCGCAGGGGCAGGGGCAGGCGGGCGTGTCGGGGAATTTTACCGTCAACCTGCCGTTTTTGGACTCAAAAATGCTGGAAGACTGGGATCAGGCCGGCTTCATCTACGCATTCGAGCAGGAGAAGATGTGGGGTAACATCGCCATACAGCTCATGATCATCATAGCCATATCGGTCTTCTTCTACTTCATATTAATAAGGAATATGCAGTCGGCCCAGCGGGGGATGTTCTCGTTTGGGAAGAGCCGGGCAAAATTGCATAACATAGACAGGCCGCAGATCACATTCGCCGACGCGGCGGGGGTGGAGGAGGCCAAGGCGGAACTGGTGGAGATTATCGATTTCCTCAAAGACCCCAAAAAATTCAAGAAGTTGGGCGGGAAGATACCCAAGGGTGTGCTGCTTCTGGGGCCGCCGGGGACGGGCAAGACCCTTCTGGCGCGGTGCGTCGCGGGGGAGGCGGGGGTGCCGTTTTTGTCCATGAGCGGCTCGGATTTCGTGGAGATGTTCGTGGGCGTGGGCGCGTCGCGCGTGCGGGACCTGTTCGAGAACGCCAAGAAGAACTCGCCGTGCATCGTTTTTATAGACGAGATCGACGCGGTCGGCCGGCAGAGGGGCGCTGGTTTGGGCGGCGGGCACGACGAGCGCGAGCAGACCCTTAACCAAATGCTCGTGGAGATGGACGGTTTCGAGCCAAATTCCGGGATAATCCTCATAGCGGCGACCAACCGGGCCGATGTGCTCGATCCCGCGCTTTTGCGGCCTGGCCGGTTTGACCGGCAGGTGGTGGTCGACGCGCCGGACGTGAAGGGGCGCGAGGGGATACTCAAGGTCCACACGAAGGAGATTCCCATGGCTCCTGACGTAAACCTGAAGACCATTGCCAGGGGGACGCCGGGGTTTGTGGGCGCCGACCTGGCCAACCTTGTGAACGAGGCGGCTCTTATGGCCGCGCGGTTCGATCAGGAGAGCGTGACGATGCTCGACTTCGAGGAGGCCAAGGACAAGGTGCTGATGGGCGCCGAACGCAAGAGTATGGCGCTCTCCGAAAAGCAGAAGAAGATCACCGCGTACCACGAGGCGGGGCACGCGGTGTGCAACCTGCATTGCGCGGAGGCGGATCCGCTGCACAAGGTGACGATCATCCCGCGCGGGCGTGCGCTGGGGGTAACGTTCTCGCTGCCCGATGAGGACAAGTATATGCAGACCAAGCAGTTCATACTTGACCAGATATGTATCTTTCTGGGCGGCCGCATCGCCGAGGAGATTATTTTCGGGCATCAGACCACCGGCGCGTCCAACGATATCAAACGGGCCACGGCTATGGTCAGGAAATTGGTTTGCGATTACGGGATGACTGAGGAGCTTGGCCCCGTGGCCTACGGCGACAGGGACGACTCAATCTTTCTGGGCCGCGAGATGAACCGCCACCGCGAGTACTCCGATTCTACGGCGGAGGCGATAGACCGGCGCGTGAGGGTGATAATGGACGAGCAGGCATCGCGTGCGCGGCAGATACTGACCGACCACAAGGAGGAACTGGAGCGTCTGGCGGCCGCGCTTCTGGAGCACGAGCTGCTTGACAGGGAGGAAATTTTGAAGGTGATAAGCGGCGAGACGCTCGAATCGGCGAAGAAGACCCGCGTGGTTCCGGGGCGTCCGGCGGCCGAGGCGCCGGCGCTTGATATTACTGTAGGCGGGGAGGATGATGAAATGCGTCCCCATAATGTCTGAACGGGTACTTTGAATGATATTTGAAAAACCGTATGCGGTGATGGGTATTGTGAACGTTACCGATGATTCGTTTTACGACGGCGGGCGGTATTTTGAGATTGACGCCGCTGTCGCCCACGCGCTGCGGTTGGTTGATGACGGCGCGGATATAATAGATATAGGCGGCGCGTCATCCCGTCCCGGCGCTAAGTTGCTGCCGGCGGGGAAAGAGGTAGAGCGGGTCGTTCCGGTTATTGAGGCGCTCGTAAAGCGCGGTGTTTGCGTGCCGGTCAGTGTTGATACGGTGTGGTCTGAGGTTGCGGGGGCGGCGTTTGTTGCGGGGGCGGCGTGGGTTAATGATATCAGCGCGGGCAGGATTGATCCCCAAATGCCGGCGGTCGCGGCCCGGTTTGGGTGTGTGGCGGTGCTGACGCACAGTCGCGGAACGCCCGAAACCATGCAGGACACGCTACGCTACGGGGATGTTGTCGCGGAGGTGGTTGACGAACTCACGGTGTCGGTGAACAGGTTTTTGTCGGCTGGCGTTGAGAGGCGTAAAATCGTCCTCGACCCGGGGTTTGGTTTCGCTAAGGGCGTCGATCACAACATCGCGTTGCTGCGGGGGATTGGCGAGATTCGCGTCTGGGTTATCCGGTTATGGCCGGTTTGTCCCGCAAGTCGTTCATTGGCGCGGTTACCGGGCGGGGGGCGGAAGACAGGCTGCCGGGTACACTGGCGGCCACAGCGGTTGCTTACGGGGGGGGCGCGCGGATTTTCCGGGTGCACGACGTAAGGGAAACGGTGGATTTTCTGAAGGTTTTGAATGTGACTGGTTTTGGTGATGGAAAACGAGAAATCAACGAATAATAATAACGATAAACCCGACGGTAAAAAGAGGGGCTCAGGCCGCTTTAAGGCGGCGCTTGTTCTGCTGATTCTTTTGCTCTTGCTGCTGTTGCTGTATCTTGCGGCGCGGGGATCGTTTGGGCGGGACGCCGGTGTTGACCTCTCAGATATTGATACCGCAGAGGTTGTCGATACCGTTCCTGCAGATACTTTTGGCGTTGATGCATACGGTATCAATATGCCTGGCGCTGATACCGCAGTTTATGCCGCAGGTATAGACCTTGACTCTCTCGCCCGTGCGCGCGCCCTTGCCGATTCGCTTGCGAGGTTACGTGCCGATTCTCTCGCAAGGGCCAGGGCTATCGCCGATTCGCTGGCTCGTCTGCGGGCTATAGCCGACTCTCTCGCGCTGCTTGATTCTTTGCGTATAGCTGACTCATTGGCGCGCTTGCGGTTTATCGCCGATTCTCTCGCCCGGCTTGATTCCTTGAGAATGGCCGATTCGCTTGCCCGGCGGCGGGCTGATTCGCTTAGGATTGCCGATTCTCTTGCGCGGATTGTGGACCCCTGCCTTCGTGATACGCTTGCGCCTTGGGTAACTCCCGACCCCACCGGCGGTTTGCATCGCCGGGCTGTCGATGTGAAGTTGATACCCAATAAACATGATTGCGTTATAGAGTGGAAAATAGACGGCGCAGGCAGCTGGCGGGTGTACGACGGTCAGCCTATCACCATCAACAAAAACGCGGTTTTGCACTATCGCGCCGCCGACAAGTGCGGCCGGCGTATGGAGGCGCGCAGCAAGCGGTATACGTTCGATATGGCGGACGTTTCGGGCCGGTGTCCGCCCGATATGGAGCTTGTGAGCGTTGACGGCAGGGAGTTTTGCGTTGACGCGTACCAGTGGCCTAACAAGCGCGGCGTTACGCCGCAGGCGTTCGTGTCGCTCTATCAGGCTATGGATTCCTGTTTCTCGGTGCGCAAGCGGCTCTGCACGTCCGATGAGTGGACGACGGCCTGCGCAGGGCCGGATAAGTGGACCTATCTTTACGGTTCTTCCTATGAGGTCAACGCCTGTGTAACGCGCGACTCGATCGCGCAGCGGTCGGGCAGCCGCCCGGAGTGCCGCGGTTACTACGCGGTGTTTGATATGTCTGGGAATCTGGGGGAGTGGACCTCGACGCCAGCGTCGCAGGACCGGTCGTTCAATAACGTAATGGGAGGGTTCTGGTCGAGCGGTTCGCAGAGCCGCTGCGCCGATGCGCGGTACAGCTATTTCCCGCAGAACAGGCACAACCCGGTAGGCTTCAGGTGCTGCAGGGACGCGGCGGCGCCGCCGCAGAGGGGCGGTCGGTAAGTGAAAAACCTTTATTGTGGATTGGCGTTATTAATCGTGTTTTTATTGGCCGCTTCCGCACTGTTTGCCCAGGGTTTACAGTACGAGCCGCCCGTAATACACGGATACGAACCCCCGTTTGGTTCGTCGTACCGCAGCCCCTTTACAGATGGTAACGGAGCGATTCTCAAAAACGAGAGCAAAATGTTTCGCGACACCGCCATAATAGACTTCGAGAAGCGCCAGTTGACGTTTGTGCGGCGCGACGAGAACGGTAACTCGGTATGGATGTACCACTACGATGAGCTGAACGATTACATCAATGACAAGAAAAACGCGTTGTTTTACGACGCGTGGTACAGTAAGTTGACAGAGGAGAGAAAGCAGGAACTTGCCGCGCCTCCGCGCGCGCTGCAGTGGGAGCTTGCCGTACACTACCCTCCGTGGGCTCAAAGGCTTTTGGGTAACGATCCTCCGAGATTAAAGATAGAAGGGCGTCTGCAGTTGATAGTCGGCTACGAGCAGACTACCACAAGGACAAGCAAGGAGGATGAGATTACCGACATCATTCCCATAGATTTCAATCCCAACTACGAGTTTGCGTTGTATGGGAGCGTAGGGCGGCTTATAAGCGTCAACATCACTCACTCCAAGCAGGACGGTTTCGATTTTTCCGACGATCCGCTGAAAAATTTTAAGGTGGAGTACAAGGAGTCTTACCCAGGCGAGCTTGAGGACGAGATCATTCAGGAGATTGTGGCGGGGTACACGGGTTTCGATATGCCGGGTACGAGTCTGTCGGGTTACTCCGACAAGCACGACGGCCTCTTCGGCGTAAAGGTGCGGGCCAAGTTCGGACCGCTTATGCTTACTGCCGTGGCCAGCCACGCACAGGGCGAGGCCTTAACCAAGGAGCTGGGCGGGAAAAACGATCCTAACAGTATGGCCGCGCTGCGGGACAACGAGTTCATCAAGAACAGGTACTTCTTTGTAGATCGCCTTTATCGCGATTATTACAACCGCCTCTACAGCATAAACAATCCCGACCGTAACGCGCCGCGCCCGCCGCGGATCACGCAGTTTCAGGCGTTTGTTTCCATACCGTGCAACGAGACATCGCAGACCACGCAGTTGCGCTATCTGGCGGAAATTAACGGAAGCGAAGTATGCTTCAGGCAGCTTGCCGAGAATACCGACTACAACATAGATTATGACCGCGGTTACGTGCGTTTCTCCTACAACGTTAAGGACGATGAGTTTGTCGCCATCGCCATGACGGCGTTAGACGCGAGTATGAACAAGGGCACCATAGTGCCTACAAGCGCGCCCAACAACAGCCGGCAGAACCTGTCGCTCCTCAAGCCGCGCAATATGGACGATTTGACAAACGCGAACAACCCGCTGTTTGGGCTCATGTGGCGCAACGTTTACTACATGACAGAAATAGAGGATGGCAAGCTCGAACTCTTCTGGATGGACCCGGCAGTAGGTGACACCATAAAACACACTTCTTCCGGGCAGTTGATTTCCCGCGCGATGGGGCTTACGGACGATCAGGGGCGCGCCCGGCTTGAAAATGTGGAGATTTTTAATCTGGTGCGTGAAGAGTTGATACTGCCGCCGTGGAGCGTGGAGTCAAACGGCCTCGAGCCGTTCGCCAATCCGGCGTTGGGGAGCATGGCCGATTCCTCCATATACAGGCTTGGCTCCAGAACCACCGTAATGCGTGACTATGTGCCAAAGTTCGGGATACTGACCAACGGGTCGACGCGCAGGGCCTCGTACGACAATCTCGGATGGAACATTCTGCCGGGGACCGTAAAGGTCAAGACCAACTCGGGTACGGAACTTGAAGAGGATGTGGATTATGAGATTGATTATCAGATGGGTATCATTGACCTGCTTTCTACGCGCGCGCGGTCGGCGGAGTCCATCTTTATCACATATCAGCGCGAGTCCGACTTTGTCCTCGAGAAAAAGGTGTTCACCGGCCTGCGCGGCGAGATGCGGCTGCCGTTTGTAAGCGACAATTCATTTATGGCCGCAAGCGTTCTTTATCAAAACGCTGTAACGTCCGCCGATGATATCCCGCAGCTGGGCAACGAGCCGTTTAGCAAACTGCACCTGAGTTTCAACACGAGCCTCGACATTGAGCCTGAGTGGATGACCAAGGCCGTCGACCTGCTGCCGGGCGTGAAGACTGAGGCGCCGTCTGCGGCCAAGCTCGACTTCGAGGTAGTCCACAGCCGCATGAATCCAAATACCTCTAAGGATAAGGGCGCGTACCTTGACGATTTTGAGAGAACGAAGGACGGGTACTCGCTGAGTTTGCGTCACGTAAACTGGTACAACTCGCACTATCCGTTCAAGTACACCGGCGGGCCCGACGCCATAGCGGCGGAAATGCTGGAGAAATTGCGGATACCGGCGTGGGATTTCTACTGGTTCACTCCGAGCCAGTACGACGACAGGTTCCGCATCAACAGGTTTGCGATATGGGAACGCGACCCGAACAACCACCGCTACAACAATATGGATAATCATGTGGATGTTTTGCGCCTCCACGTAACGCCGGCCTCGCGCGAGCACTCACAGGAGGTCAGAGACCTTTTTCTGAACTCCTACGCCTCTATAACCACGTCGCTTGGACGCAACGGCATAAACATGGAGAATCACCGGTACGTCGAGTTTGTGGTAAACCCCAAAGGCGCGGGCGGGCCGGCGCGCAGAGGCAAGCTTATGATACAGATAGGCACATTCAGCCACGATCAGGTTATAAACGGCGCCCCCCCCAACGGACGCTTCGACCTTGAGGACCAGACATATCAAAACCGCCCGGAACTGCTGTCGCAGTTTGACAAGGGGCTGAACGCGCTTGACGTGGAGAACAAGTTTTATGTACTGCCGCGCGCCGACGGCAGCGGGTGGGACACGCTTTGGCGCAATGATTCCAGACTGGTTTCCCCGCGCGGATTCGACAATCCGTCAGGCGACCGGTTTCACAGGTATGATAAGGATAACCTGAACGGTTTCCGTTCCACCAACGGTACGTGGGGCAACAGTCTTTACGACACCGAGAACATAGACTTCGACGGCGTGCCACGCATCAACATCATCGAGACGTACTATTCATATGAGATTGACTTAGATAACGATGCGTCGCCCTACATAGACAGGACCGCGCGTACCATAGGCGATTGGCGCTACTACCGCATACCGCTCAAGGACGTACTCGATCAGGTTTCGGTAGTAAAGGACTCCGCTGCTGGCGGAGCGCCCGACTGGGCCAAGGTGCGCGGTGTGAGGCTTGTGTGGCACGACTTCGACAACAGGTCGCAGACGCAGGAGTACGAGTTGCTTATCGCCGGTTTCGAGCTTGTGGGTAATGTTTGGGAGCCTACGCCGGGCATGGAGGACAAGATAGAGCCCTTAAGCATAAGCAATATGGAGGACATGGACTACTACAACAGCGTCTACGGCAGCATAGTTAAACCCAAGGCCGGCGAGACTACGCCGGTGGAGCAGTCGCTGCGCCTGCGCTTCTTCAACATGGGTTCCGGCGACACGGCTACGGTGCGCAAGAATATGGGCCAATACCCGCAGAATATTTCGGGATACGATTCCCTTACCATCAAGGTCCACAGCGCGGCCAACTATGGGGATGACCTGAAGTTCGTGATGCGGTTCGGCAGCGACGATTCTACGTATTACGAGTACGCCGCGCCGCTTACGCGTATAGGGTGGAACGATTTTGGCTTCAGTCTGCTGGCGCTCTCCGACGTTAAGATGATGGGCGATATAGACGGTTTGGCGATGGATGTTTCGAACGGCCCCCTGCGCGTTGTGGCTCCTGCCGGCAAGCGTCCCAATTTTAAGGCGATAACGTATATGGCCATGGGTGTGACGCGCGGTCCGGGCGGGCCTGTTGAGGGTGAGATATGGATCAACGAACTTGTCGCCACCAGCGCGCGCGTGTTAAGCGGTGTAGCCGCGCGTGTCAATCTATCTACGCAGTGGGCCGACTTCCTGTCGCTCGCCACGAGCGTCAGCTATACGGACGGTGATTTCAGAACGATGACCGATGTGCCGCTGAGCACCGAGAACAGAAGCGACCTCACGGCCAATCTTACGGCTAAGATGCAGCTCAACAAGTTCATGCCGGAGCGGTGGGGGGTTTCCATACCTGTAGGCGGGGCGGTATCGGGCGGGCTCTCGAGGCCCACTATTAAACCGCAGAGCGATATTCTGCTGCTCAACGACAACGGCAAACCGGACGGTTTTTGGGATATGTCCAAGGATATTATCGGTATGATGACCGGAAAGGGCGCCGAGGGCGAGCAGTCGCGCGCGCAGCGGTTTGAGACGTTTACCACTACGCAGAACCTGTATACTTCGTTCGAAAAGTCCAGCGAGTCGGAGAATCCGCTTATCGGTTTTACGTTAGACAGGATAAAAACGGACGTAAGCTATAACATGACCGCAAGCGTAACAGGCCGCGGCCCGCACGAAGACCCTGATAGTTCCGACTACGTAAGGACCGACACTACCGTCACCTACGCCGGGAACCTTCGTTACGATCTGAGCCCCCGCAACCCGCCGGAGTGGACCAGCGCCGCGCCGTTCAGCGGGTTCGAGTGGATGCCGGCAATGTACAGAAGGTACTCGTTTAACCTGCTGCCGGCCACTATAGACATCCATCTGGCTGAGGTTCAGCACCGCACCGAGATACGCAACGACGCAAAACTGAACGTTCACAACTTTACCACGCGCACATTTGACATGAGGCACGGTTTGGAGATCGAGTATACGCCCATAGACCCGCTCCTGAATCTGACATACACCACGAAGTTGGACCGCGATCTGGCCTCTTTACAGACGAGAAACGACTGGGAGCTGATGATAGACAGCACATTCCCCGGCATCTTCGGGCTTAACAACAACGAGGACGAGTACTGGGACAGGTACGGTGTACTCTACGGCGAGCGTGGGCGCACGCAGTCGGCATCGGCCAAGCTCACCCCGCAGTTCGTAGGATGGATGACGCATACGCTTGAGTACGGCGCAAATTACGCTGGCCTGTACACGCGCCGGGATAACGACAGCACGCAGTATCTCAACGCCGAGGTTAATACGGCGACACGTTTCAGGACTGCGTTCCTGCTGACGGACCTGTTCAGGAAGTTCGCTACGCCGGCGCCAACCAGAGCGGCGCAGACCGTAAAAGCCGACACCGCCGATACAGCGGCCGCAAAGCCGCCGGTGCAAAAAGGGTTTATGACATGGCTCGCCGATGGGGCTATGAAGATTAATATGCGCACCATAAACTTCGAGTATGACGTCAATACTATTCTTAAGAATGACTTTTTGAGTTCCGGGTATCTGTACGATACTTTGGGTATGAGCCATTACGATTTTTTCAAGTATCAGCTGGGTATGCGTCGCTCCGCGCACGATTATCTCTTTGGCAGCCTCGGTCAGGACGGCCTTGGGTGGATGCAATACCGCATGAACGGCGGCGTAGCGCATGACCTCTATCGCAATGACCAGTCAAGCGGTAACTGGTCGGCGCGCTTATCTACGTCGTTTGTCATCCCTGAGCCGATAAGGATCAACTTCACGAGCGTATCATTCGGCTGGGGCAGGGAGTTCGCCTCGCAGCCGGATACCGCGTTCATAGACACTACGGTGGTTCTGCCGGAGGCCCGCGCCAGCGCGAGCACGGAGGTTTTAGGCAATATCGGGATCGTCAAAAAGTACCTGTCGAAGCTTAGCGCCACATCGTCGGCGGGTTACAAGCGTTCGCGCAAGGAGACGCGCGAGCGTACCGACACGACCACGGCCTTCGATTTTCAGCCGCTGGCGAGTTTCGACGCCCGGTTCCACCGCTGGCCGGCGCTCACCGCCAGCTACCGCTACGCCATCACGAGCACGCGCGTCTCTACGGGCGGCAAGGCTGTAGACGAAAACACGGAGATTGGATTCATTTCAGCCGAGCGGACAAACCGCCACAGCCACACGCTCACGGCGGCTTACGACTTCTCCGGCCTTGGCAGCCTTACCGAAATCCGCATACGCAAGTGGGTCATACCCGTGCAGGGAAAGGCCACGGTGGGCCTTGGCGTCAACTGGGAGAACCAGATAAAGCGCACTAACAAAATCGGCGACGAGGAGGACGAAATCAAGCGCGAAAGCGACTTCAATTACTCGCCGTTCATTACATACAGGTTTACGGAAAACATACGGGGCGAAGCAAGGTTCCTCGGATCATATAAAAACCAGGACGGCAGGGAGATAAACCAACACCGGTTCCAACTGCTGGCCGAGGTGGTATTCTAAAAAATTTATGAGGTGGTGTAAGGATGGTAAAAAAAATTCTGTTCAACGCGACGCCGACTGAAAAACGCGCGGCGCTGTTGGAGAATGACAAGGTGGCGGAGCTGGTAGTAGAGCGGCCCGATTATTTCAGGCTGGTGGGGAACATTTACAGGGGCAAGGTGGTATCGATACTGCCGGGCATACAGGCGGCTTTCATCGATATAGGTATGGAGAAGGCGGCCTTTTTGCACGCCTCCGATGTAGACCCATCCCTGTTTATGGAGGATGACGAGTTGGAGGAGGAGTTGATGGAGCGGTTCTCGCAGGGGGGGCGCGGTGGGGGGAAGTGTAAGCGCGTAAAGGTGCCCAAGGTTCCCATCGAAAAGGTCCTCAAGAAGGGGCAGGAGGTTTTGGTGCAGGTGGTAAAGGAGCCCATAAGCACCAAAGGCCCCAAGGTGACTACGCAGATAAGCCTGGCCGGCCGCTTTTTGGTGTTGGTTCCCGATACCGATTTCATAGGCGTCTCCAAGAAGAGCAGCGAGTCGGGGCGCCGGGCGCGGCTCAAGAAGCTTATAGCGCAGATCAAGCCGCCGAGGATAGGGTTCATCGTGAGGACCATAGGCCTAAGCGTGTCGGAAACCGAGTTCGTCAACGAGATCCACATGCTTCTCGACGCGTGGAAGCGGGTTCGGGAGGAGGCGCTCAGCGGCGGCGCCGGGATAAAGCTGGTGCACCGGGAGCTTGGCATCACCACGCGGGTCATAAGGGACCTCTTCTCCGAGGACGTGACGGAGGTCTACGCGGATCAGGAGGACGATTACAGAGATATTCTGGGCTACGTGAAGGCTCTTTCCCCGGAAATGGCCAAGCGCGTCTACTATTATAAGGATAAGGTGCCGCTCTTCGACAAGTTTGATATAGAGAAAGACCTGGACCGGCTGCTCAAGCGCAAGGTCTGGCTCAAAAGCGGCGGGTACATACTGATAGACCGGACCGAGGCGTTGGTGGCCATTGACGTGAATACCGGCAGGAACGTGGGCCGGAACAAGAACAGCCTTGAGGAGACGATCTACAGGACGAACAGCGACGCGGCGGTGGAGATATGCCGGCAGCTGCGGCTGAGGGACATAGGCGGGCAGATTGTGGTGGATTTCATAGACATGAAGTACCCGGAGAACCGCCGCAAGATAGAGGCGGCCATGAAAAAGATGCTGGACGCCGACCCCACGGCCACCGATTATACCGGGCTCTCCAAGTTCGGCCTCATGGAGATTACCCGTAAGCGCGTGCGCCCGGAACTGCAGGAGTTCTTCACCGACGTTTGCATCTCCTGCGGGGGCCTGGGCTGGATATTCTCCCCCGAAACGGTAACCTCCCGCATAGACCGCGACCTGCGCCGGGCCCAAAAACGGCCCAAAAAGGTGACGGTTTACGTACACCATGTGGTCGCGGAGTACCTGAAGGACAATAATTGGGCGATGCGGGACATGCTGGAAAAGGAGCACCGCTGCCATTTGGACGTGGTGGTGAACGACGACTACGACCAGGACGAGTTCAGCTTCAGGGAGATAGCGGGCGGGGTGGTGCGGGAGGAGGAGTCTTGACCCCCGGCCCAAAGTTTTTTTATTTTTTATTTGATTTTTGCGGTTCAATGTATTATATTTACTAAATTGTGTGGAAATTTCTTAGGAGGAGATGTACAGATGTATTCTATTATCGAACAGGCCGGGGTCCAGTTTAAGGTATCTCAGGGCGACAAAATCAACATTCCGCTGGTTTCGGCGGAGGCGGGCAGCAGCCTGACCATCGACAGGGTGCTTCTTACCGCCGAGGGCGACAAGATCACCGTGGGCACCCCGACCGTTGCGGGTGCGACCGTTACAGCCAAGGTTCTTGAGCACGGCCAGGACAAAAAAGTCCTCGTCATCAAAAAGAAGCGCCGCAAGGACTACAAGCGCAAGAACGGCCACCGCCAGCAATTCACCAAAGTCGAGATCGTCTCGATAAACGCGTAAAGGAGCTATAAAATGGCACATAAAAAGGGAGTAGGCAGCAGCCGCAACGGCCGCGACAGTAATCCTAAGAAGCTCGGCGTCAAGTGCTTCGGCGGTCAGGTTGTACCTGCCGGCAGCATCATTGTGCGCCAGAAGGGCACCGTAGTACACCCCGGCGCCAATGTAGGCCGCGGCTCGGACGACACGCTGTTCGCGAAGACCACCGGCACCGTCCAGTTCTCGCGCACCACGGGCGACCGCAAAAAGGTGAGCATTATCCCGGTCCCGGCAGCAACGCCGGCTTGATCGAAAATGTTTGCAGGGGCGGCCGTCCCCCCGGCCGCCCGAAACGCACGGGAGAAAAAAACTGTAACATCAGGGTCGGTTTGTAGGTCTAATATGATAATAACATCAAGGGCACGGAATATACCGTGCCTTTGCTTTATAGAGAAATTCATAGCAGTCAACCAATATTAACCTTTATCTATAAGGGGAGTTTGTATGACAAAATCAATTAAAAGCGGGGTAAAGCGCACCTTTCTCGGCGCGCTGGCGGTAACTGTTCTGGCCGGGGCGCTTATGGCAGGCTGCGGCTCCGACAACAAATCGGTTACTCCGCAAGAACCACCCGAAAAGAGGGAGTTGGATCCGAGGCTGATCCTTGGCCAGAATCTCGTTTGGGCCGGCTTTGTGGGGAGCGACTACGGATATATGGGCGGTTTCGATGAAATTTTTGAAATGTATGAGGGGGAGGTAGGCTTCGCGTTCAAGTCTGACAGCACTTTAACCCTGAGCGCCAACGTATCGGGTATGATGTGGGTGCCGATCTTCACCGCCAGATGGTACACGAGGAACGACACGCTGATCGCTTACGATATATCCTCTGAGATGGGTATTGTGAATAATATCCCAAATCAGATCGCGACGTATACCGTATCCGGCGCCAACCTGACAGTGGTCATGGCAGGGGAGTCTGTCCCGTTTACGCAGAAGGACATAACGGCGGGCCCCGATGTAGAGTATGATGCCGGGCTTGTCAACACCGCCTGGATGAGCGAAGACGGCGTTATGTGGTCGTTCATATCAATAGAATTACTTCCGGGCGTGTTTATTAACTTTGCTTCGCATAATGATATGCACTCCGAGTTGGAAGGGGAAGAGTTCTCGTGGTATACGAAGAACGGCAAGCTCTACCTTGAAAATTTTGAAGACAGCGATGATGTTCGGCAGCTTGATTACCATATTTCCGGCGATGTGCTGACCCTCGACGGCGTGGAGTTTACACAGATTGATATTGATGATGACGGGGATTTCGAGTTCCAGAGCAAGGCCAAAAAGTCCCTCTATCAGAAGCTGGCGAAGAAGTAGTTTTTATCGGAATCATACCGATACCGTAGGGGCGCGATTTATCGCGCCCATTTTTTTACCACCCCGCCTTTTTTTTATCCCCCCTTTTTTTGAATTCTTTTCCCCGCCATATATTATATTTATCTAACTTAATCCGTACCGTATCGTATCGGTCGATTCTAAAAGGGGATATAGGCAAAAATGACAATTGTCGTACCCAGGGATTACCACGCAAAGGCGGCGCTCGAAAGCCGTCAGGTCCAGTGCGTTTCGAACGAGGACGCGCTCAGGGAGGACATCCGCGCTCTGCGCGTAGGTATCCTTAACATTATGCCCCGCGCCGAAACGTACGAGTTCAGCCTGCTCCAGCCGCTTGGGCGGTCGGTGCTGCAGATCGAGCCGGTGTGGATCAAGCTCAAAACGCACAACTACAACTCCAGCGACCGGTCCCACCTGGACAAGCTCTACGTCACGTTCGAGGAGGCCGTGGCCCGCTCGCGCCTTGATGGGCTTATCCTTACCGGCGCGCCGGTGGAGGAGATACCGTTCGAAGACGTGGTCTACTGGGAGGAGATAAAGCGCATCCTCAAATACGCCAGAAAGAACGTGACCTCGACCTTGGGCATCTGCTGGGGCGGGCTCGCGCTGGCGAAGTACCTTGGCATAGACAAAACCCTCTACGATAAAAAGATATTCGGCGTTTACAAAACCGTCAACCTCAAGCGCGGCCACACGATAACCGGCGAGATGGACGACTGGTTCTGGTGCGCCCAGAGCCGCCACTCCGGCATAAACGACGCCGCGCTCGAACAGGCGCAGGAAGACGGGAGCGTGCAGTTGCTGGCGCACGCGGACGGCGCTGGGTACATCATCTTCGAAAGCGCCGACAGCCGCTTCCTGATACACCTCGGCCACCCCGAATACGATCCGGGCCGCTTAGTGGAAGAGTACCGCCGCGACGCCGCCAAAGGCAGGACCGACGTAGACCCGCCCAAAAACGTAGACCTGGACAACCCGGTAAACCTGTGGCGCTCGCACCGGACGGAGTTCTTCACGCAGTGGATAAAATATCTGCACGAATCTACGTCGTATTAACAGGATGGCCTTGATATGGACCTGAATAAATGGATGAATGAGCGCCTGCCGCAGATCGTCGACCGCCTTGAGGCCGATCTCGTTGCCGGCCCCGAAGCCGTAACCGACGACGGCCTCGACTTCGCCGGGCGCAACGAGATATACGACATCCTCGACGACATCCTCGCCGTGCTCTTCCCCGGCTACTACAGCAGGGAGAAGGTCAAAAAATCCGACACGAACTTCTTTATGGCCGATATGCTGCGCCACATAAGTTTCCGCCTCGGCAAGCACATACGCGAAGTCCTCAGCTACCGCTGCCGCAAAGACAGGTGCGACGACTGCAGCTGCGAGGAGAAGGCGCACGAGGCGCTTGTCAGCCTTATCGAATCGTTGCCGGAAATTCGTGCGACATTGCTTGACGACATAAAGGCCGCCAAGGAGGGAGACCCCGCCGCGCAGTTTTTGGACGAGATCATACTCAGCTACCCGTGCGTAGAGGCGATTGCCACGCACCGCATAGCCCACTGCCTGTACGCGCTCGGCGTGCCGATAATACCGAGGATACTCTCGGAGCGCGCGCACTCGCGCACGGGCATAGACATCCACCCCGGGGCGCAGATCGGGCCGAGATTTTTCATTGACCACGGCACCGGCGTGGTGATAGGGGAGACGTGCAGGATAGGCGCGAACGTAAAGATATATCAGGGCGTAACGCTCGGCGCGACATCGCCGTTTGACAAGGAGGGAAAGCCGAGGGTGGGCCAGAAGCGCCACCCCGATATCGAGGACGACGTAATCATCTACGCCAACGCGACGATACTCGGCGGCAATACGGTGATCGGCAAGGGCGCGGTGATAGGCGGGAACACGTGGATAACAAAATCCGTACCCACCGGCGAATATGTTTACAACAAAGAATAAGGGCAATGCGCGGTGGATACCAATACAAATAATGACGACCTGATAATCGGCGGTGTAACAATCCGCTCCCGCCTGATCACCGGCTCCGGCAAATACCGCGACGACCGGATAATCCCAAGCGTCCTCGAAGCTGCGGAGTGCGACATCATCACCGTTGCGCTGCGGCGCGTTGATATGGACAAACCGAACGACAGCATCCTCTCGCACATCCCCCAAGGCAAGATATTATTGCCGAATACATCCGGCGCGAGGAATGCGGATGAAGCGGTGAGGATAGCGCGGTTGGCGCGGGCCGTGGGGTGCGGGGACTGGGTGAAGATCGAGGTCATCAGCGACAGTACATATTTGTTGCCGGATAATCAGGAGACGGTCAGGGCGACTGAGGTCCTCGCGAAAGAGGGCTTTATCGTACTGCCGTACATGTGCCCCGACCTGTACGCCGCGCGAAGGTTGGTTGACGCGGGGGCTGCCGCGGTGATGCCGCTTGGTGCGCCTATAGGTACCAACAGAGGATTGAGGACGGCGGAGCTTATAGATATAATGATTGCTGAATTAAAAGATGTTCCGGTGATAGTTGACGCCGGGATAGGCAAACCGTCCCACGCCGCGGAAGCGATGGAGATGGGCGCCGCGGCTGTATTATTAAATACTGCGATTGCCGCGAGCGATGATCCTGTCGGCATGGCAAAAGCGTTCAAGCACGCGGTCAGGGCCGGGCGGTTAGCTTATCTGGCGGGGATGGCGGGATCATCGAAAATTGCTAACGCGTCGTCGCCTTTAACGGGATTTTTGGGATAGGTATTCCTGCGGGCCCAATACGTACAGATCATTGCCGAGCGAATCCACCGCGACGGTCAGCGGCAGCGCTTCCACCTCGAATTTATAGACCGCTTCGGGGCCAAGGTCTTCGTAACAAATAATATGCGATGATTTTATGCAGGATGATATAAGCGCCCCCGCGCCCCCCGTAGCCGCGAAATATACCGCGCCGCACTCCTTGATCGAGTTTATGACGTCAACACCGCGCCCGCCCTTGCCTATCATCGCGGCTAATCCGGTTTTGCGGAGGATGTATGGCGCGCAGCGGTCCATGCGCGAACTTGTTGTAGGGCCTGCGCTGCCGATGCAGCGCTTTGGGGTGGGCGGCGTTGGGCCGCAGTAGTAGATTATTTGGCTGTCTAAAGATAAGGGCAATGATTCACCTCTGTCAATACACCCCATAAACCGCTTGTGCGCCGCGTCACGCGCGGTGTAGATCGTCCCGGTCAGCAAAACATTATCGCCGGCCCTTAAAGATTTCAATATATCCTTATTAATCGGTGTTGATATGTTGATGGTGTTGATGCTGCCGCTCATAATGCCGCCGTTACCCTTCTTGCCGCGTGACAATTAATGCTCACTGCCACCGGCATGGACGCTATGTGGCATGGCATATATTCTACCGATACCCACAGCGCGGTATGCTTCCCGCCCAAACCCTGCGGGCCGACTCCGCTCGCGTTGATTTCGTCCAACAGGTTACTCTCCAACTTTGCGTACCGGTCATCAACATGATTGATACCAACAGGCCGCAGAAGCGCTTTTTTCGCAAGGACGGATGCCGCGTCCGCCGTCCCGCCTATCCCCACGCCTATTACAGTTGGGGGACAAGGATTGCCGCCTGCATTGACGGCTGTATCACGCACAAATTTAATTATTCCCGCCAGCCCGTCGGCGGGCTTGAGCATAGCCAGCCCGCTCATATTCTCGCATCCGCCGCCTTTGGGGAGGATGGTGATTTCTAACCGGTCCCCGTCAACCAAATCCATATGTACCAGCGCCGGGGTGTTATCGGATGTATTTTTGCGGTCAAACACCGGATCATCAACAATAGACCCGCGCAGATACCCCTCCGCGTACCCCTGCCGCGTCCCCTCGTTGACCGCGTCAATCAGATTCCCGCCGTCAATCCGTACATCGCACCCCATCTTAACAAAGAACACCGCGAATCCGGTATCCTGACATATGGGTATTTTTTCTGTGGCGGCGATATTGGCGTTTTCGATTATCTGTCCGATAATATCCCTCGCCCGCGGAAACGGCTCATCGTCCCGCGCTTGTCTGATGCGCGCCAGAACATCATCCGGCAGCACATACGCGGCGTCAACGCACATCTGTTTTACGGTATTGACGATAGTTGAAAAATTAATGGTTCTCATATATTATGTATTAATTTCGCATCCTGAAGGTATGCGCCTTTATTTGCTGATATTCTCAGCCAGCTTCTCCAAATGCCCCCTGTATTTAACAAGGTCAATAGACGTATCCCCCGCGACCCCCGTATCAATCGCCGCCTTGGCGACAGCTATGCTCTCTTCAACCAGAACGCGCGGGTCGAGCGGCTTGGGGATTATGTACTCCGGCCCGAATTTCAGCTCCTTCAACCCGTAGGCGTCAAGGACGGATTGCGGGATATCGTCCCACGTGGCGATCTCCGACAGCGCCCTGGTCGCCGCTACCTTCATCTCTTCGTTGATGGTTGACGCGCGGACATCGAGCGCGCCCCTGAATATGAACGGGAATCCGAGAACGTTGTTGACCTGGTTCGGGTAATCGCTGCGCCCTGTCGCCATGATTAGATCATCCCGCACGGACTTGGCGGCATCGTACGCGATTTCGGGGTCTGGGTTCGCCATAGCGAAAACCGCGGGGTGGACGGCCATGCTCGCGACCATCTCTTTTGATACCAGCCCCGCCGCGCTCAGCCCGGCGAACAGGTCGGCCCCCTCCATCGCCTCGGCCAGCGTCCGTTTTGGGGTATTGACGGCGAACGGCTCCTTGTACTTGTTCATCCCGTCCGTCCGCCCCTTGTATACCACGCCCTTTGAGTCTACGAGCATTATGTTCTCCATTTTGACGCCGAGCCTCACGTATAGGTACGCGCACGATATCGCCGCCGCGCCCGCGCCGGAGAATACGACTTTCATCTCGGCGAGCGATTTGTCCTGCAGCCGCGCCGCGTTTAAGAGCGCCGCGCCGGATATTATCGCCGTGCCGTGCTGGTCGTCGTGGAACACGGGGATGCCCATCCGCCGCTTGAGCTCTTCCTCAATATAAAAGCACTCCGGCGCCTTTATGTCTTCAAGGTTTATCCCCCCAAACGTTGGCTCCATCATCGCCACTGCGTTTATGAATTCGTCGGGGTTCTTTGCCGCCAGCTCTATGTCGAACACGTCGATGTCGGCGAAGCGCTTGAAGAGTATCCCCTTGCCCTCCATGACCGGCTTGCCGGCCAGCGGCCCGATGTTGCCGAGGCCGAGTACCGCGGTGCCGTCGGTGATGACCGCGACAAGGTTGCCGCGCGCGGTGTACCTGTACGCCGCGGCGGGGTCCTTCTCTATAACCCGGCATGGCTCAGCCACGCCGGGGGTATAGGCCAGCGACAGGTCAAGTTGCGTCCGGCAGGGCTTGGTCGATATCACTTCGATCTTGCCGGGGCGGCCGCTTTCGTGGTAATCTAAAGCTTCTTGTTTTGTGGGCATGGTGTATATCCTTATATATATGATGATTCCATATAATATACATTATGCCGCATCTGCGAATAGGTATCCGCCCCGCCAAATAATAATTTAATGTACACGCTATAGGCCAGTGCGCCGGGTGCCGTCCGGCGACATCACGCTGGTCGTGCAGTCGTCGGACGGCACCCGGTGTACTGGCCGCCGATTGCAACAAATTAATGTTTACCGGATACCACCGCCAACCCCGACGGCGGCATCCCCGTGGCTACCGTGCGCTCGACCGTGTTTGTGTTCGGGTCTATCACCGCCACGCCCGCCTCCGCATACCCGCGGTCACCGACGTACAGCTTCTCCCCGTCGTACGCCAACCCACCGAACCCGTCGCCTATGCCCTCAATCTTCGCGCCGATGGCTCCCGTAGCCGGGTTGAACGGTACGATCCCCGTCGTCCAGTCATCCTGCATTACGCTGATGTACGCCCGCTCCGCCGACACGAAGACCGCGCTCGACACGTTCCCGCCAAACGCCTCGCCCTCCGCTATTATGCCGAGGTTCGTGTTTGAGGAGAGGTCTATCATCTCCACGCCCCCGCTCGTTATGTCGAACCAGCTCCCGGTCGACGAGACGAGCATTTTATCCCCGAAGATGCTCATAGACGCCGGGTTCTTCCTGTTTAATTTGATCTCGGCCACGATTTCGTCGCTGCGGGTGTCTATTACGGCTATGATGCTTGTGTCTCCCGGTTCCGGCGCGGGACCCCATGGCCCATCGGCTACCTTCAGGCGCTGGCACGCCGCGTAGAGGTAGTTGCCGTAGAGCGCGAGCGAGCTGACGAACGGGACCGCCTCGGCGCTGTCCGTCCCCGCGTACGCTGCGAAACGCGACATATCAATGGCGGACGTTTTCGTCCCCGCCGATGGGTTGAAGATTATCAGCCCGTTATCCTCGTACGCGCTGACGTACGCCTTCGTCTCCGAGACTACCGCGATATCGTGCAGGTTCAGGCCGGCTCCGAGGTTCTGCTGGTACAAGACTCCCATCGATTTCGTGTCGTACTTTATGATGTTGTCCCTGCCGAGACGCTCGATGATGTAGACATCGGAGCCGAACGCCCGCACCGAGAGGTCACTATGGAGCTGATCGATGAGGTTCGAACTGACAGTGTAGCCGTCGGATAACATAATATCAAAGTTTGTAGACGAGTAGTCGCTGGCGGTAGTGATAACGGCTAATTTTGCCGTATTGGCCGTTGGGATTGTGTCCCCCCCCGTGTTATTGTTGTTGGTGGGGTTCGAATTGTTCGAACACGACATCATAAACATCAACGCCAATCCAGCCGCTATGGTACTGATACTGATCCTGCGCATAAAACACCCCTTTGTTTTAAAATGATAAAGCCGCCGACACCGCGTGTGTCCTTCTCGGCTTAGGATTATCCAGAAAATCAAAATTGGCCGTGTTGAGATAATTGTCCGCACGGTAACGTACTGTAAGATATTCGGCGATCCTGTAAGACGCCCAGGCGCTCAACTCCGTCTGGGCGGGGCGCTTTTCCCTGTTGTCAATGCCAAGGAAACAATCGCTCTCATACTTTACCCCGTGGCCTATGCTTAAGTGTTTGATATCGGCTTCTGTTTTTATATAGCCGGACAGTTCCGGGACGAACGGCTCTGCCTTGTTTACCCACCCCGGATCCGCAGCGCCGCTGATTACGCTTTTAAGGTATGATGTGCTGATTTCAACCGTCAATAGCCGTAATAATCTTGTGTTGATATCAACCTCGGCCCCGTAAAACCTCGTGTCCGCGAAATTCATAACCTTCACGAACCCGCCGCCGCGTGGGATGCTTTTGATCTTGTCGTTGATCTCTCCCGCGAAGAGAGATACCGCCGCCGTGTATTCACCCATGTCAATAGACGCGCCGATGTCAGCCTCCATCCTCGTCTCCTCTTTAAGTTCGGGTGTAGAGATAAACCCGCCGCCCCAGCCGAACTTTTCGAAGAACGTTGGGCTGCGCTTTGATGTTGAGGCGGACAGCTGCAATGTTACCGGATTGATGTTGAGTCTGGCAACGGCCTCCGCGGCGGGGCAGGAGAGTGTGCGGCGGCTTCCTTCCGGCGACCAGTACCCCAATCCTGCTGTTGACGTATCGGCCTCATATTTATAGGCAGCGCGCAGAGCGGCCTCGACCACCCCCGTTGTCAATCCTGCCTCCGCGCCTGCCCTGTACTCATGCCTTATCATCTCCGGCCTGTCTGTTATCGCGAGATTGCGCTGTGTATAATGTTCGGCGCGTGTTCCGATCAGTCCTGCCAGATAAAAATTATCAGTCAATGAATATTTCGCGTCTGCTATAATGTCCGCCGACCCGCCTGACGATTCCAGCTCCTTCCCCGCTACGCTCAGATAAAAACGCCCGTCCGGGTCGCTTATATTGCTGTATCGGTAAACGGCGTTAGCCTCGCCGCTTAATGTCAATTTGTCGGTGATGACGCCCTGATAATCAATACTGTACGCGGCGTTGCGCCCCCCCGTCGAACCGCTTTTATTGTGTTTGTAGTGATAGACGAACAGCCCCTGTGTGAACGCTCCTGCGCGCAGCTGCTGGGTTATTTTGTGATTGTCGTTGATGTCGATTGATAAACCGTACGCGGCGTCGGCTGCTCTGTACTGATTGTTCTTTTTCCGCATAAGCGTATCGTCCCATGTTGGGTCGGGGTCGCGCAGTGTTGGTATTGTCGTGCCGTTGTCGTGTATGTATGGGTAATTATTATTTGATGACGATGCGTCTGCGTTAAACTGCTGCCGGATGTTTTTATCGCTGCCGGATTTGATGATCATCCCCCCCTTTATGCTGCCGTAGCTGCCGGCCTCAAGGTTCGCGCTTATTATCCTCCTGTCAACGTCCGTAAACAGCTCGATGACCCCGCCCATCCCCGCGCCCATCTGCCTTAGTCCCGATGTGCTTTTTGTAACGCGGATTACCCGGATTCTGTCTAACGGAATCTTGCTCAGGTCGACCGCCCCGGCCGACGCGCTGTTGAGCAGTACGCCGTCGAGGTACACACGTATGCCCTGCGCCGATGCCCCGCGTATCGCGCCCTCGGCGTACTGCCCGTGCCCGCCCATTGTACGTATGTTGATGCCGGAGACGGTTTCCAGTACTGATGCCAGATCGGAAAATTTGCCCTGAAACTCTTCGGCCCTTATTGTGCGGGATGATGGGGAGAGGGGAGAGGCAGCGCGGTGGCGGACGACAAGCACCGTTTCGTCATCGTCATCCATGATGATAACCTCGGCGTCATCGGCAATATTATTTGACGATGCGGCAAACGCCGCCATCAAAATCATCAACAATATAATGTACGGGGACATCCGCCCCCGTCCGCCCGCGATTCCGGGCGCCGGCAATGATATCGGCACGCGCACAAAAGACCCTTCCGGCCCATCCACGAGGGCCGTAGAATAATGGAACAAATTCAGGCAGGTCTCCTGGCTTTCCCAAGCGGCCGCCTTCCCATCTCCGCAGAGGCAGTGGCGTGGTTTGACCGCTTATGATTCCGCTCCAGCAAAACGGAATCAGGATTTACAGTGGCGTGTCCGCTCCCGGTTTTCACGGGATTCCCTGACACCCGAATCTATATTAATAAATACCATAACATCCCAAAATCTCTAACACCGTATCGTAACACCAATTCTGCGCGCGTGGATATTCGTCCGCGAATTAATCGTTTCATTCGACTTTAATCCCAATCAATCGCTTGGCGTTATACTTTATACCGTTTTCCATAGTACCGCTTATAGTAACAAAATAGTTTCCGCCGGCGACCCTTCTGCGGTTGTTATTTCTGCCGTCCCAAATGAGCCCGAATGTTGTGTTGTCGGATGCCAGCGTTATGTCGCGCGGCGCGCTTCTGAAGACTACCTTGCCGGTCGCGTCGTAGATCATGACCTTTGCCGTTGGGGTGCCGTTTGTATTTCGCATAATGCTGGTAGGGGCCGTTGTGGCTATGAGTATGCCGGACTTGTTGCGGTTCGCCACTATTATGTCTCTGTAGAACAAGTATGTCATGCCGGATGGGTCTATAGTCCGCAGTGTTTTCTCTACATCGCTTCTGCCGGGTATGAAGGGGTTGGGGGTGAGCGCCATCGATGTTTCGCCGGCCAGCCTGACGAACACCATGGTGGAGATGCCGTCCTTTTCCACCGTTATCAGCAGGTTGTCGGCGGATGTGGTTCCGAGCCTCGTGATAAGCGCCGAGCTGCTGTCGCCCTGCGGTTCCGCAGAGAGAAACATCGTGTTGGCGCTCGTCCACTCGGCGCCCGCGCAGAGGCCTATATAGTTGCCGAAACGGTCGCGCTCAATCACGTAGAACGTGATATGCTGAATATCTTTTGAGAACGGAAACTCCTTGGCCCGCTTAAGTACGTTGGTATCCCTCACCTTCGCCATTGCCGTGTAAGTGTAAGGGTTGAGCACGACCTCCAAATAGCGCTGCGGCGCCGGGACTACCCTTACGTGGATTGTGTGTGACAGTGGTATAGCGCGGTCGTCAAGATACCTTAGCGTCATTGAGTAGACGGCGTTTGCCGTCTCGCTGTAGAACCGGCAGTGGATGCCGTCCGTCTCTATAGTGGCATTGCTATCCGGGTCTTTCCAGGTCCACTCAAGTTTTGACGGGTCGCTCTCGAACGATGGATCGTATACGTGGTCCTGATCGAAGAACTTCGCGTATATGTCTAAATAGCTGCCGGCGGTCATCTCGACGGTGGTGGGCAGCCGCCACTCAGGTTTGGGTTCGCCGTCGCGGCTGTAGAATGCCACATTGGAGGTGATGTACGGTACGGCTACGCGCAGCGTGTCGAGTGGGATATGCGGATTGCGGAAGACCACTATGATGCTGTCCTCCACCCCGAGCTGCAATATCCCGTCGCCTGCTGATGCATGGTCGAAAGGTTCAATTTGGAAATCCATAGTCCATATACTGCCCGCTTCCCGGCGCAGCGTCAATCTTTCAAAATCGTAGAAAGAGGCGTCGCGGGAGTTGTTGACGTCCACCCAAACCGAATCGTAGTCAAACATTCCGCCGGTGTTATCGAACAATACCGTCAGGGTATCCATGGTCCCGTTGGCTTCGAGGCCCGGCAGACCCGCTCCCTGAAACAGAAGGCTGAGTGTGGGCCGCTCGTAGCATCGGCTCGTCTGCATCAGGGTATCCCAGCCCGCAGGCGGGTCGGCGGAGCGCCGCAGTTTGAACTCGTAGGTGAACAGCGAGTCCGGATTTATGTGTACAGTATAGGTAGTGTCGCGCTGAGTCTCCATTCCCAGGTCCAGTGTATACGTCGAATCTACCCGCACATAGTAGCGAACGCCCATTGATATGGTAGTAACCTCCGCCGTGTCTATAGGCAGTTGCCTGTTGAATATGAAATGTTCTTCGTTATCCGCTTTGGCCGAATCGCTTATGCCGGCGCTGGAAATAACAATGCTGTTGGCGTTGCCCTCAGACTTGGAAAGCATGGGCGAAATGATGTTCTCCATCATACGCGTCAAAAGCTCGTTGTAGTTTGACTCCTGAATCCATATCCTGCTGTCATCGTTTGAGTCGGAGTACCCGTTTCGGCGTATCCTGTTGGTCATGGTGTCCAGATTGGCCGGGATGTCCTTGTTGCGGGCGTCGCCAAGATAGATTGTGTACGTGGTTGGTACGTCGTTTACATTTTCGAAGTAATTGTTTTGGTTGTCTATGCGCGGGTTGCGGTTTCCGCCCGAGCCGTAAGGAAGCAGCGCATCGCCGTCTGACAGAAATATTATGCATTGGTTCTCCCGTGGCAGGTTCGTAGCCTTAAAAGCCTCAACCGCCGCTTCAAACGCCAGCGATATATCGGTGTCCTCGGCTTGACGGCCGCCTATGGTAGGCTCCACTACCTGCGTGATAACTCTGGGTATGCCGCCGGTCACTACCGCCGTGTCTGAGAATACGCGGTTGAGCAGGTCTTTCCACGGGATTTCGCCTCTGGTAAAAATGTGGTCTGCCCCGCCGTTGGCCGTCATGCCGCGCGTGCTCAACGAGTTGAGCGGCTTGAGGGGCAGATAAGACTGATTCAGGTAATCCAGAAAAAGGCCCGGATAAGTCGTCCCGTTAAAACGTTTAAGGTTCGCGTCGCGGTCGGCGTTGAAAATAAGCGCGTCGTTAAAAATGACAATCCCCACCTCAGCGCTTGGGTACACGGCGTATATTGAGTCTATAAGGGCGAGCGTTGCCTTGAAGCGGTTGCCGTTGGGGTCTCTGCCGTCCACGTTTATGTTGCCCATACTCTTAGAGTTGTCAATCACAAATATGACCGCCGGAACTCCGTTGCTGCCCTCCGTAGATGTTTCGTCATATATCCCGCACGCCCTGATCTGCGCAGACATGGCGATTACGCCAAGCGGAACTACGATCTCAAGAGTGTCGTAATCCTGTGGACATCCGGTCAGCGTGACCTCGCAATACTCCATTGTCCCTGTGGTCTTCTGTGCGGCGACAGAACCAAATACGGTGATAATAACTGTGAGCGCCAACAGAAATGTCGTGCCCACGCCCACAATCCGATTTATGGTGAGCATAAAAATCCTCGCTTTAAAGGGGGGCTTGGCTTTTTAAGCCGGCCCCCCCTGTGTGTGTTTTACCTGAGTTTGCCTTCCAAAGTTACGCCAATTTTTCGCCTGCTGTTAAACCTTTCTCCGTCGGTCTGAGCAACAATGTGCACCAAATACGTGCCCGGGCCTACGTTCCTGCCGGACATATTCTTGCCATCCCAGACAAACCCGAAGGTCGTTCCGTCGTTGGCGAGCGTAATATCATTCGGCTTGCTGCGGAAGACAACATTGCCCACCGCGTCATAAATCATTATTGTAACCTTCGGGTTGCCGGTGCTGCCGGTACCGGAGGTCAGAACGTTTCTCGGCGCGGTAGCGGCGATAAGTATGCCCTTAGGGTCGTTGCTCCCGCCACCGTGGTTGGAAAGGCCCTCCCTGTTTACAATCTCCATATAGGTATTCTTGGCTTCCTCGCTGAGACCTATTCTCTCCAACCTGTCTTTGACGCTGCTCGTGCCGGGGATGAACGGGTTGGGACCCATAGCCACCGAGGCTTCGCCCACTACCTTTATATTAACCTTGCCTTCCAAAAGGCCCTTGGTTACTGTAACCTGCAGCCCGTTGGCGAATGAATTGCCCTGCCTCTTTACATCCGCCGAGGTGCTGTCCCGCCTGTTGGCGGTTATGGCCCGCGGATCGTTGCTTGACCACACATAATGATCCCGGGAGAAGTCGGGTTCGGTTATCCGGTTGCCGTAACGGTCGCGCTCTATAACGTAGAACACTGCGCTGCTTACATCCTTTTCGAACGTGTACTCCTGAGGCTCCTTCAACTTGTTAGTGTCGGCTTGAGCGCCTGCTCTGGAAGGATCGAGCACCACCTCCAGATAGACCGGCGGGCCCGGAACCACCGAGATGTTGATGGAACGCGTTATCACCATAGTCCCTTCGGTGTATGTCGCCGTTACCGAGTATAACCGGCCGGCAACGGTACTCTCAAACATGGCGTGGAGGCCGTCGATTTTCAGCGAGGCGTTGGTTCTGTCGTTCAGCGTCCACACGACCTTGGACGGATCAATTGTCTGGTCCCAAACGCCGTCGGCGTCAAAGAACTTGGCGTAGATATCCGTTTGGTCTCCGGCGATTACCGAGATGGCATCCGGATATAGCCTGGTACTGTCCGGAGGGCCGGGGATGTCGTAAAACGCCATGTTCGTATGGATGTAAGGTACAGCGATACGCAATGTGTCAAGCGGAATTTCCGGGTTGCGGAATACCAGTATTATACTGTCTTTAGGCGCGTGCTGCAAAACCCCGTCGGCGGTATTTACCATATCGGGATTTGAAACCGTCAGCCTCGGGAACTCGGAGGTCCATATATTGCCGGCTTTGCGCAGTGTCAGATTTACTGTATCGGAAATGGTGCCGTCATCGTTCAGCACCTGCACTATAACGTTTGTGTAGTCAAACAGGCCGGCGGTGTTGTCGAACACTACCGTTAGAACGTCCATGTTCCCCCTGACCTCTTTTACGGTGTTTGTCGCAGAACTTGCCAGAGTCTCGCCCCTGAACTGCAGGCCAAGCGTGGGTTTTTCACCGCAGGACGGTTCCAGGCCGCCGCTCTGGTTCTGCCAGTTGACAAGAGACGCAGCATCTGCGGTGCGGCGCACGGTGAACTCGTATGTAAAGAGTGAATCTACCGTGCGTACCGTGGTGGTGGTGTCGCGGTCCGTTCCCGGTATCACCCATGTCGAGTCTATTCGCATATTGTATGTTACACCCATGCTTACATTCGTAATATCCGCCGTATCTATGGGCAGGCGTCTGCTGAATGTGAAGTTATTATCCACCTCGCCGGTAGAGTCGCGTACGCCGGCGCTTTGGATGATGATTCTTCTGGGGGTGCCGTCGACATTTGTCATCATGTGCGCGATTATGTTATCCATCATAAGGGAGAGCAGACCGTCGTAGTCGGCGGCTATTGACCAAATGTTGCTGTTTGGGTTGTTATTTGAGTACCCGTTATTTTGTATATTGGCGGTCATTGTATTCAGTTGTGCCGGAATTGGCGAATTGTTGTTGGTCAGGAAAACCGTATATGTAGTGGGCGTGTTCGCCGTACTGTCACGGAAATTGTTCAGCTTGGAGTTCCAGGCGCTGCCGCTTGGTACCGTGGGCTCGCCGTCGGAAAGGAAAATTATATACTGATTTTTGGGGGGTATGCCATTTGCGGCGTTGTTTTTTTGGAATTCCATTATTGCCGCTTCGAACGCGATTGAAATGTTGGTGTTCGATTGCTCGTTGACCGTATTGCCGCTGCCGTTGCGGAGCGTTGACCGGTTATTTACGTTTGCCGGGACATTAAACATACCCATAATCACGTCATACCATGTGGCGTTGGAACCGGATGCGTATCCCCCGGTTTGCGCCGTAGCGTTGAGCGGCCTGAGAGGCAGATATGCCCCGTCGGAAGGCGACGGCTCGAATGCGATCAGGTTACGGTCCCAGCTTGTTTGGTGAACAAGTCCGGAAGCAAATATCGCCACACCAACCTGTGCATCGGGAACTACTTTGGCGATCGTGTCGACAAGCGCCCGCGTAACCCTGAACCGGTTTCCGTTTGGATCGTTGTCGCTGGCAGAAACGCTGTTATTATTAAGTCTCATACTTCTGGAGTGGTCGATAATGAACATAATAGCCGGTGTTTCCACGTTGCCGCCGGTAGACGAATCCACCCTGACGCACCCGCGTATCACCGAAGACATCGCGATCACATCAAGGGGAACGACCAGTTGGCTCCCGTCATAATCCTGGGGGCAACCTGCCAGAGCGATCTCGCAGTACTTATCCCCGGTTTGTGCCGTCGCCGGCCCCCAAAAGGCCGCCACCAACGCGAAAGTGAACAAAAACGCGGCACCGATGCCCGCGAAACGCTTAGGATTAGCCATAGGCCCCCCTCTTTTAAAAAGATTTCAAATAAAAAAAGCCTCACACTATATAATATATATAATATCACGCCCGTACGCCAAAATCTATTTTAATTTTTTTTCGCCCCAGCCCCAATGTCTGACCTGTAATGCTCCCGCAGTCCCCAAATTAAACCAGATTTTAGCTATTACGCCCATCCCATATATTATATTTATACTACTATGAAAAAAATCCTGGTATCCCCATCGATATTGTCCGCCGACTTCCGGGCCCTTGAGCGCGAGGTGAAGGCCGCGCAGGACGCCGGCGCCGACCTGATACACTGCGACGTCATGGACGGGCATTTCGTCCCCAACCTGACTTTCGGGCCGTTCATTGTCGAGGCCGTCAAAAAGTGCGTGTCCGTGCCGCTCGATGTCCATTTGATGATATCCGACCCGGCTCGGTACGCCCCGGCCTTTTGCGACGCGGGGGCCGACATACTGGCGTTCCATGCCGAGGCGGTTGGGGGGATTGACGCGGTCAGGGCGTTATTGGGGGATATCCGGGTCAGAGGGGTCCGCTCCGGCGTCGCGGTCAACCCGGATAAATCTACAGACCTTTTTATGGGCGCGCTGGACTTGGCGGATCAGGTGGTGATAATGTCGGTCTACGCGGGTTTCGGGGGGCAGAAGTTCATCCCCGATGTCATGGAAAAGGTCGGCGCGGTGAGGAAAGCGGCTGTTGAGCGGGGGATTGATGTGGATATAGAGGTTGACGGCGGGGTAAACGGCGAGACGGCGGCGGTCTGCGCGGCGGCGGGGGCCAACGTCCTTGTCGCCGGGAGCTACGTATTCAACAGTAACGACTACGCGGGCCGTATACGCGCGGTCAGGGAATCGGCGGAAAAATCATTTATGCGATGATTTCGCCTCCCGGAGGGGTGTATCGTCCGGTAAGCCGTGTTTATCGCGGTGAAGCAAAAATGCGCCCCCAAAAAACTAACCGCATCCCAAAGGATGCACAATTTATGGAGGATTTATCGTGAAATTTAAGATCGGCTTGGCATTGACGTTATCCGCGGTGCTGTTTTTCGCCTGCCTCTACGATGTCTACGACGGCGATTCGGACCGGCTTGAGGAACAGCAGAGCGTCTGGCAGTACCTGAATGTATACAGCATATTTCAGGAGCGCCTCCCCCCCGCGGCCGGCAACTTGACGCCCGAAGATATGTTCAGGGCGATAAACGACAGCCTTGGCGGCACCCGCTACACCGAATACATGGACAACCGCCCCGGCGGCGGCGCCATACCGCCCGGCAATCCCATAGACACGCCGATCCAGCTCACGGATAAGACTGTCTACTTCTATTTAGACGCCTTCTACAGCGAGGGCGGGAAGTCGTTCAAGGTCTTTGCCGATTATCTGGCGCGCTTCGACAACATCATAATAGACCTCCGCTACAACGGCGGCGGCCTGCTCAGTGTGTGCGACGCGATGCTCGGCGAGATGCTGCCCAACAACACCGAGTACATCCAGTACCACCGCAGGTTTTACGACAGCGATGCGCTCACAGGCTACACGATGATAGACAAGCCGAGAACGAGTAACCGGCACCCGATGCTTTTGAACAAGAACATCTCCGTGCTTGTAAACGGCTGGAGCGCCAGCGCCTCCGAGATAATGGCCGCCGGGCTCAAAGACAAGGCCGGCGCGTACATCATCGGTTCGCCCACCTACGGCAAGGGCATAGGTCAGGTAGTCATAACGCGCCCCGGCAGGTCGCGGTTAAGCATTACCAGCATGGAGATAAGTGGCCTTACGGAGCGGACGGGCAAATACCACAAAATCGGCCTGCAGCCCGACGAGGTGCCCCATGAAATATACACGGTTATGGACAGCATCGCCTTGCTGTGGGCGTACGAACTCTACCCCGACCACGAGGGGTATCAGGAAGCGCTGCGCATAGAGTTGAGGGATATCTACTGCTCGATAAAACTGTTTGAGCCCGATTATATGCCGTCCTTGCCGTCGGACGACGGGGGGTGGCTGATTAAAAAAGCCGGCGCGTCGCTGCCGTCTGTAGTGTCGAGGGCCGCCGCGATGGCGGAGAGGCAGGCGAACGCGGAGCGGCCGGTACCTGTTGGCGTGTATGAGGACATCGGCGACCCGTTGTCTGAACAATGAGTACGGTGCGTATCGAAAAGCTCGTCTTTGGCGGGTACGGGCTGGGCAGGGACGACGACGGCGTCGTGCTGATACCGGGGGTTGCGCCGGGGGAAGTTGTCGGGTACGAGGAGGACGGGGCGCAGGGCGGGACGCGCGTTGGCCGGGCCGTACGGATAATCGAAAAATCCCCGCACCGCAGGGAGCCGCCGTGCCGGCATTACGGCGAGTGCGGCGGGTGCGACTGGCTGTACCTTTCGTATGATGAGCAGGTTCGCTGCAAAAAAGAGATTTTTTTGGATTGCGTTGACAGGATAGGCAAATTTCCCCGCCTTGACGATGTTGAGGTATTGACCGCGGAGGAGTTCGGGTACCGCATCCGCGCGCAAATAAAAATAGACCGCCAAAATAACCACGCCGGATTCTTCAAACGCAAGACCAACGACGTCGTAAAGATCAAAAGGTGCCCGCTGCTGGCCGACGGCATAAACGACGTGCTGGAGGCGCTTAACGCGGGGAAGGTCGGGGCGGTCTCCAAAGAGGCAAAGGATCTGCGGGTGTTGATGGGGGAGCGTGTGGCCAGCTGCCCGTGCGTTGGGGGGTTGACGAGTGCGGATACCGAGATTGTTGTTGGTGATATAAGGTTTTTGGCGGACGGCGGGAGCTTTTTTCAGTCGAATCAATTTTTGCTGGAGGCGCTTGGGCGGTGGGCGCGGGGGGATACGGGCGGGGAGTATTGTTTGGATCTTTACGGGGGTATAGGATTTTTCTCGCTTATGCTGGCGGATGATTTCAGCAAGATCGTACTTGTGGAAAACGTCAGGGCGCAGGTGCAGGCCGCGGAGAGGAATTTCAGGCATAACGGGAAAGATCATCTGAAAGCCGTGCCGGCGGATGTTGAGAAGGGGGGGTATCTTGATAAATTGATAAAACCAAAGCGTCCGGACTGCATAATCGTAGACCCGCCGCGCCCCGGCCTCGTCAAATCCGTGCGCAGGTGGCTGATTGACACGGCGCCGGAGACAATACTGTATGTATCATGCAATCCGTCGACATTCGCCAGAGACGCCGGCGCGCTGATTAACGGCGGGTATGAGCTGTCGCGGTGGGCGCTGTTCGACCTTTACCCCAACACGCACCACATGGAATCAGCGGCAATATTTTGTCTGGGATGATTTTCTCTTTATCGCTTCGGCCAGATTCCATTTGATGTGTTCGTGCAGATACTTCTGGCTGTCGAACGACAGCCCAAAATCCCTCTGCATCCTGCGTATGTCAAACATCATCGGCTGCTCGCCCCATCCCAAATCCCTGAGTATTATTTCGGATTTTGATTCCGGATATTCGTCGAGCGCGATCATCGCTATACGTTCCCAGCTTGTAAACATGTTGCCGAGGGCGAGGTAGACCTCTTCGTTTTTATCGCTTTCAATCAACTTCATATATAATTGCGCGATCTCCCGCGCCGATATGAACTGCGTGCCGTCGTGCTTTGTCAGTGCTACCGGTTGATCGTTGACGATTGCGTCCGCAATGTCCCTGAACCGCGAGTCCGGCTGCGTCACCCCGTCGTCCCACGGCGGTGTTGAGTACGTGTATCCGGGGCGGATGATGTTCCTTTTCATAGACACCTCGCCGCCGCTCCCGTAGTATTTTCTGAAGCCGAGCACGTACGCCTCAGACGCCGCTTTTGTGCTGCCGTAGAGGTCAACCGGGATATTGGCCATAGACTCTTCCATGACGGGCCGCATAAGCCCCATAGCCGCGGTGCTGCTGGTGTAGATGAACTTTTTTACGCCCGCTTTTTCGGACATTTCCAACAGTTTGACGGTAGCCGCCGTATCGTTTGTTAGCATTGATACCGGCTCGTCCCCCCACCCAAGCGCTATGTGGATCACGGCATCGCATCCTTTGACGCAGTCGGCCATCAATTCATAATTTGTGATGACGCCTTTAACAAGTGCTGCCTTTCGCGCCATAGACGGATATTTTTCCGGCGACCGTGTCAGCACAACCGCTTCGTGCCCGTTATCGGCAGCCGCCAATGTCACGTATTGGCCTATGTTCCCGGTACCGCCTGTTATGAAGATTTTCATTTTGTTATATGGTTCCCTGTGATAGTGTGGCTGATACCGCTGACGGTTATCCCGCCGCCGCATCCCGATATCAGGTTTCCGTTTGCCTCCGACCCCTCGCCGCCGTCAAACACTATGGCGGTTCCGGCGCAGTTGCGGATTTCGTTGCCGCGTGCCTGCACATCGCCGCATTTTATTACTATACCCTCGCACGCGCAGCCGTCGACCCTGTTCAGGTCTACGCTGTGCCCGCTCTCAAATTCCGATTCGCCGGAGCCTACGATGACCGCGCGGTCGTAGCCGCTGAAGCGGTTGTTCCTGACCACGTAGTTTGTGAGCGGCGCGCCGCTGCCCCCGTCGGATATCATAAGCCCCACCGCCGCGTTTTGGGTGCTGATGGCGGCGGATTTCGCGGATACGACCGCTTCGGCCCCTACGCTTTTGGTGTTGACGGAGCGCGAGAAAACGCAGTCTTCCACGATATTGAACCGCCCCCCGGCGCCGCCGAAATAGAGGGTGCAGGAGGCTTTTTCGTCTGTCCCGCAGTCAATAAAATTGATGTTGTGGAACCGGTTCCGCAGGCATTTGCCCATTACGGAGATCGCGCCGTGGCGGGTGTTTTTGAAGGCCATGCCGGAGACAACGAGGTCTGACGTATCATAAAAATACCAGCATCCGTTGTCGACAACGGCCTCTCCGGGGTTCTGCGCGGAGATGTAAACGGGGGCTTTCTCCTCGCCGGAGGTGTCTACGGTCAGGTCGCCCTGGTACGTACCCGGCATCAAAATAATATGCTGGCCGGGGGTGACCCTTTTGAGGGCGGACGATATTTCTGAAAACGGGGATTCGTGCGTCCCCATGCCGCCGTCGGGGGCGTCGGGCGATACCCATATGTTTTGCGGGTCTTCCGTATCGAACATAATCAACCTTCAGGCGTCTCTTTCGGGGGTTCCTTCCCGTTCGATCCGCCGCTGTCCCCGCCGTTTTTTTCGTCCTTGTCGTCACCGAACTTCTTTTTCAGGTATTTGGCGAGTTTTCTGACTGCGTCCGGCGTTTTGGCCAAAAGGGTTCCGAGGTCTATTTCCCCGCTTTCTAACGAGTGGATCTTGATTTCCGGGCCGGATATGGAGACTAAGGCGACCGGTGTGACGTTGACGCCGCCGCCGGCCCCGGCGCCGGAGGCGCTCTTTTCGTCCTTGCCCGCCCCGCCGGCGGCGAAGCCTATGGAGACGCGGGAGACGGGGATCAGGGTGACGCCGCCCACGGTTATGGGCTCGCCGAAGATGGTTTCCGCCTTCGCGATGTGCTGTATATGCTCCAAAGCTGTCTTTATGACGTCCGGTAATGCCATGATGCCGCTCCCTACGGTAAAATAAAAATCCCTCTTTCATTAAAATATATATTATTACACCCGGCGGAATGTATTTTTATTAGTTGTGGGGGATTATTGAATACACGGCTAAATATTATATCCGCGCCACTGCACAGGCATAATATTCAGCCGTGGGTCTATATACCTTAAATTTTATTGCGGCGGTTTGGGCCGTCCGCTGGAGAAGGGTGGCTGTATGTACATTGTTCACGTTGCGTCCGAGTGCGCCCCTGTAGCCAAGGTAGGCGGGCTTGCCGATGTCATCTTTGGGCTCTCCTGGGAGCACGCCATCAGGGGTAACGACGTAGAAATCATCATTCCCAAGTACGATTGCATGCGCTATGACCAGATTTGGGGCCTCACCATGAGCTTCAACGACCTCTGGGTTCCCTGGTTCGGCGGCGCTATACACTGCTCGGTCTGGTTCGGGTTCGTCCACGAGCGCAAGTGTTTTTTCATTGAGCCGCACTCAAACGACAAATACTTCAACCGCGGCACGTTCTACGGCTGCAACGACGACGTGATGCGCTACGCCTTTTTCTGCAAGGCCGCGCTTGAGTTCCTGCAGAAGAGCGGGAAGCAGCCCGACATCATACACTGCCACGACTGGCAGACGGGCCTGCTGCCGGTGATGCTCGCCGAGATATACCAGCACCACGGGCTGTGGCGGCAGCGCGTATGCTACACCATACACAACTTCAAGCACCAGGGCATATTCGGGCACGATATACTCGCCGCGACCGGCCTTGGCCGCCCCGACTACTATTTCAGCCCCACTCAGCTGAGGGACGACTGCAACGCCTCGGTCCTAAACTGCATGAAGGGCGGCATAGTATATTCCAACTTCGTGACGACCGTATCCCCCAAACACGCCTGGGAGGCCCGCCACACCGGCCAGAGCCACGGGTTGGGAGGTACGCTGCACACGCATCAGGGCAAGTTTGGCGGGGTGCTTAACGGGGTAGACTACAATACGTGGAATCCCGAATTGGATGGGTATCTGGTGGCAAGGTACGGTGTAGACAATGTGGACGAAAAGTACAAGAACAAGGACGCCCTGCGCGACCGGTTCTGGCTCTACAAGAGCAACAAGCCCATAATCTCCTACATAGGCCGCTTGGACGAACAGAAGGGCCTCGGCCTCGTCTGCCACGCCGCGCACTACGCCTTGTCGAGGGGCGCGCAGTTCGTGCTGCTTGGCTCCCCGTCTAACCACGCGACCTTCAACCAGTTCGCGCATTTGAGGAATCAATTGGGCCAAAGTGTTGACTGTCATATAGAATTAGGATTTAACGAGGAGTTGTCGCACCTGATCTACTCCGGCTCCGACATGGTCGTAGTCCCAAGCGCCTTTGAGCCGTGCGGGCTGACGCAGCTCATAGCCCTGCGCTACGGCACTATCCCCATAGTCCGTTCTGTAGGCGGCCTTGCCGATACGGTATTCGACAAGGACTTCGCGCACATAGACATGAGCGCCCGCAACGGCTTCACATTCAACGACCTGAACAACGCCGGCTTAGAATCTGCCATGAACCGCGCGATAGGCCTCTACTATGATTACCCGGAGGACTTCCGCAGTCTGATGCTAAACGGCATGAAAGCCGACTATTCCTGGAACCATCCGGGAACGCATTATTTGAATATATATGAATTGATCAGACATAAATAGTTTGATGTTACCGCTGTTTTTGCGGAAAGAGGGGGGCGTTGCGGGGGGCTTCCACCCCCCTGTCAAAAGGGGGCGGAAGCCCCCGCCCATAAATAGAATTTGACTTTGATTTTGACTTTAATTTTAATGACTTTGATTTTAATGATTTTGATTTTTTAACACTGACATTGAAAGGAATTACAGCAAATGTCACCAGAAATTTTTGACGACGGCCTGCCAAACATCTCTTCATTCAAAGAGGTCGAGGATGCCGTCAAGTCCAGAAGCAAGAACGTCCTCTCTTCCGGCGAGAAGAGCAAGATCAATTTTGGCGGGATAAAGAGCGCGACCGCGGTCGCCCTGCATATGCACCAGCCGTTGATCCCGGCCGGCGGCCACGACCTCGGTACTGCCGACATCATCAGCAACCTCCAGCACATGATGGATAATCAGGGCGTTGGCGATAACCACAACGCCCCGGTCTTCCACTGGTGCTACAAGCGCATAGGCGAGTTCATCCCGCAGCTCATAGGCGAGGGCAAGGAGCCGCGCGTGATGCTCGAATACTCCGGCGAGCTCCTGTTCGGCCTGAGGAAGATGGGCCTGCACGACGTTTTCGACTCGCTGAAGCATATAACCTGCGACCCGAACTTGTGGCACACCGTTGAGTGGCTGGGCTGCCCGTGGGGCCACGCCGTCGCGCCGTCTACGCCGTTTCAGGACTACCGCCTGCACGTAAAGGCGTGGCAGAGCAACTTCGCGGCGATTTTCGGTATAGACGCCCTCAAGCGCGTGCGCGGCTTCTCGCCGTCGGAGATGGCGCTGCCCAACCACCCCGACATCGCGTACGAATTCGTCAAGACGCTTAAGGAATGCGGGTTCACGTGGGTTCTCGTTCAGGAACACACCGTAGAGCGCCCCGACAACGGCCACGGCCCGGACCAGAAGTATGTCCCGAACCGCCTCGTATGCAAGAACTCCAAGGGCGAAGAGGTCTCTATAACCGCCATTATCAAGACGCAGGGCAGCGACACAAAGCTCGTCGCCCAGATGCAGCCGTACTACGAGGCAAAGAGCATGGCGCGCACCAAGCTCGCCGGCAAGGACATCCCGCAGCTCGTGGCCCAGATCGCCGACGGCGAGAACGGCGGCGTGATGATGAACGAGTTCCCGCCGATGTTCAATCAGGTAGCGAGGGAGGCCTCCGGCACCGACACGCCTATGATGAACGTGACCGAGTACCTTGAGCACCTTGAGGCGATGGGCATTACCGAGAAAGATTTCCCGGTGATACAGCCTGCCCAGCAGAAGAAGATTTGGGACAAACTGGCCTCAGGCGGCAAGAAACTTGACGTGGCGCAGGCAATAGAGGAGCTCAAAAAGGAGGACGGCCGCTTCAACATGGACGGCGGCAGCTGGACCAACGACCTCTCGTGGGTAAAGGGCTACCAGAACGTTTTGGATCCGATGAACCAGCTGAGCGCGAAGTTCGCCCAAAAGGTCCTGACCTCGAAGGTATCGCCCGATACACCCAAGTTCCGCAACGCGCTATATTATCTGTTGGTATCTCAGACCAGCTGTTTCAGGTACTGGGGTCAGGGCACCTGGACCGACTACGCCCGCGAGTTATGCCGCCGCGGTATAGCGATAATTGATAATGATTTTTGATTGTTGTTGATGTTGAGGCAGCGGGGCGGCCGTATCCGGCCGCCCCTAATTATTTAAATATCTCTCAATATCGTTAATCCTCTGCGACAATATCTGAATCTTCTTGTCCATGATCATAAAATCCTCACGGATCAGCTGCAGCATCTTTGTAATTATAACCTGCTGCTCTTTATCCGAATCCCGCCGCTCTTCCCCGCGCCTGTTCCTCTCCCACTGCGCCTGCGCGTCGGCCTCCGCCGCATACGACGCCTTATAGAACGATGGCTGCGGCGGCAGAATATAATCATCAAGCTTGATATCGTCCGAGACTTCGGCAAGTATCTCCTGCGTCCGCGTAGGCTTCTTTCTCGGCAAGGGCGCTGCCGGCATCTCCGTCTCCGCCACAGTTTCGGCCATCGCCCCCGGCCACATCATACCCGCTTCCATCCCGGCATTTGCCGGCGCAGGTGTTTCATTTTTTCTATCGGCCAGATTGACGATAACCACATCTTCAGTTGGTTTCTCCGGCGGCGCCGGCTCATCCCGCGTGAACCGCTTTTTCCCGCCGCGCCCCTTTAATACCGAGTAAGCCAGCAGCGCTACGACGAGCACCATAAGCACAAGCAGCGCCTTGTTGACGGGTATGCCGAATATGGCTGTATTGCCCCTGACCGTCTTTTCGCCTGTTGATGATGCCGCTTCTTCCTCGACTTTATCGTCACCGTCGCTTTCTGAAACTGCCGCTCGGTTTCTTCGTGACGGCGGCGCCGTTTGAGCTATAGGGTCGAGCCGGGTGGCTATCGGTTTCATCGTGCGTATAGTAAGGTCTCTGCTGCCGCGTATTTCAAGCGGCTCTTCGGTGTAGTCGACCTCGTCCCAGTCGTGCTGGAAGAAGGCCTTGCCGCGGTAGGCGACCTGGAACGGGGGCGCGTTTTCAATGAGCGCCGCCGCCGCCGTGAAGTCTATGAGCGCCGCCACCGCGCCGGAGAATACGTCGCGGTTGGGCCCGGCGAAAAGCGGCCAGGCGTAGAAGAGCGAGACCGAGCCGCCTGTTGAGTCGGCGTCCATGCTGTAGTAGCCCCGCCGCGTCTGCGTGATCTGCTTGAACCACGCCTGCGCGCTGATGTTGCGCGACGGCGCCGACCGCGGCGAGTCTGCCGAAATGTCGTTGACGCTGTGCCCGCCCGCGTTTACCCGCAGTATGCGCGCCACGCCGGGGTTCTCCCGCATGAAGTCGTGCAGCTTCTGGTTCATCTGGTCGAGGTTGGTCGATTTCAGCACATCGTTTTGGATGTAGCGGTTGAGCGCCCCCTCAAGCCGCTGGAACTCCTGCTCAACGCGCTGTTTGGGCGTGCCGGCGGAGTCGGCAGGGTTGGCGTGAACCTGTGCGGCGGCAGGCAGCAATAAGAGCATCGCCGCGCATACCAGCAGCGTGATGAAGTTTGACGGCGGTGATCCGGTATTTCGCCCGGTTGATTTTGTTTTTTTCATTTTATATCGCTCGCTTTTTATCCTTGCCAACCACCGTTCGGTTACCAGGTGCCGGAGATAATCTGCTTCAGAACGTTTCTCAGCACGTTCTGTTCGATACAGTCAGCAACCGCCTTTTGAATAGCCTCTTCTAAGCTCATCGTTTTGCGGTATTCACGTGTCATATTAATAAATATACTATATTCGTGGATGGTTGCGCAACCCCTAACGATATTTTCATTATGGCCGTGGTTTATATTATACATAGTGACTGTGAGTTCGAGGTCGATAATCCCGTCATCAGGGGCATTCTGCGGCCCTAATCCAATATAATATTATGGAAAGGGGGTGAGAGCGGTTTTTTATGATAGGATGGGGACAGGAACGGGAGGAACTCGTGGCGGCCGCAACAAGCCGGCGGGGCCCGCTATACCATATCAGCCCGGTGTGGATTTGCGCTTTGGCTTTTTGCGGTACGTTTCCGTCAGGCTGTGCAATATGCCTGAGAATCGCTCCTGATCGGACTGGGGTAACAGGCGGAACTCTTCCAATAGCTTCTCTTCTACAGGGGAACAAGGCTCGTTAGCCAGCCCACGGTCTATCAGCAGGCGGCGAACCTTATCTAATACATACTTCGACGGTTGGCGCCTGCCGGTTTCATAGTGCGATAGTGTGTCTTCGGACGTGCCAATCAACGGTGCTAACTGTTTTTGTACCATACCGAGACGAGACCGCGCCTCCGCGATATACGTATTTTTCGGCGTTTTTATGGGCATTGGCTTTTCCTCGTTCATATAAACAGTATACTATTTTTTGCAAAAAAGACCTGCGTTCCCGCGCCAACAAAAACCGAGCAAAAGAAATAAAATGATAGTATTTCGTAGGTGCATTTATTATATTGATACTAAAATATGTATGGAATTTGAAGAAAGGGAAACCAGAAATGGTGAAGGAAATGCTAAAAACCAGTACCTCCTCAGCCTAACGGCAGGCCTGTCAGGGGCATACCTGCGAGCAGATCGCTGAGTGGGGATATCCATACAAGAGTACCGGGCGCAAAAAGCGTCAAAAACGATCCAGTTGCCGGAAGGCCAGAGACTGGCGGCGGACTGCAAACTGTCTACGGAGTACCTTTTTGAGACTGAGACATAGCTGGCAAAACGCTGATTTTGAATCTGAAAACCGCAAAAACGCGGCCTACAGGGTAATATAAACCTTTTTTTGCAAAGACAGGAACCTTTATTAAATGAAGAGACAGACGTTGTTCTTTATTGCGCTCCTCTGCACCGCAACCCTCGCCCAAGACGCGCAGGATTCTAAACCGGTCTACAGTACGGCTGAATTTCGTTCGGAATTAGTGGCGGTCAACTTCGAACCCGACGGCACGAAGCTCACGCCGCAGTCGTCCGCCGCGCTTGACAGCGTAGCCGCCGAACAGGGCAAGCAGGCTGTGGCTATCTATATGGCGGGGGACGAACCGCAGGGCGCACAAGGCGTACACAATATCATGGGCGGAGAGCTTGCGAGGGTTATCAGCGGGAGCGATAGATATCTTGCCGTTGACCGCACCGAAGTCATTCTCGACCAACTTGCCAAAGAGCATACATATCAACGTAGCGGCGCGGTGGATGATGACCAAATAAAAGCATTAGGCCAGCAACTCGGCGTACAATACCTCAGCATCTCAAATATCAACCCGGTAGGCAAACGCTATTATCTTGATACCCGTTTGGTAGACGTAGTAACTGCGGAGATTATGCGCTCCGTTACGGCAACAAGCGCCTTGAAAGATGCCAATGAAATGAGTAAAGTCGCACGTAGTATCGCCCTCGAACTGATAGAACCGGAAGAGGCGAGAAAACAGCGTTTGCGTGGAAAGAAAATACGCTTGTATACTTCTATAGGTCTTGATATCTTGGGGGCTGGTGCATTAGCTTACGGGTATTACGAGGAGACTAACGTAGCAAAATATGTCGATGAACACGCAAAAGAACCGGAAGCCGAGAGAGCCGCGACAAGGCGTAATGTTGCCTATAGTGTTGGCGGGGCGTTGCTTGCAACCGGGATAACCATACACATTTTATTTTAGAACGGACAAGGGGCACAATATGACAAACAATAAAAATTTTTCAGATGACGTCGTAGGGGCGTTGCGTGCAACGCCCATTCGTTGGATGGACAGAAATGGCGATTTACCGCCGTCCCAAAAGGGCGTTGCACGCAACGCCCCTACGGTGGGTACATTAATCTGCCTGATTATTGCGGCGGCGTTCCTCACCTGCACAGATGTCCCCGACTATTGCAGTCGTGGGAACCGATACGACCCCGGCAAACAGTTCTGTTTCGCCGACAAGGCGTACCCCCTGTGCTCCAACGGGGAGTACAACCCGCTCACCGAGGGATGCAACCCTGTAGACAACACCGTAGGCACAAGGTGCTTAGACAGCAACTTTGTACCCGTAGGCACACCGTGCGGCGGGTACACCATCAACACCGCGTCGGCCCCGGCAAACGGCGGCGGCATAACCCGCTCGGCGGACGGCCCAAGCTACGCCGCTGGTGAACAGGTCACGCTGGTCGCGGAACCGGCCAGCGGGTATACGTTCGCGGGATGGGCAGGGGCATCTACTGAAACAAACCCTGCGGTAACGCTCACAATGAACAGCAACCAGCCGCTTATCGCCATGTTCAGGCCGGCCACCGCAACGCTCGCGACAACAGCGTACCCGCCAGACGGCGGCACGATAAACCGCGAAGTGAACGGAACGCAGGTAACCGTAACCGCTACCCCGCAGGAGGGGCACACGTTCTCCAACTGGGAGGGCGCGTCTACGTCTACGAATCCCTCCGTTACCGTTACGGTGGACGAAGGGAAAACTCTGGTCGCCATCTTCAAGCCAAACACGTACACGCTTACGGTCAACTCAAGCCCGGCAGCAGGCGGCTGGGTGTTTGTGAACAATACCGCATCGACTGGAACTAAGGCGTATGACGTATGGACAGTGCTTAACGTAATGGCGCAAGCGGAGGATGGGTATAACTTCACGGGATGGACGTTGAACGGGGTGGCAGGTACAACCAACCCCACAATGAACATTACCATAAATAACAGCAACCAAACGCTGACGGCGAACTTCGTCGAAAAAGATAAACCCGTTACGCCGCCAAACGCCATGTACACGCTTACGGTCAACGCCGGGGCGGGCGGTAGCGTTACCCCGTCTACCCCGCAAACCAACATTAAGGCCGGGACACAGATTAATATCTCGGCAACTGCTAACAGCGGGTTCGCGTTCAACAGCTGGACGATAAGCGGCAACGGTACTATTGCCGACACGAATAGAGCGAATACATCCGTTACCGTGAATGGGAACGTAACCGTTACCGCAAACTTCAAACATGCCGGTGGAACTCAACCTGACGGTACGTACACGCTTACGCTCAACCGTGGATCGCTGGAGGGAGGCAAGGTGTTTGTTAATAACGTAGAATCAACAGTACCCACGTACCACAAAGCGGATACACAGGTTGTCGTAAGAGCGGAGGCGGCGGTGGGGTACAGGTTCACGGGGTGGACGGGGGCAATGAACAATGCAAATGCAACGATGACGGTAAATATGCGGATGGATGTAACGCTTACCGCTAATTTTGAATACATAGGCGCGTATACGTTAACGGTCAACCGAAACCCGGTAGCTGGTGGTACGGTATTTGTCAATGACGTAGAGTCTGCCGGAGTTACGTCCCATAGCTCCGGTGCGTCGGTTAGCGTAAGGGCGGTAGCAAATACCGGTTACGGTTTCACAGAGTGGTCGGGAGCGTTAGCATCCAAAAGTATTACGGTAACTCTTACGATGAACCGCAATTTGGAGCTAAACGCGAATTTTATGGAGAGGGGGGATAATACGGATAGTTTTACTGATTCAAGGGACAGTAAGATTTATAATACTGTAGTAATAGGCACACAAACATGGATGGCGGAAAATCTTAATTTTGAGGCACACTTATCCGGTAACAGCTACTGTTATAATAGCTCACCCGACAGTTGCGCAAAATATGGCAGGTTGTATGATTGGGATGCCGCGATGGGCGCTTGTCCGGCGGGATGGCATTTGCCTACACCTACTGAGTGGAATAATTTAGTTACGGCAGCAGGTGGTAATGAGGCAGGTTTGAGGCTTAAAGCGAGTTCACCGGTTTGGAACGGAACGGATGACTTTGGTTTTTCGGCCCTGCCGGGCGGCAACCGCCACTCCAATGGCAACCTCTTCTACGCCGGCAGCAGCGGCTTCTGGTGGAGCGACACAGAGGACAGTGCGGCGGGCGGCGCCTACGGCCGAGGCATGCGCACCGACAACGACGATGTGCTCGAGCTCATCGGCAACAAGACGATCGGTTACTCTGTGCGTTGCCTTAGGAACGATTGATTTTGCCATTTTAACGATGAGAAAGGGGGTATGGTGGGTTGGTGGTGGTTGGTTTGGCAGTGACTGACATTTAACTTTAGGGAGGGGGTGGTAGTTATGTAGTAGTGGTAGTAGTTAGGTAGTAGTAGCGGAAAATTGATTGTATGTATGTATCACTAACTTAAACTTAAATACTTTTAAAAAAGGATGGTAAAAATGAATGACATGGAAAAAGATGCGTTTGACAAAGATTTTGACGTGAGAGTGGAAAAGACAGCAGAGTTCATAGCAAGACAAAATAAGGGAGGTGAATGGAATCCAACACTTGATGAGTATAATAAAAAAATAGATAACGATGAAAAGGAATAAATGGGATTGATGCATAATCTAACATAATATCCCGACAGAGGCATAAGTGCATATACAGGTGATGGGGTATGGCGGCTTATTTGGGTTTGCCTACCCCGCTCACCCCGCCAATGCCCCCGTGGTTCTGGCGAGTGGGATAGAGTATTATAATATTGTATCTTAAACTAATTTTCAATAAAGGAAAGGTAGGTATATACTATGTGCTTGATTTCTGTATCTTCAGAAGATGCTGTTAACAATGTCACAAAATTGATAAATACTTGGGCCGCTTTTGATCAAAAAATATTGGAACTGAGTGAAAAGAAAGTTGATTTGCTTGACAAAACATTGGTATCTATGAGGAATAGCTACTATTCTAAAGAAGATATTAAAGAAATAGAAATGTTCAAACAAATTGAACTTAACAGTAAAAACCCTGGTCCTATAGATGTATTAATACGGATTAGGAAACAAATGGAATCGTCAAATGGGAAACAAATTCTCTAAAAATTACCGGGCCTGTACACTCAACGCCGTGGCTTGGTAGTGCAGTAAAATAACATAAACTTTTACGTATTACAAGGAGACGTATATGCTTCATACACAAGGCAATGGTTACGATTTTGACCGTACAATGATCAATAAAATATATGCAGATGAAAAAGGTATGGACAGAGCGCGTCCACACCGAGTGATGGCGTTGCTTAACGACGGTACTCATATTGAAATGCATACTCATGCCACAGAAGCAGATGCAATACGTGAAATGGGGAAAGCTATTGACATGCTTAATATTTAGAACTTAGTGAAATATAGTTCTATGGATAGGTATCTCAAAAATTGAGAAAGGAGGTATGGTGGTACGGTGGTGGTTGGTTGATAGAGTTTGTGATATGGTTTTGCGTAGTAATTGATGTTAAACAAAATAATAAAACAATAACAAGGAGTGGATATGTCTAGCAATACTCGTCAAAACATAATGGATTGGATTCTTCAGCAAGAGCCGGAGTTTCTTAGTATTGGCATGGGATCTGTTACAAATGGTCTCGCAGAATGTGAACAAGATGGCATAAATATGGGTAAAGAGGCTGCTTTGAAACAGAAATCTATGCTTTTGGAATTTAGCAAATCTCATGGCTGGGGCATTTTGAATTATGTTGAAAAATTTCAAAAGTTCATTGGAGGGTTTCCCGAACTTGGAGATGAGCAAGTCAAAGATATAATTAAGAAAATTTGGATAACTATTCTAGTAAACCCTGCATTTAAAACAATAGAGCCATATATGAAAAATATTTTAGAAATGGGAATTGCGGAGTGTTTGTATAGCAGCTATAATCTCGCGTGGCGTCAGACGTTACACGAGATTATATACAAAAGTAAACTTATTGAAAATCATCCGTAAAAAACATTAATTTTGAAACTTGGCGGTACGCTGATTGTATTGGATAAAAGAGATGCTGTCGTTGTATAGATAGGACTACGGCATCTCTGCCTTTTCCGTTTCGCCCGTAGTTTTGCCAAGTAGCCTCGGTTGTGGAGGCTCTCCTGTCGTAGGGCGGCATCCTTCCTCGGGTCGGCGCTTTGGCGGGCGAGACAGCGCTGTTATGCCGTCACGCCCTTAATTTCCCCAATCACCTCAATCCCGCCCATCCCCATTTTGAAAAACGCGAACCCCTTTCTGCCCAAATCCTTGAGCCTCGCCCCGAGGTGGCAGGCGTCTTTGCCGTCCGGGTTGCGGTGGGGCTGTGGTGGCGGTACGGGCCTCACTTCCCCCCAATTTCCTGCGTTATCTCTGGCAGTCTCATGTAACCTGCCCGGCCGCAATGGCCGCCTGGTGTATCGGGGGATAGCTGTGCGGCGTGGGGCGCGGTGTTGTTCCGCGCCCGTTCTGCCGGCTGCCGCGGTTTTTGGCTATAGTTGCCGGATTTCGTCTTCTGAGAGTCCGGTAATTTTTGCGATGGTTTCCGGGGGCATACCTTCGGCTTTCATGGCTTTGGCGTTTTTCATCCTTTCTTCCGCTACGCCTTGCGCCATACCCTTCTTCATGCCCCTGTTCTCAGCTTCTTCCTGCCAGACTTCCTTGGCGTCTTTGAGGTTAAACTTTGTGAATATCATATTCTCGATTCCTTTCGCGAAAAGTTCGATTAGCTCTTCCTGTATTCCCAACGCCCTGCACTCGGCAACGGTAAGCCTCAGCGCTTCGGCCCGGTCACGTGTTACCGCGTAATGGCGGTCGTACCTCTCCACAAGTTCCTCGTAGCTGCTGAGCGAGCGGCTCCGGCTCAACAAGTCGGGATTAGCCCCTCCATAAATATTATAATGCCAACGATAAGGTCAAGTTTTGGGAGATTTTTTTTCTTCTCCTCCACCCGCATATCAGAAAGCCGGAGTTCCTTATACGGGGGAAAATCTTTGGCGCCGTTGTAGATAACGTAAAATTCGACATCCGGGATTGCGAGCATCTCCTCGCGGTAGATGTCTTTGCTCTTCATCAGCGTCTCCATGACCCGGCCAACATACATCAACATACGAAGCGGCATATTGTAATTGATCGTTGACTGGTGTTCTACGAATACGACCAGATTGCCGTCTATCAGGTACGAGACATCGTTGAGCTCGTCTATGATAACGGCATCTTCCAGCGTGGTCTCCACCATTGGCGTATCCGGGCCGTAATTTGTGCCCTTGATCGCGTTATAGAGCTCCCTAAAGCGGGCGCTGTTGCGGAAAAGGCTTCTGAAAATACTGTCCTTGATATTGCGCCTGACACGGATTGACTGCTTCTTTCTGTTCATAAATCTCTCCTTCCCCAGTGGGGATTTGGTATAATTGTTGTTTTTTGTAAAATTTGTAAAACGGGCAAAGCATCAAAACGGCTCTTGCAGAGCGTTTGCGAAATTTGGGGGATATTTAGGGGCGGAGAGAGTGGGAACTGCTGCGGTGGCGGCGGGTGGTGCCGGTCACCGGAAATTCAATAATTAATGGTATTGCGCAGTGTTAGAGAGCGAGACGCCTTTTGGGCGCTGTGGATGTAGATAATATACATTATGGGAATGGGGTCAAGGCTTTTTTATAAAAAAATCCTTGATCTCCAGTCCCCATAAACTATATTATTGGTATCGCGTGGACGATTGCGGATTTTTCTTGGTTTATTTTGGGAAGTTTTTTCTCTGCAGATTGACACGCTCTTTAAGGTGCTAACACCTATGGGGTACAAGCTGGCGATAGTAGCGTTATGATTGCTACGCCCAAGTACCGGTTGTCAATGGCCGGCATCCCCATCGTGATCGGTACTTTGTCGGGCGAGGCGCCGCTGTTATGCCGTCACGCCCTTAATTTCCCCAATCACCTCAATCCCGCCCATCCCCATTTTGGAGAACGCGAACCACTTTCCGCCCAAATCCTTGAGTCTCGCCCCGAGGCGGCAGGCGTCTTTGCCGTCCGGGTTGCGGTGCGGGACTGCGAAAATTATTTTTTAAAAACCTTGATTCCCCTGCCTCCATCAATTATATTATCAATACCGCGTGGACGAATTGCGGATTTTTCTCGCTTGATTTTGGAAGAATTTTCTCTCTTGGTTGAAAACGGGGCCACGGCTCCGGCTGCCTGAAAAACGGCAGCGAATCTCTTGGTAAACATTTCCGGATTGTCTGTATTGTGTTTGTCGGTCACTTCGCGAGCGGCGGGGGCCCCGCCTTTTGCGTCAATCTATAAATTTATTACACGAAAGGGTTAAAAAGTGAGTATTGGCATGGAAGATGCGGTATATTTTGGTCAGGTGATGTCGGAGTACGAACGGGCTATAGACCCAGGCTTGATGGAGTTTATAGAGTTGGTGCGCTCCGCTCCGGAAGACCACGCGAATAAATTTGGATATAGTGTGTCGGTTGTCGGGGAAAGGCAACGGGCGGACACGGAGAGGCTTCTTGGGGAGGAAATTCGGGCGCAGGCCAACTATATAAAGGGCGACCGTGTCCACCACATTGATCACAGGCACGGTAAAAACGGGGTTGCAGACCATTCAATGGCCGAGATTGAGGATATGGCAAGGATTGGATATGTGCTGGCAAACTATGACAACCTTGATTTTTTAAGAAACAAAAACGGCGATATAAAGACAAACAGCGCCTATACCGCAAGAAATGGCAGGCCAGCGCCGGTAATAATATACGTCATAAGGGTTAATGGGTTTCACAGCGTTGTAGAGGCTATAAATGACGGTAAGAGCGGCAGGCTCAACATCATAAGTTCATATAAAAGCAGTGTGAATCCAATAGAAATAAACAAAGCGCGGATGCCCAATGCAACCGCAAATTAATAACGGCCCTTTGAGCTTACGTCCGAAACGTCCTCCGCGCCTGTTTCTCTATTAAGATAATAAATTTTTCCGAAAAAGTCAAGATTTTGTATAAAATTTCAGTATACGTACTGCGAATTGCATCAAATAAGGGCTGGAATTGTTTTGTGCGATACCGGCAGTGCTTGTTCCGAGGGGATGCTGGGATCCTCGGATTTGGCCGTCATGTGGTTCGGGTGCGGCATCTGTGCCGGTACGATTGTCAGGTTACGCCCTTAATTTTCCCGAGCAAATCAAGTCCGCCCATCCCCATTTTGTAAAACGCGAACCACTTTCCGCCCAAATCCTCGAGCCTCGCCTCGAAGCGGCAGGCGTCTTTGCCGTCCGGGATGCGGTGGGGCATCTGTGTTCCCGGTGGTACCGGTGGTCTTCGGGTCCGGTGGTTCGTTATTATTTTTCCTCATCCTCCATCTCTTCCGCTTCCGCCAGTTCGCGCAGTTCGCGCAATTTGTTTGTAAGCAGTTCTTTATTGGGCAAGTGGGTTTGGTATTCTGCGATTAGTGCGGGGGACATGCTGCGTCTGAGTGCGTATTCCACTACTTCGTCATCTTTTTTGGCGCAGAGGATGAGTCCCACGCTTGGGTTTTCGTTTTGTTTTTTCACGTTGCTGTCGAGGGCTTCGAGGTAGAATTCGAGTTGTCCGAGGTGTTCCGGCTTGAAGCGGCCGATTTTCAGGTCGATGGCGACGAGGCAGGAGAGTTCGCGGTTATAGAACAGCAGGTCGATATGGAAGTCGGTGTTGCCGACCTGTATGCGGTATTCTTCGCCTATGAACGAGAAGTCCTTGCCGAATTCAAGGATGAAGTCGCGCATATTGGCAATGATGGCCTTGCGCAGTTCTTTCTCCCTGTGGTGTTCGGGGATGTCGAGGAATTCGAGTACGTAGCTGTCGCGCAGGGCGGTCAGTCCGGCGTTCCGATGTATGATGGGCAGGTATTTTTCGGTGGAGACCATCGTCCGTTCGTAGAGGCTGCTGTCGATTTGGCGTTCCAGTTCGCGTTTTGAATAATTGTTTTTTGTCGAGAGTAGCAAGTAAAATTCACGTTCCTCATCGCTTTTGGCCGCCATCATTATCAGGACGTTATTCGTCCAGCTAATTTCTCTCACCAGTGGCGAGAGTTTTTCATTTTGGGCGTAGGTATCGTAAAATTGCTTCATCCGCCAGATATTTTGGGGGGAGAAGCCTTTTATACCAACGAAGTGGGATTGTATAAAGCGGGAGAACTCCTGCACGACTGATTTCCCCCAGTTTTCGGCGGCTACTTTTTCGCTGACGTAGCGTCCGATTTCCCAGTACATTGTTATGAGTTCGCGGTTTACCGCGCGGAATGCGTTTTCGCGGGCGCGTTCTATGATGGCTATGACTTCCTCATAGCCGGTATTCTTTTTGATTTTGGGGGTACTGTTTTTCATAGTGTATATAATATATTATTATTGCAGACAGACAGTCAAGGGAGTGCTGAAAAATATTGTTTCGCCGTATTTTTGACCCGCCCGGCCCCCTATCCCGGCGGTACCGGTGGTCTTTGGGGTGGAATAACTGTCAGGTCACGCCCTTAATTTCCCCAATCAACTCAATCCAGCCCATCCCCATCTTGTAAAACGCGAACCCCTTTCCGCCCAAATCCTTGAGCCTCGCCCCGAGGCGGCAGGCGTCTTTGCCGTCCGGGATGCGGTGCGGGAGTTCTTGGGTACGGCATTTACTATTAGAATACGCTTTTTATAATGGCCTTGATTTCAGCGAATTTATCCGTGTCAAGCGTTGTTGTTTTATAGCTTACGCTTAGATTTTTCTTTCCGGAAAAAGGTTTTTGCAGTCTGTCAAGCGACACGGTTTTGGGCATATCACACAGAGCCCAGCATTCTTTTTTGGCTAAAATTCCAGGCATTGCGCCTTGGGGAATTAATACAGTATAACGAGTTTCTTGTTGTGGTTTTTGTGTCGTAAATGGCACGACCATTGCCATGCGGAGGCGTTTGGGCGCGTGTATTACAACGACGGGTCGAATTTTGCCTATTTCGGGTCTTATATTTGCGGTTATAGATTTATCTGTACATATTTGGGAACTGTTGTTATCCCAGCAGTCCTCAAAGCTGCACATAAATATCTGTCCGCTTTTTACATAATCTGGCGAATTTGGCAAAATATCTCCTAAAAAATTAGCCCCCGTGATGTACACGGGGGCGGTAGACCCACTGAAGGGAACGTGCGGCGTTACCGCCACACATTTATAATATACTACAATTTTGTCTAAAAATCAATGTTTTTACGAAATTTATGTAAGCCCATTGATTAACAAATTGCTGGACGTATGAATCTAGTATCTGTAAAATCAAGGAGTTATAAACAATATTTTTTCGTTCTTGTTCTCGGTTCCATCCGTTTACTCTTCGTGGGTTCCAGCATTTCTCCGGTATCTTTAAGGGCTTATACCGCACATCGCGGGCGGCGGGAGTCTTCGGGTACGCCGTCTGTGCCGGTGTTATGATGTCACGCCCTTAATTTTTCCGAGTACCTCAATCCCGCCCATCCCCATTTTGGAAAACGCGAACCGCTTTCCGCCCAAATCCTTGAGCCTCGCCCCGGGCGGCAGGCGTCTTTGCCGTCCGGGTTGCGGTGGGGCGTCTGTGGCGGTACGGGTCTCAATTATCCCCCGATTTCTTACGCCATTTCTGGCGGCATAACGCAATCCGTACATCGCGAGCGGCCGGGGGCAGTCGTCCCTATACTGCCATATTTTGCATTACCGGGGACAGATACTTGGCGCGGCCATTTTTGGTTTTTTTTACCTGTTCGTATAGAACATCGGGGCAGATGTCCATGTCGTTGGCCCAACATAGCGTATTCAGGTCTACCCTTACTGTCTTGAACAGGTTTTTATCCAGCAGGTCTCTTACGAACTCTCGTTGATCGTGTTCGAAGCTGTCTTTAAAATCCAATGTACCGGAGGTTCCGTCGTTAAATTCGATGTAGACGGAGTAATCCCCCCGCAATTCGGCATTAATCACGTTTGGCAGCATTGTTGTCCTCCTTATACCAGAGGTGGGATTTGGTTGAAATTTTTAGTCGTCTGCATCAAAATCCAATTTTTCAACAGCTCATCCTTATACAATTCAGCCCACTCAAGCACAAGTCCTAAGACTCGTGGCGGCAGTTTCCCTTTTAGAGTGCCCAAGGTTTCTATCTCGATTTGGGCCTCAAAATTAATATAATATATTTTTTTCTAAAATATCAACCATAATCCATTTTTTTACTAAAAGCCACAGACTCCCAGCATTTAAGTAGTAATATTGGCGCCCCTGCAATACCTGTTCCGAGGGTTGCGCGAGTCCTCGGGCTCGGTCGGTCGGGTGCGGTATCTTCGGCGGTGCGATTGTCAGGTCACGCCCTTAATTTTCCCAAGCAAGTCGAGCTCGCCCACTCCCATTTTGGAGAACGCGAACCACTTTCCGCCCAAATCCTTGAGCCTCGCCCCGAGGCGGCAGGCGTCTTTGCCGCCCGGGTTGCGGAGGCGATGGTCGCATTTCCGGGTTATCTGGTAGTATACCGTCATTTCACGCTCCCCTTGCATTTCTTGTTGGCGGATATTATTTTAGGGGTACGGGTATTGTGTTGATAACTATCAAAGGAGTCCCAGATGCCGTACAGTCCGATAGAGGTTGATCGTAAGAACCGCACGATTATGGGGGTAGATTTCAGTTCTGTCGATAATTTTGAGGCGGCTGCTAACGCTTTTGGGACGGTGATGTTTGAGGGTTTTGACCCGACGCCGCGCGGTGTTGAGATAATCCGTGATTATTTGGCCGGCAAGATTGCTCTTGGTCAGGTGGCGCAGCTGGCCAAAGAGGGGGCTTATGCGTAATGCCTACGAGTATGTTGATCCGGACTATGCCTATACCGACCCTGATACGGGAGTTTTGAGGAATTTGGCTGATATTGCCGACCCGGATGCCTTGCTGTTTTTTGAGAGCGCCGCAGTTGTAAAGCGGACGGGTGAGCTTGAGTCGCGGGTGTTTGTTATTCGTGATGCCGGAGCGCTTTTAGATATACATCGTTATTTATTTCAGGATGTATACTGGTGGGCGGGGCAAAAAAGAACTGTAGAGATAAGCAAGCAGGGCAAACCATTTTTTTCGACAGTATATTTTGACAGGGGGTTTGCCCATATTGATACACTTATATCGGAGTACCGGAAAGTCGCTCCGGCAGAAATGCCTAAATTGGCTGAATGTTTGGCGGTGTTGCTTGACAACATAAATTATCTTCATCCGTTCAGGGAGGGCAATGGCCGGACTCAGCGCGAATTTATACGCATTCTCGCCTTGGAGAAGGGTTATATCCTTAATCTGAATCCGCCTGATAATATTGAAGCATACGAGCGCTATATGTCTGGTACTATTGACGGTGATGTTGAGAAGTTGACTGCATTGATATTGGGGTTGTTGCAAAAAGGGGCTGTTTCGTAGTTCTGCGGGGTGCGGGGGCTCCCGAAACCGTGCGGTGGTTATGAGTAAGCCAGTCGTAGTTATCAGGTTACGCCCTTAATTTTCCCAACCAACTCAATCCCGCCCATCCCCATTTTGTAAAACGCGAACCGCTTTCCGCCCAAATCCTTGAGCCTCGCCCCGAGGCGGCAGGCGTCTTTGCCGTCCGGGTTGCGGTGCGGCGTCTGTGTTCCCGGTGGTACCGGTGGTCTTTGGGACGGTGGTTCGTTATTATTTTTCCTCATCCTCCATCTCTTCCGCTTCCGCCAGTTCGCGCAGTTTGTTTGTAAGTAGTTCTTTATTGGGCAGGTGGGTTTGGTATTCCGCGATTAGTGCGGGGACGAATTGCCTCAAATTAAATCTAACCGAAGTGTCGCTGTTAAATCGAGGTATCCGCAGGGTGAGGGCGATTACGATTTTGGAGGGGTACAAGGGTGTTCTTATTTGTGATCCATTGGTGCTTATTGGAGGGTGTGAGCATGATTTATGATATTCCAAAGCCGCGGTTGAGTTTTGAATTTACGATAGATGATATTCACAAATTCAGCGAATGGAACTATGAGCGGTTAAAAGACTCGACCCCGGAGGAGCGCAGTGCGGAATCCTGTTACTAGTAGTGCGAAAGTCTTTACTGCCGCTCGTCGGGTGGTTATCTGTGGCGGTGGTACGTTTTCATTATTTGCTGCGGTGGCGCGTGTTTCCGTGAGTTTTTGATTTTATGTGGCGTCTCTGCAGAGGGCATAGTTCCAGTCGACGGTTACCGGTTGGAATCCACGCGCCAGCAGGTTTTTCTGCATTTCGCCGACGGTGCGGCGATCGGCGATTTCGAACTGGGATTCGGTTTCGTTGCCGCTGCCGCGGCCTACGGACGTGCTTACGCCGGCGGACATTTTCGTAGGCCCCAGCGGCAGTATGGAGTCGCGGAAGCTCGCCGATTCGCGTGTGGATACGGTGATCCCGGCGCTCGGCATGAATATCCTGAACGCCGTCATATACTGCACGAATGTCCTGTCGTCTACTGAGAAGCCAGACTCGAACTCTCCCTCCTGCGGGCGCAGACGGGGGAATGAGCCGGATATTTCGACCGACGGGAATCTGTCTAGTATGTACCGCGCGTGAAGCCCGGACATCCAGGCGTCCCGCAGCGGCGGCGCGAGGCCGAGCAGCGCGCCTACCGTTACCGCCCGCACCCCCGCTTCACAGGCGCGTTCGGGGGCCAGCAGCCTGTACTCGAAGTTCTCTTTGGGTCCGCCCCTGTGCAGCGCTGCGTAGATGCCGCGGTCGTAGGTCTCCTGATAGATCGTCAAGCCGTCTACCCCGCATCCGACAAGTTCGGCGTATTCGCTCCCGTCTAACGGGTAGACTTCTATGGCGATTGACGAAAAAAAATCTTTCAAAACGCCTGCGCATTCACTGAGGTACCGCACCGACGCGCCCTTGCGGGATTCCCCTGTGAGCATTAGGATGTGGCGCAGCCCGGTTTGCGCGATAAGCTCCGCCTCGCGTCTTACCTCGGTGGCGTTCAGGTGGCGGCGCCTGATTTTGTGCTGGTGGGCGAACGAGCAGTAGGGGCAAAGGTTGTCGCATATATTGGAGACGTACAGCGGCGTAAAGAGGAAGATTACGTTGCCGAATTGCCTTCTGGTGGTCTCCAATGCCCTTTGTGCCATCATCTCCAAACACTCCGGCGACGATGCGGCGGGGGAGAGCAGGGTCAGGTAGTCGAGTTCGTCAAGCCGTCCTTTGCGCAGGGTCTGCACCACCTGCGCGGGCGTTACGGAGGCGCAACGGGCGGCTGCATCGAAGCTTTCGTATTTGCTCAGGATATCTGTGAATGGCATTGTTATAGCAAAATAAATTACCGCAAGCGAATTTAATATTGCATTTATAAATTTTTTTTAGTATAATTATATTAGTACACTATGGATACATTATTGCTCACCATTTATCAGTAAGAGGGGAGAGTAGTACCTATGCCCAAAATTTCAAAAGCCCAATTCGTCAAGTTGCAGAAGGCGCACAAGACGGACGCCGCTATTGGCGAAGCGTTGGGAGTCACCCGTCAGGCAGTTCATCAGCTGCGCAAGAAGCTTGGGATAGCTTCGTCTGTGGCCGACACCTCCAACCGGAACGCCGCGATAGGCGAAGCTTACGCTGCGGGGATGTCCGGGACGGCGATAGCCAAGAAGTTCGGCTTGTCGATCTCCCAGGCCTACCGTGTTATCAACGCGGCCAAGGACAAATCCAGGCGCGCGGTGAAGAAGTTTGCTGCCAAAGCCGCCGCGCCGGCTAAGAAGAAAGCGGCGAAGAAGAAGGCTGCCAAAAAGAAGAAAAAATAAGCGGTAATCTTCATTTCCATAAAAGGCTCTCCCCTTGAGGGCCTTTTTGTTTTTCAGCGATATTTTGTTTTTCCGCAAAAATTATTGTAATTTTATATGGTCTTCAGGAAAGGGCTGCGATACTTAAATGAATCGGTCGATATCAATAGCCGCCATGATAATGATGGCGTCCGTGCTGCTCTCCCGCCTCACCGGGATGTTCCGGGAGATGGTGCTGGCCAACATGGGCGGCACGGGGAGCGAGATGGACGCGTACGTAGCGGCGTTCCTCATCCCCGAACTGCTCAACCACTTCCTCGCCGGCGGGTTCCTGTCCGTAACATTTATACCTATCTTCCAGAAGTACCTGACCAATAACGACGATGCCGGGGCGTGGAAGACCTTTTCGAACATGATTACCGTGGGGTCCGCCGCGTTTGCCGCGCTTATCCCTTTGGCGATGCTCTTCACGCCGCAGATTCTGTCGCTGACCGGGCTCAAGAATCAGGATCCGGCAACCTTCGCCCTTTCCGTGCGGCTTACGCATATCATCCTGCCCGCCCAGATTTTCTTCTACTGGGGCGCGTTCCTCATGGCTGTGCAGTACGCGCGGCAGAAGTTCTTTTTGCCCGCGCTGTCGCCGCTGTGCTACAATTTGGGGATAATTGCCGGCGGGATATTTTTGGGGCCGAAGATGGGGGTAGAGGGGTTTGCGTGGGGCGTGGTGGGCGGCGCGTTCATCGGCAATGTGCTCGTGCAGCTCCCCGGCGCGTTGAAGGCGGGGATGAAGTACAGCTTCCGGTTCTCTCCCGCCGATCCTGAGTTTATACATTATATAAAGATAACGATACCGCTCGTAGCCGGGCTGGGGATGACGTTCTCCAATGAGATATTTTTCCGCTACTTCGCGTCGTTCCTTGAGGCCGGCGCGGTCGCCAGCGCCAATTACGCGTTAAGGACGATGATGATACTGGTCGGCGTGTTCGGGCAGGCGTCGGGCGTCGCGTTTTACCCCTACCTCACAAAGCTGGCTGCCGAAAAGGCCTACGGGAAGATGAGCGAATTGCTTAACGACATGATGAACAAGATCGCCATGTACCTGCTGCCGCTTACGGGGATAATGATGGCGCTGGCCCCGCAGATCATCATAATACTCTACGAGCACGGGCGCTTTACGGAGGAGTCTACACGGGAGACCGCGCCGATACTGACGATGTACCTGATAGGCGCGTTCGCCAGCTCTGTGTCGATACTTGCCGCGCGGCCCTTCTACGCCCTGCAAAAAACGCTCTTGCCTATGGTAATCAGCACGTCGGTGTCGCTTTTGAGCATCCCGCTCTACTACCTGTTCAGCCAGCAGATGGGGGCTAAGGGGCTGGGGTTGGCTTCGGGCGTGGCCATGACTGTGCAGTTTTTGACCCTATACATTATCTGGGGCAGGAAGTACGGCGGGTTCGAGGCTATGAAGGCGGAGGCCGTAAAGCTGGGGAAGATTATCGCGGTGTCGGTCGCAGGCGCTGTAATCTGTTATTATATACGGGGGCTTTTTGATGATGTCGCCGTCAGCGGCAGCAGGCGGATTCAGGCGTTGGTGGTCTGTTGCGCCGCGTCAATCCCGTCGCTGGTAACGGTGTTTGTACTGTATGAGGTGCTGAAGCTGCAAAAATTCAGGGATTCTGTAGGGGGATTGCTGAGGCGGCGCAAATAATCTTTTGGGGCGGCCGTCCCGCAGCGATTATACCGTCATCCCGGCGGAAAAACGTTTCTTAATATCCACACGCACGTGATAACCGCCATGGCAGGCCAAATTGCTTTGGGGGACGAGAAGATGGACGGTGTCCGTTTTTTCGTTACCAGCCGCCGTATGTATATCGCTCCCATGTAAACAATAAAGGGTATGATGATAAGGAACAGGAACGGGTTATACGCGAAAGCTTCGGCAAAATCCCCGGCCCACACCGCTTTCAGCGCCCGCAGGGTCCCGCATCCTGGGCAATACGTCCCCGTCAGCAGGTTCCAGATGCAGCGTGGTTCCGGCATTGTGCGCCATCCGCTTAGAGGAGAAAACCGTTGATATCGGCGATTGTACCGTCCATAATTGCCCGGAATATGATTGTGCCGTAAAAGATTATTCCGATAAGCATCATCAAAATTCCCATGCCTATCGCCACGTTGCTCCAGAGGTTTGCCTTTTTGCTTGCATCCAGCGCGGCGGCATAGTTTTTGGCCCGCAGCTTTTGTTCTGCCTGCGCGGCGAAGACGATAGCTACGATGGTGAACGGCAGGCAGCAGCAGATAGTTGACAGGATTGCTTTTACGAGGTGCGACTCGATATTCTTGTTGATCTCCTCACCGTCCGGCGTTTTGGTTGATGAGAAAGCCACCGTTGGGCGCCGGGTTTCTTGCGCCTCCGTTTCGTCGGCGTTGGTCTCCTCGTCGGCATTGAGTTCTTCCGCGAAAGCGGCTTCTGCCTGCTCCGCGCCGCAGTTCGCGCAGAATTTGGCGCCATCCGCGCTCTCAGCCCAGCATTTCGGACAGTATTTCATTTTGAGTCTGAGGCCCTTTCTCCCATGTAATTAACCAAAGATTCAAGGAAGCGGGCGTGCTCTTCGCCGAAAGTTACGCACTCTCTGGCATCCGACTCGTCGCCGTGCGGTATCTTCTGGTCGGAGAGCGGCAGGGATATGCTAAACATAGTCCCCTTGCCGACCGCGCTCTCGACATCTATGTGGCCGTGGAAGCGCTTGACGCAGTAGAGGACGGCGGAGAGGCCAAGCCCCGTACCCGAACCCTGCCCCTTGGTCGTGAAGAGCGGCTCAAAAATTTTCTTTATGATACTGCCGTTTATCCCCGAGCCGGTATCGATGATGTCGATGCGTATGCACTTGTACTTCCCATTCTCCTTGCCGAGGTCGTGCTCCTCGTTGCAGGTCTTGAACGTCAGGTCGCCGCCGCTTGGCATCGCGTCGCGCGCGTTTAAGCCCAAATTCAGGAAGGCGCTCTGGATTTGCGCTTCGTCGCCGAGCACCATAAATTTTTGGGCGTTCATCTCCAACTTTATGTGCACCGTCTTGCAATTGGGCCGCAGGAGCGTCTCGGCGTCGAGCAGCGCCTTGTGGACGTCGACCTTCTCAAGCTTGTCGCGTTTTTTGCGTATGAACGACATCAGCCGCTTCGTAAGGTCCTGCCCGCGCTTCGCTATGGCTGTTATCTTCTCCAAATACTCAACCTGAGTGCCGGTTGCGTCTTTCATGCTCTCCTGCAAAAGCTCCGCGTAGCCGGTGAGGGCCGCCAGCACATTGTTGAAATCGTGCGCGATGCCGCCCGTTAAGAGCCCCACAATCTCCATCTTTTGCGCCGATACGATCTGTGCCCGCAGCTGCTCGCGCTCCTGCTCCATCCGAACGGTGTTGCTGAGCAGCTCGTCAGACCGCTTGATTACCTCCTCCTCAAGGTACTCCCGGTAACGCCGGTTCTCCTCAATAAGGTGTTTCTTCTCAAGAACGCGCGCCACCGACATTTCAACCACCCCGAAGTCGTACACCGGCTTGATTATGTAGTCCCACGCCCCAAGTTTCAGGCACTGCGCCACGTCGTCAAGCGAATCGGTGCCCGATATGACGATAACCGGCGTTTCGGATGAGTAGGTCTGCAAAAACTTCAGTATGTCAAATCCGTCCATCTCCGGCATACGGATATCCGTGACTATAACGTCTGGCTGGTGCTGCCCGAAAAGCTCAATCCCCTGACGCCCGTTCTCCGCGCGTATGGCGGAAAACCCCACCAGCTCCAAAAAGTCGCTGATGCAATCCCGGGAGTGTTCCTCGTCCTCAATAACAAGAACGCGCGTCTGGCTCCTGTCCTTATTCACCGTAAACTGCATACTTTACCCCTTTTAACCGTACCGGTTTCGTACTCTATAATATAAATATAACACACGCCGGGCCAAAAAACAAGATTATATATACCACGATTAAATATTGTACGCGGCATCACGGCTGTCGTGCGGTTGCGCGCCGGTGCGGGTATGTGGTTTCAACAGACTTCATTCTTGATAATCGGCAGCAAACTCCCCTGCCGCAACCCCCGCAGCCCAAACAGTACCGACCCTATGCCAAATAGCAGCACAATTGTCAACAAAAAGGCCAGCCGGGCGACCCCCGCCGCGTCTACAGCCGCCCACGACAGCAGGGCCGCCGGAACAAGCCCGCACAGCGCCCCGGCCAAAACGACCGCCGCGTGCTCCGCGAACAGTGCCCGCCTGACCGCCCCGGCGCTGAACCCCTGAACCATAAGCAGGGCAAGCTCCGCCCGCCGCTCCTCAATGCCCCGCGCGACGATGATCCCCATACCCGCACACCCCAGCACGAGCCCCGCCATCCCCAAAAGCGCGAAGATCGAGAGGTAGGCGTTTTGGACGGAATTGAAGGCGTTGAGCCTTTCTGATGTTGACTCAAACTGTAGGCCGCTGCGGTCGTGGAAGGATTCAAATGTGTTGACGGCGGCCCTCCCAAAAACCGCGCTGCCAGCGGCTTTCCTGCCGCCTGCCGCGAATTTTCCCCCATCCGCCTTGACCCTTCCAGCATCACCCGCAGGGCTGCCCGCCTCCGGCCGGCCGCCGCTTTTTGGGACATCTGCGGATAACAATAAAATCCGATACCCGCTGATTGACGGGAAATGGCGGATGAAATCGGATTCGGCGATGAGGATCTTGCCCTGAAATATCGAATTTTTCAGCCCCGCGGCGAGGATGACGTTGAGCGTATCCCCGGATTCATCAATGTACGGTACTTTATCCCCAGGCGACTTCCCAAGCCCCCATTCTATAGTATTTGCATCGGTGATGCCGTAAACCGTCCGGTCATCCCCCGCATTGTCGCCCAATATTTTCCAGGGATGCGACCTGTCAATTCCCTTATTTTTGATGACAGACGCGAAGGAGAACGCGCCGAGGCTGTCCAATATCCTCTGGTCAACCCCGACCAGCGCCGGGGAGCTTGACCGGTTCAGGCTGAGGCAGCTCGCGTCGTCGCCGTCACGCATACGCATCGCCAAAGATAAAAATCCCGCAGTATCGACATCCGTCCCGTGTTCCAGCAGGAAATCAATGCCGGTCTGATTGTGGGGGATGCCCGAATTCAGCTCGCCGTACCACGTGAAGCCGCCGGTACCGCTTGATCTTAGCGATGGATCGGGGATTGCGCCGGTTCGGAACAGCTGGGTCGTCCCCAGGATTAAAAGCGCTAACGCGAGGACAGACGCTTCTCCTGTTCTGCGCTTCTTATCTCTGAGGATATTAAGCAGGATGAAGCGGCGCATGGTGAACGGCTGGGTTGACGGGGGGGATTTTTTGATGTTTTGGGATGATGGTTTACGGTGATTGGCGCGTGTCAGCGAATATATGGGGATCAACATTGATACCGCCGCGCAAACAAACGCCGCGAGGCCGCCGATGATCACCGGCATCACCTCAATATGCGGGTTCAGGACAGGCGTCATCGCCGCCGCGCTCCATACCGTCTTTAATCCTGCGATAATCGCTAAGGTGTAAAATGGGCTGATGAGGATGCCGAGGATTGTCCCTGCGGAAAAGATTATCATCCCCTCGATAAGATAAATCAACAGGATATGCCGCCGGGTGTAGCCGACGGCGGTCAAAATTTTAAACTCTTCCGCCCGCGATTTCACTTGAAGTGTCGACAATAGCCAAATCAGTATCAACGATGCCGCGAACGTGAAAAAACTCAGTCCCAGAAATAGCGGCGCGAAGTCAGTACCGTTGTTGACGGCGTTATTAATTGATGCGCGTATATCCGTCAGCCGCATTCCGCAGAGCTGCGCCGTGAGGGACGGAGTGATTGCGGATTCAATATCGCGGGGACTGATATTGCCGGGGATGCGTATCGCCGTACATACGCCGAAACGGTTGGCCCATATCCGCGCCGCCTTCTCGTAGCTGATGATTGCCTTTGGAGTCCCCTGATACTTATTCCAATAATCCTCATCCTTTGTACGTATTTTCACCAGGTCAACAGGTATGGAGGGATCCCAATCCGTACAGCTCCCCGCGTCCGCAAGCCCTGGGTATGGCGGCATCAGTGATTTGTTGATCCACGGAGCGTCATCATTATGTATGGCGGAAACCACAAATACCGTTGAATCAACGCGCAGCCCTGTAGGGGCGGCCGTTCCGGATTGCCCGCTGTTCGCCGGGACAAAATACGTCAGCGTCACGCTATCCCCAACCGCCGCGCCGATATCCCGTGCCGCCCATTCCGTCAATTCAATATTATTATCGTTGATATAACGCGATAACGGGGGAGAGGAGACGAATGAATACGGTGTTGATTTATCCGAGTTGTTGATGGAATTGACGAACCACGCTGATACTGGGATTGCCGTCGGGATCGCGTTGGTGATTGCGCCCTTCAGGTTATCGTTTATAAATATCCCGTCGGAATAAATCTCGACCCCGCCGTCAACAGCCCGCAAATTAAGCCCGGCATCCTTAAGGCTCAGGCTTTTTTGGAGGATATCGGTAATTTGCTGCTGTGTTGATTTATTGATGATAACAGCGTTTGCCATTTGCGGTATATTATTGACGGACTGCAATATTTTCAACGGAACAAAAACATTATATACGGTGAAATGTTCCCCTTTAAGGCTGAAATCCCCAAAATCATCCGCGTCAATAATATCGCTTAGCGGCAATCTCAATGTTGATATATCATCCCGCATCCCGAAAGGCGCGTCCATCCCCGGCGCCCCGCTATTCTGGAACCGCATTATTATCTGATCGCCGGTATTGGCGTTTAGTTTGATGGCGAGGGCAGTGTTGAGGATGGCCGCGCTGTCGGAGGCGGGCGGCTGTGGGCGGTTGCCCCTGCGGTTATCATCATCACCCGGCCCCAATTCCCAAAATCTGTCATCAACTCCGATTATATTGACTCTATGAACCCGCCCTTCCCCCCCGGCAATACTCACCGATCCCGTCGTCATAAATACCGGCGCGGCATTTACGGATAAATTTGTACTTACAGAATCCGCAATCGACTCCCTGAACTGCCCGGCCGATGATGTCAACACCCAATTAATATCCCCAAGCCGCGGTTCAAACAGCCCGCGTATGCTTCCCTTTAGCGATGAGCCTGTCAACAGCGCCCCAATCAATATCACCGCGCTGACCGCGCACCCCGCGCAGAACAAAGCGTTGCTCCGCCAGTGAAACACAAACCCGCGCCACGCGAGCCTCCAGAAAGGGCCGGCGCCCGTTAATCCTCCGCTCTTCGCGTTACGCCCCGGCATTTAGCTTCCCGCCCTTAAGCTCAAGCGTTTGCCCCATCTCAGCCGCCAGCTTTTCCGAGTGGGTAACGAGGATCAGCGCCGTCTGCTCCTCTTTATTGATTTCGCGCAGAAGTTTGCCCATTTCCAATGCGGATTCATTATCAAGCGACCCGGTCGGCTCGTCGGCGCACAGCAGCGTCGGGCAGTTGATGAGCGCCCGCGCCAGCGCCGCGCGCTGGCACTCGCCGCCGGAGAGCTGCGCCGGGAAGTGGCCGAGCCGTTTAGACAGGCCGAGCCGGTCGAGGATGTTAATAGCCCGCTGCCGAAGCAGTCCCGCCTCGTGCCTGTTGCCGTAGGGCAGCGTGGGGACGAGCACGTTCTCTATGAGCGTGCACTGCGGCAGCAGGTAGTGGCGCTGGAACACAACGCCCACCTTGCGGTTCCGCATAAACGCAAGCTCCCGCTCGCCAAGGCCGGAAATGTCGTTCCCGTCTATGAGCACCCGCCCGCCGTCCGGCGCCTCCAACCCCGCGGCAATGTGCAAAAGCGTAGTCTTACCGCTGCCCGACGGCCCGACAATGGCCGCCGACTCGCCCTTGCCGAGGGAGAGGGAGACATCGTCCAGAATAATTAACCGCTCCTGCCCCGACGGCGACGGGTAAGCCTTAACGATATTTTGGATTTCGCAGATCATATACATTAATATATATTATATTAAGCGTATGGCAGATAAAAAATTGGCGTCAATCTATAAAAAACTGTTTTGCCGCTATGGGGATTTGCAATGGTGGCCCGCCCGCACGCCGTACGAGGTCATTGCAGGCGCGGTGCTGACGCAGAATACGGCGTGGACCAATGTCGAGAAGGCGATTATCAACTTTGGGGAAGACGGCCCGGAGCCAGAATTTGTTGCATCGGTAAGGATGTCCAAACTGACGGATATTATCCGCCCCGCCGGGTTCTTCAACCAGAAAGCCGTATACCTGAAATCGGTCACAAAATGGTTCGAGAGGTATGATTATGATGTACGGAAAGTCAAGCGCGAGCCGCTTGAAAAGCTGCGGGGGGAACTGCTGTCTACAAAAGGCGTTGGCCCCGAAACCGCCGACTCCATCCTCCTCTACGCCTTTGATTTACCGACATTCGTAATTGACGCGTATACAATGAGGCTATGCGGGCGCTACCCGGTTGATGCCGGAAAAACGTACTCGCAAGTTAAGGCGTATTTTGAGGATAATCTGCCCAAGGGCGTTGAGCTATACAACAACTTTCACGCGCTGATAGTAGCAAACGCAAAAGAACACTGCCGGAAGAAGCCGTTGTGTGCAGGATGTCCGCTGGAACGCGGGTGCAAATGTTGTTGTTAGCGGTGAATTGGGGTTTGACGGGCGGAAGAGGGCCGTGGGGGCGAAAATAAAATTGAAAAGTTGATATTCCGAGGGCGGTGATGTAGATTTATTGTATGGACAAGCGGGCTGTGGGGGACGCTATTGGCGGGTATATCAACAATTTAAATCGAAGGAGTGTGCGGGGAGGCCGTCAACCGGTCTCCCCTTTATTTTTGGAGTCCTTTGTCCGGCGGTACTGGTGGTTGTGTGGTCTTTGGGTCGGGTGTCAAATGGCAATTTGCATGTGTGTTGTCGGCGTCATTTCGGCAATGCGCACTTCCCGCTATTTATTTTTTCCCAAAAGAAGTTTCCGCGCAGATGTGCGCCTAAATACGCTGCGAGTTCATCAAAAGCCATATCTTTTGTTTCTGCGTAGACTTGCGCCTGAACAGCGATCTTCATTTTGACGCAATCGAATTTTTTGGGGCGGCTAATCGTTTTCATATTCCACCAAGTCTTTCGGGTTTCTGATTTCGAGGGTAGCGTAGCCCATTTTCATGTTCACGCTGTTATAGCCTCTTATTCTGCTTATGTTCACAATGTGCTTAAAATTCCAACTTGCCAATATATCAACCTTGTTTAATGTGGCTATTGCAATGTGCAGGCAATCGTCAAAACTTGTTTGCCCGATTACCTTTTCGGCTATGTACGCATTGGCTAATTCTACCGCGTCTTGAGTTGTTACAACGGCCTCAAAACATTCCGCCGGATAACGTTCAAGCAAAGCGCAAACGTTTTCAGGTGCAGATTTTAATTCTCTCAATAACAGATCCGACACGACAAATGTTATCTTCCCGTCCTCCAATTGCTTAAACAGGGACTGTGTTTCTGCTTCAAATTCCTCATCAAAAAAGCCGCCGACAATTGACGTGTCTATGTATACTCTTATTTTCATATTATAAATATACGTACCCGCACCGAAAAAAGCAAATTTTATTAATTTTTTGTATACGGGGGGCAGAAAAGGGCGAAAATTACCACAATCCCCCCGCCGCCCGTGTCCCTGCGGTTGTGTGGCCTTTGGGTCGGGTGGTACGGTAGTCTTTGGGTACGGTCGGTCGGTCGTGTGGTTGGCCTCCGTCCCCCGCCAAAGCAAATCCCGCCCATATCCGGCGTCAGGCATTTCCCTCTGCGCGAACCCCTCCACGGCCCATTTATTAGGGACCAAACTACTATTATTATACTATTATAATCAATTTACGCCTTAAACTACTAAAATAATACGATTATTTCCCCATACCTTGAAAAAAGTCCAAAAAAATGTTGCATTTTAATCTCAAAAATGGTATATTTATACTAGTATACCCGCTTTTTAGCTCAAAATAGGAGAATAATACTAGTATGAGAGAGGCTATGTCAAAGTATTTGGCGAAACAGGCGGCGCGGGCTTTGAAGAAGAGGCGGATTGCTCTCGGTTTGAAGCAGACGGAGGCCGCGGCCAAGGCCGGGGTCGCCCTCGGGACGCTGCAAAAGTTTGAGCAGACGGGGGGGATCAGTCTTGAGCGGCTTTTCAGGCTGTGTTATAGCTATGGTATGGAGAACCCTATATTATCGGCTTTAGAGTGCCGCGATTACTGGGATATTAGCGAGATTGAGCTCGCTGAATCCAGAAGGATTGTCCGATGAGTTCTATCAATGTCCATTTGGATTTTGGGGATGAGGATATCCGTGTGGGGAGGTTGTACTTTTCCGAGGATTCCGGGAGGTATATTTTCAGCTATGACCCTGAGTTTATCGCGTATAAGCTGGAGATATCGCCATTTCATCTTAACACGGAGAAGAGGATGTATTCGGCGCTGAGAAGGGAGGCTCTTTACTATCTTCACGGTGTCTTTGCAGACAGTCTGCCCGACAGGTGGGGGTGCATGGTTCAGGATGCTCAGTTTGAGACGATCGGGATTACAAGCCCCACTGCGTTAGACAGGCTTGCCTTTGTTGGTTCGAACGGTATTGGCGCGCTTAGCTACCGTCCGGCCAGAAAATTTCCCGGCGGCGGTAAAATTACCGGGCTTGCCGAGATACGCAAGGCCACGCAGAGGATTATTAAGGGCGATGTGGAGGAGGTTTCGAACCAACTTTTCAAGTGCGGCGGTTCCGCCGGGGGGGCGCGGCCCAAGTATCTTGTTGATATGAAGGAGAGCGATCATGAAAAATTACGCTACACGCAGGGGCGGCGCGCTGACGGGTACGTCCCGGTAGTTTTGAAAGTTCCGGCAAAAGATGATGACAGGTATCAGAAGATTGAATATATCCACTCGCAAATAGCGCGTAACGCTGGGCTTGATATTCCTAAAACGCATCTCATAAGGGGGCGGGAATCGGAGCTAAGTTTTTTCGCGATAGAGAGGTTCGATATCTTGCCGGATGGGGGCAGGTACCATGTACACACGCTCGCCGGCATTTCTGATACTGATTTTACGGATAGAAACCATAGCGCCAGCGAATTTCTGGGTACCATAGAACGGCTCACCCGTGAGCACGGTCAGGTCGTTGAAGGGTACAGGAGAGTCGTTTTCAATTATGTGGGCAGTAACTGCGACGACCACACAAAAAATTTCAGTTTTTTAATGGATAGAAAAGGCAAGTGGACGCTCGCGCCGGCTTACGACATAGGCTACTCAAAATCCGCGCATGACCAGCATTACATGAGCGTTGTCAGCACTCGCAGCAAGGCTACTGCTAAAGATTTTGAAGACCTTGCCGCATCGTTTAATATCGTGGATTGGAAGAATATGGTGCAAGAGATATTGTTCGCGTTTGAAAAGTGGCCGGTAATGGCCAGAGAGCTTGAGGTTCCCGAAAAAAACATTCGAGAAATAGGCGGCAAGATTATGGAGAATGCCAGGATAATCAGAAAAGGCCTATAAAAACGCCAGCGCCCCCCGCGCCATCTCGATATTGTTGTATTTGCTGACGACAGCCTTACGCCCCGCTTCGCTCATAGATTTGCGGAGATCATCATCCCGCATCACCCTCTCCAGCGCGTCCGCGAGGGCTTCCGGCGTGTTGGGGGAGTAAAGTAATCCCGCACCGGTTTCGTTGATGACCTCCGTGAATCCGCCGCAGTCGGGCTGGACCACCGGGACGCCCGACGCCATCGCCTCGGTGATGAAGCCGCCGAAGGCTATGCTTATTGGGGTCGGGACGGAGAGCAGCGAGAGCCTTGAGAGCAGTTCGGCTCTTGAGTTTATACTGAAATCTTTATGGATCACCATCCGCCCGTTTGATGTATTGATTTTTTTGCGGCTCGTATTGATGACGGCCATATCGTCCTTTGTGTATCCGCCGCAAAATTCCAATACCGGGGGGTTATTATCGTTGATACCGTTTTTTATTAATTGACAATACGCGTCGGCAAGCGTTCCCATCCCCAGCTCCACACACAATCGGCTGATGTAGCCTATTGATGCAGGTGATGACGGTGTCGACAGCGTGTATCTGTTGGGATCAATACCGAACGGCGTGACCGAAATTTTATCCGTTGATATATCCATCAGCCCTGCGATTTTATCCCTGAACCAGTTGCTGTGGGCGCATAACATATCCGCATATTGTGATTTTTCCGCGCACGCTTTCCAGGTTTTGTCACGATACTCCGGCGCGGAGGCGTCCACCCATACGTGCTCGTCCTGCAGCATGCAAACTATCGGTACTGATAGTTTAGATTTAATCGCCGACGCTATCCCCAGCAAAAACGCGTTGGACAGGAAGATGGCATCTGGCTTGAGCTCCTTTATAGCCTCCGCTGATTTATCGAACTCGTCCGCGAACGGCCCGTCCGTCCCCTCGATCATCGATATAGTCATCCCCTCGTTCCCGCCGGCACGTGTCGATCCGGCGAAAGATGCGGCCATGTCTAATATCTTGCGATGGTCTAAGGAACGAAGCAGTTTTTCCGGAAGGCGTTTCAGGAACGGGAACTTGTCCATTAAATAAATCCTGACCGCCCCGAACAACACCGGCGCAACGCCGCCCGCCGCGTCGTTATCCTTGAGCGGCAGGTACATGGGGACGATTACTACATCGTGCCCCAGCGCCCGTAATCCTGAAATCATTGAGTTGTCCCTGACGCAGTTCTCGCAGTAGAACGCGTCGCCTGTGCCCGAACAGATATATGCAATCTTCATATAGCCCCCAATGCCGTGACAAGCCCGTTTTCATCCCCCACTATAATCATCCCACCTGTAACAAGGGGCGTACCGTTAAGGCTTCCGCCGATATCAAACGATTTTATCAGTTTACCGCTTGTCAGCTCGATCAGGTAAAGAGACCCTGACCCGCATCCGGCAACGACCTTATCCCCAACGATAACGGGCGAGGCGTCGACCGCCCCCTTTGCCGCGAATTTCCAGATCAGCTTCCCGTCGGCGGGGTTGACGCAGTGTACGAAATTATCCCTTGACGGGGCGATCAGGAAACTGTCTCTCAAGGCAGGCGACGCCACGAACGGCTGCTGGCGGCTGTCATTCTGGTATGTCCACACGATCTTCATCTCCTCAATATTAATCCCCAATAATTTCTTCCCGTAGCTGCCGACATAGGCGAAATTATTATTTATTACGGCTGATCCAGCGATGTACGACTCGGTATCGATCTTTCCGATCAGCGTACCGTCATCGGCATTGATTACGTGCAGTCCGGCATCGCATCCGCCAAAGACAACCCTTTTGCCGTCTGTCGCCGCGGTGCCGTTGATGTAGCTGCCCGAAGCGTATTTCCATACCGGCTGGCCGTCATTAATGTTGAGGCAGTAGAGCGTATCGTTATAACTTCCGAAGATGACAAAATTTTTGTCCTCGATGATATTAGCCGATCCCGCTATCTTATCCCGAACCTTAAACCGCCAGTTGACGGTACCGTCCTTCCGGTTGACAGAGAAGAAATTGCCGCCAAGGTCCCCAATCAGCGCAGCGTCCCCAAATATAACCGGCGACGCCTCAATCTCGTCCCCGGCCTTGAACCGCCAAATGTCCTTACCGGTATTTATATCAAGCGCGTACAGCGTGCTGTCATACGATCCGATGTAAACGGTCTCCCCGTCCGTCACCGGCGATGAGATACACGCCCCGCCGGTTTTAAATGTCCAAACCGGCTTCAGGTTATTGGAGATTGTCCCCTCCCCAACGCCGTTAAGCGCGGCGTTCCCACGGAAGTGCGTCCACGGTGTAAATGCTGATGTGGGTGCTGTTCCACCGCCTTCGGATTCCTTTGAACCGCCGCAAGCGATGCAAAATGCCAATCCCAGGGTAATGAGGATAGATATAATACGATAACCTCGCCCCAGTCCGCCCGTTTTGCCGGACAACAAAAATATTCGCTTCATTATGCGCTGCCTCCATTTTGTTTGAACCACAATGCCCCGACAGGGCACGATTTAACGCATTCGTCCAACACCGCCCCCATCGCCTTGTCGATATCCGCGCTGAACGGGGCCGATATATAAACACTGGAGCCTCTGCCGGTGAATGATAATCCAGGAATAATGCCTTTCTCCCTTGTGATATTGACGCATCTCCCGCAAACCGTACACTTGCCCGGTTCGTGGACCAGCCCGCTGCCTGCGTATAATTGCCGGATGTATTGCCTGCGGTGCCCTGTCGCGTAGCGTAAACGATGCGCGCCGTACTGTGCGGCGTAATCACGCAATACGCACGAATTCTTCTTGCCGCAGTCGCATTGCAGGCATCGGCCGGGGTTATCTGTAATTGCGTCGATTATCGATAATGGCGTCTTACTTTTATCGGTATATGGTATTGATTCGACCAGTGATTCCGTCTCCGCGTCCGACAAGTGGCCGATGTTCATAAAAAATGGTTTGTGCGCGGATTTGCCTGACAGATAATTATCAATGGATGCCGCAGTTAATTTCCCCTGGCCAACCGACCGCGCCGCCATATGAACCGGCCGCACCGCAGACCCGCAGGCGAATACCTTTTGGCGGCTGGTCATCAGAGTGTCATGGCAGGTTTTAACGCCGTGGCTGCCCTGCTCAAGATCAAACAGCCGCAGCTGATTATTCTCTTGATGGCCTGTGGCTATGACGACAGCGTCGTAATCATTATATATCTCGTCTATGCTATTGATTTTTTTATTAAGGATAAATTTTACGCCGAGGTCCTCTGTCAATTTGATTTCAGCGTCCAAAATGTTTTTCGGAAGCGCCGATTCGTCAAACTGGGTTCTTAATGTCCCCCCGGCCGCAGGCTGCGATTCGAAAATAGTACAGGAGTATCCGTTGACGGTCAGGAAATACGCGGATGACAGCCCTGCCGGCCCGCTGCCGATTATCGCTATGTTTTTGAATTTTTGGGCGGTACCAATAGTTTTATTATGTGATGACGTGTTGATAACACTCTTCGCGATGGCCCGGTGTGTCAATTGAATTGACAGAGGGGTATCTACAGCCGTCCTGCGGCAGCCCTTTTGGCACGGAGCGGGGCAGATGTAGCCGAGCGTTGCTGGCAGCGGCATACTGCGCATGATTGTTTCTGCTGCGGTGTTGATATCCCCGGATAATAAGCGCCGCATCATCTCCGGGATATCAAGCCCGCACGGGCATATCCGCGAGCACGGCGCTGCGCAATCACCGGCGTGTTCGCTCAACATCAGCTCAAGCGCGCGGCGGCGGCACTCTTTTACTTCGTCGGATGATGTGTAGACCACCATCCCGTCTATGGCCTTTGTCGCGCATGACGGGACGAAGTTATCGCTTCCGCCAACCCTTACTGCGCATACGAAGCAAGATACCGGAGATACGTTTTTATCGCGATGGCACATTGTCGGGATATCAATCCCTGCCGACCGCGCGGCGTCGAGGAGGGTTGCGCCGTCTTCTATATTAACTGTTTTGCCATCGATAGTTATCTTTATCATGCGGCTGCCTCCTGATTTTTGCAGATTATCCTGACAGCGTCTTTAGGGCAGGCCGCGCGGCAGGCGTCGCAGCGCGTACATAGCGTATCGTCAATATTGTGACGGATGTGCGGAGTAAACATAATGGCGTTGACCGGGCAGCGCTGGTGGCAGATCGTGCAGCCGCAGCATTTATCCGTCACTTGATAAGAAATTAGATTTTTGCACTTGCCGGCGGGGCATCTGCCGTGGATATGCGCTTCGTACTCGTCCCTGAAATATTTAAGTGTGGTCAGCACGGGGTTGGGCGCAGTTTTCCCCAGCCCGCAGAGGCTTGCGCTTTTTACGGATGCCGCAAGCTCTTCGAGTATCACCAGATCTTTGGCGGTGCCTTTCCCCGCGCAGATATTCTCAAGTATGTCGAGCATCCTCTTTGTACCCACGCGGCAGAATGTGCAGCGGCCGCAGGAGTTGTCATGCGTAAACGTCAAAAAGTATTTCGCGACGTCTACCATGCAGTCGCGCTCGTCAAGTACCACCATCCCGCCCGATCCCATCATTGCCCCGGCCTCTGTCAGCCGCTCGAAGTCTACCGGGGTATCGCACAGCCCGGCCGGTATGCACCCGCCCGACGGCCCGCCTATCTGCACCGCCTTAAACTTCCTGCCGCCCGCGATCCCGCCGCCTATGTGGTTGACAATGTCGCGTACCGTAACGCCCATCGGAGTTTCAATCAGCCCTCCCCGTGCGATTTTCCCCGCGAGCGCGAATACCTTCGTGCCGGGGCTTTTGGCGGTGCCTGTAGATTTAAATTCGGCGGCGCCGTTGCGGATGATCCAGGGGACGCAGGCTAACGTTTCGCAGTTGTTGATGAGCGTAGGCCTGCCGTAAAGCCCGCTTGCGGCGGGGTAGGGCGGCTTGGGCGTCGGCATACCGCGCTTACCCTCTATTGACTGTATTAACGCAGTCTCCTCGCCGCAGACAAACGCGCCGGCGCCTTCTACAATGGTGAATTTTACGGAGAAATCGGCACCCAGTATCTTATCGCCCAGCAGGTTCCTCCTCTCGCAGATGTCAATAGCCTCGCGCATGGTCTTTATTGATGCCGGGTATTCGGTGCGTATATAAAAAATACCTTCAATAGTTTTAGTTAATGACGGATTAACGCTCTGCGGAGACGGCTGTTCCCGTCCGTCAGTTGTGTTGGATGATGATATCCTGCCATTTGCACCCACCGCATACGCCGCAATCAACATCCCCTCGATGATCCTGAATGGGAACGATTCAAACAGCATACGATCCATAAACGCGCCGGGATCGCCCTCGTCGCCGTTGCATATTAAATAGATATCGCCCCGTTTGCCTGCGGAATGATCCCTCACCGCCTGCCATTTCAATCCGCTGGGGAATCCTGCCCCACCCCGCCCGCGCAGGCCGGCCTCTTTTATGATGTCGATAATATTGTCCGGTGTTTTTCCGTCCAAACATTTTTTTAACGCGTCGAACCCGCCCGTCTCCATATACTCATCAATATCAAGCGGCCCGGCGGCGCCGCAGCGCTCCATGGCTATATGTTTCTGCCTGCCGAAAAAGCTGCTGAGGTTTTCGTCATTCATGTCAATGCGCCGGCGGTTTACCGCGGTATCCCTGTCTTCAGATAATAACAGCGACTCCATCCACGCATCAATCCGGCACGCCGCTTTGTCGATAATGCCTAATGGGTGAAAGTGGGTCAGGATGATGCCCGGCACGTCGTCGGCGTTGATCCGGGCGTAATGGTGCGGAGTTCCGTTGACGACCACCGCCATGAGCGGCGTCTGGTGGCACATACTTATGCAGCCTGTACGCTTTATCTTTACAGGTAATTTGTATCTGTCAATGACTTTCTGCGCCTCATCCCAAACAGCCTTGCTCCCCGACGCCGTGCAGCAGGAGCCCAGAGATATTCTTATTTCGTTGGCGGATGACAGAATCTTATCATTGGCGCCTTTTTTATCGTCGGATTGCCTGTTATCTAACCGCGCCAGAAAGTTTTTAATGATGTTGGGGGCTGACGCCGCGGTAACATGGCCGTAGATTATATCATCAATCTGCACTACAGGCGCGAGCGTGCAGCAGCCTAAGCAGGCCACTTTGTTGATGGTGAATTGCCGTTGAGAATCGGTATCCTCATTCTCCGCGCAGCCAAGGTATCGGTGGAACCCCTCATACACGAGGTCCGCGCCCTTAACGTGACAGGCCGTGCCGACGCACACGTTTATATTATGGCGCCCCGCCGGGGTATGGCGGAACTGTGAGTAAAATGTAGATACCCCGGTAATATCCGCCGGGGTGATCTCGCTGTTATCGCAAAGATGCTTTAACGCCGGCTGCGGCAGATAGTTATACTGTTTCTGTATTGACTGAAGCAAAGGGATAACCTTATCGGCGCCCCGCCCGATATTATCGAGCCGGGCGTTAAGCCATAACGGGTCAAAGTTGTCGATGCTGCTCTTATCATTAGCCATAAGCTTATCCATATTACCGCATTTTTATAGATTACACGATTAAATGTTATATCCACGCCGCCCTGCGGCTGCGCGGCAGCCGTGATGCCGCAGGATATCGCAGGTATAATATTTAATCGTTTTTTCAATAATTTCCGTCTATCCTGTACAAATATTTATTCCCGCGCACAATCAAATATCCGTCAAGAACCGCCGGCGTAGTCATTACCGGCTCGCCGATTGCGGATGACGTTATAAGCTCAAACTCCGCTGCCGCCGCGAAAGCGTGCATCAGGCCGTTGCGGTCGAACAGGAGTACGCTGCCGCCGGAGATAATCGGCGACGAGTAGAAGCCCCTGTCGAATATGTGTGTCCACAATGTCTCACCGCTGTTGGTATTAATGCAACTTACTATCCCTGTCGCCGTGGCCAGAAACAGGAGTGAGTCGATGGCTGCCGGGCTTGCCGTATTGGGCAGGTCGCCGCGCCAGCTCCAGCGTACTGCCGGCTTGCCCTCTTCGTCTGTGTTGACAACATCAATCCCGGTAGCGCTTGCGTACTCGTTCGCCGTGAACACCATACCGTTGGCAAATGCCGCAGACGGCCCGACCTCGCCGTAGAGGCAGTCTTTGTTCCACAGCATTTTGCCGCTGGCGGGGTCGTAGGAGGATGCGTACTCGTTATCAACAAGTATCAGCTCACGGCGCACACCGGTGTTGATGAGTATGGGGGAGGCCCACGAGAGGACCGTCCGCGTGGCTTCCCAAACGGTCTTGCCGGTCTTGGTATCGAGTGCCAGCAGTTTTCCGTTGTCGTACTCGTCAAGCTGAACGTAGAGCAGGCCATTGGCGGTGATTAGTGATGACGAGTGGCCGTAGTGATTATCGGGTATCCCCAAAAATCTCGCCCACACCTGCTTGCCGGCCAGCGTAAAAGCGGCGAGTTCGCCGGTCGCGAAGATTGCGTAGACGTTTTTGCCGTCGCAGGCGGCTGTCGGGGCGGCGTACCCGGTCTCCTTGTCGACTTTGGGTGCGGGTTGATTGCTGATTTTGACGTCCCGCGCCCATAGTAACGCTCCGTCGTTAACGTCAAAGCAGTATACCTGGCGTATATCCTTAGAGCCGCCGGTCAAAAACACTTTATTATTGTAGACGACAGGGGAACTGAACCCCTCAAGCGGCGTTTCGGTTTTCCATTTGATGCCGGCCATCGTTTCCCCGTCAAATCGCACCGGTGCGTTAGCGTACACCGCGATGCCTGTCCCGCCCGGCCCTCTGAAATTCATCCACCACTGAGAAAATTTATCGCTGTCAACAATAGCACCCCGCTTTGCAGTAAAGGTTGATGTCAACTGATATTTGTGGTTGATGCCAAAGAGCGCTGCTGCGGCGACAATAGCCGCGCTTGTGAGCGCCACGGTTTTGGCTGATTGCGTCTGCCGTTTCCAACACGATACTTTCTCGCCCGGCGGCGCCGGCGGGGCTGGGAAGAGGGTTATCCGGATATTCCACATGATCAGAAATATGGCCGCCGCGATAAAAAATATTATTGTCCCAAACCGTATCTGGTATAACGACGTAAAGTAGGCCCTGCGCGCGAGCATATCGAGCGCCCTGACCTCTTCGCGCAGGTTTTGGTCAGACGGGTTTCGGTCAATCAGCTGCGTGAAAGCAGAGTAGTCGCTGTCGGTGACAGGGGCGTGGATGTGCATCTGCACAAGCGTAGCGGCAAGCAGTATGCCGATTACAACAGCGGCGGTGCCGGAGGTCCATTGCAGTCCCTTCATTATCTGTACGATTATCTCTTTGTCATTCTGCATAATATCATCCTCTAACTTGATTGACTCGATTGATTAGCCGGGCCGCTTTCGGATATCTCCGAATTTCCTTTTCCGGCCTTATGCTTCGGGCAGTATCCGTAGCACCGCCCGCAGCCTACGCACATCATCGGGTCCGTATCGTAACACTCCCGCTTGCCGTAGATTGATTGACGAATGAGATACACGCCTGTTACTATCCCCAGATACACGCCGAGCAGCATAAGCCCCCACCTGAAATTACCTTTGGCTGTACCCGCCAGCCTTTTAAGTTCCGCTATAACCTCCGCGTCGACCCTCAAGGCCTCGCTTTCCAATGATTTCGCCGCCGCGCCTGACTCTTCAAGTTCAATGTTCCTCAGGAGCTTTACGTGCGGATGGAGCGGCGAAACAGTATCCGACAGAAACCATCCGCAGGCTGCCAAAGCTGCTACCAACAGAGGTATTAATGCGAAGTACATCTTCAGGCGCTTGACGGAACGTCCCCGCTGTTCGTTTACAGGCTCCGTGCTGGGGAGGCGGATTGCGTCTACCGGGCACGCGTTTTCGCATAAGCGGCAGTTGACGCAGGTGTTGGGGCTGATCTTGACGCGGTACTTTGATATCAGCGACATCCATCCGAGCAGGACGCCGTAGGGGCAGAGGTACCGGCAGTACGGGCGCGCTGCGAATATCCCTGTAATTATCACCGCCGCGCCTGTGGCCGCCATCCCTGCCGGCGCCCCAAGGCGGAAGATGCCGGCAAACGGGTCGAGTTTACAGATGGGAAAACCGGCACCGGTAGCCGCAAACAGTATCGCCGTCCCCAAATAGATATGGGGGATGATCCTTAGAACCGCATCCGCGCGCGAAGGCACCTTTTTCGCCCTGACCGCTACAAGGTCCTGCACCGCGCCCATCGGGCACACGGCGGCGCAATAGACCCGCCCGAAGAACAGGGCGAATAACAGCGGCAGGATGAATATCAGAAATATGGTGATGGGAATGGCGTAGTCTGAAAATATTCCCGCCGATATATTCTGTATTGCGCCGAGGGAACAGACGCATCCGCGTTTATAAAACCCGAAATACGCGATTGACAGGAGCATAAGCGCCAGAACGCCTTTTCGCGAGCGCCTTTTGAGAACGAGGTATGCCGCAGCGCACAGGGCAATGAACAGCGCGATGACATCTGTATAATAGAGGAAAACGGCGCGCGCCGTCCCGAAATCATTATCAGGAATCTCATACCCGCCCTGAAACTCCGGCCGCGGAAAACGGTCCGGCGATGCCGACGCGTCTCCGGTCATCACTGTCATCAATATCAATACTGATAACAGCGTGAAGTTGATTGAGCGTATCGAGTAACACTTTTTCATCGCCGACCCCTCATCATTTCGGCGAAAAATAGGGGTTGTTTATGCTGACTAAGCTGATCGCGCCGGCCGGGCACCGCGCCGATATCCTGCACTCGTTGCACCCTGCGCAGAGATTGTGGCGTATCTGCAAAAAAAGCGACCCGTTTCCAAACGCCGTGCACCCCTTTACGCACTTCCCGCACCCGTTGCACTTCTCTTCGATAATTCTGTATTCGTAGAACGGGTCTTCTATGTAGGTGCGCACTATCGCGCCGGTCGGGCAGATCTGGTTTTCGGCGGCGGTGTCAAGCTTTCCCGCGTTGGGCCGGTGGTACCCTCCGCACAGCTTGCAGTACCCGCATACATCGTACGCATGCACGCACCGCACCGCCGACGGTTTGAGTGCGCACTCGCTGGCGCAGCGCCCGCACTGGATGCACTTTTTGGGGTCAATCTGCCACACGCGCTCGCCGGCGTCTGCGGGGTCTATGAGCCTGCGCCCGCCAACGGCTATTACGGCCAGCGCCAGAACGCGGCAGGCGGCCTTCAAAAACTCCCTGCGGTTGACAGATGGCTCGCCGGTATTATCGCCTGTCAATTTTTTGCTGTCGGCCTGCTCGTTCATACGTTCGCTCCCAAAATGTTATGGCTTCGCGGCAGTGTCGTCAAACTCCTGCAGCTTTTTTATCAGTTCCGCGCTGCTCCCGCAATTATCTATACTCATACCCGCCATCGGGTTCATAAATATCCCCGCGATCCTCGACAGCGTTTTTAAATGTATCTGCGGGTCGCCGTGCAGCGGGTTGAGTACTATGACCAGCACTTTCGGTGAAATTTTTGCCGGCGCGATTGTGTTCCCGTCTTTTTGATGCCATATAAATACGCGCGGTACGGCAACGGACTCCGTATGCGCGTGTACGAGGACAGCGCCCGGAACCAGCTCTACCGGGTACAGCTCCAGGCTTGACAGAAGCGTGCCGTAGATCTCGTCCACATCTGTCCCTATTTTTTCGGCAATTGGCGTGGTGATAGCCCTGAAGTCGCACTCTGTCGCCTCCACCGCCTCAAGTTTTGGGTATTCGGAAACGCCTTGCTGCTGGCTCTCGCTGTGCAGGCCGTAGTCGTCGTTTGAGCCTGCCACCGACAGCGGGGGATAGGCGGCGAAGATGCAGTTCTCGATGAACCTGCCGGCCAGATGGAACGGGTACTTGTCGGCGGACGGTAGGCGGAACAGCGTTTGCCTCGTCCCCATCGATATTATGACTGTGTCGTTGGCGTGTATGTCGCCCGGCAGGTCGCGCTTGATTGCGTTCCAGTGATTTTTTCGGACTATCTCATATTCCGACGAGTGTTTAAGATTCTTGTCGATCTTTGCGTTGATTTTGTCGGCCTGATTGTCGGAGAGATAAAAAACTATTTTTGCGCTGACCTGCTGCGCCAGATGCTTGATCTCCGCGATAAAGAGCGGCAGGTCGGAGCGCTCTTCGCTTGTGGGCATGAAGACGGCGAGTATGCGGTTTGTCGCCGAGATGTTTTTCGTCATCCGCGTGAAGACGAGGCGCGACAGGCACTCGTCTATGAGCGTAGGGCTGTGGCTTTCGAACGGGCAGACCACCATCCCCGCGCGCGTTTCGGCCGCGGTGCGCAGTATGCCGTCTATGGCGTTGTTCGCTATGCGCATCTCCGGCTGGTAGACCTCCTCAAGCTCGTGCGCGTGGTTCATGCAGACGCCCAAAAGCGTTTCCGCGTCGGCCGCCGATTCACGGTTGTCGGTCGCCAGCGCCAGCGGGGATATAACGTACTTCTTCGCGTTGTGCCTGAAAAGGCAGGCGAAGTCGAGCAGGTTTGAGCATGCGGCGATGTTCGGGACGAATACGAGCGTTTTGCTCTCGAACGGGTTCGACCCGCCTGATTTTTTAGGCAGGTTCTGCGCGTACTTGCCCGCGTAATGTACCGATATGACCTCGCCGATAGAGCAGCTTAACAGTATGAGGATCATCGCCGCGTTGAAGAGCGTCTCGTTGAGTATCCCGACCTCAAGCCCTACCACGGCTATGACGATGGTCGTCGCGGCTTGCTGGATAGTCATGCCTGAGATCATCATGATCGCGTTTGTGGAGTATTTGAAAAATTTGCCGTAGATAAAGCCGGCAACGGTTTTTGTTACTATGCCCAGAAGCGTAAGGATGCCGCCCAGCGCCAGCGCGTCGATGAATTCGCCCAGATTGCCCGGATTTATGAGCATGCCCGCCGATATGAAGAAGAACGGGATGAAGAACGAGTTGCCCACGAAGTTTATTTTCGTCATCAGAATGCTGTGCTTGGGTATGATTTTGCATAGCGCCAGCCCGCAGAAGAACGCGCCGATGAGCGACTCGAGCCGCAGGTGGTGCGCCAGCCACGAGAGGAAGCACGCCGTAGCGAACACAAACAGGAACTGCGCGTAGCCGTCTTCCGAGAAGACGTGAAAGACCCGCCGCGCTATTTTGGGGATGACAAACAGTATGCCGCAGATGAACAGCACCCAGCTGCCGAACAGCAGCGCCCAGTAGTGCAGCGGTATGTCCATGCCGCGTGCGAGGTCGGCGATGACGGCCAGAAGCGCCAGCGCGGCGATGTCGGAAACAATGGTTGCGCCCACCGCTACCGATATAGGCTCCGAGTTGCCTATGCCGAACTTGTTGATTATGGCAAGTGACAGCAGCGTATGCGACGCGAAAAGGCTCGCGATGAGAAGGCCGGCGTTCATCGTGTAGCCGAAAATGCTCACGATTACTATAGTCCCCACAACCTGCGGGATAATGAACGACAGCACCCCGAAAATAGCGCTCTTGGTAACGTTCTTCTTGAAGAAGAATATGTCTATCTCAACGCCGGCGATGAACATCAAATAGAGCTTGCCGACCTCCGAAAAGATGTAAAACGACTCGCCGAGCGAGCTGAGCGTGAAGACAAAGCGCTCTAATATGACCCCAAACAGGATATAGAAGACAATAGAGGGGATCTTGGTCTTGTTCGCGATTATGGGAACCGCGAAGACCGAGAACATGAGCACGGAGAATATAAAGAGTTTATCGTACATTTTTAAGAATATAGTAAAATGTTAATGAAAAAGTCAAGTAAAAATCACTTGCGCAAATCAACACAGAACATCCGCCTCGAATCCCGCAGCAAAAGCCGCCCAGAAACGAGGGCCATGGGGCCCCAGGCATCGACCCCGCTGCTTATTTTGGCCGTTCCCAGCCTCTCGAACCGCCGCGCCGATATGGCCGCCGCGGTCAGCAGGCCGTCGTCGCTCAGTATGAAAAACTTGTTGTCCGCTATTATAAACGGCCCCAGCCCAAAGCGGAAATCGTGGCCGCTCGTCCATTTTACGGCGGTAACGTCGCGTCCGTCCACGCAGACGAACTGATCCCGGTGCGCCCCGGCGTCTTTTGGGAGTACGGCGTACAGGTGCCCGTCGCTGTACAGAGGCGTCTGCTGCTCCGACGCCAGCGACTCTCTTACGGTATGCCGCCCCGTCATGGATATCGAGAACTTCCCGCCGCTGAAACTCACCTGAAATACTGCGGCCCCCGCGCTGTACCCGGCGGTCATAAATATCCTGTCGCCCCCGATCTGCACCGGCGACGGGGCGACTACCGCCTGATTGAACTCGTCAGACTCAAAGAGGATGCTCCCGCGGTCCTCGCCGTCCGCCGCTACGCCCGCTATCCCGCCGCTCGCGCAGTAAACGTAAACACGGCGCCCGAAAAATGTCATGGGGATGACCGACGAGTGCGACATCTTCCACCCGTGCCTGTTCGGCGTCTCCCATACGACCTCGCCGGTCATCGCGTTTACGCCTGTCAGCAGCAACTTGGCTCCGGCTGGCGCGAGTACGGCGACCGTATCGTCTATAAAAGGGCACTGCCCCGTGTACCACAGGGGGATTTCGGAGCCGTATTGGCTGACCATGTCAATCCCCCACAGCAATTCCCCCGTAACGGCGTGAGTCCCCATAGCGTGGCAGTGCGGCCCAACTGTTATCACGGCGCTGTCGTTCACCGCCGGAATGGTCCGCGACATTCCGTGATTTCGCTTAACCTTCACTTTGTACCCGCGCCGCCACATCTCTTTTCCGCTGTCAAGCGAGAAGCAGCGCAGCATATCGGCCTCCTCCTTTTCGTCATAATCAAGCACGTAAACGCGCCCGTTGTGTACAGCCGGTGCGGCGTGCCCCTCGCCTAATTCAATCGTCCACACGATATCGGGCATCTTCCCGTCCGAAAAATCGCGCAGCGGTACGCGCTCGGCGCTGATATTGTCGGAGTTAATCCCTCTGAAATGAGGCCATGACGTTTTGATGGATGTTGACGGCAGGACGCCGTCAAAGCTCTCGAAGATCGTGCCGATATCAGTGGACGCGCGGGATACTGCGGCCTCGCCCGCCGGCTCCCCATCCATCCCCGGCCCGCGTTCGCTTATGGCAAAGGGCGGCTGGTACACGAACCACCAAAACAAAACGGCAGCCCATATAAGGCCGCCGATTATAAATGAAATCCAAAAAGACTTTCCCACAAGTTACTTCGCCTTTATGTCGTACGCGTAAAGTTTGTCGGCGTGGCGCACATAGAGGATGCCGTTGCTGACTACCGGGCGCGCCCAGTGCGGGCCTTTGCCGCCTTCCGGCACCTTGAAAGAGCTGACCTCCGCGAACGCTGCCGGATCGGCTTTGACGAGGGCCATTGTCCCGTTTTCGTCGTAGAGGTAGAGCATACCGTCCGCGAAAGTTATTGAGCCTTTGCCCGTGGAGTGACGCCACACCTGCCTGCCGGTTTTGAAGTCTAAGCAGAACCAGCCCCTGCTCTCGTGCCCTGAGCCGTAAACGTGCCCGTTGTGGAGTATGACGCCGCCGTGGTGGTTGTCCATGAGTTTGATGTCGTAAACCTTCTTTGCCGTAACGTCCTTATCTTTTTTTTCGAGCTTTATGAGAATAGTACCCCTGCCGTAGCCGGTTGACACGAGGACGTGGCCGTCGTGGTAGATGGCGTCGGTGCAGTTGTTGTCGCGGCTGTTTTTGAGCGGCACCGTCCAAAGGTGCTTGCCCGTTTCGGCGTCTATCGCGAACACGCTGATGGCGGTGGTGGAGATAAGCTGCTTGTAGCCGCTGTTTTCCGCCATGATAAGCGACGCGTAGCCCGCTTCGCCGTTAACTGGGGTAGATGCCCATATGACATCGCCGGTATTCTTGTTAAGGCACAGGGCGCCGGCCTTGCTGCCGTAGGCCGTGACATACAGCTTGTCGCCCACGATGAGCGGCGATTCGGAGTAACCGTAGAGGGGTACCTCGGCCGCGTACTTTTCGCGTATGTTGAGGTTCCACTTCGTCTCGCCGGTCTTGGCGTCTAAAGCGACGAGGAGCCCGGTGTCGCTGAGGTAGTAGACAATGCCGCCGTCTACTGATGGTGTGGAACGGGCGCCTGAGTACTGGCGCGCCCATGACGCGCGCGCGCCGTCCCACGAGGGGCCGGCCGCCGTCTCCCAAAGGAGCTTGCCGGCGCGGTCAAACGCGGAAACATAGTTTACCTTCTCCTTAACGCCGGCGCTGAAAACAACCCCGCCGGAGGTAGATACGGAACTGTACCCGTCACCAAGGCCGCTAGCCGTCCAAATTAGCTTCGGCCCCTCCTTCGGCCACTGCTTCAGAAGCCCGGTCTCTTTAGACTTGTTGGTCCTGTCAGCCCCGTGCCACCCAGGCCAGTCGGCAGCGGATGCCGTTACTGCCGCCACAGAGATGAGGACAGCCGCCGCACGGAAAAATTTCGTTTTGATAGACATCTGCACCAGCCCTTTCTGTTATGTAGTGCCGTACAATGGGGGATAACCCGTGAGGATTGGCCCGCCTGTCCCCTTTTTGGGGAGCGCGCCGGACGGGATCCGCACGAAAAAACGCCCCTGATTATATACGTTATATGGTAAATATATATAATGGGACGCAGAAATCAAAATAAAATCCGCGCCAAAATTGTTTCTAATCCTGCCCCCGGAACTGCGGACGGGGTATTGGCGGTCAATATGCCATTAGTTACGATATGCAGCGGCCAAACCCTCCGGCTGCGGCATTTACCGCGCCCCGGCCTGCGATTTTTTCTTGAGGATTACCTCGAGGTGCTCCGCGTCATTCAGGTCACGGGGTCGTCCGGCGGCTCTTTTGTTTTTGATCAGGTCGGGTATTGAAATCAGCGGGATTTTGAGCCCGTTGATCTCAATAATCTGGACATTTTTGTATGCTTCTTCGAAATTAATTTCTATTATTTGTGTTATTATATCAATTCGTATCGGCTGGACGCCAATTTGAAAAACAGTGCCCTCCGTTTCAAAATCTTCAGCGGATACATCATGCGTAGGTGCGCCGAATTTTTCGAGTGCGGCCATTACCCTGACGGAGTTTTCCTTATTTGGCCAGACCAACAGGTCAATATCTTTTGTTAATCTCTCATATCCGTGCAGTATTGCGGCGAAGCCGCCTACCACAAGATATTGGACATTTTCTTCGTTGAATACCCGCAGCATATCATTAAAATCGTTTTGGACAATCATATCCATAGCCACACTCATGCGCTTACCCCACAGACCGGTATGTTTTTACCGCGACATTTCTCTGTATTGGTTTTGAGAAGTCGTACCGGCCTTTACTGAATACGGTAACAACCCGCGCCAGCTCCCAAAAACCATCCCAGCACTCCTGCGGGGAACCATAACAGATGCTCATGTTATCTTCTTCAAAATCAGGAGAATTCATATTCAGTTTCCGCGCAACAACTGTCTGCCCCATACGGCCGCCCTTTTTAAGGTTAATACTCTACTGATAATATACTATATTCCACAGGAAAAAGCAAATTTAGGGCAAAGATTTTTACTGAAGGACGGCTGTTCACAACCGCCCCTGCAATCAATACATTACTACTGCCTGTACGTTGCGAAAAACCTCTTCATCTTGCCCAGCGCCGCGGTCAGGTCTTCCGGCTGCGGCAGGAAGACCACCCTGAAGTGGTCGGGCTCTTTCCAGTTGAAGCCCTTGCCGTGGATTATCAAAATATGCTCGCTGCGCAAGAGGTCGTACGACATTTTCTCATCGTCGGTGATGTTGAATTTTTTGATGTCCATTTTGGGGAACGCGTAGAACGCCCCCTGCGGCTTGACGCATGAGATGCCGGGGATGTCCGACAGCATGGACTGGCAGATTTCGCGCTGCTCGTAGAGCCTGCCGCCTTTTCGCGTGAGGTCGTAGATGCTCTGGTACCCGCCCAGCGCGGTCTGGATGATGGACTGCGCCGGCACGTTGCTGCACAGGCGCATGGACGAGAGCATGTTGATTCCCGATATGTAGTCTGCCGCGCTCTCCTTGTTGCCGCTTATCACCATCCACCCGGCGCGGAAGCCCGCCACGCGGTACGATTTGGATAGGCCGTTGAACGTAATGAACAGCACGTCGTCGGCCAGCGACGCGGTAGACGTGTGCTCCGCGCCGTCGTAGAGTATCTTGTCGTAGATTTCGTCGGAGAAGACGACAAGGCCGTGCTCGCGGGCGACCTCTACGATCTGCTTGAGGACCTCTACCGGGTAGAGCGCGCCGGTCGGGTTGTTGGGGTTTATTATCACTATGCCCTTGGTGTTGGGCGTGATCTTGCTTTTGATGTCGGCGATGTCGGGGTACCAGTTCGACCCCTCGTCGCAGATGTAGTGCACGGCCCTGCCGCCCGACAGGTTCGCCGCGGCGGTCCATAGCGGGTAGTCGGGGGAGGGGATGAGGATTTCGTCCCCGCCGTTAAGGAGCGCCTGCAGCGCCAGGACGATCACCTCGCTCGCGCCGTTGCCGAGGTAGATGTCGTCTATCCCCACGCCGCTGATGTTCTTTTGCTGGCAGTACTGCATCACCGCCTTGCGCGCCGGGAATATTCCGCGGGAGTCGCTGTACCCTTCGCAGTTCGGGAGGTTAAGCGCCATGTCGTGGACGATCTCGTCGGGCGCCATAAGCCCAAACGGTGCCGGGTTGCCGATGTTCAGCTTGAGGATTTTGCGGCCCGCTTCTTCAAGCCGCTTGGCCTCGTCGACTACCGGCCCGCGGACATCGTAGAGGACGTTGTCTAACTTTGTAGATTTCTTAATTGCAGCCATTTTCGTTCCTTTATGTTTGAGTGATATTGCCGGTAATGTCAATAATGCTATACCAACGCCAACAGTTTTTTCAGTCCCGCAAGCATTTCGTTTTTATCATCGCACCGTACCGTCGTGTGGCCTATTTTTCGGCCCGGCTTGCCCTCTTTGGTGTAGCTGTGGTAATGCGCGCCTTTAATCGCCAGTACCGATTCCGCCGGCGGTATCGACCCGATGAAATTTACCATCGCGCTGCAGCCGGCGGGAGACGTGTCGCCAAGCGGCAGGCCCATTACCGCGCGAATATGGTTCTCGAACTGGCTCGTCTCCGCGCCCTCTATCGTCCAATGCCCGGTATTATGCACACGGGGAGCGATTTCGTTCGCCATCAGCACCCCGTTCGCGTCAAACAGCTCGAGCGACAGTATCCCCACATATCCGAAATGCTCCAGCAATCTGCGGCTGTAATCCTCCGCGGCCTTCTGCATGGGGTCATCAAATCCGTTTACTATTACGTTGTGATGAAGTATCCCGTTGCTGTGCGTATTCTCGCCTACGGGGTAGAACGCCGCCTCCCCGCCGCGCCCGCGCACGGCGATGACGCTTATCTCCCTTGTAAAGGTAACGAACCCCTCAAGGATGCACTCCGCCTTGCCTACAGCCGCCCACGCGGTATCGATATCGCCCTCTGTCCTGATGACCGCCTGCCCCTTGCCGTCGTACCCCATCGTGCGGGTCTTGAGGACGGCGGGGAGGCCGATTTCCCGTACCGCTTTTTTCAGATCATCAACACTATTAACTGCGGCAAAATTCGGCGTGGGAATGCCAAGCTCCCGAAACAGCGTCTTCTCGTTCAGCCTGTCCCTCGATACCGCCAGCGCCTGCGGGGAGGGGTAGACCGGCACCTTACCGGCGGCGAGGTACTTCACCCCCTCCGCCGGGACGTTCTCGAATTCGTAGGTAACGACATCGACCTGCGCGGCGAACTCGTCCAACTTCTCAATATCGTCATAATTCCCGACGACCTGCTCCGCCACGGCCGACGCGCAGGCGTCCGGCGCGGGGTCGAGTATCACGAACTTCGCCCCGAGCGGGTGCCCTGCCAGCGCCAGCATCCGCGCCAGCTGCCCGCCGCCCAATATTCCAATCTTCATTCCAATCTCCCTATTATATTGCGCGATTCGATGCGGCGGATGTGTCCTCCGAAGACATCACGGCTGTCGTGCAGTCGCCGGGCGGCACACCCGCTGTATCGAATCGTGCCTTCAATATTCAACCAGCCCTCGGATCCGGGTTGGCTAGTACCTTATCAGTCTGCCGCCTCCGGTACTCTTTCACCGCCGCCCTGATTTCCGGGTACTTGTTGCCGAGGATCGCCGCCGCGAACAGACCCGCGTTCGCCGCCCCGGCTTTGCCTATGGCCATGGTCCCCACCGGCACCCCCGCCGGCATTTGGACGATGGACAGCAGCGAGTCCATACCGCTGAGCGCCTTGGACTGCACCGGCACCCCCACCACCGGCAGCGCCGTCTTGGAGGCCGCCATCCCCGGCAGGTGCGCAGCTCCGCCGGCACCGGCTATAATCACCTCTATCCCGCGCCCTTCCGCCCCTTCCGCGTACGAAAATAGCTTGTCGGGCGTACGGTGCGCCGATACCACCTCCACCTCGTGCGGCACCTTGAGCTCCTCCAAAACCTCCGCCGCGCCCCGCATGGTCTCCCAGTCGGAGGCCGACCCCATAATTATCCCAACTACTGCCTGCATGGCAAAATCCCTCCGGTATAAACGGATAAACTATAAATATAATTGATGATTATCACAGATTTGTTGATTTTTCGAAAAATATATTATAAAATGGAGTATGGCAGGCCGGTAGGAAAGCCGGCTGCCTTTATCACGAACCAAAGGAACAGAGATGAAAAGAGCGTCCGGAATCTTCATGCACCCCACATCCCTCCCGTCACCCTACGGCATAGGCGACCTTGGCGACTCCGCCCTGCGCTGGATAGACATGCTGGCGGCAAACGAGCAGACTTTTTGGCAGTTCTGCCCCCTGAGCCCCACCGGTTACGGCGATTCCCCGTATCAGAGCCTCTGCTCTTTCGCCGGGAATACGCTGCTGATAAGCCCGGATGAATTGCTTAAGGACGGATTATTGACAAAAGCTGACCTCAAGGCATACCCGAGCCTCTCCGACGACCGCGTCGACTTCGGCGCCGTCATCACCGCCAAGGAGGCGCTGTTCCGCAAGGCTTTCGGCAATTTTGAGGATACGAAAGAGTTTACCGCTTTCTGCAAAAAGGAGGGCGCGTGGCTGACCGACTACGCCCTGTTCCGCGCCGTAAAGACCCACCACAAGGAGCGCCCGTGGTGGGAGTGGGAGCCGCAGTACAAGCTCCGCAAGGCCGACGCCCTCAATGCCATCTCCGAAAAATACGCAAGCGACATACGCTATCACAAGTTCCTGCAATTTTTGTTCGACAAGCAGTGGAAAAAGGTGCGCGCATACGCGGCGGAGAAAAAAGTGCTGCTGATAGGCGATGTCCCATTTTATACCGCCTACGACAGCTCCGACACGTGGTCAGAGCCGTCGCAGTTCCTGTTTGATAAAGACGTTAAGCCGATAGACGTAGCCGGCGTGCCCCCCGACTACTTCAGCGAAACCGGCCAGCTTTGGGGTAACCCGCTTTACAGGTGGGAAGCGATGAAGAAAGACGACTACACGTGGTGGCGCCGCCGCATCGAAAAGACGCTGGCGCTCGTAGACTACATCCGCATAGACCACTTCCGCGCCTTCGACACCTACTGGGCCGTCCCCTACGGCAGCCCTACTGCGGCGACGGGGGAGTGGCGCAACGGCCCCGGCCTGCACTTCTTTGACACAATCAAGAAAGCGCTCGGGGAGTTGCCGTTCATTGCCGAGGATTTAGGCGAGATCACGCCGGGAGTCATAAAGCTGCGGGAGGACATCAAGGCGCCGGGCATGAAAATCCTGCAATTCGCGTTTGATGACAATACCGAAAATCCGTACCTCCCGTACAACATCCCCAAAGACAGCGTAACCTACACCGGCACGCACGACAACGACACGTCGCTTGGCTGGTTCAAGTCCCAAACCGGCGCCGGCAGAAAGCGTGTTTGCGGCTACCTCGGTTGCGCCCAGACCGAAAAAGTCTTCATAGACGCCATGATCCGCTGTGCCCTCGGCGCATCCTCGTGGCTCTGCCTGATCCCCATGCAGGACGTTTTGGGCCTTGGCGGCGAGCACCGCATGAACACCCCCGGCAAAATGTGGGGCAACTGGCAGTGGCGCCTCACAAAAACCATGCCTGCCGCCGCAAAAATGAAAAAACTCGCGGAACTGTCGGAAATCTACGGTCGTGCGAGGGTGTAGGGGAAGGGCGGGGATTACTCGTTGCATAATTAAAAAACCTGACTTTAGGCGTGATGGTTACGGGAGGAAAGTCCTATGTCTGTTTTGGGGAGTTTAGCGCTCATGTTTTTTATGCCGAATTACGATAAATATAACATATATTTACATTGTAGATATATTTTTATAGTATATTTATTTTGTTATATTGTTTCCAAGACCGGAGAGAGCGCGCCCCATGCATGTGCTCAAGCATCGTATCAAACTCGCGATAATCTGGCCGTCGGTGATCATCCTGTCGCTGGCGGTATTGCTGTTTGCGCTTAGCCTCGTCTCCTACTTTGTCATAAGCCTCCCCTCGGTTCAGGAGCGTGCCGTGCGGTTTGCCGAGGAGCAGGTGCAGGGTTTTTTCAGCGGGGACATAACGATTGAGCGGCTTGAGTCGAACCTGCTTTCGTACGTTAACCTGCACGGGGTGCGCGCGGTGGGCAAGTCGGGGTACGGCGACTCGGTGTATGTGCGGCATGTGAGGGCCAACTATTGGATCCCGTCGCTGCTGTTCAAGCATATACGCCTGACCTCGTCGGTGATAACGGATGTGAGCGGGCATGTTGTTATGGCTCCCGACAACCAGATCATGATCCCGGTTATTCCTGCTGAATATTACGATTCCACCTATCTTTACAGGCCGAGTTTTGAGCCGCTCAAGAAGGCGGTGGTGCGCAGTGAGGAGAAGAGCAGGGCGAAGAAGACCGGAATGGAGAAGGTGATGACATGGCCCCCGACCCATTTGCCCGATCCTGCCGACTGGCCGGTAACGCTGCATCTTGGGCGTGTGCGCATAAACGGCATAAACGCGGTTTACCGCGATCTTGCCAACGACATGGTGGGTGAGATACGCAACGCGCAGGCGCGGGCGCGGTTTCACACCATAGACTCGTTTTCGGTGGTGCTGCGTGTGCCGGAGGGTTCGTACACTAGCCCCTGGTGGGTGGGGGATATAGATACGATAGGGGCGTCGGCCGTTGTTACGTGGACTGGGCTGAACGTTCAGTCCCTGGTGTTTAAGGGGGCGGGGACGCAGGTGAACGCTGGGGGGCGCCTGTCGTATTTCCCCGGCGGGCCGTGGGACCTCAAGGCGGATTTCATAACTACCATTAGGCCGCTTCCTGTGCTGTACGACAATTTTGACGATTTGGGCAAGAGCGGTTTTCTGGAGGGTACGGCAACCTACAAGGGTTCGCTTTACGAGCCGGTATGGGCGGCTAAGGTTAAGGGGTCGGGGGTTACCGTGCGCGGGCACGAGCTGAGTTCGTTAGATGTGGATGCCGTATTTGGCCGCGACGAGTATGGCCGCGCGCGCATACGCGGCGGCGTAGATTTTGGGCGGTTCGATGTTACCGCGTCGCTGTTGATGAAGAGTCTTATGAAGGGGCCGGAGTTTGGGAATTACTCGGCGCTTGTTTTGCTGAACGGGATAGACGCCAAAAAGCTTGCGGAGGCGTTTGAGTTTGATTTACCGCTTGCCGTTGACAGGGGGGATGTGCGCCTGAGGGCCGACGGGCAGTGTTTTGAGGCCCCCGCGATTATCGATTTGACTGCGGAGCTCTCCGGCGAGGAGCTGGCTGGCGGGAACATCAGCGTGAAAACGCTGGTAAGGGATAACAGCTGGAGCCTTGAAGGGGGCTGGGGCGATAACAGTTTGAGCGGTCAGGGCAGTATCGATTTGGCGACCGGAGCGCTTGCCGGCGCCGTGAGCGGGAATTTTCCCGATCCGTCAACCGCGACCATGACCATCTTCAAAGAGCGCGTAACCGGCAGGATTGCTGCGTCTACCGAGTTCAGCGGGAACTTCAATAAACCGGAAAAGTTCAAGCTGTCGGCGGATTTGAAGGGTGACAGGATAAGGTGGCGCGGGGTGGCCGCCGATTCCCTTGAGGCGCATATAACACTTGACGAGGGGAAATTGAACCTCAACAGGGCCGACGGCATAGTATCGGGGTGGGCCGACTCCGTTGCGCCGGTTTTTGGGGTTGCGTCTGCGCACGGTTACATACAGGCCGAGCTTTCCATGAAGGGCGGTTTGGATGCCCCGCTTCTCAATGCGCGTATCCGCGGGCGTGAACTGCGGTACGATACGTACGCGCTTGATACCCTTGCCGGTTTCGCGTCGTTTGAGCAGGGTATGCTGCGCTGGAACAGCCTTTATCTGCGCGGGCTCGGCACATCGATATACAGCAGCGGCCGGTTTAAGCTGCCTGACGGCGATGGCGCGGTAACGGAGGCGGCCCTCAGCGCCGAGCTGTTTACGGAGAGGGGTGGGGGAGGGGGCAGGAAGCCCGCCGGCAAGGTCGACTTCAAGGGGGCTATGCGCAGCGATTCGGTAACGGTGGAGTGCCGGATATCGTCTGTGCCGCTTGATATTTTTGACCCCTGGGTGCCGGAGGAGCACCATATGAAGGGCGTGTTGTCGCTGACCGGCGAGTTTTCGGGCTCGGCAGCCAACCCGTCGGCGAAGATGAACTTCAAGCTGATGAACCCAAGCTACGGCGACCACAGCGCCTATTCTGTAATTGGCGACGCGGTGCTTGCCGACTCGCTCGTGAGCGGCGCCGCTGTGCTGCGTGCGGGCCAGAAGTCGGGTGCGGTAGAGTTAAAGGCGCATATGCCGTTTTTGCCGGCGTCGGGCTGGAAAGTTGACGAGACTGGGGCGCGTGAGGCGTTTGTCGGCGCGCAGGCAGAAAAGTTTGATATCAAAGATGTTGCGAAGTACATAGGCCCAGACTTCGAAGCGTCCGGCGCGGCGGCGTTTAACGTGTCGCTTTCGAACGCGGGCCGCGGCTGGGACGTGGGCGGGATGCTCTATTTCCCCAATGCCGCTTTGCGCCTTGTGCGGGAGGAGATAAGCCTTAACGGCATCAATCTGAACGCCTCGCTGTCAGGCACGCTTGAACAGCCGCGCGCGGTGTTTACCGTAAAGACCGGCGGCGCCGAGATATCGCGCCTGCGCATGGACAGCTGTGTCATAAGGGGGCGCACGGGTCTTGATATGCTTGTAATAGACTCCGCGCGGTTCGTTTTCAGAGACAGCGGCACGGTAGACCTTAGGGCGCGTATGCTCTACAGCGGTATGGATTCGCTGCTTTACAGCCGGAATTTTTTCGCGCAGTACCGTATAAACAAGATTCCTACTGAAGTGTTTCGTCCGTTCGCGCCGGAGTTCAGGCTACGCCGCGGCCTGTTGAACGGCAGCGGAACGATATACGGTTCCGACGGCAGGCCGATGGTAGACGGCACGCTGTCTCTGGCCGGGCTCGAAGTTACGCTTCCCGACATTTATCCGATTATCGGCCCGGTAGACGCGAGCGTCAAATTCAGCGGCGGCTCGGTTGAGCTGTCGTCGCTTAATGCCGGATGGGGGCGCGGGATGATACGCGGGGCGGGGCGGGTTGACTGGGATCTCGACGGACTGATAGGCGTGGATATGCGCGTAAACGCCGGCGGGCTTTTCTTCGAATTGCCGGAGGTGGTAAACGTTGGCGTGCAGAGTGCCACGCTGCGTATAAACAATCAAAACGGCGACCTGGTAGTCAGCGGCAGGGCCTCGCTCGGGCAGACGAGCTACACACGCGATTTTCACGTAATGGATATGATAGATCAGGCGCGGTTAAACAGGGAAGTTCGCCGCGCACCCAACCCGTTTTTGCAGTCGGTAGTGTTGCGCATCCAGTTAGATTTAAATGACAATATGCAGATAGATATGAATTTGGGGACGCTTAATATGGGCGGCAGGATCACGGTAGGCGGAACGGCGGCCGAGCCGGGCATTGTAGGCGAGATAAAGGTGCGCGATGGCTTTGTCTACTACCTCGACCGCAAATTTCAGATAACGGAGGGTACGCTCTTTAACCCCGACCTCACCGCTATAAACCCGAACCTCAACATCACCGCCAAGTCGGATGTGGTAACGTTTTCTCCAACGTCAAGGGCGGAGCAGTTCACCATCACGCTTAGCATGACGGGCACGCTTGAGAGCCCGGTTATACGTTTTACGTCTGATCCCGCGTTAAGCGAGCTCGATATTTTGAGCGTGCTCACGTTTGGCGAGAGGATGGGCGGCATGGGCAGTGATTTCGGCAACCGCGCGCTTAACCTCGCGGCGCAGCAGCTGCTCGTGGGTCTCGGCGCGACGCGCAGTTTAGAAAAGATGCTGAATGTGGACAAGGTGAGCGTGAGCGGCGATCTGCTCGGCGCTATGGGCGGCGGGACGGGCGGGGGAGCGACTATAGGTCTCTCCAAGCGTTTTACATCGCGGCTGAACGTAACGTACGAGACGAATACGGTCAAGCTGACAGACAGGAAAGTGACGGCGCAGTACCGCCTGCTGCCCAACCTGTACCTTGAAGGGCAGTCGACCAGCGAAAGCGAGCACGCTCTGGACCTTATCTTCAGATACAGCAGGTAGGGGGCGCAATGTGCTGATAATGCGGATAATATCAATGATACGCACAGCCGGATTCACTGTCCGATGTACGGGCGGCTGTTCCCGGCCGCCCGCCGTTCCTCGCAGCGCATCGTTAAGGATGCTGTTGCCGATGGCGTGCATGATTCTGCTTTTTTGCCTCTCGTCAACAAACGCGCAGGATTGGTTTCGTCCCGAAACAGACAATGAATCCGCAGAGCAGGAAATGCCGGATTCGCAGCAGCAGGGCGACGAATGGCTTACGGGGGAAGGTAATGAGGCGCGTCAGGGCTGGTTAGAGCAGGCCCAGCAGGATCAGGAGTACCGCAAGAACCAGCGGATGTCGCGCAAGGAGGAGCGGGAAGCGCGCCGGCAGCGCGAGCGGCGGTCGTGGTATATACGCTCGGTCAGCTTCACCGGCAACGAATCCTACAAGGCCAAAGACCTCGTAAACATCATGGCGCTGAAGCCCAAGTCGTGGCCCAACGACCCTGTCCGCTTCACAAACTTCATGTTGAACTCCGACCTCGCCGCCCTGCACTCGTTCTATATGGGCAGCGGGTTCGAGTACGCTGTCGTTAAGCTCAACCGTGTAGAGCGCGACACGGCCAGCCGCCGCGTGCAGGTGTACATAGACATAACCGAAGGCCAGCGCATACGGGTAGGCGAGGTGGCCGTAGTCTCGGACAGGCACGAAATGACACCCGGCGAAATGCGCAGGCTGTTAAGCAAGCCTGGCAGCCCGCTCATATACCAGAACATAGATCAGGACGTCCGCCGGATAAAAGATATACTGGGGAATCGCGGATTCCTTGCGGCATCGGTAACGCCTTTAATCGAACTCGATTCCGCCGCGAGTATGGCGCACGTTACGTTTGATGTTACGGAGGGCCCGAAAGCCGTGGCGTGCAAGATAGAGCTGCACGGCAACAGGCACGTAAACAACGAAGTTTTAACCCGCGAGCTTACGTTCAAAAGCGGCGATACGCTGACCTCAAAGATTATTCAGCATTCGGAGCGCCGCCTTTACGCCACCAGTCTCTTCAACTATGTGCAGATAAGGCCGAGCTTTGATACCAACCGCGTTGTCACCGAGCTGCCCGACAGTTTGTACGATGTGCAGGTGCGCGTTTCGCAGACGCAGTTTTTCAGCTTTCAGGGCGGCGGCGGATACAGCACCGACGAGGGGCTGCGCACATCGGCGTCGGTAACGTACCGCAATATGTTCCAGCTGGGGCAGGGCGCCACGGTTAGCGCCAAACTCTCGCAGGTGTCGCAGGGTATAGAGGGCATCTACGTTATCCCGTGGTTCATGTATATGCCGCTGCAGTTCGACACCAAACTCTACTACACAAGGTTCGACAACCGAGAGCTCTATCAGGGCGAGTTCAACGGCATACGCCTCTCGCTGGGCCGGCAGACCGACTACAACTTCATCTATCAGGTCTGGAACCAGTGGGAGCGCGTGGAGTGGGTGCGCGCCCCCGCCTCCGAAGACGACGGTCCGGAGGGCGTACCCGACTATCCGACGCAGAGCATAGGCGGCGACATAGGCTACGATATGCGCAACGACCTCTTCAACCCGACAAAAGGCGGCTACACAAGCCTTGGCCTCGAAGTGGCCGGCGTGTTTGGCGGCAACTCAAACCGCTTCGTAAAAGTAACGTTTGATAACCGCGTCTATTTCAGCAAGCGCGCAAAATACTTCCTGTCAATGGCGCTGCGCACCGGGTACGTTATCCCCTATGGCGAAAGCGAAGTTGTGCCGGTACAGAGCCAGTTCTACGGCGGCGGAAGCACCACGGTGAGAGGATTCCCGGTCAACAAACTTGCGGTGCAGTCCAACGGCGACCCGCTAAAGGGAAATTTTTACGTATTCGCCAACCTCGCCGACTTCAGGTTCCCGCTCTTCTGGTGGGTAAACGGCGCGCTGTTCTTAGACGCCGGTAACGTATGGCCGGAATTCACAGACATAAAGTCTCCAATAGGATTATTGGATGACCTGCGCTGGGCAATAGGCCCGGGCATACGTGTTGATACCCCCATAAAATTAGTAGCGCGCCTTGATTTCGGCTTCAAAATAGACAAACGCCCAGGCGAAAGCGCGTGGGAACTGCATTTTGATCTTGGCCAGCCGTTTTGAGAAAATCAATACCTGAATTTACCACAACCCGGCAAATTTTTTCCGAGACGGGCGGGCGACCGTGAACGGTCGCCCCCTACAGACGTTATTGGTTTTGATGTCGACTTTACTTTTTTTACAGCAAAGCCTCGTAGTCCTTAACCGACCCGCCGTCAAGGCAGCACTGAATAATCCTGTTTCCGATTTCCGACAGCTCCGGGTGCTTGAACTTCTGCAGCTCGGTGTCGAAGAACTTTTTGAGTATCTTCGCGCCGGCGTCGTACCCATCGGGCCCTACTTCCGGCTGTTCGTCTACCCGCAGGAAGTCGGTAGGCAGGAAGGTGCCCTCTATCTGCATCTGCGCCAGCGAGTGGCCCAGAAGCGGGCATCGGGCGGGGATTAGGGATTCGGGGCGGAACTTTGCCGTGCCGCGCCTAGCTAAGTATTCGCGGGCTACCCACTGGGGCATGAAGCTTACCTTGTAGGCGCCTACGTTCTGGTTGGGCGTGAGCGTGTAGCGGACATTGGGCGTGTTCTGTATCTGCCTGAGCAGAAGGTTCGCGTGGTCGACAAGGCGGCCCGTGGCGAATGGCCAGTAGGAGCCTACGCCTTCGCTGGTCATGCCGCCGACCTCCGTGATGCTGGGGTTGGCGTGGCCGCGCGGCGACACGAGCCTCCAGAGCCAGCCGAGCGCCGGCGGGAGCACGTGCAAAAAGCCCACAATGCCGTATGTCGGGTTCTCGCGGAAGCACGGCGGCGTGCGGATGCCGAAGTTGCGGAAGTGCACCTCGACCGTGCCGTCTATTACGCCGGGCATGAGCCTGCGCGGCACTACCACGCGCGGGTTCGGGCAGGGCACGCCGGGTTCGTCCATCGTGTGCTCCCATATAAGGATGGTGGCGTTTTCCACGCCGTCCATGCTTAGGAAGATGAGCGGCTCCTTAGGGTGGATGGTTATATGTTCGAGGTGCGGGTCGGTACCGTAGTGGGTTATGTGGTTGAGGCGCACGAACCACGCGCGCTCGGCGTCGCACGCGCGAACGTACCCGCTGTCGTCCTGGTCTTCCTTAGGGCACATGGCCATATCGTCGGTTACGGGGTGGAGCGCGCAGTTCTGGTTCATGGAGAGTACGCGCTTTGCGCCGGTTTTGACGTGCTCGCCTATGAGCAGGCGGCCGTCGGTTTCGCGGTGGGGGAACTCGAGCATCTCGCTCTTGCCGCTGCCGCTGGCACCCTCGTGCATGATGGTGGTCACGTTGTCGTAGGGGGTAACCACCTGCACCGTGGCGGCGTGCAGGGTGAGCCACTTCTCCTTTTCGCCGAGCGACAGGAGCACACCGTAAACGCCCTTTTTGGCGCTGGGGCCGGGGTAGAGGTTGTAGGAGAATATCTCGTGCAGCCCCCCGTCCATGCGGTTGTGTACCACCACCTGCTTGCCGTTGAAGTGGGTGTGGCGGTATGTGGGCGCGACGTATATGACGCATCGGATGTCGAAGTCGGCGGGGAGTTCGGTCGGGTCGACCATGCCCTGCAGGTCGGCGAGCGCCCCGGCGAAGAACCCGGCGTTTTTGGGTCCTATCATGAGCGCGCCGTACTTGGTTTCGCCCAGCGTAAACGGCATTACGATGAGTTCCTGCGTTTTCAGCCACCCTAACGTGTCGGTGCGGAGGGGGTCAAAATCGCTGCCGAAGCGCGATTTGTAGGTATCGCGGTCGGTGGGCTGGCCGTCGCCTATCACCGTGCAGTCGGGGTCGCGGCGGCGCATGTAGACCTCCGTGTAGTTCACCGAGAGCCCGTTGCGGCACTTGACGATGTTGGCCTCGTGGACCTGCCCCTTGCCGGGGATATCGTAGTAAACGTCGAAACGCGTTTTATCTTTCCCGCCCAGGGCCAGCTCGATAAGTTCCTGCCGGCAGGTCGGAAAACACAGGCCCTTGTTGTTGGACAGAATATCCTTCACGTGGTTCGGAAGGCTTGAAAGCTTCTGCCAGTCGGTCTGTAAGTTAATGTTGCTCATGGCGCTCCTCTTAAATTATAGGGGTTAATTGTTTTCGGCTACGGTACAATACAACACCATAAAATACTTTAATCCGCAGGCGGTGTCAAAATTTTTTTATTTTGGGATAATTTTGATTTTCGGCCGCCGTGTATTATCTTATTAATATAGTCCTTAAATATAGATATTATCCATACAATAAGGGGGGATTTGCCCATGATTCGCCGAATTGTTGTCATAGCTGCTGTTTTTTGTATGCTTGCGGGGCCGGTTGCGGCCATCGCCCAAACAGCCGCCGCCGGGAAGTTCTCCGCCGAGCAGTACAAAAAGGCCCTCTGGATGGTCACAAGGTTCTACGGGGCGCAGAGGTCGGGGCACGGGCCCAACTGGCTCCTCATGGATCATACACACAAGGTCAGCTTTGTCAAGGACTCCGACGGGTCGCACGACCTCGTGGGCGGGTGGTTTGATTGCGGCGACCACGTGCTCTTCGGGCAGACGTTCTTCTACTCGGCCTACATGCTCGCCCTGGCCTACGAAATGTTCCCCAAAGGGTTCCACGACCTCTACCACGGGGAAGATTACAGCGACTACGCCGATTCAAAAGACTGGAGCATGGCGGGCGGCAAGCCTGACGGGGTGCCCGACCTGCTGCAGGAGCTCAAGTACGCGACCGACTGGATAATCAAGGCCGCGCCGAACGGGACGACATTCTACTACGAGAAGGGGCACGGCGGCAAGGACCACAGGAACTGGGTTACCGCCGGGTTCATGTCTACACTGGCCAGGGAAGAGGGCGGCGAGAGAGACGGTCCGCGCGACATCTTCAAGAACCCAAACGATGGCGTGATGGCCTCTTTCGCCGCAGCGACACTGGCGATTATGTCGAAAATTTACCGCAAGTACGACCCGGCCTACGCCGATCTGTGCCTCGTCCACGCCAAAAACGCCTACACCTACGCTTCGGGCAAGAAGAACAACTCCGCCGGCGCGGCGTCGGGCAGCTACTACGGGGCACACAAGGACCCCGCGACGGTCTTTGTGACGGCGGCTTCGGAGATGTATATGGCTACCGGCGACAACACGTACCTGAACGCGATTGACCACGGTCAGGTAAAGGGCAGCTATTGGGTGCTCGACTACGCAAACACCCACGACCTCGCGGCCTATGCGGCGGCGCGGGCGGATCAGAGCAAGAGGGCCGACCACCTCAAGCTCATGCTCGACGAGTTCGTCAGCAAATACGCCAGCCAGGTCAACAGCGAAAAAGTTTCTACGATGGGCGGCGACTGGGGCCAGCTGCGCTACGCCGGCAACACCGCGTTCGCCGCCGCGCTCTACTCATTGGCGATGAACACGAACGAGTACGATCAGTTCATTTACGACCAGATAGATTACATACTCGGCGCCAACAACGCCAAACAGTCATTTATAGTCGGCTACTGCGAAGGCTGCACCAAAGTGGCTTCAAAGCCTCACCACAGGAATGTGTATCTGAGTGATGATAATGACGAAGGCAACCATTTGGTAATACCCGAAAGAAACAGATACTTCGGATATTTGGTTGGCGGGCAAAGGAACTCCGCCAGCTATGTTGATGACATAAAATCCTATACAAACACCGAGGGCGGTATAGACTACAACGCCGGCCTTCTGGGCGCGCTCGGCTACATCGTTTCAAAAATGGCCCCCGCCGACACAAGCAAGTTCGGCGTCGATGAACCGCCTCCCCCCCCGCCGGCGGTACCTGCCACGCTGAGGATAAGCACGTCAATTAATGCCGGCGACACGTCCGCTTTTGTTAAGGATACCTTGTTTATGAGCGCTCAGTCGGAGTCTGTGACGCTCCTCTACGCGTATATTTTTGATGAGTATGGTAATATTATGGATATCCCCTGCGATTCGGTGTACTGGGCATATTCAAATGGTGGCGCTGTCCCTATCCCCCCCGGCTGCATATTCCCGCTCGGCTCCGGGTTCAGCGGCGATCCGGCGGTCATCAGCGCCTCGTACCGCCTCGGCGGCGCGATACGTGATTCCGTAGTTATAGCTGCCGAAGAGGTCTCGGTCCGCCACAGGGTTTCAACGATGGCCAAAAACGGTTACTCGATAACCGTCCGCCCCAACGCTGTTTTATTCGCGGTTCCGGATGGCCGTTCTATCGCGAAGGTCAGCGTACACGACCTGCGCGGCAGGCGCGTCTTCAACCGCACCGGCGGCGAGTCCAGAATTACGTGGAACAGCGGCAGGCACTCTAAGGGGATGTACGTTGTGCGGATGGTAATGGACAACGGCGTGGTGGTGCAGAGGAACCTGATGTTGAAATAATCGTTGGAACCTTGAAATAATATCAATACATAGAATGAAAAGGGAGGGACAGGGCATGAAAAGGACGTTTTTTGCGGTTGCGCTGGTTATCGTTTTATTTGCGTCCGCCGTGAGCGCGCAGCAAAAGGGCTGGATGTCCCGCTATTGGGACGGTTGCAAGCCAAGCTGCTCGTGGACGCCCAACGCCGGGGCCAGCAATCTCTGCAAGGAGTGCGACAGAAACAATAATGAGATTAACCCTCCAAACGAGAATTCGACCGCGAGCAGCTGCGGTAACTCGAACGGCACATCATATACCTGCTGGGACATGATTCCTTTCAGGGACCCGACCGACGAGAATCTGGCGTACGGTTTCGCGGCGACCCCCGGCGGCAGCGGCGATTGCGGCAAGTGTTACGAGATAACCTTCGACGGCGGCCAGACCAGCGAGCCTACCGATCCCTTCGCGACGAATAAGGCGCTTAAGGGCAAGAGGCTTATTGTGATGGCGAGCAACATCGGCTACGATGTCGAGGGCGGGCAATTTGACCTTTTGGTTCCCGGCGGCGGGCTGGGCGCGTTTGACAGTTTCACCGGCCAGCTTGGCTACAGCGACCCTGCCATACTCGGCAAGAACCACGGCGGTTTAACGAGCGCCTGTCAGGATGAACTGGTGCAGAGGCTGGGGTGGTGGGAACCGGGATCAACGGACGGCGGCAGGAACGTCAAGACGGTTATTACCGAGTGGCAGGAGTGTCTGCGTGACAAATGCGACGCGGTATTCGGCAAACCGGAGCATGCCCTGCTGAGGCAGGGGTGCAGATTTTACGCCGATTTTTTCAACGCGGCGGACAATCCTACACTGACTTACAGCAGAATGAACAGCTGCCCGGACCTGTTGGTTAACAGGTACAAGCTCGGCAGCGGCGGTTCGGTTCCGACACCCGGCCCCGTTACCTCGGTACGCTCCGGCGCCGCGGCAACATCGAAGCGGGGCGGTTACACGATCAATGTGCGCCCTGGTGCTGTCGTCTTCTCGTCAACCGAGGGCGCGGCGGTCTCGCATGTAAGCGTCTACAACCTGCAGGGCAAGCGCGTCTTTACCCGTACCGGCGGCACGGGGCCGAGCGTAACGTGGAACAGCGCGGGGCAGCCCCGCGGGATGTACGTGGTTAAGATGACAATGGGCAGCGGGGCTACGGTACAGCGGAATCTGTTGCTGAAATAAATCCGGCGGGTGACGGAAACAGGCGCTGGTGTTGATGATACCATTATAATTGACAATGCAGGGGCGGCCGTTCCCGGTCGCCCGCGCCTGATAACGTGATAGTGCCGTCATGATATGGCGGTATTGTCATTCGAATATTTTGGATACAGTGATAAATGACAGTAAATTACGATAAGCGTTACGTAAAGAAACCACATATAATCGTATCGTTCCTGATCGCCATATACGTAATGGTCAGGACGGTATTTGTGATGTATGCCGTCATCTTCACGCTTGTGGGGACGTACCTTATTTACAGGGGATACGTTTACTTCAATGAGGTGGTGATGGCGCCGCTTAGCGAGGTCAAGCGGCTTGTAAGCGAGCATCCCGAAGAGTCCGCCTATATGGCGCAGGTCCGCGAGCAGCTGCGGCTCAAGGGCGAACCCGACACGCTGGTGTGGCGGTTCGTGCCGCTTGATTCTGTCTCCAAAATAATGATTCAGGCGGTGCTGGCTGCGGAGGACGACGGCTTTTACATCCATCCGGGCATTTCGTTCGACGCCATAATTGAGGCGCTTGAGTACAACCGCGCGGTCAACGCAAACAAGCGCGGCGCGAGCACCCTCACCCAGCAGCTGGCAAAAAATCTGTTCCTCACGCCTGAAAAGAGCTTTGAGCGGAAAGTCAAGGAGATGGGGTACACGCTGCTCATGGAGAAGTATCTGGGTAAGGACCGCATACTTGAGCTATACCTCAACTACGCCCAGTGGGGCAAGAACGTTTTTGGCGTGGAGGCCGCGGCCAACGTCTATTTCAACAAGCCCGCCGCGCGGCTGACGGTATCCGAAGCGGCGCGTATGGCGGCCTGTCTCTCCATGCCCACCCGCATTACCCCCCACCACACGCGGTCGGGGTATATGGGCAAGCGCGTTCTGGTGATAGCCAACAACCTGTACCTGCGCCGCCGCATAGATGACGCGGCCTACACGGCGCTGACCGGGCTGGCTCCGCCGGGAAAAGGGCTGGTCGTGGAGGATGAGGAACTGCCGCCTGAATAATCAAGGTTCAGGCAATTTGCATTTGCCGTGCGCGTTAATGTATATTATCATGGTATAGGTATATTGATAAATACCATAAAGACACGATGGTAAATCCGTTACGGATGACGGCGGGGTATATATGTCGGCGCTTAAAAGTCTCTTTTTCAACCTGAAGATACAGGACAAGCTGAGCCTGATTGTGGGCATATTCATTCTATTGGTAGCTTCGCTTGTCGCGTTCTCCGTAAACAAGTTCAACAGCATAGAGCAGAATTACATCCGTCTGGCCAATGAGCCGCAGCTGCGCCTTACGCATCTTTCCGACGCCGTGCGCAGTATGTCGACCATCCGCCGGTGTGTTTTGACCGCCGGGTACCTCGCGTTGAGCGATACAGTTACTGCCAACGCCTACTGGAATGAGTATTTGGCCGCGGCCGACCAGTTTGAGCTGGATATCGGCAAATATCACGAAAATTTAGTGAACGATCCATACGTCTCGGAGCAGAATCGCCTCTACGGCCAGGAGACGGTTGCCGCGCTCAGGGAACGTTTTACGGAGTACAGGCGCTACGCGGATACCGGCTACACCGCTGTTAGGTTGTGGGCGGGTGACATATCGGTGATTGAGGCGCGTATAGTGGGTGGTATTCCGTCGGGGGACCTGATCTCCGGTAAGTTGGATTCTCTCAGGATGCGGGTGTTTAACAATATGCAGGGCAGGAGCGAGGACCTGAAGGTCTACACGAGCAGCGCCAACGATACGGTCGTCATCTTCTCGGTGAGCATCCTCGCGCTCGCAATGCTCATGAGCCTGTATATGCCGCGCGTTATCAAGGAGCCTATACAGAATATGCAGGTCGCCATGCGGGAGATATCAAAGGGCAACCTGACCTATCCCATACGCAGCGCCGTTAAGGACGAGCTCGGCCAGCTCTCCAACAGCATCGCCGATATGGTAGACAACATCGCCGCGCTGAACAAGCACGTAACCATCCTCAACAATATGGACCAGTTGATATGCGTTACCGATCTCGACTTCACCACCATCTTCCTCAATCAGGCCGCAGCGGATTTTTACGAGGTCGACAGGGACGGGTCGGTCGGCATGAAGTGCTATCAGGCGCTTTACAGGTCGGAGAAGCCGTGCTTCTACTGCCCGTTGCCGGGGCTTTTGCCCTACAAGGAGACGCTGCCCACCTGCGAGTGGGAGGAGCCGGTGGAGTCTAAGGGCAAATGGCTCGCCTGCCGGACCTCCATAATCAGGTGGCTCGACGGCAATCTGGTGCAGGTCTGCATGGGCCGCGACAACACCGTAAAGCGCCAGCAGGACGAGAATCAGGCAATATACGCCGAGAATATGCGCAAGGCGGCCGAGGCGGCCAAGGAGGCGTCCCGCGCCAAGTCGGTGTTTCTGGCAACCATGAGCCACGAGATACGCACGCCCATGAACGGCATAGTAGGTTTCTCCGAACTCGCGCTCGACGACGACATATCGCAGAAAACGCGCGATTATCTGGAAAAGATTAAGGCCAGCTCCGAGGGGCTGCTTAAGATTATCAACGACATACTCGACATCTCAAAAATCGAAGCCGGTAAAGTATCGCTTGAGAACATTCCGTTCGATATACACGAGGTGCTGCGTACTTGTCAGACGGTAATTACCCCGAAGGCGTTAGAGAAGGGGATAACGCTGTTCTGCTACACAGAGCCGTCTATACACGGGCGGCTTCTGGGCGACCCTACGCGGCTGCGTCAGGCGCTGCTCAATCTGTTATCCAACGCCGTGAAGTTTACGCACACAGGCATGGTCAAGTTCCTCACGTCAATTTCGGAGTCGGACGACGAGAGCGTTACCATACACTTCGAGGTTAAAGACAGCGGCATCGGGATGACGCAGGAGCAGGTCACTCGCGTGTTCGAGCCGTTCGCGCAGGCCGATACCTCCATGACCCGCAAGTACGGCGGCACGGGGCTGGGGCTGCCCATCACCAAGAACATCATCGAGCTTATGGGCGGTACGCTTGATGTGGAGAGCGCGCCGGGCGTGGGGAGCAAGTTCTGTTTCAACGTCAGGTTCAAAATCATAGATATGGATGGGGCGGTGGTCATACCGATGTCTGAAGAGATACACGTTCTCGAAAAGCCCATGTTTAAGGGAGAGGTGCTGGTTTGCGAAGACAACGTGATGAACCAGCAGGTAATAAGCGACCACCTCTCGCGTGTGGGGCTGACTACCGTTATCGCGAGCGACGGCAGGGAGGGTGTGGGCATAGTGCGCCGCCGCATGGCCGAGAAGAAGCCGCCGTTTGACCTCATATTCATGGATGTGCATATGCCGGTAATGGACGGCCTCGAAGCGGCCCGCAAGCTCACGGTTATAGGCAATATGACGCCTATAGTCGCGCTCACCGCCAATGTAATGCCCACCGACCGCGACATATACAAGCACGCCGGTATGCCCCTGTGCCTCGCCAAGCCGTATACGGCAAACGACCTTTGGGGATGTCTGCTAAAGTACCTGACGCCCGTTGCCATAAATACCATAAGCGAGAGCGAGCAGATGCAGGCCGACGAGAAGATGCGCCTGCGCCTGCACCGGAACTTCTGGGAAGACAACCAGATGACGATGGCCGACATATCATCGGCGATAAAGACAGGCGACATAAAGCGCGCCCACCGCCTTGCGCACACGCTTAAGGGCGTAGCGGGGATGATAGGCAAAATAACCCTTCGCGACGCCGCCTTTGCCGTAGAACAGGGCTTGCGCTACGATAAGGCAGACGTAACGCAGGAACAACTGTCGAGATTAGGTTTTGAGCTGGGCGCGGTAATGGGCGAACTCGCGCGGACATTCGCGCAGAGCGGCCCGGGGGGCACGGTGGCGAGAAGAAACGCGCAGGCGCTCGACCGTGAAACCGCCCTGAACCTGCTGAGAAGATTGGAACCGATGCTTAGGGTAGGCAACTCCGACTGCATCGAGCTTATAGAAGAATTGCGCGGAATGCGAGGAACGGACGCGCTTATAGATTGTATGGAACACTATAACTTTAAGGCCGCAAACGAGATGCTCGCCGGCATAAAACAAAAACTGGAGGGTACGGAAAATGGATAGCATGGAAATGGAAGACGACGGAAAAACCAAGATACTCATTGTCGACGACGAACGGTCCAACATTGTGGCGCTGAACCACATACTCAAGCCGACGTACGCCACGCTCGTAGCCATAAACGGCGAGAGCGCGATTGAGATTGCGAGGCAGGCCCTGCCCGACCTGATACTCTTGGACATCATCATGCCCGACATGACGGGCTTTGAGGTGCTCGCCGACCTCAAGCGCGAAAGCGCGCTGCGCAAGATCCCGGTCATCATCATCACCGCGCTCGACAGCACGGAAGACGAAGAGACCGGTTTCTACCTCGGCGCCGTAGACTACATCACCAAGCCGTTCCGCGACCCCATCGTGCGCGCGAGGGTAAAAACACACCTGCGCATGGCCGAATACACCCGCGAGATAGAGCGCTTCGGCATGATGGACCCGCTGACCGGCCTGCCCAACCGCCGCAGCCTCGACGCGCGCGTAAACGTGGAGTGGGGCCGCTCGGTGCGCGAAAAAGAGCCGTTGAGCGCGTTCATGATAGACGTAGACAACTTTAAGGCCTACAACGACAAATACGGCCATATGCAGGGCGACGTGCTGCTGCAGACCGTGGCTGCCGTATTCTCCAAAACGGTAAGGCGCTCAGGAGACTTCGTAGCCCGCTGGGGCGGCGAAGAGTTTACCATACTGCTGCCGAATACCGACAAAGACGCGGCTATAAGCATAGCCGAACAAATAAGGGCTAACGTAGAGGGGACAATAGTACACAGGCCAAACGGCGAATCCACAAACGTAACCGTAAGCATAGGCGTAAACACGAGAGAGCCGGGTATAGAGAGCACGGTCAGCGAGTTTCTGGTTCGTGCGGATAACCTGCTATACGCGGCCAAGCGTGAGGGGAAGAACAGGGTGTGCTCGTAATGTGGTTGCGGTTGTGTTCGTGTTGATTACGCGGCATACCGCGCACCGTTATTTGCGGTGACGATCGTCCCCGGCAGCCCGCGTGTAAGCCGCGCAGGTCTCAGCGGGAAGCAACTTTCATGTAAACATTGGTAATCTTTTTGACTTGTTTGGCGATATTATGCTCTTCTCGGGCATACGTTGCGCCGTTGGTTCCCATGTCAATACGTAATTGCCTGTTTGCGGCCAGCGTAACGATGTTTTTAGCCAGCGCGTCTGTGTCTCTCTCGTCTGACAGCAGCCCGGTTCTGCCGTGCGATACTATGTTGGGGATGTCGCAGTGGTTACTGCCGGCCACGGGGATCCCCGCGCACTGCGCCTCTATTACCACTACCGGCGCGCCGCCCTCGGTGTCGCCGTCGGCGGCGTGGACGCTTGGGGCCAGAACAATGTCAATGGTTTTTAATAGTTCCAGATATTGGCTGACCGGCTTCATCCCGTGAAAAACCGCTTTTTGCATAACGCCTGCGCCGCGCAGCATTTTTTCTACTGGTTTACGGTAGATGCCGTCGCCCAACAGGTGCAGCTCGATGTTGGCGTTGGGTGATGATGACTGCATCTGCATGGATGCTTTGATAAACGCCCCGGCGGCGTACACCGCGCCTTTTTTCTCCCTGCCGAGCCCCGTGAATAGAATCCGTACGGTATCATTATTATCTTTTGGCGGATTGACGCAAATCTTCGTCGTGTCGATCCCCAGTTTAATGATGTTGACCTTTTCGCGCGGGCATCCTTTGGCAATAAGCGTATCGCCCATGTATTGACCTTCAACGATAAACGCTGACCCTGCCTCAAAGACCTTTCTTGCGCGGGACATCCAGAACGGTTTGAGCAGAAGGCTTGTTATGTCCTGCCCGTAACAGGTCGTCACTAAAGGGATTTTGTATTTTTTGATGATATGATAATTGCGCCATGATTCTAACAGGAAATGCCCGTGCAGTATATCGGGCTTTATTTTGTTGATGACCGTTGAGTGCGGCTCGTTTGGGTACCTCTCAAAGATTTTGTGGGCAAGGCGTTTGGGTATGGATACCGGCCCTGATGATTCGCATATCGGGTAGACATTGTCAAGCGGGAATTGCTCTGGCGTTATAAGGCGCTGGCACAGTACTACGGGCTGGCACTCGTAGTTAAATACGAGCTGGCTGTATATCCAGTTTTGCGTAACCGGCAGGTAATACGTAATGAAGTGGCATATTTTCATCATTTTGGCGGCTCCTGCTGCTTTTTGTGCTGCTCATTCTGCGTTTTATCTCCCCGTCTGTTCCCTTCGCGCCTTTTGAGCGCGGTGCGTTTTGGCGGCTTTAGCGGGATGTGCGGCGACTGCATCGCCCTGTCGAACAGCTCGCGTATAAGCGCGGCGTTCATCCGTTTCCGAGGCTTGCGCCCGCTGTTTATCGCGCTTTCTATCGCGCTTACGATCTCATTGTTGCTGCTCAGTATAGACGCAAGTATCTTTTTGGGCAGCAGGTAGCCCACCGGGCAGTCGAGCCGCTCGCCCAAAAGCTCACGGAATATCCACAACCCTGCGGCCAGTTTTTTCTTGTCAAACGGCAGGCGCCCGTATCCGGGAAACTTTGTCTGGAATAGCAGGTGCGGGTTGACGATGTACGTTTTGGAACTGGCCGCCCTCGACTGCTCTATGTATTGGCCGTAAAGCTCCTTTTCTGTCAACTGCGCCGAGAGGTTATCCTCAATCTCAAGCAGTTTGAGGACATCGTTTATGGCGTATTCCAAAAGCTCCGGCTTTATGGGGCGCAGGAGCCAGTTGGCGCGCTGAAAGCTGTCTTTCTGGTCTTTGTCTATATTTAAATAGCTCGTCAGGTTGATCGGCATCTCCAACAGCTTCTGCGCTATGGATATGTCGTTGATGGGGGATATGGTGCATCCCAGAACATTTTGCGCCATGAACACGTCGTTGCCGCAGGAGAACATCACCTTTATTATGTCTTGACAGGTAAGAAACTCCCGCAGCGTATCGTTGCCGTTCCTGCCCATCTTTATTACATCGATAATGACCCCCTCCTCGCCGTCAAAGCATTGCAGTATGGAGACGGCGTAGTGGTAGTGGAACATCCCCTGGTCGCCCTCCATGTCTAACGCGACCCTGCTGGCCCCTTTTTCGCGCAGATTGCCGACATACTCCTTGAGCTGCTCTTCGGTGGTGATTATAGTGCAGGCCATTTTGCGTCAGTACTTTCTTAATACGTCGAGCACCGGATGGTTTATCCTCTCGGGGTTGTTGTATTGTGGCAGTTTGGCGTGGAGCTGCTCGCCTGTGGATATTATGCCGAAGTCGAGGTTCTTGTAGTTCCAGTACGAGAAGCCTATGTCCATCTCCCTGAGTACCGAGAGCAGGTCGTCGTACCAGCGCAGCTGCGATTGCAGCTCTACGGGGGTGTATACGCCGAACTCGTTGCATATTATGGGCGCGCCGTACTTTTTGCCGAATGCGTTTACCGGCTCGAACTCCTTGACGAACCGGTTGCGGTCCCACGCGCCAACTGAGAGCCACAGGCCGTACTTGCGAGTGAATCCGGGGCCGTAGTCGCCGGGGTAGGGGCGGGTAATTTTCGTTTCCGCCTCGTGCAGCCACGGCGCGTGCTGGTGCGTGAACAGGAGCGGCTCGTAGAAGTGGACGCTGTATATCACATTGTCATCATCAAACGGGGTCAGTTCCCCAAACGTACTCGGCCAGTTCCACATGTTGGAGCCGGTGATTATTGTGGATTTTGGCGCGTGGCGGCGGATCTCGCGGCATAAACGGTCCTTGACATCATTCCAGACCTGCGCGGTCGGGGCGACGGGTTCGTTGAGCGATTCGAAGATGACGTGATTTTTATCCCCGTAACGCTCGGCCAGAAACGCCCATATTTTCTCCGCTTTCCTGATGTACGTATCATCCGCAAAAAGTTTTTGGACGGGGCTGTCTGTCGCGTCGGCGAAATCGTGGCCGGGGCATTCGTGCAGGTCAAGCACAAACTTTAAACCGTTTTTGGCCGCGAGGCTGACGGCATTGTCCAAATAGGCGATACGCGAGTCAACCGGCTTGTCGCTGTCATCAAAAAACAGGTACGAGTCTACGGGGACGCGCACATGGTCAAATCCCCACGCCATGACGTTGGCGAAATCCTTTTCGCCTATAAACGTCTCCATGTGCCCGTTAGGCCCCGGAAACTTTTCCGGGTCTTTCTCCTGAATGGCGTCAATCTGGCTCAGCCACCCGCCCATGTTCAAACCGCGCATACGGTTCATATCAATCCTCCTGTCAAACAAACAGCACAATCTCCGAAGCGATCAAATCAACATCTCCGGCGTTATCCAGCGCCTTGCCTTTCTGGTCGAATACCTTGTGCATTTTCTTGTAGTTCCCGAAATCCCCCGGTATCTCGCCGCGGGTTACGTGGCGCCGGTTGTACCAGTCTTTGTTTATCATCACGCCCATTCCCGGTTTGCCGTCGTTCATGCGCTTTTCCAAAAACAGCAGGTCGTGGTCGTAGCTGCCGTGCATCTTCCACTGCCCTTCCACGCACATCGCCGGGGTGTCCGCCTTAAGCGTGTTGATTTTGGCGATCCAGTTGGAGAGGTCCCAGTGCGGCGACATCATCATGTCGGTCGGGCGCGTGGAGACCACGTTTATCTGCTTCTTCGAGCAGTGTTCGAAGCCTACCGTCATCATCAGGCCCTTGGAGAAGATAGCCGCGAGCACGTAGCGGTTTTTCTGCATTTCGAGCGTGCCCGGCTGGTCGGCCATAAGCCTTGTGGTATCGTGCGATTCGGGGAACGATATGGACGGCGCGATATGGCGGAACTGTTCGTGCTGTTCGAGGCACCACGGGCCCTCGAAGTTCCACCACTTGCTTGAGTTGAAGAGGTAGTCGAACCCGCACCCGTTGAGCGCCTGCGTCTGCTCGACCGTGCAGCCGAGGCTTTCGGCCAGAAATTTTGCCCCCTTTACGCGCTTGCGGGCGTTTTTGATGAGCGGCTCCCACGCGCGTTTGGGTATTTTGTAGGCGGCGTCGCAGCGGAAGCCGTTTATGCCCATATTCTGGTAAAACGCGACCATATCGTCCCAGTACTTCATCATGCCGTCGAAGTCGGGGTTGTTTTCGAACTCTATCTCGGAGAGGTCGCCCCACACCGTTACGTTGTCGGGGTTGCCCGGATCTATGGCGAAGGGGTGCGCGACGGTGCCGTCGGGGTTGCGCTTGTACCACTTGGGGTATTTGGTAACGAGCGGCGACTCGTTGGCCGTGTGGTTTATTACAAGGTCCATGTAGACCTCTATGCCGGCGGCCTTGCACTTGTCCACGAACTTCTGGAGCAGGGCGAAGTTGTCGGTTTTTGTGCCCGGCGGCAGAAAGTCGGCGTTGAGCTTGTAGTAGTCCTTAACGGCGTACATGCTCTGCGACCCGCCCACCTCGTGAAACGGGTTTACGTATATGGAGTTGAACTTCATCTCCGCAATCTTGTCTACGTAGTCTGTCCAGTCTTCGATAGTCCTGAAGAGGCGAGGGAAGAGGTTGTAGATGATTGACGGCGCGTCTGTCTTGGTAGCCATTTTGTGTCCTGTCATTAAAGGTTTATTTTTTGTTTAGAGCGGCCCGCCCGGCAATGCCGGCCTGCGGCGCGTTCTAAGCTGTTTTACTTTTTACCGGTACTTTTCCCATATATTTATAATATAATATAAGGTCAGTGGATACAGCTACAAGATTTATAATATATAGATAGATTATCCAGTCCAAAGAGTAGAGTATTTTGTGCATCAGGCCGCATGCGTAGCCGGCTATAACGATGATGATGAAGAGCGGGCTCTTGCCGCTCACGTTTTTGGCGCGCAGCGTTTTGATTATGGACACCGGCCAGCTGATTCCGAAAAAAAACAGCATTAATGCCTCAAATATGCTCATATTTCCCCGCTGAACACTATTCTGGCCGGGCCGGTCATGTACACCGGGTTGGCCCAATACCCGTCCCATGATATCTTCAGGTCGCCGCCGGTCAGGTGCACGGTAACGTCGTTTTCGAGCTTGTCGGCGGCAATCCCCGCGACCACCGCCGCGCAGGCCCCCGTGCCGCAGGCGTGCGTCTCGCCGCAGCCGCGCTCGTATACGCGCATCCTTATCTCGTTGGACGACAGCACCTTGGCAAACTCCACGTTCACGCCCTTGGGGAAGTGCGAGCACTTCTGTATCGCCGGCCCGTAGGTCAGCACCAGCTCGTCGGTGATCTCGTCGGTGTACACCACCGCGTGCGGGTTGCCCATGGATACCGCCGTTACCCGAAAGGTCTTGTAGAGCGCGGATATCTCCTTCATCAGGAAGTCGGTGTCGTTGATGTCTACGGGTATGGCCGGGATGTCGGCGGGGGAGAACTTCGGCGGCCCCATGTTGACCCGGTACAGCCCGCCGCGCTCGTCGGCCACCACGAACTCCACCTCTATCAGCCCGGCCAGCGTCTCTATCCCGAACTTAACCGGCGCCCGGCTGGTTGAGCGCAGGTACTCGCCGAAGCAGCGCACCCCGTTGCCGCACATCTCCGCCTCGCTGCCGTCGGCGTTAAAAATCCTCATTCGGAAGGCTGCGCCCGCTTTTGAGGCCGGCAGCACGCATATCACCCCGTCGGCCCCTATGCCCCTGCGCCGGTCGCAGAGTCTGGCCGCGCGGGACTGTATCTCGTCCGACTGCCTTACGGTGGCGCAGTCAAGCATCACAAAATCGTTGCTCAGGCCCTCGGCCTTGGTGAATCTCAGGTTCATGCCGCACGCTTCCCGGTATGTTTGGTTATAACCGCCTATCTTAAAAATATATCTCGGCGTATGGCGGCATAATATTTTTTTTGCGCCAAGATCTGCGGCGCCTGCGTGGCAATCCCCACGCTGCTCGCCGCGCTTTTGGGGTTGATAGTTGCGTTGCCGGCTGTAGTGTGCGCGGCATAATTAAGCATATAATTCCCAAAATTTTCAATTCCGCCGCTCCATAAATTAATTTTATACAGTAATGGGGATAATCCTGGCCCCGGAACATAAAGGCGGCGTGGTCGATGTCTGAAAATATGGAAACTCTTCTGAACCGTATAAAGCTCGGTGAAGACAGCACGCTTGAGTTCAAGAATGTTGACTTCTACCGCGACACGGTATCTGCGCCGCGCCGCGATGCCATGTCCGACGAGCTCGCGGCTATGGCCAACACAAGGGGCGGTACGCTAATAATAGGGGTCGACGACAAGACGCACGCGGTAACAGGCGTCCCCCTCGAAAGGTTAGACACGGTGGAGGAGTGGGTCAGAAGCATCGCCAACGACATTGTTGCCCCCCCGCTGGACTGTGTAATACGCAAGATGTCTGTTGGGGGCGATGACGGTAAATCACGGCATATCATAAAGATAGACGTCCCCAAAAGCCTCTTCGTACACAGGAGCGGCAACGGCTATTTTACTCGGATAGGGAGTTCTAAGCGGGAGATGCAGCCGGAGGTTCTGGCCCGCCTGTTTCAGCAGAGGTCGCAGACCCGGCTGGTTTGTTTCGATGAGCAGATCGTAACCGGCGCGCAGCTGCCGGACATGGATAAGGGGCTGATAGGCCGCTTCCGCACCGCCCTCTCCCCCGAAGACGATGTTGAGTTCCTGACAAAATTGAAGTTGGCGGATTATAATGAAGACGGGGCTATACATCCAACGGTAAGCGGAATCCTTCTGTGCTGCGAGAAGCCCGAAAAGTTCCTGCACAGCGCATTCATTCAGGCGGTGTGCTATTTGGGAGACAGCGGTAACTCCGAGCAGCTCGATATGCAGGATATTACCGGCCCGCTTGACATTCAAATAAAGGACGCCTGCAAGTTCGTAAAGCGGAATATGCGCGTGGCGGCGGTAAAAGACCCCGCGCGCACGGAGTTCCCGCAGTACTCGCTGAGCGCGGTTTTCGAGGCTGTCGTGAACGCCGTCGCGCACAGGGACTACTCCATATACGGCTCAAAAATCCGCCTGCGTATGTTCTCGGACAGGTTGGAGCTATGCTCCCCCGGCACGGTCCCGAATACCATGACGTTGGAGAGCATGCCGCTGAGGCAGTTTTCCCGAAATGAACTGGTAAGTTCCCTCCTCGCCCGCACGCCCATGAACTTTGATATGCTCGACACCCGGCGCAAATTCATGATGGACAAACGCGGCGACGGAGTACCCGTCATATACACGGAGAGCATCGCGGTATCCGGCAAAAAGCCTCTCTACGAGTTGATCGATGACTCCGAGCTGAAATTGACAGTTTTCGCGGGCGTACCGGGATTTGGAACGTAAATCCGAAAAAATCGCCCGCCCTTGAATTCTAAAGCGCCCGTAATATATACTTATATAGATATGATATAACCCAACTCCCGCCGGATGGGCGCGGGGGGACCTTTGATTGGAGCTTTGTTGTGGACTTTGGTATATGTATTGCGATAGCAGCGTTGATTTTGGCCGCGGCGGGGCGGGCAGGTTGCGGGCTTGTTGGGGTGGGATACTCCGTAAATACCATTAATGCTTACCTGTTTGCTATGTTTACCCCCCCCCCCCCCCCCCCCCCCCCCCCC
>Ga0209755_10000131_pt1 | contig 141848 bp, 107 predicted proteins | sample TergutCo191P1_FD_187301 | JGI IMG/M metagenome (GOLD analysis project Ga0209755, IMG submission 187301) | Cornitermes sp. P1 segment gut microbial communities from Petit-Saut dam, French Guiana - Co191P1 (SPAdes) (version 2) | ecosystem: Host-associated > Arthropoda: Insects > Digestive... | reverse complement strand
TTCCGTCTCGCGTCTTAAATGAGTCAAACCCGATATACTTGCCGTTATCATCATAGGGAACAAAATCTTTTGCCACAGCCTCGTCTATTCCCGCGTTGACTTGCCCAAGGTTTACCCTATTGGCCTGCAGAAATTGTCTTTCTTTGTTATCATAAATCGCCTTACCTAATCCAACAGCGGCATTTGTTAAACTGACCGCTGCCTGCGTTCCCTGAATTATGGTATTCGCGACAAGCATCTTTTTATTAAAATTAATATTTTCCTGATTCAAATCAAGAGCTTGTCTCGTGAGTCCGAATGATTGTTTTGCTATATCAATGTCCCCTGCGACATACTGCGTTCTTTCTGCGTTCGCTACCGCCTGTTTGGATCTGCGGAGCGGATTATAATTTATGTTTATGAGTCTTACATCTGCCTCCTTGTTTTATTAATTTTCATCTCAAACTCCAATATTGGAATATAAAAAATAACCCTCCCCCGTACATGAGCTTTGATCATGTACGGAGTGTGTGTTTTTTCATGCCTTAGCATAAATTCATGTGTGTTAATAAACTTCTCCTTGTATCTTACTTACGTATTTATACATGTCCATTTCGGACGCAAAACAACGTCCGTTTCGGACACTATATCGTTATTGCTTGCGTCCGTTTCGGACACTTCTTTCTGGATCGGTGTTTCATAGACAGTATATTTAGTATCTTTGCGTTTGTTTACTCCTTGGAATTTTTTTACATACCCTTTTTTTATCAGCTCCTCCATAGCTCTTTCTACTGGTTTTCTACCGTTCGTAAAAACATACTTATCATTCCTAGCACTTTTATACAATTTTGAAATATGGAGATCCCATGTTTCAGGTAGTGACAAGAGATAACACATAAGACCTTTGGCTTCCATTGATAAATCAGGTCTTTGAACTATTTCATTGTCTCCCTGAAAGAAACAACCCTTTTCCCTGTTTTTGTTTTTCACAATCATAGGGGATGCTCCCCTTTAGGCTTTAGTCTCCGTGTAACTTCTGCCCTAACTGAAAGCCTGATGACTTCGCCTCTACAAATTGTTATGTCGATTCCACACCCGCCATATTCAGGGGCATTTGAAAGTAATTTTATTAACTCCGGTCGAATCTGCTCAAAAAGGTATTCAGCACGGTCCATTGTTTGGTTCCGTTTTACAATTAACCTGCCTTATTTTGTGAGCGTCCCATCGCTTTATCATTTAATTGCTTAAAGAATTCTTCAGGAACTAATACTCGCTTTCCAATACGAACGCATGGTATTTCACCTGTCTTCAGTTTACGGTTGATTGTCGGGCGTGAAATGTTTAACATTCCTGCTGCCTGATTAACCGTTAAAAATTGTGTCATATTACTCTCCTCTTTCTGACCAATGACAATAAAAAAAGCCCCATGATCAATACACTCACTTAATACAACGTATGTTTCGTGAGAGTAAAGGATTACGGAGCCTTTCTCTTGGTCGGTTTTATTTATTTTAAAAAATCGTTTTACACATTCCCCCAAAAAATAATATCAACTATATGCAAGATACTATATTTTATAAAACATGTCAACAATTAAAAATAATTTTTATCTTGCAACTTCAATACTGACAGCTTTATCCAGTTTTTCTCTCGCCGCTGTGAAGTCAAGAATCTGAGAAGCGTGACTGTATCGCTCCATCATTGCTGCTGACTTATGCCCTGCCATTGCCTGTATCTCCATGTCGGTAATTCCAGCAAGTCTGCCAAGCGTGATGTATGTATGCCGTAAACCATGAAATACAATGTTTCTCTGCTTCTGTTCGCTCTCCGTTATTCCAATGTCGCGCAGTGTGTTTTCAAGAGCGCGCTGAAAATATTTTGTGCTTAATGGCTTTTTCGGGGCAGCAGGGCTTGCCATAACATAACCTGACGGATCACCGTTTAATTCATGCACTTTGTTAAGAGCTGACTGTACGGACTGAGGAATCGGGACCCGCCTGAAGCTGTCGCACTTCGGAGCCTTCAAACCTTCACTGTCCAGATAGTTACCGCTTACTGAAATAATTCCGTTCTCAATGTCTCCCCATCGGAGGCCCCGGACTTCTCCCCTGCGAAGGCCGCATAACAAACCGAGCAGTACTGCAAGGCGCGTATACGAATCGCGCGCAGGTATGGTTATAATTCTTGAGACTTCGGCGGGTGATAATATTCCTCTTTCCTTGCGTTCTTCCGGGACTTCTTTAATACGTGCAAACGGATCATTGTCAAGTTCTTCTCTGGTAACGATATACCGAACAGCTGTTCTCATTGCTTGCAGGGTTGTATTGATAACCCTGCCGGAAGCTCCCTTGTCGGCTTTCCATGTCATCCAATCACGGATAATTCCTGCTGTGAGACCGCGGAGAGTAACGCCTTGAAATCCTGGAAACGGTTCCATGTGCCTGCGGACATTCTCATGATTCATTGTCACATAGTCTGCTGATAACGGTTTTTTCTTAACTAACGTGCATTCCCTGACATATGGAGAATCGGGAAGCCAAAAGTCTGATACATACTGAATAAAAGATTTTTCCGGGGTTGCGGTTTTAAACTTGATACTTTGCAGAATATTCCATGCTGTTTGCTCCGCTTCATAACGCCGCTGTTTTTTCCCTTCGGCAATTATGCCTGTTGATCGTGTAATTGCATAACGTAGCGTGGTTTTGTCCCAGAAACGAGCATACCATACGATTCCGGAATTTGTTTCTTTTTTAAATAAGGTAAATGGTTTTCTTGCATTTATCGGACGCATATCTTTCCCTTCGCCTTAAAGTGTCACTTTTCAGTGTCACTCAAGGCTAAAACGTGATATGCTTTCCGATGTTCGGTCAAGCTAATTGTATGTGTATCAACGATTTACATACAAAGCGGCCGACGGGAGTCGAACCCGCGTCACGAGCTTGGGAAGCTAGGGTAATGCCGTTATACGACGGCCGCAAAATACTGATACTGAACCTAAAAAAACTTCAGTTTTTTTAGGTTGTTACCAATTTTGAAGAAAACCGCTTGCGGTTTTCTTCCAGGTTTGTAAGGGAACCAACCGGGTTCCCGAACAAACCAATGATCCAGGGCTGACTCGAACAGCCGACCTGCCGCTTAGGAGGCGGCCGCTCTATCCCCTGAGCTACTGGACCCAATCCTTGGGTTTGAGCATAGAGTATCACCTCAATTTTATATTGTCAACTTAAAGGGCTACTTGCAATAAAACCTGCTTTTGTCTAAACTAATAGATAATTAAGCTTTTTTAACATCCGGTTTGTTTCAAAAAAAGCGCAATAAACAATTTGAGGTTTGCTGTGATAATACGAAGGATACTCCTGTCTTTTCTAATGCTATTTAGTTATACTTTTATTTTTGGGCAGGAAATAATAACAGCGGAAAGCTACCTTAAATTAGTATCCGATAACTACGCATCCATCAGAGACTATGAAGCGAACATTGTAATCCGATCCGGCAATACCGACATGGCAGGAAGCGTGAGTCATTTATCACCGTCATTTTTACGCATGGATTTTACAAGACCCGCGCAGCAGGTTATTGTTTTTAACGGAGAACGATTAATTATTTATCTTCCGGAATACAGAGCTATATTAAGCCAGGATATAAATCAAAGCAGAGTATCCGGTGCCGGATTAGCAAGCGCGCAGGGGCTTTCTCTATTAAGAAACAATTATGTTCCTGCCTTTTTAACAGGTCCGAATCCCGTACAATTGGACAGCAACTCAACAGAAATGGTGGTAAAATTACGGCTGACAAGACGTTTTGTATCGGAAGGATTCAGGGAAATAATATTAAGCATAAACCCTGATACAAGATTAATCCGGCGCATTGAGGGACGGACTATAGCGGATGCTGATGTACGTTTTGATTTTACAAATATCAGAACGAATGTAAGTATACCGGAAGCGCGGTTTGTATACGACGCTCCGGCTTCAGCAAATAATTATTATAACTTTCTATTCAGAGATTCTGATTAACGGCGCCGGGAGAACTATATGGAATCTCTGGGTGAAAAATTTAAAGACGCCCGTAATGAAAAAGGACTTACTTTAGATCAGGTCAGCCGCGAGACTAATATATCCATCCGGTATCTGGAAGCCATGGAAACGGAGAATTTCGCCGTTTTTCCCAGCGAGCCGTATGTCATCGGTTTTTTAAAAAATTACAGCGGTTATCTTGAACTTGATGTACAAAAAATTATTTCACTTTACAGAGCCCTGCGCATCCAGGAACAGCCGGTTCCTGTAGAGCAGCTGTTAAAAAAACCTCCTAAACTTCCGGGTTTTATTATACCGGTTTTTTTTATACTTCTCGTTCTGGGCGCAGGCGGTTATGGCATTTATAAATTAATAATTAACTGGCAGAACGCTCCTGTACAAAACACTCCCGCCGCCAGGCGTCCGGTTGAATATATGATGGAAGGCAATTCCATGGAGAAGCGTTTGTACAGAAACGATACCGTATTAATTGCGGTAGATAGTGAAACATATAAACTGGAGCTGTATAACCTTGGCGAAACGGTAACGATCCGCACTCCGGGAGGATCTCGAAGCCTTGATTTAGGTCAGGAAAGCATTGTCGATCTAAACAATGATGGAATTTCTGAGCTGCGCATAATAGTGACCGATTTCGCAAAAAACAATGCCGATATGGGGGCGTTACTTCATTTTATTTTAACGGATTCTGTCGTATATGCCGGCTTTGATATTGATCCTAACTCCGGCGCCGCCGTACCTGTAAGCACAACAAGCAGCGTAACCATTATCCCGTCTTCTGTAAGCGCGTACCCTTTTACGTTACAGGTTGTTTTTCAGGGGTATTGCATGTTCCGCTGGGAAATTCTCAATGAACGAGATCGTACGGGAACAAACCAGCGGTATTTTCAACGGGGAGAACCTCTTGATATACAGGCGCAAAACGGCATCAGGATTTGGTCGTCCAGCGCTCAGGCTGCAAGGTTTCAGGTTATCGGCGGAGGGAGAACATACCCTATGGAAATCGGCGCGGCAGGAGAAGTTGTCGTAACGGAGATCAGATGGGTAAGGGATGAAGACGGGCGCTACCGCCTTATACTAATGCGGCTGGAAATATAAAAGCATTCAAATAAAATTTAATTAATCAATATTATGAAGTATTTTCTGGATCATTTCGGCTGTGTAAAAAATCAAGTTGATTCTGAAAACATGATGGCTCATTTGAATAATGCCGGATGGGAATGCGCCGGCAGCGCGGAATCGTCCGATTTAATAATAGTGAATTCCTGCGGCTTTATTGAAAGCGCAAAACAAGAATCAATTAACGCGGTTCTTCAGTGGCGTAAATTTTTTCCTGAGAAAAAAATTCTGCTTGCGGGCTGTCTTGCGCAGCGTTATGCGAAAGAACTTGCGGAAATTCTTCCGGAAGCCGACGCTTTTATGGGAACAGTAAATCCGGCGCAGATTATACAAGCCGCGGAAGAAGCGTCTCGCAATTTAAAAAAAACTCCGCGCTCAATAATTAATTCTCATCCCTCTTTAAAAAACACTCAACTCTTTCCAGGCGGGCGGCCGCTATTATCGCTGCCGGGTTCGGCTTATGTAAAAATCAGCGAAGGGTGTAATAACCGCTGCTCGTTCTGCGCAATTCCTCTAATTCGCGGCAGCCTGGTAAGCCGGAGTATTCCTGATATTTTGGAAGAATGCCGGTCGCTTTTACTGCGAGGAATTAAAGAGCTTTGCATTATCGGGCAGGATATAGGCGCGTTCGGCGCTGACAGTAAAGATATATTTAACAAAAAGCAATTCGGCGCAGAGGATCCGGCGGAAATTAGTTTACTTGAATTATTAAATGCCATATCCGCGCTTGAAGGTCATTTTTGGGTGCGTCTGCTATATATTCATCCGGATCATTTCCCGCTGAAGGTTTTAAATTTAATAGAGAAAGACAAGCGGTTTCTTCCTTACTTTGATATTCCTTTTCAACACGCTTCAACAAAGATTCTTGCCGCAATGAACCGCAGCCGCGATCATTCTTTAAAAACACCGGCGGAGAAATATCTTGAATTAATTAATAAAATCAGAAGCTGTCTTCCTCACGCGGTTATACGCTCCACTTTCCTGCTTGGATTTCCCGGCGAAACAGAAGAGGACTTCGACGCGTTACTCGATTTTCAGGAGAAAGCCTCGCTTGATTGGCTTGGCTGTTATTCATATTCACGGGAAGAAGGCACGGAATCATATTCAATGAAGGGACGTGTTCCGGTTAAAGCCGCTGTTATGCGCAAACAGACAATAGAAGAGAAACAGATATCTATTACGGAAAAAAACATGAAGCGTTTTGAAAGCTGCGAACTTGATGTGCTTATTGAAGAGAAAATTGACGCAAAAGAAACTGACATTCATAACGGCGATAATGCTATCTGGCTGGGACGCTCTTACTTTCAGGCTCCGGACATTGACGGTTCAATTGTAATTACAGGCAGCGAGGAAAATTTAAAAACAGGCGTTTTTTATAAGTGCAGAATAATTGCCAGCCGTGGGTTTGATTTGGAAGCGCGAGTAATGTCCTGAAATATTCGCCTATAATAAGTTATGTTAACTTTATCATTTCATTTGAATATCACAGGACATTAGCGACTGTTCTATAAGGTCAGCCTGTACTTAAAAATTTGGCATCCATAGTTTAATATAAATACCTGTTGTTCTGGTTTATCATTATATTATTAGATACCAAATCAAAAATTCTCCGGTACTGAGGATTGTTATTTGCAAATATTTTGAAATTGTTTGCATAATTTTTCGGAGAATTTGTGGAAAGATAACTCTGTATTCCCAAAACATCACTATATGTAAGTCTTGCGTTATTACCTGAACCGGAAAACCCGCTCATTAATCTGGAGTAATCGGTACTAGGAAATTTTTGTCTGTTTTCATCTCTGTAATAAAACAACGCAGGATTTTGCGCAACACCGTTTATTCTGTATATTACATCCACATGCGGATCCACAGACAATGTTCCGGTATTTCCCATTACTCCGATAACTGTATTTTTCGCGATTCCAGTTAAAACATTGCCGCTTAAATTAACAGTGTTATATGAATACAATTCGACAAATGTTCTTATAGATGACGCATGCGAATGAGAGTATGTAATTGATTCATTGTTTCCGCCTCTGGTTACCAGCTGAATTCCATGTCCCTGATTAAATTCTAAAGCTACTGTACCGTTCATTGAAGCGACTAATCTTGTATCAATATTTGTCCGTGTATTTCCGGCTCCGCGCGCTCCTAAGTCCCATGCGTTATGCCATTGAAACATACCGTATAAGTCGCCCCATGTAATGGCTCTCATTCCGTAATCGCTTGTAATTTCTCCCGCGCCGTTGGCAAATATGTGCGGTCCGCCGCTCAGATTCATTGTTTTTGCGGCTGTTTCCGCCAGTAAACCTGAAGCTCCGACATTTTGCAGAGCATTAATAAATGAAGTCCAATGACTGTCAAAAACTGACTTTGCCGCAGTCCTGTTAGGCGCAACATTAAACGTATTTTCAAAATTCTGAATGTTCCTGTTTAACGTATCAAATGTTCCTGCGGCGGCTTTAAACTCGTTAAATGTCGCGTAACGACTTCCTAAATTCCAGATAGTATTTAAAATATCATCGTTTAATGACGCGGTTCTACCATTTATTCCAATCGCTGTCAAATCATATGTCAATTCTCCGTCCCATTCAAAACCCGCAAAATTTCCCATCATTACAAGTTTCCAGTAATCGCTGAGAGAATCATAGCTTGAATCAACATAGGAGTTGAAAAGATTAATATCATCAGTGACAAGAGAGGCAATGTACGCGGACAGATCATTAAAAAGATTTTGATCAAATGCAATCTCTTCGCCGCCAAAAAGCATTTTTACCGCCATTTCTGTATGCGCCATGGCAGCCGATCTTGTTTCAAGATAATTGTTATCTGTCACATCACCGTCTCTGTACGCTTCATGCCCTATAACTGTAGCAAGTCTGAACTGATCCTCCGCATTTAATCCCTGCTGATAGCCCGCAAGGTTTATCACCTTCTGTCCGTTTATAATTGTAGTCTGCGCAGTATAATCGCCGCCGTCTGCGTTTAACAATACGTTCCCGCTGAGAATTTCCCATAACTGGCTTTTCTGCACATTATCTCCGTAACCGTATTGAGCGCGTAACGCTATTAACGCGTCAAAATTATTCATTTTTCCGTATTTACTGATTTGAGAATTTACATTCCAGACCTCAATGCCTCTGAAAGAAGCTTCGATGGCGTCAAAACTGACATTCGCGCCGCCTGTTCCGATGTTCATTGATACTCCGTTACGGCCAAGGTTCAGTTCAAGAAGACCGCTTGAATATTTTCCGCCGGTAAACTGACTTAAGTTAAGAATGTTCACAGTAAAATCATTCCCCATCGCGTAACTTACTCCCTGTCCTGCAAGAGAACCAAGCATGCCGTTAAGGGTTTGTAAATCGTGTTTATTCATCTGTTTATTACCTATTAATTTACTCATGTCAAATCCGCTGTTAATCGCGGTTAATCCGGAAGAAGTAAAAGCGCTTGTCATTGAAGAAAATGTGCCTGAAAGAAGATTGTTCCAATTATCTTTGAATACGCCTGTGTTATAGCCAATTGTTCCGTTTTCATATGTGAATCCGTTGACTGCGGTTACCGCTAATGATGTTGCCGCTGTTTGTATTCCTGTCATTGCGGTTTGAGCCGCGACTTTATATAAAGCGCTGCTTGAAAGACCTGTTACTGTATTTGTAAGGCCGTTGAATAAACTCGAGCCTACAGTAGTTACCGAATTTGTTAAAATAGATTTACCGATATCAAAGAAAATTTCATCTAACTCTTTTAAACCGTATGCGGCGTCAAGGGCTCCGAATGCAACCGCGCTCGAAGAAGAGATAGCAATTGTCGCGGCTATTCCGGCGCCGCCGGCTGTAAACACGCCGGCGACAACAGAAGCGGCTATTGTTCCTGCGGTGCGCAGAGACGGCGCCGAAAACCAGCTTCCCTCATCATTCCAAATCCTTTTATCCCATGGAGCAAGCGTAAGTTCCGCGCTTCCTTTAGTATCAATGACCGCCCAATATGTGTACTCGGACATAAGCCGGCCTAGTTCTCCAGCGCCCTCGTCGTAGAACATTTTCTCTCTGCTTGTACCGGAATAGCTCGAAAGCTTATCGGCGGGAACATATCCTATGTGCACGCCGAATTTCCCCGGAGACTGTTCGCGTTCATTGCCGTTCCTGTTTATTCTTATTGGATTTTCATTTATGCCGAATATATCCGCGGCAATAATCTGTACTTCGGCAAAAACATTTTCAAGCAAGCTTCTTAGCGCGATAGAATCAAGAGATGCAATAAGATTTTCATCCGGATTCGTCTGAAGCATAATTGGCTCCATAATAAAATTCATATAACCCGGAACAGTTACCTGTTTAGATATAACAGGAGTTAAAAGAGTAGAGCCTTTTACAACGGCTTTTGTGTAATTATTTCCGCTCTTTGTCCAAAGACCGTTAAAAATAAAAATGTTATCCATGCTTTTTCTGAAACTTTCGTTTGCGGAATTTACATTAACAACAAGGTTCTTAATTGCGTCCTCAGCGGTTAACCTGAAATTATAAGCTAGTTTTCTTGTCTCGCTGTCCGCTATTTCAGCGTTTGTTTTATTCGCTAAATCAGAGGCGGCGATTTTTACAAGCGCGGTATCCCATGTCGATATACCGCCGATACCCTGTCTTATAAGAGGCGAAGCAATTCCGGCAATATTATTTAATGAGCCGAAAGCATTTGACATTCCGGCGATTCCCGAAGATTGCAAAAGCTGAGCCATTAATAATTGCGCCTGCGGAACCGCGTCCCGGATACCGAAAGGTTCTCTTGTGTCCATAAAACGCGATAAACGCTCTCCTTCCGTACCTAACAATGATAAAAAGGATTCCGAGGACGCTTGATTTGCCGCGTTAGCCGCCTGCTGCAGCCATCTTTCCTTGTCCTCAAGTCCAGCGAGATAAACTTCCGCCCATTCATTGTCAATGCGGTAATACTCACTTTGGAAATTTTCATTCCATTGCCTGTAGGCATCATTCATTTTTTGAATGTTTTCTGACCAGTCCGCCCTGCCGTTTTCCAGTATAAGAGATGCGGTACTCTGCCATTCAGAATATTTATCTGTCAAATCTTTTAATGTTAGACGCCATTCTGTTTCTCTTACGGCAAGTTCCGCATTGTATCTGTTCTCCAGTGTTTTCGCGGTTATTAATATTATTTCATCGCCAAGAACACTAAATTCCGAAAAGAAATTAAATTCAGAATTCAAATAAAGCGAAAGATTATTTAATAAAACATCGTGTAAATTGCCAAAATGGTTTTTCCATGCGGCTGAATTTTTTCCAAACGCGTTTTCAGCGGCAGTCTTTAAAGCTTGAACGCCGGAATATCCTTCCATATAATTATCAATTTCCGTCAAATAATTATTTTCATTCCGCTTTTGTTCATTCGCGTCATTAAGCCAGCGGTTTTCCAGCGCGGTTTTGTTTTTTATCTCTTCGTTTTTCGTCCAATCAAGCATTGCTAAAAGCGCGTCAGAAACACTGCGAAAAATTTTACCTGTTGATTGCTTCTGCATTATTTCCCAGATAGTTTTCAGCTCATCGATATTACCCGGATTAATTTTACCCGTATATAATAAATTTTTATAAATATCTGACCATTCAACGCTTTCTCCGTCTTTTTTAATTTCCTCCAGCAAGGCGAGTCTCTCGCTTGATTGTATGTATAATTGCGAATTTACCTGCGTTGATGAAAGAATCTGTCTCAATCCCAGAATCCACGCATTAACCTGATTGTTCGTCTCCATCTGCGCCGGCTCTATTCTTTTTAACGCGCTATAATTTGTATCCCGCATATCCTGATGCGCCCAAATTGTCAGAATAAAAATGTTAAGCAGATTATTCGCTTCCTTATTTGCTACTGTATATTTGTTTTTTACATATTTTTCAGCAGCCTTGTAAACATCAAGGGTGTGTATTTTTGAAAAACCTGCAAAATAATCATTGCCGCCGTAAAGCGTCAATATTACATAATACTCAAGATCGGCTCTTTCCTGCTGCGATAATCCATCCCATGCTGTTTGATAAATACTCTCAAAATTTTTAATAACATTCTGGTTACGCAATACAGAATACAGATCGTCTTTTTCCGCCCATAAAAAACTAATACCCGGAGAAATTGTTAATTTACCTAACGAGCCGCTGCTGCTCATCTGGCCTATTCCCGTATGACAATTTTGCAGATATTTTATATCTCCATTTGCTTTAATTAATGAATAAACCAAATAATCCCTTGCAAGCCCCCATTGATTGTATTTTGCATCATTCACAAGATAGCCTGCCATTCTCTGATTTAATCCTCTGAGAGATTCCTCAAACAAACTGATTTCGAACATTTCATTTCCGGTAGTATTATATGTTTTAAAAAAAGCATTAAGTTCCTCAGCTTTGGATGCGTCTATTCCGGAGAGAGTCTTGGAGGCATCCGCTGAAAACGCAAGACGGCCGTCTTTTACTGTGATAATATCCTTAACTGACCATACGGATCGGGCTATAGGTGAAATATAATCCGTATAATTTTGATCGGCGTGCCCGAGTTTGAATAAATTTTTCTGATACTCCAAATAGAGATTTTCATTGTTGATTTTTTCCTGCACAATTTCCGTAACAACGGTTTCTAATGTTTCCAGAACATTAAGCTTTTGACTGAAACTTTTTTCATACGCGCTCAACAACGCCGCGTATTCCGGGTATTCATATGATCTGCTGGTTTCATTTTTGTAAAGATCGGAAAGTATGCCTAAAACATTTTGAGCGCGTAACAATTTTTCTTTGGAATTATCAGGATCGATGATATCCGTGTTTAAATACGCTGTGCTTGCCCATCTTTGAATAGCGTCCTGTTTTTCATAAGCAAGGCGTTTTCGCTCAGTGTTTTCATACGCGCTTTTCAATATATTATATTGTTTGTCATATAAAGAACCAATCTCCAGAAACCGCTCCGCCGCGCTAAGGTATTCGTTTCTGAATGATTTAAAAATATTCATCTGCGCGTTCAGCTGCTCTTCAATGGTTCTTAAACGGAACTCTTTTTCAGAATCTGTTAATTTTGATAATTCATGTATAGCCGCCAAATCAGATATTTCTTTATAATTGGCTTCCAGCGCATTATAAAGATAAAATACTCTTGACGCTTCATCAATGTAAAGATCAAAATAATATTCCGCGTTTTCGCCTGCGTTATACATCTTTGTTTGAGAGAGAAGCCCGAACGCATCATTAATTCTGTTTGTAGAATATGCGGCGTAAAAAAACGTATCTGCCATTATTCCGTCTTTCCGCGAGGAAATCGCTGTGAATAAAGGATCAATATTTACAATATTATCCGCAGTCAGCAATTGCCGCCAATGTTTTTCCTTTACTGCGGAAGCTTCAGCCATATAAATATTTTCAAGGCAGACAGTCATATCAATCATATAATTAAGAGAATTAATATTATCTATTAATTCCGCAATAACAGCGTTTATGTTTTCAATTTCAGTTTCGTCAATATCATCTTGTAAACTGATATAATTATATAACGCAATATACTCATTTAAAAAATGTTCTTGTTCAATTGTTAAAACTTGAGAGTTTTTTCCGGTCTGAATACCGTTATAAAACGTATACATTGCGGCATACTCTATAAACATGTTTTTCCAGTTAAGAATCTCATAATCAAGCCACTGAGGAATCATCAGAAAACATTTATTAAATTCATTCAGAAAATCAGCTGTATTCGAAAAAAAACCTCCTGTTTTTTTTGATATCGCAGCGCAAATATCCTGAGCATGAGGAATATATGATGGTTGTTTAATGCCGTAACTGCTGAACAGCAAAGAAAGAGAGGCGCGTGTGTTTTGCCAGATTTCATTCCATGACGCGATAATATTGTATTCATTGACAAGTGAGATTTTTTCTTCTTCTGTTAAATCAGTTTCTTCCGCGAGCATTAATAAAATAAATTCCGCGTTTTCTCTCTGTTCGGCTATTCCCCACATCATTCCGTATTCAAGCGCGCTCTGATACGCGGAATTAGCTCCTGTATTCCGGAATAATTTATACCTTTCAAGCAGAATATTATACTTGATATTTAACTCAATTAAATAATTGCCGCCGAGATTGGCAGCAGAGGCAGAGGAAAGCGCAGCATACTCAATGTTAAGCTTATTCAGCATTTCTTCCTCTATAAGCAGCTTTTCTGCCAGAACATTTAACGTTTCATGTAATGCGCGCAAATCATTCCCTGCTGAAGATAATTTTTTCAATTCGGTTTCATATGCTGCAAGCGATTCATTATATGCTTTCTTTGCTTCTTCCCATGCGCGCAGCCCTTCGTATTCTGTCATTCTTCCCGCGCTCAGTTCTTCTGCATAACTCATAACAGTGTTAGCGATATCAGTTTTTTGTTCCCAATACAGAACAAGAGCTCTTGCATTAATCAGCGCCGTTTGATATTCATCAAGATAAAAATCTTCGCTTGATACAAAAGGCGATAAAATATCTTTTAATGCGCCTGTTCCGAATAATTCGGCGTAATTTTCACTGATTCTGTTACGTGCATCAATAGCGTTCGTCTTATATGAAATATGCATGTCATAAGATTTTTTAATTTCAAGCAGAATTGTATTAGACGGATTTTTTTCAAGTTCACCGGATAACCAAACCGCAAAATTACCGTCTTCAGGGTTTGGTTTATTATTGCTGAAATATTGATTTTGCCAGAATTTTACATTATCCATTGAGGAAATAGCGGCGGAAGAGCAGATAAGGTACATATCTATAAGGGCTTTCACCTTCGTTGTTCCTTCCCCTGTGCGAATTTCCTTATTAAGCTCAAATTCTTTTTTTGCCTGCGCGATGTTTTTTTCAAAATCATCCGATAAATTTTTAAACATCAGCTCTCCGGCCTGAAATAGTTCTTTTGATTTTAATTCCCATTTCTGCCGTTCTTCTTCAAACTGATTAAAAGCCGCGCGCCATGATTCATCGCCTTGTAAAAACAGCTGTAAAGATTCCTGTTCCCATTCAACCCTCCTTATAAAGAATCTTTTTTCCGCATCTTCCCACGCTTTTAATCCCCTGTCAAATTGTTCTTTATATATTCGAAGCCATTCCTCTCCAAGAATCGCAAGGTCGCCGTTTCCTGCTGCTGCCTGTTCTATTTTAATATTGAGCTCTTCAATTCCAATTCTGCATGTTTCTTCTGTTTCCGCGATTAATTTATCAGTGATAATACGGGCGGCTTCATTCTCGCTTTTGCTGCGCAGGCTCCAGATATCTCTGGTTCGTCTGTTTGAAAATATTCTTTCTTCTCTTGCGGCAATATTCTCAAATTCCTGTTTTATAGCCGCGTTTTTTATTTCAGCGGTTTCAAAAATCACTTTACTCATTGATTCCCGCAGTTCAAACGGTATATACGCCAGAAGCTCCGGAAATAAAATGATCATAACATCATCAAAAGATCTTTCTGAATATTTAATTATTTCTTCCGCCTCCGTATTCCATAATAAAAGATCGCGGGAAAATTCTCTGTCTGCATCATTCGGACGGATTATAAGAGGATCGCCTGTTTTATCATCGAATAAAATATTTCCTTCGTTATCAAGATGCCATGAATAAGTTTTTTGATTTTCATCAAACATTAAAAGTAAATCTGTTAACGCGGCTTCAGACGCTTTGCCGAAGAACCGGCCAAGAAGCCACTGTGAAAAACGTTTTTCCATCTCTTCATTTGAAAATTTTTCAATGCTGTTTCTTGCGTCATTAAAAAGAAGCGGATCATCATATAAACTTAACGCGATCATTTCCCACGCGCATACCGCCTGCGTTATGCCAAGTGCAGCCTGCGAAAGCCAGCGTTCAGGATTAATTTCCCTGTCCGCTCTGCTGAAGTGGCTGTCCAGAACAGATTTATTAAAACCTTTAATTTCCGTTAATCCAGAATGAGGAACAGGCTGAGAAAAAATTAAAGGCGGAAATAATCCGAAAATAAAAACCATTGTTAAAAAAATAGATATTGTTCTATTACCAGTTGTCATGTTTTACTCCTAAAAAATCTACATCCCGCTCAAGCGGGATAAATTATTAAATAAAAAAAAATTTTGAGAAAATTTGGTTATTGTTAAAAGAGCGGGTATTACTGTAACGGAACAAACAAACGAAGACGCTACTCCAAGCGCTCCTACCAAGGATAATATCCGTATCAGCGTGTTTGCTCCTTCCGCAAGAAAAAGAAAAGGAACAGCGCCGGCAATTGTTGTGCCTGTAGTCGCAAGAAGAGCCGGTATTTTATTCCGTAGCGCATAGTAAATGCTTAAAGCGTTTCCTGTTTTTCCTTTTTTAATTTCAGTCAGATATCCATCGACGCAAAGAATTGCCGCGTTAACTGTCATTCCGCTTACAGCGATAAAAGCGCACGCGGCAGCCGAATTGTAAGCGCTGCCCGATAGAGCGAGGCATAAAGCGGGAATTGCCAATGACGGCGGAACTGCGGAAAGCACCAGCAAAGGAACCGCAAAAGATTCGTTAATGGAAGCGATTATCATATAACAAAAAACAATTGCCAAAACAAGCGATATTACAGTTGATGATAAACTTTCGCTTTGTTTAACCGCCTGCGGATCAAATTCTATTGAATAGCCCGGCGGCAAATCCAATTTATCAAAAATAAAAGCCAATTCCTGCTTAACACGGCGCGGATCCATTGGTTTTGTCGCAATTGTAACCGAAGCTGCTCTGCGCCTGTTATCCCTTCTTATGCCGGAAGGCTCTGTTTCATCCCGGATCCTTGTAAGAGAACCTATCTGTAATGATGAACTCGCGCCGTTTCCGGATGATACAAGCAAACCAGGAATGACCTCTCTTGATTGACGCGTAACATCACTGCCGGTTCTGATTCTTACATCAGTCTCTCCGTCTGAATCCATTCTTTTATAAGCGACAGGTCCGTATACTCCTAAACGAACAGCGGATGCGGCAGATGAAAAACTAATATTTAATTCCGCAAATTTATCCCTGTCAGGAATTAATGTCATTTTTTTACTGCCTTGTTTAAAATTAAGAACTCTTTCGCGGATTAAGGGATGATCCGCGCAAAGAAACGCGAATTCTTCAGCAAGCTCCATGCATTTTTGATCTTCATCGCCGTATATAATTATTTCCCAATAGCGATCGTTTGCTGAATTCTCATTAAAGAAAATAAAACCTCCCGGAATATTAATTTGTTTCGCTGAATCTCTGACAATATGCGTTTTTATTAGTTTAGGATCAAATGAGATAAGAAGCGTTCCCGTCCCTGTCCGCGCTCCTGTCTCAACATTTTTAATGCCCTGTATCTTCAGTAATTGTTCGCTGTAAACGGTAAGAAGACGATCAACTTCTTCCGCCAGCAGCCCTCCGTCAAATTCAACCTGCCCGTATACGGAATCTTCTGAACCGTAACTGCCTGTATCGGCTCCTTTTGCGAATAACATCATAACAGCCGAAACAGTGATAATCACACCGGCAGACAGAACTATGACAGGATAACAGGCGCAGAACCTGACAGTTGCGCCTAACAACCTGAAAAACCCCCGGGAAATAAAGCGTGATGCGAAATAAAATTTTAATTTACAGGACAGCCAGCCGGGTTTCCGATCTGTTCTATTATTTTTATTCATGCTACAGCTGTTCAGATCCCAAAGTAAAACCGGCGGTAAAAGCGTTAAACTCAATACAAGAGAAATAATTGTAACCGCAGATATTGCGCTTGCAATAATATTTACGCCGTCCATGTTTAATGCGGTCATGTTATAGGAAGAAAGAGGAAGAAGAGCCGCGACGGTTGTTGCGCTTCCAGCAAATAATGGTCCTGTCAATTTAGTTAAAGAAAAAGAAGCTGTTTTATAATCATTGCATTTGCGCAGTTTTTCCGAACACAAAATGACAGCGTCAATCGCGGTTCCTGTTCCTGCGGCGATTCCGGCAAGTAAAAGCCTGTCAAGCGAAAAGCCAAGAATGGAAAGAACAGCGGCGGAGATCAAACAAATCAGCGGTATCGCAAGCGCGCAGCTGAAACTGCGGGCGCAAAAAAAAGCCGCTATGTAAAAATTATTTTTTCTGTTTAATAAAAATCCGGTTAACGCTACCATGATCGCGCCTGAAAGCGCCGCGTTTAAAACGGAACGGAGGGCTGATGCTTCCTCCGCGCCAAGATCAGATAACACAGTAAATTCCAGCGGCAGAGAAAGATTTGCTAATTCTTTTTTAATATCATAAGAAAGTTTTCTTAAATCCGCTCCATTTCGTCCCATAACAGCTATACTCGCTGTTTTACTTCCGTTTAAACGCGATAAAATATCAGGCTCACGATCCTGTTCTGTTATGCGCGCGATTTCAGACAACCTGATATATTTTCCGTCACCGGCGGGAATAAACGCTGTATTTAATTGATCGGCGCGGCCGTCGACTGAAACAATAATTTCCTTATTAGCGTGAAAAAATGTCCCGCCTGAAAAAATTGAATCATTCATTGCAAGAAATGACGCAACAGCGGCAGGTTCCAAACCCAGAATATCAAGTTTTTCCTGATCAAGAGTTATAAATATTTCATTTAATCCGGCACCGGAAACAATTACTTCCGCGGCGCCTTCAAGGCTTTCAAGCCCCGGTTTTACAATTCTTTCCAGCATTTGCGCCGATAAAGCGGTTTCATTTACAGTGTTTGAACTTTTATTAACAACAGCCGCAGCCCATACAGGCGCTCTTGAATTACCGGAGCTTATTATCTCAGGTCTTTGCGCCGAAGACGGAAGCGTTTCATAAACTCTCTGCGCCGCATCGCGGACCGCTTCGTATCTCCCTTTTGTTCCCGATCTGAAACTTATAAAAATACTTGATAACCCGTTTTCACTTGTACTTTGAACATTCATAACGCCTGCGATTGAATAAATCGCGTCTTCAAGCGGAATGGTAACAGTTTTTTCTATTTCCGCGGCGTTAACGCCGTAATGCCTTATTTTTACAGCATACAATCCTCCTGTATTTTCTTTTATTTTATCCGCAGAATTAATAATGACGAATAACGATACCGCGCAGATTCCGGCAAGAATACACAAGCTTGCTTTTTTTCTTTCCAGCCATGAATTATATAATTTCATTTTAATTCTCCGCTTTTATTAAGTTTCCAATTAAAATAGCGGATAAGAACAGGCGGAACCGCAAACAGACTTATCAATGTTGAGGCGCTAAGGCCTCCGAGCATAGCCGCCGCCATTGATTTTTGAGAATTTCCCAAAGGACTGAAAATCAAAGGAAGGAGCGCAAAAATTGTCGTTATCATTGTTATTAAAATTGCCTGAAAACGTTCGCATGATCCGCGAAAAACAGCCGCAGATGGAGACAAACCTTTGCAAATTTTTTCATCGCTTATTTCATAAAGAATAAGGCTGTTATTCACAACAAGCCCGAATAGAGCGGTCAGTCCAAGAACAGCGCCTGAATCAATTTTAGCTCCCGCAATTAATAACGCGGGTCCCGCTCCAGCAAGAGAAAAGGGAATGCTTATCATTAAAATTAGCGGAAGAAGAAACGATTCAAATTGAGCGCCCATTGTCATGTAAAGGAGAATCAATACAAGGAAAACGTATATAAGGAGCGAGTTTCGATAACGGGAAAAAACCGATTCATCAGCGCTTGTAAACCATGAAAATCGCGCCGCAGTATTTTTAATAAAAGAAGAGCCTTCTTTTCCAGCGGCAATATCAGCGTAAATAACATCGCTGCGATCAAGACGGGCAAGCGCAGCTTCAGCTTCTCTTCGTTCTATTCTGCCAAGAGAGCCAAGGTACACTGTTTTACCCTGCCCTGTTTTAACAGGTATTTGTTCCAGCTGTAGAACAGGATCAATTAAATTATTTTTAGCGCCCGTTACGCGCACATCAACAGATCTGCCTTCGTTTTCAAGTCTTGTAACGATAAAACCTTCGTTTAAAACAAATAAAGTTTCAGCTAATTGAGCGGAAGATATTGAAAGATACGCTGCGGCTTCCCTGTTTGGATATATCCGCAGTTCCGGCCTAAGACCCTGCGGCCTGAAATTAACCTTAATTGAATTGGAATTAAATATATCCTGCGCGATAACAAGGCGCTCAATCAATTCTTCCCTGTTGTTGCCTTTAATTACAAATGTCTGATCGGCGGATAACCCTAAAAGAGCCTCCGCTCTGTCTTTCGGAAAATACGCTGTATGCGGAGCTTCCGGAAAATTATCCAGAGCGGAGTTGATTTCAGCTAACGCGGTTTTAGGTTTAATGTTATTCTCTATTATACAGCGAAGAATTAATTCTTCTTTTCTGTAATCAATATCCGCTCTTCGGCCGGTATCTTCTTCCTGTGCGCCGGCTCTTCCGTAAACAGTTTTTACAGACGGCAGACTTGAAATAACTCTTGATAATTTTTTCGCTGTATCTGTAAATGATTCCAGCATTGTTCCGGGAGGGAAAACAGCCGAAACCCACACTTCTTCCGCTTCATCAGGATTAATAAAAACTACCGGCCGCGCTAAAAGAGATAAAAACCCTGATATACTCAACGCCGCGGCAATAATAAAAAACCTGCACGGACGGCGAAGAAACGCGGACAAAAAGGACATATATTTTTTTACAATGCCGCCTGAGTAAGCTGATATTATATTTTTATTTCTGTTAGCTGAAATATAAGAGTCATAAAAAAACAAATAAAGCGAAGGCAGACAGAATTGAGCGTAAAACCACCCTGCTGTTACTGACGCGACAAGAGCCGCCGCAATATCGCCAAAAAGACTGCCTAAAGGACCCGGCAGCATTAAAATCGGAATAAAAACCAGAGCTGTTGTTAATGTAGAGGCGGCGCTTGAGCCCGCAATCGAATATACTTTGTTTCCAATCTCTTGCGGCAAAGCTTTTCTGTTCCCGAACGCGCGGCAAAGAAGATCAAGAACAATTACACCGATATCTGATACAAGACCTATGCCCATGGCAAGACCTGAAAGACTCATACTGTTCAATGATTTTCCCGTAACGAAAAGAACGCAAATACCCGCTGCTATTGAAACAGGGATAGAAAACGCTGTAAGCAGACTGTATTTAAGACGGCGTATAAAAAGCAAAAGAACCATTATTACCGCGCCTGCGCCGAGCGCCGCTGAAATTAAAAGACCTGTTATGCCGTTAATCAACGAATAGGAAGAATCCGCAACAAGTTCAATTTGCGCATCACGCGAAAAAAGAGAAACCGCCTCGTTAATAGTTTTTTTTATGTCTCTTGATAGACGAAGCGGATCAGAACCCGGTCTTCTGTAAATTTCAATGCCGGCGGCTTCTTTTCCGTTATAGACAAATACGCTTTCCCTGCGTGCGGAAGAAGATTGTATCTCCGCCGCATCATTAACTATAAAAGAACCTCCGCCTGAAGGAAGAATTATCCGCGACAAAGATAAAATAGAATCCGGTTTTCCGGAACTGACTACGACAAGTTCCGCGTTTCCCTCGCGCGCGTTTCCGGCGGGAATATCGGCTGTTTCCTGCGCAAGCATATTTGAAAATTCAGAAGGAGAAAGACCGGTTGCCGTAAGGCGTTGAATATCAAGATACACTCTCTCTTCATGAATTTCACCGCCGGAAATAATAACGGAACCTACTCCATCAATTCTTCTCAAACGGGCCTTCAGCTCATACTCTGCGAGTTTACGCGCAAATTCGCCGTTTCCGTTATGTGAACTTACAGCTATTACCGCGTGAACATCATTACCCGCGCCGCCTGATGTGACAAAAGGTTTTCTCGCTCCTTCGGGAAGACCGGTATAAACCGCGTCAATCGATTCGCGGACAAGAACCGATGCAGCCATAGGATCAGTTCCCCAGCGGAAATCAAGGTTGATAATTGACCGGTTATCGCGTGAAACACTCCGCATTCTTTCAAGGCCCTTAATCGCGGACAGGCAGTCTTCTAGCGGAATTGTAATCATACTTCTTATTTCGTTAGCCGCCATGCCAGGATACAATGTTTCAACAGTTACGCGCGGTACGGAAATTTCAGGCAGCCTGTTTACAGGCAGCGAAAAAAGAGAGAAAACAGCCGTTATAATCAACGCCGCAAGAATCATAATAACCGTAACAGGGCGGCGCACAAAAAAAGTGATTAATCCTCTCATTAGTTCCTACTTAATAAGCGATATTCTTTGTGATTTTTCGTTGCGGTTTCCCAAACTGTCTTTAAGACCTGAGCCAATCTGGAAATTAATAATCCCAGAGAAAATTGAGTTTACAAGAATTCCTGTTATCTCTATTCTTTGGTGATTTTCGAAGCCAATCTGCGGGATCGCAACCGAAAAATTTTCCGATTTTACATAACGCGGATAAAAATTTATTACATTGTTGCTGGTTTCAACGCGGAAAAGTTCCATTACCGAAAAAAGATCAATCGACGCGTCCTGCGCGGCTGAAAAATATAACTCTATCCATGTGCTGATATTTTCACCGGAAGGGTAATTGTTATTTGATATGGGAATGAAATCATAGTGCGATTCTGTTGTGAAAAATAAAAGCGCGGGATCATATTTATTATTAGGTGACATCGGCATTCTGATTCCTTCAAGAGAAGGAGGCCGCGAGTATTTTCCGTTTACGAAAACCCTGAAAATATATTCATCTTTACTTTCATTGCCGGAAATATCTTTAATTCCAGGCTTAACTCTTAATGTAAATCTGCTTTCAAATACAGGTATGCTGTCAAACCTGAAAATAATTTCATTGTAAAAACCCGGCGATGTTTCCATAATAAGACCGGGGCCGCCGTTGGCGCTTATATAATTTTTAATTAACGCGCTGTCTACAGGCTTTGAAAAAACAAGCGCCAGCTTATTATCTTTTTCCCATCCGGTATTTTCCGCAGAAGAGTTCACGGCGCCGGTATAGCCGTTATCAGAAATCAGCTGATATAATTCTCCTTCTTTAGTAATCCTCATAGCGTTAAGAAGAAAAGGCTTTTCATGATCGGAGCCGGCGGTAAAAACGCTGATAAAATCTTTACCGGTATCCATTCCATTGTTATCTGTCAATGCAGAGGAAACGCGTATTTCATAGCGGCTGTTCTGCATCCATGGCTCTGACGGCGTAAAGACAGCCTGCTTTTCGTTTCCCTCTAAATGCCACAATCCGGTCATTGAAGGAGAAAAAGAAACATTTTCGTATAATGTTTTAAGCGCTATGGGCGAAGAAAATTCAAGTATAATTTCTGATTTTAAGTCATCGATCTGCGCATACATTGAAGGAAAATAAAAAAGCAGAACCGGCCTGTCGTTCGCTGATCTTGTCGTGAATTTAGCCGTAAACGCTTCATCCATTGAAAGACCGTTTTTGTCGCTGGCATTCGGTGAAACATTGATTTCATAATCAATGTTTGATTCAAGCGGCGCAAACGGAGAAAAAGTCATCCGGCTTTCGTCCCAGGAAAAGTTTCCCCTAACGCTGTTTCCGTCTCCCGTAAGAGAAAAATTCCTCTCTACGCTTGATTTGTCGGGATCATTGGAAAATTTTAAAGATACCGCTATTTTTTCCGGTTTACTGTAATAACCTTCTCCGGGAGCCCAGCTGACTACTTCAAAACGTGAAAATCTCAATATATCGCAATTATTAAAATAAATTATACTAATCAGGAATAATAAGGTATATTTAAATTTCATTTGATTGCCTCCAGATAAAAAATAATGTTTTCCTTAATATAAAAACCAGGACCTGAACTGATTCCGTTTTTTCCTCCGGGAATTGTAAGACGGTAATAATGAGGATTATCACCGCCCGCTGTTAACCCTTCCCATCGCATTAATAAACGATCTCCTGAAATCCAGTTAACATACTGAAGAGCAACCGGCGGAAGTGCTCCCGGGAAAAACGGACTGAGCGTAATTCTTTGCGGTGTATTTTCCATTTCTTCAGAATCAAAAACAAAAGAAAAACATATTATTAAATTTATCTGCCCTGCCGCAGGATCTACAGAAACCGGAATTGTATTGCTTGTAAGATTGTTGATATTAATAATATTTCTGCCTGTTGTTATAGACTGTATTTCCAGTAACGGAATATCAGGAGTAAAATTGATTTTGTAATCATCACCGATTTTATTACCTTCACTGTCTCTCGCGTCGCCTGATACTATCAATGTATATGTTGTTTCAGGTTCCGGATCTCTTGATAAAATAAAGACAACGCTCTCTTGCGAAAGAAATTCCGTTCTGCCGGAAATAGAAGGCTCAAGACGCAAAGATCGAAGAACATTCTCGCTCATCGGTTTATTGAATTCCACAGCGATTCCATGACCTGCGCCTAATCCCGTTTCTATTAAAGCGCCTGTTGGATACCAGAGGCCGTCCGCGTTAATAACCGGAAAAACGCTTTTTACCTGCGGGATAATATGATCCAAATCGGTGATAAAATTACCGGAATATGTTTTTGGCAGCGGCACTCCGTCCGTGCTTTTAGCTGTGTTTTTTATACTCCATTTATATGAAGTCCACGGAGAAAGCGCTTTTTCAGGAACTACTTTTAATATTTTATCATCAGAATGCCACTCAAATATTTTATTACCGATGCCGTCAAGAGTCAGAGCTGTTTCTGTTGATAACCTGTCCATAGAACGTGAAAAATGAAATTCAAAAATAAAATTATTAATTCCGACCGCAGCATTATTGAGAGGACTGTGCCATTCCAAAAGCGGCGGGTTATTTTTATTAACCGCGTAAAATGAAACATAACGCTCAAGGCGAATCTCCCTCCCATCGGCGGAATAAACTGTCCCTGTAAGACTCAGCGTATAACGAATCCCCGCTGTCCAGCCCTGTACAGGCGTAAAATAAAGATTATTTCCTTTCCAGCTTTTATCTCCGCTGACAGATCCTAAATCCGAACTGATCTGAAGAATTCCTTCCGTTTCATTTTTCAGCATTTCTGTGTCAAATTTCAATATCACAGGGCTGTATGGTTCAGGCAGAACAGAATCAGGTTTATCCGGCACTATGTTAATCTTAATCTGACGCAAATCCGCAAATCCGCATGAGGCGATTAAAATGACGCATAACAAAATAAAAATGTTATTCGATAACCGTAACACTGGTTCCCTCCCTTAAATCAGAATCAGGTCTTAAAACAACAATTTCTCCCTTGTTCAGCCCTGAAGTCACTTCGCGGTCCTCTCCGTATGAAAACCCAAGCGATATTTTTCTCTCTGTAAGAGCGCTTCCGTTAATAATGAAAACGCTGCCGTCATTATTTTTCAGATTAAAGATTGCCGACTCCGGAATAAAAAGAGAGGCAACAGGGAGCCCCAGGGTTATTGTAATACGCGCGAACATGCCAGGTTTCAATCTGCTGATATCCGAAAAACCTGTTTTTTGTAGTAATACCCGAACCAGAAAACTCAAGCTCTGGCTGTCAGCCTGAGGATAAACAAGGTCAACAGAACCGCTCCATGTTTCTCCCGTACCGTCTATTAAAACATCCGCGCTCATACCCTTCTCAATTCGCAGCGCGTCTTTTTCGCGCACAGGAAAAATTGCATATAACGAAGTTGTGTCGATTAAACTGATTATTTTATCCTGAGAACGGACGCGCTCTCCTTCTTCAAGATAGCGGGCTCCCACTATACCGGAAGACGGACTGTACACTGTAAGTTCTTCAAACGTAATATTGACTGACGTTAATTCTTTTTCAGCCGCTTCCAGCCTCGCGTAAGCGGCTTGTGATTCCGCTTTCAGGCTGGAAGTCATAAGAGATACAAGCGCGCTCCTTCGTTCATTTTCATCTAACGGAACAGCTATTCCCGCTTTTATAAGATCCTGATCCCGGCACCCGACTCTCCTGATTTCCAAATCTCTTTCCATTAATTGAATCTGTTCCCATTCGCTGTCAAGACTGAAACGGCTTACAAGGATCGCCTCTGTGTGAATGCCTCCGGCTTCAAAAAGAGTCTCCTGATTAAGATGCTTGCGCCTGTCTTCTTCCCATTTGCGTTTTGCGTGAGCAAGTTCTGCACCGGCTTTATCAAGAGCAAGAAGCTGAGCTTCAGCCTGAAACATTCCTTCAAGCAGCCTTGAGTTCGCCAGATCGTTAGCCGCAAAAGCCTGAGAATAATTATTTTCCGCGCGTTCAACGGCAAGATTAATTTGAGGATTGTCAAGCAATATGATTATTTGTCCCTGAGCAACAAAATCCCCTTCGCGGAAATAAAGTTTTCTGATAACAGAATCCTGAGGAGCCGTAATATCAACCTTGCTGATAAATGATAAACTGCCGAAACCGGACGCTTCATCAGGCTGTTCCCGCATAACAGCCGCCGCTCCCCGTACTTTTCTTGTTTCTACAGCGTTATCCGCATTTTTTCCGCAGGCTAAAATAACAAACGGAAGAATTAAAATAAAAACTTTTAATTTCATTCATGCCTCTTTAAAAATACCGCGAACTCTGATAATTTGCCGGGTTCAAGATCGAGAAACCGCTCCAGTTCGCGTTCAGCTTCCAGTAAAGCGGTTGCTACCTGTATTACCGCGATTTCTCTTTGAGTCTGTTCAATTAAAATTTCCATCAGCTTTAATCTGGTAATATATCCAAGACCTAATCTTATTTCTTCGATGCGGCAGCGTTCGCTGCCGAGAGCGGAGGATTCAAGCGCCAGAATTCTTTTCTGTTCCGCTAACGCGCACTTTTCTATCGTATTTGCCGCGGCTCTGCTGATTCGTTCAAGAGTGACAGCGTATTTCTCCTTTTCCAGCGTAAGCGAAAGCATCGCCTGATTTTTTCCGTAACTTGCTGAAGGATCCGGCAAGGGAGTAAATCCGTTTTGGATCATCGCGGTTCTGTCAAACTGCCCGAATGACGAAGGCTCCCACCCTGTCTGCGCGCCAAATCTGTTTTGAAACCATGGATTTGAAAATTCTACACTAATCCCTACAGACCAGGTAAACTGCGTCAGCGGATATTGCTGTCCGCTAAGCCCGATGCTTCCGTTTAGCCGGAATGACGGAATCCATGATCGGGAAATATAATTCAATTCCATCTGTTTCTTTGTGATCGAATAACGCGCTTCAATCAGATCGGGATTCTGCTCTTTCGCAAGAGCTGCGGCAGCGGATGAAGAAGGAAGAACAGAAGATCGGTAAATATCAACTGTTTCAATTAAAACCGGCAGAATATCAAGGCCAAGAAGTTCCGCGAATTGTTTTTCCATTTCATCAAGATCAAGGCGAAGGGAATGAATGTCAAGTTTTGCGTCGGCAAGACTTATATCCGCGCTGATAAGATCGATATTCATCGCAAGGCCAAGCTTCACCTCTTCGTTTAATATCCTTCTTTGTTCCTCCAGAACAGATAATGCCGCTATTTTTATATCAAGTATCGCCCGTGATGAAAGCACATTACGGTACGCTGCGATTGCGGATTCAGCAATGTCTCTTGCTGTTCTGTCCAGTCTTGATAACGAAAGGTCCAGCTCCATTCGTTCAAGATTTCTGGACATCGATGTTCTGCCTCCGTCCCAGATTAATTGATCGATACTTATTCCGTAATTTTTAACGAAAGAATCCGCTCCGATTCTCTGTAGTCTGTCGTTTTCAGATATTGTGACGCTCACCCGCGGCAGATAAGCCATTATTCCCCACTTCCACGCGCCTTCAAGTATAGTCTGCGAAGCCCGTGAATATCTGAGATCTGCTGATGCCGCAACCGCAAGATTAGCTGCTTCCGTGAATGTCAGTGTATTTGAATCAAATAAATTTCCAGTGTCATTAGCGTAAATACTGTAAGATGCGAATAAATAAATAATCAGCATTAAGAATAGCGGTATTTTCATTGCATTACCTCTCTTATTGTTTTTTCAAGATTTATTATTGAGCGTAAAACCGGCGTATCCCAGGGAAGCATCGCTTTTGCCCGGCTTAAATCCTCAAGCGCCGCCTGCGCGTTATTATTTCCCGCTAATATCCATCGAATCCTTGCTCTGTCAAGCAGAACCATTGCGCATTCCGCGGAAAATTCAACCGCTCTGTCCAGCAGAATGACCGCATCATCATATTTTCCCGCTTCACTCGCAAGCTGCGCAGCAAACCGGAGAGCGCGGATATCCTGAGGATTATCAGCTAACAATGTTTCAATCGCCGCCTGGGCTCCCGCAATATCGTTTTTTTCGAATAAAATACGCGCAAGGTAAAAATGTGCTTCCATCAAAGAAGAACGAAATCTTATTGCCCTGCGGCAGGATTCTTCAGCTTTATCCAAATCACCGTAAAAATATTCCGCCTTCGCGCGTAATAAAAGAGCAGGAGGGAAATTATTCTGGCTGCGTAAAATTTCAATTGTCTCGGCAAACCTTCCGTATGTGTAAGAATTACTTGCGCTGGCGTAAACGCGTATCGTTTCTTCATTTGGCTGTTCTGAACAAGATGCGTAAAATAAAACCGCAGAAAAGAAAAGAAAATAATATTTTCGCAATACAGTTTTCATATAACGCCTGTTTTTAAACTAACCATGACAAATATATGAAAGCCGTTCCGCTAGCCGCCCGGAAGCAGCCATCGCTTGTATGAAAAAATAATCGCGGAAAACCTGAACGCTGTTCAACGCCCGAAGCGCGCCAACTGCGTAAACAGTGTATGGATTATCAGGAAGACTGATTAATGGAAATAGTGTATTTAAAAACTCAGGATTACCGGAACTGATCGATTGAGAAATAATAGCTTCAATTTCCGTCATTGTTTTTAAAGATGAACTGTACTCAATTCCCAACCCTGAATAAGCGGCAAGAATATTCCTGCATTCCTGTGCGAACGGCCCTGACGGAGATAAATTAATACAATTTTCGGCGTATCCGGCGGCTATAATGCCGGAAAAAGCTCTCGCTCCCCTGTACCAGTATTCAGGAAATTGCGTATACCGCGCGCGAATTGACATATACGCCGAGGCGGAGCGTCTATCCTGTGGAATTGACGCAGCTTTGTTTTTTTCAAGTGCGCAGGCAAGAATCATCCATCTTGCGAAACCGTCCGGATCATCCAGTTCAATAAACAACGATCTTAAGCCGATAATCGCGTCATCCCATTGTTCATTTAAAAATAAAAGAATCGCGTTAGCTGTTAATGTGACTGACTCTTCTTCTCTAATCTCAAGAAGGCTTAACAAGCACAGTTCCAGATCCTCTTTCTTAATAAGTCCTTTTCCATATGCCCATGCTGCTTCTTTATACGCGGCGGCTACAGCTCCTTCATAATCACCAATATTTTCCCGTATGCTTGATTCTGTCAAAGCCATCCCCTGAAACCACGAACCAGCTCTTTCAAGTTCTGCAAGCTCGTCAAGAGAATGGATCAGCGATGATACATCCGCCGGAAGTATATTTACCGTGGCAGGTCTTTGTGAATAACCGGCTTGCGCCGTGGCGGCGGAATTGATCTGTTCAGAATCACCCGGAAACTGAGAACATCCCGGAAAAATAAAAGCAAAAAGAAATAAAAACCAAAAATTAAATTTAATTTTCATAAGCAGCTCCTAAAAAGATTTGTATATATATGGAGCCAATTTGTCATTTTGCATGACCGAAAATAAATTTATTTTAAAAATGCTTGCCTTTTAAGCCGAAAATTCTTAAATTTAAAATATGGATAAAAATTATGATTTCTTTACAATGAATATGGCTTTATTATACCAAATACATGGGGAAAAAATTCTTGTAATTAAGCAGCGTTCTATTGTAGGAGTCTATGATGATTTAAAAAAAGCTAAAAAAGCCTCAAAATGTATCCGGAACGCGGAAATTTTAAGGATAAAAATATAGATAAAAGCTGCTGTATTAAAACAGCCCTGTTATAGAAAAAGATGATTGATGACATCTACCGCTATTTTTTACCTTTCGCATTTGTTTCCGGTTTTTTCTTATCATTATTTTTTGCCTTAGTTGTTTCTCCGGTTTTTTTAACAGTTTTTTTCGGCTTAGACGTAATAATATCAAGGAGAGTATCGAACCGGAATTCCGATTTATTTTTTGCTTTTGTAAGTACATTGTATATACTTGAAACACAATTGTATTTCTCGTTTACAGATATATCCAGAGATCCGTCAATAATGAAAAAACACAATGAATAGAAAAGCGCGTCTTCAAAGCCTTCCTTGTTAAACCACACAGCGTCATCAAACAGGTTAATCCCTAAAATACGCTTAAAATCATCATCATTGTAGTTATTTTCGATAACCTTTGCGGCAACTGCGGCCGGATCGCCTGAGAGAATCTGCTTCCAGGCAGTCTGGGATGTTTTTCTGCCGGAAAGGCTTCCGCTTCGGCAGAGAACTGCCCTGATTATATCTGTAATCCGCCATGCTTCCTGCTCAGCTGCGCTGCACAAAGTATCTCTTAACTTCCGTCCAATGTCCCAGTGATCAAAAGCCAGCGCCGCGGCATGCCGCCCGTTTGCTTCTTTACCGATTATTAGCGAAAGAAGCGAAAGCGCGCTGTAACTTAAAAGTACCTTATAGAAAACCGGCCCGGACAAAAGCGTAAGACATTTAATATTAAATTTGGAAGCTATTTCTTCCTGACTTGCTATTATGCCTATAGCCGCGGCGCCTTTTATGTCAGCTCCGGGTTCCGATAATGAATTAAGCAGCTCTTCCCTGAACAATTTTATATTAGTAATAAATGTTTTAAATTCATTCTGGATTGTATCATTATCAACAGCGGTAAATTTTATTACTGCGCCTTTTTTATCTTTAATAACCCATTCGTCATAAGTACCTGCGCCGGATATAAATTGAGACGCTGTTTTATTAAATGCGTCAATAGATTCCTTAAACAAGCTGTCATATGTCTCCTGGAAAGACGAGCTGGTTAAAAGACTATCCATTTGGGCAGTTATTTCCGGTTTAAAAAGTTCTGTAAAGCGATAATAAAGTTCGCCCAGAAAAATATCTTTTATAGCAGCTTGAGGATTAAGCACTCCGCTGCCGTTAAGGTCGTGGTTAAGCCTTGCCCAGCGGCCTTTCACGTCATCTTCAACTTCGTATATATCAATGAAAACCTGAGTTTCATATCCTTTAAGACTGACAAAAAACCCATTTTCGCTGATTGCCTTGGAAGACCGGATAAACCACAAATTTGATTTTTGTTCGCGCAATAATGTAAAATATTTGCTGTCTCCGTGGATAGCAAGCGCTTCACTCAGAGTGTCCCTGCAAACACCGCCTTCACTTGGAATTGCAGGATCGCTTATTTTAATCCAGCCCGCAGTTTCATAATAAGAATTGTTGTAAAAAATAAGCGCTCTTTCTTCATATCCGTTTATCCATGCGCGGTTTGAATAAGCAAACACATTCTCATTAACAGAGCCGCCGCCGCAATAAAGGTCGTAAATCCTGAATAAAACGCTGCCGGAAAAGAGCGATCTCCGTTTCATAAGCGGGAAAATTTCCCGTTCATGGCGATCAACCAGATAACCGTCCGGAACTTCATCGCGGTAGGAGCGGCGGTATTCCATTCCGTATTTTTCCTCAAAGCCTTCGATTTGCCCGTGGCCGAACATAGGTAAGCCGGGCATTGTAACAAGCAATGTGCAAATGCCAAAATATTTATCGCCTTTACCAAACTGAGCGACCGCTGTTTCTTCGTCGGGATTATTCATAAAATTAACAAAACGTTTGAGAATCTCAGGATCAAATTCCATCGTATTTTTAATAGTAGCGCGGTACTTATCATTTTCCTCATTTTTAAGCATATTCATAAACGCCGAATTATAAACGCGATGCATTCCTAGGGTACGGACAAAGTAGCCTTCCATCATCCAGAAAGCTTCCGCAAGTAAAAGGGTATTCGGCGCTTCCACCGCGCAGCGGTCAACAACCTCCCGCCAGAATTCATTGGGAATACAGTTATTAAATTCATCGGTAGTAATAGCGTGTTCAGCGCGGCTAGCAATTGCTCCGCCGGTACCCGGCGATGGATACCAAAGCCGCTGTATGTGTCGTTTCGCAAGCGTCATTGCAGCGTCAAAACGGACTATTGAAAACTGCTGGCAAACACCGATAATTGTGCGGATTACCGCTTCGCGCGCTTCGGAGTTGAGAAAATCTATCTGAGCAGTATCATTCCATGGCATGGAAGTGCCGTCATTACCGTGGTATATGTAGCGCGTTTCTCCTGTACGGTTATCAACACGTTTAAAAACAACAGCGGCGTCACTGCGGGAAAAATAATGTTCTTCGATCTGTACGGTTATATCATCGCGTCCTGATAAGTTCCCGCAGTTATAGTTATAAGTTGGAAAAGGAGGGTAAGGCAATTGAAGGAACCGGTCAGGATGTTCTATAATCCAGCGGCTGTCTATGCCTGTGTGATTGGGAACCATATCGGAGCCAAGACGAATTCCCCGCCGCATACAGCGTTCTCTTAAGCTAATAAGAGCGCCCCATCCGCCGAGTTCGCCCGCGATATCGTAATCATACAAACTGTAAGCGGAAGCGGCTGCTTCGGGATTGCCTGTCCATTGTTTAATCATCTTGCTTGCCTGGCTTCTCTCCCATGTGCCTATAAGCCAAAGCCCGGTAAAACCGCGCCACGCAAGTTCATCAAGCTCTTCATCAGGGATTTGATCCAAGCGGGTTATCTCTCTTCCGTATTTTTGTGAAATCTGGAAAAGCCAGACAAGAGTGCTCTTTGCCATTAACACTGTTCTAGGCATCCAGTCCTGATCGGGACTAAACCGTTCATATTCATCAAAACCTGCAAAAGTCATCACTTCGCTTGGGCCAGGTCCAAAGAAACCAGGTTTATTCTCTTCGCTTATAACATCAAGGCTCATAAGAAGGCGGGATACAAATTTTGAAATAATAAGACCCCAGTGTTTTCGCATATATTCAAGCTGCCCCAAAAGCGAATCAGGAAAGGCGAGAGCGGGAGCACGAAGGAAATCCCATAGATTCATGCCGTCAGGACCGAAAACAGGCATTTCTTTAAGATGCGCTTTTAACTCCTCAATCGCATCGGTGTAAACAGTTTTCTTTGACAGATCTTTATCATCAAATAAAATTTTAAACGGTTTAAACGCAGGATTAAGATTTGCCAAAGAAAGGAGCATTGTTTCTTCTATAGAAAGAGCTTTACAGCTCTCACCGTCTTCTACACTTTCTAAATATTGTTCAATATTCTTTTCACCCTTATAAACAGAACGGGGCGGAAACATCCTGGAAAAAGTTTTTAAAAGACCGCCTGTCTTGTCTTCACCTAAATTGGTTTCTAGCCTGTCAAGCGCGGTTTCAAAAACATCCGGCTTAACTTCTTCACGGTAGATCGATACTACAAAGTGGAGTATTTCATCTATTAAACCCATCGCATAAAGCTGTCCGGCTTTTATGTAAAGCTCCGGGTGAGCGGGATCAAGTCTGCGGTTAATTTTTACTGCCAACTCCCTGCATTGTTTTAAATCAGCAAAAACCACATTTCCAATTAATGAAAAAAGACTGTCATCAAGACCGTGTTCCAAACGGACGTCGTTATTGATATGAAATTCCATAAGAACTTTTCTATTTTTCGCCCACTGCGTTGATTTTTTTTCCAGCTTAGCGAGCTTAATTTTAAATTTATGGAATTTCATGTATCTCTCCCTAATTCACACGAGGTTATTTAATTATATAGTATAAAAACAAAAGGCGACAGGGAAATATATTTGTTAGTTATTTAATTGGAAAAGAAGATCGGTGATTGATAAAATATGAATTAAAAACCAGTATCACTGGCAAATAATTAAACTACTACATTGTGAGAATAATTTAATAATATACTGAAAAGAAACCGGTTTTTTTAACGACAAGAACTAGTGTCCTATCATATTCGGTTTGCATGATAACAAATGCGCTAATTCCTTATTGCATAAGGAATTAGCTTAACATTTATTCCATCATATGTATAAGACAGGACACTAGAGACTCGTCATTAATATTACAATTGTGTTATATTAACTGTATAGGAAGTAAAAATGAAAATTAAAAAAATATTACTTATTACGATGATCTTGTTATTAATAATAAGCTGCAGTAAAGGATATAATGAACGCGAATCATCCGCTTATTCAGCTTATAACGGCGGAGCTCTGGCTTCGGCTGTTTTTTCCGCAACAGATGGTTTCAATGATTCAAGCGCGCAAATGATGAGAACCAAAGAAATCTCAGAGTCAATGGATATAAATTTATATAGGCAAGATACTGAAAGTTCTGAATTCTCAGCGATGAATGAAATAGAACGAAAATTGATAAAAAGAGCCAATGTAAGGATGAGAGTCGATAATCTGGAAGCAGCGGATTTATCTGTTGCGCAATTGTTAAAAAGTTATAATGGATATTCCGCATTTACAGAAACAGATGATTATTCCCGTTATTATACATTGCGAATCCCCTCAGGCTTATATGATATATTTCTCTCCGAATTAAATGGAATTGGAAGACTTGTTCACAGTTCAGAAAGCACAGAAGATGTGACAATCCGCTATTATGACCTTGAAGGACAGCTTGAATCGAAAAGAGAATTATTAAAGACATTTCAATCATATCTTGAAAGAGCAAGAACAATGGAGGAGATTCTTGCGGTAGAATACCGCATTGCGGATTTACAAAGAGAAATTGAATTTACGGGGACACAGCTAAGAAACCTTTCAAACAGGATTGATTACGCGACAGTTGATCTTTATTTACAAGGGCCAACGCCTGTAGGAACAAACAGGGATGAAACCTTTGGTGATCAAATAAACAACCTTTTTGGCAAGTTTGGCGGCTTCCTGTCTGCCGCGGCAATATTTTTACTTGGTTTTATCATTTATGGAATTCCTGTTCTTTTGATCATAATTCTGCTGGTTTGGCTTTTATTTGGAAGAATCGGTCTCATGAAAAAACTGTGGAAATTAATTATGATCAAATCCCCAAAAGATCAAAGTTGAATTATCCATGAACGGCGCCTTATTAAATCAATCTATCCGAGCATATGCTGAAGCCTCATTCTCTCGTTCAGGCGGTCCGGGCGGACAGAATGTTAACAAGGTAAACTCAAAGGTGACATTAAAATTAAGATTAAACGAAATAGCCGGTCTTTCAGAAACAGAGCTGGAACGGGTTAAACTTCTCCTTGAAAACCGTATAACGAGCGGCGGTGAAATTATAATTAGCTCCGACGAAGAACGCTCTCAGAGAATTAACTTGGAAAGAGCGTATTTTCGTATGGAAACATTAATTACCGCAGCCGCAAGAATCCCGAAACACAGAAGATCGACAAAACCAAACAAGGCAGCGAAAGAAAGACGGTTGAATAAGAAAAAACGGCAAGGACAGAAAAAAGCTGAAAGATCGACTGCTTTTGATTTTAATTAACTTGTTTCACGTGAAACTTTAATTATGAGAGGCTTTTTTAAAATTCATGCCATTAAATATATAAAGTGCAGAACTATCATACAGATAAAAGTCAGGCAGAAACCTATTCCAATAATCAAATGGTAAATGTTCTTAAATTTAGAAAAACTATAAAAACAAACAAATGATAAATATATAAACATAATCGCAAAATAATCAAAATTGATAAGCGCTATCTCCATACCTCTTAGAACAGAGATTACGATACTCGTAATGAATAATATAATACATGCGGCGACAACAACAATAACGCCTGCCGTCTGAACTTTATTTATTATACTGACTTCGCGCTCGTCTCTTTCTTTTACCATTCTTTTAACCTAAAACTTTTCCTAACTTAAGTATAATACAGTTGCGAGCGTTTTTTCTAATTTTTATTATTTTTTCTTAAGACAAATAGCAAAAAAAAGAGTTTGAAAATAATAATATTTTCAAACTCTAAAAATAAGATGAAATTGATTTATTTTTCTAAGCTAAAAACCAGCCGGACATCGCCGCCATTTTCGGCTTTTGAAAGAAGCTCCAGGCTGCCGTTTACGACCTGCCATTTATAGGAATTATGAATATAGGTGAAATAATCATGCTCACGAAGATTTACAGGTTCAAAGAGAGCCGCCATCAATGTTGACGCAATCAGGCCAACATTAATTGACCCATCATCGCTGGTTGTATACGGCGCTGTAAAACGATTCGGCGCACCAAGTCCGTTAGCTAAATCTCCCAATGTTAACGTGAATAATTCAATGTTCACATGCGGTTGATTACCCCTTCTGAACTGTGTGTCTGTTCCGTTAATAAAAACTCCGGTTAGGTACCAATCAACATTAAAAATACTTATGGATTTTTCAATACTCGTATTTCCTCCTTCGCTGCTTACAACATCACTTGTACTAGCATCTGAGCTAACACTCACCTGGCTGCTTTCTATAACAACGCTTACGACGTTATCCGCACTGCTGGTTACATCGCTGCCGCTTTTGCTGGCACAGCTTAATAAAATAGCCGCAATAAATAACATTAATAAAACCTTTTTCATTTTTTCCTCCTACTCAAATTGTAATTGTTCTTGTTTATTATTTCCTGTATTTTCTTCTGATTGCACGGTGTTATTTGAATTTTTTTCTGATGTATCAACAATCACTTCCTTGGCAGCATCATCCTCTTTTACAATTCTGTCAAGACCTATAACAAAATCAGGTTTATCAATACTTAATATTTTTACACCCTGAGCGGCGCGTCCCATTACCCGGATGTCGCTGACTTTAAGTTTGATAGACTTACCCTGGCTTGTAATGCACATTATATCTTCATTATCCAGCACGTTTACACAGCCGACTATTTCGCCGGTTTTTTCTGTAACTGTGTAAATCTTCTGACCGCCGGTGCCGCGCCCATGCGATGTGAACTCGTTAAAGTCCACACGCTTGCCAAAACCGTATTCGGAAATGATCAGCATTTTTTCGCGTGAAGCATTTGAATCAGGATTTTCTGACGAGACATTCTCTGTCATATCCACTCTGAGTAAGCCGGTTAATTCATCATTTTTGGTCAGCTTCATTCCGGAGATACCGCGGGAGGAGCGCCCCATTGCGCGGACATTATCTTCATTGGTACGAAGCGCCTGTCCTCTTCTGGAGATTAATACAACTTCATCATTGCCCTTTGTTAATAAGGCGCTGACAAGTTTATCGCCGTCATCAAGATTTATCGCTACTATGCCTCTTGTCTTTGCATTAATAAATTCGCTTGTTTTAACTTTTTTTACAACAGCGCGCGCGGTTCCCATAAACAGGTATTCAGTATCGCTGAAGTCTTTAAGCGAGACGATTGCCGTAATGTCTTCGTTGGGAGAAACAGTCAATAAGCTCTTAATGTGCGATCCCTTGCTGGTACGGCTGCCTTCCGGTAATTCGTGAACCTTCATCCAGTATGCTTTTCCGGCGCTTGTGATGAACATAATATACTCATGTGTGGATGCCACAAAAATCTGTTCGACAAAATCATCTTCCGCGAGTTTAGCGCTCTGCATACCCTTACCGCCGCGTCCCTGATTTTTATACGCTGAAACCGGAACTCTCTTAACATAACCAAGATTAGAGATGGTTATCATCATTTCTTCTTTCTTGATTAAATCTTCAATGTTGATATTTTCAACTTCGCCGGCGACAATTTCAGTGCGCCGTTTATCGCCGAATTTAGCGGCAATTTCCCGCGTCTCGTCTTTGATTACGCCGCGAAGTTTTTTATCATCGGCAAGAAGCTCTTTATAATAAGCAATTCGGGTTTTTAATTCAGCGAGTTCCTGCTCGATTTTTTCTACTTCCAGACTGGTTAAACGGCCCAACCGCATTTCGACGATTGCTTCAGACTGCGCCTCGGAGAGCAAAAACCGCTCCTGCAGCTTAAGGCGCGCTGTAGCGACATCGCGGCTTGCTTTTATGATTGCGATAACTTCGTCAATATTCGCAAGCGCTACAAGCAGCCCTTCCAGGATATGAGCGCGTTCTTCGGCTTTTCGCAGTTCAAAGCGGGTGCGTCTTGTTACTACATCGACACGGTGTTCAACAAAGTGATAGATTAATTCTCTCAATGTGAGTAACTGCGGCTTACCTCCGACAAGCGCCAGATTAATAATTCCAAAGGTTGTTTGCAGCTGTGTGTTTGAAAAAAGTTGATTTAAAATGACTTTTACAATCGCGCCTTTTTTTAATTCGATAACGATACGAATACCTTCACGGTCCGATTCATCATTCGCGTTAGCGATACCGTCAATTACCTTGTCGCGCATCAACTGGCCGATTTTTTCCAGAAGAAGAGCTTTATTTACATTATACGGGATTTCTGTAAATACGATTTTTTCCTTGCCTTGTTTGGTTGTTTCAATATTGAATTTGCCGCGTACAAGCAGTTTTCCCCGCCCTGTTTTATACGCCTCTTTAATGCCTCTGCGACCAAAAATAACGCCGCCTGTGGGGAAATCGGGGCCTTGGACATAACGCATTAAGTCTTCATTATTAGAGCCAGGGTTATCAATTAAAGCGCAGATTGCGTCGCAAATTTCCGTAAGGTTGTGAGGAGCCATGTTAGTAGCCATACCGACGGCAATTCCGCTTGAGCCGTTAATTAACAGATTGGGAATGGCTGAGGGAAGAACAGCAGGTTCAATTTCGGATTCGTCAAAATTCGGCACAAAATCGACTGTCTCTTTGTGCAAATCCTGAAGCATTTCATCGCCGATTTTAGAGATTTTCGCTTCGGTATAGCGCATGGCCGCGGGAGGATCATCGTCTATTGAGCCAAAATTTCCCTGTCCATGCACAATCGGGTAGCGGAGAGAAAAGTCCTGAGCCATGCGTACAAGAGCGTCATACAGTGACAAATCCCCGTGAGGATGATACTTACCCATTGTATCGCCGACAATACGGGCGCTCTTCTTTGTTGCCGCTCCGGGACGCAAGCCAAGCTCATCCATTGAATAAAGCAGTCTGCGATGTACTGGTTTAAGGCCGTCCCGTACATCGGGCAAAGCGCGGCTTACAATAACAGACATTGCGTAATTTAGATAATCTGTTTTAACTTCGTCTTCTATCGCTATTGGGATTACTTTGCCTATAGGTAATTCGTCCGATCCCTCGGTTCGAGTCGTATCAGTTTTTGCCACTCTATATATCCTTAAGTTCAGTAATTATTTCTTAATTTATTACATATTAGTGTAGCATTTTTTATGATTATAGTCAAAAGGCGCAGTGTTCATTTTATTCTCTGTCTTTATTATTTTCAACGACAGTCTGTCCGAGTTTTTTAAGCGCTTCTTTAAATTCATCGTCTTTTATCGCGTCCAGTCCAATTATAGGGTCGTTTTTAAACTGCGGTTCATAATTATAAAAAGGCTGATTATCTTCTAACTGTGATTTAACAATTTCCGCTGTTTTTTCGGCCTGTTGATTTCCGCTGCTTAAAAGAAGTGAAATGCCGCAAATATTCAATTCCGGAAACCTTATACGATAATCATTAAGAAGCTTACTCTGCTTTGTCTGTATAATCTGTTTCCAGCCAGGATGATCCATTTCAACTAACAGAATGCCTCTTTCCATGTCTTTTATCCGGGAGTGATCGGAAGCGGCTGAAATTCCGTTTTTGGCGGTTATGTCTTTCCATGAATCAAATAGTTTTGAATAACCCTGCGCTTTTGTTACAAACCGTTCGTCAAAGATAGTTGAGAGCACGTCGCCCGCTGTTTTCATTAAACCATCATAACATGAAATAAATAAAAAAACGCCGGCACAAACCGGCGGTAATTTTAATAATTATTTTCCCGCTTAATTGGCAGGCTCAATATTATACACTTATAATAATTTTAACTAAAAAATTATTTTTAAAACATATTATAATTACCCCTTAACAATAAATAATTGACCGTTTTTTACAGTATAAACAAGGGTGTCATCTTTTTGATATCGCTGGTAAGGTTCTTCAGGCAGGAATGTATAGAAAGCCTGATCATAAGCAGGCAAAACAGAGATAAATCTGCGTCTTTTTTCGCCGTCCATTTCCAAAAGGACATCATCAAGAAGCAATATGGGATTTTGACGGGTCTCCGCTGAAAAACGGCGTGATTGCGCCGCTCTAAGAAGAAGCGCTAAAAGACGGCGCTGTCCTGTAGAGGCGTTTACAGTAAAATCTGAGCCGTTATGATTAAATATATAGCGATCGCGGTGAGGACCGGATAAAGAAAGCCCGGATGCCATTTCTTGAGCTCTCCTTTTCTGTAAAAAGGAAATTATGTCATCGTTTTTCCATGAATTTAAATAATTCACTGTAATTCCGGAAATACCGGATACTTCATTATAAAGGGCGCTGAAAATTTCTGAAAAATCCTGAGCTGCCTTTTCTCTTTTTTCCATCATTTTTTGACCGTACAATGCAAATTGAGGATCAAGCGCGTCTAAAACATTTTCCGGGTTTTCACATTTATGCTGATAAAAATCGCGAAGAATATTATTGCGAGTTTTTAAAACTTTTTTATAGCGTCGGAGATCGTCTAAATAGACGGGATCATATAAACTAAGGGTTTGATCAAAAAACCAGCGGCGGCGTTCCGGGCTTCCGCTGACAAATTCCATATCTTCATGGCAAAAAACAATACAAGGAGCTATAGAAAGAAGCTCCTTTCGATCCTCGGTTCTTTTATTATTTATAAAAATATTTTTTTTTCCGTTTTCAAATTTTACAAATATTTCATCGTTAATTGATTGAGACAATTTTACTTTAGCAGAAAATTTTTTTTCTTTTATTTTTTTATTTAACGTTTCATCAGGTTCGTTACGTGAAATTTCACTGTCGTGAACTGAACGGAAAGAAGAAGCGTATGCACAAAAATAAAGAGCTTCAATAAAATTAGTTTTTCCCTGGCCGTTTTCACCTACAAGAAAAATATCTTTAGCTTCTGTAAAAATTTCTTCATCGCAAAGATTTCTGAAAGCTGTCGTTCTTAGAGAAGATAAAAACATTATCTGAATAATGATATTATTTTTCTATTCATGACTGCATTGGCATTATAATATGGAAAAAATCTTTTTCCGGAACAGGTTCTATTGTAATCGCCTTTGTAGAGCTGCTGAATCGAATTTTTACTTCATCTTCTGTCATCACCTTAAACGGTTCTTCCAAGTAGCGGTAGTTAAGCGCAATATTTATATCTTCGCCTTCGTATTTACAGGGTATTTCATCTTCTACTGTTCCAATTTCACTTTCTTCGGATGATACAGTCATTTTTCCTGAAGATATACCCAGATATATTCTATGAGATTTTTTTTCCACCATTAGCGAAACGCGTTTGAGAGCGTCAATCATTTCCGCTCTTACTACAGAAAGAGAAAAATCCTGTTTTTCAGGTATTACTTTTTTATAATTTGGAAACATTCCTTCAATAAGAACAGAAGAAAATTGATACGACGCGAAATTGATAAAAATCATTTTATCGCTTATTGATATTCCTATTAATCCTTCATCCCCTGATCTCTTTGTAATTATTGAAAGAATTTTAGGAGGAATAATTACTCCCTGAAAGTCATTTATTTTTTTATCCGCGTTTTTTCCAACAAAAGCCAGACGCCTTCCGTCTGTAGCGACCATATTTATTTTATCTTCATTTTTTTCTAGATATACTCCGTTCATAAAATAACGGGTTTCATCATCAGAAACCGCGAATACGCTCTGCTGTATCATTTCTCTGAAATCTTTTATAGGCATTTCAAAAAATTGCTCTGAGGAAACAGGAAGCTCAGGAAATTTATCAGAAGCCATGCTTTTAAGTTTATACTCAGGTTTTTTTTGAGTTGTAGGCTTTATTACAGCGACATTATCCTTTTGAGAAAATTCAATTTCTGAATGCGGAAATGTGCTGATAATTCCAAAAAATTTATCGCCGTAAACAGTTGTAGACCCTTCTTCCAAAACAGTTACAGGCACTTTAGTCTGAAAATTAACCTTCATATCCTTTGCTTTTATAATTAAGCAGTCATTAGCGGTTTCCAGATAAATATTTGATAATATCAATATGGCGTTCTTTGAGGAAATAATTTCCTGGGCTATTGAAATTTCCTTTAGAAGAATATCTTTGCTGCATGTGAATTTCATAATTTCTTCCTCCTCTTTATATATACATATATAAATTTAATAACAATAATAATAAAAGGTCTAATATGTGTATAACCGTAATAACTCTATACCATATTTATAATTACATTACTGATAAATTATTAATAACTATCAGTATTTTTCCACAGTTTACACAAGCTGTAACTTTTACACATAATAATAACATCATTTTCAATATTTTGCACTGAATTCTTTAATTGAACGCCTTAAGTTATCAATTGTTGGTTCCAAGGTGGGATCTGTAAGAAGTTTGCCCTTTATTTTGTTAATTGAATGCATAACTGTGGTATGGTCCTTTCCTCCAAAGTCCTGGCCTATCTCTGTTGTTGAATAATCAGTAATTTCCCTGACTATATACATAGCCAATTGACGGGCAAAAACGATATTTTGGGATTTTTTTTTGCCTTTCAGGTCATTCGGCGTAAGTCCGAAATATTCCGCTGTTACCCGGATTATATTGTCAATTGTCAAATTGGCCATTCTGGGAGTGCTGAAGATGTTTTTAAGATGGCTCTGAGCTATTTCCATTGTAATGGGCTTTCTCATAAGTTCTGTGTAGGCAATTAGGTTAGTTAAAGCGGAAATTAAATCGCGTACATTTGAAGATATATTTTTACCCATTAAATCAATAACTTCGTCGGCTATTGTTACTCCCCTTACCTGAGCGGTTGCTTTTAATATGGCGCATCGTTCTTCATAACGAGGCGGCTGAAGATCGGCTTTAATGCCGAGTTCAAACCGTGATATAAGGCGCTCGTCAAATTTTTTAAGTTCAGAAATTGGACGGTCACATGTAAAAACAAGCTGTTTTTTAGCGTCAAGCAGGGCATTGAAAGTATGAAACAGTTCTTCCTGAACCCCGGGTTTTGCGGTAAAAAACTGAATATCATCAATTAAAAGTACATCAGTATATCTGTACTTATTTTTAAATACATTCATTTTATCCTGATCCAGCCCGTCTAGATACTCGTTTAAGAAATTTTCTGATGTTATACATATAACACGGCTGTCTGAAAAATCATAAATATAATTGCCGATTGCCTGCATTAAATGAGTTTTTCCCAGACCTACGCCTCCGTATATCAAAAATGGGTTATATGCTTTACCAGGATTCTTGCTTATTGCGTGAGCCGCGTTTACAGCGAAATTATTATTCTCTCCTTTTATATATCTTTCAAAAGTAAAATCGTCTCTTAATTGGACGTGTTTTCCCCTTTTTTCTTTGGGTTTCTGTGTTTTTTCAGCGGAAATTTCTTCTTTTTCCGCAGGTTTTGTCTGTGATTGTTTTTTTTCTGCTTTTTTTCCTATTATTTCCAATTCAAATGAAATATCATTTCCCGAGACTTCTGTTAATTTTGAGTTAATTATGCCTTTATAGTAGGACTTTACTTTGTCACGGTGAAAAGCGGAAGGAACACCTATAACAACGCTGTTTTCGCCTGCGCGCATGTATTTCATATCTGAGAACCATCCGCTGAATTCCTCCTCCCTTAAGTCATTCCGCAGCTGTATAAGAGTCTCATTCCAGATCCTCTCATAGTCCAAATCAGCCATTTTAAGCCCTTACTTTTTATAATATCAACAAGTTATCCACAAATAAATTATGGATATTTTACCAATTTAGTATGATTTTTAATACATTTACTTAATATCTGATATGTTAGAATTTTGCTAATTCCTTATCCTGTAAGGAATTAGCATCTACTCTATATCCATAATCAGAATGCCATTAGCTCTCCTTTTTCAATGGCACCTAACCTTCAGTTTTCCTTTAAGTTATCCACAATTTATACACTTAATAAATAATGTCTTGACAGACAGGAAGTAAATATATCTTATGATTAATTTATGATCAAGTATTTAGCAATAAATTTTTTTTATTTTTTTGTATAAAATAAAAGTCTGTTACTGCCCCGGGCAGCTTTAATAAATCCAAAAAATCAAGTACACTACTCGCATGAGCAAAGAAAACGGCTACTCAGCGCAAAATATCACTGTTTTAAAGGGCCTTGAAGCTGTCCGTATGCGTCCCGGTATGTATATTGGGACTACAGGCATAGACGGCCTCCATCACCTTGTTTTTGAGGTTGTTGATAATTCAATTGATGAAGCCATGCAGGGCTTTTGTACTAATATTCTCGTTGTTCTTGAAGGCAACGATGTCGTACGGGTTGAAGACAACGGCCGCGGCATACCTATAGATATCCACCCTACAGAAAAGGTCAGCGCACTTGAGCTGGTAATGACTAAGCTGCACGCCGGCGGAAAGTTCGATAAAAAGTCCTATAAAGTCTCAGGAGGGCTTCACGGCGTTGGTGTATCGGTTGTAAACGCCCTTTCTGAGTGGTGCGAGGCTTTTGTTCACATTGACGGTAAAATCCATCACCAGAGATATAAAATCGGAATCGCAGAAAGCTCCGCTAAGGAGATTGGACCTTCCAGTCTGCCTTATTCATACTCGCCTAACAAACAAGGCACTGTAATTCGCTGGAAACCCGATTCTTCGGTTTTTGAGACTACTACCCACAATTTTGACGCTCTTTCCAACCGCCTGCGTGAGCTTGCGTTTTTAAATAAAGGCCTTAAAATCACGATACGCGATGAGCGTCTGACTACGCCTAAAGCCCACGATTTTATGTTTGAAGGCGGTGTAAAGAGCTTTGTTGAGTATTTGAACGAAAATAAGACCGTTTTATATAAAGAGCCGGTTTATCTTGAAGGATCCCGCGACGACGGCGCAGGCGGCCAGATAGAGGTTGAAATCGCTGTTCAATACAACGACGGTTTTAATGAAATTATGTTCTCCTTTGTAAACGATATAAATACTCGCGAAGGCGGAACTCATCTTGTCGGTTTTAAATCCGCGCTTACCCGTACTTTGAACGAATTTTTAAAAAAATCCAAACACGCCAAAAAACTAGATGAAACCCTTTCAGGGGATGATGTTCGCGAAGGACTGACGGCTGTATTATCAGTTAAGGTGCCAAACCCGCAGTTTGAAGGTCAGACAAAGGGAAAGCTTGGCAATTCCGAAGTAAAAGGCATAATCGAGTCTTATGTAAATGAGCAGCTTGAAATTTACTTTGATCAGCACCCTGATGTTATCAACAATATACTTGAAAAATCAGTGTTAGCCGCAAAGGCGCGCATCGCCGCCCGTCAGGCGAGGGACGCGACACGCAGGAAAAACGCGATGGACAGCGCGGGCCTTCCCGGCAAACTCGCGGACTGTTCGGAAAAAGATCCCGCTAAGTGCGAACTTTTTATTGTGGAGGGCGACTCAGCGGGCGGTTCCGCTAAAGGCGGACGGGATCGCCGCACTCAGGCTATTCTGCCGCTCTGGGGTAAGATGCTCAATGTAGAAAAGCAGCGGATTGAGAAGGTTATCACCAACGATAAGCTTCAGCCGATTATAGCAAGCATAGGAGCGGGCTGCGGCAATGAATTTGATGTTTCTAAAATCCGTTATCATAAAATCATTATTATGGCAGACGCCGATGTTGACGGATCTCACATCCGCACATTGCTTTTAACCTTCTTTTACCGGTATATGACTCCTCTTATCGAGAAAGGCCATGTGTATCTCGCAATGCCGCCTCTTTACAAAGTCAGCTATGACAAGAAATCTTTTTACGCCTACGATGACGCTGAAAAAGACCGTATTCTCGGCGAATCCGGAAAAAATGAGGAAAAAATATCCGTTCAGCGCTATAAGGGGTTAGGTGAAATGAATCCCGATCAGTTATGCGACACTACAATGGATCCCGGCAAACGCAACATCATTCAGGTGCACCTTGACGACACAGTCGAAGCGGAGAGAATTTTTACAACTCTGATGGGTGAAGTTGTGCAGCCGCGCCGTGAGTTTATAGAGGAAAACGCTCTTCTTGTAAGTAATTTGGATGTTTAATAAAAAGGATTGTTATTATGTCTAAAAGCGCTGTTAACGCTAAAGCAAAAGCGTTAAAAAAAGAGAATGCAGAAAAAAAAGCAAATCGGAAAAAAATTATCATAACGTGCGTTTGTATATTAATTGTAATCATCGCTGTTTTATTTGTATTGTATTTTAAAAACCAGAATGATACGGAAGTGTACAGTTACGGCGGACAGACTGTCCGACTGTCCGCAGACGGGACTTTTACCGCAAATCTGGCGCATAACGTTAATAAAAGCGGAACATATACCAGGAAGACAGAAAACGGAAGGACGCTGGTTTTCTTTAATATTGGCGGCAATGAGGAAACCGGTATCATAATTAATAACGCGCTAAATCTGCCGGAAGAATGGAATGACGGGCACGGACACGGCATGGTTTTTCCTAAAATAAATTAATTTTTACGTTATGCGATAATTTTATATTATTTAAAACAAAAAGGGCGGCATATGCCAATTAAAAACATTTATGACATAAAGCCGGTTGAGGATAATTGTCATGGCGGCGAAGGTAAAATAAAAATTGTAAATTTATTTGATAATGACCTGGCTGCTCCTTTGCGTTTTATTCATTACACGATCTTGCCGCCCGGAACATCAATTGGGCTTCATAAACACGAAAACGATCAGGAATTATACGTGATACTGGAAGGCCGCGGCGTCACAGAATTGGACGGAGAAAGAACAGCAGTTAAAAAAGGCGACGTTCTTTTAAACAGTCCTTTTGGCTCTCACGCGCTTTATAATACATCTGAAAACGAAGAATTGAAAATACTGGTTATGGAAACCGGAAATTAAATTATTGCAGGTAACGCTTAAATATTTAAAAAAGGAATACGCAGGATTGAAATTGATTTTAAAATAATATTGACTAAAAATATATTTTTTGTAATAATATTCTCATATGGGATATGAATCTCATCTTAAAACCTGACTGAAATGATCAACGTGGTTTTTCAAAAAGGGAGAGGGCGGACTGCCCCTTTTTTTATTTGAATTTGTTATGTTTAGTGATATGAATTTGTTTTAAGATATTAATGTAGAATAAAATTAATTGAAGGAGTAAATATGGCTATTCCTACTTTTCAAATGGTTATGTTACCTATAATGAAATATTGCGCTGAAAATCCACATGAGCACAGGATGGATGAACTAGTTGAAGAAATTATCAAACAGTTTAAATTAACTGATGGTGAAAGAAAACAATTGTTACCAAGCGGTAAACAAGAGATAATTGATAATCGTGTTGGCTGGGCTCGTTCTCATTTAAAGATAGCAGGGTTATTAGAAGATCCAAAACGAGGTTATGTAAAAATAACTCAACTTGGAATTGATATTATGAAAAAACCTCCCAACGATATTAATATGAAATATTTAAATCAATTTGATAATTATAAGGAATATTATAATAGTAAAAGAAATAATGCTGATATAAAAGACAATGAGATAGAAAAAGACATTGAAGAAATTCCGCCGTTGGAAATGATTGAAACAGGAATTGAAACATTAAATAATGAACTTGCTGAAAGGCTTTTAGAAAAAATATTTAATAATAGTCCTGCTTTTTTTGAAAAAATTGTTTTAGATTTACTACAGAGTATGGGTTATGGCCAAGGCAGTGTAACCGGCAAAAGTGGAGATGGAGGTATTGATGGTTTTATAAATCAAGATGCCTTAGGGCTTGAAAAGATATATTTTCAAGCAAAAAGATTTACAGGTGATACCCGTGTAACCGCATCAATGCTCAGAGACTTTGTTGGTTCACTAACAATGAAAAATGTAAAAAAAGGTGTATTTATTACATCAACAGATTTTCCAAAAGAAGCTGAACAACAATTGCAATCACAAAATATTGTATTAATAAATCAACAAAAGTTATTAATGTTAATGATTCGTTATAATATTGGTGTTTCATTAGAAAAAGCTTATGAAATTAAAAAATTGGATAGTGATTATTTTCCAGAAGATTAAAGATAAATATTATTACAAATTGTAAAAATTACTTTTTATTATCATAACTATAACCTGCTAAACCCGTTAAACCACGCTCTTTCCTCAAATTTTTTATAAACAGGTCGTTTGCCGTCTGTTTCCGCAATGCCAACCGGTAAAAAACAGACAACTGAGTAATCCGCGGGAACATTCAGCATCTTTGAAATTTCCCTCTGTGTTTCTGCGCTTGCTGTAACCTGTCCTTCTATCCAGCAGCTTGCGTATCCAAGAGCTGTAATTGCGAGTAACATGTTTTCTATCGCGGCGGAATAGTCCTGAATATAAAAATAGACATCATTGTAACCTGGCACTCGCTGTGTTAAAACGCATATCCCCGCGGGCGGGTTTCCTTTTATTTTTACATGCTGCTTTATAGAATTTATTAAGGCAGGATCGTCTACTGCGATAAGAGATGTTGTCTGTTTATTGCAGCCGCTCGGCGCGGCAATGCCAGCTTCCAGAATTTTTTTCAAGTCTTCGCGCGGGACATATGTGTTTTTATATAAACCGCGGAAACTGTAGCGGTTTTGAATTGCTTCGAATATATTCATCATTTTCTCCTTTATTTTAATTGTCTGGATTCCATATAGCGTACAAATGAATAAAGTAGTTATCTGTTATTATTAATTCATCTCCGGGGTTGTACGATGCGCCTGTATTTTCCCAATGAGTATTCCAATTGGAAAAGGAGTATCCGGTTTTTTCATATGTATTTGTCAGAACAACGGCTTTTTGGCCAGGAATATAATTGTTATTATCAACAGGCCGCACTCCGCCTGTAATACCATTACCATCGTATATGACTCTGCAATATTTTGTTACTTCTGTTTCACACCCTGTAATAATTATTCCTAATAAAAATATGACAATTAATACAAATAATTTTCGCATAATAAACTCCCTTATCAAGATTATTATTAATTTATATCTGATAAACGGCATTTGTCAAGTGAAACTATTGTTTTAGTTGAAGATAAAGCGCTGCCCTTTAGAATTATTGCGCAGCTGTTAACATGGATAAATTTTTAATATATAATAAGATGCAGATAACATCATGGAAACTAAAACAAAAAATGTTAAAGAGTTATTTTCTCTTATTCAGAAAGCCGGATATCTTGTTGCATTTACTGGCGCCGGAGTGAGCACGCTTTCGGGGATACGCGACTTTCGCGGTAAAGACGGCCTTAACAATGATATGAACGCTGAAAAAATTTTTGATATCAATTATTTTGAAACTGATCCGTCTTTTTATTACAGCATGACGCGATCGTTCATTTATAATCTTGATGAAAAAGAAGCGTCAATTGTTCATGCTGTGCTTGCGCGGCTTGAACAGCGCGGAATTTTAAAAGCGCTGATAACACAGAATATCGATCTTCTTCACCAGAAAGCCGGCAGCAAAAACGTGATAGAAATTCACGGATCGCCTGAAACGCATTACTGTCTGCGCTGCGCCGGAATAAGGGTCAGTTATATGGACGCGGCGGAAGTTGTCCGCAGGGGAGAGATGCCGAAGTGTCCTGAATGCGGGAGAGTTCTGAAGCCAGCGATCACTTTTTACGGCGAAAGTCTTCCCGCGCAAGCGCTCAGGCGCGCTGTGATTGAGTCGCAGCAGGCGGATTTAATGCTGGTGCTTGGAACAAGCCTGACTGTTTACCCTGCCGCTTCCATGCCTGAGTATACTCTGCGTAACGGCGGTAAAATCGTTATTATTAACAATATGCCGACACCATTGGATGACAGAGCATATCTTCATTTTGATGATCTCGGTTCTGTTTTTGAGGAGTTAAATTCCTGTTTGCTTAATGAATAATTAATTTTTAACCGGAAGAAGTCAGAATGTCCAACGCTCTCTGTACCCGCCGCAGTGAACATTCTTCTCCAAGAATGCGAAGCGATCCAAAAAGCGGCGGGCTTACACGGCTTCCCGTGATTGCGACGCGAAGCGGCATCATCAGGTCTCCGAGTTTTATCTCTCTCTTTTCCGCTTCGGCTTTTATATAGTTTTCCGCCTGTTCATCATCGCCTGCCTGCGCCATTTCCTTTACAATTTTTTTTCCAATCTGTAAAAGTTCAATTGTTTTTGCAAGGTCAGCCTTTTTTGGAATAAACTCTTCTTTTGCCGGAATCTTGGGTTCTTTAAATAAGTACGCAATTTTCTCCGGCGCTTCGTTCAAAAAGACAAGCCTTTCTTTTACTAACGGCATTGAAGCGAGGAATATTTTTTTTTGATGCTCTTCCTGAACCTGTGCTTCACTTAATAATCCGGCTTTAATCGCGTACGGCAGACAAAGCTGCGCAAGTTTATCATCGCTCTTCATTCTGATGTACTGGCCGTTATACCATTCAAGTTTTTTATAATCAAATACCGCAGGCGCCTTGTTCAGTTTTTTTAAACTAAAGAGCCGCGCAAGTTCATCAAGCGTGTAAATTTCCGGATGCTTTGAGTCAGAGCTCTCTTCATATGAAGCGCCCAATAACGCAATGTAATTAAGCAGCGCTTCGGGAAGATATCCCTGTTTGGCGAATTCATCAATGCTTGTCGCTCCGTGGCGTTTGGAAAGTTTTTTCCCGTCCTGACCCATCACCATCGGAAGGTGGCAGAACTCAGGCGGCGTCCAGCCGAAAGCGCGGTACATGATAACATGCAGCGGAGTAGAGGCAAGCCATTCCTGAGCGCGAAGAACATGGGACACTTCCATTAAATGATCGTCAACTACATTAGCAAGATGATATGTTGGAAAACCGTCAGATTTTAGCAGTACAGGATCGGGATTGATATCATCATTAAACCATTCAATATCGCCTAACAGCTGATCCTGAAAAACAGTTTTTTCTCCAAGCGGGATTTTCAATCTGACAGTGAAGCTTTCGCTTGTTTTTTCTGCGCCGCTTTTTATTACAGCGGCTTTTTTCGCAGCCTCATCTGGATCGATGTTTCTGCAAAGGCGATCATAACCGGTTTCCGAGGAGTGCGCGGCCTCACGTTTTTTTCGCACTTCTTCAATCCTTTCTGATGAACAGAAACAATAATACGCCTGCCCATTATCAAGCAGTTCCTGCGCGTATTTTTTATAAAGATCAGTGCGCTCTGATTGAATGTACGGGCTGTAAGGACCGCCTGTATCAGGGCCTTCATCCCATTTAAACCCAAGCCAGTTAAATGTGTCGTAAAGGTTTTTTACATAACTTTCATCAAAGCGGGTCCTGTCAGTATCTTCCAGCCGCAGTATAAACTTTCCGCCCAAAGAACGCGCGAAAAGGTAATTGAAAAGGGCAGTGCGTATTCCGCCGATATGCTGAAGGCCAGTCGGAGAAGGCGCGTAGCGTACTCGTATTTTCATGAGAAGTATAGTACCATATAACATAATTGGTGTCATGGAGGGTATTATGGCAAAAGATAAAAGCAAAAAAGACAAACTTTCGGATAAATTGTTTTATAAACTGAAAAACTGCTGGGAAGGAATTGATAAAAAGACCGAAAAGGAAGTTGATGATCTCGCCAAATCGTACAAGCAATTTTTGGATGATGGAAAGACAGAACGTGAATGCGCTGACGCTACCTGTGAACAGCTTGAGAAAAACGGCTTTGTAAATGTTGATGCTCTTAAAGAAAAGAAACTTGTCGCGGGCATGAAAGTATACCAGAATATCAAAGGCAAATCCGTCCTTGCCGCTGTTATCGGGAAAAAATCCGCTTCTGAAGGTTTTAACATTCTGGGCGCGCATATAGACTCGCCGCGCCTCGATCTGAAACAGAACCCTCTTTATGAAGATAACGATCTTGCGTTATTCGACACTCATTATTACGGCGGCATTAAGAAATATCAATGGACAACAATTCCGCTTTCCATGCACGGAGTTTTTGTAAAAGAAGACGGCAAGAAAATTAAAATTAAAATCGGAGAAGATCCGGGCGATCCCGTTTTTACGGTTACTGATTTATTAATTCATCTTGCGAAAGAACAGATGGAAAAAAAAGCGTCGGTTGTTGTAGAAGGGGAGGACCTTGATATTCTGGTTGGTTCACGTCCTTATGAAGATAAAGATGAAAAAGAAAAAGTTAAACTTGCTATTCTTGATCTGCTGAATAAAAAATACGGCATTACTGAAAAAGATTTCGCGAGCGCGGAAATCGAATTTGTTCCAGCATTTAAAGCATGCGATGTCGGCCTTGACCGCAGTTTAATCGGCGCTTACGGACACGATGATCGCTGCTGCGCTTTTCCGGCGTTGCAGGCGCTTATCGCTTTATCGCGCGAGAAGCCTGATAAAACGCTTGTCTGCTACTTGTCAGACAAGGAAGAAATCGGCTCTGTAGGAAACACCGGCGCGCGTTCTCTTAATTTTGAAAGATTTCTGGCTTACCTTTGCGGAGAAGCGGATTATAAACAATGCCTTATTCATTCTGCGATGCTATCCGCCGATGTTGACGCTGCTTTCGATCCGTCATATGCAAGCGTGTTTGATAAAAAGAACGGCTCTTTTATAGGAAAAGGACTTTCGCTGAGCAAGTACACAGGAACAGGCGGCAAGTATGGAGCGAGCGACGCTAACGCGGAATTCTGCGCCAAAGTTCAGGCAATCCTTGACAGGAACAATGTTCAGTGGCAGTTCGGCGAGTTGGGAAAAGTAGACAAAGGCGGCGGCGGAACAATCGCTCTTTATGCCGCAAATCTGGGAATTGAAGTTCTTGACTGCGGAATGCCTGTTCTTTCAATGCATTCGCCGTTTGAGATTATCAGTAAAATCGATTTATATACAACATATAAGGGTTATATCGCTTTTTTACGCGAAGCATAATGACAGGACACTAGTGATCAAAATTTTTTACTGTTTTTATACTCAATAATATGTTATATTAAAATATAGCTATTTAAGGAAATTACAGGAAACACCTAAAATGCAGCAGCAAAAGTTAAAGAAAATATCTCCAGTTGCAATATTTTCGTTATTAACTGCTTTAATCTTCTGTTCATTTATAATCAGCGCGACGATTATAGACAGAACCAAAGTGGTTGATATGGAACTGGAACAGAAAATAATAGAAAAAACACACCGTATCAGCGAAACAATTACCAAGTTGTTGTTCAAAACGCATGTTTTATCAGCGTTAATTGTTCACGACAACGGAGAAGGTTTTGATATTATCGCGCCTACCATTGTGGATGATCCGTCCATAAGAAACGTGCTTATCGCGCCTGACGGCATTGTTACAAAAGTATATCCTGTCAGCGGAAACGAGAATGTTATTGGATTGAACTTTTTTTCTGAAGGAGCCGGCAATAGGGAAGCATTGCTTGCTATGGAACTGGATGATCTTGTTTTAGGCGGGCCTTTTAACTTGGTTCAGGGCGGACAGGCGCTTGTCGGCAGAATGCCTGTTTATATTGATACTCCTGAAGGGGATCAGAATTTCTGGGGTCTTGTTTCCGTTACTCTCAATTTTCCGCAGGTGCTTGATCATTCAGAACTGGAAATATTTGACGAGTTTGGATATTCGTATGAAATATGGAGGACTAATCCTGACACCGGTGAAAGACAGGTTATAGCAGGTAATTACAACAAGCCTGAATCTCATTATATTGAAAGGGCTGTACATATTCTTAACTCGCAGTGGTTTATCCGAATATCGCCTGTGCGTATGTGGTATAATTATCCCGAAAATATCGCGCTTATTATCGCGGGAATCTGTATAAGTTTTATCGTTTTCTTTGTTATGCAAAACAATTATGAAATGAAAAAAATGCAGATTGTTTTTGAACAGATGGCGATATGCGATCCGCTGACCAGCATATTTAACAGGCGCCATTTTATGGATATAGTGCAAATCAACATAGAAAAAGCCCGCCGAAAGAACGAAGATTGCTATTTTATAATGTTTGATATTGACGGCTTTAAACAGGTTAACGATACATACGGACATCAAATCGGCGATATGGTTCTGATAGAAGTAACGACCAGAATTAAAAACCATATCCGTCCCTATGATTTATTTGCGCGTTACGGCGGCGAAGAGTTTATTATTTTTACAACCGATATAACAAAGACCGACATTAAAGATATGACTGAACGCTTAAGGGTGAGTTTATGCGGCAGGAGATTTGAGTATGATAAGGTCAGCATTAATTCATCCGCCAGTTTTGGAATAGCGCATATTAATGATTACAAACTTGATAAAGCCATCAAACATTCCGATGAAGCGCTTTACGCGGCCAAGAAAAACGGACGCAACTGCGTGGTCTTTTATACAGAAGATAACAGCTAATAAGCCGGTATTCTAGTACCGGAAAATTTTATATGTCTCCAGCAGTTTAAGAAAATTGTTACGTGACATTTCTTCTCCGCCCAGGCTTAATAAATGTTTGTTCGGTACCTGACAGTCAATAAACGCGGCGTTATGTTCAAAAAGATGCCGCGCGTAGCTTAGAAAAGCCGCTTTCGACGCGTTTTCTTTATCGGCGAACATTGACTCTCCGTAAAATACCCTGCCGAGTAATACGCCGTAACAGCCGCCTGCAAGCTCTCCGTCCTGCCAGGCTTCCGCCGAATGAACCCAGCCAAGCTCGTGTAATTTCGTATACGCATTAATAATATCGCCCGTAATCCATGTTCCGTTTTGACCGGGGCGGTTCTTTTCAGCGCACCCTCTGATTACTCCGTTAAAGTCCGCGTCATAAGTAATTTTAAAAATTTGTTTTTTAAAGATTTTTTTCATTGATGAGGAAATATGCAGTTTATCCGGAAATATAATGCAGCGCGGATCCGGCGACTGCCAGAGGATTGGGTCGCCTGGCCCGTACCACGGAAAGATACCCTGCTCATAAGCGGATAAAAGCATTCCCGGCGAAAGATTTCCTCCTACTGAAATAATATCGTTGTTCCATTTTCGCGGATCGGGGAATTTAAAGCGGATTGTCTCGTCAAGATAAGGAAAGTCCGGATCGGGGCCGGGTTTAAACAAAGGTTTTGCTTCCACTCCTCACCCCTTGTTACGCAATGAGAAGCTATACTATTTCCATTAAATAATCGCTCTGCCAGTCAACAACCGCGCTGCCGCCTTCTCTTAAACGTCCGAAAAGAACTTCGTCCACAAAAAAACTTTTAATTTTATCTTCGATAAGGCGTCCTGCGTTTCTCGCGCCGAACTCGCGGCTGTAGCCCTCTTCTGCCAGTTTGTCCACGCACGATCCTGTAACGGTAAGGGTAACATTCTTTTCCGCAAGCTGCGCCGTGAATGAATCAAGCTCTTTTTGGACAATTGAAACCATGATGTCGCGCGAAAGATGCCCGAAGCGCACTACTGCGTCAAGCCTGTTGCGGAACTCAGGCGTAAAGATTTTATCAACAGCTTCGTTTACAGTGCTTTCATCATGAACACGATCTCCAAAACCGATAAGACCTTTGCCGATTTCTCTTGCTCCGGCATTGCTTGTCATTATCAGAATTGCGTTCCGGAAATCGGCCTTGCGTCCCTGATTGTCGGTAAGAGTCGCGTAATCCATTATTTGCAGAAGTATATTAAAAATATCCGAATGCGCTTTCTCAATTTCGTCCAACAGAACAACCGCATGCGGCTGTTTGCGGATTGCGTCTGTAAGCTGGCCTCCGTCATCATAACCGACATAACCGGGAGGTGAGCCGATAAGGCGCGATACAGAGTACTTTTCATGATACTCGCTCATATCGAAACGCAGCATAGCGACGCCGAGGATATCGGCAAGCTGGCGGGCAAGCTCTGTTTTTCCTACTCCTGTCGGGCCCGCGAAAAGAAAGTTCGCTACAGGTTTTCCGTCCGCTCTGAATCCCGCCCTTGATCTTTTTACCGCTTTTACAACAGCGGCAATAGCGTCATCCTGTCCGAAAATACGCTCTTTAAGCCTTTTTTCCAATTCTTTAAGTTTGTCTTTTTCACTTTCGCCGACAGATCTTTGAGGTATTCGCGCGATTTTTGAAACAACCGTTTCAATAACGGGCAGGCTGATTTTTATTTTTTCAAACTGCGCGTCCTGAACAGTAGCGGAGTCCGTCTCGTTTTCCGCCGCCGCCGCTTCGTTAGCTGTCATGCTATCCGGTTCTTTTTCGGCCAGTTCCTGCGCAGCTTCTTTTTTGTACGCTTCAATCCGCGCGAATGCACCCGCTTCATCAATTACATCTATCGCTTTATCAGGAAGACGGCGCTCTGTTATAAATTGCGCGGAAAGACGCACCGCGGTTTCCACAACTTCGTCGCTGTAAAGGACATGGTGATAATCTTCGTAGCGGCTTTTAACTCCCTTGAGTATATCAATGGCCGTTTCCTCTGACGGCTCGTTTATATCAATCTTTTGAAATCTCCGCGAAAGCGCGCGGTCTTTTTCAAAGAATTTATTATACTCTTCGTGCGTAGTTGAACCGATGCAGCGAAGCTTTCCTGAAGCAAGAGCCGGTTTAAGAAGGTTTGACGCGTCCAGCGCGCCGCCTGAAACAGAGCCGGCTCCTACGATTGTATGAATCTCATCGATAAAAAGAATCGCTTTTTCTTTTTTCAGCATTTCTTCCACTACGCGTTTGATTCTCTCTTCAAAATCGCCGCGGTATTTTGTTCCCGCGACAAGAGCGCCCATATCCAGAGATAAAATGCAAAAGCCGCGAAGGACCGGCGGCACATTCCCCGCTACAATTCTCTGCGCGAGGCCTTCCGTAATCGCTGTTTTTCCTACGCCCGAATCCCCTACATGTATTGGATTATTTTTTAATCTGCGGCAGAGCACCTGAACCGTATGGTCAAGCTCTTCTTCCCTGCCGATTACCGGTTCAAGTTTATGTTCGCGCGCAAGAGCGGTTAAATCTATTGCGTAACGTTCAAGAGCTGTTCTTTTACCTGCCTTTTTCTGTGTATCGGCTTCTTCTTCAGCGTATTTGCCGTTTTTTTCCGATTCCAGAGGTGTGTCATTTCCGTAACTGTGAGACAGTACCTGTAATAGCTCCAGCCGCCTGATTCCCGCCTTGCGAAGATAATAGCCGCTGTAGCATCTTTCCTCGTCATAAAGCGAAACCAGAATATCCGCTACATCGATCATGTCTTTCTGCGCTGACCTGCAGTGAACAAGCGCACGCTCTATTATATTGTGAAAACCTACGGTTTTAGTGGGTTCTCCCGCCGCAATCGGCATCTTTTGTTCAAAGAAATTCTCCATTCCGTGTTTTATCTGTTCCAAATCTGCGCCGCACGAGAACAGCACTCCCTGAACCTCGTCAAAAGCCAGCGCGGCATATAGAATATGCTCCGGCGTCAGGTACTCATGGTTGCGAATTTTAGCTTCATTATACGCGGCGTCAATTATCGCCTGCACATGCCCGGAAATTTTCATTCTATTTAATTATAACATAATAATCCGCGTAATGAAAGATATCAATTTTTAAGGGTTTGGAAAAAATTATACTTGTTTCTTATAGCGCAGTTTATTTTTTAAACTTTCTCAACTATGCATTTTAACGGAAAATTATTTTCCTTAGCGGCAGTATGCACCTGCTCTGTCTTGGTTATCGCGATATCCCATGTGTAGACGCCGACAAGTCCTTTGCCTTTTTTATGAACATCCAGCATTATTCTGCTCGCGTCCTCAATGCTTTTATGGAAAATGGCCATCAGTATCTCAACAACAAATTCCATTGTCGTGTAGTGGTCGTTAAGCAGAATCACTTTGAATTGCTCCGGCTCTTTTATTTTATCATCAATTTTTGAAGCTGGTTTATCCTTGATTCGCATTCCCATGAGACTATTTTATGTAATTGTCGGAGGATGGTCAAGGATATTTTATTTTAAGGGAATTTTTTTTAACATATTTATTTTTATAATTATTCATTTATTACTTCTAATATATAATATATAATAATAGGAAACCAGTCATTTTTTCTGCCATATATATTAATAAAAGTTAAAGTTGTTTCTTCACTTCGACAGCTCAATCTCTTCCCCTGCTTCAACAATCAGCCTGTTAGGTGCATTAACACGCTCAGCGGTTTCTCTGTCAAAAAGCGTTCCCGGTTTTGTGTGCATGGGTATATTGTGCTTTGCGCCGATAATAGCGGCACACTCTGCCGCTGTTTCCGTGTTCATGTTATAAACGCCGTCGCTGGGAAGAATCGCGTAATCAAGATTTCTGGCGGCGAAGGAGTTCATTTGTTCTGTTTTGGATGTGTCTCCTGCGTGATAAATGCTGATGCCGTCAATTGTAATAATGAAGCCGACGCACTCAAGAGGATTATGGTTTTTGTTTGACGCTTGTACAGCCTCGATTTTTATTCCTTTAATATTGAATGTGTTGTGCTTTCCGCCTTTAAGCGCATCTTCGTTTGTAATTACAGTACATCCGTTTTTTTGCGTAATTTTATCAATTTGATTATGATCGCCGTGCTGGTGTGTAACAAGAATTATGTCAGCCGGTAAATCATAACCTTCGCCCGCATACGGATCAATATAAATAACCGTTCTGTCTTTTGCGGTAAGGCGAAAGCTGGCGTGTCCCTGATACAGTATTGTCGGTTTGTTCATTTCCTTCTCCATATTTAAATTAACTTATTAATCCAGTCTTCAACCTGACGTTTGCTTTCTTCGCTTTCATTATTTGGGTTTATAAAATCCGTTTCCACGATTATTTCATTATCCGCTAATAATGTTTTTAATTCCTCAAGCGAGTTTCCCTTGCCTCCGGCGTGACAGACATAAATAGCTGTCTTTTTACCTTTAATACCTGTCTGCGAGAGAAAGGCTTTTACCGGCGACGCGGGAGAGCCTGCCCAAACCGGAGCGCCGATGATAATTAAATCATAAGCTGATGAATCAAAGGTATATGGCAATAACTTCGGCTTTTTGGAAAACATCACGCCGATTGCCCATAAAAATGCGGCTGCCTTGCCTCGTTTTTTTTCATTTTTTACATGCAGGCGGATTAATTCCGCGCTTTTACAAGCATTAATTTTCTCCGCGATATAGGCGCAGCTTCCTCCAAGAGAATAATATATAACCGCAGTTTTCATAATTACTCCTTTATTTCCAGATTGAAGTATATTGTAATAAATACTGACTTTCAATAGATTCAGAGGCCCTGCCATGCCGTTGCTTATAGCCTCAGTTTGGATTATTCTTAATTATATAGTATGAAAAATTCTACTAAAAACGGCTTGGCGGCCGGTTCCCGGGCATTGATTGTACAAAGCGATAAGACCCTGCTCCTTGATGTTCACTGTGAAAGCGCGGAAGAAGCAAGACAGGCTATAATACCGTTCGCGGAACTTGAAAAATCGCCTGAACACATTCATACATATCGAATAACGCCGATTTCCCTGTGGAATGCCGCAAGCGCCGGCTTTACCCCGCAGGATGTTATCAATACGCTTAAGGAATACAGCCGCTACGAAATACCATCTGGGATAATTGAAGGGTTTTCGCTTTTGATGTCACGTTACGGTAAAATCAAAATGATCGCGCCGGAAAAAAATGATGATCGGGAAGAAAGGCTTATTCTGCGGATTGACGATGAGATAATCCGCCTTGAAGTCGGAGAAATTAAAGCATTAAAAAAATATCTTTTAAAAACGCCAAACGGGTTTTCTCTTTCGATGATCGACAGGGGAACAGTCAAACGCGAATTGATACGAACCGGCTGGCCGGTGCAGGATGACGCTCCGCTTGTAAAAGGCGATGATTTGGAAATTAGTCTGCGCGCCAGTTGTCTTTCAGGAAGGCCTTTTACATTGCGCGATTATCAGATAACAGCGGCGCGTTCCGTTACTGGCACCGGAGGCGGTTACGGAATTGTTGTGCTTCCCTGCGGCTCGGGAAAAACAATTGTCGGCATGCTTATAATGTCCATGTTAAAAACAAATACGCTTATTCTGACAACAAATGTCGCGGCGGTGCATCAATGGATAGAAGAGCTTTTGGATAAGACAGCTCTTTCAAGAGAACAGATCGCTGAATACTCCGGGGATTCAAAAACTATCGCGCCTGTGACTGTCGCCACATATCAGATAATTTCATGGAGACCTGATAAAACAGGGGATTTTCCGCACTTTAAGCTTTTCCGCGAAAGGCCGTGGGGGCTTGTTATTTACGATGAAGTTCACATGCTTCCCGCGCCGGTGTTTCGCGTAACAGCGGAGCTTCAGGCGATTAGGCGCCTTGGGCTTACTGCGACTCTAATCCGCGAAGACGGAGAAGAGGACGCGGTCTTCAGCCTTGTCGGACCAAAGCGTTATGATGTGCCGTGGAAGGATCTTGAAAGCCAGGGATGGATTGCCGAGGCTCTTTGCACAGAAATAAGGCTGGAGCTGCCCCAGCATCTGAAGATTCCGTACGCTACCGCAACACCAAGAGAAAAGTACAGAATCGCGGCGGAAAATCCGTTAAAAGAAAATATTGTAATGCAGCTAATTGAAAACCACAGGGAAGATCAGATATTAGTTATAGGCCAGTATCTGACACAGCTTAACTCGCTCGCAGAACTTCTGAACGCGCCTTTAATTACAGGGAAAACTCCGAATCATGAAAGGGATCGAATCTACGGCAGTTTTAAAAACAAAGAAGTGCGCGTAATAGTCGTTTCAAAAGTAGCGAACTTTGCAATTGATCTTCCAGACGCTTCTATGGCAGTGCAGGTTTCCGGCTCTTTCGGCTCGCGTCAGGAAGAAGCGCAAAGGCTCGGGCGGATTCTTCGCCCTAAAGGGAAGAACAACGCGTGGTTTTTTTCGCTGGTTTCAGGTTATACTGTGGAAGAGGAATTTGCAGCTAACAGGCAGAAATTTCTGACAGAGCAGGGTTATAAATATTCGATTCAGCGGTGGACAGAAAGCAAATGAAGAGAGAAATATTCCGTCCTGTAGAATTCTGGAAATCCTCCGTAATGACAATGCCCGATAACTCGTTTTTTGAATTGCTGCGCAGCGTCTTTGGAAAAATAAAAACTCCTTTTAACAAACAGCAGCTTTTAAACGATCTGGAAACTTTTTTGTTACGTGACGATATACAAAAAATAATCGCTTCATATATTGATGAAACAGACGTGAAAATAATCGCCGCGACAGCTCTTTATTGCGAACCTGTTCCTGAGCAGCTTGGAAAATTTTTTTCCGACGAATACAGTTACGCTCAGCTTCAGGATATAATTGTGAACCTGGAAGAGCGTTTTATTATATACAGGTTCAGGGAAGATCTTCCGGGGCCGTTGAAACACAGCAGCCCTCTTTCCGCGAAACCTCATTATTTAAGCCGTCTTGCGCTGAATCCGGTTTTAAAGTCTCTGCTTTTGCCGATAACTTCGGATACTTCCGCTCTTTTTCCGCCGGCGCATGAAAGCAAAGCGGCCGGAGCGCCTAAAATCTGTTTTAACGATCTTATGCTCGCTTCTCTTTTTTCCTTTGTTTCAAAATGGGATTCTTTTTTTAAATCAGAAGGCGTTATCCGAAAACGAGTCATCGAAGAAGGAAAAAATATTTTTCCAGGAGTTGATTTGGAAAATGTCTTCGGCGCTCTGCAGGTGCTTGGCCTGCTTTATACTGATGAGAACAGGCTAGTTCCCGACAGAAAATGCGTGAATGAATTCAGCCGGCTTTCCGCGGATGAACGAATTAAATACTTCGCCGCCGCGTTACTGGTTTACGGCGAATTAACTCATCCCGCAGAAATTCTTCCTCCGCTGTTTCGCGGTAAAATCCGCGATATTACAAATTTAATTCACAGCTTTTTTAGTTTGTTAAATGAAAACACATGTTACCCTGAAAAAACATTAAAAAGGATGATGGAAATTCTTATTGCGCAGACGGATATTAACATTACATGCGAAAGACTTTTCTCAGTTTTGGAGAAAATATATCTTATTGAAAAAATTGCGCCTAAAATTTTTTCTGCGGCCGAAATATTTACTAATAAAAAAAATAACAATGATTCAGTTATAACTATAGATTCCGGATCATCAATTCTTGTATACCCGGAGATTGATTTTTCTGACGCTGTCAAACTGGCTTCTATTTTAAATATCTGTGAAACAGGATCTGTGCCGGGAAGCACAGTTGTCCGTTTTGAACTTAATAAAGACGCCGCGGTGCGCTCTTTTAACAACAACATCAGCGCGGATGAAATAATAGAACTGCTTAAAAAACTTTCTGGAAAAAATCTTTCTCAAAACGGCGTAAACGCCAATGATACGCTAATCTGGAATCTGAAAGACTGGGAAAAACGTTATCAGGAGATTTCATTAAGAAAGGGAGTGATTCTGAAACTTTCTGAAGATCGCGTTTTCCTTACTGAAACGCAGCCGCTGTCTCATCTGATTGTAGAAACTCTCGCGCCGGGAGTTTATCTTTTAAATGAAGACTCTTTGCATGACGCCGAGGCCGCGCTTCATAACGCCGGAATAGACATAATCGCATGTGTTAAAAATAATTCCGCTGACAATAAAACGCTTCGCGGTGAAAAAAAAGAAATTGCCTATGTTTCGGCAGGACATTTTCATCCGCCTGTGTCAAACGCAGTTCTGCCCGGAAGCGAAAATACAGCCGTAAAAACAGCCGCTGATAAAATATTCGCAGATAACCTTGCGCAAGGGTTTCACGCGATTCTGGATAAAATGAAAATGGGTGATGCTGAAAAAAACGAGTTATCCGCAAGAATTGACAGGCGGCTTATACTCTGCGAAACGCAGCTGAAAGAATCAAATGTCCGTTATGAGAAACTTGAAGCCCGTCATATGGATTACGCTGGTAAACAGAATATCGCGAAACAGGCGATATCGCAAAAATCGCCAGTGGAAATTATTCTGCCGGAAAAAGGAAAAGACAGGCAGATGTTCGGGATTCCTCTTGCGCTTGAAAAAGATGAAAAAGATATTTATCTTGTTATTGACATTATGTCTTCTTCCGCAAACAAGAGCGAAGCGAATTCAATCAAGCGCATACAGCTTGCAAAGATAAGCCTTCTGCGAAGAATTAAAAAATCAATTTTTGAAACTTGAAATTGTTTTTCCTTATTGCAAATAATTATCAATGGCGATAACAGCTTTTTTAAACGCGCTGTGAAGCAGATGCAGCGTAATGTCGCTTAACAGCAAAGATTCCCGTGCCGGCCAATTTTTCTTTTTTAATTCGTCAAGCGTTTCTTTAACAGCGTTTTTATTAAATACCGCGCATTCTGTTTTAATTATTTGCAGTTTATCCTGTAAATAAGACTTGTCCTTCGCCGATATTTCCCAATCGGCGTTTTCATTAACAGGTTTTAATTTATCGGCAATGGCTTGGAGCGCGTTAATAAAAGAAGGCGTGCTGCTGATAATAAAAGCGGTGTTTTTCTCTTCTCCTGCCTGTTCCAGTTTGTACGACAAGGCGGATAATTCCTTTTCGCCGATATTGGCAAGAGCGCTTTTCATTCCGTGCACAGTTGTTGTATACAGCTCAATTTCTTCATTATTAATATCCGGTAATTTTTTATTTATATCTTCCAATGTGTTAATTGCGTTTTCCGCGTCATGTATAAAAAATATTTCTTTCTCGGATATTCTGCCGCTCTTTTTCGCGTCCTGTTCATATAATTCAGCTGCATTGTTATTTTTTTTTGTTTTTTCCTGCTGGTTCCGCCGCGCTTCTTCCACAGCTTCCTGCGGTTTTTTATTTCGGATAAATTCATTCAGCGCAATGTTTAATTCGCGGGAGTCAATGGGTTTTGAAATGTAACCGTCAAAACCGTTTTGCATAAACATTTCCGCTCTTCCTGTTAACGCGTTGGCTGTTAATGCAATTATGCTGTTTTTATAACCTAAACCGCGTATTATTTCCACCGCTTTTATGCCGTCCATTTTAGGCATCATGTGATCCATGAAAATAATATCATAGATTTTACCGTTTTTTATTTTTTCAACCGCTTCAAATCCGCTTGACGCGGTTTCTATGTTTAAGCCGTATGGCATTAACATGCCTTTTGTGACGTAGATATTTGAATCCATATCATCAACAACAAGGACGCTGCCGTAAGGCATATATTCACGGAAGAACTGCGCTTTTTTCGTTATCGCTGTTGTTTGAAATTTAAAATCGCGTAATTTTCCGGCAATTTCGGGTCCGCATACAACCATGCCGATTTTTTTTTGCGGAATTCGTATTGTAAAAACAGACCCCTTGCCGGGTTCGCTCTCGGCGGAAATCTGTCCGTTCAAAAGATTAACAATCCGTTTTGTTATGCTCATGCCAAGACCTGTTCCGATTGTAGTGCGGTTAGCTTCCGTATTAAAGCGCGTGTATTCATCAAAAAGTTTGTCGAGCTGTTTTTTCGTCATACCCTGCCCTGTATCGCGTACGCGGAAAACGATAATTACATCATCGCTTTGATTCAAAAGCGGCTGATCTTTCTGTTCTGAAAAAACTGAAAATTCGATCTCGCCTTCGTCTGTATACTTAAACGCGTTGGATAGAACGTTATTCAAAACCTGTTTGATGCGAAGCTCGTCGCCGAACAGTTCCAGCGGCGTGTTCTGATCTACCTGAATGATAAATTTAATAGGATTGCTTTCATAACGCAGGCGTATTAACTGCGCGGTGTCATGTATCAGGCTTGGTATATCATATTTGGCCGGAGATAATTCCAATCTGCCCGCTTCGATTTTTGAAAGATCGAGTATATCGTTAATTATATTAAGCAGCAAATCTCCCGATTCATAAATTTTCTGTAAAGCTGATTCTGTTTCTTTCGGCAGATTGTTTTCCCGCAGTTGAATTTCCGCGATGCCCAATATTGCGTTCATCGGAGTGCGAATTTCGTGGCTCATGTTCGCGAGAAACGCGCTCTTGTAATTGCTGCTCTGCTCTGCGAATTCTTTTGCGGCAATTAATTCGGTCATATCAACAGAGTGCTGTAAATGAACAGTTTTTCCGTTCGGCCAGTTTATGAACCTGTCAACATTATGGTAAATGCGGTTTGTTATTGTATTGTGCTCTTCCCAGGCAATAACCGCATCCGGTTCTTTAAAAAGCCTGAAGCACGGGCAGTCGTCGCATCTTTTGTCGCGGTTTTTCTGAAATACATTATAACATAATTGCCCGACACCGTTTTCTCCTACGTTAAAATGTTTTTTCATGCAGTCATTAATAAAAAGTATTTCGCCTGTATTTGGATCCGTAACATAGATCATTACATCCAGTCCGTTCATTACGTTTTCTAAATTGCCAAGCGTGTTTTTTTCTTCGATTGCTTTATGCGCCGCTTCGTCAGCGAGTTCTTTTTCTGCTTTTATCGTTTTAATGCTTGTAACCATTTCGTTGATGGTAGTTGACAGGATTTCCAGTTCGTCGTTTGTTTTTGTTTCCAGTATTTTGTCTGTGCCGCCTTTGCCGATCAGGACAACATCGCTTGTTAATTTAAGCAGAGGTTTTACCAGATTCTTTGCCATCTTATAGGATATGTATATAACCATCATTATAATTATCAGGATAGCTATAATTGAGAATAAAAATATTGTGAAAATTATTCTGTTGGAAGAGTCAAAATTTATTTGTGTTAAATTTATAATATTTTCTTCTATTTTTACAGCGGGCCGGATTACTTCATCTGTATCAATAGCTATGGCAAATATCCATGATATTGTATTTAATTTGCTGTACGCGATAAATTTTTCAGTTTTGTTAATGATAACGCGTTCTATTCCGGATTCGTTATTTATTATTTGTTTTGCGGTATTTTTTATATTTTCATCATTGTCTTCAGGCAGAACGCGGTTTGTTTTCTCTTCGGACGAATTTGCGATTATCACATAACCGTTTTCATTAAATATAAACGCTTCTCCTGTTTCGCCGAACAGCGCTTCTTTTATAATATCGCTTAAATTATTTATTAATATCCCGATACCGGCAACGCCCGCAATTCTCCCGGCGGCGTTATAAAAAGGCTGTGCGCAAGTGATCGCCAATCCGCGGTCTTCATTGTCTTCATATACATCTGTCCATATAAGACCATTTTTTTCTTTAGCGGCGGAATACCATAGCCGCGTTCTAGGATCAAAATCAGGCGGCGGCCTGTCGCCGGTATAATTATCGGGAATTATAAAGTCGCCCTGTTCTGTCGCGTAATAGCAGGATATATTTGTTTGAGCGCCGCCGTAAATGCCTGCGAGAACCGTTCTTTTTAAATAATCCAGCGTAGATGAATTATTTCCGTATATATTATAAGCGGCAGTAGCCATTAATGCCATATTGTTTACGGATATTATTATGTTTGATAATTTTTCATCCGCAAGGTCAGCCTGATTCTGCGCGAGACGCAGCAGCGCTCCTTCCATTTGGCTTATAAGCGCCTGTTTCGCGTCGTTAGACGCAGAAACGCCCAGATTTAAGTTAGCTGATAAAATATTCTGTCTTGCGATGAACAGACCTGTTCCCGCTATAGCCAGTATTGATACTACTGTTACTGCTACCAATATTAATGCGTATTTTAATATTTTGCGGAAGATAGAATTACGCTTCATCTTATTCAGCGCTTGCTTTTTCTATTTCGCTTTCACATTCCAGAAAAACAATTATTAGCTGAGGATCAAGATGCGTACCGCTGCTGTTTTTTATTATTTCCACCGCTTCATTATGTGAAAACGCTTTTTTATATGATCGTTTTGAGACAAGCGCGTCGTAAACATCCGCGACTGCCATAATGCGTCCCTGAAGCGGAATATCTGTTCCTTTCAATCTGTGCGGATATCCCTGGCCGTCCCATCGTTCATGATGATAACCTGCGAACATTTTCGCGTATTGAAGAAATATCTCATCACCTGAATCTTCGATAATTGTGTCAATGATTTTTTCGCCTTCTGCTGCGTGAGTTTTTATTATTTCAAATTCTTCCGGGCTAAGACCGCCCGGTTTGTTTAAAATTGAATCTGAAATAATTATTTTCCCGACATCGTGAAGGCGCGCGGATGATATTGCAATTTCCAAATCCCATTGTTTGATTTTATCGGAATAAACTCCAAGCTCAAGCATTTTATCAAGGATCAATCTTATGTATTTTGTAGTGCGTTCAATGTGACTGCCTGTTATTGTATCGCGGTTTTCAACCATGTTTGCCAGAACTGATACAATGCTGTTTTTCATTTTCTTGATGTTGTCTGTGCGCTCGCGGATTATATCTTCAATTTCCAGATGAGTTTTTATCCGGTGAAGCAGCACCGGACCTGAGAACGGCTTTGAAATAAAATCTATCGCGCCTATTTCAAAGCCGAGAGATTCCGTTAGCGGATCATTTCTGCTTGTAACAAATATAACCGGAATGCCGGCATATTTGCCGTTTGATTTAAGGCGTTTTAAAGTTTCAAAACCGTCCATCTCCGGCATTAAAATATCCAGAAGAATAATGTCCGGCATTATATCTTCCAGCAGCTCAAACATGCCTGAAGCTGACGGTATAGTATAAACTCTGTAATATTTTGATAATGCTTCGTCTGCTGACAGTAAATTGACATTATTATCATCAACAACAAAAACAGTTTTCATTCTGAGTCTCTCTCTTAAAATTTATATTACGTTATTAAATGATATCTTTCAATATATTTTACTTATTTGAAAATCCGGCAGGTTTCCTGACAAGTCAATTATTAATCTGAGTTTTTTTACGGATTTTTATTTTTAATTACGGGAAAAATGTTTTTATTTGAAGAAATGGAATTTTCCGAATTTGTGGAGTTTGCCGTTTGAGCTTTTTTTTATGTCTTCCAGTGATTTGAATATGTAAGCCGCGAATGCCGCTTCGTTACCCGCGTCTGTTGTGTAGAACCCCATCGTAATATACGGCTCGTTGGCGGCAGTCGCAAGAAGACCGTTTACAAAAGCGCGGAATGACGCAAGAACAGAAGGGCCGATTATATCAACCGTATCATCTTTTCCGGAACCTGAGATGTCGGGATATACAAGCGCTAATGTTCCGTTTTTGCGTATTCTGAATAAAGTTGCCAGTTCTTTTATCAGGAAGAACCAGCCTTTTATCTGGTCATTAATCATCATGTCGACATCGGAAATTGAAAGATCCGCCGCGCTGTTTCGGATTGAAGGAGGAGTGCAAATCAGGATCGCTTCATCAATGCGTTCCAGCCTGTTTTCCGCCGCGATTGCAAGCGTTCTCGCGGAAATAGGACTCGAAGGATTCCATTCTAACGGAAGCCGCCCTGTTTCCTGAGACTGATTCTTTACAGTTCCGGAAATCCTGTTCGGTATAACAGCGGACGCGTACTGCTCCACTCTTTTTACAGTCTCGGCTTCAATCGCCCGGCTGAGAGCGCAGTCATTTCCCGCTATAAAGATTCCCCGTGTCATTAATTCAGTGTATATGCAAAGTCTGTTTCTATCAATACTAATGACAGGCTCCTTATTACTTGTTATATTTTTTATATGAACATAGTTAAAACGGCAATGATTGGCGATGTAGTTGGCGCATTCGGTTTAGAAACTCTCGAAATCAAATTGCCCGCCCTGATTAAAGATCACGGCATCGACTTTGTCACCGTTAACGGAGAGAACGCCGCGCAGGGTTTTGGCATGACAGAAAGCGATTATAGACGCATCATCGCGGCCGGAGCAGATGTTGTTACTTCTGGCAACCATGTCTGGGAAAAACGCGAGTTCTGGACTGTTCTTGATACCGAAAAAAACATGCTGCGCCCTGCGAATTATTCTTCCGGCTCACAGGTCTCTGGAAAGGGCTTTATAAGTTTAATTAAAAAAGGAATAAATTGGGCAGTAATAAATCTTCAGGGACGTGAATCGATGCACGCCATTGATTGCCCTTTTAAATGTTTTGAGAATTTAATAAATTTATCAATAGGAGTTTTTCCGCCGTCATCCGCTTCGCCTGTTATTATGATTGATTTCCATGCCGAGTCCAGCCGGGAAAAAGAAACTCTTGCCTATTTCGCGGACGGCCGCGCCTCTGTAATCGCAGGAACGCACACTCATGTGCAAACCGCGGATGAAAGAATACTGCCATGCGGCAGCGCGTATATTACCGACCTTGGTATGACCGGAAATATTGACAGCGTAATAGGGATGGAACCGCAAATTTGTCTGGATCGAGTCCATAAACAGGTTTTATATCACATGGAAACAGCAGTTCCTAAAAGCCCTGGCCATATGCAGGGAATAATAGCGGAGATTGACGCAGATACGGGAAAGGCGGTTTCGATTAAACGGATTTACTAGATTCATCAACGATCTCTCTCCATCTTCTATATGGGAGTTTTATCTTACCCTTTCTCAGCAGAAAGCCGTCAGTTTCACCTAACAGCCGCAGTTTAAAATAATTGCCTGCTTATCGGGCTTCCGATCCATATACCTTCGGCGAGATAATCTACACGTCTGCTTTCTATTAATATCTGCACATCATTCACATTTGAAAATTCTGTTACTGTCCATACAATTTGCCTTAATTGAGCGACATAACCTTCCACGCCGAAAGTGTTAAACATAAAATCTTCGCTGAAGCTGATATAAGCAGTGCTTCCCCGTACTGTCGCAGAAAGTATTCTTGTGTTTTGGGGAATGAGGTTGATAATTCCCCTGCCAAGTTCCTCCGCAGTAGGACCAGAAAGCATTGCATTCAGAGCGTCCATCATCGGCGATTCGGATACCGGCAGTCTGCGTGTTACGCTGGACTGCAGAATCTGCCCGTCGCTGCTGACATGAGTAAAGTAAATTGTTCTGTCCCTTGTTTGCACCGGCGTTTGCTGTTGGGTTTGCGGCGGTGTTTGAGTCTGCTGCGGTGTCTGTGTGTTTGTCTGCAGCTGTGAATCGTTAGTTCTTGTAGTTTCTGGCGTTTGCACGCTTGGTTCTGTTGTAACAACATCAGGCGGCTGTTGATCGTCTATGATTTTCACAATCAGTTCATCATCTGTCATTATTAATTCATCCTGTGCGCCGGGCGCGGATGTTAAGCGATTTTTAAAAATATTAAAATTTGCCTGAATTGTTTGCGCGTTAATCATAAAAACGCTGACAACAACAATTATAAAAATCAGCCAAAAAATGACTGTTGCCTGAGATCCTTTAGCGCTGGTTTTTTTTCTGACTGCCACAAAAATATGATACAGGCAATGAGCGCTTAATTCAATAGTTTTGCATTAACGCGTAACAGAGATTGATCCATCCGGAATTCAGATCATGTTTATTGCAGTTGTATCGTTCATTTTAATTAATATATACTGATTAAATATTATGCGTAACAAATTAACCGATGAGCTTGCCGTATGCGGCATGAACGCAGTTCTTGCAGTCTGCGAGCATCATCCTCTGACAATTAACCGCCTGTTTCTCCGCGAAGATCGTCTTAATTCATTTACCGGAATCTGCAAACAGCTCGCGGAGCGCAAGCGTCCTTATAAAATTTGCGAAGATGATGAGCTTGAGCGTATTTGCAAAAGCGTTCACCATCAGGGTGTTGCCGCAATGATCGAAGAGCCGGTTATTGATCCGCTGAGCCTGGATGATCTAGACCTTTGGGCGAATGAAGGGAAGACGGGTGTTATTCTGCATTCTGTCGGAAATGATCATAACCTTGGCGCGATTGCCAGAGCCGCGGCTTTTTTTGATGTTTCGTTTATCATTCTGAATGAAAAGGATTCATTATTTGATATTGAAATGCGCCTTACCACAAGCGCTTACCGTGTCGCCGAAGGAGCTTTTGAGCATTTAACTGTGCGCAGTGTTAACAACACCGCGTCTTTTTTAAAGGACGCGGCTAAGCGGCTTGTTATTATCGGCACTGATACAAGGGCCAGAATGAGAATCGGCGATCTTGCGGGCGCTGTTAACTCTCCAAAGGCAAAGAAGCTGAGGCAGACAGGACGCCCCGGCATCGCTCTTATTCTTGGCAACGAAGAAATAGGCCTCCCCAAAAGCGTTAAAGATCAATGTTCATGTCTTTTGCGCATTCCGGGCACAGGCAGCATCGACAGCCTGAATGTGTCTCAGGCGGCGGCGCTGTTTTTGCACGCGATTTACGAGCTATAGAGCGCTTTTAAAAACCGCCGAATGTATTTACCATAAGAGGCGGCTGGTGAGTTGCGTCTAACGTATCGCGCCACAGGCTGCTTTCGGGATTTACCTTATTGCGGTGGGATATGACCATCTTAATCGGAAGATGAACAAATCTGTTATTCACAAGCCCGATAATGATTTTTGTTTTCCCCGCCATCGCCGCATGGACTGCCGCGTTGCCCAGCCGTTCGCAGTAAATTGAATCGTCGGGATTCGCCGGAGCGGAACGTATCGCGTAACTTGGATCGATATATTTCAGGTTGATTTCTATTCCCTTTTCCTCAAAATGTTTGATGATCCTGCTGCGGATATAAACGCCGACATCGACCATTTTTACATTTCCGCCTGCGTCGAATTTTTTCTCTTTTAAGAGCAGATCCTGTAAGGCGCCTTCTGCGACGACAATTACCGCATGTCTGCGTTTTTTTATCCTGTCTTCGAGGTGTGTTAAAAAGCCGTTGTAGCCTTCCAGATTAAAAGGCACTTCGGGGATTAAAACGAAGTTGACTTCGTGGCTGGCCAATGCCGTATGCGCTGCGATAAAACCTGAATCGCGCCCCATGACCTTTACAAGGCCGATCCCGTTAATCGCGGATACCGCTTCCACATGCGCCGCCGATACTACTTTGACAGCTTCCGCAACCGCTGTGTTAAAACCAAATGAACGGTCGATTAAAGCAAAGTCGTTATCTACGGTTTTGGGGATGCCAATCAGCGATATTTTTAAATTTCTTTTACTGACTTCCTCCGCGATATCGAGCGTACCGCGCTGAGTTCCGTCTCCTCCGACTACAAAGAGCATATTTAAGTTAAGTTTTTCCATTGTATCGACAATTTGTACGACTTCTCTGCCTCCGCCGCGCGCGCTGCCTAAAAATGTGCCGCCCAATTTGTGAATATCATCGACAACATCAGCATCAAGCTCTTTTACTCCGTACTGGTATTCCGGTAAAAAGCCCAGATAACCGTAACGAATACCGGTGATTCTGGTCACTCCGTAACGAGTTGAAAGGCAGCGTACAATCGATCTGATGACATCATTAATTCCGGGGCAAAGACCGCCGCATGTTACAATACCGGCGTGTACATGAGCAGGAGTGAAATAGATAAACTCTCTGGGGCCCGCCCGTTCCAGAACCTGTGTTTTATCGACAGCCGGCTGCTCTCCGGGTACAATAAACGAACTTAAACGCACAAATTTGTCATTTTTGACATAATTCGCGGCTTTATCTCCGAGCGCTTTTGACATTTGAATCGGTGACTGCACCGCCGGTTTTCCAAGCTCTTCAATTGTAAAATTATAATCCATATGTATTTTTCTCCTGTTTTTCAGCTATTTTAATTATAATGCCATTCTATTTGGTTTGTACATATTTTTTATTAATTCATGGCTAAAACGCTTCTTGTCAATTCCGCTGTTTGATACTTTAATGTATAAAAAGGCAGCTAATGAAAAAGAGCAGCAAACGGCTGATAATCCTAATCTCGGTTTTAATAATAATTACGGTCATTTTGACCATTGTTTTCTGGCCTTTTATCCGCAATTTAAGAGATGAAGCGTACCGTGAAAACATAAGCGCCTGGGTTAAATCGCTTGGATTTAAAGGTCCTTTACTGCTTTTTTGCATTCAGATTTTACAGATATTTGTCGCTGTAATTCCGGGCGGCCCGATTCAAATAATGGCCGGGATGGCATACGGCGCGTTGGGAGGATTCGCCGTTATCATAACAGGCATAATTTTCGCATCGGCTTTAGTTTTTTTCCTTGGAAGGAAATTCGGCTTGCCGCTATTGCGGCGTTTTTTGGGCGAAGATGATTTAATTACATGGAGTTTTTTAAAAGATTCTCGAAAGACCGCGCGTTTATTATTTTTTTTATTTTTAATTCCCGGAACGCCAAAAGATATATTAACCTGGCTTGCGCCGTTATCAAATATTTCGCTTCCCTCTTTTATCATACTTGCCTCTCTTGCCAGAATCCCCGCAATACTGACATCAACGATTACCGGCGATTCAATGATGGAAGGAAACTGGATTTTATCGATATCGCTCTTTTTTATAATCGCGGTACTCGGCCTTTTGGGAATGTGGTTCAGGGAAAGGATTATAAGCGGGAATAAGCATCCTGAATAATTTTATATTATAGTTATATGCATTTCTTCAGCAGCTTCACCTGCCGCGTATAGGCAGGCGAAGCAGTTACCATGCGTTATGTGCAATTGTCCTAAGCTTTTGTAAAATAATTACAATAACGTTTAGGTATTTGACATGCTTGGCACATGGCATTAAATTATCGGGGAACGTTGCGGACAAGTCTGAAGCCTATAGTGCCCCAATCACCTGCCATTTGCGGATCTCCTCTGACCTGTTTGTCCGGCATGCCAGCGTTCCGGAAACCTGAACGAATCATTCTGGCGGGGTTATTCCACGATCCGCCGCGTATCACACGCATATCTTCCCTTCCGCTGTATTTCCTGCCTAACTCGCCTCTGACAGCGCGGGTTTGTTCTCCATATTGAGGTCCTGTTGGTCTATGAAGGGCAGCGTTTCCTGCTGCCTGAGCCGGATATCATCCAGTTTTAAACAGGGCTTTGCGTTACACACATTATATAGTATACTTTTCTCATGAAATTCACTCCACAAAACATGGGCAAATTAAACCCTAAAGTTGTTACCGTTATTATAGCGGGAATATTGGTGCTGATATTTTTAGCTACCAGTGTTTTTATAGTAGATCCGACTGAACAAGCTGTAATTACCAGATTCGGCAAGTTTATCAGAATAGAGGATCCAGGTCTTCACTTTAAGCTGCCTTTTGGCATCGACCGCAATTATACAGTTAATGTAAGGACAGTGCAGACCGAAGAATTTGGCTACCGCACAACAAGGGGAGGAAATTCTCCGGCGTATTCTTCTCAATCCATAGAATCTGTTATGCTGACAGGTGATCTTAATATTGTCGATGTCGAATGGATTATACAGTATCGCGTTGTTGATCCAAAAGCGTGGGTTTTTCACGTTCAGGAGCGAATCGAGACAATCCGCGATGTGTCCCGCTCTGTCATAAATATGCTGGTAGGCGATCGCGCTATTATGGACATCATGGGTGTTGAACGCAGCGCAATTGAAAACGAAGCAATCATCATTATGAATGACACTTTTAACGAATACGCGCTTGGCATCAATGTAATCGCTGTAAGGCTGCAGAATGTTACTCCTCCGTCAGGCAATGTGCAGGAAGCGTTTGAGGATGTAAACAAAGCAATACAGGATCGCGAACGTCTTATCAATGAAGGGCAGCAGGCGTATAACGAAGCGATTCCAAGAGCAAGAGGCGAAGCTGACAGGATGGTTCAGGAAGCGCAGGGTTACGCGCTTGAACGCGTGAATAAGGCAAACGGCGATGTCGCCCGTTTTAATTCCGTATACGCGGAGTACAGCCGCGCGCCTGATGTTACAAGGCAGCGTCTTTATTACGAAATGATTGAAGAAGTGTTCATGAACGAGGAAGGTATGATTATTGTCGATCGAAACCTGCAGAATTTCCTGCCTCTTATGAATGTGGGAGGAAGATAATGAAAAAACTGATTACAACACTAGTTGTTATTTTTATAATAATAATCGCGGTTATTATAGCAGGCCCCTTGTTTGTCGTGAACGAAGGCGAGCAGGTTGTTATAGTGCAATTGGGAAGGATTACCAATGTTATTACAGACGCCGGACTTCATTTTAAAGTTCCGTTTGTTGACGAAGTCGTCCGTTACCCAAAAAAGATCATGGCATGGAACGGTGAGGCAAGAATTATTCCGACCGCGGAAAGACAGTTCATCTATGTTGATGTAGTCGCTCGCTGGCGCATTTCCGATCCAAAAACGTATTATGAGTCGATTAACACCGTAAATCAGGCTTATTCCAAGCTTTCAGAAATTATCGATTCTGCCGTCCGGACGGTAGTCGCGGAAAACCCGCTGATTGAATCTGTGCGGAATTCCAATATCATTATGGAACGGACAGCAGCTGTTGATGAATTGGTTCTTAGCGAAGACATCGAGGTTGTAGCTGCCACCACAACTGCGCAGATTGACTCCAATCATGAGCCTATTACGCGCGGCCGCCGCCATCTTGCCGAATTGATTCTTGCCCGCTCAAGACAGAATATGGAGCGTGAGTTTGGCATAACGCTTATTGATGTAGTAACGCGGCAAATCAGTTATTCACCCGAACTTACGCCAAGCGTTTACGCGCGTATGATAAGAGAACGCAATCAGCTTGCTATGCGTTACCGTTCCGACGGCGAAGGCCGAAAAGCGGAATGGATGGGAAGAACGGACAGAGACAGGCGCGAAGTAATATCAGCGGCTTATTCCCAGTCGCAGACAATTATGGGAACCGCTGACGCTGAAGCGGCGAGAATTTACGCGGAAGCGTATAACAGAGACGCTTCAACCAGAACATTTTATGATTACTGGAGAGCGATAGAATCGTACCGTCAGACCATGCCGAAGTTTAATAAAACGCTTACAACAGACATGGAGTACTTCCGTTTCCTGTATAATCCCAGATAATGACAGCAATGCATAATGTTTATATTTCTGACGCAGAAAACAAGCCTGAGGTTTTTTTTAATACCAGGCTTGATCCGCGTTCCTTCGCAAGAACGAAAATGTCCCAAAGCCTGACTGAACAGGGCTTTGTTGTTAACCCTGACGGATCGCATGAAATATGGAAAGCCGCGGGAGTTGATGAAAAAGACGGTTTTATGCAGTTCTGGGGGCCGCTGTTTAACGGGAAAAGACTTGATTCGCTTATTGACGAAGCTGTTGGCAGCGGGAGCGCGGCTCAGAACGCGTTAAACGCCATCGTTCTGTGGATTAGATCGAAAATGTTTTTAGGCGAGACTCTTTCCGCGGCTAACCCTGCGGCCGCGTTTATTTCCTGCGAAGACGGAAAGCCCGATCTTTTAAAAAGCGGAGTTTTCTTTTCTCCTGAGCATTTAACAAGCCGTTGTCTTTTTATGGAAAAACCGGATAAATTTCCATCGGACAGTGATCCTGTAGATCCTTATAACAGCCCCGACCTTAAAGACCTGGACTCTTCTGCTTTTTGCGCCGCGGCAATGCTCTACGAGCTCTTTTCTAAAACCCGCCCTTTTCTTTCAGGAAGCGCTTATCAGGATATGAGGGAGGGGGTCTTTATGCCAATACATATTGCCGCTCCCAATCTGAATGAAAAACTTTCAGGTCTTATTCAATCCGCGCTTATGCTGCCGGTTTCAAATAACAAATCCCCTGTGAGAGCCTCTGATGTTCTTTCGGACATCCTTAAAATTCTGTTAAATAATAACAATGAAATTGTTTCTTATTCATCGCTGTTCAGCGCGTTAACAGAAGAAAAAACTTTGCAAATTGATAATGAAAGAAAACGCTATCTTTTTAAACTGAACAAAGTTGTTAAAACAAAACGTTTTATTCTCCGCAACAGAACAATTTTATTAATTGGCGCGGCTGTTCTTGTTTCAGTTGTTTTTATTATGTTCACCATGATGGATAACATTTCGCAGCGGCCGACAACGGCGGGAATGTATCCTGATAATGTTATATACGCTTATTTAGACGCGTTCAGTTCATTAGATCATGTTTTTATGGAAGCGTGCCTCGACGGTGCGGGTAAAAACGATCTTAACGCGGCTATCAGCATTACCGCTATAGTCAGAACAAGACTGGCTTATGAATCGTCGATGCAGAATTTAATTCCAGCGCAGGTATGGAAGGAAAACGGAGGAGAGCTTCCCTCTCCCGATGTTTTTGGCGTAACCGATCTTTCGATCTCTCTTGTCAGCGGCAGTTTAGATGAAGGCATTGTTACTTACCGCGTCGCTTACCTGCTCTGGCCCATTAATGAAGATACTCCGATTAACCGCACCGACATAATGACATTAAAACCTGACAGAAAGAAAAATTGGCGGATAACAGAGATTGCCAGAACTGAAAGGCAGTGATGCCGGTTTGCGAAAATAATTTTGCTTTTTTCTGGAGATAAGTTATGAAGATTAAATTTTTCGCTTTATCTATTTTTTTCCTGTTCTTTTGCAGCCTGATTGTTTTTTCGCAAACCGTTAATCCCGATACTTTCAGAGGCATTCCGGTGGAAGTTACCGGCATACCTTACAATTACAGGGATATCCGCGGCAATCATACTATGGATTATCTGATTGAATCGTTATACGACATGTTTACAACAGGGCAGTATTCAACTTTCATAAATTTCAGGATTAACAAATTTGTATATAATTTTAAAACTGACGGAAGCTTGTTATTAAATACTGTCTACAGTTATGACAGAACACCCGCGGGAGGAAATTCCTTTTTTCCCGCTCAGTCAAATAAAGTTGATGAATGGAACCTGCCGCCTTTGTATCATTCCCATCTTGCCGGTAATTGTTCTCTTGACAGATACGACGATATCGCAGTTTCTCAGGCAAAATTAAATGAGATGATACAGGATGTATCTCTTAAAAAGGTCTATGATATACTGCTCTCTGTAGCTCAGGATATGGATTATGATTATAACCGTGTCGGAATCAGGGTAAATTTTGTAACGCCTAGGCCTTTAACCGGAGTATGTGATGATTATTCGGATTTGTTGATTTCCAGACTACGCAGCGCTAATATAAACGGAGTAAGCAATATTACCAAGGTATCCGGCAATAATCACGCATGGGTTACTCTTGATTACAGAGGCAGAATTTTATATTTAGACGCGACATGGTTTGATAAAAATATAATTGACAGCACGGGAACAGTCGTAAACACTCCGTATAAAGATCCCCGTAATATGACATTTGATTTTAATATTTTTACTAATCACGGGAAACACCATCTTCCGTAAAATGAAAACGGTCTTACTCTTCAGCTAACCATTCATTTATCAAACTGCGTGACAGCGAGCCTTCGGCCGGCAGATCAGGCAGATTGTCTTTTGTAAACCACGCGGCGTCTTCTATTTCAACGCCGTCAGGTTGAATTGTTCCCGATAAGTACCGCGCTTTAAAGCCAATCATCAGTGAGTTCGGGAAAGGCCACGGCTGAGATGCGGCATATTCGATTTTTTCCACTTTTATATTTATCTCTTCGCGGATTTCTCTCGCCGCGGTTTCCTCTAGCGATTCTCCGGCTTCGTTAAAACCTGATATGTGGCTGTAAAGCCCCGGTCTGAATCTTTTGTTATGCGCAAGCAGAATTCGGTTGTCTTTATCAGTGATGATTACAATAACAGCCGGACATATTCTCGGAAATTCCAACCTTCCGCACATTGGGCAAAGGCGGTGTTCTTCGCTGGGAACATCATTGTTCTCCGCGCCGCATGTTCCGCAAAAACGCGATTCCCGTCTCCACCCGGAAATGTGGCATGTGCGCATAATTTTTGATAATTTCGCGTCTTCTTTCCCGGCCGCGCTGAACATGGAAAGAAGATGGCGAACGGGAATTCGTTTCCAGTTTACAGGTAAAACAGCTTCCGGGGGAACAGATACTCCGGTTATTGCGGAAGGGGGAGAACCGTCAATCGCGGGAATTATAAAAATTTGCGTATCTTCAAATTCTTTGGATAATTCAAGCGGCAATTCCTCGGTTATCTGTGAATCAGAAGTATTTTGCGGAACAAGTAAACCATCACCTTGAAAGAAAAACGCCTTTTTTTCCATAATTTTATCATAATTTGTTTTTATTTGTTTATCAATTATTTTTATTTTATATTATAATTGTACGTGTCAATTTATTTTTATTCCGTAAAGGAGGCTATTTTGAACAGTATGAATTACCTAGAAATGCTGCCGCTTAGCAGTATTACCAAGTACGCAAAAGGGCATCCCAAAGACGGAGTCTCTTTTTTTGGGTATCCAAGAGCGCACCCGTCTGATAAAAGCAAACTTATTCTTGTAAACGACCCGTTAGGAACGGATCCGGCAGTCCTTGAATTTAAACTTGATGATATTTTATTTGTAGAGGAAGTTCCTTCCGCTGTTACTGAAACCGGCGAAGGCGTGCCTCTTGTAAAACTTTGGATACAGCGCGGAGCTGTCGGAGTAATTCTTGAGCCGTTTGAAGTAAACGATCAAATTCAGTTTGCCGGCAAGATCCGGGCAATTAAAGAACGTATTCTGCGCCGGCAGGATAAACCGCAGGCAAACGTTTAATTTATTTTAAATGGGTACGTCTGACTCTTTACAGTTCAGCTCCGCCGCTTTAAATGCAGGCGTTCCCATGTTCATGACGCCGGACGGAGAAAATGTCCGCTGCGATCTTTGTCCTAAAAATTGTAAAATAAAAAGCGGATATTTCGGAGCGTGCGGAGTCAGGGGCAGCAAGAACGGCAGGGGAATAATTCCCTATTACGGGTTAATTTCCGCGTTAGCTGTCGATCCGGTGGAAAAAAAACCGTTATATCATTTTAAGCCCGGTTCAAAAATATTATCGCTCGGTTTTGCCGGCTGTAACCTTCGCTGCCCTTTTTGTCAAAACTGGCAAATATCACAGATAAATCAGTGTTCTCAAGATTTTGATATCAACGATCGAAGCAGGCGGATGCAGAGCGCAGATATAATTTCCGCGGCGCTGCGGCAGGATTCACCGTCTATCGCATACACATACTCAGAGCCTCTTGTTCACATAGAATATATTATGGATTGCATGACTCTTGCCCGCAGGCACGGCATCGCAAATGTGCTTGTGACAAACGGCTGCGTTAAAACAGAAGCCGCTGCCGCGGTTTTAAAACTTACTGACGCGGCCAATGTCGATTTAAAAAGTTTTTCCGCGGAAACTTATAAAAAATGTTTAAGCGGCGATTTGGAAGCAGTGCTGGATTTTATCAGGTTATGCAGGAAAATGAATGTTCACATTGAAATAACCACTTTGGTTGTTCCGGATTTGAATGATTCAAAAGAAGAGCTGGACGCGGCGGCGGATTTTATCGCGTCTGTAGATAAAAAAATACCATGGTTCCTTTCCGCGTATCATCCCGATTACCGCTGGAACGCGCCTCCTACTGATACTGTCTTTTTGTCAAACGCGGCAAAAGAAGCCGGAAAAAAATTAACTTATGTTTATACCGGAAATTTTTCTTCGGATAACAATACACATTGCGTGTCCTGCGGCGCTGTTCTTGTAAAACGCAGAGGTTATAACGCGGATACTTCAGGTCTAATTAACAACAAATGCGCGTCATGCGGAAAGACAGCGGATATAATTATATAAAATATTTTAAAGATATTGAGAGCGGAAATATCACAGAATACAGCAAATAACAGGCAGAGAATTAATCTGGGTTTCATCCGGATGGAAAATTTCACCTGATCGCTGAGCGGATTCCGGAATTATTTTGTATTTTTAGTTTTTCCGTCTTTGCCGCAATGTGTTCTTGAACCGTCTTTGCGGTGATATTCCTGACATGCTTTACAGTCGCCGTGACGATTACAGGGATAAGAACATTTACATTCATTATTAACATTTCCCATAGTCTGCCTCCTGTTGATAATTAATATAGCGGTTTTTTTTACTATTGACAATACCACTATACTATGATTAAGTAATTAAATTATGCGTCAGTTTGAAGTAGTCTCTCCATTCAAGCCAGCTGGAGATCAGGGCGAGGCGATTGCCGCTCTTTCAGACGGCATTAAAGCGGGTGATAAATACCAGGTCTTGCAGGGTGTAACAGGTTCCGGCAAAACTTTTACAATGGCGAAGATTGTCGAGGCTGTTCAGATGCCGACTCTTGTTGTAAGCCACAATAAAACGCTTGCAGCGCAGCTTTACCGCGAGTTTAAAAGTTTTTTTCCCAATAACGCTGTTGAGTATTTTGTTTCATACTACGATTATTATCAACCGGAAGCGTATGTCGCAAGCAGGGATTTATATATCGAAAAAGACGCGTCGATAAACGCCGAGATAGAGCGTATGCGCCTGTCCGCGGCGCGAAGCATGATGGAACGCGAAGATGTCATCATCGTAGCGACAGTATCCTGCATTTACGGAATGGTAACGCCCGATGTTTACAGAAAAATGAATGCTACTGTCGCAAAAGGCGAAACAGTTGATGTTGATTCGCTTATGCGCCGCTTCGTTGAGCTTCAGTACGAACGCAATGACGCAGTTCTTGAAAGAGGCCGTTTCCGCCGCAGGGGCGAGACTTTGGAAATTTATCCCGCATACATGGAAGAGGCGTACCGCATTGATTTTGACTGGGATCGTGTTGAACGAATACGGCATTTTAATCCTGTGTCAGGCGAGACGCTGGAAGATATTGACCGCGCCCTTATTTATCCGGCAAAGCAGTTTGTATTACCCGGAGAGATGATAACTAATTCGTTAGGCGCAATCAGACAGGAACTGAAAGAGAGACTGGAATATTTTCAGAAGAACGGAAAAATAATGGAAGCCGAACGCCTTAAAACGCGCGTTGAATATGATTTGGAAATGTTATCTGAAATGGGCTACTGCCCCGGAATCGAAAATTATTCCGCTGTTTTGGCAGGCCGTAAAACCGGAGAATCTCCTGATACTCTGGTTGATTATCTTCCCAAGCGGCACCTGACTTTTATTGACGAAAGCCATGTAACGCTTCCGCAGTTAGGCGCAATGTACGCAGGGGATCGCAGCCGAAAACAGAGCCTTGTAGATTACGGTTTCCGCCTTCCCTGCGCTCTAGATAACCGGCCTCTTCGCTATGATGAATTTGTCGAACGTCTTGATAAAACCGTCTTTGTTTCCGCCACTCCCGGAAAGACAGAAGTTGAGCAAGCGGCGCGTGTTGTGCAGCAGTTGATCCGGCCGACCGGCCTATTGGATCCGGAAATTGAAGTGCGCCCCAGCGAAGGCCAGATGGAAGATATTTACACAGAAGTGATAAAACGCATAAAAGCCAAAGAGCGATCCCTCATTCTTACTCTTACAAAAAAAATGGCGGAAGATTTAACAGATTATCTTTCCGGTCTTGGTTTAAAAGTCCGCTACATCCACAGCGAAGTTGAAACTATTGAGCGCGTGGAAATTCTGACTCAATTGCGGCAGGGTAGCTTTGACATTCTAGTCGGAATTAATCTGTTGCGCGAAGGAATAGACCTTCCGGAAGTTTCTTTTATCGCGATTCTTGACGCGGATAAAATCGGTTTTCTTCGCTCTCTTACAAGTCTTGTGCAGATAATCGGGCGCGCCGCGCGCAACGCCGCGGGAAAAGTAATCATGTACGCGGACAGAATGAGCGAGGCGATGGAAAAAGCAATCGCGGAAACTAACCGCCGGCGCGAAATCCAGCTTGCGTATAACAAAAAACACGGAATAACTCCCGAAACTGTTAAAAAAGCAATCGCGGAAATACTGACCCGCCATGCCGAAGAAGCGGACAGCGCGGCAGGAAATACAATCGAAGTTCTTAAAAAGTCTTACAATGTTTTAATTCCCGCGCAGCGCAAACAGCTGATCAAGGCTCTTGAAAGCGAGATGCTGGAACACGCGAAGAATCTTGAGTTCGAGCAGGCCGCGGCAATCAGGGATGAAATCGCCCGTATAAAAAATAACGATGAGTTTTAAACTTACTCAGAAAGAATCGCGTGCAGCTTTTCACCTAACGCAACAGCTTCCTCCTGCGTAGGAGTCGATGTTTGTATGAACACGCCCTTGCGTCCGAAAAAATCAATCAGTTTTTTTGTGTATTCCGCCAAATCCGTGTTTTTATCATCATTGGCGCATACGCCCAGGTGATCCCAGTAAAAATGACGCAGGCATAAAACCGTTTTGCCTGACACGGCATCGCGCACTTTTGCCCAATCCTGCACCTGCGGAATTGTAAAATCAAGACCGCGAAGGAGAGGAATCTCCATCATCGCTTCCGCTACATTTGAAACATCGCCGCAGGAGTGTACTACAATGCCGCCGAATTCTTTCGCGATCATTGCGTTATATTTTACGCCGAACTCGCGGTAAAGTTTAGGAGAGAGAAGGGCCGCGGTGTCATCGCTGATACGGATGCCTGTTTCCTTCGGGACATACCAGAACTCATGGCTGACACCGTAAAGATTTGTTATGCGCTTAAACATCTCTTTTATGTAGCCGATTGTCGCTTCCGTTATTTTTTCCAATAGCGCGTGGACTTCGTCAGGATAAACGAGAGTCGCTTCTATAAAAGAAGTGTATTCCCAAATGAGGGAAGCTGTAACAAGCGGAGATGGGACATTGACAACACGCAGAGGAATTTTTGACTTTGACTGAAGCGTTTCGACATGTTTCCATGCCTGTTCAAAATACGGATTGTTGACAGGATCAGGAACTTTTAATTTATAAACATCGTCAGCGTTTTCTTCGCGAATAATGCAGCTGACCCACGGATCGGCTTCGTCATTGGGTTTACATTCGCAGCCAAAAGCGCCCGCAATTATATTAATACCCTGATTCGGCTTGATATTCGCAAAACCGTAATCATATACGCCTTCGCGTTTTCGCGCGTGATCTTCCGCCCATTCAATTTCCGCGTCCGGATTATTATAGAATTTTTTTGTCGCCATATGCATCGGGCCTACTTCTATGACAAAGGGCGTCTCGTTTAAATTTTCCATCCGCCAATTCGCTTCGATAAGTTTTTTCTTTGTTTCAATATCTATAATTTCTGCCATTTATTTTTTTCCTTATCTGCTGAAATAGTGTCAGTTACCGTTTGAATTATATCATCTTTTTATCTGTTTTCGCAGCTTTAATAATTATGTTTCTGAAATATTTTCCTTCATTGACAGACAGTCCGGCGCGTGAGATGACATCTTGTAAAAAGCGGCTTTGCTCCTCCCTATTGGGATATTTATAAAAACCAATATCTGCCAGAGTGCCGGTAATTGAGCTTACAAGTTCTGATATTTCTTCCTGGTTCATTGCTGTCCACTCTCCTTTTACCGGGAGAGATTTTTCCATCATTAAAAATAATTCATAAGCATAAATTTGCACCGCGTGAGAGAGATTTAATGACGGGTGAATTTTACTGACAGGGATATGAGAAGCGATATTGCACATGTTAAGTTCCGATTCTTCAAGACCAGTCCTTTCATTGCCGAAAATAATGGCTGCGGTGCCGGGTTGTTCAGAAAGCCATTGCGCAAGTATGCGCGGAGTCATGGAGACGCTTTTTCTATGATGTCCGCGTCTTCTTGTAGTTCCGACAACTATTGAACAATCTGCGATTGAAGCCGCTAAATTATCATATATCCGCGCATTTTCCCAGATATCCCATGAATTAACTGCTCTTGAGTAAATCTTTTCCATAATGAGCGGCTGTGGAGCCGCAAGCCGAAGCTCTGAAAGCCTCATGTTTTTCATCACGCGGCAAACCGCTCCGACATTGCCCGATTGTGAAGCTCTGCAAAGAACAATTCTGACATCCTGTAAAAGCATTGAAAATTATATCACCAGGTTATTAAAAAGGTAAGAATTTTAAACTGTTCTAAATCCGGATTTTATTTTTAAATTTCTTTTTATATGTTATTTTTTACCGGCATTACATTTAATTATCGTTTAAGTTGACAAAAAACCTAAAAATTTGTATCATTAAAGGGAGTTATTGTCTTTACAGACTGTTAATGGTTAAATTTGGGGTATCTTTTTTGATACCATAACAAGGAAGAGAGATGGCTAACAATGATATCGTTCCCGGGTTTGATGATGAAAAGGATGACAGCCTTAAAATAAAACTCGAAAGAATTAATGACGCTCCAAGATGTCTTATGTTAACCTTAACCGGATATATTGATACTTATAATTCCAATTTTTTTCAAAAGAGAGTGCAGAAAGCTATCGAAGGCGGTTTTGTCAGGCTGATTTTTCAATGCGGCAGCTTAAATTATGTTTCATCTACCGGCATTGGTTCTTTTACAACATTTTTAAAAGCGGTGAAACCTCAGGGCGGCGATTTAGTCTTATTGGAAATTCAACCGAAAGTTTACGAAGTTTTCCAGCTTCTGGGTTTTTCCCAGTTTTTTAATATTAAAGACAGTCTTGATGATTCAATTCATTATTTTAATACAGATCAAACTCGTGAAAAACCGTCGGTTTTTCCAAAAGTTGTTTCTTGTCCCATTTGTTACAAGAAATTAAAGGCTGTTAAACCGGGCCGATTCCGCTGCTCTGAATGTAAGAGTATTCTTGCGATTGATGATGCCGGTCAGGTCTTATTGGGTTAAAGGTGGTATATGGCAGACAACAAAATTGAACAATATTTGATCGATCTGATGATTACTTATCAGCAGGTTGGCGCGAATTTATGGTTATTGGATGATGAGGTACATTCCCTTCAGGGAGTAGCAGTCATGCAGGCCGAATCAATTGTTATTGTCAGAGCGGAAATTATGGATGTCCCTAAAAATAATTTATTAGAATTGTTTACAAAGCTGCTTGAAATTAACGCTTCTGAGCTGGTTAACGGCGCATACGCTCTTGATAATAATAAAATTGTTTTAATTGATACTTTACATTATGACACAATGAACTATGATGATTTCCGGTCGGTTTTAGATTCATTCAGTCTGGCCTTAACAGAGCATTATCCGGTACTTTCAAAATTTAGGGAAAAATCGTCTTCCCAGGAAGCCTCGTCTTCCAATGAAGTCATAGGAGCTTAAAACATGGGAATTTTTTCAAGACTTAAAACATTAATTTCTGCGAATGTAAATTCTCTTATCGGAAAGGCTGAAAAGCCGGAAAAAATGCTAAACCAGCTCATTATTGAGATGAATGAACAGTTAATTGAGTCAAAAAAGGCTGTAGCAATGGCAATTGCCGACGAGAAAAAACTGGAACGCGAAAAAGACAACCAGTTTGCCCAGGCAAAGGAATGGGAACGCAAGGCAATGCTGGCGGTCACAAACGGCAAGGATGATCTCGCGAAAGAAGCTCTTGTTCGTAAACAGGAGTACGATAACGCTGCCGCCGAGTATCAAAAACAATGGGAAGCGCAGCGAAATTCAGTTGATCACCTGAAAGAGAGTCTAAGGGAACTTCAAAACAAGATTGAAGAAGCCCAGAGAAAGAAAAATCTGCTTATCGCCAGAGCAAAACGCGCTGAAGCCCAGCAGAAAATTCAGGACACAATTTCCACTGTATCCGGAAACCGCAGCGCATTTGACGCTTTTGACCGTATGGCTACAAAAGTTGACGAAATGGAAGCGATGGCTGACGCTTCAAAAGAGCTTCAGGATCTCAGCAATGATTCAAATCTTGAAAGAAAATTCAAAGAGCTGGAAAAATCGGATACAAACGCCGATATGATGCTTCTTGAGTTAAAAGAGAAGATGAAAGCTCTTCCCGGAAGCTAAAAACAGCTTTAATCCTAATTACCGGGGCTGTTCGGAAATTTCTATTTTCGGGACAGCCTTTTTATTATTTGATGAAATTTTCTAAAAAAAGGTTGATCTGTTTTTATTAAATCCATACATTAATGACATCTCTGCTTTTGGCAAATTTATGCACTATACTGCCTTACCTTGCTTACATGTGCAAATATTGCTATTCTTTGTTATATATTAGCGTTGTTTGCGTTTTTCTTGAAAACGATCATGCAAAATTTAAGGAGTCTTGACGATGAATATTGACGACAGCAAAGCGAGCCGTACCTATTGGATGCGAAACATAGGTATAAGCGCGCATATCGATTCGGGAAAAACCACCCTATCAGAACGTATTTTGTTTTACAGCAAGAAAATCCATGCGATTCACGAAGTCCGGGGCAAGGACGGAGTCGGCGCTACTATGGATCATATGGAGCTGGAACGTGAACGGGGTATTACGATTCAATCCGCCGCGACCCAGGTGACATGGAAAGACCACGTTATCAATGTTATTGATACACCCGGGCATGTGGATTTTACCATCGAAGTTGAAAGATCTCTTCGCGTTCTTGACGGAGCGATTCTTGTGCTTTGCGCAGTAGGCGGGGTGCAGTCCCAATCTATTACTGTTGACCGACAGCTTAAGCGCTACAATGTGCCGCGCATCGCCTTTGTAAACAAGTGCGATCGCACAGGCGCGAATCCGTTTAAAGTGCGTCTTCAGCTTCGCGAGAAACTTGGTCTTAACGCGGTAATGATTCAAATCCCAATCGGACTTGAAGATAAACTGGAAGGAGTTATAGACCTTATCTCCATGAAAGCGGTTTATTTCGACGGGTCGCAGGGTGAAACAATCAGGTACGCGGAAATTCCCGCGCATTTAAAAACAGAAGCTGATAAATACCGCGATGAATTATTGGACGCGGTTTCAATGTTCTCCGACGAACTGGCTGAAAAATTTCTTAACGGAGAAGCAATTCCTGATGATATGATTCATGCCGCGATCCGCAAAGGAACTTTATCTGAACAATTTGTTCCTGTAATGCTCGGCTCTGCTTATAAATTTAAAGGCATTCAGCCGCTTCTTGACGGAGTGACGCATTATCTTCCCAATCCTACAGAAGTTAAAAATTTCGCCCTTGACCTTGATAAAAACGAAGAAAAAGTTGAGCTTAACGCTGATGAAAATAACGCGACTGTGGCTCTTGGCTTTAAACTGGAAGACGGCCAATACGGTCAGATTACATATGTGCGGATTTATCAGGGTAAACTAAAAAAAGGCGAAGAGCTTTTAAATACCCGCGCCCGCAGGAAGTTCAAGATTGGACGTCTTGTGCGTATGCACGCTGACAGCATGGAAGATATTAACGAAGGATCTCCAGGCGATATTGTCGCTCTTTTTGGAATTGAGTGCGCAAGCGGTGATACATTCTGCGGCGGCAGCCTTAATTACGCGATGACATCGATGTTTGTGCCGTCTCCTGTTATTTCTCTCGCGGTTATGCCTAAGGATAAAAAAAGCTCGGATCAAATGGCAAAAGCGCTCAACCGTTTTACAAAAGAAGATCCCACTTTTCAGACATTTGTCGATCCCGAATCTAACCAGACAATTATCAAAGGAATGGGGGAGCTTCATCTTGAAGTTTACATTGAACGGATGCGGCGCGAGTACAAATGCGAAGTAGAGACCGGTATGCCTCAGGTTGCCTACCGTGAGACAATTACGCAAAAAGCGGAGTTCAATTACACTCACAGAAAACAAACAGGCGGCGCCGGTCAGTTCGGGCGCGTTGCGGGCTATATGGAAGCGTATTCAGGCGGCGATTATGAATTTGTTGACATGATTAAAGGCGGCTCTATTCCCTCCGAGTATGTGCCAAGCTGCGACAAAGGATTTAAAGAAGCGATTAAAAAAGGCAGCCTGATAGGTTTCCCTATTGTTAATATCCGCTGCGTTATTAATGACGGGCAGAGCCACCCTGTCGATTCATCGGATATTGCCTTCCAGGCAGCCGCTATCGGCGCATTCCGCGAAGCGTATAATAAGGCAAAGCCGTGCATTCTTGAACCTGTTATGAAAGTGACAGTGGAAGGCCCGACTGAGTATCAGGGTAATATTTTCGGCTCGATTAATCAAAGGCGTGGTATAATTTCCTCCTCTGTTGAAGACGGACATTTTTCCCGCGTAGAAGCCGAGGTGCCGTTAAGTGAAATGTTCGGTTATTCCACAATTTTGCGTTCGCTCACTCAGGGAAAAGCCGAGTTTACGATGGAATTTGAAAAATACTCGAAAGTGCCTTTAAGCGTGTCGGAAATGTTAATTAAGGCGGCCGATGAAAAACGCAGAAAGGATAACAGGTAGATAAAACCGGAGGTATTAAAATGATTTTAAGCGAATTAATCAGCAGAAGTCCCATCAGAATTTTTGAACAGTCTCTTAGCGGCGGACTGAAGGCGGGTGAGATCGGCATTATCGCTTCACCTAACGGAGTCGGAAAAACATCCGTGCTTGTGCAGCTTGCCATGGATAAGCTTTTGCAGGGAAAAAAAGTTATTCACGTTTCATTTACCCACGCTATGCAGCATAATCAATATGTACCATTATGGTACGAAGATATATTTGATGAAATTACCAGCAAAAAAAATCTGGAAAACGCGGCGGATATCAAAAACGATCTTGTTAAAAACCGCGTACTTATGAGTTTTAATCAGGACGGCGTTACAAAAGAACAAATTCTAAAGAGCCTGCGCGCTATGATTATTGACGGCGGTTTTAAGGCCGATTCAATTATTATTGACGGATTTGATTTTTCCCGTATAGATATTGAAGGAATTAAAAATGTCAGAAATTTCGCGGTTGAACTTGACCTTAGCATTTGGTACAGCTGTTCTGTAAAAGATTCAGGCAGGGATAATATTCCTCCTGTGCTTGACGGCTTTGCCGGTTTAATTGACATAATTATTACATTACAACCCAAGCCTGATCATGTTGAGCTTTCTATTTCAAGAGACAGAGGAGATGTTATCACTAAATCAACAGCGATGAACCTTGATCCTAAAACTCTGTTAATACTGGAACCGCAGGCGAATCTTAACAGGAGCCAATAAGCTCTTTTAATTTTTCTTTGTAAGCCGCCGGAATCGAAATTGTTTTAATTCTGGATTTTTCTCCTTTTTTTATTACAATATCGCGTTTTGGGCAGCGCAGTGTTTTTGCAAGGAATTCACACAAGCTGCTGTTTGCTTTGTTGTTTTCCGCCGCCGCTGCTACCCGGATGCATAATCGTTTATCTCTGATCTCGGCAAACTCATTTTTTGAGGAGCCTGGAAACGCTTTTATTTGTATAAGGACAACTCCGTTCTCTGTTTGCAGCCAGTCTTCCATAAATAAAACACCTGATATAAATATATTATAATAAAATTTATTTAATGTTGACTAATAAAATGAAATAATATAGCTTTTTAACAGGAGACAGTAAATGATCGCTTGGATGCTCGTGCCATTAGCTGCTTTATCTATACCGATTATCGCTATAATTCTTAGTCATATGAGCGGTAACCGAAAAATAAAAATTCGGGAGCTTGAATTAACAAAAGAAATTTTAGAACTTGAAATCGCTAAACAAAACAGTACAATAAAATTACTTGAAGAAGAAAATAAAAAATTTGACAGAATTCTCGGAGAAAATACACAGGAAAGGTAATATTGGACTTGTTCGACAACTTCAATTATTGAACAACTACATTTTTAAAATCGCATTAAATTGTCAATTTACGCCCCAGCATTTTTTCCGCAAGTTCAATTTCTCCGCTATTAATCGCGGCGCGTATTCGGCTTGAGCTTACAGGCAGGGAACCTTCCATGACTTCCGGCACTATCTTTGCGGGAATGCCGCGTGAAGCAAAGAATTTTTCAGCCGCGTTTGCGTTTGTATCAAGATGACAGCCGCAGCGAAAATTGCTTCCGGCGGCGAAAAAACCCGGATTGCCTTTTTCTGTCAGTATTTTTAAAAAATCAATTCCGGACATTTTTTTAAACTCTTCTGTGAAGTCGACAATAATTGAAATCTGAATACCCAGCTTTTCAAACATTTCCAGTCTCTGTTGAAAATTTTGTATATCTTTAAAACTTTTCTTTTCTTCGCTCTTTATTCCATGTTCTTGGCTTTCAATTTTTCCCGTTTTATGGTTTTGCCGGAAAGTGATAATCACAGGCGTATAATCCGGGTTATGCGAAACTATTTTTCTGATTAGTTCCTGATGTCCGCGGTGAATGCCGTCAAAAATTCCGACAGTCATGGATGTTCTTTTTTCATTGAGAGTAATTCCGTTTTCTGTAAATTGCAGCCAGTTAATTACTTTCATAGGTGTCAGGAACCGTTTTTATTTCCGCCAGTTTTGCGCTGAATAATTCGTAATCCGGAGCGAGTTTAACCGCTTTTTCAATCATACGGACAGCGCTTTTTTTTATTCCCTTAAAGTAATAAACCAGCCCGCGCAAATAGTAAAGCGCAGGATCCGCTTTTGGCTGCGGGTTTGATTTTTTTCTGATTTTTTCCGCGGCGTCAAGTTCTTTGGCGCATTTACCGTAATCTTCAATGCTGAATGACCATTTTCCTATTAGTGAACGCGCTTCCCAATTGTCTTCGCCGAGAGAAGAAAGTCTTTGCGTTACTGCCGCAAGTTCAGGCATATTGTCCTGATTAAGAAAGATTTTCCCCGCGATGATATATTTTTCCAGCGCTTTCTCTTTTTTTCCGGTTTGTTCATACGCGCTTGCGGCGTTGGCGGCATAAATGCCGTTACCCGCCATTTTAAACGCTTTGTCCCATGTTTCCGCGGATTTTTTATATTTTTTCAGTTCCCAGTAACTGCGCGCGAGCATTGAGTAATAATCAATATCTTTATTAATATCCGCAGGATATTTTAAAGCTAAATCTTTTAATTCCGCGTACTTGTTCCGCTCAAACAGCACCTTTAATTTTTCCGTGTACGCGAGTTTTCCTTCCGCGGAATCAGGCCATTCGTTCAGTATTGAATCTGTATATTCTTCAGCTTCATTGTAACGCTCAAGCATGAAAGACATCCGCGCCGCTAGAAGGAGCTCTTTGCGTGTTCTTACTTTTGAATAACCGGTAGTCACGCTGATAATCGCCTCATCCCGCCTCTTCCATGCTTTTTCAAGCTGATCCAATGCTTTTGAATAATCATTCATTGCCGCGAAAGTTTCCGCTAACCGTAAATGACATTCCGCGTTTATATTTGACGCGTTAGTCCATTTTTTAAAACTGTTTTCTATTTCATCAAACCGCGTATCTATAGATATGTATTCCAGATGCGCTTTACAGACATAACCGCTTCTTTCTTTTCCCTGCTCCTTATTTTCTGTTAACAGCTTGCCGCTGTCTGCGGCATTTTCTGTTTCGTTTTCTTCGTAAGCCGCGACCGCGAAACCCAGGCGGCCGCTTGCGATTGAATCAGCGTTTGTTTGCGCGACCCATTTACTGTTAACATGGAAAATTAAATATGTACCGTAAGTGATGATGCTCATGTTGACATTTTTTCCGTCAAAATCAGAAATTTCTGTCCACGCGATAAAGGTTTTCGGCGCGTTATTTTTTACAACATCAAAACGAAAATACCCTTTGCTTGAAACAAGCGCAAGATAATAAGATTCATTGTCCATAATACGGAAAATTATTCCGGCTGCGGCATAACCGCCAAGGCTGTCAATCCTGAATTTCGCTTCAATTATGTGGTCTTCATATTCCGGTTCCGGAATGTCTATCCATGCGATGCAATTGGATTTTTTTAAATTTAATTCAAGAGACTTGTCTGACAGATAGGAATTATATGAAGATTCTGATTTAATATTAAAAAGGGTTTTTTTATTTCTTGACCTGAAAACGGGAAATATAAAAGCAGGCTTTGTAAAATCGATTGTTAATTTTTCATTGCAGGTTTTTTTATTCCTGACTTTATTGGAGAGTTTGTAAATGAGTCTTTTAGAAAAAGCAGACATTATTAATAAGATGTACAATAAAAAATTAAAAAAGTCGATACATCCTCCTGAAAGGATAGATATATTCCTTATAATTGCACTTTTCATTTTAATAATTACCCCGGTAATTATTAGCATTTCTTTTAAAAGGGATGTTGTCAGGCAGGAAATAATCACTCTGCATCTTTCCGCGCGGTTTGAAGAATTATTCGGCAGGGAGCTTACAGAAAAACTAATACGTGAATACACAGAAAAAAATCATGGTATCCGGTTCATTTTTTCTCCTATTACTGAAGAGCCGGAGTTTCAGAGCTTTACTTCGGGTGAAGATTCCGCGCCGGATATTCTGCTTTTTGACGAAGGAAATTTATACATGTTCGCTGATAATGATATGCTCCTTGAATTAAATTCCTTTGCCGGAAATGATTCAGGCAGCCGGGCTGTACCGCTTGTTTCCTTTATGGATTTGTTTTTTTATAATGTTGATATTCTGACTGCCGCCGGTTTTGATTCACCTCCTAAAACAAGGGATGAATTTATAACTTACGCAAGGAGAATTGCCGGTTCCAATTTGAATGTTTCTGCGGCTGCCTTAAGTTTGAGCCGAAGCGATCGCAGGGCGCTTTCAAGAGATGTTTTTTCCTGGATTTGGGCAGGAGGCGGTAATTTCTGGATGAACGGAGATAATCCGTATCTTAACACAAGAGCTATGGTTAATGATATCGCTTTTTTCGGCACACTTTACCGCGAAGGACTGCTGTCGCCTGATATTTTTGATACGGCCGCGGATCAGCGCATGGATGAGTTTGCAAAGGGAAGAATTGCAATGATGACCGCTTCTTCGCAGGCTATTCCGTATTTAAGAGAAAGAATGAGAACAGGCGCATTCGGCATTACAACCATCCCTGACGCAAGCACCGGAGAGAAATACAGCGCCGGCGTTTCATCAATATACGCCGCTGTCTCCGCTAATTGTAAAAACACGGATGAAGCGCGGAATTTCCTTCTTTTCCTTGTTGATAAAAGTTCTTTTATCTGCGCCGAGTTAAAAGCTGTTCCTGGCATTGTTTCCAGTTTAATACCGGGTGAATACGCAAGAGATGATCCGTATTATTCCAAAGCATGGGAAATATTTGAATTTGCCCAAATCGCGGAAGGTTTCTCCGGAAAACCCGGAGCGGATAAATATGAATCAATTTTTCTTGAGGAGCTGCGGATATTTTTTGAAAGCAGCAGGACTGCTCAGCAGACCGTTAACGCTATTCAGCGCCGATGGGACGAAGAATAACGGATATTTTTCTTGACAGGTTTTTTAATTAATTTTATTCTTTAATGAATGGCGGATACAATAGGCAATTTAGCCCTCGATAAATATTATACATACGCGGATTACAAGGGATGGAAACTTGCGGAAGGCGAACGTTATGAACTTATCTATGGTAAGGCGTACTGTATATCCAAACCTGACGCGTTCGGCATGTCAGCGCCGAGCGCGTATCATCAGTTAATCCTTATTGAATTAAGCAGGCAAATTGCCAATTATCTCAGCGGAAAACCTTGTAAGGTTTTTCCCGCTCCGTACGATGTCCGGCTTTTTTATGAAGATGATGAAAACGACGGCACTGTTGTTCAGCCGGATATATCAATAATCTGCGATCCTAAAAAACGCGGGCCGGAAGGCGGAAGAGGCGCGCCGGATTTTATCGCGGAAATTCTCTCTCCTTCCAATAGCGCTATAGAAATGGAAAGAAAATTCCAGCTTTACCGCGAAGCGGGAGTCCGTGAATATTGGGTGGTTAACCCCGAACATAAAGCGGTAAGCGTTTACAATTTTAAAGACGGCGCTATATTCCCCTCCACCTACCGTTCAACAGAAACAGCCAAAGTCGGTATTTTCCCTGATCTTGAGATAAAACTGGAATCTGTGTTTGCAGACAGCGAGTGATACCGGAAATAATATCAATTTTAATATTGACATACAGATTTAATTTCTCTATCATATTTACACAAACTTACCGGCTGATTGTGCTTTAAAAAAATTCCAGATAAAGAAGCTGTTTTTAAAATGACGAAAGTTTCTATCAGAACAGGAATGTATATTTTTATCGCGGTTCTTGTGGTGTTTGCGATAATATACCTGATTGCTTCATGGGATGAACGGGATTATTCCGTTAAATACGCTGGTTTCGATTTAAGCGGCGCTGCAAGCACCGGCAGATCAAATATTTACTCCCGCTATATAGAACGATACGCGCATGTTCCGGCAGGAAGACAGGACATTCCGATCGATCTATTTGAGTGGTCTTCCGCGGAAGGGGTGTTTGTTCTTGATAACTTTGAAGGAACTGCCCGTGTTTTACGAACCGAAGAAAAAAGCACTGTCGAATATACCATCAATGTAAATCAAGCCGGTCTTTATAATATTCGAATGGAATATTTCCCTGTTCCGGCGCGGGGGATACCGATTGAACGTTCTCTTTTTATTAACGGGGAAATTCCCTTTTTAGGAGCTGACAGGCTTGTATTCCCTCGTATTTGGGGGGATTCCAGCGTCAGCAGGTATGATAATCAAGGTAATGAAATTCGTCCGTCTCAGATAGAAAAACCTCTCTGGGAAACTATCTGGTTCAGGGATTCACAGGGGTATTTTACCGATCCGTATTCTTTCTATCTGCAGGAAGGTGAAAATACAATAACCCTTTCAGGAGTTAATGAACCTTTAGTGATCCGCTCTCTTTCATTAATAGCCCCTGTAAAATTAAAAAGCTACCGCGAATTCCTTGCGGCTTCCGATTTAAACAGATACTCGCCTGATAATTTTTCATTAAAAATTCAAGGCGAGAAAGCGGTGCGCCGTTCTGATTCTTCGCTGTACGCGATTTATGATCGTTCGTCTGGCGCGACAGAACCGGCAAGCGTCGCGGAAATTCGGTTAAATATGATTGGAGGCGACATCTGGCACATCGCAGGTCAGTGGATTGAATGGGAATTTGAAGTGCCGGAAAATGGCATGTACCGCATTACTTTTAAGGGACGTCAGAATTATAACCGGGGCTTTGTTTCAAACCGCACTGTTATTATCGACGGCGAGGTTCCCTTCAGCGAAATGGCTGTAGTTCCCTTTTCATACAATAACAAATGGAGCCATACCGCTTTAACCGATGAAAACGGAGAAATTTTAATTCCTCTTGAGAAAGGCGCGCACACATTGCGTCTTCAGATAACTCTTGGTGAAATAGGCGGAATTCTCAATGTAATGGAAGAAAGCGTTTTCCGCCTTAATGCGATTTACCGTAAAATCCTTATACTTACAGGCCCGGAACCGGATTTATACCGCGATTACCGCGTAAATGTTGTTTATCCCGATTTAATCGACGCGATGTTATTGGAAAGCAGGATACTTTATAAACTGGTCGATGATATGGCGCTCTATTCAGGAGAGAGAAGCGCTGAAGCCGCGGTAGCGTTAACCCTTGCGCGGCAGCTTGAACTATTCGCGAACCGTCCTGATAAAATCCCGCGCGCGCTTGTCAATTTCAGATTTAATATCAGCTCTCTTGGCGACAGCCTTTTGGGTCTTTCAGAAGCGCCGCTTGATATTGATTATATCCTTATAACAAGCGAAGACTCTAAAATCCCGCCGATAAGGGAAAATTTCTTTGTAGCCGCATGGCATGAGATCAAATCGTTCTTTGCGTCTTTTTTTGTTGATTATAATAATATCGGGAATGTTTACAAAGGCGATGACGCTATCGAAGTGTGGATTCTCTCGGGGCGCGATCAAAGTACGATTTTAAAAGCGATGATTGATGATACTTTTACGCCGTTAACCGGAATCAGGGTCAATTTAAAATTAGTAGCGCCGGACGCTGTCATGCCCGCGGTTGTTGCCGGTACAGGGCCGGATTTAGTTCTTACCGTGCCTCAGGGTGATGTTATTAATTACGCTCTCCGCGGCGCAGTCGTGGATATTTCCGGATTGCCAGGGTATCAGGATGTTATAAAAGAATTGGATTACAGTGTTATTGTTCCGTTTGAATTCCAGGGAGGAATATACGGTCTTCCTGAAACGCAGTACTTCCATGTAATGTACTATCGTAAGGATATAATGGCTGATCTTGGTTTGGAACTGCCTGATACATGGAACGATCTTATCAGTATTCTTCCGATTATTCAGAAAAATAACATGAATGTCGGCGTTCCTTCCGTTGCTACAAGCGAACGGGAAAACATTGATTTTTCTAATTTCCTCGCTCATTTATTCCAGCGCGGCGGCAGGCTTTATAATGAAGATGGTTCGCGCACTCTCCTTGATACAGAGACAGCAATCGAAGCGTTCGATTTCTACACAAAATTATTCACGCATTATAAAACGCCCGTTATCTATAACTTTATTAACCGCTTCCGCACAGGAGAGATGCCTTTGGCTTTCGCGGATTATTCCTGGTTTAACACGCTGGAAATTTTCGCGCCCGAGATTCGCGGGCTTTGGGGTTTTGCCAGAATGCCCGGCCTTAAAAGAGAAGACGGCATAGTTGACCGGTCTGTGTCTACGGGCACTCTTGCCTCGATGATTTTTTCAAACTCTGAATATCAGGGACAGTCGTGGGAATTTTTAAAGTGGTGGATCGGTTCAAATACCCAGCTGCGGTTCGGGCGCGAACTTGAAAGTCTAATGGGTTCCGCGGCGCGTTACCCGACTGCGAATTATGTAGCTTTCAGGCAGCTTCCCTGGGGAGCAGAGCAAATGGCGGTGCTTGACGAGCAGCGCTCGTGGGCTGTAGGCGTGCCGGAAGTGCCGGGCGGTTATTTTGTAAGCAGACATATTATTAACGCGGCGCGGCGTATCATTATCAAGAAAAAGAACGCCGTTTTCTCGGCTGATGTCAGAGAAACACTGCTTGATTATACCGTCACTATTAATAATGAACTTGTAAAGAAACGAAAAGAATTCGGCCTTGAGTAGGGGGAGAAATGAGTTTCGCTAGGTATTTGGAAAAACAAGATACAAAAAATAAATTATGGGCGAAAGAAGTCCATAAACACCGTATTTGCTATCTTTTCCTTGCGCCTTACGCGATTGTATTTATCCTGTTTTTTGTCGCTCCGCTTGTGATATCAATTTTTTACAGCTTTACCTATTTTAATATCCTTGAACCTCCGACATTCATAGGTTTACAAAATTACATTAACCTTTTGTTAGCTGACGATGTATTTCTTATTTCGGTGAAAAATACTTTCCTTATGGCGGCTATTACAGGTCCGATTGGCTATATAGCGGCTTTTTTATTCGCGTGGTTCATTAATGAACTTCCCCGTTATGTCCGCGCTGTTGTAACACTGGTTTTTTACGCGCCTTCAATTTCAGGCGGAGCTTACATGATCTGGGCGCTTATTTTTTCAGGCGACACGTACGGTTATATTAACAGCATGCTTATAAGTCTTGGAATAATTGATAAACCGGAATTTTGGCTTACAGATCCCAATTTTATGATGCCCGTTATGCTGATTGTTATTTTATGGATGAGCCTTGGCGCTGGATTTCTCGCGTTTATCGCGGGACTTTCCACAATTGATCCGACTCTTTATGAAGCTGGTCTTGTCGACGGCATTTCTAACCGCTGGCAGGAACTTTGGTACATTACGCTGCCTAACATGAAAGGCATGCTGATGTTCGGAGCTGTTATGGCAATTACCCAGTCTTTCGGAGTGGCTGACGTTACGATTGTTCTTGCGGGTTTCCCGAGCACAGATTATGCCGTACATACTGTTGTAAATCACCTTATCGACTACGGCTCCATTCGTTTTGAAATGGGGTACGCTTCGGCAATAGCGACATTGCTATTTTTGACAATGATTCTTTGTAATTATCTCATTCAGAAAATGCTCAAACGGATAGGAACCTAAGAGGCGGGTATGAAAAAAGCAAAAAAACTGATCGGCGGCAGAAGAATCAACCGTTCCTACGGCGGAGACGCGTTCATCTTTACATTGCTTGCTGTCTTTGGAATTTTCTTCGCGTTCCCTCTTGTGTTTAATATAAACCACGCTTTTAAACCTTTGAATGAAATCTTTTTGTTTCCTCCTAATATTTTTGTCCGCCGTCCCACTTTAAATAATTTCCAGGATCTTTTTATCATAATGAGCAAATCCTGGGTTACGTTCTCCCGCTATATTTTCAACACATTGTTTATTACAGTGATGGGAACCGCTGGCTGTATAATCTTCGCCGCTATGGGCGCATTTGTTGTGAGTAAATATAAGTTTCCCGGCGCGAAAATATTTTTCTCCGGCGTTATCATAACCCTTATGTTCTCCGGTTATGTAACCGCTATTCCGAATTATCTTGTAATGGCGCAGCTTGGATGGGTTGACACATATCTTTCCATTATTGTTCCCGCGTTCGCGATGCCGATGGGTTTCTTTCTTTTAAAGCAGTTTATTGATACGATTCCCGATACGCTTTTGGAAGCGGCAAAAGTTGACGGCGCGAAAGAGATCAGGATTTTTACATACATTATTCTGCCTATGATTAAACCTGCCTGGCTTACCGTCATGATTTTTTCTGTGCAGGCTCTCTGGAACGCAAGAGCGTCAAATTTTATTTACTCGGAAGAATTAAAAACACTGCCTTACGCGTTATCGCAAATTATTACAACGGGTGTCGCGCGCGCCGGTGTAGGAGCCGCAGTCGGACTCTTTGTCATGATTGTTCCGCTTTTATGTTTTATTTTCGCGCAAAGCAATGTTCTTCAGACAATGGCGAGTTCGGGGATAAAAGAATGAGATTAAAATTATTTTGCTTATTAATGTTAGTTTCTCTTTCTCTTTACGCTGAACCTACAAACTACACTTACTCCTACGATTACTGGTATGAATATGTTTCTTCTCCGGACGCTTATCGTGTCGGCGCGTATATATTGGGAACATCGCTGGGAATCGGGCACTTCAGGGAGCCGCAGGGTCTTTTTATCAGGGATAACAGGATTTATGTCTGCGACTCGGGCAATAACAGAATTGTAGTGATTGAAGCGCTGGATAACGGCGAACATGCTTCTGTAAGAATAGTTAATTCTGTTTTTATTGACGGCATTGATTCGCCTCTTAGTTACCCAATGGATATTTTTGAATGCAGAGACGGTTTTATTTATATTGCCGACACAAACAATAACCGTATCTTAAAACTTGACCCGCAGTGGAATCATATTTTTACAATCACAAGACCGGATGATGACAGTATTGATGATTTTGTTGAATTTCAGCCCATGAAGATCGTTGTTGATTTCGCGAACCGTATTTTCGCGCTTGTAAGAAATGTTAATAAAGGATTGATGGAGTTTGACAGCCGCGGGGAATTTTCCGGTTATATGGGAGCGAATGAAGTTGTTTACAATATAATAGATTATATCTGGAAATTCTTCTCGACTCAGGAACAAAGAGCGCGGCAGGGTCTTTTTATACCAACGGAATATAACAATATCGCTCTTGATAAAAACGGTTTTATATACGCGACAAGTTATATGACAGCTAACCAATCCGGCAACCTGAAAGCGGTAAAACGCCTTAACGCGATGGGTCAGGATATTTTAGTCCGCAACGGCTATTCTGAGCCAGTTGGCGATTTATCTTTTTCCGATTTGAATTTCGGCGGAGTATCGGGATTTTCCAGGCTGATTGATGTAGTTGCTTTTGATAACGATTCATACGCGTGTTTTGACAGAAACCGCGGGCGGATATTTTTATACGACTTTCAAGGGAATCTTTTATACGGCTTTGGAGGACTTGGAAACAGGGAAGGTTATTTCCTTATGCCTGCCGCTCTTGACAGAATGGGCGATTCTCTTTACGCGCTTGATTCAAGAAGCGCCTCCATTACGCGTTTTGATTTAACAGCCTACGGTGAATTAATTAATCTGGCTCTTAATGAATATAAAGCCGGCCGTTATGAGTCATCCGCGGAAGTATGGGAAGATGTTTTAAAAATGAACGGCAATTTTGATTTTGCGTACATCGGCATTGGCCGTTCCGCTCTCCGGCAGGGCGAGTATAAAAAAGCAATGGATAATTTTAAACTTAAACATTACCGTCAGGGATACGGCAAGGCTTTCCAGTTATACCGCAAACAATGGATGGAAGATAATATCTGGTGGATTATGCTCGTCCTTGTTCTTTTGATATTTGTTCCCTTAATTGTTAAATTTACCATTAAAACTATCAGGGAGATAAAAGAAGCATGAATTCCAACCGCGGTATCAATGTTCGCGAACCAACGGAGTATAAATTTATTTTTATCGCCGATAAAGCCTGGTGGCGGCGCCTTGGAAAAACGCTTAAGTATTCGCTCTATGTCTGCACTCATCCTCTTGACGGTTTTTGGGATTTGACAAATGAAAAGCGCGGATCTGTCGCCGCCGCGAATGTTATTGTCGCGGCTTCTGTTCTGGTTGAGATATTTCGCCTAACGCTTACAAATTTTCAATTTATTATAATTAACATGGAATATTTCAGTTCTCTTATTGTATTTATGCGTATTTTACTGCCTGTTTTTCTCTGGACGCTGGCGAACTGGAGCCTTACTACCCTCATGGACGGCAAAGGAACCATGAAAGATATTTACATGGCTGTTTCATACGCGCTGGTTCCTTCCGTGCTGATAAATATTTTCCTGATTATTTTAAGCCGGATTATCACTTTTGATGAAGGCTCGTTTTATTATTTCCTTTCGTGGCTGTCTGTTCTTTGGACAGGGGTTCTTTTTATTTGCGGCATGATGATGATACATGATTATTCAATGGGAAAGACGCTTTTTTCATGTCTTCTGACTATTATCGGAATGGGCGTAATAGTTTTTATATTTGTAGTTTTCTTCAGTTTAATAAGCGATTCCATCGCGTATTTTGTATCTATTTATAAAGAATTAGTTTTCAGGTTTATGTAGGGGGAGCGGTGAAGAAAATTATTCGGCTGCTTTTATCAGCTTGTATTTTATTCGCTTTTTTATCCTGCGGCGGAAGAGCGTCCGGAGCTAAAAATATTATTTTTTATGAATATGACGGCGGCACCGACGAAGTGGTTCTTGAAAATGATTTTCTTCAACTGCGTTTCCTGCCCGAAACCACAGAAATTATCCTTGTAAATAAAACAAACAGCGCCGAATGGAGATCAAATCCGCAGGGAGCCGATCCGCTTGCTGATCCCGTTACGCGATACATGATGAATTCGGTTTTCGCGCTTGAGTACGCCGATGTTTACGGAATCGGGCAGACTCAGTATTCGGGAGAGCACAGTGTAAACACAGGCGTGTATCAGTATGGAATTGTAAACGGCGCGCTGGAAGTTAATTATACGGTCGGCAATCTTGAGCGCACTTATGTTATCCCTCCCGCGGTGCCTGAAGCGCGGATGAAAGAGTTTACCGATATAATGGACACCATTGGAAAAAGCATTGTAAACGCGGGGTACCGGCTTTACGATATAGATAATCTGCGCGCGACTGATAACAGGGACGAGCTTTTGGTGATGTATCCCGATCTGGAGCACAGAAAATTATACGTGCTTCGCTCCGATGTCCATGAGTATCAGAAAGCTGAATATGAAAAAATATTCGCGAATGTCGGGTATGAATACGATGATTATCTTGAGGATGTCAGCCGTTATCCCGCACTCGCCGGAAAGGAGCGGCCCGCGTTTAACATAACGCTTCGTTATTCTCTGGATGGAAATTCGCTTATAATAAACGCGCCGTTTGATAACATCGCTTACCGCGCGCAGTATCCGATAACAACTTTTTCATTATTGCCTTTTATGGGAGCTGGCGGGTTAGACGACGAAGGTTATCTTTTTGTGCCTGACGGCAGCGGTTCTTTAATTTATTTTAATAACGGAAAACAGAATCAGCAGATTTTTAACAGCGTTGTATATGGATGGGATGAAGGTCTTGTCCGTAAAGCGATTATTTCCGATAACCGTTCTCCGTTCCCTGTTTACGGCATACAAAAAAATAATAACGCGCTTTTATGCGTTATAGAAGACGGCGCTTCTTACGCCACAATACTGGCTGATGTCTCCGGCAGGAACAATTCATGGAATAATGTATACGCGCGTTTTTCAATGGTTCACAGCGAAGTCATGAATATAGAAGGGCGTTCACAGCGGGATGTTTATCAGTATGAAAGAGCTTTGCCCGAAGGTGAAAGCATTACGCTTCGCTTTATTGTCTGCGAAGAAGACGGTTATGTCGGCATGGCTAAAGAATACCGCTCGTGGCTGATTAAAAAATATCCGTCATTGAACAGGCAGAATAAAACGGCAGGGACAATACCGCTGGCTGTTGAAATTGTTGGAGCCGTTAATAAAACGCAGCATCGTCTGGGAATACCTTTTGACCTCCCGTTAAAACTTACTTCCTATAATGAAGCTGCCGCAATGATAAATGATTTCGCGGACATGGGATGGAAAAATGTTAACGTTAAATTAAACGGCTGGTTTAACCGCAGCGTTGAGCATACAATACCTACCCGCATAAATTTGATTGGAGCTCTTGGCGGTAAAAATGATTTTTCCAGTCTTGTGCAGACTGTTAAACAAAACGGCTATAATCTTTTTCCTGAAGTTGATTTCTTTTATATGAAAGATAAAAAACTATTTGACGGATTCAATCTTTATAATGACGCTTCCCGTTACATTAACCGCGAGAGGATTCAAAAATATCCCTACAGTTTTGTCTGGTTCGGAGAGCGCACGATGTGGGGTAAACTCAGTTATATCGCGCATCCTGATAAAATGATGTCAATGATTGATAATTTTACGAAAAAATCCGCCGCGCTCGGAATTGAAAATATCGCATTCAGGAATATAAGTTTAAGGCTCACAGGAGACTACAATGAAAGGCAGCATATAAGCCGCGAGGCTTCTATGATAATGAGGCAGGATAAACTTGATTCACTGCGGCAGTCGGGAACAGGCGTTATGCTTTTATCCGGCAATGCTTACGCCGCGCCCTTTGCGGATATTATTGTAGATATAGCTATTGATTCTCAGGAGTTTGGCATAACGGATGTTTCTGTTCCGTTTTACGCTATCGCGCTGCATGGACTTGTCCCATACACAGGCAAGGCAATTAACCTCGCGGAAGATTATTCAAAGTATCTTTTAAAAACAATAGAAAGCGGCGCGGGATTATATTTCAGTTTTATTACCGAGGAAACCTCGGTTCTTCAGGAAACAAAGTTCAGACAGTTTTATTCCAATGTTTATAATAAATGGATAGGGGACGCAAACGCGATTTACAGGCAATTTTCCGCTGATTTTGGAACTCTTTATAATCAGGCAATAGTAAACCATGTTATTTTATCCAGGGATGTTTCCTTAACAGAGTATGAAGACGGAAGTCAGGTAATTGTGAACGCAAGTAATTTCGCGTTTGATTATAACGGCGCAAATATCAACGCAAATAGTTATATTATACAGGGGCGGTGGCGCTGATGAAAATAAAAAATATCTTTGCAGATTACTATCAAAAATATTTTTGTAAAAAGGATAACAAACTGGCTTTGACGCTTGAAGGAAAAAACGCGCGGGCGGGATATTTATTCTGCCTTCCTTTTATTATTGGTTTTATTCTTTTTATGTTTTTGCCGCTTCTTGAATCCTTTGTAATGATATTTAATAAAGTCACTATTGACGTTGTAAATTTCGGATTTAAACGGGATTATATAGGTTTTGGAAACGTCCAGCGGGCGCTTATGATCGATCCTGAATATAACAGGCTTCTTGTCGAGGAATTACTTCGTATGCTGCTTGTTGTTCCCGCGATAATTATTTTCAGTCTTTTTGTCGCGCTTCTTTTAAATCAGGAATTCAAGGCTAGAGGATTAGTCCGCGCTGTTTTCTTTCTGCCGGTAATTTTATCGTCCGGCGTTCTTGTTAATATAGAAACAAACAGCGCTCTTTTGCAAAGTATTGCGGAAAATATTCAAAAAAGCAATTTAATGAAAACGTCCGTAACAAGCGTACTGGAAGATATTCTTGTAATAGAAGGAGCCGGAATGAGCAGATTCATGAGTTATATCTTTCAGATAGTAAACCAGATATATATCATCGCAATGGCTTCCGGTATTCAAATAATCATTTTCCTTTCAGCGCTGCAAACAATTCCTTCCAGTATTTTTGAAGCGGCTAAAATAGAAGGCGCGACAAGCTGGGAATGTTTCTGGAAGATAACTTTCCCGATGGTCAGTTCGCTTATAATTGTTAATGTGGTTTACAGCGTTGTTGATTTTTTCTTAAGAACAGACAATCTTGTTATGGAAAGAATACTGCTTGTTTTGAATCAACAGCTGGACTTTGGTTTCTCCGCGGCAATGGCATGGATATATTTTCTGATAGTTATGCTTGTAATTGGGATAACAATGGCGCTGGTTTCCAAAAAGGTGTATTATTATGAATAATAAAACATTTAATTCCCATTCAATTTTAATTCTAAAAAATAATGTTTTTGATGCTTCTTACAAAATATTCCGCGCCGTTCTTCTTTTTGGGTTTTGTTTTCTTATTCTGCAGCCGCTGTTTAATAAAATCTCCGTAAGTTTTATGGCGGAAAACGATCTGTACGACGCGACAGTAATAAGCATTCCCCGTAATTTTTCCACGGAAAATTATACAATCGCGATGGATTTATTGAACTACTGGCCGGCGCTTTTACAAACGGTCATCATTATAATAATCAGCGCGTCTTTGCAGATAATCGCCTGCACCCTTGCCGCTTACGGTTTTGCCCGTTATAAGTTTCCCGGTAGAAATCTTTTATTTATGTGCGTATTTATTATTATTATCGTGCCGCCTCAAACCATTTTATCTTCGCTTTATTTAAATTTCCAATTCTTTGATATATTCGGAATTGTTAAATTAATCACAGGCAGAAACATTAACCTGCTTGGAACCCTGACAGGCTACCTTCTGCTCTCGGCTACCGCGATGGGTTTAAAAAGCGGATTGTATATTTTCCTTTTAAGGCAGTATTTCCGGGGCGTGCCGAAGGAACTTGAAGAGGCGGCGTATGTTGACGGGTGCGGCAGGTTATATACCTTCGGGCGGATTATGCTTCCGGATGCCATGCCCATGCTTACATCATGTTTTTTATTTTCATTTGTTTGGCAATGGACGGACACCCTTTTTACAACATTCTTCCTGCGCGGTTATAAAATGATACCGATCGCCTTAAGCAGGCTTACGGAAAGTTTCACCAGATATTGGGCGACCATTAACGCTGTCGGCTCAGGAGGTTCAGGCATAATGGCGCAGCCGCCGGTTGGATATGTGCAGGCTGTTGTCGCGACAGGGGTGCTTGTTACGCTCATCCCGTTGATAATATTATATCTTGTCGCGCAAAAAACATTTGTGGAATCTCTCAGCCAGACAGGTATCAAGATGTAGTTGTAATTACTTGCAAATAACTGCGATTGACCGTATAATATGGTAGTTATATTCATACAGTTTATACAGGTTTTTCGATTTATTGTGATTTCAGCGGTGTTAACCGTATGAGATAAAAAATTTACGGAGGAGCGAATATGTTAAAAAGAACGAGTAGAATTAGTTTATTCCTGTTTGCCCTTATTCTTGTAGTTGGCATCGTTATGTTTACAGGGTGCAACAGAAGCGGAGGGACAAGCTCAGGGAGTACAGGTGTCAGTGTCAGAGGAGCGAACATTAAAGTCGCTTCATGGTGGTCAACTTATAATGTAGACACTTATGAGGCAAGAGATGAAGGCGAAGCAAGAACACTTGATTGGCGTAAAAAAGTTTTAGCCGATCAGGGATTCAGTTATCAGTCAGTTGAAATATCAGACTGGGATAATTATCTTCCAATAGTTGCCAGTAATATTATGTCAGGCAGCAAGGAATTTCAGATTTATGAACTCGGTTCTAATATGGCGATAACTTTGTATAAACAAGGACTTCTGTATCCTGTCAGCGACAGTAAAGCGGTTAATTTTAAAAACCGTGACGCTGTAGCCGGAGTAGTTCCTGTGTATAACGGTCTTGTTGAAAATTTTATGACATTCAACGGCAAACAATACGGCTGGATGTACGGTTACCCGAATGACGGCTGGGGACAATCCATGCTGTACTTCAGCATTAAACATATAACAGACGCAGGTTTAAGCCCGGATTATCTTTATGATTTGCAAAAAAATAATAACTGGACATGGGATACTTTCCTTGACCTTTGCAGAAAATTAACACGCGATACAAACAACGACGGTATAACCGATATTTATGCGCTTCCCTGCGACGATGCCCGTGAATTTATCATGGGATTAGTCTTCGGAAACGGCGCGGATTTTGTTAATATTGACGCGCAGGGACGCGCTTCAAACGCCACTAATTCACCCGCGTTCCTTGAAGCTCTCGCGTTTTATAATCAACTGATTAATGAAGGTCTTGTTCAGACAATTCCCGAATATGACTGGGGATGGAACTGGTCTGCATTTGTTGACGGACGCGTTGCTATGACTTTTGATCCCGAATGGAGAAAGGGAGAGATGAATACTAATTTTGACGCAGGTTACGTACTGCCGCCAAGAGGTCCAAGATCAACACAGCTCCGCCTCGGCGCGGGCGGAAGCGTTCTTGCTATTCCCAATTATTTCTCTCCCGCGGAAGTTGATGTAATTCTTAAAGCCGCTGAACTCTGGGAAACACCTGTAGATACTGACTGGTTAAGCGGTCACTTCTGGGCTTCCCGTAACCTGCGCGACGTTACCGAAACTGTTGTAATGTCAAGAGACGCGCGTTATCTGACACTTAAAAATCAGGAATTGATTCCCGGTTATCCGTTTGATGACTTTATCGGCGGGTTCAGAGACGGTCTTGGAAGAACATCTCCTTCGACTCATGTTGAAACATGGGCGCCCAGGCTGAATGCAGCAATTGAGGATTTTAACCGCTAGCCAAAGGATTTAAAGAGCAGCCGTTTTTTCGGATGTCTCGCGAGTCCTGTTTTAAATCCCGGTAATTTTAATTGCCGGGATATTTTTTTGCTATATAAAGGAGTTAATATGAGTAGTTTTATCGTTAACGGCGCCAGTTTACCGAACATTCCATGGGAAGACAGACCGCTAGGAAGCGATCCAAATAAAGATTTAATGTGGCGTTATTCAAAAAACCCGGTCATTCCCAGAGATTTAACCTTACGTTCAAACAGCATCTTTAACAGCGCAGTTGTGCCGTTTAAGGGAGAATACGCAGGAGTATTCCGCTGCGATGACACAGCGCGCCATATGGACATTCACGCCGGAAGAAGCAAGGACGGCATAAATTGGGTTATTGAGGATGAGCCTATAAAGTTTATAAAGACCGATCCTGAACTGCCGGATTCCGATTATAAATATGATCCGCGCGTTATATTTATAGAAGATCGTTACTATATAATCTGGTGTAACGGCTACTGTGGGCCTTGTCTTGGCATGGCTTATACATATGATTTTGAAAAATTTTATCAGATGGAAAACCCGATGATGCCGTATAACCGAAACGGCGCTTTGTTTCCGCGCAAGATAGGAAAAAATTACGCAATGTACAGCCGCCCAAGCGATTCGGGGCACACTCCGTTCGGCGACATATGGTATTCGGAAAGCCCGGACTTTGTTTACTGGGGAAAGCACCGCCATGTAATGTCACCTCACGGCGGCTGGCAAAGCACAAAAGTGGGAGCGGGCCCCTGCCCTGTAGAAACAACCGAAGGCTGGCTTGTTTTTTATCACGGAGTGCTGACAAGCTGTAACGGCTTTGTTTACGCTTTCAGCGCGGCGCTGATGGACATTGATAAGCCATGGAAAGTAATCGCGCGTCCGCGTCCTTACATTATTAACCCGCGTGAAATTTATGAACTTGCAGGCGATGTTCCCAATGTCACTTTCCCTGTCGCCTCTCTTGTGGACAAGGACACAGGCAGAGTAGCCATCTACTACGGCTGCGCGGATACGGTAACAGGGCTTGTCTTCGGCAAGATCGATGAAATAATCAGCTGGGTAAAAAAGAATAAAATGTAAGGCTTTTTCGAAACTAACTTAGTTTTGAAAAAAGCTCATGTTATTTGATGTTTTATTCTTTAAATTCAAAGCGCCATAAGCCGGTCTTTCCGTAAAACACGAGATAGACGTCATGCACACCGCAGATTTTTTCCAGTTGACATTCCGCGTATCCCCAGGAAGGAAGCCTTCTGTAACTTGTTTCAGGCAGCGGATAAAATGAGATATCTCCTGTATTTGGCACTTCAATGACACCCGCAAGTAATCCGCAAAGCGAGTCAAGGCGAATTTCCGCGCGGCAATTGTATCTGCCCTGAACAACCGCTGAAAGGCGGGAAACACCTGAGGCGAAATCCAGTGATGCGAAGCGAATCCATCCGCCGTCTTCTTTATTGAATACGGCGGGAATTCCGCTTCCGCGTTTTTCATGCAGATAGCATGACGAGTAATCATCAAAACTTTGCGCGTATATTCCGCCTGATAATGACGTGTCCGTTTTTATTTTTCTTGGAAGCGGATTTTCCCCGTTAACATTAAAGCCGCCTGAAAGACGGATATCGGAAGAAGACGCGCCTATTAATACAGAGCAGTAACCGGACTCCATTATAAAACAATTTTTAAAACTGTCCCAGATACATAATTCGCTGACAGGCAGATTGAAAGTTATTGTTTTTTCTTCGCCTGACGCGAATGAAAGGCGTGAAAATCCCTTTAATGTTTTAAGCGGACGGTAGAATGAAGAGCCGCTAAAAGATACATACATCTGCGGAACTTCCTGTGAAGCGACAGAGCCTGTATTTTTTAATAAAAACGAAACAATAATGGTTTCGTCTTTATTCGCGTTTGTTTTATCAATTTTCAGCTGTGAATACTCAAAGCCGCTGTATGAGAGGCCGTGTCCGAAAGGCCATATTACATTTCCCTTAAAATATTGATAAGTCGTGGCGCCTTTTTGAATGTCGTATTCCATAATTGGCGGAAGTTGTTTTTCATCTTCATACCATGTAAGAGGAGTTCTTCCCGCGGGGGAATAACCGCCGCTTAATATATCCGCGATGCCGTTCCCTGTTTCCTGAATGCCGTGAGCCATCCATAAAATTGCCGGAACTTTTTTCGCGGTTTCTTTGCAGGAATTGGGGTAACCTGAAAGCAGTATCAAAACCGTCTTTGGATTTACTTCAGCTGCCCTGCGGATTAATTCTTCCTGACGCGCAGGTAAATTTAAACCGGGGCGATCTACGCACTCGCGTCCGTTAATCATCGGATCGTTGCCTGCGAATATAATTACATACCCAGCTTTAGCGGCAGCTTCGCAGGCGCACGCAAGACCGTCCTTCTCTATTTTCATTCTGAATAATTCGCTTTTAGCCGCCGGAGAATCGTCATGCTGAATTACCGGAACATTTGTTTCCCGGGTGGCAACGCGCCTGTTGTCGTGTGTTTTTAAGAGAACCATGCCGCTTTCCTGCGGAACGATGTTGAAAAGCGTATAACCAAACCACTCAAGATTATTTTTCCCTGCTGCCGTAATTGTAAATTCTGTCTGAGTATTGGAAGGCATCGCTTCTGGCGGAATCGGCTCTTTGCGCGGAGGGACGACTTCCCGCCGTCCGTAACAGCCCTGAAGCATCAGGCCGCTTTCAACATCAGTGAATGTTTTTGCGCCCCATCCCCAGTCTTCCATATAAAAACGGGCCGCGTTTTCACCTAACGATCCAGCCGCCAGCGTCTTTTTTATTTTTACATGAGAATTTAATGAATTATCCGTGTTTTCGCTTTCCTTTACATCAATGAGTATTAAAGGCCTTCCGTCTTCTGAAGTAAATGAAACGATATCGCGGCAGTCTGTATATTCGATTTTTTCGCCGTATAATTCTTTAAGAGCGGCTAACGGCGTACTGGAATACGGGGGACGGCCTGAATACCAGTCAAGGTGCAGATCGTCCGCTAACGGGCCCATTACCGCGATTGATTCATTTATCATTCCCGGTTTTAACGGCAGAATCGAATTTTCATTTTTTAATAATACCGCTGATTTTCTTACAGCTTCACGCGCAAGCTGGCAGTACTCATCTTTCATTAAATCGGTTTCATTTATTCCCTCATAAGGACATAACTCCGGTGGATCAAACTGGCCAAAGCGAAACCTGACTGCGAGTATTCTTTCAAGATGTTCATCAAGATCCGATTCATCAATTAATTTTCTTTCAAGCGCTTCTTTAACCGCAAGTATAATTCCTTCCGGCATATCTGTCATGCTGTCAGCGCCGTTTTTTAACGCGGCGGCGAGAGTTTCTCCGTGTGTTTCAAAATAATGATGAAGATCGACTGTATGCAGAAAGTCTCCGCCGTCTGTTACAACATGGCCTTCAAAACCCCACTCGTTTTTTACAATTTCTTTTAACACCGGGTGCAGCATCATGGGAATGCCGTTTACTTCGTTGTAAGCTGTCATCAAAGACGCGGCTCCCGCTCTTTGAATTGCGTTTCTAAAAGGAACAAGATAATATTCATGCATCAGCCGCGCGGGGATTGAGCATGAACATGTTCCGCGTTCTTCTTCGTTATTGTTCGCGAAGAAATGTTTCGGGCCGCAGCTTGCGCGCAGATAGAAAGGATCGTCTCCCTGAACGCCTTTGATGTATTCGCATGAAAGTTCGCTTGTAAGGAAAGGATCTTCACCGTAACCTTCCTCGGTGCGGCCCCATCGCGGATCCCTTTCTAGATCAATAGTCGGCGACCAGATTTCAAGGCCGCGCGAGCGGTTATGCTCTTTATAATGACAGCGCGCTTCCGTACCGACAACTTTTCCGATTTTCCGCAACATATCCCTGTCCCATCCGGCAGCAAGTCCTATTGTCTGCGGAAAAGTGGTATTTTTCCCTTCTCTGTTAACAAAGCCGTGCGCTCCCTCTCCGCCGAATCCCCATACAGTAATGCCAAGCCTTTCAACAGCATGATTGCGTGTCGGAATAAAGCCGATTTTTTCATTGATCGTAAGCCTTGAAATTAAATCTTTTACTCGTTCTTTTAAAGGTAATTTTGGATCATAAAATGGATACATCATAATATAAATGATAGTATAATCTTATGCAAAACTCCAGTTTTCTTAAAATAGTCTAAGTTATAATTGTATAACCGCGAATTATCTTTTAAACGACATTCCGGGCGGAAGCTGCATTCCGCCGCTCTTTGCCATCTTTTTCATCATGCCGCGCATTTTTTCAAATTTTTTTAACAGGCGCGCTACTTCCGCGACCGATGTGCCTGAGCCGCGGGCGATTCTGCTTCTGCGCGGCGGCCCGATGATTAAATGATTTGCGCGTTCTTTTTTTGTCATGGAGCTAAGGATTGCTTCCTGGCTTTTTAATTCCGCTTTGTCAATATCGTCTTCGCTGATCTGCCCCTGCATTCCTGGAATCATTTCCAGCATTTTTTGGATGCTACCCATTTTTTTCATTGAGCGAATTTGATTCAGCCAGTCGTCAAGAGTGAAGCTTTCCTTTTGCATTTTTTTCTGTAGTTCAAGAGCTTCTTTTTCGTTGATTACTTCCTGCGCTTTTTCTACAAGACTGACAACATCTCCCATGCCGAGTATGCGGCCCGCGATTCTGTCAGGATAAAACGGTTCAAAGTCTTCGGGTTTTTCGCCTGTGCCTGTAAATTTTAACGGTTTGCCCGTAACGGTTTTTAACGAGAGGGCGGCGCCGCCTCTTGTGTCGGAATCAAATTTGCTTAAGATAACTCCTGTAAGTCCGATTTTTTCATCGAATGTTTTCGCGATGTCCGCGGCCGCTTGTCCTGTCATTGAGTCGGCGACAAGAAGCATTTCGTCAGGAGCGGCCGCGTTTTTTAAACGGGAAAGTTCCTGCATCATCGGCTCGTCAATCTGAAGACGTCCTGTTGTGTCGATGATGAGTGTATCGATCATGTTTTTCTTTGCCCATGCGAGCGCGTTCTGATAAACATTTACGCTGTCTTTAGCTCCCGATGCGTCAGCAGCGAAGTCCTCTTTATATACAGGGATTTCAATTTGATTTCCAAGAACCGCGAGCTGTTCCATTGCCGCGGGGCGGATAAGATCGCAGGCGACAAGCAGCGGCTTTCGCCCCTCTTTTTTTATACGCAGCGCTAGTTTCGCGCTGCTTGTGGTTTTCCCTGAGCCCTGAAGCCCAAGCATAAGAATTGTTGATATTACATCAGGCCCGCGAAGTTTTAAAGCGCGGCTTGCAGGATCTTCTTCGCCGAGGAACGAAACAAGTTTATCGTGAACGATTTTTATAAACTGCTGTCCCGGATCTACAGAGCGTAAAACTTTTTCTCCCTTTGCCTCTTCAATTGTTGAGTTGATAAAACGGCGTACTACGCGCAGGTTTACATCAGCTTCAAGAAGCGCCATTTTTATCGCTTCTACAGCGTCTTCTATATTTTTTTCCGAAATAGCGGATTTTCCTGTAACAAATCTAAACGCGTCAGTGATTTTTCCGGTTAATTTTTCAAACATTTAACGCTCCTGATCTATTCTATATTCCAGTCTACCAGTAAATTTTTACAGAACTCCATCGGCTCGACTTCGCGGTTTAACAGCCTGCAAAGCCCTAATGAAACAGGCATTCTTAATTTGTGTTTTTCTGAAAGAACTTTGATGTATTTCGCCGCGGCGATGCCTTCCGGTAGATATCCGATTTCATTTATGCGCGATAGAATGTCGTCTATATCTTTAAAGGATTTTAAAATATTTTTTTCGATAATTTCCCTTCCGAAGCGGCGGTTTCTTCCGTGAACTGAACGGCAAGTGACATCCAGATCGCCGATTCCGGAAATTGACGTAAATGTTTCCGGATGAGTTGCGCCTAACGCCATGCCGAGCGTTTGTATTTCGTTCAGTCCTGCGGCAAGAAGAAGGGATTCTGTTCCGTCGCCGAACATTTCCGCTTTTCCTGATGTCTTTAAAGCGTCCAGCATTCCAAACGCGATGGCTATTACGTTTTTTGCCGCGGCCGCTACCTGCACTCCTCGTACATCCAGCGAAGAGTAAACCATAAGGCGCGGATTTTTTATTAAGTCCCTGATGCGGATTGAATTTTTCGCGTTTTCGCTTGCGGCTATAAGGCCTGTTAATTTACCGCGGGATACTTCTTCCGCATGACTGGGACCTGAAATATATACAAGCGACTGGCGGAAAAATCCAGGAAGGTAATCTTCCATAGTTTCCAGAATCAGCCGCGGGCCGTGTTCTGTCGGTATAAAACCTTTTGTAATAACAGCGATGATTGTTTTTCCTTCGCGGATGGAATTTACCAAGATGGACTTTTTTAACGTATCCATCAGAAATAATGAAGGCACTGCGTAAATTATAAATTGCTTTCCTTCGGAGGCTTCCTGAATATCTGATGTCGCTTTAACTGACTGCGGTAGTTTTACATCGGGCAAATATCTCGCATTTTGCCTGTTATTATTAATGTCGTCTCTTACCTGTTCTTCGAAACTCCAGATAATGACGTCTTTATCTCTTTCCGCAATTACTTTTGCTATCGCCGTTCCCCATGCGCCGGCTCCCAGTACCGCAATCTTATTATCCATGTTTTATTATGGCCTTTTTTCGCGCCAGTTTCAATAATATCTTATGTTGGTATATCCGCCAAAGACAGATGCATTTTTCCGTCAGCTTTTTTTACAGCAATGCTTCTGAAATAATCGCTGTATTTTTTATCCATTACGGCTATATGCGACAAAACCCAGTCTTTAAGAAAATACCCAAAAGTAGTCAGGGTCAGCCTCTTGCCCGCTTCGTAATCTTTTGCTGTTTTAACTACTTTTAATATAAATTCCTCATGGTCTTTTTTATGAACATCATAACCTTTGTATTTTGTAGATATCATTATTTTTTCTTCTGTCGCAAAGTGGTACTTTACATAATCAACTGCGCGCTTTATTACTTCTTTAAAATATTCATGTTCCTCGCGATCGTTACCTGAAGCATGATTGAATATATCATTGACAATATTCAGCAGTTCTTTATGCTGATCGTCTATCAGCTTAATGCCTAAGGAATATGATTCAGACCATTTTACCTGATCATTGCCAGCCATTATCCGCCTCCCTGAAACATTTCCGTTTATATAAATCCGGTTTAGAAATTACAGAATATAATTTATACCTGAATAATATATTCGTCAACATGAAGCCGCAATGATTATGCTGGACACCGTGTTCATGGCGTGATAATCTGAAAATGTGAGGAATTTAGCAAAATTAATTCTTTTTTTCAGTCTTACATTTATTATTATTTTTACCGCGGTTACAGCCATAAAATTTTTATCGCTGCGCGTTGACTGGGCAAAGAATCTTCCTGCGAAACCTGAAACTACTCTTACATTGCTGCTGACCGCGGCTCATTGGGCCATGTCGCTGACGCTTTTTTCCTCTATCGTTCTTTCTGTTAATTACGCCGCAAGAAAAGAATATTTTGCTGTAACGGCGGTTTGCTGTGTAATGATTTTGTCGGTGCTTTTTTGTTTCGGTATTTCCTTCGCTCTTGAGCAATGGAAAGCCGTGCCGCCTTCCCAGAGCGCCGGAGTGCCGCTTGGCGATAAAGGACTTATACTTACTAATTCGCTTGATAAAAATGAAACCGCTGTTGTCCTTTTAAACGGAACAACAGATCCTCTAGGCCCCAGAGTAGTCGCTATTCCCGGACAGAGGCTTGTATATCAGCAGTCCGCGGCAGCAAGCTACAGTCTTCCGCCTGTTCTTTTCGGCGATGACACTCCGTGGTTTATGGAAAGCCTCGCGATTGATATCAGGTTAAACGCGGAAATGTTCCGGCAAAAGTTTTTGGAAGGAATATTCCCTTATTTAATTTATGCGGGCTCTCTTATCTTTATGCTGTGCTCGCTTGTCTATGTTTTAAAATTCAGCGTCTGGCCGCTTGCGAATCTGTTTCTCGCGGCGCTTGTTTTCCGCGGCGTTCTCGCTCTTAACACTTTTTTAAACACTCCGGAAATGCAGGAAATTATAGATTCATTTTTGAATCAAATAATACCTGTTTCTCTCGCTCTTCCGCTGTTTTTTCTTGGGCTTGGAATACTGTTGAATTTATATTCGCTGCTTTCCTTTGCCGCAAAGAAGAGGTATGACGATGAAGATTAATTTCGATAAGCTTCGCTCGCCTCAGTTTATATTTTTTATTTATATCGCGGCTTCTTCTTTATTGATTATTATTTTCCGTTTTATTTTTCCGGGCAGCGAAGCGCCGCTGCCTATATATTCCAGAAACTGGCGGCTGATACAGGGAACGCTGGAAATATTTAATTTGTTTCCGGCTCTTGCTTTTTCAGCGCTTGTGATACCGTTCGCTCTTGCGTCATTTGATGAAACTTATAACAGCTTTTCGGAGATGTTTTTTAAGCGGCTTATATCATTTGTCGCTACCGCAATAATTGCCGCTGTTATTTACGGAATTATTTTTTTTACCGCGTATCCGGTTTTAAAAAATTATGAAGAGAACCTGCGTTTCAGCGGATCATTATATCAGCTTGCAAAAAAGAATGCGAACGAAAGCGCGGATATGGGCGAGTGGTTTGAATCTTTGCAATTCGTCGCCATTTGCGATCGTATATGGCTTAACAGCCCCGAGCTTTCCGGCCTTAGAGACCGGATTGCTATTAATATGGAAGGACAGGCTTTTGAAGAGCGAAATTCCAGATCAGCGATAACAAGAGGCATGAGGACATTTGATACATTGCCGTTATCTGACGAACCTGTTGACGCTACGCAGGCAATCAATTTGAGCATTGCAGCTTTTAACGAAGAGCGGTATTTTGACGCGCACTGGCTTGCGAATCTCGGTGAACGTCTTTCTGTAAGCGGAAGCGCGCAGGCGGCAAACGCGGCAAGGCTGTCCAGTGAAGCATGGAACATGATCGCTTCTCTTGCGCCTAACCAAAACGAAGTGCGTCTCTTTGAACTGTATAATTTAAAAGTATCCGGCTATCTAGCGATGGATTCAGGCGACTGGATTCGCGCTTTTTATATTTTTCAAAGACTGATTGAACTAAACCCGGGCGATCCTGATGTGAGGAATTTTCTGGCTGCAAGCGAACAGGGCGCGAAAAGAACCGCGTTTTTCATTGACGAAATGGAATTATCTGTGGGTGAAATATTAAACGGCGCTGTATTTTCTCTTCCCGCAGGAGACGGAAGGTCAGTGCTCAGGTTTTCCAGCCTTACGCTGTCCGCCGATGTCGCTTATGGTTTTGGGTTTGATTATATGAAATTTGACGGACAGATGAATCTTAAAGCGAACGGAACAGCGCGTTATGTGAAACTCCTGCCGTTTTCTTCGAACAATAAGCCGCAGATACTTATATTAACGCACGCCCTTGATCGCTTGAACGATAATATTTTTTATCAGAGCGAATGGCTTATAGGAAGCGAAGACGCCGGCGGAGTGCTTCTTGATATCAGCTTTGAGGATTTTCTTTTAATTTCCAAAGTGCGCCGCGGATTATCAAACCTTCAGATTAATGAGCTTTTTAACGCCGCGGACAAGCTTGAAAAAGCCGGATATGTCGAGGAGATTTTCCGGGCGGAAATTCTTAACCGGTTCGGCACGGCTTTATTCTTCATGCCGATGGCTATTTTTGTTATTGTTATCGCATGGCGTTTCCGCGCGAAGAAAAAACCGCGCTATCTTTTTGTTTTTATGCTTCCTGTACTGCCGGTTGTTTTTCACGGTTTTGTTTTTCTGTACCGTTCTGTTTTTAACATTCTGGGAATATGGCTTGTTATCAGCATAGGTTTTTCTTCCGCTCTTGTAATTTATTTTATAACTCTTGCAGTAACTTTATTTATTTCATTAATTGTGTTATCCGCGCAGCACAGCTGAATATTTATTTATATTTCTTTTCCAGTTCCAGCAGTTTTCGTTTTAGTTCCAAACCGCCCGCGTAACCTGTCAGACTGCCGTTATGTCCGATAACGCGGTGGCACGGAATAATAATTGAGAGTTGATTAACATGATTTGCCATGCCGACAGCCCGGCTTGCAAGCGGATTACTGATCATCGCGGCGATTTCACCGTAACTCCGCGTCTCTCCGTAAGGAATGGTTTGCAGTGTTTCCCAGACTTTAATCCTGAATGTTGTCCCATATAGTGCAAGCGGTAAATCGAAAACTTTCCTTTTCCCCGTGAAATATTCTTCAAGCTGCTTTGACGTTTTTTTTAATAACGGCGTTTCTTGTTTTTCAAATCCTTTCGGCGGATTATTTTTATCAAAAAAAATATTGCTGACCGCGTCATCTTTTTCTGCGATCCCAAGCGTGCATAAATTAAAGTTATAAATGTAATAATATTTCATGGTATCTTAACGTTGAATCCGCGCGGAGCCGCCTTTGGCGAAAGCCGCTACCTGATCAAGAGTACACATTGAAGTATCGCCTGGTGTTGTTGTTACAAGCGCGCCGTGCGCCCAGCCGAGGTTCAATGCTGTTTGCGGATCTTTTCCTGACAGCAAACCATAAAAAAGTCCTGCCGCAAAACCGTCACCGCCTCCGACCCTGTCGTAAACATCAAGTTCTGCTGTTGGAGCTTTGTAAGTTTTACCGTCAAGAGCCAGAACCGCGCTCCATGAGTGGCGGTTTGTGGAGTGAACTTCGCGTAACGTTGTCGCCACGGCTTTAATATCCGGGAAATCTTTTTTTACATTTTCTATCATGCCGAAAAACGCCGACGGATCAAGCTGTCCCTTTGATTCAACGTCCTGCCCTTTAAGGCCAAGACCTTTCTGAAGATCCTCTTCGTTGCCGACAAGCACATCAACATATTCCGCGATTTTGCGTAACGTCTTCGCCGCCTCTTCTTCCGCCTGCGCCGCGCTTTTTCCCTGTTCCGCGGCGGCGGCAGCCCAAAGCTTCGCCCTATAATTAAGATCGAAAGAAACTACCGCGCCCGTTTTTTTCGCCGCCTGCATCGCTTCTACAACAAGCTGCGAAGTTACAGGAGAGAGTGCGCTGAAAATTCCGCCTGAGTGAAACCACCTGACTCTTCCTTTCGCGAAAATTTCTTCCCAGTTAAAACTTCCCGGCGCAAGTTTCTGAGCCGCCTCGTTTGAACGGTTGTAAAACACAACAGGCGCTCTTACTCCCTGTCCGCGATCGCTCCATACAATTGCCATGTTCGGCCCGCGCACACCGTCGTGATCAAAACGTTTATAATAAGGAGTCACTCCCACTTTCTGCACCGCGTATTCAATCCTCTTTCCAATGGGATAATTCACCATGGCGCTCGCGATTGCCGTTCTCATTCCGAAACAGGCTGATAAATTTGCCGCTACATTATATTCGCCTCCTGATACATGCAGGAGATATTCGTCTGCCTGCGCGAACGGAATAATTCCGGGATCAAGGCGCGTTACCAAAGCTCCGAGAGCTAATAAATCATGAGCCGCTCCTTCTGCGGCAGGAATGGATAATACTGACATAAAAACTCCTTGATTAGAACATATGGTATTTAATTATTTTTTTCTTTTGCAAACGCTTCAGCTAATAATTTTATAAGTTCCTTGAAATCTTCCCGCGGTATATTTGTATCATCCTGAATGGTAATGCGTTTAATGGAACCTTTCTCGTCATCAATAATATAATAATGACCGTTTACCTCAAAAGTAAATTTTCCCATAACAAGCCTCCGTTCACTAACTATATATCAAAATATAATATCTTACACTACATATGTTGACGCGCTTGTTGTTCCGCCGTGTCCTGTCCAGTTGGTATGGAAAAATTCGCCGCGCTGTTTGTCTGTGCGTTCGTAGGTGTGCGCGCCGAAATAATCGCGCTGCGCCTGTAATAGATTAGCGGGTAAACGTTCGCTTCTGTAGCCGTCAAAATAAGAGAGGGCGCTTGCGAACGCCGGAACGGGAATTCCGTTTTGCACAGCGGCGCTTATAACCCTGCGCCATGACCCTTGAGCGTCTTCTATAATACCGGCAAAGAATGAATCCAGCAGCAAATTTTCAATATCCGGGTTTTTATCAAAAGCATCTTTTATTTTTCCAAGAAAAACCGAGCGGATAATACAACCGCCTCTCCACATCAGAGCGATGCCTCCGTAGTTAAGGTTCCACTTATACTCTTTGGCTGCTTCTCTCATTAAAAGATATCCCTGCGCGTATGATACAATTTTTGACGCGTAAAGCGCTTTTTCCAAATCCTTTATAAAGGCGGTTTTGTCCTGTGGCGGTGTTTTCTTCGGGCATGAGAAAATCTTCGCGGCGCGCACGCGCTCGTCTTTGGCTGCTGACAGACAGCGCCCGAAAACAGCCTCGCCGATTAATGTAAGAGGAACTCCAAACTCAAGGGCGGCTATGCCCGTCCATTTGCCGGTTCCTTTCTGTCCCGCGGTATCGAGGATTTTTTCAGCTAACGGAGCGCCGTCATCGTCTTTGTAGCGCAGTATGTCTTTAGTTATTTCTATAAGGTAGCTGCCAAGCGATCCGCGGTTCCATTCGTCAAACACATTTCCCATTTCATCGTATGAAAGGCCGAGTACGTTTTTTAATAAATCGTAGGTTTCGCAAATTAACTGCATGTCGCCGTACTCAATTCCGTTATGCACCATTTTTACAAAATGTCCCGCTCCGTTCTCGCCTACCCAGTCACAGCAGGGTGCGCTTTCTGTTCCGTTATCAACTTTTGCGCAAATCGCCTGTAAAATTAGCTTGACTGAAGGCCATGCGGCAGGCGAGCCTCCGGGCATGATAGACGGCCCTGTAAGTGCGCCTTCTTCTCCGCCTGAAACTCCGGTGCCTATATATAAAAGCCCCTTCGATTCAACATACGCTGTTCTGCGGATTGTATCTTGATAGTTAGAATTGCCGCCGTCGATTATAATGTCGCCTTTATCAAAAACTTCCAGGAGCTGTTCAATTGTTTCATCTACTGCTTTGCCGGCCTTAACCATGATCATCGCTTTTCGGGGTCTTTTTAAAGCCGCCGCCAGCTCTGCCATGCTGAAACAGCCCGTTATTTTTTTACCGCTGCCCCTTCCTTTTACAAATTCTTCTACTCTGGAAGCTGTCCTGTTGTATACCACGGCGGAAAATCCCTTGCTCTCCATATTGAGCACAAGATTTTCTCCCATTACCGCAAGCCCGATTAAACCAATGTCGGCGTTTCCCATGTCTATCTCCCGTAAATTTACTGTAAAATATTTTATTTTATCCGGATCAGTTTAATATAATTTAACTGGTTTGTCATGATATCAGTGCTGTGATATTAATGACTCTAAATTTTCTTGTCGATTTTATGCCTGAATGTTATAATTTTTAAAATGAAAATACGCACAATGGCGGTATTAATAATAATTTTCACTAATCTGGCTATTATTATTTTCAGCGTTTCCTCCGGAATTATTTTTGTTCAAAGGAATATGGATAAATTCCTTGAAACCGATTTAACGGTAATGTCAAATATCGCGGATCATTTTATAAGCGTTGAGCTTGATCTTTTAAAAATTAAACTGCAAAGCGCGGCAAGAAATATTGATACTCAGGATGAAATAAAGTGGCAGCAAGCTCTCTGGGAACAAAGCCTTTTATATCAGGAATTTACTGGGCTGGTTATTATTGATGAATCCGGCGGGCTTATCGCGGAGTTCGGAGAGATGCACGCAGACGCTGACATAATAAATGATAAATATATAAAACAGGCGTTTATGCCTGCCGGCAGCAGTCTTACAGCGTACGAAAATTCGGATATATCCGGTATTCCCGGAAGAAGCGCGATCTCTTCCACCTGCCGGACATCAGACGGGATTGTGTTTTATATGGCTGTTCCTTTGCCGTTTTCACATAACAAGATTCTTGTTGCGACGCTTCCGGGAACATATTTCAGCCGGCTCTTATCCAATTTTGTGATTTGGGAATCAGGCCATATTTTTATGAGCGACAGCGAAGGTTTCGCAATAGCCAATCCCCGTGATCATTGGATACAGGATCGGTTCAATTTTATCAGTATTGCTGAAACCGATAATTCTTACGCGCAATTGGCGCATACTGTATCCCGCATGACGCGCGGAGAAACCGGGATAGGTTATTATTCTGTCGGCGGCATTCCCCGCGTATCGTCATTCAGGCCTGTTTCAAGATCAAATGAAGGCTGGAGTCTGGGAGTTGTGGCGCCGCTTCCTGAAAGCCCGGTTAAAAATACGGATATAGGGTTTTTTATAATAGCTCTTGTCAGCGTTTTTCTTAATATTATTGCCGCGGTGATCGCTTCTAATTTTATTAAAAAACCGTTTGAAAAAATCGAGCTTCTTAAAGAAGAAGCTGACGCCGCCAATCAGGCGAAAAGCACCTTCCTTAGCACCATGAGCCATGAAATCCGCACACCCATGAACGCAATATTGGGCATCAGTGAAATCCAGCTTCAAAATGAATCGCTTGATCCGTCTGTAAAAGAATCATTCGAAAAAATATTCACTTCCGGCGATTTGCTGCTGAGCATTATAAATGATATCCTTGATCTTTCCAAAATTGAAGCCGGTAAACTTGAGCTGATATTTGGCAGGTATGATACGGCAAGTTTAATCAGCGACACAACGCAGCTTAATATGATGAGAATCGGCGGCAGACTCATTAATTTTGAACTTGATATCAGCGAGAATCTTCCGGTTTATTTAATCGGCGACGAGCTTCGGATTAAACAAATATTAAACAACCTGCTTTCAAACGCGTTCAAATATACCGAGGAAGGGTTTGTCAAACTGTCAATTTATACAGAAGACTGTAATAATGACAATGAATTAATATTGGTTATTACTGTCAGCGATTCGGGGCAGGGAATGACAAAAGAGCAAATAAACAAACTCTTTGATTTATATTCCCAGTTTAATATTAAAGTTAACCACGTAAAAGAAGGCACAGGGCTCGGCATGAGCATTACAAATAACCTGATAAAAATGATGGCGGGCACTATCAGGATAGAGAGCGAACCCGGTAAAGGCTCCGTATTTAATGTGCGCCTTCCTCAGGATAAATGCGGCAGCGGCGTAATCGGCAGGGAAGTAGCCGGAAATTTGATACAGCTTCGTATGTACAGCAGAGAATACATGACAAAGTTAAACATATCGCGGGAGCCCATGCCTTACGGCAATATTCTGGTTGTGGACGATGTAGAAGCTAATATTTATGTAGCTAAAGGGCTTTTATCGTTTTATGAGGTAAAAATTAACTCGGCAAACAGCGGCTTTAAAGCGATTGAGAAAATCAGAAACGGAGAAAAATTCGACATTATTTTTATGGATCACATGATGCCTGAAATGGACGGCATAGAAGCGGCGAAACATATACGCGATCTGGGGTATACAGAACCCATTATCGCATTGTCAGCTAACGCTGTCAGCGGGCAGGCGGAATTATTTAAAAACAGCGGTTTTGATGATTTTATCCCAAAGCCGATTGATATCCGCCAGTTAAACCTGATCCTTAATAAATATGTGCGCGATAAACAGCCGCCGGAAGTAATTAACGAAGTCCACAGGCAAAAAGCGGAGCAAAAACAGCGCGCGCAGCTGATGAATTCGATTCTTGATCCTTCATATTCGGAATCTTATATTGATCCGGAAACAAACTCATCAGAATCGCGGTTTTCGGGCGTAGAAATCGGCGGGCTGGATGTGTCCAAGGCGATTCTGCGTTTCGGCGGAAACGAATCGGCGTTTATTGATGTTCTGCGCGCGTATGCCGCCGATGTCAGTTTCGCGCTTGATGATATGGAAGCTGTGACAGAACAAACGCTTAAGAATTATGTAATTGCTGTTCACGGCATAAAAGGAACAAGTTACGATATTTTCGCCGGTCAAATCGCTGAAGACGCGCTGAAACTTGAAATGGAAGGAAAGGCCGGCAATATCGGTTTTATTAAAGAAAATAATCCTGCTTTTATTAAAAGCGCAAGAAATCTGGTTTCCGGTATAAATAATTTTCTTGAAAAACTAGACAGCGCGAAACAAAAACTATTAAAGGATAAACCTGATGCAAAAATATTATTAAAGTTAATGAACGCCTGCAGTAATTATGATATGGACAGCGCGGATACGGCAATGGCGGAACTGGAAAACTATAAATATGAATCAGATTCAGATAATGAACTTATTAGCTGGCTGCGGTATAACATTGACAGAGTTGGTTTTGATAAAATAGCTGAGAAACTTTCTAATTCATAAAACCTGATTTAGGTGCATTTTTTTAAACAGGACGGATTTTATGGCAATATCAGATTTAACGCAAACAGAAGAAAATGAAAGAGAGCGGTATAAAATTATATGTGTTGACGATGTTCAGTGCAGCCTTGTAGCGTTAAAAAGAAGGCTCATGGGACATTATGAAGTTTATCCCGCGGAGTCAAGCGATGTATTATTTGCTCTTCTTGAAAAAATCACGCCGGATTTAATATTGCTGGATATTAATATGCCCGGCGCCGATGGTTATGAAATTATTATAAAATTAAAAGAAGATGAACGATACGCTGATATACCGGTTGTTTTCCTGACAAGCAATAAAGACAAAAACAGCGTATTCAAAGGGCTTAATCTCGGCGCGGTAGATTATATATTAAAGCCGTTTGATACATCAAACATAGTAAGCTGTATTTATAAACATGTTACAGCCAGCAGATATGAAAAACCCATGCCGGAAGCGGAAGATAATAATAAACCGTATATACTTGCTGTTGACGATATCGCCAGTACGTTAAAGGCTATAAAATTCGCTTTGCATAAAGACTATATAGTGTATACACTATCAAGGCCTGAGAGTGTAATAAATTTTCTGGGATTAAAAAAAGTTGATTTAATTCTGCTGGATTATTTAATGCCGATAATGAACGGATTCGAACTTATCCCCCTGATACGGGCGCTGCCTGATCATAAAAAAACCCCGATTATAATGCTGACATCCGAAGGAACTCTTAACCAGATTAAGGAAGCAATATCTTTGGGGGCCTCCGATTTTATAGTTAAACCATTTAAAGAAAATGAATTGATGGAAAAAGTTATGAAGCATGTTAAAATAGAGAAATGACAACAATTGAAAAAACTTATACTGATATAGGCGGATCTGATCTGGATCTCCGCGATGAAGAACTTGATGAACTTTTTTCCGCCGCGCTGTCAAACGCTTTATCTGATCTTAAGACAAAAGGAAATGTGATCGCTCTTCCTCCCGATATAACGCGCTTTCATTCAAGGGCGGGATTTTTCACCTGTATCGCGGAACGTCAGCTGACAAACGGCAGTCATCTGGGCGCGGTGCTTCCCGCTCTTGGAACTCACATGGCGATGACCGGCGCGGAGTTAAAAAAAATGTTTCCCAATGTTCCTGAAAATAAATTTCTCGTTCATGACTGGCGAAACGGCGTTACAGAGCTTGGCCGCCTTGAAGCTGATTGGGTTGAGAAAACCTGCTCGGGAGCGGTGCGTTATGACTGGCCTGTGCAGGTTAATAAACTGCTGCGAAAAGACAGCGGAAACTTTTCCATGATCCTTTCAATTGGACAGGTTGTGCCTCACGAGGTTGCGGGAATGGCGAATCACGCGAAAAATATTTTTGTTGGAACGGGGGGCAAGGAAGCGATTGATAAAAGCCATTTCGCCGGCGCGGCGTACGGAATGGAAAAAATGATGGGAAGGATTGATACTCCTGTCAGGCTGATGTTTGATGAGGGACTTCGCCGTTACGCGAATAAACTGCCGCCGGTTTTCTGGGTCCTTACAGTGGTAAGCGCGCGATCCGAAAGCGAAGCGGCAGCCGCGGGAAAGGCCCGCGGCTCTCTTGCGGTAAGAGGGCTTTTTACCGGTTTTGGCAGAGAATGTTTCGAGAAAGCGGCAAGCCTTGCGCAGAAAGTAAATGTCGATATTATGGATGAACCTATTGCCAAAGCGGTTGTTTACCTTGATCCTGAAGAATTTCGCACAACATGGCTTGGAAACAAGGCGGTCTACCGCACACGAATGGCGGTTAAAAGCGGCGGCGAATTATTAATTCTCGCTCCGGGGCTTGAACGGTTCGGCGAAGATCCCGGCATTGACGCGCTGATCAGAAAATACGGTTACAGGCCAGGCGGGGAAATAACCGCTAAAGTTGCAGATAACGCGGAATTGGGAGAAAATTTAAGCGCCGCCGCCCACCTGATACACGGTTCAAGCGAAGGGAGATTCACTGTCCGCTATTGCACCGCTGTGCAGAAAGGGAAACCGCACGTCACTCAAAAAGAAATTGAGTCGGTAGGTTTTAAATGGGGAGATTTAAACGAAGCTGAATCACGGTATGACATTAATAAACTGAATGCAGGCTGGAACACTCTGTCTGACGGAGAGCGTATCTTCTTTGTGCCAAATCCCGCTCTCGGACTGTGGGCGGAAAAGCGTAGATTTAATTCTTTTTAAACTGCTCCCGCGCGTCATAAAACACTTCCGCAATCAACGGATCGAACATTTCTCCCGTACTGTCCATTATAATTTTTACCGCTTCTTCGCTTGTAAACGCCTGTTTATAAGGACGCTCAGATACAAGGGCGTCATATACATCTATGACTGCCATAATGCGTCCCTGAAGAGGAATGTTCAGTCTGTCAAGTCCGCGCGGATATCCCTTTCCGTCCCAGCGTTCATGATGATAACCTGCGAATAGTTTCGCGTTATTTAAAAATTCAACATCGTTTCCTGTTATTGCAATGATTTTATCAATAATGCGCTCGCCCTGCACGGCATGAGTCTTCATTATCTCGAATTCTTCGTTTGACAATTTTCCCGGCTTATTTAAAACCGTTTCCGGAATGACAATTTTGCCGACATCATATAAACGAGCGGATGAGCAGAGCGTATCTACATCCATACCGCTGAGCTCAATGGTATATTTTCCGCGCTCCAGCATTGCTTTAATCAATATCTTTAAATAAGCCGCTGTATGTTCAATATGCCTGCCTGTTCCCTTGCTGCGATATTCAGCAATATCCGCGACAACAGAGACTATTCCGTTCTGTAGTTTCTGAAACTGATTGATTTTTTCCTCAAGCTGCGATATTTGCGCGGCTAAGTTTTCTTTATTGTCAGATGCAGTGTTTGTATTTTGCATTTTGGCTCCTTATAGATAAATATGATTATAATCTATTTTTTATTGCAATTGTACAGGATCGAAACATGGATACATATTATAACAAAGTGAATGTGTCTTCCCGTTTTTCCCATTAAAAGCGTTAAAAACCCGCTTTTGCTTCCTTCTGTTTAAATGTTTATATACCCTCAATTTGTTTTGGTTTCTGTTATTTTCCTCGCGTTTTTTGTTGACTTTTAGGAAAATGACAAATAAAATTAATGTGTAGAAAGCTAAATTTTCCACAATTCGTTTATGCTTAGGTAAGGAGGATAATGATGAAAAAATTTGGAAGGATTATCGTTTTTGGATTGATAATCCTAATGGCGCTCATGGTTTACACCGGGTGTCAGGGAGGTACAAGCGGCGCTGCAAGCGGTAAACCAACTTCCCCGCAGGGCAGACTCGTAGTCGGCGTTAACGCCATGAACGGCAATATGTTTGACGGCTGGGACAATCTGTCAGGAAACGCCGATATTAAAAATCTCATCGCTAATTATAGTACAATTGTATATACCGACGATGACAGATTTATAGTAGACCCGGTCGTAGTCAGGTCAATGACAACAACAGAGAACAGTGACGGCGGAAAAACCTACACATTCGAAATTAACAGAGATCTGGTGTGGAATGACGGTACGCCGATTACGGCAAAAGACTTTGTTTTTTCGATACTTTTTGATAATAGCCCGCAAATCAGGGAATTGGGCACAAACAGATGGGTCAGCGGTGATGTTTATTACGGCTATGGAGCGTATAATGAAGGTGAAACAAAAGTTTTCAGCGGTATCCGCTTACTCGGCGATTATCAATTCTCGGTAAGAATCGCGGCTGAAGACAGTTACGGCGACCCGCTTTTCCCGTTCTGGTATGAAATAACTTACTCTTCGATTAGCTGCCTTCCGTTACATGTGCTTGCGCCGGGCTGCGATGTTGTAGACAGAGGCACGGGCGCGGAAATTACAGGTCCATATACGCTTGAACTGCTTCAGCGGACAGTTGACAACGGCTCGACAGGTTACCGCTATACTCCTTATGTAAACTCGGGATCGTATAAATTTATCAGCTACGACGCGGGAAATAACACCACAATCCTCGAAGTAAATGATAAATTCCTCGGCTCAGGCCCGGAAAAAACAAAACCATTGATTAAAACTCTGGTTTTACAAATGACAGATTCCGCGACAGAAATTGATATGTTAAGATCCGGCGCGATTGATCTTCTTACAGGATTATCCGGCGCGACAAATATAAACGCAGGGCTTGACCTTGTTGATACAGGCGGATTCAAATCGATAGACTACGCGCGCAACGGTTACGGATGTATCTGGTTCCAGGTAGACCACGGTCCTGCGCAATTTCCGGCAGTCCGCCGCGCGATTGCGTACAGCCTTGACCGTGAGGAACTGGTGCGCCAGTATACAGGCGGCCACGGCGTAATAGTACACAGCCGAATCGGTTTCGCGCAGTGGATGTACACAGAAAACAAAGCGCAGCTGGAAAGAGAACTGACTACATATAATCTCAATCTTCAAAAAGCGACTGAAGAACTTGTGGCGGACGGATGGACTCTTAACTCTACAGGCGGCGCATACACATCAGGCGTACGCTACAAGAGACTGGCGGACGGTACTCTGATGCCTCTTATTGTTGAATGGTTTTCAAATAATTTAACCCCTGTCGGCGACATGATCTCTACCTTCCTGCTCGCGAACGCTACAAGCATCGGCATGCAGATAAACCGTGATATCGGTGATATAACCGCGTTTTATAACGCTCTTGAAGGCGTCGGCAAACGCTACAATATGATTAACGGCGGTTCCGGTTTCAATGTAGTGGATTCACCCTGGTATTATTACCAGCCGGATCCGGAAATGTTCGGTGACTGGAACGGTAACTTTATTATCGACCACGATCTTAACAGATACACCCAGCAGATGAGAAACACTACGCCCGGTGATTACGATTCATTCTACAGAAGCTGGTTAAATTTCGTAAAACATTTTAATCAGGTTCTCCCTGATCTTCCGCTCTACTCGGATCAGTATTATGATGTATTTAACAACAAGCTTCAGAATTACAATCATAATGCGCTTTATCCATGGTGGGCCGCGATTGGCGAAGCATGGGTTTTTGAATAAACACAGCCAGACTGCCAGAGCAGTCTGAGACTGCCAGAGCAGTCTGAGACTGCCAGAGCAGTCTGAGACTGCTTTAGGGCAGTCTGGTTAATATTTAAAAAAGAATTTACAGAGCCTGATCGCTTTTTAGCGGTCAGGCTCAGGATTAAACATGAGCAAGGGCGAGCAATCGTGTTAAATTATATATTACGGCGTATTGTATATATCATCTTCGTATTTTTTATTGTGTCCGTTATAATGTTCACCTTGTTTAAATTATCACCGTCCGATCCTGTCAGAATGTATACTGAAGGGCTAAAAAACGATATGCGCCCCGCGGATTTTGAGCGTTATCAGGAGCAGATCAGGGTGATGCTCGGTCTTGATCAGCCGCTCGTGATTCAATATTTAAAGTGGATGGGCAGAATGCTCGTCGGCGATTTTGGCAGGTCTTTAGTTTACAGACAGCCTGTTATAGAAGTTATTAAAGCGCCAATGATAAACACACTGCGCCTTGAAGCTATAACAATGTTTTTTGTTTTTTTGATAACTATTCCATTAGGAATTACTACCGCTGTAAAAAAAGGCACAATCTACGATAATTCCGTTCAGGTAGTTACAATACTGGGATTGAGCCTTCCTTCTTTTATTATATCTCTTGCGGCAATTTTAATTTTTTCCGTTCTTCTTGGGTGGCTGCCTGTCGGCGGAGCGTATACACCTGGAATTCAAATGGGCGGGCTGGCGTCATTTCTTGATAAAGCCAAGCACATGGTTTTGCCAATCCTTGTTATGACCTTTACAAGCCTTGGATCTCTTACAAGATATATACGCGCCACCATGATAGACGCTCTTCGTATGGATTATATCCGTACAGCAAGAGCAAAAGGTCTGACCGAAAAAGTTGTCATATATTCCCACGCGTTCCGCAATTCCATGATCCCTTTTATGACCATCTTAATAAGCTGGTTTCTCAGCCTGTTCGGCGGGTCAGTTATGATAGAAACCATTTTTAACTGGAACGGAATGGGAAAATTATATATAAGTTCTATCACGTCTTTTGATTTCGCGGTGGCTTTATCGCTTGGCATGTTTTATGTATTAATCGGGCTTATAGGTAACCTGATAATTGATATTGTATATACATTTGTTGATCCGCGGATCAGGTTTACATAGGAGACTTTATGGGTAAATCAAAAGATATTGATACTGCTGCCGGTACTCCTGTAGATTCTTCTGTAAACGCTTCGCTTATTGAAGAAGAACTTGTCCAAAGCCCGGGCCGCACAGCTCTGCGCAATTTTTTTTCACGTAAACTCAGCATTGCCGGAATGGTAATTTTTATTTTTATTTTTTTATCATGTTTTATATTTTCTTTCATTCTGCCCATCGACCTGACATATACAGATTCAACCAGAATGAATCTGCCCCCTGCTTTAAATTATTTGTACATCCCAAAAGCGCTTAATAATAACGTGAAAGCGCTGGATTTCGGTTCATCATTCGGTGCGGCAATTGATCAGCAGGGGAATCTCCACATGTGGGGAACAATGCCCGATAAAGTAAAAAATAATGTCCCAGGTGATATGGGAAAAATAAAACTTATTTCCGCCGGGCTTGATCATGTTGTTACTGTCGGTGAAAACGGACGCGTTTACGCCTGGGGAAATGACCGGCTTGGAATAATTAAAATCGCAGATTCTGTCCTCGGTAAAAATATTATAGATATTCAGGCAGGTCATCAGGTAACAGTAGCCCTGGACAGCGAAGGGACTCTTCATTTCTGGGGTAACAGTAATAATTACCATTTCCGCCCCGGTAATAATCAGGGAAATTTTAAGGATTTTTCCATTAACATCACTACGGTTATAGCGCTTACCAAAAACGGGGATGTTGTTGCGCTCGCTGATGTGGATACAGCATTTTCCAGGATTCCGTCTTATGTTAACGGGCGTACTGTTGATATCGCTTCCACAGATCATGTGGCTGCCGCTCTTTTAAATGACGGAACTGTTGCAACATGGGGCAGCGTTCATCTTCCCGCGGCGAAAGTGCCGGATGAGATTCAGGGCAGGGTAAAAATCATAAGAGGAGCGCGGACGCATTTTACCGCGCTTTTGGATGACGGATCTGTTTACTCCTGGGGAGACAATATGTTCCGCCAGATTAATTATCCTAATATATCAGGGTACAGTCATATAACCATTGATTATTATCAAAACGCGGCTATTGATCCAAACGGAAAAATTATAACATGGGGACAGAAAGGCTATTGGATGGGTACAGACCAATGGGGACGTGATGTGTTTACCCGTGTTGTGTACGGAGGCAGAGTCAGCCTGACAGTAGGATTTATCGCCGTTATAATCTCCGCGATTATCGGTATTACGCTGGGAGGATTCTCCGGTTACTTCGGCGGAAAAACCGACATGTTCCTTATGCGTTTCGCTGAAGTTGTCGATTCAATTCCCTTCCTGCCTCTTGCTATAATCCTGGCGGCGATTGTCGCGAACAAGGTTCCGGAAACAGGGCGCGTTATCATGATAATGGTAATATTGGGTTTTTTAAGCTGGTCGGGGCTTGCCCGTCTTACAAGAGCGCAGATTCTTTCAGAAAAACAAAATGAATTTGTAACAGCCGCCAAAGCGATGGGAGTCCGCGAGAAGGTAATCATTTTTAAACATATCCTCCCGAATGTACTGCCTGTCATACTTGTCAGTCTTACTGTCAGTATGGCTACATGTCTGCTTCTTGAATCAACGCTGTCCTTTCTTGGATTCGGAGTTATTGAGCCGACTCCGACATGGGGAAATATGCTTAATAAATGTATGGATTCTATTGTAATAAGAATGTATTGGTGGCGCTGGGTTTTCCCGTCTCTTGTTTTGGGACTCGCTGTTATCAGTATTAATATTGCAGGCGATGGCCTTCGCGACGCTATCGATCCTAAATTAAACGACCGGTAGGAATAAATGGCGTTACTCGAAGTTAAAGATTTACATACATACTTTAAAACCAAACGCGGCATTGTAAAAGCAGTGTTCGGAGTCTCCTACGCCATTGAAGCAGGCCGCACTCTGGGAATTGTCGGGGAAAGCGGAAGCGGTAAATCAGTATCTGCTATGAGCATACTGCGCCTTCTTGACGGGAACGGTTATATTGAATCCGGCGAAATTATTTTTGAAGGACAGGATATGACAAAACTGTCCCTTAAAGAAATTCAAAAAATCCGTGGAAATAAAATATCAGTTATCTTTCAGGAACCTATGACAAGCTTAAATCCGGTGTTTAAAGTTGAACGGCAGATAGGCGAATCTTTTATGGTTCATCAGGGGATGAGTAAAAAACGAGCTTATGAAGAATCCATTAAGATGCTTACTGATGTTCAGATTCCAAATCCTGATAAAGTCGCAAAGCAGTATCCGTTCCAGTTATCAGGCGGAATGCGTCAGCGTGTAATGATCGCGATGGCTCTTGCCTGCCAGCCTGATATGCTGATTGCCGATGAACCAACCACGGCGTTAGACGTAACAATTCAGGCGCAAATTTTAAGATTGATGAACGATTTAAAAAGCGGGAACAGCGCGTCAATACTTTTTATTACTCACGATCTCGGCGTTATCAACGAAATGGCGGATGATGTCGCTGTCATGTACTGCGGACAGGTTGTGGAAACAGCTCCCGTTCGCACCATCTTTAGTCCCAGTGTTTTTTCGCACCCCTATACAGAAGGGCTTATGACTTCCATTCCCCAGCTTGATACTCCTCAGGGTGTCAGACTTGAGGCGATTCAAGGAAGCGTGCCGCACCCTCTGGACATTCCTCCGGGCTGTAGGTTCGCTCCGCGCTGCAAGTACTGCCAGCGGCAGTGCGAGGAAAACAGTCCACCGTTTTTGGAAGTCATGCCAGGTCAGAGCGTGCGCTGTTTTTATCCGAAGAAGGAAGAACGTTCTGAAATCACAGGAATTGCGGCGTCTATCATAAAACGCGAAACACAAACGGCAGCCGCAGAGAAGGAATCATAATATGGCGATTGATAATCAAAACGCAATCTCTGAAAATTTTACCGCTATGATTCTTGATCTTGCCGCAAGCGCTCCGGCATCGGCTAAAGAAAATACTAAAAAGCCGTTAATCAGTATTAGAAAATTAAAGCAGTACTTTCCCGTTAAAGGCAACAAAAATATGTTTGTTAAAGCCAATGACGGCATCGATCTTGAAATTTATGAAGGCGAAACTCTCGGTCTTGTAGGAGAGAGCGGCTGCGGTAAATCAACATTGGGGAGAACCCTGCTTCAGCTTTACGCGCCGACAGAAGGGCAGACATTCTATTACGGCCGGCCGCTTAACGCGGTTTCCCCGAAATATTTAATTGATATTATTAAAGAGCTTTCAGGCAGAAAGCAAAAATTAATTAAACTATACTCAGCTGACCGTAAAGCAGCGGAAGAAATATTTTTCGATCTTGTCCGCGTCTTTGGCGGCCTTTTACTTTCTTCGGCTGAAGAGGAAGTAACCGCTGCCTGCCTTGAGTACTACAGCGCAGACGAGCATAAAGAAGCCGAACAGAACGATCTATCTGAAAGTCCGCAGAATAAAAAAACGGAAACTTTTGAAAACTTGCGGCGCATAATCGCGGATAAATCCGTAGCAGATAAAGACAGTTATGAAAGATTAGAAAAACTTCGGGACGAAGGAATTGATCTTACGCGCCTTACATATGATGAGATGCGCCTTCTGCGCCGTGACATGCAGATTATTTTTCAGGATCCGTATTCATCGCTTAACCCGCGCATGACAGTCGGGCAAATAATAGGCGAAGGCCCTCTAGCTCATGAGTTTTTTACAGGAGAAGGCGAAGCGCTTCAGGATCATGTAATGAAAGTAATGGATGAATGCGGTCTTGCTCCTTACATGATTCACCGTTACCCGCATCAGTTTTCAGGCGGACAGCGTCAGCGTATCGGAATCGCGCGCTCTCTTGCTGTATTTCCGAAATTTGTAGTCTGCGACGAAGCTGTCTCCGCTCTTGACGTATCAATCCAGTCTCAGATCCTGAACCTGTTATCTGATTTAAAAGAGAAATCGAAACTGACATACCTTTTTATTTCGCATGATCTTTCCGTTATTAAATATATCAGCGACAGAATCGGCGTAATGTACCTTGGCAACATAGTCGAAATTGCCCGCTCCGAAGAAATTTTCAGAAAGCCCCTTCATCCTTACACCGAAGCGTTGTTATCCGCGATTCCGACAACGAATATTGACAAGCCGAAAAACCAGATCATTCTGGAAGGCGATATTCCAAGTCCGATCAATCCGCCCAAAGGCTGCAAGTTTCACACTCGCTGCCGCTATGTTTCAGGCGAATGTAAAGAAACTGAACCGCAGTTCCGGGAAGTCGAACCCGGACATTTCGCCGCCTGCCATCACTGTTTAACTTAGCGTATGTTGTTTTTGCATAAACGCAGGTTCGAAAAACTTGTGGACGAAAAAGAAGCGATAAGTAATTTCGCCAAAACGCGTCCGGAAATGGAAAAAGGCGATCTTAAGGCAATGGTTCTTGCCGCTTTAATTACCTTCTTGCCTGTTATTCTGTTTATCGCAGGCGGAATGTTTTTAATGACATGGCTTTTGGGAAGATAAAACATTACAAAGAAAGCGTTGTATATTTGCATTGTAACTTAATTTTCCTAATAACTATAATTGAAAAAATGTAAGGATTAATTTATGAAAAACGAAAACATGCAATCTGCTTCGCAGTTGTTCAATCAGGACTGGAAATTTCTTTTGGGAGATCCCAAAAACGCTGAACAAGAAGATTATAATGACCGGACATGGGAACATCTTGACTTGCCGCATGACTGGGTAATTCATCAGCCGTTTAACAAGGGCGAAGACGAAGGCTGGACACAGGAGAGCATGCAGGGTTTTTTTATCTGGAAAAACACCGGCTGGTACAGAAAGCATTTCACGTTAGGTGATATTGCCGGAAAGGAAATCTATCTTTACTTTGGGTGCGCCTACAGAAACGCCGTAATTTATGTTAACGGAAAAAAAGCGGGAACTCACGCTTATGGTTATACAAGCTTTGAACTTTGCATAAGTCCCTTTGTAAGAAAGGGAGAAAACCTAATCGCTGTCCGTCTTGATAACGGCGCAGACGTTCCTGACCGCTGGTATTCCGGGGCGGGTCTTTTTCGCAATGTGTACCTGCGTCAAGCGCCGAGTCTTCATTTTAAAACATGGGGACTTAGCGTAAAGGCTGTTGTTAATAAAAACGGATCTGCGGAAATAAAAGTAACCGCAGATATAAAAAACACTTCATCCGCGGAACAAAAATCAGCCCTGAATGTTGCTATATTTGATCCCAAAGGAAATGAAATAAGTATAAATAAACATGATATTAAACTGGCTTCGCAATCTGAAACAAAGACAGAGCATTGTTTTTCGATTAATAATCCTGAACTGTGGAGTGATGATAACCCAAAACTTTATAGTGTTACAGCCTTTATCGGAGATCAGGATGGCGATTTCAATGAAATAAAATTCGGTATACGCACGATTGAACTTGCCGCGCATAAAGGATTTTTCATTAACGGCAGGAATATTAAATTAAAAGGCGTTTGCCTTCATCATGACTGCGGTATCCTGGGAGCGGCTTATTATCAGGACGCGTGGCGCAGACGGCTTACCATTTTAAAAAATATGGGATGTAACGCGATAAGGACAAGCCATAATCCTCAGGCACAGGAATTTTTGGATCTTTGCGATGAACTGGGTTTTTATGTGATAGATGAATGTTTTGACAAATGGAAATCCCTTGCTTATGAAAAGCTCTTTGATGATAACTGGCGAAGCGACCTTCATGATTTCATTTTAAGGGATCGCAATCATCCTTCGGTTTTTTGCTGGAGCGTTGGAAATGAAGTGGAAAACCAGTGTTCCGCGGAAATGTTAAAGACAGAGAAAATGTTATGTGACTATGTAAGGACACTGGACGACCGTCCTGTGACAGCAGCGCTGTCTCCTCATGTTACTGATAAAGAACCGCGTGATCTTGTCGGAGCACCTCCTGAAAAGCAAGTTGAATTGACAGAAAAAGCCGCCGAATATGTTGATGTTCTGGGCTTAAATTATCATGAGCCGTGGTATCCGTATTATTCAAAGGCAATTAATAAACCTATTATCGGTACTGAGTGTTACGAGTATTATTCAGGCACGCTCGGCAGTTTTGAGGATTACACAAAAAAGAATCCGTGGCGTTATGTGCTGGAAGATGATAATGTATTAGGACAGTTTATCTGGGCGGGCATAGATTATTTCGGAGAAGCGTCATGGCCGGTTAAAGGCTGGACAGGATCCAGCCTTGATATTTGCGGTTTTTATAAAGATCAAAGCTGGCTTAGAAAAAGTTTCTGGTCAGATGAACCTGTAGTTCATTTATGTTTTTATGATAATACCCAAAAAAATAATTACGCGCGGGGCAGATGGAATTTTCCCTATACCGCCTCTCATCTGAACCTTGATCATTTTGAGCGCCGCATAGTTACAGCCGCTGTTTACACAAACTGCGATGAAGTTGAGCTTTTTATTAACGGTAAAAAAATAGGCAGGCGCAGACCGGCAGATTTTGAAAACGGTATAATTGAATGGCCTTTTGACTATAAAAGCGGCGAGTTAAAGGTAATAGGTTTTCGCGGCGGAAAAGAAGCCGCGATACATGAGATGAAAACCGCGGGAGTTCCCGCTGTCATCGAATTAAAAGCGGATCAGAATATTATTAAATCTTCCGGTTTAGCCCATATCGAGGTCAGTATTACAGATGAAAAAGGCGTTATTAATCCTGTAAACGATTTTCTTTTAAGTTTTTCGCTCGAAGGAGACGGGGAAATTATGGGAGCTTCATCACCTGACATGAATAACGTTTTAGGTTTTGATCTTCCCCGTGTTTTTACCTCTTCAGGAAAAGCGCTGGTAATAATAAAAGCCGGCGCTTCTTCAGGCGAGTTGATTTTTTCGGCATACGGCGAAAACCTAAAAAGCGAGAAAATTATTTTTTCAGTTAAATGAATTAAAGCAGTTCTAAAGCTTCGGCTTTTAAGGCAAACAGACGCAGCTTGTTAAAATACGCAATCTATCGCAATTCCGGATATTACAGCAAACAGCGAGACAAACAATAGAAAAAAAATAAAATGCTTTAATCCAAGTACGATTTTTACCGCTCCCAGATTTGTTATTTTCATTGCCTGTCCTGTGATCATGAACGCTGAGACCGAGCCTAACGTCATTCCTCTTTGCAGCCAGGTTTGAAGAAGGGGGATTGTTCCGCCGCCGCAGGCATAAAGCGGTACACCTATTGCGGCCGCCATGAGTACGCCGAAACCTCTGCTGCTTCCGGTCAAACCGGAAAAAACATCCTGCGGCACATACCGCTGAAAAAGCGCGGAAAGTATTATGCCGATTAAAAAATAAACGCCTGTAGCTTTAATGTTTCTGCCGAAATTTTTTAAAAAACGAAGAAAAGGATTCGGATCAGTATCGCGGTTCGCCATGTTTTCAAATTTGGTAAACTTAAAAAACGGTTTGTTTTTAAATAACAGTCTGATGCAAATTCCCGCCGTTAATCCCAGAATGAAACAAACCGTAAAACGAATTGCCAATACAGGGAAACCCAAAGCCGCGCTGTAAAAAAGCAGCTGCGGATTGAGAAGAATTGAACTCATTACAAAAGAAGCGATCCACTCCTGCGGCATTCCTTTCCCGGAGAATGAAGCCGCTATCGGTATTGTTCCGTACATACAAAGCGGAGAGGCTATGCCTAATAATGACGCAGGAACAATGCCGAATATTCCCATTTTTGTACCGCGCATTCTGACAAAAAGGTTGTGTATTTTTTCTTTGCCGAATACTGAAATAAATGAACCTAACGCCATTCCCAGAAGCCAGTACCAGACAATCTGCTTAAATTGGATAGAGAAGTAGTACCAGAAATAAATTAATTCTCTACTAAGTATCTCTGCCATTCCCTTATAATTTGATTAGTTCGTAAATCTTGCTTCCGATGCCCAATAAAGCTGCATGATCTATCGTTAAATGTCCGTTTCTTGATTCGATTCGGTTGATTAAATCTCTTCCGTCCGGCGCGGAATATACAAGATCAACACATGCTTTATCAAGCGCGACAGGATCAAGCGATGCAAGAATGCCAATGTCCGCCATGGTTGGAACTGCCGGCCTGCCGTTACAATCGCAGTCAACGGAAAGGTGGTTCATCACATTGATATAAAGAATCCTGCCGTCTGCTCTGTCTATAATTGATTTCGCGGCTTCCGCCATTGATTCAAGAAAAGCGTTTTGATCTCCTCCTGACATGCTTGTTCTGCTTCTGCCCGCTGTGTGTATCCAGTTCTTGCCTGAACTTGACGCGTAACCTATTGATAAATTCTTTAAAGCGCCGCCGAAGCCGCCCATCTGATGCCCTTTAAAATGCGACAGGACGATATGGAAATTAAAATCATTAAAACGCTCGCCAACAAAATTTTCTTTAAGGTGCTTTCCTCCAATAACCGGGATGCTGATATCTGATCTTTCGTCAAGTATCACTACGGACGCTATATTGGTAAAACCATGATCACGTGCTACCTGATAATGAGCCGCTGTGCTTGCCCGCCTTCCGCCGTAGGCTGTGTTGGCTTCTATAATTGTGCCGTTAACTCTTTGAATGAGGCCTTTAATTAATTCAGGTTTCAGGTAGTGAGTGTTTCCCGGCTCTCCTGTATGTATTTTCACCGCTACATTGCCGGTTGCTTCAAGCCCCAAAGCCTGGTAAACTGCCATGAGTCCGGCCGGGCTAATGTCGGCGGTGAAAAACACTTTGGGGCTGCCTGGCTGATCAGGGCTGTAATGATGATCTGGATTTCCTGTTAAGATATTTTCACTGACTGCCGCCGTTTCAGCTGCCGGATTTTGACTGGATGACTGCGCTAATGCCTTTCCTGCGCAGCCTGTAAAAGACAATGTAACGGTGAAAATTAACACCATTACAACATCTGCTGTTTTAAAGTTTCTATTCCTTTTCATTTTTCCTCCTGTTTAATTGACCTGCAAGTGAACCAATCTGGTTCCCGGATAAATCTATTATAATGTATGTTCATTTTCATTCTTGTCGAGGGAGCCGTGAGGTTTAAAGCAGCCTGATACCGGCATTGGGACTTGAACCCAAACACACTCGCGTGCGGTAGATTTTGAGTCTTGCGCCGCATAATATACTAAGCGTTATTAAGACTCATTATGACATAAATTCATTGAAAACGCAAGTATATCAATGGTTTTCTCTTGTTTATCACTTATTGGAGATTATCAAAACATACCGAAATGTGTCATTCTATGTGTCGTTTTATATGTCGTTTTTTGGTGGCAATGTTATGCTTTCTTTGAGATTAAATAAATTAAATCTTCAATGCTTTTTCCATAATTGTTCCAGATATTAGTACTTATTAAAAATCTAATATTCTGATCCTCTAGTTTTACTGATATTCCATCTTTCCCAATATGTAACTTTGTTTTTCTTTGTTCAAATTCATTGAAATCTTGTAATACATCGCCCATTCTGGTACCGATATCAACGACTACTTTGGCATTTTTTTTAAGATAATTAATATCTGGTTCTGTACCGTCCAAAGGAACTACAATTAATGCGTAATTTTCTTTTTTATTTTTAGCGGTTTCTGCTTGCAATTGAGTCATTGCCGCATATTCTCTTCCTGTTGCTTTTAACTCTACTAGCCATTCATTTAATTTAAATCCCTCACATTGACCGTCGTTATTGACCAAATCAGATGACTCTTCTGAAAGTAAAAAATCACTGCCAAATGGTTCTCTCGTAATATTTATTGAAATTCCGGAATCTTTAATTTTCTCAATATATTCTCTAAATAAATCTTCAATTAATTTTCCTATTGACTGATTTCGTTTTATTAGTTCTCTATCTCTTTTCTTTTTTTCATACACATTCTTTATATTCGGATCATTAAATATTTCTTGAACAAGCTCTGGATCAGCGTTACTTGTAATCATATTTATTATTGCTCTATCCCAGTTTAATTTCAATTCTTCTGATGATAATGTACTTCTAATTAAATCTGAAACACTAACATTCAATTTATTAAGGAATTTCTGCTGTTTTTCTCCACGGAGGATACGGACCAGAATATCATCACCTTTTAATAATTCAGAAATATTTTTTGAAGAAGGCGTTTCTTTGATATATTTTGTTTCAGAATCTTCGGTTTTAACGCATATCCAGCTTAAACGTTTTGCTCTGTGAATCCATCGGCATTGTCTTAATTTTATTAATATCGGTTTTTCAGTATCACTAATGTTAATTTCTTGTATGTCCTTATCTAAAAACATGTCTTTTTCTACGGCTTCAGTAAGAAAAAATATTATTCGTTCTAAACTGGATTTTTGTGTAGTATTTCTGTCATATATATGTCCTTCTGTAGTTGTAAGATAAGCAAAATCAGATAATTCTATGAGAAAATCTTTTTTTAGTTTTCCTTCATTATTTTTAAGTTCATCCATATCCTTTTCATTAATTAATATATCTTCAAGGATACTTAATGTTGCTTTAGTAGATTTTTTTATTAAAGGTTTTCTATATATGAATCCATTTTTATCCAAATAGTTATAATCATCCTCAGATAAAAATTCATTATATATTTCATTAAGACAGTCTTTCTCTCTGATTAAGTTTGCGTATAAAGGGAACTCAATTTTAATATATGATTTTGGAGCCAATGGTAGCGGTTCAGACTTAGGAAAATGATCACAGATTAGCTCCTCATTTTCTTTTTTACCCATTCCGAACAAAATCTTCAGATCTTTAATTGTTTCCTTTTTATCCTCTATTATCAACCATTTCAAGAATCTCGCATTACATTTCTGATAATTAGTATTGTTGTATTCCATTTCTGATTTATTATTTAATGCCAAAAGAACTTGTTCTGTTATGTATTGGGTAGATATTTCTTTTACACTGTTAATACTTGTTTTAATAATATCCCTTGAAAATAAATTATCATAAAAATTTAAATTAATTAAATCAGAAAGATTTAGTAATTCATCATCTTCACATTTATCCCAGCTTATGTTTTCTGTTTTTATTAAATTTCCTTTTTGATTTAGAGCAATGTTTTTATCTAACGGAAATATTTCTTTCTCCTTTATTATTAATGCATAGAACATATTCAACCAACGAAATACATCATTTAAAGAATTCTTTAATTCAACAAGTGTTTTTTTATTTTCAATAAAAATGATTAACTTATTAATATCAAGAATAAAATTAAAATCACATATGTTTTTATTCATTATCTGTGAGATGTTCTTTGAAACATTTATCCAGTTTATATGTTCGCTTTCCATAGGAATATTTTTCCCAGAAATATAAGAAAAAAGTTCCCATATATCTTGAATATTTGCTATATTTTCTGTATACGGGATTGTTAAATTATTAAGACATGTATATTCATTATTAGATTTGTAAAATTGAATAATATTCATGGAAGATAATGAATTAATTATATCAATCTTAATTAATTTTAACCAATCATGATCTATCCAATCATAGTTTTTTGAAGTGGTAAAATTAAATAATTCATAAATTCCGCTTATGTTTTTTATATTAAATAGTTCCGCAAATGTCTTTAAACTTTCTTTTATAGATTTTTCTAATATTGCTTTATTAACTTGATTGTCATCATTCAGATAAATTCCATCTCTCTCAACTCTTGGATTAAAACATTCAGAATTAACAATTATTGGTATACCTATATCTTCGGTACCAATTAATGGGAATGTATAAAATAATCTTGGATAATTATTATTTAAGGTAGTGATAATTTCTTTGTCATCTTGTTTTTCTGTAATAATACAAGAGTCAAACTCTTCGTTTTTTTGTATATATGCTTTAAAACAAGGTTTATCTATACCATCAATAACGGTAAAAGTCTGCCATTCAGATATCGAATTTTCTTTATAAGAAGAGATTAAATTCTTTTTATAAGTTTTTGTGTTTTCGTTATTAATAATCGTAACAGATTCAATCTGTTCGTTAAATAGTTGTACAATGGGAATAAGTTCATCAAAAAATTTCAATCCAATATTTGCCGTTTCTCTGCCTTTGTCTTCAAGATAATATGTAAATTTAGTTTGATATTCTTCTTCATCTAAATAACTGCAGTCTCGTATTGAGCTGTCAAATTCATCATTCGATTTCCTCTGGAGATCTAGAAAATCAGAATTATTTACCGCATCACGATCAAGTAAAAAATTAAAACACCCTTGATTATTTATTAGCTTGCCTTGGATTCTTACTTTTCTGGAAAGTAAATATGTTGTAATAAAACCTGTTCCGAATCTTCCCGTTTTTCCTTCTTTGTTGTTTTTTGAAGATCCTTGTATAATTAAACTTAAAATATCATCTAATTCAAACGGATTTCCGGTGTGTGAAAAAGAGACTTGATCCTCTGTGATTTCAAGCTTTATTTTAATAGTTTTATTTTTTTCAATGGAATCTTTCGCATTTTGAAGTAGTTCCCAAAACCAACGCTTTTCATGATTTTCTCTTTCATTTTCTCTTGCTACAATGTCTCTGTAGACACTATCAGCATGTCTGATTTCTGCTATTTCTTGTCGTCTTTGTTTTATCTCATCTTTTTGAATCATTTGTTATTTTCCCACGTTAAAACCATTGAAATTATAATGTTTTTGCATATTAATGTATAAATGAAATTCCATATAAAATATGTGTAATAAACCTCATTATTTCATAAAAATAATAAAAATGCAAGTAATTCAATGGTTTTCTCTTGTTTTTCACTTATTGGAGATTATTCAAACATACCGAAATGTGTCATTCTATGTGTCGTTTTATATGTCGTTTTTAGAATGATAGTACTTATTGAATTTTAATCGTGTTGAAAA
>Ga0209755_10000129_pt1 | contig 142450 bp, 128 predicted proteins | sample TergutCo191P1_FD_187301 | JGI IMG/M metagenome (GOLD analysis project Ga0209755, IMG submission 187301) | Cornitermes sp. P1 segment gut microbial communities from Petit-Saut dam, French Guiana - Co191P1 (SPAdes) (version 2) | ecosystem: Host-associated > Arthropoda: Insects > Digestive... | reverse complement strand
CGGCTTGAGGAGAAATTGAAAGCCGAAGCGAGCGGTATATTGAACTGGCTTTTGGAAGGAGCTGCAAGGTGGAAAAAAGACGGCTTGAACGCTCCATCGGCTGTATTAAATGCCACTGACGAATATCGTGGAGAGATGGATGTTATCGGCAATTTCCTGAATGATTGCTGTATTGTGAAGGAAGGAGCTAACATCAGGATTAGGGAATTGTTTAAAGCGTATTCCGACTGGTGCGATGATAACAACGAAAACGCCGTGAGTGAGCGGTTTTTCTCAATGAGGCTTAAAGAAATCGGGTATAAGCAATGCAGGACTTCGGAAGCGAGGTTCTGGTCGGGGTTGGCGTTACAGGTTTAGGCTTAGCCTCGTGCTTTTTGCTTGTTTCCCCCGCGCCCCTGTAGGGGTAAACAAGCAATGGCATAGGGTTGATAAAAACTTATATCGTAGTTATGCAGTAGTAGGTTTTATCTATTCTTTAAAAACAGAAATTTCTTTCTCGGAAAATATTTCGACACAAGAAAAAATTAATATTGACAAAAAGTAGCAATTTTTTAGAGACATACGCACTCCCCGATAAAAAATATTCCACCGCTTGCTATGTTTTATGACAATTAAAATACGCAATAGAAAGCCGTCATGTCATTATCAGAAGTAATATTTATATACTCTTTATATATGTTTTTTATCTCTTTCTTTTTTCTTTAATAATAAAAAATAAAAAAATTATATAAAAGAGAAATAGAGAGAAGAATTTAAGAAAGAAGATAAAATGACTTTCATTTTGTCATTATGTTTCGGTCGGTCTGCCCCGCCAAGACTGAAATTACTTTTTACACTCAAGAATTTTTTATGAAGATATGGCTCTTTCAGATTTTTATCAACTGGCGGGGCAAGAGGGAATGAACGCTGTCATTTTTCAGTCTGTCCGCTATGGCAGTAAGAGGGAGTTTTACTTTTCACTTTCAAGACCGCCGCTAGTCTGTCGCTGACTGAGCAGAGCGAAGGAAGCGACTGTCTAGCGATAGAGCCGATAAACGCCCTTGTAAATAATGTGCCGCCAAATGTACCGAAAAGAAAAACCGCAAGGATTGATGATGTTAGCACTAAGTATAAATCTTTATAAAGCAGACTAATTTCTCATTTTTTCTAGCGCAACGGCTGTTGCGCTTGTGCGGTTTTTTTCGGTGCTTTTGGTGGCGTTTGTGGAGTATGTCTTTGTTTGTTTTCTGTCATAGCGGAAAGACCGGATTATTTGTTTTAGGAGCAAGGCAGCAACAAAACTGTTATCAATGCTTCGGCTGCGAATAAAAGAGCCGTCAATCTTTTCAAGGCGTATCAACGCCGCTAGTCTGAAGCTTGCGGAGCGTAACGGAGTGTAGCAGAGCAAGGCTGAGGACTAGCGATAGAGCCGATAAACAGTTCACCACGAAGGAAACCGCTTCATTAGTAAAGTGGTATCGAAACGCAGGTAAATGTTTCAATACAGAATTGGGGAGGTTGTTATCACTACGACAGCCGTAGGCGGACTACGCATAACTTCATGCTCAGACAGACAGGGTGGGTAAACAACAGCCAGTTGTGGAGTGTTAGAGGTTGGGCGTGAGGATTAGCCTGTTTCATAAAAAATATGCAAACACGATGTTTGCATATTTTTTATTCCTTACAATTTTTTGCCAACGGCAAAAAATTGCTCCTTCCCCCTTGAGCGCCTTGATAACTAGTTTTACGACTGGAGCGACCGAAGGGAGCGTAAGGAGTAAAACGTACCTTATGAATTGGGAGATGGGGGAGCCGCGCAGCGGGGGAAGGGACAATAAAATGCAACCTCTAACACTCCACCGAATATCGCTTATCTTGTAGGTTAATCGGGTTTGGGTGGGCATACTACGACAATCTCCCACAGGCTTCAAAATGCAGAAAAATGATTCAATTTTATCCTTACTATTCATCATTTATTATAAACCCAATAGACTTGTACCCTTTCAACCTTCTTCTGTACATTTTTGTTAATACCGGCTCTTGTTCATCAACATAATCATAAACTTGTATTTCATTTTTTCCATAATGGGTTCTATTCAAACGTCCTGTATATTGTATCAACATTCCTTTCCATGAAAATGGAAAAACCAGAAATAATGTGTCAAGATTTGGCAAGTCAAAACCTTCTCCAAGATATTTTCCTGTAGCAAGAATAACTATATTTTCTTCTGATAACTTGTTTTGAATTGATTCCATAATAGCTTTTGTCTGCTTTTTCCCAAGCCCGCCTTTCAATATGAAAACAGTCGATATGTGTTTTGCTAATAACTCATGTAGTATATCTAAATGTTCAAGCCGTTCACTTAACACAAGGCAGTTTCTACCTTCCTTGTATGCCTCAAGTATATCACTGACAATTAATTCATTACGTTTTTCATTTGTATAAAGACTTCGGAATATTTCATTAATATCCAGAGGATTCACATTTATTTTTTCTGTTGTATTTGATTCATTGGGTAAATAAAAACCAGTCAAACGAGGGAATACTTTCTGAACAAATATCTCTTTTGATTTTTTAACATTTGAATAGCGAACTTCGCCCATGTTCATCAAAACAATAGGATGCTGACCGTCTTTGCGAATTACTGTCGCTGATAGACCTAAACGGTAATATGCAGGGCTTTTTCTAATAATTCTCTCAAAAGAAGATGCTGATATATGGTGACATTCGTCAACAATAATCTGACCGTATTCAATTATCCAATCTTCAATTTTATCTTTCTTAACAATGCTCTGCATAACTGCAATGTCAATAATTCCTGTGCGTTTTTTCTTTGTTCCGCTGTAACAGCCGATTTCTTCTTTAGGAATTCCAAGAAATTGATTTATTCGTTCTGCCCATTGATCTGCAAGCAGTTTTCTATGAACCAAAATGAGAGTGTTTACTTTTCGTTCAGCAATTATTCTCAAAGCGACTACAGTTTTACCGAAAGCCGTAGACGCTGAAAGTATTCCTGTTTGTTTTACCAGTAACTTTTGGGCAGCGTCTTTTTGTTCGTCCCGAAGTTCACCAATAAAGTTAATATTAATACTTTTACCTCTGTTTTGCTTGTTTTGAAATTCAACTTTTATTTTGTAATGATCAAGTATTTCAATCAGACTGTCTAAACATCCAACCGGTAAGCCGATATGTTCAGGAAAATATTTATAACAGTAAAGAATATGCGGTTTATTCCATGTCGGTAGCCTCATTCTTTGAGCGCGGTAAAACTCTGGATTCGCAAAAGACGCAAGCCGTAGAATACGGTTGCGAAGTATTGGAGGCAACCCTGTGTGATTAACAAAAAGCTGATTGGCAAGAACTATTTCTATTTTTTGAGGAAGGGATTCTGTTATTGTCGGCAGGGATGCAGATTTTCTTTCCCAAGGTTTTGATTCATCCTCGGTCTCTACAGGATCGTAAATCACAGGCAATAATTCATTTTGTCGTTTTGCATTATTAATAATCTCATCCAGTTTAATTTCATCTAACGGTTTTATTGAAGAGAGAAAAGCCCATTGGTCAGGGTAAGGAGACATATCATTATCAAGAAAAACACTGTGGTTTTTCTCTCTTGCGGATTTTTGCAAAGGCAGCGCAATCAAATTACCGAAACCGCCTTTTGGCAATGTGTCTTGATTTGGAAAAAATCGATCAAATGAATCAAGCCCAATTTCCGGTCGTCTGTCCAGTGTTTTGGTCATTAGGAATGATCCGAGTTTTCGTGCATTTGCCGCTGTTACTGGTTTGTCAAAGAAAATCCATACGTGAGCGCCGTTTCCTGAACGTGAACGCTCTAAAGCGGCTGGTATATTTTCAAGTTTGCAAGTGTCGATAAATGCTTTAACATCTTCCTGCCATGTATTTTTATCAAAATCAACTGCAAGAAAATAACACGTTTCATCTTGCAATAAGGGATAAACACCCATAACAAAAGGAGTTGGGTTTTTCCATTCAGCTTTTGACGGGATAACTCCTGCGAGATGGTTTCTGATTACTTCATCAGTTATCGGCTCAAGTGAACGCTTATTGCAATTATTACAATTTACTTTTGGTTTTTCGCATATTCCCTGAACCCATTCATTCCGGCATATGGGTTGATAACCTGATTTTCCTGTCTTTTTACTTTCAAAGCTATCCTCTGTTTCGTGCGGCTTTTAGCCGCACAGTAAAATCGAAAATGAAACGAAGTTTCATTAGTTTTGCGTATACATCCTCTCGTCCTCTGAACAGCGAGCGGAAAAAGGCGATTTTAGCTTCTGGAGGAGATTGGTTGTTTATTTGATTATTTGGCAGATGATCTTGTGTAAATAACGTATCATGGACTTTTTTTTGACAGATTGAAGTTCTTCAAGTTGGCGTTTTTTGACTGTTAATGCTTTTTCCAACTCTGCTATTTCATTCTGCAGAGCTATTAAAGAAACCTCGTCCATGGATTTATTTTATCTTGGAATCTGGTTTGTGGCTATGTTTGGATTGTTGTTCATTGAACAGCAAAAACGGCTTAAAATGGATTTCAAAAAGCTAAAGGTGAAAGGATACGGCAATGGGTACTTGGGACGCGCTACGGGCTGATATAAGCAAAATTTGAGGTGTTTTTATTTTGGTCTGGGATGTACTATTTTTTCTGTTCTATCGGTACGTTATGCGCAACTATAAAAATATGTAGGCAAAAATGTAGGCAATTTTTTATAACAATAGGGGATAATAGGTCATAATAGATAGCAAGTAATACTTGACTAATTCCTTATCTGATATATACTTAGAGTAATTAAGGCATACCAGATAGCAAGTGGTATCAAGGGCGGCGAACTTCGGTTAGTTTCGGAACAGCCTCTGATGTTTTTTAGGTTCTTGAAGCGTTAAACCTGGCCGATAGTTCTGTTATATTATTTACTTTTAATTTTCGGAATAAATTACTGCGGTGAAAGTAAACTGTATAAATGCTTATTTTCAATGTGTAGGCGATGTCTTTCGAAGACATTCCTTTTAACAGCATGGCAAAAAGCTCACGCTCTCTTTCTGTCAAGTCCAGTTGTTCTTTTATATTAACCGCTTCCGTTTCCGCAAGCCTTTGTGTATATTCAGGCATATTTTTCAAATAGAGCCCGTCAGTCCAGTCTTCGGCAAACAGCTTTTTCTGAAGATAAGGAAGGATTAGGAAACAAAATGAACACAATACAAGCACTACGCTGAAAGCGATTGCATGTCTTGACCCTTCAAAGTGATTAAAGATTTTCGTATAAATCATTGATATAAAAATGTATTCCATAAATAAAACGAAACAATAGAGCCTGAATGTTTTTATTGATTTGCTTTTATTGATAACTCCCGCAACCAAGTAATAAATTATGACGTAACCTAAACCATCGCCAAGCCCGTAAATAAGCGATCCGCCGAATTGCGCTACGGTTGAATTATAATTTACAATTGCCAATCCAAATAATGTGAATACAAGGAACATCAGCCATATATAAAGCGAGTTGCGGTTATTTATCAGCATGACAAAAACTATCACCAGAATAGAAACAATTTGACCAAGCCCGTATGGAAGACTAAAAACGATATTTTCTGCCGCTTCGATGTAATGGATTAAACTCATTATTGAATAATATACAATTTGAAGCGCGATAATTATTTTTATATTTGAACCTTTACTGTTTACAGGCGTTGTTATTTCATTATCATTAAAAACAGGCTTGCTTATATTTTTATCAAAAATAAAAACTACTATTAGATAAAACGCCATTAATATGATAACGCCCCATGTTTCATAGACTGCCTGAAACGCGGGGAGTTGCCTGTTGATTGAAAAAAACAATCCATAGTACATAACGATTAGTGCTATTCCCCATAACCGTTCGATATTGTTCAGCTTGAAACAAAATAAGGAAAGAGCGCCGGCTGTGCAAATTCCGCTGAAAAAATGAAAGGCGATGTATAAGGAAAGTTTGGGGATTTGCGCAAACCCTGTTTGCGCCGCTATCGACAACTGAAAAACCAGCATTACGGCGCTGCATATTGCCGCTATCCGCAAAAGCGGGATTATATGTTTTTTGGCGATGAATACCAGAACCAGACAGCCAAGCCCCTGCGCGTAAAGCATCCATTCGATACTTTGTCTTCCGTACAATTCGATATTCAGGTCAAGATGGCGGAAATGGCTTAGTATTACGGTTAAGGGAAAAATGAGCCATAAAGCCCATGACTCTTTTCTTATGTTTCTTATAGACAGCTCGTCTCGGGTGTGGAAGAACCTTTTTATGGAAGATATTACGCTCATTCTGCGATATTCCTTTTAAAACTAATTTCTTAATTTAGTTAAATATCTACTAAAAATATACATCTCCTGCAATAAAATTTCAATCAGGGTTTATACTCAATACCTATGAGAAATTATATAAAAATTGTATAAACTAACAGATTATCGTGGTTTTTCAATAAATCTGCCTGGACTTGTAGACATGACAGAAGTGTGGTAGGTTATACTTATAGAACCAATCAGCGCGAATAAACCTAAAGAATAGTTAAATGATTTTTAAATAAAAGAAAGGTGAAAAAATGAAAAAACACAAAGTTACCATATGCACCGGCACCGCCTGTTTTGTCATGGGCGGTTCGGAATTGCTGCTTTTGGAAGAACAGCTTCCAGGCGATCTTAAAGCAATTACTGAAATTGAAGGCTCTCCCTGCAGCGGCATTTGTAACCGCAGCGAATACTCAGGCGCGCAGGCTGATCACGCGCCATTCGCGCAGGTTGACGGAAAAGTGATAGAACAGGCAAGCGTTCAAAAAATCATTGAATGTCTTAGACTGTTGGAGGCAGAAAGCCAGGGGCTTAATTATGCTTAACATGAATAATAACGCTCACAGACTAAAACGGGAAATACTGGTACGCCTGACAAAGATTCAGCTTGAAGGTAAACTTGACGAAGCCGTTGATAATATACCAAAAGAACTTGCTCCCATTGGCAGCGTGTCAATACGCTGCTGTATATACCATGACCGTGAAATAATCCGCCAGCGTGTAATCGCCCGGCTTGGGTGGAGCTTAGAAGATTACGATGATGAGAAACGGATTTCCCAATACGCGAAAGAGGCCCTGGCGCGGGAGAAGCCAATATGGCCCATACACACAGTAATTGACGAAGCCTGCAATGCCTGTGTGCGCTCCCATTACATGGTAACAAACGTTTGCCAGGCTTGCCTTGCCCGCCCGTGCATGACCAACTGCGGCAAAAAAGCGATTGAAATTAAAGACGGCAGATCGCATATTGACAACGACAAATGCGTAAGCTGCGGTTTGTGCGCGCAAAATTGCCCATACAAAGCAATCATCAAAATTCCGGTTCCCTGCGAGGAAGCATGCCCCGTTGGCGCTATTACCAAGAATGAAAACGGCAAAGAACGCATTGATTACCAAAAATGTATCGCCTGCGGCAACTGTATGAGGGAATGTCCCTTTGGCGCGCTTGTAGACAAAAGCCAGTTGTTTGACGTGGTTAAGCATATAATGGCCGGTAAAACCGTTGTCGCCATGTACGCTCCCGCTGCCGCCGCTCAATTCCGTGTTGAAAGCGGTCAGCTTGAAGGCGCGCTGCTTGCCTGCGGTTTTTCCGGCGTCGTGGAAGTAGCTCTTGGCGCGGACATCACCGCGGACAGGGAAGCGCAGGAATTCGAAGAGCGCGTAAAACAAGGTGATAAAATGATGACTACTTCCTGCTGCCCTGCTTACGTTCGGGCGGTGCGTCTCCATGTGCCGCAGCTTGCGGACTGCATTTCCACCACCCATACTCCCATGCACTACGCCGCTGAAATCGCTAAAAAAGAATATCCCGGCTGCATTGCAGTTTTTATCGGGCCCTGCCTTGCAAAACGGCAGGAGGGCATGGATGATGATCTGGTTGATTACGTCATCTCTATAGAGGAGATCGGCTCTTTGTTCGTTGCGAAAAACATTGATGTATCAAAAGCGGCATCCGCTCCGGGGAAAGAACTGCCTACCGCCGGCGGAAGGAACTTTGCCAAATCAAGCGGCGTAGCTCAGGCGGTAAAGGCGCGGCTTAAAGACCCCTCGCTTTTAAAAGAAGCAATAATTGACGGTCTTGATAAAGCGGGTATGAAACGCCTGTCTGAGTTAGGAAAAATAAACGCGGGAGAACTGCCGCACGCAGAGGACACGCCAAACCTTGTCGAGGTAATGTCTTGTCAGAGCGGCTGTATCTCAGGGCCTTTAGTCGTTACAAATCCCAAAGTCGCTCTCATGCAGCTGGGGAAGTACGCTGAAAAAGGCGCTCCTGTTTCGCCGTCCAAATAAGATAAAGCAATTCCCGGATTATTTCCTGTCAAAAATAAAGACGCTCGGCAGATCAGGATTTTGAAGATGTTTATGCGCTTCTTCAAGATGATGAGATGCGCAGATGTCGTTTGGATCGGCGGCGATGACTTTTTCAAAACGCTGGACGGCGGCGGCGTAATCTTTCATGTGGTACTTTCGCACACCGGATTCAAAAACAGCTTTAGTGGCAAGACGGTGTTTTTTTTCTTTTATAGAAAGAGCGTCAAGCATGTCAAAAAGGGCGATTACTTCATTGACACCGGCGGCCTGCACCATGCCGATAAAACGGTATTCAAATTCGTTTTCATTGCCGGCGAGCTGATTCAATGTATCGCGGGTAATAAGCAGGCCTGATCCTGTTTGTTTGGTAAGGCTTTCTACGCGGGACGCCAGGTTTACGTTAGCTGAAATGACCGTGCTTGAGAGCCTTTCATTTTCGCCGACTATTCCCATCATGACAGAACCGGAATGGATTCCGACTCCGATATTGATGCCGTCCGTCCCGATTTTTACGCGGGTGTCTTTATCAACAACAAGTTTCTGATACAGTTCAATACCTGCGTGAACTGCTTCCTTGCCGCTTGTAAAAAGCGCCATTGCGGCGTCCCCTATATATTTATCCACAAAACCGTTATGTTTGCGGATAATCGGGCCTGCAATACCCAGTATTTTATTAATAAAGTCGAAATTCTCACGCGCGGTCATCATCTCGGAATTAACGGAAAAGAAGCGAATGTCAAAGAACAGCACGCTGATTTCGCGCTGCACGTTATCGCCGAGTTTCATTTTTGTGATGTCACTAACGCCCAGATGTTCCATAAACTGAAGCGGAACAAAACGGATGGTTGATTCATTAAGGCGCGTTATGCGATCAAACTGACGCTGAAGCTCTTCGGCCATGCTGTTAAGTCCGTGGCTTACATTTCCAAGCTCATCGCGCGCCACATACGACACGCGCGCGGTTCTGTCGCCGCGGGCGATTGTATGCAGAACCTTTCCAACCACGGAAAGCCGCCTTACAATAACCGAAATTAAAACGCAAAGCACAAGGAGTATTATCACGCACACAGCTGACACAATTAGAGCGACATACCTTTTTAAATTCGCGTTGCCTATTTCATAACCTGTCATGTCAAGACCGATTTCCAGTATGCCGGAAATTTTTCCTGAACTGTTATAAACCGGCGCTTCGGCAAAAGCCCATGTTCCGTTATAAAGTTCCAGAATATCCGCGATCGGCTGCCCGCTCATTAACGCGCTGTAATCATCTCCTTCGACTGATTCATCAGGCCGGAAAAGATTGTATTCCTCGCAGGAAATCGTAACAATATATTCAAAAGCACGGCCAGTGTAAATAGCCGCGTAAAACGCTTTGTTCCACGGGTCGGCGTTGAATCCTGCAATCTCTTTGACCAAATTATAAAGCCGTTTGTATTCCCCGCTGTGAAAATCCTTGATGGATGTGATTCTGTCAATATCATCACCGTCTATCATTTTCGCGGAAAGAACAGCCATTGATATCATTTCATTAAACAGCGCTTCGTTGAGATGTTCTGTCATTATGTTAAAAGTAAATGAAAAAACTATAATGAACGCGATTATCAGAAGCGGAATAATTACAACAGTAAGTTTGATAAAAAGCGAAATATAACGGTCTAAAATCCCGATGAATAAAACGAATAACCCCGGGATAAAAACAAGGACTCCCAGGATCAGCGCTGTCTGAACCGAAGCGATGCGCAGCCTTTCACCTAACGGAAGGTTCAGCTCTCCGTCGTAGACTGTAAAGTTAATTCCGTCGTAAAGCCATACAGTGTCTCCGAAAACGCCCGCGTATGTATTTCCGGAAAAACCGAAACCTTTAAGCGAAAATGTTTCTCCCTGCGCGATTAACGGATCAAAATAACTCTGAGGAACAATGCGCTGCAGGCTGTCGCCCCGGAAATATTCCTCTGAATTAATATCCGTTGTTATAATTTTAAAAACAGCGTTAGATGCCATATCAAAGAATACAAGATTGCCGTCACCGCTGTAAAAAATATACCAGGGCAGAACGCCGCCTTCATTAAGGCTCCAGTTAAAAGAAGCCCTGAGCTGCGCGCCGGATAACAAATACGCTCCCCCTCCGTTTATCACTTCATATACATCGCCGTCGCGCAGAACAAACGCGTAATTGCGCATATCTTTAAGCACCAGCTGCGCTACAAAAAAATCCTCAATAGCGGCTCCGGGTAAAATTTCTTTTAACTCCGTCATCTGCAATTCGCCTCTGAAAGTGTCATACATATAAAGCGAGACTGAGTCTTTCGCTGTCCTTGAGAATGTCAGCATACCGTCTTCGCACACAAATGAGCCAAACTGAGAAAAAAGCCTGGGATTAGTATGCGCGTCATTATAACTGACAGATAATATCTCTTTTTCAAAATGCCCGCGGTTATTATATTTTCTGATAATTTCCCGTTTTGTAAGCAGAGCGTCATATTCCGCTTCTATCGCGTATAAATAAAGATTACCCGCGTTGTCAACAGCGCCGTCAATAATGCGGATATATTCATCAAATTTATCAATCTCGATTGTGTAGTGTATATTGCCGTCCGTGTCCATGCAAATTACGCGAAATGAGCCGTTGTCTATAACATAGAGATTACCGTCTTTTTCAAACTTAGCCATCGCCGGCGCGACAAATGTTGTTGTGCTTTGAAAAGGTTTCATCAGCAGGACATCAGAATTATAAAAACAATAAACGGCGCATATAAGAAAAACAAAAATACAGATGAGAAAAATTAACCATAGTGATTTTTTATTCATTTATTAATATTTCCTTCCGCCGCCGCCGTGGCTCCTTCCTGATGAGCTTGTCCGTAATCCGCCGCCGGAAGAAGAAGTTTCTGCCGGCCGTTTTGTTTTAGTTATCGTGCTGTAAAGAAAACTGTCGCTCTTTACCTTGAACGCGAGGCTGCCCGGAACCAAATAAGCCGCCGCCTGAGTCTTAGGGAGCGCGGTGTTCATCTGCTTTTTCCATGAATGTACAACAAGGCAGCCTATCGCGAAGGCCAGAGCCCACGCGATTATTACACTAACGGCATTCCACCGGTAGAAAAAATTATATCTTCTGCCGCCCTGCGCATCAAGAGAAAGAAATTCCTGCCAGTTAGTTATAAATGAATTACAGGCTTCATACGTATTATTCATCTGTAAATATTTCGTAGCGTCATTTAAAACCTTCATCAGCGCGTAATCGTTTAAAATATTAATGCCGCTTCCCGATGTGCTTACGCAGACATCGCGGCTTTCAACAACCTGAAGAAAAAGACATCCGTCCCTGTTTGCGCCGTAACCATAGCCGTTATCGTCAAAAAAGTCATCCGCCCAGGAAAGCGCGTCCGCGTTTGCGATACTTATTTCAGTTACAATAACAAGGTCAAAATTATAAAGGGACGCGACAGATGATATCAGCCGCTGAAGGTTCGCTTTCTGCCCGGCGTTTAAAAGATTCGCGTTATCTGCAATCCTTTCCTGCGTGAAAACAACAGCGGATAAAAACAAGAGCGGAATTAACATAAAAAGTTTTAATATCTTTTTTTTCATAAATGATTCCTACATTAATATCCGCAGCAATTGAATGATCACTGTAAAAATTACGCCGAGAATACCGGTATATAAAAGCCGGTATTTCCATTCCTTGCCCGGATCGGAAGGAAGGCTTCCGGCAAGACGGCCCGTCTGCCCGTTCATTAAAAACATATAACTCTGGTTTTTATATTTTGAATTAAGTATCCATGCCGGAAAAAGGCTGTAATTTATTTTTCCGTTATCTACATTAACACAGGAGCTTTCTTTTATTACAGAGCTATATCCCGTAACAGTCCTTGCGAATTCATTTTCCACCGTTGCTTTTATTCTTCTTCCCGCCCGTTCCTTGCTTTTGTTGGAATCGACATCGTATTTTTCCGCTATATAACCGGAAAGAAAAGCAGTTTGAAATTCCTTAATTCCGGAATAATCAAAAGGTTCAATCGCGTCCATGTAGCTGTCGTCCATTTTTTCAGAGCCGTCAACAGGGACTTTTTCAAAAGTCATGTTTCCGTCCCGTACAATGGAAAAATAATCGGTTTTTGTGTAATTATAATACGCGTCGCTCCAAAACTTTACTTTTGTTCCCTTGTAGCGGACATACCCCTGCGCGTTCGCGTCAAAAAGCCAGAACGGCAGATATACTCCCTGAATACTGCTGATGCGGTTTTCGCCGGTGAAAGAATCAGGAAGAAGTTTTTTGCCTTTATAAAAATTTTTTAAAGCTTCCACCGCGGCTTTTTTATCCAGTTTAAAAGGGATAACATAATCGGGTTTTAAAAACCCCGAAAGGCGGCGCAGCACAATCTGCGAATTTCCGCAGTTGGGGCATACCATCGCCGCTGTATTTTTGTCACCTAACAGTTCGGCTCCGCAGGAAGGGCACGACCCCTGAGCGAGCGCGTTTAGTTCGTCAGAGTCCCATTTATTAAGATCGCCTTTTCCGTCAAAGTTAAATTTATCTTTTTCCGCAACAGCGATTTCTTTCTGATACGCTTCTAAAGCGGCAATCTCAAATTCGGTATCGCAGTAAGGGCATTTCATTCCCTGCGCAGAACTGTCGAACTTGACAGCTCCGCCGCAGGCAGGACATTTATACTCTTTTATCTCCATATCTGTCTCATATCACATAACGCGCGTTTCGTCACCTTGGTTTGCCGCATTCGGCGCAGAACTTTCCCGTGTTTCCGCTGTGTCCGCATGAGCATGCCCATTCTGAAGCGGGAGCGGGTTTCCCGCAATCGGCGCAGAACTTTCCTGAGTTTCCGCTGTGTCCGCATGAGCAAGTCCATCCTGAAGCGGGAGCGGGTTTCCCGCAATCGGCGCAGAATTTACCTGAGTTTCCGCTGTGTCCGCATGAACAAGTCCAGCCCGCGGTCTGCTGCACAGGCTGTTGAGACTGCTGCTGCTGTCCCATCTGGAAAAGCGCCTGAGGATTCATGCCGCCTGCCTGGTTTGCCATTCCCATTCCCATAAAGCCGGTCATCGCGCCTGCGGTGTTTCCCGCAGCGGTGCGCATCGCGTCGCTTTGCGCGTTGACAAGAGCGGCCGCCGCCATTGTCGGATCGCGCATTACAGCGGAGGACTGAAGGTCTTTAATTTTTTTCTCGTCCTCCGGTAAAGCGGTGCATGTAATTCCAAAATTGACAATCTCTATGCCGCGGACTTCCCTCCATTTTCCGCTTAGGGCTTCATTCAGGATTTCGGCGAGCTTTTCGGTTTGAAAAGAAATTTCATGATACTCAAGACCTGTGCCGAGCTTACCGAGAGAAGGCCCTAAAACGGTAATAATTTCGCTTTTAAGCTGGCTGTCGATATTTTCTCTTTTATAATCCCCGGTAACATTGCCGCAGACGTTGGAATAAAAAAGCAGCGGATTTATCATTCTGTAGGAATACTCGCCGTTAGCGCGAAGGCTTATAGTCATGCGTAGGTTGATATTAGGATCGACAATTAAGTACGGAATCGGATTTGGGGTTCCGTATTTGTTTCCCATTATTTCTTTTGTATTGAAGTAGTAAATCCTCTGATCCTTTCCGGGAATGCCGCCGTGTTTAAAACGCTCCCCTATGCTTTTAAAAATTCCGATTATTCCCTTATCAAGACCTCCGAAGAAAACGCTGGATTCGCTTGACTGGTCGTAAGTATAGTGCCCTTCTTCGGCGCAAAATTCCATTACACGCCCGTTGTCTATAATAGCCGCGGCCTGTCCCTTATTAACAACAATGCCGGAACCGTTGGAAATGATATTATCCTCTCCCTTTGTGTTACTGCTTCTCTTGCCTGCGCGTTTCTGCCCCTTAGCGGCAAGTACATCTGCGTCCATGCTTTCGCAGACAAAAAACTCAAGCCATTGATCCGCGAATGTTCCGCCGACAGCTCCGGCTATAGCTTTAATTAATCCCATATAATCCTCCGTTAATTAAAATCATTTTAAAATCATAAAGATATAATTATACACCATAATATCTGATTGATTTGAAATAAAAATCAGTTCCAGGTTACTTCATAAGTGAGGGGAGTTTCAGCGACAAGGAGATCTAAAAGTGGAATGTCAAATTCCGCTCTTCTGCCGGAGTATGTTCCCCCTTTGATGCTTGTAATATTGCCGGGAAAGCTTATAGAAGCGCGGATTCTGGAGTAGGCGATTTCATCGCTGATCGTTCTGTTATAAAAAGAAGCGACAAGATCAAGATATTCATTTCTATTTAATTCTTCGCCTGTGGCCAAAGGCGCCATTAAGGCATTCAGATAATCGGAAATCTCCGGTGATAATAATTCTAGAATCGCAGGGCCGTTTTGGCGGTTTATGTTGATAATGCACCGTCCGCCGGTATTCCCCTGTTCAAAAGTAATAAAACCTCTTCTGACATTCCTGCCCGCTTCCGCGGCGGAAAGAAAATCCCCAATTCTGGAAATACGCACCTGCCCTTCAACCGCGGCCTCTGCTGTATTCCTGAGCGTAACTGAAGCGACGCCCGGCGCGTTGGACATTGAACGCGCGATTGCGGGCCCGTCAAGTACCGGCCCGTCAGTCTGTCCGCCGGCTTTAGAAAGAGAGCGAATCAGCGTCGTCATTCTGGGTTCCAGCGATATGCTTACAGACATAACAGCCGTTCCGTCCGCCGCAAGGGTGCCTTCTATCCGCGAAGCGCAGGATAAAAGAATGCAGCACAATCCTGCGAAAAGAAATATTATTTTAAACGGTAAAAATCGCTTCATACTTAATCAATATATCATTTTTTTATTTAAAAAACAATTTATCGCATTGTGAAATAAAACCGAAGCCTTGTTTTTATGGTATTTCCGCTGATAGGCAAGCGGTTTTTTATTTTCCGGTCATGCAATTTGACATAATCAACCCATATTATATGAACTTTAAAAATAATTAATTTCCTTAAGATAGTTTAAGGAAATTATCCCTAAGGAGAAAAAATGTACAAATTACCAATGGACGCGGATATCCTGCCGCCAAGTGATGATCGTATTTTTAAAGTCTTGCTTACTCATCCTGACGCTAAGCGGGTATTAATCGACATCATCTCAACAATAATACATCAAAACATCATTGATGTGAGAATCAGAAACAATGAAGTGCCGGCAATGGATGTCGAAGAAAAAAATGAGCGTTTTGATGTTAACTGCACCATAGATACAGGAGATCAAGTTGATGTCGAAATGCACAGCTGCAGGCAGGATGAAATAGGTTCTGAACATACTAACTTTATAAACAAGTATGTATATTTTCTGACTGACTTACATTCATCACAGAAATCAAAGAAAGTAATATACAGAGATCTGGTAAAAACATATCAAATAACTTTTTCTATGTATAATATTCTGCCGTCTTCCGCGGATTTCGTAAATTGGTTTTCTCTTCGGACATGCAATGAGTTAAAACTTACAGATCAGATTAATATGATTATAATTGAGCTGAGTAAACTAAATAAATATTTAAGAAAACCGGTTAAAGAAATGACATCATTTGAGAAGTGGTCATTATTTCTGAGATATGCGCAGGAACCTATGCAAAGAAAATTGATCAATGATATAATAAAGGAAAAAGAGGAGATCAGTATGGCGGCAACCTTATTACAGGAAATAAGTCAGAACGAACACGAACGCGCAAAATTACGAAGCCGAAAAATGTACGAGATGGATCAATATTCTAACATACATACCGCAGAGGAAAGAGGAGTAATTAAAGGCAGGGCTGAAGGTGAAGTAAAAGGAAAAGATGAAAGCATCAGGCAAATCGCAAAAAATCTTCTCGCAGAAGGTTCTTCTCCTGAGTTTATTCAAAAAATTACCGGCCTAAGTCCAGAAATAATTAAAAACTTGAACAGTCAGTTATAAAAATCAAGCCGATTTTTTTATCACAAAGTAAAGGGATAATTCCCGTAAAAAATTTGTTTCACTCGTAACCTCGGTTACGAAGCAGTAAGTAGTATTAATAGAACACCAGTCAACCATTAACAACAACATCCCAATCAGAATGTTGATGTATATTGGTCGAGTATATGAGAAAATAATCGAAAGAGGAAAACTGTATCAAAAGAAACTGGTAAAAGTACCTGCTCCTGAGTTTATCGTTCTTTATAACGGAGTTGATCAATTTCCCGATTATAAGAAACTCCGCTTTTCTGATGCATTTATGGGTATTAAGGGATTAGAGTCCGTTGAGTCTTTAGAACTAATAACGCATGTTTATAACATTAACCATGGCCGCAATCCGCAGATTCTTGAAAAAAGCAGAAATCTCAGCGGTTACAGTATCTTTATCGCGAAGATACGTGAATACAGAAAAAATTTGCCGATTGATGAATCAATAAAAGCTGCGATAAAATACTGTATAGGGAATGAAGTATTAAAAGAATTTTTTAAAGAGCATAGTTCGGAGGTAATAAACATGTTGACAGAAGAACCCAGTATGGAAGAGATAATTGCAATTATGAGTGAGGAAATTCGTGAGGAAATACGCGAGGAAAGCCGCGAAGAAGGACTTGAAGAAGGATTCGTAATCGGCAGAGAAAAAACAGCGCGGAATCTTATTGGAATGGGTATGTCTATTGACGACATCGCAAGAGCAACTGAACTCTCTATTGAAAGAATCAATTCTCTGGCATTGGAATAAAATCCCCTTAATTAGTGTCTGTCCACAAAGTCGGTTACTTTGCGGACAGACCTTGTATTTTCTCACCTAAAGGCTACGAAAATACGAATTCTAAGGTAATCTGTCTATAATGTATCCACATTATAGACAGACACTAACTAATGCGCCGCTTTCTTCTTTGGGTTCTTTCTGCCGATTGTCCGGTATCTTATTTCTCAAACAAATCATCGTTGTTATCTGACATGGCTTTTATATGAAGAAAACCCTAAATTAAAAACAAAATTTTTAAAACCACAGAGGACACAGAGCAGCACAGAGTTTTTATACGATAATCTTCTCTTCCTCTGTGTTCCTCTGTGCTCTCTGTGGTTATTTCTTCTTAAGTATACGCATATGACTCAAAGCCCTGTTGCGGAAAAGATTTTCGCGTAGCATTTAAAACAAAATTTTTAAAACCACAGAGGACACAGAGCAGCACAGAGTTTTTATACGAAAATCATCTTATTACTCTGTGTTCCTCTGTGCTCTCTGTGGTTATTTCTTCTTAAGTATACGCAAATGACTAAAAGCCATGTTGCGGAAAATATTTTCGCGTAACATTTAAAACAAAAAATTTTAAAACCACAGAGGACACAGAGCAGCACAGAGTTTTTGTACGATAATCTTCTCTTCCTCTGTGAAACTCTGAGTACTCTGTGGTTATTTCTTCTTAAGTATACGCATATGATTAAAAGCCCTGTTGCGGAAAAGATTTTCGCGTAGCATTTAAAACAAAATTTTTAAAACCACAGAGGACACAGAGCAGCACAGAGTTTTTGTACGATAATCTTCTCTTCCTCTGTGTTCCTCTGTGCTCTCTGTGGTTATTTCTTCTTAAGTATACGCAAATGACTAAAAGCCATGTTGCGGAAAATATTTTCGCGTAGCATTTAAAACAAAATTTTTAAAACCACAGAGGACACAGAGCAGCACAGAGTTTTTATACAAAAATCATCTTATTACTCTGTGTTCCTCTGTGCTCTCTGTGGTTATTTCTTCTTAAGTATACGCATATGACTCAAAACCCTGTTGCATTAAAAATTTTCGCGTAACATTCAAAAGAGATTTACTACTAAGGCGCAGAACGCTAAAAGTGACTGTCACCCATTAGAGCTTCTTATGGTCATCAGAATCTCCAAAAACGATTCAAAACGTTTTATCTTAATTACTAACTTACAGGGTTACCACCAGAATCCTCGATATAAGCAGAACAAATATTCTTCCAATTATTCGAATTACCACCAACAGCAGAATCCACAGAAGTTATACCTATATTAAAATCAATTTCGGGATGTAGAAATTGTATTACCTGAGGGACTATCCAACCATGAAACGCATTATCACCAATACTATTAACACTGGCTGGGATTTTTATTCTATTAACAGCTAGGCAATTATTAAACGCATGTCCACCAATAGATTTTACGCCGTCAGGGATATTAATTGTTGGAAGGTTGTAACAAGCCTGGAACGCAGCATATTTGATATTTTTAACATTGTCACCAAATTCTACGCTTATAAGATTTGTACATAGAGCGAACGCATAATCTTCAATATCAATAACACCATTGCCGATTACTACAGTTTCAAGATTGGAACACTGCCTGAACGCATTATTACCGATTTTTGTAACACTGTCGGGAATTGTAACGCTGGTTATAGCGGTTTCCCCTCTAAATCCATCAATCGCAATTGCGGTTACAGGTAAGCCTAAATGAATTTCCGGAATTACAATATTGGGACCAGCTGCATCTCCCATTAAGACTTCATATTCTGTATCGCTGTTTATCAATCTATAGCTAAGGCCAGGTGTAAAAGGAAGAGCTGGAATAGGTTGTGTTTGAACATCGTCGCATCTACTGCATGTTCTTTTTTCTTCACCATCTTGGCCAACGAGTGCTGCAGTTAATACTGACCATCCACCCCATTCGTGGCTTAAGGCTTTCTTCAATGTTTTATCACATAACGTGCATTTCTGAGGTACTGTGCAAGTCGCCTCTGGACCGGGAACGTGGTCGCATGGTTCACCGCAGGCGGTGATCAATAGCGCGGCAAATATGGTCAGCGCTAAAGCGATTGCCAATGTTTCTTTTTTGTTTTTCATACATTTCTCCTTTTAGTATGTTCCAATATAACGCATTATTTTTTACATTATTTATTATTGTTATAATATTTGGAAGTTGGCAAGAGAAAAGTGCGTTTTTTTATTATTTATGCGGAATATGCATAAAAATTCTACTAAATTGTAAAGTTTTATGGAAAATTAAGACGATAATTCCGCGCATTTGCGGGAACCTCATCTGATGATAATTAAACAGTATTTATTTTAATAATGCAAAATAATGCAATTGTACATTTATTAAAAACCTGTCAAAATGTAAGCACCTGTGACATGTTAAAAGTGTCATAAGTAAAAAGGGTAATTTTATCCTTTTATAAATACGAAGATTTGGAGGATATCATGGCAGTTCCTTATACCGAGAAGCCCTGGGAGTTTTTAGATCAGTACAGGGGAAAAGATTTTAAAGGGCAATGGCCTACTATGCCGGAAATGTTTAAAATTACGGTTTCACGATACCCTGAGCGCCTGTGCTTCACCATATTTGAACCGGACAGAATCAGTCTTAACTATACACAGTCTTTAAAAATAATAGAGGCTGTTTCGCGCTGGCTTAACAGTAAAGGCATTAAAAAGGGAGACAGGGTCGCCTTGTCGGGAAAGAACGCGCCGGAATGGGCAATTACGTATCTTGCGGTGCTTTTCGCGGGCGCGATTATTGTACCGATTGATTATCAGTTAAAAAACGATGAAATTGATTCTTTATTAAAAGCGTCCGGAGCCAGGATGCTTTTTATCGACGAGGAAAAATACGATTACTATATTCAAAAACCTGTTAAACTTGATGAAGTCATTTCGCTTAAAAAAGGCATCGGGAAATATGTTTATGATCTTGACGGGCCGGAAGCGAAAATTGAACAGGCGGCGGAAACAGATCTTGCCGCGGTTTTATTTACATCAGGCACAATGGGCAATCCAAAGGGAGTAATGCTCACTCATAAGAACCTTGTATCGGATGTTTATCTTGCGCAGGGAACTCCCCTTCTCATTCATCATACAGATATATTTTACGCGATTCTCCCGATTCACCATTCATACACAATGCTCGCGGTTTTTATCGAAACAATTTCAGTAGGAGCCGAAGTTGTTTTCGGGAAAAAAATGGTGACAAGCCAGATACTGAAGGATCTGAAAGAAGCGCAGATTACAATGCTTTTAGGCGTGCCGATGCTGTTTAACAAAGTTCTGGCGGGGATTATCCGCGGCCTTAAGGCGAAAGGCCCTGTCGCGTACGGTCTTATATCATTTATGATGGGAATATCGGGCGTTATAAAAAAACTTTTTAAAGTGAACCCCGGAAAAAAGATGTTCAAGTTTATTCTGGACAAAGCGTCTCTTACATCGATACGCATCTGTATTTCAGGAGGAGGCCCTCTCGCGCCGAGCGTATTCAGAAAGTACAATCAGCTTGGCATCGACTTTGTTCAGGGATACGGTTTAACGGAGACTTCTCCGATCATCGCCATCAATCCTATAGAAGCGTATAAAGAGACCAGCGTAGGCCGCCCGTGCCCGCAGGTTGACATGAAGATTTTAAATCCAGACGAACGCGGAGTCGGAGAAGTAATTGTAAAAGGGCCGATGGTGATGTTCGGCTATTACAATATGCCGGATGAAACAGCGCAGTCATTTACAGCCGACGGTTATCTGAAAACAGGCGACCTTGGTTACATGGACAGCGAAAATTATCTTTACCTGACAGGACGCGCGAAAAACATGATTGTTACAGAAGGCGGGAAAAATGTATACCCCGAAGAAATCGAAAACGAATTCCAGCTTTATGAAGAAATCGATCAGATTCTTATCCGCGGCTACATTCTTGATGAGAAAATGAAAACCGAAGGCATTGAAGCTCTTGTCTACACCAATCCTGATTTTAAAAACGCGAAAGGCGAAACTCCTTCCAAAGATGAAATTAAAAATAATATTGACGATATCATCAAGGAAGTAAACCAGAGATTGCAGCCGTATCAAAAGATAAACAAGTTCGAGCTTTTGGATAAGCCGATGGAAATGACAACAACTAAGAAAATAAAACGGGGCAATTTATAAAGCTTCCGGGCGGCTGCATTTGGTTTTCAGTTTATAGTATTTCCCCGTGCCTGACGCGTCATGGATTCCGTGCATGATGTCAAGCACGTGGCATACAAGTTCCACGGACGCGCGGTGCGGTTTTTTATTTTCAATCGCCTCCGCCATTTCAGTAAGCCCAAGTCCGCGGGAGTTTTCCTGATAACTTTTAAGCAGCGGTATTTCCGACCATTTTTCTTCCCGGAAACGTTTAACGAAAACCGGACCGCCGAATGTATTAGGATCAGGAACCTGAAGCGTGCCTTCCGTTCCGTAAATTTCAATTCGCGGCAATGAATGAGAGTAAACATCAAAACTTGTGATTATTGTCCCAACCGGCCCGCCTGCGAAATCGAGCACTCCCGCGATATGCGTGGGAACTTCGACATTAATGGTTTCACCGTATTGAAGCTGATTTGTGATAGTTCTTACAGGACTGCTTATTCTTGCGCTGCCGCAGACTCTTTTTACAGGGCCCAGAATACTGACAAGCGCGGTTATGTAATAAGGGCCGATATCAAACATCGGCCCGCCGCCGCTTTGATAAAAAAAGTGCGGAGACGGATGCCAGTGTTCAGGGCCGCGGCTCATCATCACAGCTGTCGCGGCGACAGGCTGCCCTATCCATCCGTCGTCAATAAGTTTTCTGCATGTTTGAAGACCCGCCCCAAGAAAAGTATCCGGCGCTCCGCCGGCTCTTACCTTTTTCTCCTCCGCGGTTTTTAACAGCTGCTCCGCTTCTTCGCGTTTTACGCAAAAAGGTTTTTCATTGTAAACATGCTTTCCTGCCCTGAGCGCGGCGACAGCGACGTCATAATGAGAAGCGGGTGGAGTAATATTAAGAATAATGTCGGTATCGCAGCCGTTTAACATTTCGTCTAACGAACTAAAAGCTTTTATTTTATAATTCTGCGCCGCGCTCTGCGCTTTTTCAAAAATACAGTCGCAGATTGATACGAGCTTTACCCTTTTGCCGAACATGCCTGTCAGATTATCAAGATAAATCCTGCTGATATTTCCGGCTCCCGCGATTCCTATTCTCTGCATGTTATTCTCCTTAAATCCGGCGTCCGCGTTATCGTATGCTTCGCGTACAAAACCTAGCGCCTGCTTGCGGCGCTTTGAGCGTGGCCTTCCAGTCCTTCAGCGCGGCCGATAATTTCAGCCGCGTTACGCGCTTTTTCAAATCCTTTGCCGGGGGAACAGTTAAGTGTTGTAACAATTTTTAAAAAATTGTGAACGGACAATCCTCCTGTAAACCTTGCGCTCCCGGATGTCGGCAGCGTGTGATTAAGACCTGCAGTATAATCGCCGAGCACTTCCGCGGAAAGCTGTCCTATAAACAGAGAGCCGTAATTCTTTAATAAGGGAATCCAGCTTTCAGCGTCATTAAGATGCAGTTCAAGGTGTTCAGGCGCGATTGTATTTGCGATTCGAACCGCTTCATTTTTACTTTTATAGACAATAATGACGCCGCCTGAATTTATGGAAGTGCGGGCTATTTTTTTTGTCGGAAGAGCCAGAATCATTCTTTCAATTACCGAGTTAATTTTATCCGCGAATACCCTGTTCGGAACCAGAGCCCTTGCTCTCGCGTCAGGATCATGCTCCGCCTGAGCGAGCATGTCCGCAGCTACAAGATTAGCGCCAATTTCGTTTTCTTTTAAACCGTCAACAGAAGATTCGCTGTCCACCTGGCTTGACTGAGGATCCGATATTATTAAAACATCAGAAGGGCCCGCGATAAAATCTATTCCTGCTTCGCCGAAAAGAATTCGTTTAGCCGCCGCTACATATTTGTTCCCTGGCCCGGCTATAATATCGGCGCGGGGAATTGATTCAGTGCCCAGAGCAAAAGCGGCGATTGCCTGCGCTCCGCCTGTAGAAAATATACGCAGTGTATTGTTATCTGAAACCGCGGCTTCCGCGGCAATAGCGGCGGCGGCGAGAATTTTTTTATCAGGCTTTCCGTTTTCAGTCGGAGGCGAAGACAGAAATACTTCCTCTACTCCGGCGCAGAATGCCGGAATCATGCACATTAACACGGAGGAAAAAAGAGGAAACCGTCCGCCAGGAATATAAATAGCGGCGCGCTGAACGGGAATTATTTTTTGCCCTGTTATTACTCCGTTTGCCATTTCATATTCAAAATTGATATACTGCTCTTTCTGTTTCTGCGCAAAGTGTGTTATATTTTTTGCCGCATACTGCAGCGCTTCTGTCAGTTCAGGATCACTTGCGCGTAATTCATCAAGGGCGAGTTTTGCTTCCGTTACGGGAACTTCAAGCTGCACCGGAGATGACTTATCGTATTTAGCTGCGAATTTTCTAACCGCTGTGTCTCCCTTGGCTCGGACTTCTTCAATAATGCTTTTTACTTTGCTGTCTGTTCCGGGATCATCGTTTTTCCTTCTTTCTTTTTTCCAGTAAGCGTCAAACTCCTCGCTTTTTATAATTTTCATCCTTTTCTCCTTTTAATAATTTCTTTGCATATATTAATAAATTTATCCATCTGCTCATCAGTTCCTATGCTGACTCTTATAAAATCGGCAATTCTTTCCTTGTTAAAATGCCGGACAAGAACGCCTTCCTCCCTTAAAGCCGCAGACAATTCCGCTCCTTTAAAACCCTGGTATTTAATAAAAATAAAATTAGCGCTGGAAGGCAGAACATAAAAATTAAGTCCGCGCAGCGTTTCCGCTACGCGATCTCTTGCCGCTGTTATGCGGCTGTTGATATTATCATAATATTGCGCGTCATTAACGGCGGCTTCAGCTCCTGCAAGAGCCAGACGATCCAAAGTATATGAGTTAAACGAATCGCGCATGCGCCTAAGCCCTTCGATTAAATTTTCATTTCCGACAGCGAAACCGGCGCGCAATCCCGCAAGAGAAGCTGACTTTGAAAGAGTGTTTACAACAAGCAAATTGGGAAATTTGTTAATTTGCTTTACAGCAGACTGCGCGCCGAAGGCAATATAAGCTTCATCGAGTATAAAAACTTTTTTTTGCTTCTCAAGGAATTCCGCAAGAAAAATTATATCGTCTAACGGAAGAGCGGTTCCAGTAGGCGCATTCGGGTTTGAAATAACAACGCCGTCCGAAGGAATTCTGAAATCGCTTATTTTTATGGAAAAATCTTCCCTGAGCGGAATTAAACTGTAAGGAATGTCCCAAAGGTCCGCGTAAACAGGATAAAAGCTGTAAGTAATATCGGGAAAAAGTATTGTTTTTTCAAAGAACGCGCCGAACGCGAAAGCTAATATCTCATCGGAGCCGTTACCTGCAAAAACCTGCCGCGGATTTACACCGTAACGCGCCGCTACTGCTTCGCGAAAACCGGTACATTCAGGATCGGGATAAAGGCGCAGACTGTCATCCGCTGCTTTTTGAATTGCCTCAATTACTTTAGGGGAGGGAGGATAAGGGTTTTCATTTGTATTTAATTTTATGAACTGCCTGTCTTTGGGCTGTTCGCCGGGAGTATACGGGGATAAATTTTTAGCTCTGGTATTCCAGTATATACTCACAAATTTATGCCCTTCATGTTATATTTATTCCTGATTCCGCGCGTCTCACTTCTTGTGTCTCCTGTCAAGCTCATCAAGAATTTCCTGTATGCTGATTCCCGCGCGGGCCGCAAGCACTGTGGTAAAATAAAAAAGGTCCGCCGCTTCCCAAATAATTTCTTCGCGGCTTTTAGCTTCGCATAATTCCTCTGCCTCTTCCATAACTTTTTCGCGCACAAGCCCGTCATCAAGAGCTGCGGTGTAAGAGCCCGGCGCGGGATTATTAAAGCGCTCTTTTATAATATCCTGCAAATATTCAAGCGTATAATCTCTGTTAGCTGCAAAGCACGACCACGCGCCCGTGTGGCAGACAGGGCCTGCCGGCTGCGCGGCCGCGAGAATTGCGTCCCGGTCGCAGTCTGCGCGAAGACGGATAAGTTTTAAAACATTGCCTGAGTTCTCCCCCTTCATCCAGAGCCTGTCTCTTGTCCGGCTGTGAAAGCAGATGTTTCCGCGTTTAAATGTTTCTCCTAACGCCTGCGCTCCGGTATAACCGGTCATCAATACCTGGCCATCGGGAGATTGAACTATAATAGGGAGAAGTGATCCGGAATCAGCCGCCTGATTTATTTGTCCATTATCATTTTGCCCGCCGGCCAATCTCTCTGATCCCCATTCCAGTCCTTTTTTCCAGTTAAGAGACGCAATGAACGCGTCAGCTAAACTAATTTTTCCTGTATAAAGAGCCATGCCAAGCTGCACATCGCAGCCCAGAGCGGCCATGTCTTTAATTTCACCTAACGTTGAAACGCCTCCGGCTACAGTGATCCGGCATTTAACAGCTTCTCGCAATTTACGCACCGGTTCTGGATCGATTCCTGTCATTGTGCCTTCGCGTTCAACGCATGTAAAGAGCAATTCCGACGCGTAAGGCTCAACTGCTTTTGCAGATTGTATCAGATCAAGACCGGTAGGAGTTTTCCAGCCGTCAACGGTAATTTCGTTAAACCCGGGATTAACCGCGCGCGCGTCAACCGCGACAATCAGCCGCTCCCGCCCGATCTTTTTAGACATTTCTTCAAGGAAGGGAATATTTACCGCGAACTCGCCGCCTTTAATACCAGCGCCTTTTTTAGCGGGATCACGGAAAGCGCCGGAGCCGACAATGATTTTTCGCGCGCCGAGACTGACTAGCTCCTTTGCCTGCTGCGCTGTCCTGATGCCGCCGCCTGCCCTGCACTCGGCTTTCCGTAAAAGAGGTTTTATCATTTCAAGGTTTGAACCTTTATTCATCGCGGCGTCAAGATCAATCACGGCTATTTCGCCGTATAAATCAAATTCCTGCGCCAGTTCTAAAGCGTTATCGCGCTGCAGAATGAGTTCATCTCCCTGTTTTAACTGAACAACTTTGCCGTTTTGTATATCAATCGACGCAATGATCATAAGAGTATTATAAATAAAAACAAGAGAAGATTCAATGCAGATTTTTATTATCTAAGTTAATAAAGTCTTGAATAACTTCCTGCGTTCAGAGTATTTTTTAAATAATCAGCGATAGTAATATAAAAGGAAATCTATTTCTAACGATGACGCTGTTCCATATCCGCGAAATAAACAAAAAAATAACTTGTAATATCTTCGTCATACCCGTAAATGTCATATGAGTTTGTATGATAGAGAATTACAGATTTCATATTTCTTTTTCCGAGTCGATCAAGAATATAAATTCCCATCCTGTTATCACATATTACCATGTTCCAAAAAGCGCTGTTAGTATTATTCAAGTACTGCATTGATTTAAAATCATTTAACGCTGTTTCATCAACACTGCCTTTATGTGAAAAATCCGAAGAAATTAATAAAAAATTTTCCTGTTTTTTTTCATCAGTAAATTCTTTTTCAAGAGCATCCGTAAGCTGTCTTCCTGTGCGGGTGTTTACTTCGGATTCCGCGTTAACTGTAACAGCGACAGCTTTGGCGCGCGGAAAATATTTTTTAAGATACGGCATTAATGCTGATATTCCGTGTTCAATAAAAAACACATTAGGATCAAGAGCCGCGCCAGGAATCTCCGCCAATTCATTGACTTTTTCTACGTCGGATTCAACAAAACCAAAGCCGCTGTCCCAGCTGCCGGCTGTTAATGAAAAAGGCTGAAGAGAAACGCCGTAATGATCCGGGCTAATAATATAAAACCTTTTAATGTCTCTCATTTGTGAAAGGCGTGAAAACCACGCGTCAATATAATCATGAGCAAGAATATGATGGCTTACAATCCCTGCCCACGGAAAATAATCACGCGGCGGAATATTTAAAGGCATCGCGAAAGGCGGAGATTCGGATTCCATGTCCCTGTATTCCATTTCATTAAGAGAAAGCCATGTGTGGTAAAGAGGCGTTTGTAAGACAGCGGATTCTGTGTCAGCTGAAAAATCTTTTTTACTGCTGTTACACGAAAATAAAAACAGGGTTAAAATGAATAACGCTGTTTTTTTCATTGTCTTGCGGGCAGCACTCTGCCGCGCATCCAGAAAGGAAGATATCCGTCCATGTTCGCGTTATCCGCGTATACAATCTCTTTCCACTGTTCATTGTTAAGCCGCTGTGACATCGGCTGAGGGAACTCGTAATAACTGAAGCAGTATCCGACAGCGATGCGTTTGCCTCCCTGCCCGTCGTTAAGCGGAATATAAATGCGGTAGGGAATGCCGACAGCGGTTTCCAGAACAAGCATTGTTTCAGCGTTAGTGAAAACATCAGCGGCTAAAGCCATCCGCAGCGAGTTTATATCTTCCGTGTAACCGTATCTGATTGTATGCGTAAGCGATAAATAGGCGAGATCTCTTGCGATCCGGCTGATCCAAACAGAGTCAGCCGCGGATACAGGTTTATCTTCCGCTTCCTGCATAGAAATTTCCGCGGCTTTAATATAAAGCTCATGAAGCCTTGTAAGCATCTGAGCTGTGTTTCCGTCAAGGTAACCGTACTTCTGCAAAATTTCATACAACTTCTGAAAAGCGATTATCGACGCGTCCCAGAAAGGAATGTTCGGTTCAAGATAATGAATGGGAGCGGGAAGAGGTTTTGTTCTGAAAGTAGGATTCTCGCTTCCTCCTCCCATTTCAGCGACAACCTGTTTTGCGTAAAGAATTGTATCGTGGCGAAGCTCTGCCCATACTCCGTGAGCTGAGTTCATCGCTTTTAAATTCCATCCCGGTCTTTCCGTAAAGTAAAAACCTGTTCCGTTTTCAAACTTAGAAAGCGTCTTTATCTGATATAAAACATTATTGTAATATGTTGACATCCAGTAATCAATACTTACATTTTCAAGCTCTCGCTGAAGTTCATTCATTTTCCGCTCAAGCCCCGCGTATATGCGGTAATCGCTTTCACCTAACAGCCGGTCTGCGGCGGCTGACCCCAGGACTTTCATAATATCAAGACCTGTGACCATATGACGGGGAGAAGCGGGGTTAAAATATCTGGGAGGCGATAAATGATGATGAATCTCGCTGTCCAGCGTATAACGCTGGCCGAATAAGCGCCATCCCATAGGAGGCTTGTAATCCTCGATCATGTATCCGCCGTCATGCGGGCCTTCAAGAAGGGAAAAACCGGAAATTGAAGGAGAACGCAGTTCGCTGTATTCTTCTGTTATAAATCTTTCCAGATTAACAGGATTACTGTACCAATTGTTAAAACTATTTCCTTTAATTCTTTCCCATAATGGAGAAAGTTCAATAAAACTGATATCATCCGATACGCCGATTAATTCCGTAATTGGATCAAAAAGCGAGCTCCATATATGTTTTATTACAGGCGAAGCTTCAGTAATATCCGTAATAAAAAGAGCCAGAGGCGCCATTCTTATCGCGTACTCTCTTGTATCTCCTCCGCCTCCAAGATTGAAGTTAATTCTGCCGTACCACATAAGAGCGCGGAAATATGCAGATAACACTCCGTTTTTTGTGTAATGGCCTCTTGCCTTGTACTGGGAATAATCCTCTCTCATAAAAGGAAAAACTGATGATGAGTTTATTCCGGAAGCGGCGTCCATTTTTTGAATCTCGTCTCTTACCTGCTGAGGAAAAGAAGAGAGAACGCGCTGCGCGTCAACATCCCTGTATTCAACGGTTTTGTAGTAATCCTGGCCTTCAACCTTAACAGGTGCGAGAGACAGCAGCGCTTTCGCTGTCTGAAAATAAAGGAGGCTTGAATTATAAATCTCCTGCGGAATCTGCCCTCTCATCTGCTCTATTGTTTTTATATATTCATCCGTTAACGCGGCCAGCTGGGGATAAAAATATTCTTCTTCAAGGTATTGAAGAAGCCGGTCGAAAATTAAATGGTTTACATGAGCCGCTAAATCAGTAGTGACGAAAATACCCGCCGCTGTTCTGTCAAGGAGACTCATATAAAGGCTTATCATATCATCAGGCCTGTCAAGGCTAAGGCTGTACTCATTCGGATTTACACTCTGAAAAGCGATGCCGTTTTTTTCAAGTTCCGCCGCGATATCATCTCTTATTCTGTCATATCCGCAATATTGATAAAAATTTTCAAAATAACCGTTATTTTTATACAACAGCGCGTTTATTCTGTTATCTGAATTTGATTTCCCGATGCCGTAAAGATCCGCGCCGAATACAATTCCCTTTCTGCCTTTCCATTCGGTTTTATAAAAATAATTAAAATTATCCTGAAAGGAAAACCATCCCTGATACGCGAAACTGTTCTTTAATTCTTCACCTAACGGAATAATGGCGGCGAACGGAACAGGTTCTCCGGCAGGAAGCAGCCTTAGTTCATCATCGGAAGAAATGCTTTCAACAGGGTAAAAAAGACACACATCGCTTCCCACAACCGCGGTGCGGCCCTGAGGAACGCCTCCGTCGGGAAGATCAAGAAACCGCAGCGGATCATATAAATATTTACTGTGAGCGGAAGCGTTAATCAAAGACTGCATATTACTGATATTTATTAAATTTAAGTTATGCAAAACAGGAGAGCTCAGCGCGTTACTGGATGCTGCGCCGGAAGCAGGAATGTCTGCCAGGAGATTGGCGTCCTGCTCAGCCAGAAATGTATTATCCTGATCCGCAACCTCTTCGTTTTTTTTACAGCCGTAAAAAAATAAACTGAAAAATAAAATTAAGAAAACAACCGGTTTAAATACACGCTTAAAGTATTTATCCATAATTACCACCTTACGCAGACGCCTTTTGCTTCGGCGTATTTTTTAATTTCATGTATTGTTGTTTTATTAAAATGCAGAAGAGAAGCGACTAAAGCCGCGTCAGCGCCCGGCGATTCCTCAGATAACGCGTCTGTCTCAGAAGACGCTGTGCTTAAAAGGACATTCGCGATTTGATCGAGAGTTCCCGCTCCGCCCGAGGCGATTACAGGGACAGGCACAGCGTTAAGAATGCGCCGCGTCAGTTCAAGGTCGTAACCTGCTCCTGTTCCGTCCGCGTCAATTGAATTAAGAAGTATCTCTCCCGCGCCGAGTTCCACCGCGCGGATCGCCCACTCAATAGCGTCAAGCCCTGTATCGTTTCTTCCGCCGTGCGAAAACGCGTTCCAGCGCAATATACTTCCTTCTGCTCCTACGCGCTTTGCGTCAAGAGAAAGCACGACACACTGGCTGCCGTAAGCGTTTGCCATTTCACATAACAATTCGGGACGGTTAACCGCGGAAGTGCAGACTGATACCTTATCCGCTCCTGAGTTCATCGCGTCCCGCATATCGTCAATTGACCGGATTCCTCCGCCTACGCAAAGCGGAATAAAGACTTCTTCGGCGACTTGTTTTACAACGCTGAGCAATGTCGCGCGGCTTTTATATGAAGCACCAATGTCAAGAAAGGTAAGCTCATCCGCTCCTTCAGCATTGTAACGGCGCGCGAGTTCCCTTGGATCGCCGACATCTTTAACGCCTTCAAACTTTACGCCCTTTACTACTTTGCCGTCATCGACATCAAGACATGGAATAATTCGTTTCGCCTGCATTATATCACCTTTATACCCAATTTCTTAACAGCGCGAGTCCTGCATCCCCGGATTTTTCAGGATGAAACTGCACTGCCGCAAGCGCTCCCCTTTCTACAGCGCAGCAGTATCGCACATAATACTCAGCCTCGGCGGAGCAGACATCTTTCTCTAACGGGTCGGCGTAATATGAATGTATGTAATAAAAAAAATTACAGCTTCTTAAACCCTTGAATAATTTGGAATCTGAGCGCGCTGTTGTTTTATTCCAGCCAATCTGCGGAACCTTGCGCCCCGGAAAGCGTTTCACAGTTCCTTTAATAACAGAAAACCCTTTAACTTCACCGCTGTTCTTCTGCCGCGCTTCTTCTGAGGACTCAAACAGCAATTGTAAGCCGATACATATGCCTAAAAAAGGTTTATCAGCTTTTATCCATTCTTTTACCGCCTGCGCGTATCCGGATTTTTCAAGCGAAGTCACTGCGGCCGCGAAATGACCGTCTCCGGGGAAAATAATTTTCTCAAACGGAGAAGAAGCGGGAACAAGTTCTTCTGGCCCTGACACAAAACGCGCGCTGAATGAAAGCCTTTTAAGCGCGTTCATAACAGAGCCGAGATTCCCGGCGCCGTAATCAATTACGCCGATCAAACCATTACTCCGGAAGATTTAAAGCCGGGAATGACGCCCTTGGTTGACGGAATAACATCTTTCGCGCGGTTATCGTACTCGCATGCTGCGCGTAACGCGCGTGACGCTGCTTTAAAAAGCGCTTCTATTTTATGATGATCGCTTCTTCCGCGCAGAATTTCCAGATGCAGATTACATTCAGCGGCGCATATAAAAGCCTGCCAGAAATCCTCTATTACGTCAGTCTGAAACTCGCTCTGTGTTCCATTGTCCGCCGTAGAAATTAACGGAGCGCCTGTAAGACGGCCGTCATAGAATAAAAACGCCCTGCCTGAAATATCCGCGGCGGCGCGCGCGAGGCACTCATCCATAGGGAAAAGACAGCTTCCGCATCTGCAAATGCCGCGTTTGTCACCTAACGCTTTGGAAAAACATTGCCCCAGCACAATACCCGTATCTTCAACAAGGTGGTGCTGATCAACTTCAATATCTCCTTTCGCGCGCGCTTCGATATCAAACAGCCCGTGACGCGCAAATGTTTTCAGCATATGCGCCATAAAACCGATGGGATAATCAAGCTTAACTTCCCCTTTGCCGTCAATATTTAACCTGATAAATATTTCTGTCTCGCTTGTTTTTCTCAGTATTTCCGCAACCCTGTTCATTTCTATCCTCACTGCACTACCTTACGCAGATCATATTCAACAATATCAAGAGCGCCGATTTTTTTTAACCTGGGAATAATATCCGGCACTTCGTGTTTATTAACAGCGATTTTAACAGAGAAACCCGCGTCTCCGTATAAAGAAGCGATTGTAGGGCTGCGCATCGCAGGCAGGCTGGACAGGGATTCAAACTGCTCCTTTGGTATGTTCATTTCAAGCATTACGCGTTCCCGTCCGTCAAGAACCGCGCGGAAAAGCATTTCGAGCTCTTCAATGCGGCTTCTTTTTTCAGCGTTTTCCATAGCGCGGCGGGAAGCGATAAAATATGTTGACGATTCAAGCAAAGTCCCTGTTATTTTAAGGCCGTTGTCTTTCAGCGTTTGCCCGGAAGAAGTATTATCGATAATCATGTCGGCGTCATCCGGCGGAAAAACTTCTGTCGCGCCGAAAGTGCGGAGAATGCGGTATTGATAACCGCGGGAATCCAGCCACGCTTTGGCAAGGTTAACATATTCTGTAGCGACCACAAGTTTTTTTGATTTTAATTTTTCCTCGTCATAATCAAAAGGAACAGCGGCGACAATGCGCACCTTGTCAAAACCAAGATCAAGTATTTTTTCGATATCGGCGCCGCTTTCATTTATCCAGTCAATGCCTGTAAAGCCCGCGTCATGGCTGCCAAGCTCAAGAAGTTCGCCCACATTCTGAGGCTTCATAATTTTCGCGTCAAGCCAGGAAGCTCCAAGAGACGGTCTGTATGTCCTGTCCGCTAAAGAAATCGGAAAGCCAGCTTCCGAAAACAACTGGCTGACATTGTCATAGATTCTACCCTTTGGAATCAGTATCCGAAGTTTTTCCATAATGATATTTTATAAAAATTAAAGAACAATGTTAAGGTATACTTACATGAAAGCCGGCAGTACTGACTAGCTAATCTAAATCTTCGATAAAAGTTATTTTCCTGTTCGCGGGATCTCCTGGAATCACAGCGACTTTTCCGCAGAAACGGCTCCAGACTTCAGCGTCATCAGTAAATTCCTCGTCATCAGCTGACGCCGCTTTCTCATGAGCGTGCAGAATCTCAGGATATAAAAAAGCCTGCGGTGTCTGCGCTATCCCAATGTTCGCTCTTTTTAAATGTTTTTTAATATATCTGACCTGCTCCGGGCTTTCCGCGCTCCTCTTAAGATTTCCCGCTGCTGGCTCTTTATTAATAATTTCAATTTCTTTTGGAGTATCGGTAATTGGGAGCGCAGGGATAACAGCGCCGTATTTTTTAACAGCGGCAATTATGTTTTCTATCAGTGAAACGCTGACAAACGGCCTTGCCCCGTCATGGATTAGCACGTAACGCGGGTTAAACGGCGATAAAGCGCGGAGCGAGTTAAGCACTGAACCGCTGCGCGCCGCGCCTCCGTCTGAAAAAATTATTTGCGGTTTACAGGTTAATTCGCAAGGAAGGGCGTTACGCGCTTCGTTATTATCAGAGACGGCGATGCAGATTATTTTTGCGTAAGGCACAAAAGCACGGACAGCTGTTTCAAGCACAGTCGCGCCTGCAGGCAGCTTTTGATACTCTTTTTTAATTCCGTTCATCCGCGACGATGAACCGGCGGCAGGAATTACCGCAGCAATTTTTTCACAGTTCATTGTAATCTGGTAATCAGAAAATTATTAATTATCAGCGTACAGCGCTCATTCCTCATTATCTATTTCCAGCCGGGAGAAAATCATATTCTGAACATCATCTTTTGATTTGCGCAGGGAAATGGAAATTTCGTCTTCCAGCAGTTTTAGCGCGGAATCGTAGAGCTTGCGTTCCAGAATAGGCAGTTCCTTAACCTTGCTGCGGTGGTAAAGAGAGCGTACAATGCTCGCTATATCCCTGATACTGCCTTTTTTAAGAAGCTCAAGGTTCATCTGATAACGCATCTTCCAGTCTGACGGAATTGGGTCATAATCTTCTCCGATTAACTCAAGCGCTTTCATAGCTTCGTCCCTGGATACTGTCGGGCGGATGCCAAGCCCCGCGGCTTTTTCAACCGGAACCATTATTGTCATGTCAGTTACTTCCAGGTAAATAACATAATAAGGGATTTTAGAATCTTTAAACTTCTTTTGGGTTATTGACTTGATTACTCCGACACCCTGGCTTGGGTAAACCACTTTCTGATCAACCTGAAATGTTTTAGACTTACTCATTATTTACTATAATAGCATAAAAAAGACTGAGAGGCTAGCCTTTTTGACATTATGTTGAATTTAGTCATAATTATAAATTCTGGTACAATATTACAATCAAAAATCAACATTTTTTAAAATAAAATAATAGATATTATTTCATTTGACAGTATTGAATATAAAGATGTATCATTGATCTAGTAATCATAAAACCATAGGAGGTATTTTGATGTTTACAAAATCAAGAATCGTGGGAATTTTAATTCTCATGGCATTAGTTACGGGCTCTCTGTTTGCAAGCGGCGCGGCGCAGTCCAGGGATTTAAGGGTATTGAATTACGCCGACTTTACCGAGGCCAATTCAGTTGTAGACCATGCATGGACATGGGGTACATTCAGAGACAGAAACCCGTCTATTTCAGTAAGTGTTGAAGATCTTTTCAACGAACCTTTCCACAATAAAACCGAGGCTTATATTGCGTCAGGAAATTTACCGGATGTATTGTATGTATGGCCGTCTGGAAGATCAACATCACTTCACGAGCAGAAACTTCTTAAAGACCTGAGTCCTCTTATTCAAAGAGATGGTCTTAACAGAGTTTACTCGTCAGCAATACTTGATCCGTCACAGATGGCTTCAGGCTACATTTCGATGATTCCGCTTTCACTTACAAACACGCATATGTTCTATATCAACATGGAAGTTCTTAACGCATGCGGTCTTCAGCCTGCCACAACCTATGCTGAACTTGTAACTCAGGCCCCGATCCTCCGCGCAAGAGGCTATGATACAATCATCATGGCCGCTCAGGATGACTGGGTTATGCAGAGCTGTCTTTTCTCAATGGTCGCCGGCCGTTTCTGCGGCGCGGGATGGGAAGCAAAAATACTCAACGGAACAGCCAGATTTACAGACGCTGATTTCGTAGCGGCGCTTGCGTTCATCAGACAGATGGTCACAGACGGCGTAATGAACTCATCCATAATCGGAGTCGGTTATGGTGACGGCCCCGGTATGTTCGCGAATAACAGAAGCGCGTACTATATTGACGGCGACTGGCGTGTCGGCGCGTTTATTACCGACTCCAGCACCGGACAGGCGCTTATTCCTGTAGCGAGACAGAGCAACATCAGACTCGGCGTATTCCCCACAATTCCCGGAGCGAAAATTAACAGGTCATCTTCAACTATTCTCGGAACAGGGTGGGCGATCAGCGCATCAGTTCCCGCAGGATCAGCAAAAGAAGAAGCGGCATGGACACTGATAAAATGGCTTACAAGCCAGGAAGTGCAGGCGCGCGGAGTTCAGAGCGGAGCGTATACAGCGGCTGCGAGAAACGATGTAGACACAACCAGAATGAATCTTGAACCTCTGCAAAGAGCGGCGGCTGCAAGCGGAAGCTCATATGATACATCAACATGCGTTATAGACGGCGCGTTCCACTCGGATGTATACAGCCATATCAATGTTGGCCTCCAGCAGATAGTTATGGGTACAGCGACAGCTCAGCAGGTAGCGCAGAATACCCAGACCGCTTTTGATACAGGCAGACGCTCAGGCAGATGGTAAAACAGAATAATTTAACCGGGAATTAATTATTTCCGGTTAAATAAAAAAAATTGCAAGGCGGGATTATGAAAGGGAAAAGTATAAATAGTACAAAAACAGAAGCGCGCTTATCATATTTACTTCTTGTTCTGCCCGCCTTGTTTCTTTATCTCTTTGTTATGGCCTTTCCGACAATTTTTTCCGTGATATTAAGCTTGTCCAATTTCAGAGGCGGGCAAATTTTCGGAAACCCGAATGTTAAATTTAACGGAATTGCCGCTTATATTGCGGTAATAACCGATCCTTTTTTTCTTGTTGCGTTAAAAAATAATTTATTAATAGTTCTAGTATCCGTATTTGGCCAAATTCCGCTTGGTTTCGCGCTCGCTTATATTTTATCCCGCGGGCTTATAAAAGGAACCGACTTCTTTCAGACTATGATATACCTTCCAAACGTTATTTCCGCTGTAGTTATCGGTATTCTCGCAAACAGATTCATTTTATCATCTGAAAGCGTTTGGATGGAAATCCAGCGTATTTTTAATCCTGCTGCTACCTATTCGATAAGCACTAATCCAATGCTGCCTATTCTTGTAGTAATACTCTGGATGTATACAGGATTCTATGTGATCATTTTCCTTGCGAATCTTCAAAAAATTGACATTTCTGTTATTGAAGCGTCAAAAATTGACGGCGCTAATGAGTGGCAGACGCTGCGTTTTATTATTATTCCCGCGTTGTCAGGGGTAATTGTAACCTGCGCGATTCTCGCCATTTCAGGGTCGCTTAAATCCTTTGATTTAGTTTATGTTATGACCGGAGGCGGCCCCGCCCGCATGACAAATGTCCTTTCTATCTTTATGTACGATAAAGCTTTCCGCGGAGCTCCGAATTATCCTGTAGCAAACGCGATATCTACGATAATGATTATCATAAGTTTTATTTTGATCGGGATTACAAAAGCTGTAGAAAAGCGGTTCGCTTCGGGAGAATAAAATGGCAGAAATAAAAAAAGCGAATGTAACATCACAGATTATTACATATTCAGTTGTAATATTATTTACTATTCTGGCGATATACCCCGTCTTCTGGGTTGCCATTCAATCATTCAAAACAACCCAGGAATACATGATGACCAGTAAACTGGCGATGCCGCAGCAATGGTTTGCCGGTAATTACCCGTGGACATGGACAGTAGGAAAATTCCCCACGTTAATAATGAACAGCGTCTTTTATACATCAATTACAGTAGTCACAATTATATTTTTAAGTTTTATGGCAGGGTTCGCCTTCGCTAAACTGCCGTCAAAATTAACTCCCGCGTTTCACGGAAGTTTTATTATTGGAATCCTTTTCACGCTTCAATCAATTTTAGTTCCGCTCTTTCTTGTTATTAACTGGGTCGGTTTATACGACACAAGGCTTGGAGTTCTTATTCCGTATATAGGAATCGGGCTTCCGATGGCGGTTTATCTCGCAACAGCGTATATTAAAGGCATCCCAAACGAAGTTATAGAATCAGCCCGCATTGACGGCGCTAAGTACCTTAATATTTTTACGCGCATTATCATGCCGATGGCGGCTCCTGTAGCAGCGACTGTCGCGATATTGACAACGACAGGTACATGGAACGAGTTTATCCTTGTTAATATTCTTGTCAGCCGCAATGAGTTAAAAACACTCCCTGTCGGAATAAACATGTTCTCGGGAACATTATCTTCTGATTACGGCAAACAATTCTCGGCGCTTGTTATCGGAATGCTTCCAATGATCATTTTCTATTTAATTTTCAGAAAGCAGATCACAAAGGGCGTATCGGCCGGCGCGGTTAAAGGGTAATTTCCTATCCGAAGCTTATTTCTCTGCCAATAACATTTATTCTGCCTTCTTTTTTCAGACCGTATACTACGCTGAATAAATCCGCCTCCGCGATGCCGTTAAGAGCGCTCAGTACATCGTCAACAGTGGTTTTTCCTGAATTTTTTTCAAGGTTTTCAAGAACCGCTTTCTCGTACTTATATTCTATACGGGATTTATTTTTCATTTCCATGCAGTGCGCCGCCTGAATTTTCTTTCCTATTTCGCATAACACTTCTTCATATTTTTTCTGTCCTTTTACATAAACCGCGTTTTTATCTTCGGTGCCGGAGTTGCGCATAAAAAGAACTCCAAGAATTTTACCGCCTTCCATTATATTAATATAAAGAACATTAATATCTTCCTTGTCTTCATAGTTAATTACAGAAGCCTCAGGAAGCGATAAAAAAGCTATCGCCTTGTTAATTTCTTCCTGCGCAATTCGCTTATCTGTATTCCAGATCGCGCTGCCGCGGTAAAATCTGTTTTTATCGACAAAGAAAGTATAATAAGTTTTTGAAAAACCCGGCTCAAACGGTTTTATAATTTTTTCTTCACTTAAACCTGAATATTTTATTGCCATAATTGTTTTTAACCCTGTAAGCAGCCCGACGCCTGATAAAAGCGTTTGTTTTTTCTCATGCAGGTTATAAACTTCTATCGGGAATATCAGATGCCCGGAAATTTCCAGCCCGACAAGCAGTTTTTCATTAAAATTACCGATCCATTTATCACCGACAGAAACAATTTTTGTGTTAAGCCCGAGACTCCCGGCAGCGGCGGCTGTCATAATATCGGATTCAATTGTGCAAAGAAACCAATATTCACTTGCATTAAGATTTTGGGATTTAATCAGATACTGCGCTAAAATATAGCCGCATTTATCGCCGTTAAGAACATAAACCGCGTCATCGCCGTCACTGGACTGTTCATAAATGTTATTTTTTATGTAGTATAACAAAAAGCCTCTGTCGCCGTCGCCGTCAAGCGCGATTCCGTAAACAGAGCCTTCTTTGGATTTTCTTCCTTCATCAAAAATTTTTTTTACGGTTGGAATATGCTTTGAATAATCTTTGCCGCGGAAATAATCGATCCCTTCAATTTCCGCGACTCCGGCGCCGCGGTTAATATTATCTCCTGTGCATTTTTCGTTTACGCTGATATAGTCAGCGTTTAAATAATCCAGCGCCTTTTTGCCGGACGTGTCTGACGCGCCGTTAGCTGAATCAAAAATTAACATATCGCCGTTAAGGGCTTCTTTTATACCGCAGCCAAGATTATCGATCATCCATTTTACAATATCATCTCCGGCGCTGTAATAACTTTTTTCTCCAGGCGGATCTCCCTCCTGACATTCTTCCATAAAACAGTAATTATATATGTAAGCGGACAGAGCGTAATCGCCAAGAACGCCCTCCGGTAAAAGTTTTTTTCCGTCAATAAAAAATTTAATTCCGTTTTGATTGGAAGGATTGTGAGACGCAGTAAGACACGCACCGGCGCGGTTCCCTGTTTTAAGGTTCATCCATGGAACAGCCGCGGTGGGCGCTACACCAATGTCCAGCACGTTCAGTCCCGCTTTTAAAAATCCTTCGCTGACGCTGTTATTTAAAACCCAGTTATTCGCGGCGTCACGCCCGTCGTTTCCTATAACAACGGTGCCGGTGCTTCCACTTTCAAAAGAGTTTACAATATTATTATCCAGAAGCATTTTCGCAAACGAATAGGAAATTAATTTTACAAGCTGCGCAGTAAAAGCGTTATCATTTAAAAAATCAACAATTGGATTTTCATTTATCCGCGCCGTTACTTTACCGCGCACTCCGTCTGTTCCGAAAAAATTAACTCGCGCCATTAAAAAAGCTGTATTTATTTTTTCCTCTTCTATAGAGTCAATTGACAAATAAAGATCAGAAGCTTTTTTTAAATCTATACAGACAGCGCAGGGATATTTTTCCAGCCAACCGCTTTCAAGCAGCGCGCAAACGGCCTTTTCATCAATAGAAGCGCTGTTTCCGGCAATAAATTTCTTTTGTTTAAATAATCTTTCCGGGTTTTTCTTTAACCTGCCTGTTAAATCTTTATAAATACTTAAATCCATATAATTTTAATTATACTCTATATCATGCTATAATTACATTTTCAGGAGAAACAATATGGAAAATGTAAAGAACAACGGTCAGTTTAATTTTAACAGTAATAACGAAGTCATAATAAAAGAAAAAACCGGCGATATGACAAGGGAACCCTGGCTTATGCTTTTAGCCCGAAGAAACAAAAAACCAGTCGATACTTTATGCTGGGGAATCGCGAATAATGGCGCGACATTCGCGAGGATCGGAACTCAGGAAGGCGATATACTGAACGGATTTATCCATGAAGATCCGTATAAAACCAGAATGCTTGGAACTTACGCGTATTTCAGAACAGAAGACGGAAAATATTTTTCATCATCATGGTATCCTGTGCTTAACAGGGAACAGGAACTGGAAACAACATTCGGCTTTGGTTATGTAAAATTTAAAACGTCGTATAACAGCCTTGATGTTGAAACAGTAAATTTTATTCCTGACTGTTATGATGCGATGATACAAATAATAAAAATTAACAATAATTGCGGTAAAGCGCGAAAAATTACAATGTTCAATATAAATCCTGTAAACATCGGAGACGCGCGCGATATCGCGTTCAGCGGCTATAATACGCTTATGCTTGGCGGCGCTCTTATCGACAAAGAACTGAACGCGATTGTCTGGAGAAACGGATTTGGACGCGATTTTGAAAGCGACAGCGAAAAAATCATGTCAATGTTCGGTAAACTGCTTATCCACACAACATCTCTTTCCAATAATCAAACAGCGACGCGTTATGATGAGTTTATAGGCCACTATTCAAATACAACGGCGAATCCGGCCGCTGTCGCACAAGACTGGGACCTGCCCTGCCGCGACGCTCATGAAAATTGTTCCGCGCTTTCGTCTATAAAAAATTCTTTCTTACTGAACGCGGGAGAAACAAAAGAGCTTGTTATAGTAAGCGCGGTTTCATCAACGGAAGATTATTATTGTAATAATAAAAAAGAAATAAAAATATTTTTAAAAGAAGCATTGAACCCGCAGAAAGCGAATAAAATGCTGGATGAAGTAAAAGAAGAATGGAAACAGGAATTTAAAAAACTTTCAATTAATGTGGAAGGAGCGGATGAAATTATAAACCCGTCATTCAAGTGGCTTCAGTATCAATGTTCGATGGTCGCCCTCCTTAACAGAATGAAGTCCCGTTTTCATTCCGGCTTTGAATACGGTTACGGGTTCCGCGATATTTTGCAGGATATTCTTGCTGTTCTTCCGTACGATCCGCAATCCGTAAAAGAGCTGATCAAATTTACCGCGCAGCAGATGTTCAGCGACGGATTTGTGTATCACAATTTTTTTGTGTCCGCTCACGGCAACAAAGATTTTGTTACATGCGACGACCCTCTGTGGCTGGTTTACGCCGCGGCCGAATATATTAAAGAAAGCGGCGATTTCGCTTTTCTTAACGATATTGTCCCGTATTGCGACGAAAAAGAAGAGCTTCCCGCGAAAGAAGGAACAATTCTTGATCACCTGAAAACAGCAATCGCGAAAGTCTGGAAACAAAGCGATAACGGCCTCCCCTATATGCTTATGGCTGACTGGAATGACGATTTATCCGGGAATTTCACTAGCGTTTCTACGATGGCGGCGCAGCAGCTTTACAAAGCGTTAAACGACATGGCGGAACTCCTTGAAGCCGCCGGAATTGAAAAAGAACTTGCGGCTGATTACAGACTTAAGGCGAAAATAGTTAAGGAAGGAATAGAGAAAAAATGCGTTGATAAAGAAGGAAATTATATCCGCGCGGTTGCCGCAAAAGATCATAAAAAAGTTTTAAAAAGCCTGACTTTCGGAAATACAGGCATTGATGTTGGCTACCTTCTTGATGAAAGCGCGCCTTTGGATTTAGGAAGCAGTAAAACAGATCGTCTAACATTCTTTGAACCGATTGCCTGGGCCGGATTCAGCGCGGCAGCTTGCAAGGCAAGATTTGACGCATGTAAAAAAGTATGCGAAAAGGAACTTGACGACAAATACGGAATCGCGATTTGCCAGGGCGATAAAACAATGATACAGGGAAAACTCCCGAAGGATTATCAGGGGTGGAAGCGCAACGCGCCGGGTAAAAAAGAAAACGGCGGTGAGTTCAGGCACCTTGAATCATGGTATATCGCTTCCCTTTGCGTATTCGGTTACGGAAAAGAAGCGCACGATATTTTTATGAAAACACTCCCGGCGGTCGCAAGCAATGACGATCCCTATTTATACGCAGCGGAGCGTTTTGTATACCCCGAGTACGTATCTGGACCCGCTTCCAATGATCACGGAAAAGCAGGGCACACATGGCTTACAGGAACAGCGCCGACAAGGTTAAACGCGCTTATAGACTGGATTTTCGGCGTCAGAAGATGCTACAACGGTCTTTTAATTGACCCGTGCGTATCAGGCGAATGGAAAAAATTCAACGCAGTAAGAATATTCAGAAACACTACATTTAACATAAAATATAATAATCCGCACGGCGTTCAAAAAGGCGTTAAATCGTTAAAAGCAGACGGAAAAGAAATCAACGGTAATTTAATTCCATTATCCTTTGCAAACGGCGGCAATGTTAATGTTGAAGTAATAATGGGGTAAAAAATGACACAATACGGAAAGTTTAACGAAAAAGATGAGTTTGAAATTTTTAATCCGTACACGCCGGAACCATGGCTGCATTATTTAATAAGACCCGCTCAGAGCGGAACAGAAACTTTCTGTTCCGGAGTCAGCTCCACAGGAGGGGGATTTGATGTCCGCGGAACTCATGAAAACACATTTGTCGATACTCAACTGCATTTAAACGATGCGGATAACAGGGGGCGTTACTGCTACATTGTTGACGCGAAAACCCGAGAATTTTTTTCAACTACATGGCAGCCTGTAAGAAAGCAAGGGCAGGAATTCAAAACAACGCTGGGCTTTGGCTATATTAAATTCAATTCATCATATAACGGAATAAAAAGCGAAGAAACAATGTTTGTCCCAAAAGAATTTGACGGCTGGATACAAAATTTTAAAATCGAAAACGCGTCAGATGAAACAAAGGAGCTTGAGATTTATCCGTTCGTTCCGGTTCATATGGGAGACGCGCTTGTTCGTCTGCTTGCGGGCGACAATGACGGATTTTTCGGCGGAGCCGCATGGGATAATGATTTAAACGCCGTTATATTCCGCAGAAATCACGGAACAGGCGTAAACGATGATACAAATGAAATTAAAGGAATGCTCGGCAATGTAGCGGCTTTTTATTCAACATTAAACAATGATAAAACCGAATATGAAACTGATGAGGAGCGTTTTACAGGAGACAGATTTCATTCGCTTGCAAATCCTCTTTGCATAACAGAGGCGAAAAAACTTTCAAATTCAAATCAGCCGTACTTGCGCAGAACCTGCGGAGTTTTTCGCAATAAAATAACTTTAAAAGCAGGCGAAAAAACCGGGTTCGCTATAGCGTTAATCGCAAGCTCGACAAAAGATTACTATTTAAATAAAAAGATATATCTTAAAAAAATGATAAATCTGATACAAAGCGCGCAAAAAAGAGAGACAATGTTAGGTGAAGTTAAAGCATGGTGGAGCGGCATGATGTCCGCTTTTACTGTTACAACTGTAAACGAGAAAATAAACCGCGCGTTTAAATGGCTGCAATATCAATGCCGCATCGTGTATATCCTTAACAGAATGAAATCCCGTTTCCACACAGGATACGAATACGGCTGGGGGTTCCGCGATATTCTGCAGGATATTATTTTTAATTTGCCGTACTCCGCTGATTCGGTAAAACAGTCTCTTTTACATATAGCAACTCAGATGTTTTCGACAGGAGTTTGTTATCACAATTTTTTTATAGACCAAAGCGGAAATAAAAGCATAGAGGCAAGCGATGACCCCATCTGGCTACCTGCGGCGGTTATTAAATATATAAAAGAAACAGGCGATTTCGCTTTTCTTGATGAAACAGCGGCGTATGCAGAAGTCCATGAAAAAACCGCTGAAATTTACGGCACTATTCTTGAACACATGCAAAAGGCGATTGACAGGGTATGGACTGACAGAAGCGATCGCGATCTGCCGTATATGAAGGACTGCGACTGGAACGACGATCTTAACGAACTGCGCACCGCCGCAGGATGGAATAAGGATGTTGAAAGCGTGATGGTTTCTCAGCAGCTGTACAAAGTCCTTATAGACACAGCGGAACTTTTAAAAACGGCAGGCAGGGAAAACGCTCTTGCGGAAGAATACAAGACGCGCGCTAAGATACTTTATGACGCTGTTGAAAAATACGCAATCGACAAAGAAGGCTATTATATCCGCGCGTTATCAAAGACGGACGATAAAAAAGATTTGGGAAGAAGTGAAAACACGGAAGCGAAAATATTTCTTGAACCTCAGGTTTTCGGTATCAACTGTGAAACCGCAGATGCGCGCCGGGCGGAAATCGTTATAAAAAGCATTGAAGAAAACCTTGACAGCGAATTCGGCGCGCAGATTTGCAGCCCTGTTTTTAACGGCCTTACACAGCGCGAAGAGCTGCCCGAAAGATCGTGGAATATAGAGAAAGAGCCGCCTGCTATGAAAGAAAACGGCTCAATATTCATGCACTTAAACGCATGGCTTATTCAAAGTTATGCGGTATTGAACCGCGGCAGCGACGCTGTAAATTTTTATGAAAAGTGTCTGCCTGAAAATCTCGCATCTGATCAGGAGCGTTACAGATGCGAGCCGTATGTTTATCCTGAATATGTGCGCGGCAGGGGCGGCTGCGGCTTTGGTCGGGGAGGACACACATGGCTTACAGGCACAGCGCCGACAATGCATCAGTCATTTACAGAGTGGATTTTAGGTATACAGCCTGACTACGAAGGACTTAGAATAGATCCGAAAATTCATAAAGACTGGAAAGAGTTTTACGCGAAAAGAAATTTCCGCGGCGCTGTTTATGAAATAACCGTAAAAAATCAAGGCGGCGCGGAAAATACAGTCAAATCAATAAGGGTTGACGGAATACCGGTTCAGGGCAATTTGATTAAACCGCACAGTGACGGAAAAACTCATAAAGTTGAAGTAAGCTTAAACTGATAAGTTTTACGTGTATTCTATTTTATTTTTTCTTCTATATTTTCAAACTGAGAGATGATTTTCGCGTAACAGTTTTCTTTGCCTGTAATGTTCAGATTGTTTAAAGCCCAATAGACCGCTCCCGCGACAGGCGGCACTTTTAAAAGAGTGTATTTCAGGTTTAACACGGGGTTGCTAATCTTAAGTTTTTCCTTTATTGTGTCAATGATCTTTGGATGTTCTCCTTTTGAAAAGACAGATCCGGCAAGCACGATATATAAATCATCATCAGGGTATTTTTCAAATTCTAGTTCTTCTATCATGGCGCAAATTCCATTGGCGTAATTTATTCCGGCGCAGGTTAAAATATCAAGCGATACTTTATCGTTTTTTATCGCGGCGTCAAACAGCAGCCTGGATAAATCTCTGATATCAAGGCTGTTATCCTCAGATTTTTTATAAATTCTTTCTACGAAATCGTATTTGCTTTTTATTCCTAAAATATCCATTAATAAAGGCGTCATACATGTAGGCTCGCCTTTGCGGAAAAATTCACTGTATACAGATGATATAACAAGCCTTCCAAGCATTCCACCGCCGCCGTAATCGTCGGAAATGAACCCAACTCCTCCTATTTGAAACATTTTTCCTTTTTTATCCGCGCCGACTATTGTGCATCCGGTTCCGTTAATCGCGCAAATGCCGTAACACGAAGGGCTGCCTGCTGAAATGCCAAGGAACGCATCATTTGCGAGCGTAAATTTTTTAAACCCAATTTCGCTCATGATTTTTGATATTGTATCATGCTGAGGTTTTATATCGACGCCGGCAACTCCAAACGCCGCGGATGTTACTTGATTGAAAGCAATATTATTTTTTTTTAATATTCCGTTTATAAACCGCCTGGCTTCGCTTTTGAACTGCTTAAATGATCCGGGAAAACTTTCATGATTCAAAGATCCCCAACAGCCGAAATCAACAAGCGTTCCTTCTATATCAAATAAAGCAAGGTGGCTCTTTGTCCCGCCTGCATCCAAACCAAGAACATATTCCATTTTTAAAACCTTAGGGTAAAAGGCTCTTTGGCAGAAACCCGGCGTTTGCTTTTGCCATGTCGTCAAATACAGCTTTCGCTTTTTTGAAATCTCCGATTAAAGGATGAATCATTAAAGCCGCAAGCGCGTCTTTTCTGCTTCCGTTAACAGCCGCGGCGACAGTTAATTTTTCATATGCCTTAACCGCCTGCATCAATCCTTTTATATAATGATTCTGCGGATCTTTAACCGCGACAGGAGTTATTCCGTTACGGTTTACAATACATTTTATTTCTACCACATCATCATCAGCCATAAACGGAACCGCGCCGTTATTTTTTACGCCCACTACATGGTATTCGTTTTTATCGTTTTCTATCGCGTCTACTACTGTAACCGCGGCTGTTGAATAAAGCGCGCCTCCCCTTTCTTCAAGCTCCTTGGGTTTATCTTTAAGATCGGGATTTTTATATTTTTCGATAAGAGCGTCTTCTATATCAACGCAAATCTCTCCGCGCGTTTTTTCAGCTTTAAGGCATTTCTGAAGCTGCTGATCGCGCAAATAAAAATAACTTAAATAATATGAAGGCACAGCGGGAACAGCAGCGAGCAGTTCGTCATCATAATCAACATCAGGGATATTTTTTAATTTAACGCCGGCTGTTTTGCCGAGTTTTTCAAGAACATTTTTTCCGTCAACTGTAACCGAAGTAATCCAGCTTAAATGATTCAAACCGATATACTCATAATCAAAATCTTCCCTGCCGATATTTTCCGCTATACCCGCTTTCATATTCACAAAACAATTGCATAAACCGACCATTTTTACTTTTGAATGGTTCATTAAAGCTTCAGCGACAATGCCTGAAGGATTGGAGAAATTGATCAGCCACGCCTGCGGAGAGAGTTCTTCGATGCGTTTTGCGATGTTTAGCATAACGGGAATTGTGCGAAGCGCGTTCATAAAACCGCCGGCTCCTGTTGTTTCCTGTCCCAAAAGACCGTGTTTCAGCGGAATCTTTTCATCGCGGATCCGCGCTTCCATACAGCCGACTCGAATCTGCGCGAAGATATAATCCGCGTTCTTAACCGCTTCGTCAAGGTCAGTAGTTAATACAATTTCGCCAGAAAAACCGTTTGAAGAAAGCATTCTTTTCGCAAGGCCGCCTACGATTTCAAGCTTTTCTTTATCAATGTCCATTAAATAAAATGACTGAAAATTAAGAGAATCCCGCCTGTCGATAAACCCTCGTATAAGTTCGGGAGTATAAGTGCTTCCCGCGCCGATTACAGCGGCTTTTAATTTACGCATAACAGCAATTTATCATAAAAAACACATAAAGTCAAATTACGACATTCGCATTGACAATAATGAAAATCAATCTTACTGTGTAAATATGGCGGAAATACGAAGGCTGGAAAACGATGATCTAATTCAATTTTATAAATTACACACAATAGTTTATAATTTGCGAAGGGATTATTCCAAAGAGGACAGTGAAAAGCCTGATCCTCTGGCGCATCCGGCAAATTGGGCATGCGGGGCTTTTGAAGGGAAAAAACTTCTGGCGGGATTATATGAGATTGATTTTCTTATGCGCTTTGACGGAAACAGCGTAAAAATGGCAGGCATAGGCGGAGTGGGAACCCTGCCTGAAGCCCGCAACGGAGGGCTTGTCCGGCGTATTTTTGAAAAAATCCAGCCGGAAAGTTATGAAAAGGGAGTTGTCTTTTCATGCCTTACTCCGTTCAGCCACGAGTTTTACAGAAAGTTCGGATACGAGCTTTCGATTCCAAGAAATAATATCAGCATCGCCGCGGGTAATTTCGCGGACATAAAAAACAAGGGCAAGTTTGTTCAAATATTTCCCGGAGACGACACTTCTCTCCTTTCTGAAATTCATTCTTCGTATATCGCGAATATCAACCACGGAATACACAGGGATTACTGGCCTGAAAACCGGTCATGGAAAATTTTCACAAGGGCGAATCCGTACACAACAGGAACATACATATACCTTTGGAAAGATGAGACGGGAAAGGCGCGCAGTTATATAAAATATGAAGATGTATTTGAAGACGGCGATCATAACATGACGGTAAAAGAGCTCGCATTTACCGATAAAAAAGGGCTTTACGGCATACTCGGTTTAGCCGCGGGTCTTTCATCTCAATTTGAAAATCTTAAATGGGCAATGCCGGTATTTATTGACCCGGCGGATTTTACGGAAGACGCGTGGAATATTGAAATGCACACTGACCCGCGCGATATGTCAAGAGTTGTTAATGTCAAAACCGCGCTTGAACTTATGCGCCGCCCTTACTGCGAAGGCAGATATATTATCGAAACAGAGGATGAGAATATTTCAGCTAACAGCGGAAAATTTCTTGTTGAGTTTTCTCCTGATGAGACAAAAGTGACAAGAACCACGCAGGAAGCTGATTTAAAGTGCGATATCCGCACATTAACACAGCTTGTTACAGGCTATAAATCCCTTGAGAACGCTATGCATTCAAGGCGGAAAGGTCTGGAAGTCAGCGGGAATTTCCAGACATTAAAGCGCGTTTTTACGCAGCGGCCTCAGCACATAACGGAGTATTTTTAAAAAAGCGGGAATAAAATGAAAAAAAATTTATCGATTATACCAAAACCGGTATCCATAAAATACAGCGAAGGTTTTTTTCAGTCGAGCGAGCCGCCTTTGGCGGTAAGAGTTGAAAGCCGCATTCAGGAACGCTTCGGAGACGAATCATACAAGCTTGTTATCGGAAAAGATAAAATAACGGTCGAAGCCGGAACAAAGGCGGGAATGCATAACGGCATGGAAACATTTCGTCAGCTGTCGCTTTCTGGGTTAAAAGACGGCCGTTTTACTCTTCCATGCGCGGAAATCACGGATTATCCGCGTTTTTCATGGAGAGGCTTTATGCTTGACTGCTCAAGGCATTTTTATACGGTTCCGTTTATAAAAAAATTGCTTGACGCTCTTTCGCTCCATCACATTAACCGCTTTCATTGGCACCTAACAGACGATCAGGGCTGGAGGCTCCCTGTTCCTGAATACCCGCTGTTAACCAAAATTGGATCGCTCAGAAAAGATCTCAGAAACAGATGGCGGCCGCCTGAAGGCGGTTTTTACAGCGAAGAGGAAATTCGCGCTGTTGTGGATTTCGCTGCTGTCCGTCACATTGAAGTTATCCCCGAAGTTGACCTTCCCGGCCACGCAAGCGCGGTTCTTGCTTCCTATCCCGCTCTTGGCTGCACAGGCGGGCCATACAATGTTGAAGACCGCCACGGCATATTCGAAGATGTTCTGTGCGCCGCAAACGCGCAAATATTTGATTTAGCGGAAAAGGTTTTTGATACTCTTATAAAACTTTTTCCTTCCCAATGGGTGCATATCGGCGGAGATGAAGTTTTATACAACAGGTGGGAAGCGTGCCCTAAATGCAAAAGCAAGCTCAGCGAGCTTGGCTTAAAAAAACCGGCAGAACTGCAAAGCTGGATCACTGCAAACCTTGTGCAAATGTTAGCTGAAAGAGGAAAAACAGCGATCGGCTGGGATGAAATACTTGAAGACTCTGAAAAATTCAGGCTTCCGGAAAAAACAGTCATTATGTCATGGAGGGGAGACGAGGGCGGAATAAAAGCCGCAAAGCTCGGCCGGAATGTTATCATGACACCTAACACAAAAGGCTGCTACCTTGACTATAAACACCTTGACGATCCTGAAGAACCAGGGCAGATGTTTTCGCACTGCGCTTCTACAGTATTCAAATCATGGTCGATGGATCCGGTTCCTCCTTTAATGAGCGAAAAAGACGCTGAATATGTTCTTGGAGGGCAGGGAAATCTCTGGTCGGAACTGATTTATGCGGGAAAAATCGCCGAATACATGATCTTCCCGCGCATTTGCGCAATCGCCGAAGCTGTCTGGTCAGCGAAAGAAGAAAAAGATTTTGATGATTTTGAAAAACGGCTGACAGTTCACAGAGAGAGGCTTGATAACCTTGGGATAAACCAGTACAGAGGCCCGTTAAATTAATTCCGCGGCTTTAGCGATATTTTCTTCCGGCATATCAAGCAGATTCCAGGAAAGAACGTACCCATGAACGCCGGTTTTTGAATAGGCGTTAATTGTTTCTTCTATGTAGAGGGGATCAGCCTGCGCGTGCTGCGATATGCCTTTAAAACTGTTAATTTCAATGCCTGCATAAACAGGACAGAATGATTCAGCAGCCATTTTTTGCAGTTCTCTTGCTGAGAAATTAAGATCAAAAGGAATATTTTTAAAAGTAAAACCGTCTGATAAAAGTTCAGGTTTTATTCCAAGCATTTTATAAAAATGTTTGCTCCTAACGGCGTTTTCATTGCAGGTTTGCTGCAATAGCGCGTTAGTCTCAAACGGAAGCCCAGCGGGCGCATTTGTTATACGGTACATCATCGGTTTTATGAAATCGCAGAGGCCGGAAAGTTTTTTTATATCCTGTCCTGTAAACGGCGATAAAAAAGGGGCAAATACGTCAAAACCAATATCGTAATTCCTTTCCCTGAAATACATGCATATTTTCTGAAGACTGTAATAAATGATGTTTTTCTTTAGCTGAAAAAAAGAAGACATGACATTATCATGAAATATATAATTTCCGTTACCGCTGTATTTTGAAATGCCCAGAAGAGAAGATTCCGGATCGTAAAGATGGGCTTTCAGTTTATTAATATCAAAATTTTCTTTTTTATATACTTCACTGCAGTCAGGGCAAAAACATGTAAAGACGCTTCTGTTTCCTAAATCATCCGAGAATGACGGATAACGGATTTTATCCAGAAAAACGCCGTTAAATTTGATTGATGAAAAGTTTTGGCTGAATATGTCAATAATCTTTCTTATATTATCCCTGTTGTTCGGACAACAGAAGAAAAAATCTTCATCAGAAGATTCATCGCCTCTTTCAATTTTATTACCGGAAATATCCACAAGCTCAGAAAGCTCTCTTATCGCGCCTGTTTCAGAAAACACCGGAAACCACAGATAAAATTCTATATTTTTATGTTTTGAAAGAAGACCGGCGGTTTTTTCATAAAGAGTTTTATCCGCAGACCATCCCATTATGACTTTTGTAACGCGAAAACGAGGGAGAATGGAAAGCAGTTTCTGTTCAATAAGTTCGAACGGAACCGATTTTCCAGAGAAACCTCCGCAAAATATTTGAACAGCAACTTCCATAATTATCTGACCTTTTAATTAACAGGCGGACAGCTAAAGATATCCTGCATTTATCATCATATTAAATATTTCGGCGCAAGCGCCCTCATCCTTTAATCATCCGCTCTCCTGACTAAATGCGCCCATCACAACTGTAACATGATTTTCACTGCCTTTGGCCTTTGCAGGTATTTCCGCGGCGGAATTATTGCAGCTAACAGATTGTCCGTTTACTCTGCACTCCGTTACTCCCTTACTGACGCTCTTAGGATTTTCCACAGTAATGTTATACACAGCGTCTCTCCAGACACGGCGGACGCTGAAAGACGGCCAAAGGCGGGGAATACACGGATCGATCACAAGGGAGTCAAAATCGGGGCGTATTCCAAGCATATAACGCGTTACGGCAAAATAACTCCATCCGGCGGAACCTGTCATAAACGGATGATGAGCGCGTCCGAACGCGCTGTGATCCGGCCCTGCGACAAACTGGCAGTACATATAAGGTTCGGCCTTGCGTATTTCAATTAAATCATTCTGATTATAAGGACACAGTGCGTCATAAAACTTCATTGCCCTGTCTCCCCTTCCCAAAACAGCTTCCGCGGCCCATGCCCACGGATTTGGGTGGCTGAAGATTGCGGCGTTTTCTTTTAATCCTTTATAAACGCGAGTTACAAAACCGATTTCGTCATCCGGCGCGGAAAAAGCGGGATCGCAAAGTTTAAGACCGTACCTGGTGTAAAGATTTCTGTCTACAGCATCCATCGCCGCTCTTCCATGTTCCGCGCTGACCGCTCCTGAAAGGACTGCCCATGTATTTGACTCCATGAAGACTTTTCCCTCTCCGCATTCAGGGGAACCTACCGCTTTTCCTGATGATGTAAAACCTCTTGTGAACCAGCTTCCGTTCCACAATTCGCGCTCGCAGTTTTCGCGTACATTAGCTGCCATTTTTTCATACATAGAGACATCGCGCCCAAGCCGCTTTCCAAGAGCGATAAAATGCGTAAGCGCCCAATGATGAAGGAAAGAAACCATCGCGCTTTCTCCGCCTCCCAGATTAAGACAGTCGTTCCAGTCAGCTCTAAGCCCCTTGCATATTCCGTGCGGCCCTGTCTCCCGCGCGGAAAAATCAAGAATGCGCCTGCAATGGTCATAAACAGATTCCGTTTTTCCGCCGCCTGTAACAGGATCAAATGTGTCGGCGTATGTATACTGCTCATCGGCGAAATTAAAATCGCCTGTTTCGCGGATGTATTCGGTTACTGACGGAATAAGCCAAAGCGCGTCATCGGCGCAAACATCACTAATGCCGTGAATCATCTGCGTTCTTGAAGGAGCCGGCACAACTGTCGGCGATTTAAAAGCAGGATCTGTCTGCCTGATAAACCAGTCAGGATTGAATAAATGGAGTCCGTAACCTTCCAGGGTCAGCCCTTTAAGAAGTTCGCTAAGACGCGATCTGCTCTTCTCCGGATTTGAATGAGAAACCATCATTGCGTCCTGCGAAGTGTCGCGGTATCCTAAACCTGTGCGGCCTCCGACTTCAATAAACGAAGCAAAGCGCGAGAACATTACATTTATTTCCGCCTGATATAAAGTCCAGATGTTAATCATTGTATTCATTCCTGCATGAGGAGTATTTATCTGAAGTTTATCCAGTTTATCGTTCCAAAAACCGCTGAGCGCTTTAAAAGACGAGTCTACTTCTGCGAAATTTTGCGGATAATATTTGTCCCGCATTTCCTTACCGGTTTGACGGCTGCCCTCGCCAAGAAGAAAAACCAGTCTTACCTCTTCGCCGGGAGCAAGCTCTGCTGTCCTGCGTAAAGCGCCGCAGTGGTTTCCGCCAAGCTCGGAAGAACCCGAGCACATGCCGCGTTCAACAGCGAGCGGATTTGCTTCTGTTCTGTAAGGGCCGATAAAATTATCGCGGAGGCAGTCAAAATACTCAGGCGTTTCGCTCCCGCCGTTAGCTGTAAAGTACTGAAACCCTTTTTCTTCATAAAACAGATCAAGCTCTATTATGCCGTCCTTGAATGAAGAGCCGCTGCAATAAAGACTCATTTGAAAATTCTGATTGTCAATCATGATGTGGTGAAAAGAAAACTCCGCGTAACCGAATACACTCAGTTTTCTTTTTCTGCCGGAATCGTTTCTAAGCTTAACATCCCAGATTTCCACATCATCTTCAGGCGGTACAAAAAGTTTTTGTTCTCCCCATATGCCGGAATATTCACAGTTATATTTTATGTATGAAAGACCGTGCCTGCATGTATACTTCGCGTCTGTAAGATTTTTCCCTATAGGCTGCCATGAAAGCGTCCAGTAATCGCATGTTTCATCATCCCTTACATACACATAATGTCCGGGTCTGTCCATTGGAACGCCGTTCGGCCTGAAGCGCGTTATCCGGTGGTATTCCGGGCTTTTATAAAAAAGGTAGCCTCCGGCTGTATGATTAAAAACGCCGCATAAATCCTTTACTCCGATGTAATTTGTCCACGATACAGGCACGTCAATTTTATCAATTACATATTCCCGGTTTTCATTATCAAAATATCCGTATTTCATAAGGATAATTATAGCATACCGGACGGCGGGATTGCCCTGTTATACAAAATTATTTTAATTTAAAAAGCAAAATCGTAAAGACGGCTAAGTATTGAATTGATTTTAACAGCATACTGCCTGTCAGCCGCCCATGTTCCGGCAAGCCCTTCGTAGGTGAGAGCGGCTCCTCTTCGCACATATCTGAAACGCGGATCAGCTAAATCTCCGTTAAGAGGCGCTTCGCTTCCGTAAGCTTTCAAGTGCTGTATATGCGCGCGCACGCCGGTTCGCGGATCCGGAAAAGAGAGGCCTGGCTCTCCGTTACCGACAGCTCCCAAACCGGCGAAATTATACTGCTCCGGCTTAACATCTCCTCCGTAACGCAAATAGCCTGTTTCAAGACACATCTGGACAAATGCAATATCATGATTGACTCCCTCAAACGACGCCTCATCAATATAATACTCAGCTAACGCTTTAATATAAGTTGAGTTTACCGCGGAATTATTCTGCAAAAGAAAAAGCGCCAGTTTATCCGCATTTACATTTCCTTTACCCATAATAAAAATGGGAAGCTCTGGTTTATCAATTATTTCAGGCTCTTCAAAAATATCTTTAACAGAATCAGTTTTTTGTACATGTTTATTTCTGTCTACCGCGGTTTCTTCCGGTACAGACGCGCAGGAAAGGAGAGTAAAAATTATTAAAATTGAAAATATATATTTAAACATATTTGATTTTCGGCGCGAAATAATACGCGCGATAGAGTTGTTTATAGGCATGAATAAATTTAAATTATTTGTTAAGAACTCACCAAAATGGCGGTTAGGCCATATAGTAAATATACATTAATATTAGCCATTCCGGTCATGCAAACCGGCATGTTCGAACCCATATATGGGTATGAAAAAAAATAAAAAAACAAATGTCTTTTCTGTAATTCCGGCGGAGCAGCGGCCGAGAGAAAAGCTAATGGCGCGCGGGTGCGCGGCTTTGTCAGACAGAGAACTGCTTTCAATCATCCTGAGTACGGGCACTCATAAAAAAAATGTAAAGACTCTTTCAGGGGATTTATTAAAATTTCTGGATCGATATAAGGATATTCCTGAAGCAAAAGAATTTCTTGATTTGCCCGGCTTGGGACAAGCCAAAGCGTGCGCAATCGCGGCTATGCTGGAATTCGGAAAGAGAAGATACGGAGTATTCGCGGAGAGAATTAAAAAACCTGCCGATATTTACGCTCTTGTCAGGCATTACGCCGACAGAAAACAGGAGCGTTTTATCAGCCTATCGCTGAACGGAGCTCATGAAGTGCTTGCTGTAAGAAATGTAACAGTCGGCCTTCTTAATAAAACAATCGTCCATCCGCGCGAAGTATTCGCCGATATAATTCAGGACAGAGCGGCCGCCTTTTGCGTTGCGCATAACCACCCGTCCGGACTGCTGGAAAGCTCACCGGAAGATGATGAAATAACAGTCCGCCTTCAAACAGCCGCGCGTATTTTGGGGCTTCACTTTGTAGATCACATTATTTTTTCAAGGGAAAATTGGTGGAGTTCCAGGGAAAACGGAAAGATAACGGATGAGTGACTTTTTATAAAGTATCAGGCGAATCAAGATAAGCGGGAAGCTGCATATTTGTTTCAAGGAAACCCATGCGTCTTTTTTTAATTAAAATGTCCAAAACAGCGTATCCTTCTTCTTCGAGTATCCGTAGACGCGAAATTGTAATGGGGTCGTCCTGTGAAATACCGGCGCTGTCGGCGACTGAACCTAAAACTACTCTGTCTACCCTGAAATTGGAAGAAAAAAACGTGCTCGGTAAAGGGGTGAGTATCATGCCGAAAAGAGGAGCTGCGATTCTTTCGCGTAAATCCACCCTTGCTGCGTCTAAAAGAGGAAGATCTGGGCGCGAAGCGGTCATCATTATATACTTTTTTACTTCTCCGCTTCTGTCTGTCGTTTCAAGCGCTACAAGCTCACCTGGGCCGCAAAGAAAGAGCGCTTCCTGCATCGCCGGAATCAACCCTCCCTGCGAAGCTGTTACATATCTGCCGTTAATTGATCTGATAAAGGAACCTTCGCCCAGACGGTGCAGATCAGCGGGCGTATTGGGAGAAGTGTAGATAATTTCCGCGCCGAAATAAGTTTCGTATAACGTAAGGCCGAGCCACGGACGCTCCGCTTTGCCGCCTTTTAACATCCGCGGAAGGGCCGCGGCAAGAGTTTCCGCGGGAACTGCGAAATTTAATCCCTGATACTGGGAAATACCGGCGAAAGCGACACCAACAAGACGCCCTTCATTATCAACAATCGGACCGCCTGAGTTGCCGCTGTTTATCGCGGCGTCAATTTGAATAACATCGCTTATCTGAAGGAAACGCCTTCCCAGCGCGGACACAATTCCTGATGTAACTGTTTTTTCTAGCCCCAGGGGAGACCCGATTGCGAGCACAGTATCGCCCACACGGGGAATTACGCGATCTACAATGGAAAAAACGTATTCAGTTTCAATCTCTGTTTTAATCAATGCGAGATCCAAAGCTTTATCGTAACCAATAACACGCGCCGGAACACGCTGGCTTGACGAGTCTCCCATACGGATATACAGTCTTGAATACCCCTGGTGTTTTGGATCAACTTCGCTTTCAATAACATGGTAGTTTGTGATTAATAAACCAGATGAGTCGACAAAAAAAGCGGAACCTCCGATTCTGTCGATCATACCCATTCCTCTTTCCACTCTGAAACCTCTGTCAACTACAACAGTCGCGACTCCTTTAATCATATCGGAAACCGAATCATGACCGGACGCGTATTCATAAAGATAAGAAGGAATTTCGCTTTCTCCCGCAGCAACAGCGGCGGCGAGGAAATAAGCGGATGTGCGGCGCTGCCTTGAGTTCACTGCTTTTTCCAGAAATAAAAGAGCGGATTCCTTATCCATTGGTTTCATTTCATGCGATCTGACAGCCGCTAAAAACGCGCCAAGGAAATTCCCTTCTTCAAGTTTTTGCTTAGCGTCGGCAAGAATAAAATCCGCTTCTTTTCCTGTATTCGCTGTAATAACTCCAATACTGGCTATTGATCTTCCAAACGATTCAGCGTCTTCCCACCGCCCTTCTTCGATTGCTTTTTCCTGCAGATTAATAAGGTTTCCTGTCGCTTCAAGTTCATAAAGGGATAACTGGTACCAGTCTTCCTGATTTTTTTCTTCTGTTTGAGAATATACTTCTTTATATATATAAATAAGATTTAAAGCGCTGACAGGATTACCGGAAAGCAGGCTTTCAATATCACTGAGCCTGATTGAACTTGTTGTGCGCGTAAAACCCCTGTTATTAACGCTTTGACATGTAACAGTTAAAAAAAGAAGCAGCGTAATTAAACACAAGCTGACGCAAATCTGAGCAGCGAATCTACGGTTTGATGATTTGCGGCAGATGCCGGACATCCTGTTCACTGCGTCTGTAGCGTTAAAATATTTTCTTTTATTCATTGTTTTTTCTGGTTTCCGAATAATTATAAACGCCGCTTCCGTCGGTATCGATATAATAAACAACCGAACCGTCATTCTGATACACTTCCATTGTTTTATATCTCCCGTTACCATGCCAGTCGCTCTCAGAAGAAGCGGCGAGCCTGCGGTAATCGAGAAAATCCTGCCATATATAATTCTGCGGCGGACGGCGGAAAAGGCGTATTGTTTCCATCCTGCCGTCCAAATCCAAATCAATATGCTGGCTTACCGGAAACCCTCTGTCAAACTCTGTAACAGAAACCTGTTGTCCGTTCAAAACTTCAACCGCCTGCAGCAGTACGCCGCGGTTCATATAAATCGTTTCAATTGCGCCTGAAATTTCAACGCTTGGACGCGTGATACTGGAACAAAATGTAATAAGAGACCGATATGTAAGATCCATATACTGATTTGAGACTTCAGGATATTGAATACCCGCAATCGTTCTGCTTCCGCCAAGTTCGCTAAATATTACAGGAGCATATTGAAAGTCAGCGGGGCCGAATTTGAATATTTCATTATCATCTGCTATTGTCCAGCGCGAAACTGTTGAATAGATATGCTCATTAATGCGGAAGCTTTCCTGCGGGCTGCCAAATACAACCAATGCCGCGGACGGGTATCGTTCCCAATTTACGAAAACAGGATTTTTCTGCCCTGTTATAAAAATACTTGCGTTATCAGGAACGCCGTTAATGTCAAAACTGATGACAAGATCGTTAATATTATTTTGATCCCGGTCATAAATAAAATTGCGGATTACTCCCGAATTATAATACGCGCTTGAATCGATATGTCCGTCATAATCCCCGTCGCAGGTAATAATGCCGGTAAAAGACAGCAGTTTTTGCGTAAAAAAATCACGCCCTTCCTCGCTGCGAAGAAGATTGTATGTTTCAATCATTATGTTTTTGTCTATTACTGGATTGCCGACCGCGAAGTTTTGCATATTGCTTCCCGGCTGAGTAATCTCCGCCGGAAGGGGATTGTTAAATCCGCGGCTGCCTGAAAACAATTCTTCAACAGCTCTGCTATCGTCTATTAACCCAAGATTCAAAGCAGCCGGAATTGATCCGGGATGCGGCATAAAATCCCTGTTTTGGATATTAGGTATTCCTCCCGAGCGGTAGGAAGCCAAAAGCCGCCGGGCCGCGTCGATGTCTCTCATAAAAGGAGCCGCTATCCATGCAAGCTCCGGATCAGATTCAATTAAAAAAGGAAGCCGCCTTACGGCAAGTTCAAGAAGATTAATATCGCTTTGCGGCAATTGCGCGGCGTCAGGCATTCTGTTACGCGCATATTCAAAAAAGACGCGAAGCGGACGCGGGTCTCTGGGATACCTGTCCATCGCCTGAAGCACAAGGCTTCTGAACTGCGCCTGCTCCTGGCCGGTATTATAGCCTGACATAAATCCCGAAAGCATTCCGCGTAGCGCCAAAAGACGCAGCATAGCGGCATCTTCTCTCATTTGAACAGTGAGCTCTCCTCTCGTTCCGATTCGATCAAGAGTGAATACGGCGTTTCTGTAATCGCGCAGGGCAATCTGCATTTCTGTCTTTAAAAGAAGCGCGTGGTTTTCGTTATACGACACCCACCTGTTTGTTTCCACAGCGTTATCACAATTAAAAATAATGATATTGCGATCCGCCGCGAAATAATTATTAGTAACAGCGTTAAGATAGGAAATATCAGAGGATACTGTATCATAGTCGCCTGCCCGCGCAAGAGCCGCCGCGGCGTCGTTCCACCGCTGTTCATCAATCGCGCGCTGTATCCAAATAACATATTGCTGCGCGGCCTGTGAATTGTCTGTTGATTGCGCGTAAACGCTGAAAGAAATGCCGGAAAAAAACAGGAAGAATATTAACCGCAAGGGCGAAGAAGAAACACAAAGGAAAAAGAAGGAATTAATCAGAAACCTTTGGTTTGATCCCGCTTTCGAGGAAAATATCCCTCTATTCATTTATACTTTCCCCTTTGGGAGGAAGGTTCAGAATCAGTCGGACTTCTTCATCGCCCAGCGTTTCCTTTACAAGAAGCGCATCGGCAAGTTTCTCAAGTTCGCCTTTGCGGCTTTCTATAATTAAAGCGGCATTGCCTCTTGCCCTGTCAAGTATTTCCTTAACCGCGGTGTCGATTCCGCGCGCGGTGTCTTCTGAATAATCTTTGTGACGCGCAATTTCCTTTCCCAGGAATATCGGCTCGTCTTCCTGACCGTAGGTAACAGGGCCTAACGCTTCCGACATTCCCCATTCGCAGACCATGTTACGCGCAAGTTCAGTCGCCTGCTGAATATCGTTTTTAGTGCCGGTAGTAGTTTCGTCATAAAAAAGTTTTTCAGCAAGCCAGCCCCCGTAACAAATCGCGATACGATCCTCTATCCAGCCCCTTGAGCGGCTGTAGCTGTCTTCTTCCGGAAGAGAGAGTGCTGCGCCTAACGCTCTGCCGTGCGGAACAATCGTAACCTTATGAAGAGGGTCAGCGTTTTTTAAAAAATAATGAAGAAGCGCGTGGCCAGCTTCGTGAATCGCGGTCATACGCCGCTCTTTATCGGAGACTACAAGGGTCTTTCGCGCGACGCCCATCAAAACCTTGTCTCTTGCTTCTTCAAAATCGGACATTAACACTTCTGCCCTGTCCTTGCGCGCCGCGAAAAGAGCGGCTTCATTCACAAGATTCGCGATATCCGCGCCGCTCATTCCCGGAGTCGCTCTTGCGATGCGCACAAGATCAATTTCTTTATCAAGAGGAATTTTCGCCGAATGAATCTGAAGAATCGCCTCGCGTTCTTTTATGTCAGGCATCGCGACAATAACCTGCCGGTCAAAGCGCCCCGGACGGAGAAGAGCGGGATCCAGAACATCGGGGCGGTTTGTGGCCGCAAGAATAATTACTCCGTCCTTTGAATCGAACCCGTCCATTTCAACTAACAACTGGTTTAAAGTCTGCTCGCGCTCATCATGACCGCCGCCGTAACCCGCGCCTCTGGTACGCCCGACAGCGTCAAGCTCATCAATAAAAATAATGCATGGAGCGTTTTTCCGCCCCTGTTCAAAAAGATCTCTTACGCGGCTTGCCCCAACGCCGACAAACATTTCTACAAAGTCAGAACCTGACATATGAAAAAAAGCGACTCCGGCTTCACCGGCGACAGAGCGGGCCATTAATGTTTTTCCGGTTCCCGGCATTCCGACAAGAAGAACGCCTTTGGGAATCCGCGCGCCCATTTTTGTAAATTTCTGCGGATTTTTTAAAAACTCAACTACTTCCTCAAGTTCAAACTTCGCGTCTTTCTGCCCCGCTACATCAGAAAAACTGACTTTCTTTCCTTCATCTTGATAACGCTTTGCCTTGCTTTTACCGAATGAAAAATTCTTCATTCCTGCGCCCTGCATATTTCTGAACATTAAAATAATAATTGATATAATAAAAATCCACGGAAGCATATCGAGTAAAATACGCAAAGGGCTTACTTTTGCGGGAGAGCCTGAAATATTAATATTTCTATCCCTTAAGCTTGTTAAAAGATTAGGATCATTGTAAGGAATGTTTGTCCTGTATTGCGATGACGATCCTTTAAGAAAAACATCTATTGTATCATTCGAGTAAATGGTAACGGATTCTATCTGATTCTCATTTACAAAACGGGTGAACTCAGAATACGTAATATTTCTAACAGGAGCGCTTTCTCCTCTTAAAAAATAAAAAATAAATATACCGGCTATAACAAGAAATAAAACCAGCGCGAAACCGCCCGGCTTGCGAGCGCCGCGATCGGGCAGATTTTCATTAGGATTTTGCATCAATACTCCATTTATGCCATATACCTTTGCGGCCTTCGCGGGAATTACCGCGCGAAGGTTTCCATCAGGAAATTGGACAGATATTCATAATATTAAGAATTTTATGTATTTTACAGCTTTTAATCAAGGTGTAAGAGGCGATTCTTTAACCAGATGAGAAACTCCGCTTTCAAAGAACTCTTTTTGCGTACAGGAAAGCATGATCTGCCCCTTCTCCCGTTTTATCCTTACAGGGCCAAGATCGGCTGCTTTTACTGCTCCTGAGCAAAATTGTCTTACTACAGAACGTTTGATGGATTTAAAAGAAACATTTCGCGAAGACTCAGAAGAAGAAATCATATTAATTACGCTGAATACCGCTTCTTCACGGATTATCTGCGGCTGCAAGAAAAAATTCTCTTCTTCTGCAGAAATAAACTGAGGGCTTTGATAAGAGCGCTTTTTTCTATCATTTTTGATATCCCATTTGATGCGCGAAAAAGCTTCTTTTGTAATAAAGTCCGCTGTAAGCGATTGAGTTTCAGCTAAAGCAGCTGCGCCTTTTTTCCATTCAGGAAAAGACTCACTTAAAAACGGTACAAGCTGACGGCGAATACGGTTACGCAGGAATTTTTCATCGTTATTTGTTGAATCCTCGCGCCATGTAATCTTTTTCGCGTTCAGATACTCAATAACATCGCCGCGGGTTATTGATAAAAGAGGACGATGAATGCGGCCGCGTTTTTCGGGCATTACGCGAAGACCGGCGGGCCCCGCTCCGCGCAGGATACGCATTAACGCCGTTTCCAAAAGATCATCCTTTGTGTGAGCGAGAAAAATACATGTTTTTTTTCCATTATTATCAAGGCGTTTCGCTTCGCGCAAAAGAAACCTGTGCCTGAAAAAACGGGCTGCGGCTTCAATGCCAATGCCCTTACGTTTCGCAAATTGGTTTATTTTCCCCGCAGGAATGTGTTCAATACGGCATTCTATTCCGCAAGAAGCGCAAAAACCGCTGACAAAATCCGCGTCGCCGCAGCTTTCATTCGCAGGCCTAAGTCCATGTTCAACATGAGCGCAGAATAACGCGTTTTTGTTTATTAAACCGCTGTCTTTAAGCGTGCAAAGAGCCGCAAGCAAAGACATCGAATCCGCGCCGCCTGAAACGGCAGCAAGTAAAGGCGTGTCTTTTATATAATTATATAAAAATGAGGATACCCTGCTTTCAAACTCAGAAATTACAAATGAGGAATTAGGCGTTGAAAACAGCGTTTGATCGCTATAAGCGGCTTTTTCAGGCATCGTTTTCTGCCTTCACCGCGGAATTCCTGTTAACTGATTCCGTTTTATTTTTTATCCGCAGGTTTCTTGCCAGCAGCGGCGGGAGCGGCGGATGATGCCGGTTTTTTACCCGCGGCAGGAGCAGCGGCTGCGGCCGGAGCAGCGGCTGCGGCAGGAGCGGCTGCGGCGTCAACGGCGGCAACAGCGGCTGCGGCTTCAGCTTTGGCGAATTTAACAAGCGCGATAACCTGGTCAGGATTGGAAAGAAGCTTGACGCCTTCGCCAAGAGCGATATCGCGGACATGCAGCGACTGATTCGCTTTTAATCCGGAAATATCAATTTCAATCCTTTCCGGAAGATCTTTTGGAAGACATTCAATTTCAATTTCATGAAGAGGTGTTTCAAGCATACCTCCTTCGCGCACGCCGATTGGGTTCCCCTGAAAAATAAGAGATACTTTTGCTCTTAATAAGACACCGCTTTCAACTTCATAAAAATCAATATGAAGAATATTACCGTCAATTATATTTCTCTGGGTATCTTTGACAAAAGCGTCGTAGGATTTATCCTCTACATTAACCTTAACGATGGTACTTTCAGAGATGCCTTTTGTGCTTTTCAGAAAATCAACTGAATCCAGATCGATGGAAACAGCGCTGCCGGATCTTCCGTAGATTACGGCGGGAATTCTGCCGCTTATTCTAAGTCTGCGCGACTCGGCGGAGCCTTGTTTTATACGATTTTTCGCCTGCAATACAACTTTGCTCATATATTTAACCTCAATAATAAATTACCGGGACTGACCCCTACTGGGACGACAGGATTCGAACCTGTGAATACCGGCTCCAAAGACCGGTGGCTTACCACTTGCCGACATCCCATTTTATACATTACAAATGAGAATATCAAAAATTAATGGATTTAATCAAGAGGGCTTTGAACGCGGAATGATTAAAAGTGCAACTAATTAGTCATCCCGCGTTCATCATCAGTCATTATCATCCGCGCCGTCTGTGGTTACATCAACATCACCGGAATCGTATTTTTCCAAAATGCGTTTTTGTAATTCTGCGCGGAATTCGGGATGAATTGGATGGGCGACATCCTTATATTCTCCCGCACGGGTCTTCCGGCTGGGCATAGCGATAAAAACTCCTGTCTTACCCTCAATGATCTTTATATTGTGAACTACAAAGCAATCGTCAAAAGTCACTGTTACATAGGCCTTCGGCTTACCGCCGCCTGTCACCTTACGGACCCTGATATCTGTAATTTCCATAGCTCCTCTCCTTTGAGGTCCAAATTTTAATTCTTAATACAAGCTTCTTTGGATCGTTTATCAAAGTATTAAGCCCGATAATTTACATTGTACAATTGATATGTCATGAAAGCAAGTAAAATGATAGTTTTTTATTTGATATTTCTACCTATTTACGTGTTTATAATATGATATACATACATCATTTGCTCACAAAGTAAGTTTTTGCTAATTTGACAAAATTCCATTTATTATCTAATAATTCGACCGCTCTCTTTGTAAGTTCTAAATCTTTAAAAACCCCAAAACAAGTTGAACCTGTCCCTGAAAGATTCGCAAAATCCGCTCCTGCATTTTTTAACTGCGAAATAATCTCATTATAAATTGCTTTCTCTTTATTTGGAAAAATATCCAGAAAATCATTAAAAAATGAGGAATTCTCATTAAAACAGCTTTTAATCGCGCTTTGCGCATTTCTAACTTTAAATTCCTTATTCTCTTCTCTATATTCGTCAAGAAGACGGAAAGCGGCTGCTGTATCACTGGGAAATCCTGGGTTTACAAGCGCAAGGTGCAAAAGAGGGGCTTTAAACGGTGTAATTCTTTCACCGCGGCCTGTAATATAAGCCGCGGAAGTTTCATGGATAAAAAAAGGAACATCGCTTCCAAGAGTCAGCGCCATGTCTATAAGATCCTGCCTGTTGCACGGAAAACCGGCTATTTTATTCATTGCAAGGAGGGTTGAAGCGGCATCAGAAGAGCCTCCGCCAAGACCGCTGCCTAACGGGATTTTTTTATCAATTATTATTTCCAATTTTTCAAAAAAGCCTGTTTTTTCCCTAAAAACGGAAACTGCTTTAAAAACAATATTATTTTCTGTTGAAATGGCTGAATCCAGCCCTTTCATAACAATTTCTGTTATATTGTGAAATTCCCCGTTTTTTCGCAAAGAGAAACGCAAAGTATCGCCGAAATCGACTATTAAGAAAACGCTTTCAAGATCATGATAGCCATCCTGCCTTTTATCCATAATTGCCAGATTAAGGTTAACTTTAGCAGGCGAAAAAACAGTTAAATCATTAATAAAAACAGGCATACTTTAAAAGGATAACATATATATCTTAGTTCGGAAAACATTGATCCTTCTATTGCGCCATGTAAAACAGCGCTAAGAATATCCTTTAAAATTTTTAAAAACCTGTTGACAAAATATTATATCCTCCCTTATGTTTCTATAAAGAAGTTTTTTTGTTTCTCAATTCAATTTAGATTCAAGAAAAGACCATTTATAAGGGAGAGCATTATGATTCTGAATCTACCGCCGAACGGCAATACGGCGATGCAAGAGGAAGAGCTGGCGCTGATTCCAGTAGACGAAAGCGCCGCTTACGAGTCGAACGAATTACCGGATTTCATCTTCAGCAGTTACAGCGACGATGATATTGATGATGATGACTTTGATGATGACGTTGAAGACAACTACGAAGATGATGACGATTTGGAAGAAGAAGAAGAAGAGGATGAAGACGACGAAGACGATGATGATGACAGCTACGAAGATGAAGATGACTACGAAGATGAAGATGATTACGAAGATGAAGATGACGAGGAAGACTGGGACGACGAAGAATAATTATTTACACGGAGCCTTTCTGACTTAAGTTATCAGAGAAGTTCCGTGTTTCATATTTATTATTTTTTAGGAATTGGAGCCCATAGCCGCTCAAGGTCGTAAAATTCACGGGCGGCGGAAGTCATTAAATGAATAATAATTGAACCAAAGTCAATCAAGCGCCACTGGTCATCGTTATTTTTGCCTGAACTGCCGAATATGTCGATTTTATTGTCGCGGCAAAATATTTTAAGGTGCTTTTCAATTCCGTCCATATGAGTCCTGCTTGAAACCGTCGTAATAATAAAAAAATCCGTCCAATTGCAAATACCGCGAAGATCCATAACAGAGACATTCTCTCCTTTATGATCGCGCAAAAAATCCGCTATCTTTTCAGCGATGTCAGCCTTTATTTGCTGCTCATTGTTATTCTCCGATAACATATCTTCCATTAAAGTTCCTTCCGATAAGCAGAGTTATATCCGCTTTATATTCAGTATTTAAATTCATAATATCATCTTCCGGTTCAACAGGCGTCTCGCGGCGGATATTAGCGCAGCGGATGACTTCGGCAAAAGCATTAACCAGATACTGATCTCCTGTACGGTGAATGATAACAGTGCTGTCATAATCACTATTATCCGCGTTTCCAACTGAAATTACATCATAACCGAAACTTCTGAGCATATCCGCTGTCCTGCCCGCGAGCCCGTTAACAGCGGTTCCGTTTAAAACCTCCACAGTAAGGCTGCGTTCGATTAAATGATCCTCAATTTCGCGGGTAAGAGTTCCCAATGTCTGGCGCACAATCTCTTTTATTAAATTGCCGTCCCAGTGCGGAATAATTAGCATTTGCCCCGATACTTCCCGTAAATTACCGCCGACTGACTGAATGTTGGTTCTGTCTGTATCGATGTTCACAAATTCATTAAAAAGATTCGACAGGGTGCTTTGATTCATTCCTGTTTTAAAAAGAGAATGATACATTTTTGCCGCATCAGGATTTTTCATGGTTTCGTTCATAATTATCTGACGGTTAAGAAGCCCCAGAAAAAAACGCTGTCTGCGGAAAATTTCAACTTCGCTGTCTTCATGAGGAAGACTGTAAACAGCGTAAAGGCTCGCTTTATCGCCGTCCAATACTGTCATGCCGGAAGGAAATAAAATGATCCCGTTTTCATCCCTGTGAAACACAGAAGAAGGAATAAAAATCTCCACTCCTTCAAGAAGATCAACCAGAGAAACCAGATTTTCCTTTGTAATTACAATTGAAAAATTTATATCTATTCCTAAAAGCTTTTCAATTTCGCTCTCATAACTGTTAATCCTTGCGGGATCATACACTCTGTCTATGCGATCCACGCGGTTAATTCTGGATAACAAAAGTCCGAGATCTCCCGGTATATCAAAAATAGCGGCGCGTTTTGTACCCGGATAATACATAAGTACATATGTGCTGAGCGGCATTTTATTGTCTTCGATAACAAACAGCGTATTGATTACACGATTGCCGTCAACGGCGTCTCTTACAGGATTACTGCGGAAAGTCAGTATTGAAAAAACAATTCCAAAAATCAGCAGAAAAATAATCAACCCAAGAAGAAGAAACGAAGAATCGCTTTTTTGTATTTTCAATATTCGCTCCTTAAATAACGCGCAATCAATTAAAGCGCGCTACCTGTCTTTTATCTTTTCAAGCAGCATTAAAGTATCTTTGGACAAATCCAGTTCCTTTGTTTTTAATTTAACGATTGTTTTTTCCAGTACAGCGTATAGAACGCTGTCCAAATCGCTTTCTTTCGACCCGGTCAGGCACATTTTTCTCAGCGCGGGATCGATATTCCTGGAAATTTCAGTTTTGTCCGCTACATAAATAATTTTCGCAAGAAGCCCCATGTGTTCGCTTCCCAAAGTATGAAACGCGACGGCTTCCAGCACATCTTTATTATGAATACAGAAATGCTCTCTTAGCAATACAGCGGCGGCCTTGCCGTGCAGAAGATTAGGTTTATCATATTCAAGAGCTGATATTTTAAAAAGGTTGCTTTTGGATTTTAATATTTTTAATATCTGCTTGCCGTCAAGCTGCTTAGCGAGATCATGCGCAATACCGGCAAGATAGCCGGTCATTGGATTAAGACCGTAAAGGAGGCATAAATCGTACGCGGCGACAGCTGTATTTCTTGAATGGAGGAATCTTTCAGTATTTAAAGCGCCGCGCGTGGCTGCCTCAATTCGTTGAATTAAAACCTGAGGGAATTCACTGTTTTTCTCATTGCGATAGCTGTATAGCCGCCTGTCCTCGATAATAGCTTTTACTTCCGGCGGAACAAGAGAGCGCCATCCGCTCCCTTCTTTTATTTTCTGTCTGATATCCTGCGAAGAAATATCCATCACTTTGTTTTCAATATGAATGCACGGGTACGGATATTTTACAGCCGCGGAATTAATTCTGCGCGCGACTGCGATTTGCGCCAGTTGAAGAATCTTTTCGCTCTCACGCCATTTTAAAAAATCGTTGGCGGCATCATCTCCAATTATTAAAACAGGTTTATCCGAAGGATTATAGCGGATTAATATATCTTCAATTGTGTTGATGGTATAAGAAACCCCCTCTCTTTTAATTTCGCAGTTATCAACAGTATATCTTAAATCGCCCGCAACCGCGGCGGCAAGCATATCAGCCCTGTCATTTGCGCTTACCGTTACGATATCGTCCAGTTTAAAAGGAGAGCGGTACGCAGGGATAAAAATTATCCTGTCCAGTTTTAACGCAGAAATAGCATTATCCGCCAGAAAAAGGTGCCCAAGATGGATCGGGTTAAAGCTGCCGCCTAAAATGCCAAATTTCATTTTATCCTCTCTTCGGGCGCGGACTTCTGTCCGGCCTTATCGCAGTCAAAATTATCGTGTTCAATAAGATTTTCATCAAAAATAAAATCATTTTCTTCCGGCGATATACTGCTAAATAAGTCGTCTTCTTCATTTAAATTATTCTGTTCAATTGTATTTTCATCTGTCTCTGTCAAACGCAGAAAAGCTTCGGAAAGCTCTTTAATTCCGCTGCCTGAAAAAACTGAAATGCACAAAATTTCTTCCGCAGGGTGCTTTTCCGCCAGATTGGATAATCTTTCCTTTGCTGTCCAGTAATCGTCTTCTAAATCTGTTTTTGTGCCTACAAGCAGCCTTTTTTTCCCAGAGAGCCGTGCGGAAAATGAATTTAGTTCATTTATTAAAACATCAAAAGCGTCAAGATAGTTATCATCAGAAAGATCGATTAAAAACGCGAGGGCTTTTGTCCGCGAAATATGCTTTAAAAATTGTATGCCAAGCCCCGCTCCATTTGAAGCTCCCTCAATAAGGCCCGGAATATCAGCTATAATAATATCTTTATCTCCGATTGTTAGAACGCCCAGATTGGGAATTTTTGTAGTAAAAGGATATGCGGCTATTTTCGGCCTTGCGTTTGTAAACCGATCAAGAAGGCTTGATTTACCGGCGTTCGGAAAACCAACAAGTCCGATATCCGCCATTATCTGCAATTCAACTTTTAGCTTTGTTGTAGTGCCGGGCCTTCCGCTCAAAGCTTTTGTAGGAGCCTGATTAACTGATGATTTAAAATGAATATTGCCCCACCCTCCGTTACCGCCCTTAAGAAAAATGAAATCTTCCTGATTATTTGAAAAATCGCGAATCATTTCATTGGAATCCGCGTTACGAATGAGAGAGCCTGGCGGCAGAGGGATAATTACATCCGCTCCATTATGACCGTACCTGCCGGCATTGCCTCCGTCGCGTCCGTTTTGCGCTTTAAAACTGTACTTATATCTTAAATGGGCAAGAGTGCGCAGATTACGGCGGACTGTGAAAACAACATTCCCACCCCTGCCGCCGTCTCCGCCTGAAGGGCCGCCTCTTGGAACATATTTTTCCCTGCGGAAAGCCGCGCAGCCATTGCCGCCGTTCCCAGAGGAAACTTCGATTATCGCTTCATCCGCAAATTTTTCCATTTTATACAGTTGATTGGAATACTGTAAATCAGGAAAAACTATTTATCAGCATCACAAACGACAGAGGCTAATTTGCGGCCGCGGCGCTGATGAAAATTGACTTTTCCGTCTGCAAGAGCAAAAAGAGTATAGTCTCCGCCGCAGCCTACATTTGTTCCGGGATGAATTTTAGTTCCCTTCTGCCGCGCAATAATGGTTCCCGCTTTTACCGAAGTGCCGTCTGCCGCTTTTATTCCCAAATATTGGGGATTTGAATCCCGCCCGTTTTTTGCGCCGCTTCCGCCGCGTTTTCGTGCCATTTTTTCCTCCGTACAATTGAGCTTGTTTTAAAAACGCGAACCTTCGGTTCGAAAGTTTTGGAACAGCCTCAATTAATTTGAAGTTTTAAAAAAACCTCTTTTAATTGTAATTTTACAATTTTCCGGGTATTCCTGAGCAACAGATGAAAGTCCGTTAATTAAGAATTCCCCCGCAGCAAAAATAAATTCTTTCCCTTCTGCCGTATAATCGGCTTCCAGCCAAAATTGACCTTTTTCCGAAGCGCCGCCGCGAACATCTATTCCATCACGCCCGGAAAGGACGCTGAAAGCCGTTCTTATCAGAACCGAAACGGCGGCGCAAATAATATCGGCTCCCGCCTTCCCCGCCCCGGAATGACCTGAGGCTTTGCATGCCCTTAAAATCCTGTCATCATCAAGGATCGCTTCTATCTCGATCAATTAAACTCCAGTAAAAACTTATGTCCGCTTGATAAATGGTCAGGCTGAAATGTTTTCAATCTTTATTATTGAATATTCCTGCCTGTGCCCTTGTTTTCTCCTGTAATCTTTTTTGGGCTTGTACTTAAAAACTATAATTTTATCGTCTTTTCCGTGTGATTCCACAACCGCGGATACCTTCGCGCCTGTTACATACGGGCTGCCTACAACAATTGAATCGCCTGAAACAAGAAGAACAGTATCAATACTAACGGTTGTTCCCGGATCGGCGTCAATTTTACTGACTTTAAGAAGGGCGCCGTTCTCGGCTTTATACTGCTTCCCTTTAAATTCAACAAGAGCGTACATTATTCTCTCCATTATTTATCTATAAAGAACACCTTAACTTACATTGTAAAAAGAGTCAACCCTACACGCCGACAAGCAGCCTGCCGATATTGTAAAGCTCCTGTATTTGAGTATAAACAGGCTGGCTTTTTCCCGCTTCGTGTTTATCTTTCTCAGCCAGATTAATATACAGCTCATTTAAAAGATCGGCGAATACTTTTAAATTGGATGAAAAATTACTTGCCGCCATTTCGCGGAGGATTTTGTCGTTAGTGCTTGGCAAATTACCGAGTTTATTTCTCAAAGTGGGTATCATGCTGCTCCGCGCGATTTCAATGAACCTTGCGCAGGCGGCGATCTGCCGGTAAAGCTCATCAAGATGAAATCCCTGATAACGGTATATTTCAATTTTTTCCGTAAGGGCTTCAATTAAGTCCCATGTGCTTTTGTCAATATTTAACTGAAGCAGGATAGGGCGTAAAAACCGGTTAGATATATTAGACCGGTAATGCTCGCCGATTTGCTCAATGAGCCTGATAATTTGAGCGTCTTTAATCCGATCCAAATATCCCTCCGCAAGAGTACCTTCGCGTTAAAAACCTTTGGTTCGGAGAACCTTCGGTCCAAAAGCTATGCGGAGGTTCCGGTTTTATGTTATCATTCAGACAATAGATTGACAAGCGTATAGGGGCAAAATACACTTACATCATGCGGCAAAAAAAAGAACTGCGGTATTTCATAATTTTTTTCTTATTAACAACAATAATGTTAATTTCCTGCGAAGAGATTAAAACAATACAAATATGGACGGATCATCCCGAGTTCGCGCTGTACGGCGAATATTACAACACTGTGCAAAACCGGTATAAGGTCAGCGTCAGGTACATTGAATTTCCAATAGCGAATTTAAACAGATCAAACAGCCCTGATATAATTATCGCAAGCTGGCTGAGAAATTCATCTACTCAGGCCAATTTTAAATCGCTGAATAATATTTTTGGATCAAAAAGGCTGTCCAGAAATATATTTAATCAGCAGCTTCTTACAGACGGAAGGATAGATCGCAATCAATACCTTCTGCCTGTATCGTATAATCTTCCGGCTTTAATTTTTTCAAAGAGCCGGGAACATGAAATTTCCGGCCAGTTTACCATTGATTTTAACGAGATAAAAAATTTAAGCGTAAACTTTAATAAGGAGAGCCGCGGTTCATATACGCAGATGGGTTTCTCTCCGTTGTGGAATAATAAATTTTTACTTACGGCGGCGGCTCTGTTCGGAGCGTCATTCGCGGAAGGCGAACCGCTGATATGGGATTCTTCAGCGCTTGAACAGTCCATATTGTTTATCAATAACTGGACAAATGAAATTAACACATCAGCGCAGATGGAAGAAGATTTTACATTCAAGTACTTTTATGAATCACCGGAAAGACTCATTCAGTCGGGGAGAATTTTATTTTCGTACATTGAAAGCAGCGGGCTTTTCCTTTTAGGTGACGATGCGGTGAATACTCTTGATTTCCGCTGGATAATGGAACGGGAGCGGATTCCCATTACGGAAGACACGGTATACCTTGGAATCTCAAAATGGTCTAAATCGCAGGCCGCGGCAAAAGCTTTTATAATGTGGTTTTTCAAGGTTGAAAACCAGCGCCTCCTTTTGGAATATTCAAGACTAAACCGGATAAATGAGAATATTTTCGGTATCAGCGGAGGTTTTTCCGCGCTGAACGCAGTCACTGAGCAGATTTATCCGCTTTTTTATCCCGAACTTTTGGGCCGGATGCCTCCTTCAGAATATTTTGTGCTGTCAAATACATTGCCCGCAAAATGGGTGTCAATTAAAGAACGCGTTGTACTCCCCTATTTAAACGACCGCGCGCGAAACGCCGATGAAGGAAATTCTCTGGAAAGACGGCTGGCTGACTGGGTAAGGTTAAACAGGTAGCGCATGCAGATTCGGTTAATTTCAGATAACGAGAATGGCGTTTATGATAAAGTTGTTTCCCATCCGCTTCAATCATACGACTGGGGTGAGTTTAAAAAAGCGACAGGACAGAAAATAGAACGGATCGGAATATACAAAGATGAAAAATTGATTAACGCTCTTCAGGTTTCCTTTCATAAAGTCCCCTTTACAGGCGGAACTGTCGGCTATATTCCGAAAGGCTGTATGCCTGACGCAGGGCAGTTTGACGCTTTAAAAGAAGCGGCAAAAAGGAATAAAGCGATTTTTATAAAACTTGAACCTAATGTTGCCGCTGCCGCTGTTAATATTGAAAATAATCTGCAGCCGCAAAGAAATTTTTTAATGCAAAACGCAGCGGTAAACGGAAAAAATCTTTTTACAAAATTTAATTTTCACCTTGACCTGGCTCCCTCAGCAGACGATCTTTTTAATAATTTTAAAAGTAAAACCCGCTATAATATCCGCCTTGCGGTTAAAAAGGGCGTACAGATTATTGAAGACACATCAGAGAACGGCATGGAAACATACATCCGCCTTATGCTGGAAACAACTTCACGCCAGAAATTCTTTTCCCATACTCCGCAATATTACCGCACAATGTGGGAAACAATCGGCCGCAAAGAAAACAGTATGCTGCATATTTTCCATGCAATGTATAATGATCAAGCTCTTACTTCATGGATCATTTTCCTGTTTAACGGCATACTCTACTATCCTTACGGAGCCTCAAGCGGCGCTTTCAGAGAAGTGATGGCGTCAAATTTAATAATGTGGGAAATGATAAAATACGGGCATGAAAATAAATGCCGCTGTTTTGATTTATGGGGATCGCTGGGGCCGAATCCTGACACAAAAGATCCATGGTACGGCTTTCATCATTTTAAAGAAGGTTATAATCCTGCGCTGATGGAAAACATAGGAACTTACGATCTTGTCTACAATAAGTTTCTTTATAAATCTTTTAACGCCGCGGATAAAATCAGGTGGTTTTTATTACGAACTTTTCACAGATAATTTAAATTATTTTTTCATTTTCCGATATTCATAATAGGAGTAAGATTAATGAATACCGGAGCCATACCGCATCAGGCTTTCCCAAGCATGGGTTACGCGATAAGCGCGTCGGCCGCCGGGGGAAGAGCGTCTCTTCCTGTTGCGCCGGGCATGTTAATTTACTCGCACTTTAAGCATGTTACAGGCACTCCCGCGCCGGAAGGCACCACAGGCGTTAATATTTCAAAATTAAAAATACTCGATACATTGATTGAGCAGCTCTCCAGAGCAAAAAATCAGGCCGCCGCTTCCGGAAAAAGCGAAGAGTTCGGCGATTTAGAAGGCAGCGATGAAGCAAGAATTAACGCCCTGATTGAGCAATATCAAAGACAGTTAAAAACAGCATATTCCGTAAGCGTTTATACCCCCGCAGCGCCTGCCGCGGGAGCGTTATTTAATATCGCGGCTTAATCCGTTATTCCATGATTGCGTAAATACGGTAAGGCCCCGGCGAATAACAAGTTAATCTGAAGATGTAAGTAGTATTCGCGTTTGCGTTAATAATTATTCTGGCGTTATAATCCTCATTATCATCATTTCGTTCAATGTGCTGATAATTACTGGTATAAATATCCAGAACAGTATCAGTGCTGCCTGTTGTTTCAACTGTAAGACGGCCGTTTCTGGTTGTCCTGACGCTGTACCAAATTTCATCATCGTATTGAATATTTCCGTTTAAGAATGATCCAACAGTTATCGGCGCAGGAGCAGGATACGGCTGAGAATTCGCCAATATACGATACGCGCCGGTTGTTTCTGAACTATAACCTCTTAAAAGAAAATAAAAAGTTTTACCAGCTACGGCATCAATCCTTACCCTGGCATTTCCGCTGCCTGCGCTGTCGTCATCAGATGTTATAAAATTATAATTTTCATCATAAACTTCAAGGTATGTATCTGTGTTACCCGATGTTTCAACTGTAATATAGCCGCTTTGCGCGGCGCGGACGTTGTACCAATATTCGCTGCCTGCCGCAATGCTGCCGTTAAGGAACGAGCCGACATTAAGTACCACTGGAGCGGCTGGTACGCTTGCCTGTATACGATACGCTCCGGTTGTAACGCCTGAATATCCTCTTAAAGCGATAGTGTAAGTTTTACCGGCTGAAACCTGAATCCTGACCTTTGCGTTTCCATTCCCCGCGCTGTCGTCATCAGATGCTATTAAATTATAATTTTCATCATAAGCTTCAAGATATGTATCCGTGTTACCTGATGTTTCAATTATAATAAATCCGTTCTGAGCTGCGCGGACGCTGTACCAGTATTCACCGCCCTGCGTAATATTGCCGTTTAAAAATGATCCGACGGCAAGCGCTGACGGAGCAGCAGGAGAGCTTACCTGTATGCGGTATGCGCCGGCCGCATAGTTAGAATTACCCCTTAAAGCGATTAAATAAGTTTTTCCGGAAACAACAGGAATCTTAACCTTTGCGTTTCCATTCCCTGCGCTGTCGTCATCCGCTGTAATATAATTATTAAATTCATCATAAGCAATAAGATAAGTATCGGTGCTTCCTGATGTTTCAACAATAAGAATTCCGTTCTGAACAGCGCGGATGCTGTACCAATTCTCGCCGCCTGTTGAAATGTTTCCGCTGACAGGACTTCCAATACGCAGCTCTGTTATTGCTTTTGAATCAGCGAAAATACGGAAAGAGCCGGTGACACTTTCAGAATAACCCCTTAATTTAAAAAGATATGTTGTATTGGCCTGAGTCAATATGTTAATCTTCGCGTTTAGGTCATCTCCATCATCATTTTCAGTAATCAAATTCCTTTGCGCGTCATATGCTTCAAGATATGTATCAATATTACTTTCAGTAAATACTGTTAAAACACCTGCCTGAGTTGCTCTTACGCTGTACCAAACATCCTGTCCCTGTCCTATACTGCCCGATAAAAATGAACCGATACGCAGTTCCTGTGTGGTTTGAGCGAAAACACTCCCGGCGGTAAAAAAAACCAAAATACCAATCATGTACAAAAATTTTTTCATTTTATTCTCCTTTTTTTATTGTAACCGCGCAGAAATTGTATATGGACCAAATTCGTAAGCGCAAAGTTCAATGTAATAAGTTCTTCCTGACGTAACCTGATAAATAAGCCTGTCATTGGGATATCCGGCTCCGTCATCATCATCAGCCAAATATTTTAAATTGTCGTCATATAAATAAATATAAGTGTCCGTGCCGCCTGATGTTTCAACAGTCAGCACGCCGCTTCGCGCGGCAGTGAAAATAAAAAAGAGATAATCATCGCTTATAATATTTCCGCTGTGGAAAGACCCTGCATTTAACTGCGGAAAGACAGGATAGGATGCGGAAATAGAATAAGGGCCGCTTTCATTATCATAACCGGTAAGACAAAAATAGTATGTGCTGCCGCGCTTAACCGATAATATTATACTGGCATTATATCCATTCGGTCCGTCATCATTATCAACAATTAAAAACATTCCTTCGTCAAAAGCTTCAAGGCAGGTATCGGTATCGCCAAAAGTCTGAACAATTAAAAGACCGTCCTGCGCCGCTTTTACGCTATACCAAATTTCCTGACCGGAACTTAAATTACCGGGCAAAGATGAGCCAATACTCAGTTCCTGCGTATTTTGAGCGAAAACGCCGCCGCTAATAATAAGCATCAGAACTGTTATTAAGCAAAAAATCTTAATTTTCAAAACAAACTCCTTTTATTTAATATGAACAATATATCGCAAAAGAAAATATATTTCAATGCAGGATATAAACTGAGGCTGTTTTAAATTATAGTTAAATTTATACTATTTGTCAGCATTTTAGACATATTCGCTAATATGGCGGTTAGGTTTGAAATATTAATTAAAGATAATTTTAGAGATGGCCTGCGTCGAGAATGATTATGTCTACGCGGCGGTTGTTGGCGCGGCCTTCCGGGGTGTTGTTTGATGCTACGGGGACAGTGGCGGCAAAGCCCGCGATTTGGAAATTATTTTCATTCAGACCGAGCGCTGTTAAATAACGCAGTACAGCTCTTGAGCGTTCTACGGAAAGATGCCAGTTGTCTTCCCACGGGCCTGCGGGATCGACATCTACCGCGTCTGTATGGCCTTCTATTCTGAACTTTCTTCCTGCTAACTCCGGAGAGCTAAGGTATGTCGCTACCCGCAGAAGTATATCCCTTGTTTCTTCAATGTTGATACGAGCGCTTGCGGAGTTAAAAAAAGCGTCTCCGGCAAGGGTTATAACAAGGCCCCGTTCATCATGGGTAATTTTGATGATATTGGAACGCATTTCAGGAGAAAAGAGAGAGACAGCCCTTCGCATGGCGTCTCCCATTACCCTGCCCGGCGTTGCAGAAGGCAAGGACGAAACAGTATGTCCTAAATCCGCGGCGCGGCCGACAGAAACAGTAACGCCTCCTGGAGACGAACCAATGCTTGCCTGTCTCATTGATTCGGTAATCGCGTCCAGCTGGGCCTGGGTAATATCATCAGGATTAAACAGAATGATGAAGAAACACAGGCACAATGTGATCATGTCTGAATATGTAGTCATCCAGTCAGGCGGTTTTAAATCTTCCTGTTTTTTTTGTTTTTTCGCCATTTATAACCTTAATATAACGTATGCCGCGCATTCAAATCGAAAATGAAACTTTGTTTCATTATAACCTTTAATCTTTAAGCAGCTCTGATGATAATGACTTTGCCAAAGCAGGATCAAGGTACGCCATTAACTTCATCGCGAGAATACGCGTATTGTCGCCCGCCTGAATCGAAAGAACGCCTTCTATTATCATTTCTTTAATGGAAGCTTCGGAAGCACTCTGTCCTTTCAATTTTGTCGCCCAGGGCATAACTGTAGCGTTCGCGATTAACGAACCGTAAAGGGTAGTGATAAGGGCCATCGCCATGTTGGGGCCGATTGAAGATTTATCATCAAGGTTTGATAACATGTTTACAAGACCGATAACCGTTCCCATCATCCCGAAAGCGGGAGCGCCGGCTGCCCATGTTACCAGAAACGACTGGCTGATAGAATGGCGCGCCTGCATCTGCGTTACTTCAAGTTCCATAAGATCGCGGATTATAACGGCGTCGGTGCCGTCAACAACAAGACGGAGTCCCTTTTTCATGAACTCGTCTTCAAGGTCTTCAAGCTCGTCTTCAAGAGCCAAGAGGCCTTCGCGGCGCGCTTTCTCCGAGAAGGCTACAAGTTTTTGTACCATCGCAGATTCATTAAATGCCGGTACGCTGAATGTGCGCTTTATTGCGCCGAAAACGCCAAGCCCTGTTGCCCATTTATAGGCGACCATAACGGCAAAATAGGAACCAAGCACTACAAGAGCGAAAGAGGGAAGATTTAAAAGACGGGTTAAACCTACTATGCCTCCCGCTGTAGAGATACAAGTGTAAATAACCATGCCGAAAGCGCCGACTAAACCGACAATCGATGCTAGATCCATACTTTCACTCCTGTACCACAGACGGAGCTAACCGGCTGCGGTAGGCTATAATTTTTTCCAGCACATCATCAACTTCATCCAGGATAATATGCACTTTACCGGAAAGCATCACAAGCGCAGTATCGGGGCGCACTTCTATACATTCGATTTGATGCGGATTTATATAGAACTCTTTCCCGTCAAGCCTTGTAACTTTTATCATAACTAAATTCGGGAACAGGAGATAGGGTATCGGATTATTGTCAGTAAACACAACAATTTATTATCATGTTTAGATTACAAACAACAATTTCTAATCCCCGATACCTGACCCTTGATCCCTATTTACTCCTTACCTCTTCAGCGTTAGTAATTCCTGCAGCAGCTGATCCGCTGTTTGTATTGTCCTTGAATTAGCCTGGAAACCGCGCTGAGTGACGATCATGTCTACAAACTGATCGGCCATATCAACATTTGACATTTCCAATGCTCCGGGAATTATCTTTCCTTTTCCGGCGACTCCCGAAGGGCCAATGTTAGCAAGACCTGAGTTATTGGAAACTCTGAACGCGTTATCGCCTACTTTTTCAAGACCGCCCTGGTTTGTAAAACTAGCCATCGCGACTTGTCCAAGTAATCTTGTAGTGCCGTTTGTATAAACACCGGTAATATTTCCCGACTGATCAAATTTAAAAGTTTCAAGATAACCCATAGTGCGTCCGTTCTGTTCAACCGCTTTGCTTGAACTTTCTTCGGCGTACTGTGTGATTGAATTGGTGAATCCGCCGACCTGTCCAAGATTAAGAATGAACTCCTGTCTTACCTGGGTGCCGTCTTCATTGGCTGTGGTATTCGGGACATCGAACGCGACATACATCTGCACAGAGCCTGAAGCGCCTGATATATTTCCGTCCCCGTCTTCAGCGGAAAGCAAAGTCCCGTTATTCGAAAATGTTACCGTAAAAGTATTAGGCCCGTCCGCGGCCGGCGCTACATCGCCGAAACCGATAGTCGCGTTGGTCGGAACATCCGCCTGCGGATTTACGGCGACTATCGCGTTCCATGTATTCGCCGTTCCCGGAACTTTTTGAAACTGAACCTGTAAATCGTGCGCTTCGCCGAACGAGTCGTACACCTTAATTGTTGTTGACCATGTAGCGCGTCTTATTTCATCTTCTGTCGGATTTTCAGTTAATTCAGGAAGGCGCTTGTCAAGGTTACACGCAAAGTTGACAATCGTAGTCTCGCTTGCAGGATCTTTTCCTCCGACAGGAATATTAATCTGTCCTACGGGAGCGGAAACATCCAAAAATACGGAACCTCCGACTTCCTGCGCCATCCAGCCCTGCACTTTCATTCCGTTCGCGGGATTAACTAAAACGCCTTCTGCGTCAACTGAAAAGGCGCCGTTTCTTGTATAAAGCTGGGTTCCGTCATCGTCAAGAACAAAAAAGCCGTTACCGTCAATGGCAAGGTCGGTCTGAACGCCTGTTGTCTGTAAACTTCCCTGAATGTGAATGGTGTCTATTGAGGCGACCGACATACCAAGGCCGACTTCTTTCGGGTTAACGCCGCCGAGCGATTCCGTAGGACGCGCCGCGCCCTGCAGCTGCTGGTAAAGAATGTCCTGAAAATTGACTCTTCCCCGTTTAAAACCGTATGTATTGATATTGGCAATATTATTACCAATAACATCCATTCTTGTCTGATGATTCTGAAGTCCGGATACTCCGGCAAACAATGATCGCATCATATATTTATTCCTCCTATTCGTTCGCAAAAACCTTGACCACGTTCTCCCAGCCGTAGAAATCACCGTTTACCAAAATTTGCGGCACTCCTCCCCTTGTAACCGCCTGCACTGTTCCCTGAATGACTTTATCGCCTTCAAGAATCTCAACATTTTTTCCAAGCGCTCCTGACGCCTCGCTTCCCATAAGCATTGACGCAAGCTTATTAAAGTCACTCGCCATTGCCGTCATTTGCTCCAGCGTGGAAAACTGCGCCATCTGGGCGATGAACTGTTTGTCATCCATGGGCGCGGTAGGATCCTGATACGAAAGCTGGGTGATGAGAAGTTTTAAAAAATCATCCTTACCCAGTTCCTGCTGAGGCTGCCGTGTCGGATTTAAACTCATGTTGTAATCGCGGACAAATTTGTCAAGTTCGTTTACTTCATTCGAACTCATCATCGGCGTTGATAAAATATCCATATATTCTCCCGGGCATTAGCCCATTTTTTATACCTGAACGGATCAGGCAAGCATATTTACTGAGCTTGTATTTCGTCCAAAAAAGACATCAACAATGGACGATGTTTCCTGCTCATACGAATCTTCATAACTTGAAGCGGCAGCTCTTGTAATAAAGGAAGGACTTTCAAATTCCTGCTTTTCACCGTCCGCTGTCAATGACAAATCAAGGCTTGCTTCCGCGAATCCCTGTTCCCTGAAAGCCTGTTCCAATGCGGCGATTTCCTTTCGGAAAGCGTTCATAGCTTCTTTGCTTTCTACTTCGATAAAACCTGTAATCTTGTTTTCGGCCATTTCAAGGCGTATCTTTACATTTCCAAGAGTTTCAGGATGAAGGGCAAGTTTAATAATACCCTCTCCCCCGTTACGGAGAATCATTGAAGCATGGCGGACAATATCGCCGTTAAAATTCTGATGAAGCTCGCGCGCCAGCATGTTCTCAAGCGCCGCGGGAGCTTTTACGTCCCACGCGGTTTGAGCCTGCGAATTTACAGGCATGCGCAAATCAAGAGTTATTTCCTGAACAGGAGCGCGGTCTGCGGCAGTTTCAGCTAACGCGGCGGCAGGCTGTGAATTATTAGCGATGTTCGTTCCCGTGCGAAGATCGCGCACTTCAAAAGATACTTTCTCTTTTTTAAGCCCTCTGCGGTACTCGTCAAGTTTGCCAGGATTATCATTTTGCCTGTTAAAAGAAGCGTTATTATCTTCTCCGGCTTTGTTTTTACCTGATGAAATTTCCGTTTTTTCGTTTTTGTTTATTGCGTCAAACACCGATGACTGGCTTTCTTTTGTAATATTGGCTTTCTTGTCCTCAGCGGCGGCAGCTTCATTTATTTTATATTTAACCGCCAATTCAGAGGCGGTTTGCGAATTAAGCGCAGTATCTGTCTGCGTTTTAGCGGTTATAAAAGAGGAATCTTTTTCTACAAGTTTTTCAGCCTGAGGGATTTCTTTCGCTAAAAGATCATTCGGCGCCGGCTCAGTATTCAGGGAAGCCATTTCAATTAATTCATTCAAAGTCTGTTCGCCAAGTTCCTGTATAAACTCGCTTGTCAGCTGAAATACTTCAGCTTCTTCATTTGCATCATCAGGACTTAGGGAACCGCCGAATAAATGATCCGCGCTGAGAATATTCTGATGTTTGCTTTCAATCGCGGCGTCAATTGGATCGATATCCGCGGTTTCAGCGCCTGATTTTATAACAGCGTTTTTCTCAATTTCATTTGAAAAAACATTGAGTCTGTTTCCGTCTTTGGTTTTTTCCGCTGCCAATGCGTCAAGTCCTGAATCATCTTCAGAAACTTCAGCATCCTGAACATCCTGCAGTAAACCGGCGAGAAGCATCGCAAAATCCGATTGATCTTCCTCTCCTTCGTTTTCAATAACAGGCGGCGGTTCACTTGTAATTAACTCAAAGGGGATGTCTGTGTAGGCGTTAATGGCTATCACTAAGCGGCCTCCTTAAAAGAAGTATACCTGTCCATTTTTTTAAAAATGTTCAGGCTCCCGGAAGGAAGCTGCCATGCGCCTGAGGTTATAAGCTGGAGGGTCTGCCCGCCATTTTTCTTTGCAATTCAGCCGCTCTCTCGGGTTCCATTAAGGAGAACCAGTACGAAACAATTGACGCGGTTCCTGCGGCTTGTGCAATTTCCTCAGTCTTCCGGATTACGTCGATAGCGTCCTGGTCATCCAGCGCGGTGATAATATTTACAGCGCTTTGCGGCGGCATGCCTGTCAGATACCGGGCGTTTTGTTCGACATTCCTGTCTTTATTCTCGGCATCCAAAGCCTGCGCTCTTAGAGAATTTTCCCGCTCATCAAGAGCATTCTGGCGCTCCTCGAGTTCCTGCGCCATCCGCGCGATTTCCCAGTATTGAATTTCCAAATCCTTCTGCTGAGTGTCTATTTCCATGTTTCGCAGCTGCAGAGCCTCAAGCCTTATTGCCAGCCGCTCAGCGTCAAGGTTAAGAACATCGTCATCTCCAAGCGCGCTTTGCGTTCTGGCTTCTCCGGGGACAAACGGAAGAAACCTGAGAACAGGGGCGAGTAAATTTTTAGCGTCGATTAAATTCAGAAAATCGAACCATACAATGCCGCCCACCGCTAAAATAATGATGAGCAGCAAAAGAACTATTGTTCTTCCAGCCATTTTTTTGATCTCCCAAATCAACTGCAATTATACCATAAATTTCGGTATCATGGGAAGGATTCTTGACCGGAAATCCTAATTCATCGCCTCTTCTCTGTCAACAAGCGTTATCTGCAATGTGCTTGTGCGTCCGCCGCGGAAAATTTCGACAGTCGCTGTGTCTCCCGGTTTACTGGCTTCCAGCGCCGCGTAATAGTCGGCAAGGGTATTTGTTTTAATTCCATTTACGGAAATGATGATGTCTCCTCCAAGGTAGATAACGCTGCGGCCGTACTGCACAGGTTCAGTTCCCTGACGCAGGCCTGCTCTTTCGGCAAGGCCGCCTCTTGTTGTGCGTGAAACAAGAAGGCCGGATTCGACAGGCAATCTGGCGTAACGGACAAGGCTCGAGAAAAGCTGCACAACTGTCGCGTCGATCCAGCCGCGGCGGACTTTGCCGTATTGGATCAGCTCGTTTACAACGCGTTTTGCGGTATTAACAGGAACGGCAAAGCCGATACCTACAGAGCCCCCGGATGTTGAATAAATCATTGTGTTGATTCCAATCATCCTGCCCTGAGTATCAAGGAGCGGGCCGCCTGAGTTGCCTGGGTTAATTGACGCGTCTGTCTGGATCATATCGCGGATAATTCTGTTTCTTGATGTTTGAATCGGCCGCCCTAATCCGGAAACAATTCCCACTGTTAAGGTACGCTCAAGCGCGAAAGGATTGCCGATTGCTAAAACTTTTTGCCCTACTTTTAAATTGGAAGAATCACCATAAGGGATTGTAATCAGTTCCATCCCGTTAGGCGGATTAAATTTTAATACTGCAAGATCGTTTTCTGAATCAACGCCGATCACCTCGCCTTCAAACTGGGAGCCGTCCGCAAGGTTGATAAATACCCTGTGCGCGTTTTCTATAACGTGGTTATTGGTAAGAACGTAGCCTCTTGTATCAATTATTGAACCTGAACCGGAACTGCCTTCCTGCGGAACAGGCTCTAAAAACCAGTTGATTGCCATAATTTCCGTAGTGATGTTTACAACAGCGGCGTTTAAACGTTCATAAATGGAAATGTTAACACGCTCATCTTCTGAATACCCGATTAAATCCGCTGTATTCAGCGCTTTATATTCGGACTGCTGCAGCACAAATTCATTAACTTGATTCTCAACTAACGGAAGGGAAACCGGATCATTGTTTGATTTCTGGCCAAACGGTTTTAACAGACCAAAGCCGACAGCCAAAAGCAGGACAAAACACGCGCTGATAAACGAAAAAAACAAAACCTGACCACGACTGTACAATTTCATAACTCCATTATATCAAAAAAAAGCCGATAATAAAAGCGAATATGTCAAAATTTTCTGTTATTTTTGTTATTTTTATAAATGTTTTAAACATTTACGCTCTTGATTTACCTGTATCGCGAATTTCCGATGATTCCCTTTTAAGGACAAGCTTAAAAGACGCGTGGATGATTGAAGCCCCGAACAGGGTACTGCCGCAGCGGCCGCGTATTGAACTGCTTGAATCAGGGGATATGGTGCAGGTCAGCGTTCAGGAAGGAAGAGACGTTTTCAGGGTCATTCTCGCGCGGGAATTAATGAGAGGCAGTATCGCTTCCGGCCGAAGGGGAACAGGAACTTTTCCGGGATGGGCTCAAGGATCATGGATGATCACAAGGCGAAAGGATACAGGAGCGGCGACAGAAATCAGAATATACCTGCGAAGCGATCAAAACACGCATATCCAGTTCCGTCCTTTTGACAATGATAAATGTTACATGGACGCGGTTATTTACGGCGCGTATATCGCGCGATCTATAACAGTTCCTGTTACTTTTGAACGTTTATATACAATGCAGTTAAACGAGATTTTAAAACTTGTTAACGAGAAATTTCCGCTGCGTTATTTTGAAACTGAACCGGCAAATTACACAGATACCCAGAGGCTTATTAATCAAATCCGATCAGGGCTGACAGGGCTGCGGTTCGCGGACGACGGCGCGATTGATGAAAACGGAAACTATGTCTATATCAAAACCCTGCAAAGACAAAATACACAGAGACCCGGTCTTAACTGCTCCGGTTTTTTAAAATGGCTGATCGACGGATTAATCCGCCCGGTAACAGGGCAGAGACTTTCCATCGCTCCTCTTAAAGAGCCGTTCGGGCAGAGAGGTTCTTCATTTACAGAACTTTGGGAGGAAAGCCGCGATGTCTTCTTCGGCCTTGACTGGATCAGGAATCTCGCTTCCCAGGCGAATAAAAATCTAAGATCGCCTTCTTACAGCGTTCTGAGCGAATTTGAAGTTCGAAGCGATAATTTTTCTCTTCTGACCGTAAATCAAAACAATGCTTATACGATTCAGTCATATCCTGGTTTTATGAGCGAAGCGGGATATAATATTGAGGGGCTGCATCCGCTATTGTACACTCTTGCCGTTAACGATCCTTTCAGCTTTTATCTTGCCGCTATAAGCAATGAGATAGCGACTCCATCTTCTCCTACAGGAACTCCGCGTCTTCGCCAGTATTACCATGTAGCCGCGCTTTTTCCTTATTTTGACGAGTACGGCGATTTTAGAATAATTGTTTTTGAAAGCGCCGCCGAAACCTCATTCGCCGCTTTCCGCGGCCGCTATCCTGGTCATTTTATAAACCTTGTAAAAATACCGGTTACAACAAGGTTTGATCCATAAAAATCGTATAACCTGATATAACAAAAAATTATTGTAACATATCAAGCGTAAAATCTTTCTTTAAATACAACAAGGAGTAGTCAGTGATTAAAATTTTCAAATATCTCCAGCCAAAAGAGTGGCTGATGGCGCTCATCAGTCTGGGCTTCATTTTAGCTCAGGTTTGGCTGGATTTAAAATCGCCTGATTATATGGCGGAAATTACTATTCTTGTACAGACGCCGGGAAGCCCTTTAAGCGGCATTTGGATTGCGGGCGGGAAAATGCTCCTGTGCACGCTTGGAAGCCTTGCCGCCGCTGTCGCCGTAGGTTTTCTTGCCGCCCGCATTGCCGCGACATTTTCCATGCAGCTTAGAAGCCGTCTTTTTAATAAAGTTGAATCCTTCTCTATGGAAGAGATAAACCGTTTTTCCACGGACAGCCTTATTACCCGCTCCACTAACGATATCACGCAGATTCAGATGCTTGTGACAATGGGGCTGCAGCTTATCATTAAAGCTCCGATAACAGCAGGATGGGCGATTACAAAAATAGCGGGAAAAGGCCATGAATGGACATTCACAACAGGTGTCGCTGTCGCAATCGTTCTTGCAATGATAAGTTTTTTAATGGTTTTTGTTATGCCGAAATTTAAAAAACTGCAGACAATAATTGACGGAATGAACCGCGTTACGCGCGAAAATCTTACAGGGCTTCGCGTTGTAAGAGCGTATAACGCAGAAAACTACCAGGAAGAAAAATTCGAAAAAGTAAACACAGAGCTGACTAATACGCACCTTTTTATAAGCAGAGCGTTAGCTGTCATGATGCCCGTTATGGGTTCAATAATGAGCGGCTTGTCTCTTGCCATCTACTGGATCGGCGCGTACCTTATTAACGCGGCGCAGGTAACAGACAGGCTTACAATATTTTCAAACATGGTCGTGTTTTCAAGTTACGCGGTGTTTGTGATCATGTCCTTCATGATGCTTGTAATGATTTTCATGATGCTGCCGCGCGCGAGCGTTTCGGCGAAACGCATTAACGAAGTGCTGGACACAGAGCCCGCTATTCATGACGGAGAGAAAACAGAGGGAATGAAGGGCGTCCGCGGAGAAGTCACTTTTAAAAACGTCAGTTTTAAATATCCTGACGCCGCGGATTATGTTTTGGAAGACATTAGTTTCACAGTAAAGCAGGGCGAGACAATCGCTTTTATCGGATCAACCGGAAGCGGCAAATCAACCCTTGTAAATCTTGTGCAGCGTTTCTTTGACGCGACAAAAGGCGGAATATTCGTAAATGGAACGGACATCCGCGAATATACGCAGGAATCGCTTCGTAATAAAATCGGCTATGTGCCGCAAAAAGCGGTGCTGTTCAGGGGGACAGTTTCAACTAACGTAGCGTTCGGCGGCAACGGAACCTCGGAGAAAAACGCGTATTCGCAGGAAGATGTAAACCTGGCGATTTCAATCGCGCAGGCGGCGGATTTTGTTGAAAAAATGGATAAAGGTTCAGACTCGGAAATCTCGCAGGGCGGAACGAATGTATCGGGCGGACAGAAACAGCGCATTGCTATCGCGCGCGCTGTCTGCAGAAAACCGGAAATTTACATCTTTGACGATTCTTTTTCCGCGCTTGATTATAAAACAGACCGTATTTTAAGAAGCGTTTTAAAAAAAGAAACAGCTGATGTAACAAGCATGATTGTAGCGCAGCGCATCGGCACAATAATGGACGCGGACCAGATTGTTGTTCTTAATGAAGGCAGGATCGCAGGACAGGGAAAACACAGGGATCTCCTAAAAACATGCGAAGTTTATAAACAAATAGCGATAAGCCAGTTAAGCGAGGAAGAGCTCTCGCGTTCAGCAGGAGGAACGTTATGAGCGATCAGGGGAAATCAAGACCAATGGCAAGACAAAGAGGGCCGATGGGAATGGGCGGTGTTGCTGAAAAACCCAAAAATTTTAAACAAACAATGGGCAAACTCATCGTCTACTGTAAAAGTTACATTCCCGCAGTGATTACCGCGATGATGCTAGCGGCGATAGGGACAGTGCTTCAAATAATCGGCCCGGATAAATTAAAGGAAATGACAAATGAAATAATGAATGGAATGCCCGCGATTATCGAAGGCATGCCTGTGTTAGGCGCAATTAACCTTACAGCTGTAAGAAATACCGCGCTTTTACTTACTGTGTTTTACGCCGCGTCCGCTTTTATTAATTTTATACAAGGGTATATAATGGCGACAATCGCGCAGAAGATCAGCCGGAATCTTCGCACCGGCATTTCAAAGAAAATCAACAAGCTGCCTTTAAAATATTTTGATAAAACAAGTTTCGGCGATGTGTTGAGCCGCGTAACAAACGATGTTGACGCTGTAGGCGTTACATTGAATCAAAGCATCGGCGGCCTTGTTACATCAATTACCATGATAGCCGGTTCTGTCGTTATGATGTTTTATAATAACTGGATCATGGCGCTGACCGCGATTGTAACAAGCGCTTTCGGCTTCGCGTTCATGGGCGGAATTATGAAATCATCGCAGAAATACTTTGTGCGCCAGCAAAAAGATCTGGGAGAAGTTAACGGCCATGTGGAGGAAATCTACTCAGGCCATAATGTTGTAAAAGCGTATAATGCCGGAAAAGAGGCAAAGCGCGTTTTTGAAAAAGTGAACAGCAGCCTTTATGACAGCGGCTGGAAAAGCCAGTTCCTCTCAGGGCTTATGATGCCTTTTATGCAATTCATAGGCAACTTCGGCTATGTCGCCGTCTGTGTCGCAGGCGCAATTTTAGCTATGAGAGGGACAATCACATTCGGAGTGATTGTCGCGTTCATGATTTATATCCGCCTTTTTACGCAGCCCTTGTCTCAGCTCGCGCAGGTTTTCCAGAGCCTGCAGCGTATCGCGGCGGCAAGCGAGCGTGTATTTGAGTTTTACGAAGAAGAGGAAATGACTGACGAAAGCAGTAAAACAAATCAAATGACAGACATAAAAGGCGATATTGAATTCCGTCACTTAAAGTTCGGTTACGTTCCGGAGAAAACCATCATTCATGATTTTTCCGCTTTTATAAAAGCAGGGCAGAAAATAGCGATTGTCGGCCCGACGGGAGCCGGAAAAACCACTATCGTCAATCTGTTGATGTGTTTCTATGATCTAAACGGCGGAGAAATTTTACTTGACGGCGTTCCGATAAGCAGTGTGCCCAGAAGAAACGCGCACGAACAGTTTGGCATGGTTTTGCAGGATACATGGCTGTTCGAGGGAACAATCAGGGAAAATGTCGTTTATTGCAAGGAAGACGTAACGGATGAACAGGTAAAGACCGCATGCAAAGCTGCAGGGCTTCATCATTTTATAAAAACATTGCCGCAGGGTTATGATACGCCTCTTAATGAAAAGGCGAATCTTTCGCAGGGGCAGAAACAGCTTGTTACAATTGCCCGCGCGATGATTCAAAACGCTCCTATGTTAATTCTTGACGAGGCGACAAGCTCCGTCGATACAAGGACAGAGCATCTGATTCAGCAGGCAATGGACAAGCTGACCAAAGGACGCACTTCTTTTGTCATCGCTCACCGGCTTTCAACAATTAAAAACGCGGATTTAATTCTTGTAATGAACGAGGGAGATATCATCGAAAGCGGAAACCACAGGGAACTTCTAGAAAAAGGCGGTTTTTATTCGGAACTGTATTACAGCCAGTTTGAATCCTGAACAGGCACTCACTTTTTTTATCGGCGCGTGGTAAAATATGTTAAAGTAAAAAACTGTTTTACCGATAATAATCTGGGGGACTTTTTTGGCATATAAAAACGCTTCGTCTACATATAAAGAGACAAAAGTAAAAACCGCGGGACAGGGGCAGCTTATCGTCATGCTGTACGACGAGGCTGTCAGGCAGCTGACAATAGCGGCGGAGCTTTTGGGGCTTAATAAAAACGATAAAAAAGATCCCGGCAGAATTGAACAGATAAGCAAGGCGGTCATGAAGACCGAAGAAATTCTGACGGAACTGATGGTATCCCTTGATTTTGAACAGGGCGGAGAAATATCAAAAAATCTTTTTTCGCTTTATACATGGTTTAACAGAGAACTTCTGGAAGCTAACATTAATCAGGATTCAGGCAGGATGATAACAGTAAGGAACATGCTTTCAGATCTTAGAAATACATGGAGCACAGTCGCGAGCCAGTCTCCAAAAGATCATCACGCGGCTGTGGGACTCAATATTGCAGGATAAAAGGAAAATAATGACAGAAGAAGCGGTTATAACAAAAGATATTGATTCAAAGGAACTCGCCCAGAGAGTCGCGATTTTAAAACGTTTCAAAACGCTTTTAACACAGCAGAGAGACAGGTTCCGCTCATATCTTGATCTGCTTGAAAAACAGCAGACTGTAATTGAATCGGGCAGCGTTGAAAATCTTATATCCTATGTAGAAATTGAGGAAAAAATCGTCGCCGATATTTTTTCGATTCAGAAAGTCATCGATCCGCTTGAAGAAATGTACTACACTGTCGTAAGTCCTAATTTGCAAAAAATGCCCGCGCCCGGCGATGATGCGTCCGATCTTAGCGTTAATGACGAGGTGCCGGGTCTTAAAGCCTCTCTTGAAAAACTGAAAAGCGAAGCTGTTATGCGCTCTACAAAAAACAAGGAGCTTCTTTCCAAACGTATGCTGGAACTCCGCGCGGAGATTAAATCCCTGCGGAACAATCCTTACGCTTTAAAACAGCGGGGAGCTTTCGCTAAAACAAGCATGCCTTCTCTTGTGGATATAGAAGGCTGATAAATCAGCTTCCAATTCTTATCCATGTTTCCCCGTTACCTGAAAATGAAACGCCGGAGTCAATTTTATATACAAAAGATCTCCCTTCCATAACCAGCGTTAAAGCGTTTCCGCTTGACTGATATGCCCCAGTATAAATCCTTGAGCCGCTTATAAAACTAATATTCCCGTAATTTGAATTACCTGTGAATGTCAGGTTTCGCTCTCCTGAGGAAAGCCGGTATGTTCCCGTTTGAAAAGCGGCGCTTTGTGAATTCAACAGGCTCGCGATTCCTGAAGATGTCTGGCTTTGCGGCTGAACAGGAATGGGATCGTATGCGGTTTGCGCCGCTCCCCTTTCTATCAGAAAATCGCTGATTTGAGCGCTGCCGTTCATCTGCGCGATCGACAGCGCGGTGTTTCCGTCCTTGTTCCTCGCATTGATATTCGCGCCGCGGTTTACAAGAAGCTGTACAAGTTCAAAATCCGCGGCTTTTGACGCGTACATTAAAGGCGACATTCCGTCCGAATAACTGCTTGAAAGCGGATACTGGTAGTTAACGTCGCATCCTGAAGTAATAAACTGAAAGGCGATATTGTATCGCTGTTTTTCCATCGCCAACAGAAGTATCTCTCCGTTAGCCGAAACTCCGCTGTTTATTATAAATTGAACAGTTTCATCGGACTGGTAACGGCTGATAGCGGTATATAAATCAAAAGAAGACGGACGCACATTGTGCCGGCTCAGCAGAGACAGCACCATTAATGTTGTTTCGCCCTGCGGATAAGTAACCGCGAAATTAGCGATGAGCCTTTTCTCGTCAGCGCTTACTCTGTTAATGTTTTGATTGATCAGCCTTTCAGCGGCAGGATAATCGCAGGCAATCAGCGCGTTTACAAGATCCCATTTGTAATCATTTGCAAATAACGCTGCCGCGGAGAAAACCAGAAAAATTACAATTGTTTTTTTCATTCTCTATCCTCCCAAATAGCGAACGATGCCGGGGATTTACAAGCCCCGGCGGCTTCTGCTCATTATATCATCTTCCCAAAAATCGTATATCGAAGATAAAAACCGCGCCTGATTTAATCTTTCTGTATCTATTATAACGCTCATGTAATTATAAATACGCCCGGTTTCAGGATATATTTCAAATACTTCACCCCATGTCATCGCAGGATTATTCATTAAAGTCACGAATATTTTAATTAAATATTTTCTGTAAGTGGACATTTCAATGAACCGCATATAAGCCATAAAACTATCTTCTTCCCCCAGAAACGCTTTTATAAGCCCGTCTCCTGTTTGTTCAAGATAATTTATTGCATTTTCTTTGGATAACCTGTTTTCCAGATAACCGGTTTCAAGATTATGAAAATAAAAAAAGCAGTCCATGCTTTCCTTAAAAATTAAACTGGAAGCGGTATTCAGGTTATTATTGTCAAGGCTGTACATAACATACGCTTCAAAAGCGCTGAGTTCATATTTTCCGTATAAATAATGCTTGATAAATTCAGCCTCTATTCTTAACGCGTCCAGTTCATACCAATACGCTTCTTTTTCATCATGTCTTGCGATTAAATAATTCTCTCCGTATTTCAGATAATCGTGCAAATGCCTGTATTCATGAATTAAAATGGCGTAATGTATTCCGCTTTCAGGGCTGTATGTATCAAGAAAACTCCGGCCGAAACTAAGGAAAATCCCGCCCGTATCATAAACATTGAAAGTCATCCCTGTCAGCACAGTTTCTAAATCCTCATCAATTCTGGCGTATACCAGATTATTGCGGACCGCGTTATCCGCCAGCACATATGTTTCATATACAATATCGCTTGCCCTGTTGTTTTCCATTATTTCACTGAGATTAAAAAGCATTGTATTAATTATTATCTGATACTTGTTATAATCAGCCTCCGCAGCTTGTCCCCGCGCGTTCGAAGCAATACCCGCAGTTAATAGAAAAACAGCGATTATTTTTTTTAGTATCATTTTTGCATTATGTGAAATATATATAACAATGTCAATATTTATTTTTTATGGGTATTTACATGACGGAACTATAATCTGTAATGTATTACCCCATAGATTATTAACGAAGACGTGAGCGCAAATCCTCACCGGCTCCGGGCGGCTGTGGCCTTTGTTAACGCATGACCAATGAAATTTTCAATTTTTTAATATAATTGTCTTTCTATTTTATCCTAGAGCATTAATTGTCTATTCATTGGTCATGGCTTGGCAGGCGATCCACACCGAGGTCGCCGGTGAGGCTTTGCGCTCACATCTTCGTAATTAGTTTACTGGGTATTTACATTAAAAATAATCGTTACATTATTGTCATTTTTATGTGAATACCCAGTAAACAATCTGAAAGGAGCGGCGCAAGCCGGTATGGGAAAACATTTTCCGAAATTCACTGCGAAGGAGACCTGCGATTGAAACAACAACCCTTAGCTCGAAAAAATACCGGCACTAAAATACACAAGTCTTTCTTTGTTTACGCTCTGCTTTCGTATCATTTTAGTGCCACTGCTTTAGCTGTGAGTGGGCTCCGTAGCATCGAACCTTCGGTTCGCGATTCCTTCGGAGTTTTCCCATACCGGCTTGCGCCGTTCCTTTTAGAATAAGGATATGGTACTCACATTAAAGAGAAAGTGAATAATAATGGATTGAGTTCCGTCATGTAAATACCCAGTAATAATATAAATAGAAAAAGCTAATTAATGGGCGATACTGGATTCGAACCGGTGGCTTCTACCGTGTGAAGGTAGCACTCTAACCACTGAGTTAATCGCCCATTAACTAATCTTTACTCCGTCTTCAGCGCGTCGTCAAACGCGACATCAGAAGGAGAGAAATTGATATTTTTGACAAACTCGCAGGCTTCCTTCGCGCCGACTTCCCTGTTCATGCCGGAGTCTTCCCATTCAACGGAGAGCGGTCCTTTGTAGTTAACCGCGTTCAGTTCGCGGATGATATTTTCAAAATCGACATCGCCGCGGCCCAGCGAGCGGAAATTCCAGCCGCGCCTGACATCACCGAAGGTTAAAAAAGAGCCGAGAATACCGGCTTTGCCGTCGAGAGTAACGGCGGTATCTTTCATATGCACATGCAGAATTTTGGAAGCGAAATCGCGGATAAAAATGTGAGGCGTAACGCCCTGCCAGATCAGGTGCGAAGGATCAAAGTTAAAACCGAGTGTTTTACGGTTTTTAAATTCTTTTAAGAGCCGTTCGGCGGTATAGTAATCAAAAGCGATTTCAGTCGGATGAACTTCCAGCGCGAACTTTACGCCGTTTTTATCAAAATCGTCAAAAATGGGCGACCAGAGTTTGATAATTTGCGCGTAAGCGTCATTGATCATCTGTTCTGTCGTCTGCGGGAATGAATACCAGTACGCCCAAATGGGGTTTCCCATAAACCCTGTCACAACTTTAACGCCCATATTTTTAGCCGCGACAGCAGCGTATTTCATTTCCTGAACCGCCCATTTGCGGATTTCTTCAGGCTTTCCGGCCAGACTTGACGGCGCAAAACCGTCAAGGCGGGGATCCCATGTGTCGCCTACGCACTGCCCGATTAAATGCGTCCCGATAGCCCAAACTTTTAAATTGTTGTTTTTAAGGATATTTTTACGATCTTCCACATATTTAGGATCTGTCGCCGCTTTTTTAAGATCTAAGTGATCGCCCCAACAGGCGATTTCAATTCCCTCATAACCAAATGATTTTACTTTTTCGCAAAATTTCTCAAACGGTATATCTGCCCACTGCCCTGAAAATAAAGTTATCGGTCTTGCCATACATTACTCCTAACCTATAATTAATGAGCAATCTTCAGTATTTTAGAATTTCAGCCTGAAAAATTGCTTTGGGAAAACAGGAAAAATCCCTTGGCAATAGTAGAATAATAATTAATAAAATGCAAGTAGAAGCCCTTTAAAATATCCGTGCTATAGCAAAAGCGAAGAAATTTGAACATACTTGTTAATAAATATGCAAAAAATAAGGATTTATCTTTTACCGCCATTATTTGCGGCATCTTCGCTTCTTGCTGTCTGCGGTTTATTTTCAGGCTGTTACACGCTTACACAGGGAGCGGCGATGCTTAGCTATCTGAACCGTTCTGTTCCCCTGGAAGATTCGGGCGACGAAGAATTTATACGCCTTGTTACGGATATTCGTAAATTCGCGACAGAAGAACTTGGCCTAGCTGAAAGTAAAAATTACACAAGGTATGTAGAAATTGACCGGGGTTATCTTGCTGCGGTTGTTTCTGCTTCTGCAAAAGATTCTTTCAGGCGGCATGAATGGAATTACCCAGTAGTCGGAACTCTCCCTTATAAAGGTTTTTTTAATTTAAAAGACGCGTATAAAGAGCGGGAGAAACTGGAAAAAAAGGATCTTGATGTATGGATACGCGCAGTGGATGCTTTTAGTACGCTTGGCTGGTTTAAAGATCCGCTCTATTCATTTATGCGCAATTATCCGCCGTACAGGCTCGCAGACCTTATCATACACGAGCTGGTTCACGCGACGGTTTTTATTAAAGGGCAGGCTAATTTTAATGAAGAACTTGCGGAGTTTATCGGTTCTGAAGGATCGCGTCTTTACATGGAGACGCGTTATGGGATAGACTCCGCCGAATACAAAGAGATGCTGATTTCGCAGTCAGACAGCCGGAATTTTATTAATTTCATACAGGAATTGATCTCTGAGCTTGACGAGCTCTATTCAGGCAACATTAACAAAGAAATATTATTAAGCGAAAAAGAGCGGATTATAAATAACGCGAAAGAACGTTTTGACGCGGAATATGACAGCAGTTTTTCAAATGACAATTACCGCAATTTCTCAGCGCTGGCTGTCAATAACGCCTATCTTGAATTATTCAGGCTTTACTATACAGATGATAATTTTTACGAAAACTTATATGAGCGCTGCACACGAAATCTCAGCGTTTTTATCGCCGCCGCGAAAAATATTAAAAAAGGCGCAAACCCAAGAGAACAGCTTGAAAACGCGGTTACAGGACACTAGTGTCCTGTTTTTTTCGGTTTGCAAAATAACAAAATACGTTAAATCCTTATTGCATAAGGATTTAACTTAAAATTACATTCCGTCATTTGATAAAAACAGGACACTAGTGTCCTGTTTTTTTTGGTTTGCAAAATAACAAAATGCGTTAAATCCTTATAACATAAGGATTTAACTTAAAATTACATTCCGTCATTTGATAAAAACAGGACACTAGCGGTAATAAAGCTCTTCGTAAATTCTGGCAAGCGCCGGTATTCTTCTGCCGTAATCCCTTGTTTCATAAATTGTGACAGATTCTACCAACAGATCAACAGGCAGATTACTGGCGTTACGCCATTGGCGGACGCGGCCCAAGCCGCCGTTATACGCCATAAGAGAAAGCTGCTCGTTGTTATTAAAGAGATTTAACAGGTAATTGTAATAATAAGAGCCGATATAAACGTTTATTTCCGGGTTTGATGAATCAACGCTTCCGTTCGCGCTGAAAAAATTGGGGCCTCCAGCGCGCCTTATTCGATCCGCCATATCCCGCGCTGTAGCCTGCATCAGCTGCATTAATCCGACCGCGCCCGCGCTTGAACCGACAGATATTTGAAACGCGCTTTCCTGCCGGATAAGTCCGTAAAGAAGCGACGGCGCGATATTGAAAAATTCAGCGTTTGTTTCAATTAAGTTAAGGAACGGACGCGGATACATTAGTTCCAAATCGCGCCGGTTTTTAACATAACCTTCATTATTAATATAAAGAGATATCAGCCTCATTGAATGTATGTACATTTCCGCTTTTTCAAGTTCACATGCGACAGCGCGCAGTTCATCGGGAGTTAATGTTCCTTCCAGCGATCTTATATACGGGATTGAATAATCCGCCGCGCCGTTTTCAAAAAAGCCAAGAAGAAACTGAGCCGCGGCGCAAAAATCTTCAGTTTCAGGAATATCATCTGAAAATTCCATAAACGGAAGGTTTAGAGAATCCGCGCTTAACATTCTGTAATAAACAGCGGGAACAAGCATAACATCGCCTTCGTTATACGCAATGCGCATAAAAACCGACGCGTCAGCCTGAGCGCCTGCGGCCAATTGCCTGTCTTCCGCGGATAAATAGCCTTCCTCAAAAGCTCTGGCAATTACCCATGCGAACCCGGCTTTCAAATTCAAACCGTCAATATTTTTAATAAGATCGTAAGTTCTGATTATATTTCTCCAGTTACGCATCGAGACCAGCCGGTGCAAATACCTTTCCATGATATCATTAACAGCGCTGCCGCTGTATATAAGAGGAATTAACCGCTCCATGCGCTCCATGATATTATTAACAGGACCTGACATAGATGAATCCAGTATGTACCAGATGCAGGCGTCCTTTTGTGCGCTATCAGGCGCAAAGACATGCGCCTGCTCAAATAAGGAAACCGCGCGGTCATTCTGCCCCATTCTCCGCGCGACGCGGGCAGCCCAATATATAAGCCTATAACGCAAATCATCTGAAACGCCGTAAGGCAGATTCCCTTCCCATTGCAGAAAAAGATTAAGCCCCTCATTCCCTGATGATGTGTATTGAAAAGCTCTTCCTAAGTCATTTATCAAGCCAGGATAACTAATAAATATTTCAGGAATATGCGAAGGCCAATTTTCGTCAGCGCGGAAAGCGCGGAATGAATTTAACGCGTCCTGATAACGCAAAGCAGAGACTGCATAATGCCCTTCAATGGCGATTAATTCGCTCTCGCTAAAAATTAATCTTTTTTTTTCGCATTCATTAAGAATATACTGCCCGGCATCCGCGGCGTTTTGCTCAAAGCCAAGTAAAAATGAAAGAGCGTTTTCCCTGTTCAAGTTTTGTGTAACATATAGCGCGTCTGCCCGCCATCCTGACGCCTGCGCTCGGATGATTTCCTCAATTTCCGCGGAAAGCTTTGTCTCCTGCAGCATTAAAGAAACAAGCTGATCGGAGGCTGCCTGTCTTATATATACATTCGCGCTGGAAAGAGATTTTTCAAGCAATCTGATTTTTTCATCAATTGAATCTGTCATTAAGCTGATGTAAAATACATTGTGACTCTCCTCTTCCTGAGCCTGCGTGGCGGGACATGAAGAAAAGAATATTATTATAAAAGAGCAAAGAATCGCGGCTAATTCCGGTTTCATAGAGTTTTCTCTGTTATGCCTATGGTTAACTCTATGCAAGCTGCGCCCTCTGCGGTAAAAATAATTATATTAAATATTAAACATTTAATTCCACGCAGCGGTTTACCGCTGAGGAATGCGAATTGTTCTGCCGGAAATAATCCGGCTTGGATTACTGATGCTGTTATAACGCGCGATTACAAGATAACGCGAGGGGTCGCGGTAAAAAGCTTCGGAAATACTCCATAGTGTATCTCCCCATCGTATTACATAATTAACGCCCTCTCTGGGAATATTAGCGGAGGCTGTATTTACACCCGTAAACTGAGTCTGGGGAACGGCTGTTTGAATCACAGGCTGAACAGATTCAGGCTGCCTTACAGATTCGCTGACAGGTTCAATCTGCGCTGGTTCAAAAACAGGAGCGGGCTGTACCGCGGGCTCGCTAATTTGCACAGCAGTAAGTCTTGTATATAAAGAGCGCACAGCATCCAATCCTCCGAAAAAGAAAAGCCATGCCGCAAGAAGCCCTAAGATTATAACTACGCCGGCTAAAATAAAAATCCAGGGTTTGGGAGAAGCTTTTTTCTTCTGACGAATTTTTTCCGCATGCTGATACAAACCGGAAGGCGGCTCGTCTGTGGACTCAAGTTCAAAATCGGGAATATCAATATCGCGGGTGTTTTCATCCATCGACTTTAATGAAACAGTTAAAACATAATGTTCGCCGTGCGAGCCGGGATCAAGATCAATAGCGTCCGCTATTATATTGCCGTTTGCGTCTGACGAGATAACCATTTCAATGGAAGGCTCGCCCTTAGGTTTTAATTTGATTTTTTCTACAACAACCGTTCCAATATATTGAGCATCCGCCATTTTATTAACAGGGCTTCTGTAAAGGTCAATCTGAACGCTTGGCTGATTATCATGAACAGTGGTAAGAACCAGTCTTTTTTTTATTTGAGAATTTTCTTCAACAAGGGGATAAAAATCACCGTTGGCGATCTTGATACCTATAGTTGACGCCATTGGAGCGACTCCTTTTTCCCGGGCAAAAACAGGGTTTTTTTAAATTTAGTTTGACAATTTGCCTTTGTCAAGACCGGCGCAGACTAATAATATAGATAATTATCGGCAAACGGGTATAAAAATGCTTTAAAACAACCGATAATAAGAATTATGAGTCCCGTTCTTATCGGCGTATTTGCAATCGTACTGGTCGCCAGCCTGATTTTTATTTTAAGAGGCTTTTTCACCGGCGGGTCATTGGGCGGTAAAATGTCCAAAGACCGCGAAGCGGCTTTAAAAGATGCTAATAAAAAACTGGCTCAAAACCCAAACGATACAGGCGCGCTTTTTACATTAGCTACTGCGTATTTCGAAGAGCAAAACTGGGACAAAGCGATGAGAACATACGAAACGCTCATAGATCAGATAACATTGAGTCATCCGCAGGGTATTGATAATTTTGAAGTATATCTGCGTTACGGTATTTCCGCGCGCAAGCTGAATATGCTGGAACAGGCGTATAAAGGTTTTTCAACGGCTAGAACATACAGACAGGATAATTTTGAGGTTAATTATGAACTGGGCGCTTTGGAATTTGAACGAAAAAATTATGAGAAAGCTGTTCTTTTATTAAAACAGGCGCGGGTTCAGGACCCTGAAAGTCCTGCGGTGCTCCGCTATATGGGCCATGCCCTTTTCAGATTAAAAAAGCCAAAAGAAGCAATGAGTTTTATCCGCAAGGCAATTGATCTTGCGCCGGATGACAAGGAATCGCTTTATACGCTGGCGGAATGTTATCACGAAGCTAATCAGGTAGAGCAGGCGCTGCGCATTTTTAATCATTTACGCGCGGATCCTGTGATGGGACCAAATGCCTGTCTTGTCGCTGGGACTATCCATCTTGATACAAGGCAATATGAAGCGGCAGTGCAGGATTTTGAAATCGGCTTAAAGCATTTAAACGTAAAAGCGGATATTTTAGCGGAACTCCGGTATAAACTTTCAACAACATTAATAAAGATGAATGAAATAGGCAGAGCCATTCCCTATCTCAAATTATTGCAGGCTGATAATCCTTCATATAAAGATGTAAATGTCTTATTAGGCAAGTATATTGAATTAAACGCGAACCGCAACCTGCAGACATTTCTGATGGGTTCTTCGGCGGACTTTGTCGCTCTTTGCCGGAAGATAGTAATGACATATTATCCAAAAGCGAAAGTTAAAATAACTAATATATCCGTTAATAAAAACGAATGGGCGGACATTCTCGCGGAGATTGATACAACCAAATGGTCCGACTTAATAATGTTCAGATTTGTCAGAACTCAAGGTTCTATCGGGGAATTGATAGTAAGAGACTTCGGTTCGCACCTTAAAGAAGTAAAAGCCGGTAAAGGCGTATGCATCACTGTCGGGCAATTCACAGAAGAAGCCAAAAGATACACAGAAGCGCGCCTTATCGACTTAATTGAAAAAGACCAGCTTCAAAGAATGTTAAACAGAGTGGACGCGAAACCTGCCGCAGCCGCTAAAAAATAGCATTTAATTCCCATTGCCTAATTTTAATTTCAACAACAAAGGAAGATGATCGCTTAACCCGCTGCCTGTTTTCTGGTTATATGAAACCGGTATCCCGTTTTGATTTGTAAACGGCTCATGATTAACAACAGTTGTGTTATCATACTCCCATCCTCTGTTATCAAAAAACTGATAAGAAACCAGAAAATGATCTATTGTTTCCCAGTTATGTTTATAATAATAGGATCCGTTTTCAAGCTCGTTTACCCAGGGAGAAAAAAGAACGATCGTCTCACGCGGAAAATGAACAGACTCAGGAGGCATATCTCCGCTTACAACGATAAAATCTTTCTGCGCTTCATCATTCTCATAAGCCAGTATCGCGCAATACGGATCATCGGGAAGGAGCGCGCATATTGAGTCTGCGCCCTGTATATAAAACTCATTGAAATTTTCATTCAGATCGCCTGCGATAATAACTCCGGTCTGCGGTTCTCTCCCCCATATTTCATGAATACGGCGCAGAATCACCCTGACGGAGGCTCTGCGGGTTGATTCGGTAACATCATCTCCTCCGATTTTCGATTTCCAATGGCAGGTAAAAGTAATAAAATCACCGTATTCGGTTTGAATCCTGGTTTCCAATACAGGCCTTGGCGTTGTATCGTTTTCGATAGTAATAGAGTGGGATTTTATATCCGTTAATGGGATACGGCTTAAAATTCCTAACCCAACCGCGGATTCAGGATTATTCGCAAAGTGACTCCATCTGTAATCGCGGTTTAAACACTGCGCGATATCTTCAAGGATTTTGACGGATTCAATCTCCTGAAGCATAATGATATCCGGCAGAATATCAACCTTGTTAACCGCGTCAGAAATTGTATTTAATCTGCCCAAATACTTTTCATTTGACCAGCCCGATGACTGCTGGAATTCGGCATACTCATAACCATCATCCTTTCCGTCAAACAGGTTATGTATATTCCATGTCATTAGGGTAAGAACAGCGTTATTTTCGATTTCTCCCGGCTCAGCCGCAGCGCATCCGTTAAACGTAATAACAGCCGCGCAAATACACAGAAAAACAAACATCAGCTTCTTCATAAAGACCTCCAAAAAAAGATTTATTTTATATGGGTTGAATATGCGCAAACGCATGACCGAAAATGAGAAAAATGATTTTTTTGGAACTGCTTGATTGCTGAGCTTGTTCCAAAAACTGAAGTTTTGGAACAGCTTCTGCTTAATAACAATGCCTTTTACGGATGAGAGGTATATTTACACCCCTTGAAAATTATAGTGAAAACGTATAATATCACATAGCAGGGAAGGCGTGTCCAAAAACCAATTGGCGGTCTTTAAAAATCAAATTGATAAGGAGAATTAACATGAAAAGCATATTTAACAATGCTTCAGCGCTAACTATTCGGGGAATAGCCGTTTTCGCAATCGCGGCGGTAATCGGATTATCGATGACTGCGTGCGGAGGTGATGATGAAGGCGGCGACAAATTTAATGGTCAAACATTAAAAAGCGGTGCTCCTTCCACTTCAACTTTGAATACATACAAAATTTCAGGCATTACATTCGATGATTTAATAGACGCGGCTAGAGCCGCTAATGATCCGGATTATAAGGGGTATTATGAGTACACCATTAATGAAGGAGGGATGAAAATGAAAAATCTGATATTTGTCTGGTATAATAAAACCGAAGATAATTATGACAATATGTGTGAATATTTGGAAACAGAGCTTGATCTTTATTGGATGCCCGGCTTGGAAGAATACATGAGCATGGGGCAAAGTGAGATACCAGAAGGCACAATGCAAATGTCAGGCGGATTTTATGATACTGAGGATATTACCAGTGATTTTTTCGTTTGTTCTGTTCAATATTACCTGAAAAAATATAAAGACGTACCTAAAGATACTTTAGCCGTAGGGTTTACAGTTGCAACCATTAGTTATTGATCAATGACGATGTGTTGTTCGCCGCTCCGTAAGGCGATCGTTTGCTGCTGACAACGTACGGGGAATTTCTTAGTGTTGTAATTTCTGTGCGTAATTCAACCATGCGTTTGGAAAGGCAACGCAATGATGGCAGCCGCCCAAATTCTCTGGTGTACCTGTGGATAACAGTACACCAGATGCAGCGCGGGCGACTGACACCATATGCGTGTACCTAAGAATTTTTTTTTTAAGTACACGCACATGATATTTACACCCCTTGACACTTTTTCGCTAATCTGTTATTTTAAACTCCCGTTACAATTAATGAAAAGGTGATAAAAAGGTTAATAACATGAAGACAGTATTTGCAAAACCCGCGTCGGTAGAACGGAAGTGGTATATCATAGACGCTGAGGGGAAGATTCTGGGCAGAGTTGCGGCAAAAGCCGCGTCAATCGTCCGGGGGAAAAATAAGGCGATTTTTATGCCTAATCAGGAAATCGGGGATTTTGTTGTAATTATAAACGCGGAAAAAATCACGGTAACCGGCAGAAAGGCTCAGCAGAAGATGTATTATCGCCATACAGGTTACATCGGCGGCTTAAAAGCGAATAATTATGAAAGTGTAATAGCGCGGCACCCGACAATGCCGCTTGAAAACGCGATAAAGGGAATGCTTCCGAAAGGTCCTCTCGGCAGAAAAATGGCAAAAAATGTAAAAATATACGCCGGAACCGAGCATCCGCATTCAAGCCAAAGACCGGAACAGATACAGGCATAAGAGGTTAATATGATTAAAAATCTTGGAATAGGCACAGGAAGAAGAAAAACATCGGTCGCGAGGGTTTATGTACGCGACGGAAGCGGGAAGATTATTATAAACGGCAAGGAATTACCGGCGTATTTCCCGCAGGGCGAACACGCGTTAATGGTACGGCAGCCTTTGATGGTAACCTCAAGCGAAAACAAGTTTGATATACTGATAAATGTTTACGGCGGAGGCAATAACGGCCAGGCATGCGCGTGCAGGCACGGGCTTTCAAGAGCGCTCTGTCAGGTAGATCATACTAATTACGCAAGCCTTCGCGCCAACGGCTACCTTACCCGCGATCCCCGAATGGTTGAACGCAAGAAATACGGCCGTCCGGGCGCCAGAAGACGCTTCCAGTTCTCCAAACGTTAAAAAATACAAAACGAGAAATACGGGATAAATAAAATGAGCTTGTTCCGAAACCGGCCGGGTTTTGGAATAAGCTGATTTCTCATTAAATTTTTGGGAGATAATAATATCCATACTGCTCTCGATTATCAAAGAACGGAAAAAATAGCGCTGCGGCTAATCGCGAGAGCGGAACAATGTTCAAGCGGACTTGCGCGCAAACTGGAAAAACGCGGCTGCGAAGCCGCCGGTATCAGCGAAGTAATCTCCCGTCTCTACGGGTTGAACCTTCTTGACGACAGCCGTTTTGCGCGCATGTGGCTGCAATCCCGCCTTCGTTTCGCGCGAAGCCCCCGCAGACTGCTCTCTTCATTATGCGCGCGCGGCATTGATTCCGGTGACGCGCAAGCCGCCATTAAAGAAGTGTTAGATGAAGAAGCAGAATTTGCCATGCTTGAAAAATTTATCAGGAAACACATAAAAAAAAATGATGATAATATTACGCGTAATATAAAATTCCGTTTAAAGAACGAAGGTTTCTCAGTTTCGGTTATTCAAAAATTTATCGAAAATGATTAATTAGAGACAAAATATCTTTACATAGAGTGTTTTATTAAAAAAACAAATCCATAAGCGCGCTGACCGCCTGCCCAACCGGGATAATGGTAATATTAAAATAATTCTGAATAATGATAATTAAAAACAAGATAGGCATTCCGATTTTTCTGATTTTTTCCTCGGTATCATAACTGATATTAAGGTCTGAAAACACAATATGACTGCCGTCAAGAGGCGGAATGGGAAGCAGATTAAAAACAAACAGCCCAAAGTTGACAGAAGCGGCAAAGAATAAAATAAAATACATATGAAAAGAAATAACGCCAAAGCTTAAATCATTATCAGCGTGATAAACAAGTATAAATCTTACTGATAACGAAAAAATTATTCCGAGCGCAAGATTGGAAAGGGGTCCTGCCGCTGCTATCAACGCTTTATCGCGGCGCAAATTTCGCAGGTTCTCAGGGTTGAACTGCACAGGTTTAGCCCACCCAAAACCCGCGAAAATAATAAATAAAAAACCGATGATGTCTATATGCTTAATTGGGTTTAACGTGAGCCGTCCCTGATCGCGGGCGGTATTATCGCCTAATTTCCATGCGCAGAAAGCGTGAAAGAATTCATGAACGGTAAGGCCTATAAGCACGCCGGGTAAAAAATAAACTATTCGCTGCCAGTCCATTAATACTAAATTGTATCATATAAGCGCACAGCTTAGCCATACCGTAATATTTGCCGATTTAATATATAACAGCTAATGTTGTAATAAATTCCGGTTTAACAGGCTTATAAAGATAAACCTGTTTTAAGGTGAATAAAATGATAATTGGTCTTACAGGAAAATACTGCGCGGGAAAAAACCATATCGCTTTAATGCTTGAAGAAAAAGGCCTGCCCGTTCTTGATGTCGATAAATTGGGTTATCAGGCGCTGGAATCCGAAAAGGAAATAATTTTTAATCAATTCGGCGTGGATTTAAAAAAAGATGACGGTACTTTGGACAGGCGGCTTTTAGGAGAGCGTGTATTTGGCAAACCGGAAAAACTTTCCGCGCTTGAAGCAATCGTGCATCCTGCGGTAAATCTCCTGACCGATAAATGGATAGCGGCTCAGAAAGGAAGCTGTGTAATAAATGCCGCTCTCCTCCACCATTCTTCAGTATTTAATAAATTAGATAAAATAATTATCGTAACAGCTCCTTATTTAATCAGATTTTTCAGAGCGAGAAAACGGGACAAACTCCCTTTTACAGAAATAATCAGACGCTTTGCGAGCCAAAAGAACTTCACCGCTCAATATTTATCTGTAAATGCCGAAATTTATAGAGCAGGGAACTCAGGATTTTTCGGCTCGCTGAAACTGAAACGCCTGATTGACATGATTGCAGAGGGGATTTAATAAATGGATAAAGAAATGAGAAAATTATTACTGGTTGCCGTATCTGTCGGCGTTTTTTTGCTTGTAACCATAACTGTCGCGCTGGTTCTTACTACACCCAGTACGCAAAGACAGGAAGCGTCTTTAACATCGCCGCTTCCGTATTCAAGCGGAAGAGTGCAGCCCGCTGAAGCTGTTGCAGGCAATGCTGCAGAGCAGCCTGTAATAACCGGTATTCCGGAAATAATATTTAATATCGATAATATCAGAAATGAAATTGAAACTCCTGAAACGCCAATAATCGCTGACAGAAATAACGGAGACAGCCTGACTATTCAAATTCCTGTACCGGTTGTCAGCGCGCCGGCAGCAGCGGCATCAACTACAGAAGCCAGACAGCAAACACCTGCGGTTCAAACAATTGTTTCCGCGCCAATTAATACCGCAGTAACACAAAATACACCGGCAGCAAGTTCAGCCAGCACTCCTGTAACACCAAGTTCTGCGAGTGCAACAAGAACAACAGTGACAAGAACAATAAATGATTTTTGGATTCAAATAGGCGCTTACAGCGCTATGGTCAGAGCAGAAGACACAAGAGAGCTTCTCGCTTCCAAAGGCTTAGTGTCAATAATTGAAAACCGCGAAATCAACGGTCAGAATTTATTCCGAGTACGGCTGGGCCCGTACACATCCGAAAGAGAAGCAAATCATTGGCTTGCAATTGTAAAAGAGATTGACGGTTTTACAGACAGCCAGATAAGACAGACAGTCAGGCAGCAGTAGGATAACGTAAAAAAGGATATAAAAAAGAGGAGTGATGTATATCATTCCTCTTTTTTATATAAATAATTCCATGGAACTATTAATATTATCTGTAATAATCATTACCTTGACCCAATCGAATAATATCCGTTATCATTCATATAGACAAAAAACACCGTCTTGTGTATCATCATGTGATAAATAATAAAACGGCGCGTACAACAGTGAAAAGACTGCCGATTACTCCGGCATCCTGCACCGGCTCGTGTTGATTTTATTAGGTAAACAGTCCTTTACGGACTGCATTATTGGAGCGGTGTCCGAGCGGTTTAAGGAGGCGGTCTTGAAAACCGTTGTGCCGAAAGGTACCGGGGGTTCGAATCCCCCCTGCTCCGTAATAAGAATGCTGTACATTTTTATTAAAAAGTTTTACATTGTAAAACTTCATGGTTTTATCATGGGGATTCGAACCGAAGCGTTACTGTAAGAAATCCAAGGCGTAAGCCTTGCATTAAAAAAGGTCAGCGCATGGATGCGCTGGTAACGCGCAGGCGGGGGTGGAAGGAGCAAACAGGATGTTTGCGACTGGAACCCCGAATCCCCCTGCTCCGTAATAAAAATGCTGTGCATTTTTATTAAAAAGTTTTACTTTGTAAAACTTCATGGTTTTTATAGATGAAAGACATTCCTTGGAGCGGTGCGAGAGCGGCCGAATCGGGCTCCCTGCTAAGGAGTTGTGCCCCGAAAGGGTACCGGGGGTTCGAATCCCCCCTGCTCCGTAATAAAAAAATGCTTATCATTTTTTATTAAAAAGTTTTACTTTGTAAAACTTCATGGTTTGGTTATGGGGATTCGAACCGAAGCGTTACTGTAAAAAATCCAAGGCGTAGCCTTGCATTAAAAAAGGTCAGCGCATGGATGCGCTGGTAACGCGCAGGCGGGGGTGGAAGGAGCAAACAGGATGTTTGCGACTGGAACCCCGAATCCCCCTGCTCCGTAATAAAAAAATGCTTAGCATTTTTTATTAAAAAGTTTTATTTTGTAAAACTTCATGATTGTATTTAAGGAAGCTGTAGCTCAGCTGGATAGAGCAGCAGATTGCGGATCTGCAGGCCGCACGTTCAAATCGTGTCAGCTTCAAAAATATCTTGATTAATCTTGCTTGACACTCTTTTTACAAGCAGTTAAAGTAAAACACCGGCGTAATAGGAGAGATGCGAGAGCGGTTGAATCGGGCGGTCTCGAAAACCGTTGAGCCCTCACGGGTTCCGAGGGTTCGAATCCCTCTCTCTCCGAATAATGATAAACGTATCAAAAAACTGGAATGAAAATCAAAAAAATCTCGCAGTCTGCCTTACAAACCAAAATGCTTTCACAAAAGGCATTGCCTTGTTACTTGAAATGCACAGTTTACTGCATGATAAGAAAGTATATGCCGGAAAAATTAACACATATTACGACGAATTATGGGAAAACATGAATGATGAAACCTGCAGAATAATTTCCAAAAAAGAGACATCAATATTATGGAATATCTGGCATATTACACGCATAGAAGACATTGTTTGCGGTATTTTAATCGGAAACAGGGAAACTGTATTCAACGATGAAATCCGGAAAAAACTAAATATAAAAATTAAAGACACAGGAAACGCGATGTCTCATTCAGAAATGGAAACATTTAATAAAGAAATAAACATCGGCGAATTAAAAGCATACAGATTAAAAACCGGAAAATCCGTAAAAAAAATTATCGAATCATTAAAATATACGGATTTAAAAAGAAAAGCAAGTAAAGAACAACTGGAAAAAATAAAGCAAAATGGCGGCGTAATAAATGATGAAAAATCAATATGGCTGCTTGATTTCTGGGGAAGGAAAAATATTTTAGGATTAATCATGATGCCGGTAACAAGACATCAGATAGTTCATTTAAACGATTGCTTTAGTATTAAAAAGAAATATAATAAATTTTGCGGATCAGATAAAAGACAGGTCAGAGAAAAAACAAGCGGTAAAAATTAGAAATAGACGACTGATGAATTAAACACCGTGGAAATCTTCTATTGTAAAAACCGGTAATTTATGATAACGTTATAGCCTGTATCAGGAGAGATGACCGAGCGGCCGAAGGTGTACGATTGGAAGTCGTATGTACCCGGAAGGGTACCGAGGGTTCAAATCCCTCTCTCTCCGAAAATAAATTATTAGCGAAGAACTTTTTCACTAATATAAATTTATTATAAGATGGAAGGTTGGGATTTGAAGGGCTTTTACGGCCTGAAAGAACTGAAGGTTCTGTAGGGTAAACGCGCAGGACGCGCGTTTAGTAAAAACTCCGGTCTGGAATGAGCATACAGGATGTATGCGAATGGAAGACAAATCCCTCTCTCTCCGAAAGGAGTCATTATGGAAGAACAAGTAAAAACCGCTTTGGAAAATGTCCGCCCCTCTTTGCAGGCGGACGGCGGCGATGTTGAATTTGTATCTGTAGACGATAAAGGCGTAGTCTCGGTTAAACTTACAGGAGCCTGCGGCCATTGCCCCATGTCGCAGATGACGCTGAAAATGGGAATCGAAAATTACCTTAAAAAGGAAATTCCGCAGGTTACTGCCGTTGTCGGCGTCTAAATCTAAGACACAAAAACAATCCGAAAAATTTTCTCCCGCCAGCTTGATTAGTTTCAGTGAAAACGGTCAGAGTGATAAATTTCTGCCGGTCTGCCGCCGTGACATGGAAGAGCGGGGCTGGGACGAATGTGATTTTATCTTTGTATCCGGCGATGCTTACGTTGATCATCCCTCTTTCGCGGCGGCGATTTTAGGGCGGTTCATGGAAAGCAAAAGTTTCCGCATCGGAATAATCCCCCAGCCTGACTGGAAGGAAACATCATCTTACACTATTCTTGGAAAACCGCGCTTAGGGTTTTTGATAGGCGCAGGCAGCATGGATTCAATGGTCGCGCATTATACCGCCGCAAAACGAAAACGTTCCGATGACGCATATTCACCCGGAGGAAAAAGCGGACTGCGGCCTGATCGCGCGACACTGGTTTATGTCGAAGGGATCAGGCGCGCTTTTAAAAATACCGCGAAACTTCCTGTCATCATCGGCGGGATTGAAGCAAGCCTGCGCCGTTTTGCGCATTACGATTACTGGTCTGATACCGTACGCCGTTCAATCCTCCTTGATTCAAAAGCGGATATTCTCGTTTACGGAATGGGGGAAAAACCGTTACTCGAAATCGCGCGCCGTCTTGCCGCAGGCGAAGAAACCGGAAGTATCATTGATGTGCGCGGAACATGCGTCCGTGTTACAGGGGAAGAAAGATATCAGGAAAAAAAAGCGGAAGGTTTTTGGAAAGATGCAATATTTCTGCCTCCTTATGAAAACATAAATAAAAAAGACAATGATTCACTTCGCGCGTACGCGGAACATTTCATGATACAAAAACAAAACACCGATCCTTTAACGGCAAAACCACTAGCGGAAGAAAACGACAGAAATCGCCCGCAGGCAGAGCGGCGCATTGTTATACAAAATCCTCCCGCTCCTCCGCTTGCTAAAGAAGAACTGGATCAAATATATGAACTGCCCTTTACAAGGAAAGCGCACCCTATGTATACGCAGGGAATTAACGCGTTAAAGGAAGTTTCATTTTCGTTAGTCTCAAGCCGCGGCTGTTTCGGCGGCTGCTCATTCTGCGCGATTACAAGCCATCAGGGCCGCGCTGTTACAGGCCGCAGCAAAGAAAGCCTGTTACGCGAAGCGCGCAGCCTTGTTAAACACGAAGATTTTAAAGGCTACATTCATGATGTGGGAGGACCGACCGCGAATTTTTTCAGTCCGGTCTGCGAGAAGCAAAAGAAAGGCGGTTTTTGCATAGAACGCGAATGTTTATATCCATCGCCATGTCCCAAGTTGAAAGCGGATCACAGGCAATACCTTGACGTATTAAAAGCGCTGCGCGAAATACCCGGAATAAAAAAAGTTTTTATCCGTTCAGGCGTCCGTTTTGATTTTATTCAATATGATAAAAAATTCGCAGGTGAATTTCTTGAAACTCTGTGCGCCTATCATATCAGCGGACAGTTAAAAACAGCCCCGGAACATGTCAGCGCCATTGTGCTTGACGCTATGGGAAAGACCGGCTGCGTCTGTTATGAGCAATTCAGGAAGGATTTTACATCCGTAAATAAACGTCTTGGGTTAAAACAATATCTTTTACCGTATTTTATCAGCGCGCATCCCGGAGCCGGAATAAAAGAAGCGCAGGAACTCGCGAGTTACCTTAAAAAAACAGGCTTCGCGCCTGAACAGACGCAGGAATTTTATCCCGCTCCCGGAACATTATCTACCGTTATGTACCACACCGGCCTTGATCCGCGCACAATGAAGCCGGTATATGTTGCGAAAGGCAGCAAAGAAAGGCGCAGGCAGAAAGATTTAATAACAAAACATGTTACGCGGGACTGAATACCGGCACTTGACACAAATTATTATTTTGCCAAAAATAAACAAACATAGAAATAATCAGCATTTAAGAAGGAAAATATGTATAAAAAGCTTTTAATTATTTTTCTGTTATCAATTTTATTTTTTTCATGCAATCAGAACAAAATTGAGCAATTGAATACAGAAGCCTCATTTAACCAGGACAAGATAGAACAATTAAACAATGAGATATCAATATTAAATAATAAAATATTATTACTTGAAACTGAAAATAAAAAATTAACTGAAGAAATTGATTCATATAAAACGATAATTTCAGAATTAAGAAAAATATTCGATTAATTTAAAATGGTATAAAATTGAAGCCTTTCACTTTTATTTTTCCTCATTCTCCATAAAATACCCAGTCCACGTCTTCTCAATCCCCGCGAGCGTCTCCTCTCTGTTTATCTGATTCTTAAGATATGTCCCCCACTTTAAATTATCGCAGAAAAAACCAAAAAACCTCTTCGCCCTTGAAATGTGGAATTCCGCAGGCTGATACCGCGCAAGTAAATCCAGAAATTTTAAGCTTATATACTCCAAAGAACTCAAACAAAGGCACAAGAGATTCTGCGCCGGAAATATCGTCATTTCCGGCTACAGGAATTTTCAACCCATTCCTTAAAAGCAAATATAATCCCATTAAGTAAGATGCTGAAAAGTTTTAAGTATTATTAATCAGTAAAAGTAAAATTGTAACCAGACTGTGTAACATTTAAATAAACCGGACTATAAACAACATCATAAATAGTCGCAGTGTTATTAAAACGGGCAGATGCTGAGCTGTTAGGTCGAATAGAAATTGTGCCGGTTGAATCATACAATGTGACAGTCTCTGATGACCTATTATATATTGTATAAACCATTCCAGTTTCATTAGAACTGCTATATGAATTAGCAAAACTATTATTTGCTGCACTAAGACTATTTGCAACTACAGCCCAATCATCTGTTGTACACCCAATTAAAGAAAAACAAATTATCGTAAAAAAAACGATAATTTTAAAAATATTAGACTTCTTTTTCATAATAAAAACTCCTTTTAATATTATTAATCACAAGACTCTGCTTGAATTAAAACAGTCGTTCCATTTAACCTCACTGATGCAGGTATTGTAAGCATCGTGCTACCCATAGGTTCCAAACGCAAAACACCAGTAACTTGCCAAATTAAATCATTATTATTAGAAGCAGCTGTAAAATTTGTTCCTACTTTAATAAGAGTAATTTTTACTGGTTCTTTAATACTGCTTTCAACACGAATCGTTCTTTCAGATAGATTTGCACTCAATCCTCTTAAATAAATACCACCTGGATTTGTACTATAATATTTACAGTTATCTACCGCAAATACCAAACTACTGACCATAATTATTGCTAATAAAGCAATTCCGATCTTCTTTTTCATAAAACACCTCTTATAAATATATTACTCTATATATAGAGTTGTTCGTATTATAACCGCACTCTATTTTTAGAGTCAAGTGGTATGGAAAAAGAAACTGAGAAAATATTAGAAAAAATTCGAGAAAAAAGAGTTGAAAAGAAAATCTCTCTATTAAATTTAGCCACAGATGTAGGAATTTCTCATAGTCATTTATATTACATTGAAAGTAAAAGAGTTATACCATCTATTGATGTACTCATTAAAATATCTAAAGCTTTAAAAACTAATTTGAAAGATCTGATATAAAGATATCAATATATTCTTATGCTTACTATTAAAAAATTTTTATATTTCCTCATTCTCCTTAAAATACCCAGTCCATGTCTTTTCAATCCCCGCGAGCGTCTCCTCTCTGTTTATCTGATTCTTAAGATATGTCCCCCACTTTAAATTATCGCAGAAAAAACTAAAAAACCTCTTCGCCCTTGAAATGTGGAATTCCGCAGGCTGATACCGTGCAAGTAAATCCAGAAATTTTATCCCTATCTCCTCAAGCGGAGGCTGCGCATGAGAACATACGGTAAAAGCATTTGATTTCGCTTGTGCAAAAATCCACGGCATTTTTACTGCTGCTCTACCAACCATAACAGCATCGCAGGGACCGGCGGCGCGGCGGACAAGGGATTCTGCGCCGGAGATATCGCCATTTCCGGCAACAGGAATTTTCAGCTCATTCCTGAGAGCGCTGACATATTCCCAGCGCGCGAGGCGTTTAAATTTTTCTGTGACTGTACGGGGATGGAGAGTGATGAGCTCTACGCCTTCATTTTCAAGGCGGCGGCAAAACCGCGCCAAATACTCAAAATCATCTTTAAAACCTGTCCTTAATTTTACGCTTAGGCGGCGTTTAAGGCGCGGCCGTACCCTGGAAATAAGTGCTCCAGCCCTGTCAATTGAGGCCATCCAAGCGGACCCAGCGCCGGTTTTTCGGATTAAAGGAGCGCTGCAGCCCATATTTATATCAATTCCGGCGCATTCCAGCTTATCAAGATACTCCGCCGCTTTGCTTATGACTTCTGAATCGCTGCCGACAAGCTGGAAAACGCACTTTTCAGGCTTAGGGCCTGAGTCGATATACCATTTTTCAAAAGGACCGCCGGAAAAAAGCGCCGCGGCGCTGATCATTTCAGAAAAATAAAGGTCGCAGCCCCTAAAATCCTCAATTAGCTCCCTCAGCGCCCTGTGGCTGATTTCCGCCATCGGGGCAAGGTAAAAAGGGACACTCACTGGCTTCTCCATACAGCCTTCCGGCATCTTGTAAATTAATTTCAAAATTAGCAATTATTCAATCAAGGTGCAGTCCTGCTATTGACTTATTTCAGATTATATCATACACTTTAAGCAGAGGAGCGTACAGGATGATAGCAAAGACTGATATGCCTAATATCAATGAAAAGACCGCTGAAGGAATAAAACCGGAGGGCGTACCATACCGTGTTCTGGTCGTTGACGACTCGATGTTCATCGCGAAACAGCTGGGGCAGATCTTCACCTCCGAAGGTTTTGAAGTAGCGGACACTGCAGCAGACGGGGCCCAGGGAGTAGAAAAGTATAAAGCTTTACATCCAAATGTCGATCTGGTTACCTTGGATATTACAATGCCGGTTATGGATGGCGTTTCCGCTTTGGAAAAAATTCTTGAATTTGACAAAGGCGCAAATATCATAATGGTGAGCGCCTTGGGTAAAGAAGATGTTGTTAAGAAATGCCTTCTTATGGGAGCAAAAAGCTACATAGTAAAACCACTTGACAGAAAGAAAGTTCTGGAAAGGGTTGTTTCAGTTCTTAAGCGGTAAATATTTTTTCTGACAGGAAAATGAACCCTGTTTGCCTATTCAATGGAACTGTTCTTACGGGGCTTGCAGCGATGGAAAGCTGCGCGGTTCTGATTGAAGACGGACTTATTTCTGATGTATTCTCGCAAAAACGTTTTGAACAGCGAAAATTTAATAACTCAGTAAAACTCATTGATACAGCCGGAGCGTACATCGCGCCCGGCTTTATTGACACTCACATACACGGCATAGCCGGCTTCGGGACGGAAGACGAAAGCGCGCAGGCTATGCTGGAAATGTCCCGTAAACTAGCGGATCTGGGAGTAACTGCCTTTAATCCTACTCTTTATCCTTCGCAGCAAATGCTGCGCGCAGTAAAAGAAATTACATCCGCAATGGGTAAAGAAGAGGGAGCCCGCATTATGGGACTTCATCTGGAAGGCCCTTTTATCTCTCCGGAGCGGCTCGGCGTGCAAAAACCGGAAACAATTCAGCCGGTTAATTTGGATTTCATGGAACAGTTGTGGGAAGCCTCATGCGGCCGTATCATTAATATGACAATTGCGCCTGAACTAAAACACATGAGGGAGCTTGCCCTTTTTTGCATAAAAAAGGGAATAATACTTCAGGCAGGACATACAAACGCGGAATATGATCACATGGTGGAAGGGATGCAGGTTGGAATCCTGCACTCCACTCATTTTTTTAACGCTATGAGAAGGCTGGATCACCGCAACCCGAATACGGTAGGCGCGATACTAATTCATCCTGAAATGTCATGCGAAATAATCGCAGACGGATTTCATGTTCATCCCGACCTTTATAAGCTTCTTCTGCGGAATAAATCAATTGACAAAATTGTTCTTGTTACAGACGGGCTTAAACCGACAGAGCAGAAGGAAGAGCCATTTTTCGCCAATAATGAAGAAGTGTATTTTAAAAACGGAATCTTCTTCAGAAAGTCCGATAATGTGATCGCTGGGTCGGGATTAACCATGATTCGGGGAATAAAAAACCTTGTAACAGCCGGGTTCAGTATTGAAGACGCTGTGAAAACCGCGTCGTTTAATCCCGCGCAGATTATGAGGTACAGCAATCTTGGCGCTATTATTCCGGGGCGTTATGCCGATATAACAGTATTCGACAGGAATTTTAATATCAATCTGGTCATGATTGGCGGAAATATTATCCGCGGCGGAGGTTAATTATGCGTTTGGTTATTCATCAGAATTATGAAAAAGCAAGCAATTGGGCTGCGAAATATATCGCGGATAAAATCAATTTATATGATCAGAATAAGCCGTTTGTGCTTGGTCTTCCGACAGGTTCAAGCCCTTTGGGAATATACAGAGAATTTATAAAAATGAAAAAGAACGGAAGTCTGTCATTTAAAAATGTGCGCACTTTTAATATGGATGAATATACCGGGCTTTCAGGAGATCATCCTCAAAGCTACCGGTATTTTATGATGCAGAATCTTTTTGATCATATTGATATAGACCAAAAACACATACATATATTGAACGGAATGGCAGAAGACCCTCAAAAGGAATGCAGCCTTTACGAAGAAGCTATCGCGAAAGAAGGCGGAATAGAGCTTTTCCTTGGAGGCATGGGCAGCGACGGACATATCGCGTTTAATGAGCCCGGCTCTTCGCTTACATCTCGGACGCGTATAAAAACGCTGACAGAAGAGACAAAAACCGCCAACGCACGGTTCTTTGAAGGAGATCCAAAAAAAGTTCCGACTACAGCCCTGACTGTCGGGGTCGGCACTGTAATGGACGCGCGGGAAGTGTTAATAATTGTAAACGGCCGGACTAAAGCGCGCGCCCTTCGCGCCTGTGTAGAAGAAGGCGTTAATCATATGTGGACACTGTCCTGTTTACAGCTGCACCCAAAAGCGATAATTGTCTGCGATGAAGACGCGACAGAAGAATTAAAAGCCGGCACTGTCCGCTATTTTAAGGATATTGAGAAAGGAAACATTAATAATTAATAATATAAATAAAAAAAAACATAGGCGTTTCACAGAGTTAATTATCAGAATGTTATTTTTTCCTCTGTGTAACTCTGTGTCCTCTGTGGTTATATTATTAACATTAATAAATTTCCAATTTTCTTTTGCTCAGGAAAATCACCTGATTTCGTTCTCCGATCCGCAGCATATCTGGGGAAACGGAATTGAGCGGGTTATTGAAGAGGCTTACAGGCAATTTTTCCTTACGCGGATAATAGGCGGCAGAGTGATGAATATCCGTGTTCCTTTCGCGATGAACAATGATCGGGACATGATGATCGAAAAAAACATAACATATATCGGGGACGGCAAAGGAAGCCCTCAGCTGCTCATTCCAATTATGGAAAATATACTGGATTCAAAAGATTTCGCCGAATATATTAACGCTCTTTCCACGGGAAAAGAAAGAGTGATTATGTTTGATATGTCCGAAGGCGCATGGGCTGTATCATCAGATATTTATTTAATAGCGCAAATTAAAGCCGGCTCTTACAGAAGCCTTCCGCACCGCCCATATATATTAACATCGGGGAGAGGCCCGCTGGAAAGCGATATTTATAACTACCTTTACTGTGTCGCCAATGTGGGAATTGATTGTTCCGGTTTTGTCTGGCAAATGCTTACATACATAGGAAGAAAAGGCGGAATTGATCTTGGCAGGATATTAAGCCCGGTTCTTGGAGTTCCCCCAAACGCGGATCCCGCGCATTACGCCGGAACAATATTTTATAGTTCACGGAATTCGCAGGTAACGTCAGTCAGCGATGAAATTCACAATCTGCGCCCAGCCGATATAATTCTTTTCAGGGACTTTGAGGGCGATATAGTACATTCTGCGATAATCCAGTCTATCGACAGAACAAGGGGAATAATCCGTTATCTGCAATGCAACAATATAGCGCCGGCAGAAGAGCGGGGAGTTCATGAAGCGTTTATTTATTTTGATCCGGCAAACATGTCTGTTTCATTGAAAGATCCGTCTCTTCACTGGACAAAAAAGCGCTTTGGCGCGTTCCCCGGCGAAGAAGTACCGTTCGCGGACGACGGAGAAAGATACCGGTACAGATTAAACGGCGGAGGAAGGGTTGTACGCATTAACGCGCTGGCTCCTGTGGTAGAAAGAATGAATAGATAGGGAAGTACTTTAGAAAGTCTTTGTTTACCAAATGTTCTCATTTAAACAGGAAGCGGCTTCTTTCCACACTAATTGATCTTTTTCGCTGAGTTTCGCAAATTCGCTCTGTCTGCCGTATGCTGAAAGTTCTATAAAAACATCCAGTCTTTTTTTCAATTCGGTGAATTTCTGTTCCTGAAAATTTTTTATCCACGCTGGTGTATTTCTTTTTAATCCCGAATAATGAGGCGCGCAAAGACCGTCTGATGAAATAAATATATCGCGCAGTTCTTTCTCTTCTTTTGAATCGCCGCTGCATCCGCATAAAAAATCAAGATATTCCCGTTCAATGTTTTCTTTTTCAATACAGACAGGGCATCGTCCTTTGGGCCGCCAGAGAATTTTCTTTTCAAAACAACTTATACGATCTTCAAGAATATCGCGGCTTAGAATCGCCACTGCAAGACCGTCACGGAAAGAAACAAGCCCTCTTGAATGATACGGGCAAAAGCCTCCCGCGGCGCGAAACAGCGCGCGAAATCCGCGATCCGCGACATGTTCAAATAATGTGTTGTCAATATACTTGTACGCGCGATCGCTTACAATCCGGCAGAGCGGGCATCCCGGTTTTTCACAGGCTTTTTGCATTTCAAAAAAGTTAATATGTTTTTCGACAGCCATGATCTTCAACCCGGAGGCCAGCCGAGAGACCTGCCTCCAAGAAAATGGATATGCAAATGATTTACAGTCTGTCCGCCGTCGCTCTTCGTGTTAATGACAAAACGCCCGCCATTTTTTTCACATCCCTGCTCTTTAGCGAGCTCCTGCGCCTTACAGAACATTCTGCCTGTTAATGCCGCGTCAGCGGATTCAAGTTCAAAAATATTCTCAATGTGTTTTTTAGGAATAACAAGAAAATGAACCGGCGCCATTGGATTAATGTCGAAAAACGCGAGCATCTCGTCATCTTCATAAAGCTTTTTAGAAGGAATGCTGCCGGCTATTATTTTACAAAATAAACAGTCGCTCATCTTCTCATTATAGCATTCTCCACCGCTTCAAGAAAACCCCTGCCTGATTCTGCTGCCGCGTCAATGTCCGTGCTGTTGTACATTATCACTAATTCAGCAAGTTCTTCCATCGCCGCGTTTCCTGTAGAAAGATCACCGCCGTAATCAATAATGACGATATCGATAATTTGATTTCCGTTCATTAAAACCCGCACAGTGACAGGCCCAAGGTAACCCTGTCCTGCCCCTTCATAAATTTCATCGCCGCCCGCAGAGCCGCTTTTAAAAACCGCGCAGCCGGAAAAAATAAATGATAAAGCCAAGCCCAAAAATAAAAGATATTTCATAATGCCTCCGCGTATATATGGGTTGAAAAAAACGCGGCGCATGACCGGAAACGGAAATTATTTTTTTATCGCTTTTACAGCGGAAAATCCCAAAAACACAACACCCGCGATAATTACAGTCATGGCTCCGACAGGAAGATCAAAAATCCAGCCGGATACAAGCCCGCAGACAGAAAACAGCGCGGCGAACAAGCAGCTTGAGAGCATCATACCTGCAAGGCTCCGCGAGAATACACCGGCGCAGCCTGAAGGAAGAGTAAGCATCGCGATAACCATAACGATACCGACAAATGTCTGAAGCAGTACAATGGCGGCAGCGGTAAGACCTAAAAGGAGAAAGAAAATTTTATCAACGGGAACGCCTCTTGAACGGGCGAACTCAGCGTCAAATGAAGAGGCTTCAATCTGGGCGTAAAAGCGCCATGTAAGCGCAAGGACGGCTGCATCAAGGGAGGCAAGCAGAATTAAATCCATATTCGAAATAAGCAGAATATTTCCAAAAAGCCATGTTGACGGATCGGCATAACCCGGCGTCTTTGCCATAAATAAAAGCCCAAGACTCATGCCTATAACCCATATCGCGTTTATAACTGTATCTTCCCTTTGTTTCGCTTTTAAAGAAACAAGCGCGATAATGACAGCGGAAAGAAGAGCGAAAATTAAAGCTCCGATTATCGGCGGAAAACCCGGAATAATACCCGCTGATAAATAAAGCGCCATCCCGATGCCGCCAAGCACCGCGTGCGAAACCGCTCCGGCAAGGCTGCCAATCCTGCGCACAGTAACAACAGAACCCAGAAGCCCAAAAAGAATTGAAGAAAACAAGCCCGCTAAAAGCGCGTTTCGCAGAAATGGAAAATTGATGTTTAATAACGCTTCAAAAAAACTATGCATATTAAATTCCAAAAAATAATTTTTCAAAAGCACAAAGCTGCCGTTTAAAATTTATCCATAAAACGTTCAGCAGCATGTAATATTTTCTCCGTGTAATACGCGCACTTCATGAGTGTTTCCGCCATGGCGCACAATATCATTTTTCTCAGTGCTGTGCTGAACTATTTGGCGGCCGTCTCCAAGACATAAAACCCTGTCCGTAAGGGATGTGACAAATTCTGTATCGTGAGTGACAATAAGAATTGAGATTTTTCCCTTGTAAGCGCCGAGCGTTTTATACAGCTGCGCCTCGCTTTCCGCGTCCATATTGGCGGTAGGCTCGTCCAGCACAAGAAACATGGGCTTTGCAGCTAACGCGCGCGCGACAAGCGCCCTGCGTTTTTGTCCGCCGGAAAGAGAACCGTAAGGCTTTGCCGCAAGATTAGCGATGCCTGTTATCTCCAGGGATTCATCTACAGTCTCGTTATTTCTAGCGTATCTTTTAAGAGGCTGAAGCAATCCCATTCTGACAATGTCACGAACCGTTATGGGAAACATATTATCCGCGGGTATTTGCTGTGATACATACGCTGTGGAATCGCAAATATAAATGTTCCCCTTGCAGGGTTTTTCCAGCCCAAACAGAAGTTTTAAGACTGTCGTTTTTCCTGAACCATTAGGGCCGACCATCGCGGCAAATTCGCCGCTGTGGATATGAAACGAAGCGTTTTCCAAAACCTGAACATCGCTGTAGGAGAAAGAAACATTATCAAACCGGGCCGCTACATTTTTCATGATTAATATTTCATTGTATTAAATTTTTTAAAGTTTGTCCCATATACATAATATTTTCCAGCCAGTTCTCAGCAAGCGGATCCAGCTCAATCACCTGCGCGCCGGTTGAATCCGCGATTGTTTTTACTGCATTAACCGGAAATTGCGCCTGCACAAATATTGCCTGCGGCTTTTCTTCTTTCATTTTTAAAATTAAATCATTTAACTGTCTCGGCGTTGGTTCCTTGCCGCCTGTTTCCACCGCTTCCTGAATAATGCCGAACTCGTCAAGAAAATAACCAAAACTAGGGTGATAAACAAAAACGCTTTTACCGTTTAACGGAGCAAGATCTTTTTTCAATTTTATAAACGCGAGTGATATATCCTGATAAACATCTGCGAACCTGTTAATATAATATTCTTCATTCGCTTTATCAAGCGAGCGAAATGTTTGCAGGATATGATTTGCAAGTATTAAAGCGCCCTGACAGCCCAGCCATGTATGCCTGTCAATTTCAAATGAGGAATGAGAAACGAGAAATGAAGAATCTTCATTGTAATGATCATGATCTTCCAGCAGTCTGAAATTAACTCCCTGAGTTCCGTCTACGATTAATAAACGCGGAAGAAGAGACTCTATTTTCGGGCGCAGGGTTATTTCAAACTCGGAACCGGAAAGTATCCACGCGTCCGCTCTTGAAAGGCTTTGTATCTGCCGCGGAGTCGGCTCGTAATTATGAGGGTTTTGCCCCGGCGGAACAAGGATGAGAGTCTGCGCTTTATCTCCGGCGATTTGAGAAACAAACCACGCCTGAGGAGGAATACTGACCGCGATTAGGAAACTGCTGTGTTGGGATGACTGTCGTGTGCAGGATATTGAAAAAAAAATAATAAAAATAACGGCGCATACATATTTAAGGGGATTATGGATCGGGGATCGGGGATCGGGATTATTATTAGAAATCATAAATTGCTGACTATAGGATTTATATTTGATTTTAATATTGATTTTTTTAACCATTTAAGAAGGTTTAGTTCTTTTCTTACCCAGGAACGCTCTCGCGCAAAAGCCTATAAATCTGATAAACCACGGCTCCATTTTTTTTCTAACTGCGGCAAGTTCATTCATTATTTTAATTCCCTGCGGACAGTGAGTTTCGCATTTGCCGCATTTTACGCAAAGAGACGGGCTGCCGCTTTTTACCTGTGTCATTCCTGTGCTTGTTGCGTATTGCTTCATTCCTTCGATGTATCCCATTGAAAAAGTTGTGTTATACGCCGAGAAAGAGCCCGGGATATTTACGCCTGCGGGACATGGCATGCAATAATTGCATCCTGTACAGCGAACCTTGCAGGAACGGTTAATGGACTCAAGCACAGATTTATAAACATTTTTATGCGTATCATTCAGCATATTAACGGATGAAGCATTCGAAAGAGCGGTGTTTTCTTCAAGCTGCTCGATAGCGTTCATGCCGGAAAGAACAGATGTCACCTCACTTTGATTCCAGAGCCAGTTAAGCGCCCATCCGGCCGGGGATAAAGGCGCTCCTTTTGGATCGCGCTCATCCGCGCTGTTAAAAATTTTCACAGCGTCTTTGGGAAGTCCGGACGCAAGTTTTCCTCCGAGAAGAGGTTCCATGATAATAACAGGCATTTTAGCGGAAGCGGCGCGCAGTCCTTTTACTCCGGCTTGGAAATTTTCATCAAAATAATTGTATTGAATCTGAGAGAGTTCCCAATCGTAATCATCAATGACTTCCATGAACTCGCCTGCGCTGCCGTGAAAAGAAAAACCAATCTGCCTTATCTGACCTGATTTCTTCTTTGCGGTAATCCATTCTTCAATTCCCCAGTTTTTCATTCTTTTCCATTGATCCATATCAGTTATCATATGTAAAAGATAATAATCAATGTAATCGGTCTTAAGCCGTTCCAGCGATTGATTAAAATATTTATCAAAATCAACAGAACCGCTGGAACTTTTAAATAATATAAGAGGAAGTTTTGTAGCGACATAGACTTTATAACGCGCGTTATTTTTATGCAGAACAGAACCGAGCGCTTCTTCATTGCCGGGATAAACCCACGCGGTATCAAAATAATTTACGCCCATTTCAATGGAACGCATTACAAGCTCTTCGGTTTTCTGCATATCAGTTACGCCGAAACGGCCGGGAAAACGCATACAGCCAAAACTTAAAATTGAAATTTTGTTTCCGGTTTTTTTGTCTATGCGGTACTGCACTTTAACCCTCCGCTGAAAAACTGATTAATTAGCGTGTCTGTATTATAGACAGACTTTAATTGTCAGAATCCTCAACTGTATATTCTTCAGGCGCGTTCTCCGCTTCGGCCAGAGCTTCAGCTTCCTGTTTACGCCTGTCAAGAATTTCCTGCATGTATTCATCCAAATCCTGACTGTCTTCGTCATACAGCTTGATGTTCCGGTAGCGTTTCATTCCTGTTCCGGCAGGGATCGGGTGGCCGATTATAATATTTTCTTTTAATCCGCGGAGATAATCCGTTTCTCCTTTGATTGCCGCGTTGGTAAGCACCCGGGTTGTTTCCTGGAAACTCGCCGCGGAAAGGAATGAATCGATATTAAGCGAAGCTTTAGTCATTCCCTGGAACATCGGCTGCGCGATCGCGGGCTGTCCGCCTTCTGCGATTACGCGCGCGTTTTCCTCGTGGAAACGGTATTTGTCAACGGACTGGCCGTAAATAAATGTTGTGTCGCCGACAAAACGTATTTCAACTTTACGCATCATCTGCCTGATAATTACGCCGATATGCTTGTCGTTAATGGAAACGCCCTGCAGACGGTATACCGCCTGAATTTCATCCATCAGATAACGTTGCAATTTGCCTTCACCTAACGTATAAAGAACGTCATGAGGATTAATCGCGCCCTGACAGAGAAGCTCTCCGGCTTCTATAGGATCGCCGTCGCGTACCAAAAGCCGCTTGTTCATGGGAATATAATGGGAAAACTCTTTGCCGAATTTGTCTATTATGAGAATTTTCCTTTTTGTTTTGACAACACCCTTAAAATAGACAGTTCCCGAAACCTGCGCGAGAACAGCGGGATTCTTGGGCTTACGGGCTTCGAAAAGCTCACTGACGCGCGGAAGACCCGAGCCTGAAGTAATATCCATAGCTTTAGCTGACTCATTCAATGTCTTGGCGATCGGGCGGCCTGCGCGGATTTTTTCTCCTTCGTCAACCTGAATGATTGCCCTTCCTGGGAGGAAATAAGAGGCGATTTCATTATTGTTATCGTCAATAATAACAATGCGGGGCTCTTTTTCATGCTGAAACTCAATTATGCGTTTTTCAACTTTACCTGAACTTTCATTGCCGATTTCCTCAAGGGTCGAGCCCAGAATAATATCCTCGAATTTAACGGTTCCGCTCACTTCTGCGATAATCGGGTCAGAGAACGGATCGAACGACGCGATGGTTTTATCGGCTTCAACAACGCTGCCTTTCGGAATCTCAAACTCAGAGCCGTTTCTGATTTCAATTTTTTGATCCTGTCCTATTAAGTATAAAGTTTCAGCGTCATTGTTTTTTAAAATCAGGGCATACGCGATTTCAGGAGATACAATTTCGTCGGCGCCGCGTTTTATAATCGCATCCCCGCGGTTAATTCTCTTTCCGTTTACGGCAAGCAATTTATCGCCGTTTTCCAGTTTGAACTCCCTCATCACTTTATTAACGACAGCGTAACCTCTTCTTGTAAACAACAAGTGACCGTTATCAAGCTGCAGGTGCGTTCCGATTACATCTTTAATATAGACGGGATATTTCAGCGTTATGCGGCTTTCTTCGCTGACTTTCGTCGCAACGCCGCCGATATGGAATGTGCGCATTGTAAGCTGAGTGCCCGGCTGTCCGATGGATTGGGCAGCGATAGTGCCGACAGCTTCTCCGATATCCACAGTGCGGTTTGTCGCAAGATTTCGTCCGTAACATTTTCTGCAAACACCGTATTTAGCCTCGCATGTAAGAACAGTCCTTATGCGTATTGTTTCAACTTCCGCCGCTTTAATCGCGTTGGCGACATCTTCTGTAATTTCTTCGTTAACATCTACAATTAAATCGCCTGTTATCGGATGCTTTACGCGCTCAAGAGTAAAGCGGCCGATGACGCGATCTTTCAGTTCCTCGACAACTTCCTCGCCCTGCTTAATTGAAGAATAGGCGATGCCGTTAATTGTTCCGCAGTCGTCTTCGTTTACAACCATATCCTGCGCGATATCAACAAGACGGCGCGTAAGATAACCGGCCTCTGCTGTTTTTAGCGCGGTATCCGCAAGACCTTTACGCGCGCCGTTAGTTGAAATAAAGAATTCGATAACGGAAAGGCCTTCTTTAAAGTTAGAGCGGATTGGAAGTTCAATGATTTTTCCCGACGGTTTCTGCATAAGACCGCGCATACCGGCAAGCTGGCGAATCTGGTTGCGGCTTCCGCGCGCTCCTGAGTTCGCCATCATGTAGATTGAGTTAAACCCGTCTCTGTCCGACTCAAGGGTTTTCATGGTAATATTTGTAAGCTCTTCGTTTATTTTTGTCCAAACCTGAACAATCCTGTTATAGCGCTCTTCTGGAGATATATGTCCGGCTTTTGACTGCTGTTGAATAAGCTCAACTTCCGCGTTCGCTCTGTCAATCATTTCAGGTTTTTCTTTCGGAACAACAATATCCTCAATGCCTATGGTCGCGCCGAATAATGTCGAGTAACGATAACCGAGCGACTTTATAGCGTCGAGCATCTCAACTGTTATCCACGAGCCTTTATCCTTAAACACATATTCAACAAGCGCGCGAAGTTCCTTGTCTTTAAGTTCATAATTAATATAGGGAAGGTCTTTAGGCAGCTCTTCGTTAAAAATGAGCCTTCCCGCGGAAGTCACAATCATGGAGCCTGGTTTATATTCGATGATATGCCCCGCCCTGTCCCAGATAGGAAGTTTTGGCGGCTTTATGCGGATTGCGGCTCCCCAATCCAAAGCCTTTCTGTCAACCGCCATAAGAACTTCTTCGGAAGATGAATAACAGGGAATCATCTCTTTCTTACGCGGATTGCCGGAACCCGGCCGTTTAGCGTTGGATTTAATCCTTGTAAGGAAGTTGATGCCTAAAACCATATCCTGAGACGGGAATACAATTGTCTTGCCGTTTGCGGGATTTAAAAGATTACGCGCAGAAAGCATCAGCGTCCAGCATTCCATCTGCGCTGCCTGTGTCAGCGGAACATGCACCGCCATCTGGTCGCCGTCAAAGTCCGCGTTAAAAGCGTGGCAGACAAGGGGATGAAGCTTGATCGCTTTTCCTTCTACAAGCACAGGTTCAAACGCCTGAATGCCAAGCCTGTGTAAAGTAGGCGCGCGGTTTAAAAGAACCGGATGTTCCTTGACAACTTCGTCCAGAATCGCGAACACTTCAGGAGTTTCCTGTTCGACTAACATCTTCGCTTTTTTAATATTGAAAACAACATCCTTGTCGACAAGTTTTTTCATAATAAAAGGTTTGAATAATTCAAGCGCCATCTTTGTCGGAATGCCGCATTGCCACATTCTGAGATCGGGGCCTACAGTGATTACCGATCTTCCCGAATAGTCAACGCGCTTTCCAAGAAGGTTCTGGCGGAAGCGTCCCTGCTTTCCTTTAAGCATATCGCTGATGGATTTAAGCGGCCTGTTGGAAGAGCCTTTTACAACTTTCTTTTTCTTTGAATTGTCGAATAACGCGTCCACAGCTTCCTGCAGCATGCGTTTTTCGTTGCGGATAATAATATCCGGCGCGTTAAGCGCCTGGAGTCTTTTAAGGCGGTTGTTGCGGTTAATCACCCTGCGGTAAAGGTCGTTAAGATCGCTTGTCGCAAAACGGCCGCCGTCCAGCTGCACCATCGGGCGAAGTTCGGGAGGAATTACAGGGATGACAGTCAGAATCATCCAGTGCGGTCTGTTTTTTGACTTGCGGAAATTCTCGACAATGTCGATGCGTTTAAGCAGCCTCTTGTCGCTCTTTGTTCCCTTGTCGATCATTTTTTCGCGCAGCTCAGAAGCCATTTGATCGAGGTTGAGGTTTTCCAAAAGAATACTGACCGCTTCCGCGCCCATGCCCGCAGTAAAACCGCCGCCGAAACGATCCTGCGCTTCTGAAAATTCCTCTTCAGAAAGAAGCTGGCCTTTCTTTAAATTGGTATCGCCTGAGTCAATTACAATATATTTTTCATAGTATAAAACAGAGCGCAGCTGGCTTGTCGGAAGATCAAGCAAAAGCCCCATTCTGCTTGGAACAGAACGGTAGTACCATATATGCGATACGGGAGCTGCGAGTTCAATATGCCCCATTCTTTCGCGCCTTACTTTAAAGTGAGTTACCTCAACGCCGCAGCGATCGCAGATAACGCCTTTGTAACGGATCGATTTAAATTTTCCGCAGTAACATTCCCATTCCTTGGTAGTGCCGAAAATTCGCTCACAGAAGAGGCCTTCCTTTTCCGGACGAAGAGTGCGGTAGTTGATGGTCTCCGGTTTTTTCACTTCACCATATGACCATGAACGGATCATATCGGGTGAAGCAAGCTGTATTTTTATTGAATCAAAATCCTGAATATCGCGCATTGATAACTCCTATAATAAAATCAAACATGAAACACTGTTTCAATAATTCCCCTCTTAAAAATTACTTCCGGATTTGGATATTAATTCTTCATCTTTCTCTGTCAGCGGTATCGGTTTTCCTTTAACGTCGGAAATTGACAGATCGAGGGCCAGCCCGCGCAGTTCCTGCACAAGTACGTTAAACGATTCGGGAATACCGGCGGTTGTAGAAGGCTCTCCTTTTACAATCGCCTCGTAAATCTTGGAACGCCCTGTCATGTCGTCTGATTTAATCGTTAAAAGCTCCTGCAGCGTATTCGCGGCTCCGTAAGCTTCAAGCGCCCAGACTTCCATTTCACCTAACCTCTGTCCGCCGAACTGAGCTTTTCCGCCGAGCGGCTGCTGAGTTACAAGCGAGTAAGGTCCTGTAGAACGCGCGTGCATCTTGTCGTCAACAAGATGATGCAGCTTAAGGAAGTAAATAATTCCGCAGAAAATCGGATTAACAAATTCATCGCCTGTTCTGCCGTCTTTTAAAATCGCTTTGCTTGTTACGGGCAAACCGGCTTCTCTTAATTTTTCTTCTATTTGATTGGTTGAAGGCGACTGGAAAACAGGCGCGGAGTACCACTCGTTTAAGGTAGATCCCGCCCAGCCAAGTTCAGTCTCAAGAAGCTGCCCGATATTCATACGGGACGGAACGCCAAGAGGCGTAAGGCAGATATCAAGGGGAGTTCCGTCTTCCATAAACGGCATGTCTTCTTCGGGGAGAATACGCGCGACAACGCCTTTATTTCCGTGGCGGCCCGCCATTTTATCGCCTTCGCGAAGTTTTCGTTTAGTGGCGATTAATACTTTAACCACTTCATCAACTCCGGGACTTAAGCTGTCATGCTCTGTCCTTTTTAAGCGTTGAATGTCAATAATTGTACCGTCAATGCCATGAGGGACTTTAAGCGAATTGTCGCGCACTTCTTTCGCTTTTTCGCCGAATATGGAGTTAAGAAGTTTAAACTCAGGAGTTGTTTCAGTTTCGCTCTTCGGTGTAACTTTACCGACAAGAATATCGCCTGATCGCACCTTCGCGCCGATTCTGATAATACCTTCGCTGTCAAGATTGTCTAAACTTTTTTCGGAGGTATTGGGAATGTCACGCGTAATTTTTTCAGGGCCGAGTTTTGTCTCTCTTACCTCAACGATAAATTCTTTAATATGGATGGAAGTAAACATATCTTCTTTTACTACCCGCTGTGAAATAAGAATCGAGTCTTCGTAGTTGTAACCGTTCCAGGGCATGAAACCTACAAGGATATTCCGGCCAAGCGCGAGTTCGCCGTTCTGCGTGGCAGGCCCGTCAGCGATAACCTGGCCTGATGTGATTTTTTCGCCGAGCTTTACAATGGGACGCTGGTTATAACAAGTATCCTGATTGGTTCTCTGGAACTTAATAAGCTCGTAAACATCATTTCCGTTATCGTCGATAGTTACCTGCGCCGCTGGTTTTACGCCTCCTCCTCTGTCCGGCTTAATGACAACTTCCTGCGATGTTACGCGAAGAACTGTTCCGCCCCTTCTAGCTTTTACAAGCACTCCCGAATCATAGGCGCATTTTCCTTCCATTCCCGTCCCTACGCGGGGCGTTTCAGGAAACACCAGCGGAACCGCCTGACGCTGCATGTTGGAACCCATAAGCGCGCGGTTCGCGTCGTCATGTTCAAGGAAAGGTATTAAAGAGGCGGAAACAGAAATGATCTGTTTGGGAGAAACATCCATGTATTGAATGTCCTCAGGCGAGCGCGTTATATAATCGCCTTTATTTCGGCAGGAAATCTGATCGTCCGCAAACGAACCGTTCGGGTTTACCTTAGCGGAAGCCTGAGCGATAATATTTCTGTCTTCGTCCATAGCTGAAAGATATTCGATATCTTTAGTGGCGATTCCTTTTAAAACTTTTCTGTACGGCGTTTCAAGAAAGCCGTATTCATTAACGCGGGTATAATTAGCAAGCGAAACAATAAGACCGATATTCGGTCCTTCCGGCGTTTCAATGGGACACATTCTGCCGTAATGGGTGTAATGAATTTCGCGGACATCAAAACCCGCTCTTTCGCGTGAAAGACCGCCTGGCCCAAGCGCGTTTAAGCGTCTTTTATGGGTAAGTTCAGCTAACGGGTTTACCTGATCCATAAATTGCGAAAGCTGGCTGGAGCCGAAAAATTCTTTAATAGCTGCGACAATCGGCTTAATGGAAATTAATTCCTGCGGCTTTATTGTGTCAGTTTCTTTAATTGCCATCCTTTCTTTGGCAATCCGCTCCATTCTGCTGAAAGCGGTTTTCATCTGGTTCGCCATCAATTCGCCGACAGAGCGGATACGTCTGTTTCCAAGATGATCAATATCATCGATTATTTCATCGCCGACATACACTTTGATTAAATGTTTCATGGTGGCGATAATATCGTCATTGGCAAGGGTGAATTTATTTACGGGAAGATCGAGTGAGAATTTTTTGTTAAGTTTATAACGTCCTACTTTGCCGAGATCATAGCGGCGCTCGGAGAAAAACATCCCAAGAAGATCTTTTTCCGCCTGTTCAGGAGTTATTGATTCGCCGGGCATCAAAACAGAGTAGACATTTAAAAGCGCTTCATCTTTTGACGGTTCGTTTCCCGATCCTTCTTTTACGAATTTAATATCTTCGCGTTCAAAGCAGTTCAGAAGCATAGTTGAGTTCAAAGAACCTTTAGCTTCAAAATCAATATAGCAAATTGATTTAATATTATTTTTTATTAGCACATCCACATAGTGCGTATGGAGTTTATCACCGGCTCTGTAGAGCTGTTTTTCTTCTCCTTTATTGTTTTCATCATTTATATAAACCGACTGCGCCAGAATCTTACCGGAAATTTTTTCCTTTGTTTCGCGGTCATCCTTGATTTTGAGAGTCTCGGTAACATAAAAAGCGTTAATGATTTCTTCCCTTGTAGAAAAACCAAGCGTCCGCAGAAAAATAGTTCCGAGTATTCTTTTTTTCCTGTCAATCTTCGCGTAGATTAAATCGCGTTTCTGATCAATTTCGAACTCAAGCCAGCTGCCGCGGTACGGGATAATTCGCGAAGAGAAAATTCCCTTTTCGTGGCTGAAAATAACGCCGGGTGAGCGGTGTATCTGGGAGACAACTACCCTCTCCGCTCCGTTAATAATAAACGTCCCTCTTTCTGTCATGAGCGGAATATCGCCCATATAAATATCTTTCTGGCGAATCTCGCCTGTCTGAGAAAAAACTAGATTAACGCGGGCCTTAAGCGGAACTGAATATGTAAGCCCTTTTTGTTTACATTCAAGTTCCGTTACTTTTATATTATCTTCATCAAAGGTGTAATACTCATATTCAAGCTTCATATCCTCGCTTGGGCTTTTTATTGGAAAGGTGGTTTCAAACACTTCCTGAAGCCCTGCAAGAGCCGGTTTTTCTCCTTTGTTAATTTTATCTCTTTGTAAAAAACGCTCGTATGAATTGAGCTGAATGTCAATCAGATCAGGTAAATCCATTACATCCTGAATATCCTTTCCAATATATGTTCGTTTATCGGTCGTCTTCATCTTCGCCATCATAAACCCCTTTTGGCGGCAGACATCCTGGTGTCTGTCACCGTTTAAATACTAAATATAGTATCTGTTCCGTATCATAATTTTTAAATAAAGCCGTAACAGCGCATAAAGGAATGAACGATTCAATCCCTTTGCGCGCTTTTACGGTATGAAAAATAAAAAAACATCCGGCACCTAAATACATAAATACCGGATTAATTAACCGCTTACTGGACTTCAACAGTACCGCCTGCTGCGGTGACCTGGTCTTTGATCTTTGCGGCCTCTTCTTTGGAGACGCCTTCTTTAAGCGGTTTGGGCGCTCCTTCGACAAGATCTTTTGCTTCTTTAAGCCCAAGGCCGGTAACTGCGCGGACTTCCTTAATAACGGCAATTTTCTTAGTATCGTCGAACGCTTTAAGAATGACATTAAACTCTGTCTTCTCTTCCGCCGCAGGCGCTGCCGCCGCTCCGGCGCCTGCCGCCGCGATAGCTACAGGAGCCGCCGCTGATACGCCGAACTTTTCTTCCATCATTTTAACAAGCTCTGATACTTCCAGAACTGTCATAGATGCAATTGATTCTAAAATTTCTTCTTTTGTGGCTGCCATATTATCTTCTCCTAAATTGTGCTACGTCCGGTATCAGATTCAACGAACAATATACCGAATCATTTTCATATCTGACAGAAAAGCAGCCTGCGAACTATGTCCGCAGAAGTCTGACAGATATAGTTTCTCCGGGAACCCGGCAGGCTCCCTTATAAACCTTTATTTTTTTCGGGCAATGCCCTGTAAAAATACTAAAATACGGAAGTTAACCGTAAATTGAAGTTTCCGGTTAACTATAATTTACGCGCTCTCGCTTTTCTTGTCGCCGATAGCCTTTATTGTACGCACTAATCTGGAAGGCACATCATTAAGAGCTGCCGTAAGATTACGCGCAGGACCGTTCATTACCGACATAAGCATAGAAATAAGCTCCAGCCTGCCCGGTAATTTTGAGAAAGCTTCTGTTTTAGCTGCGTTATATACCGTACCGTCGATTAAAGCTCCCTTAACTTTCAGGTTAGGCGCTTCTTTTAAAAAGTCAAAAAATATTTTAGCGACTTCATTCGGGTCTTTGGGAGTAATCGCGACTGCTGTCGGCCCTACAAGGTACGATGAAACATCCGGAGCTGACAATTGCTCAAAAGCGATTCTTGCGAAATTATTTTTTACAACTGTGTATTTAACGTCTTTAGCGCGCAGCTGCTTTCTTAAATTAGTGATTTGCTCAACTGTAAGACCGCGGTAATCTGTAAAAATAAAATCTTTTGCAAAACCAAGCGATTCCTTTAATTCTCCAATCGCCTTGGTTTTATCATCCTGTATTTTCTTAGCAATTATTGCCATAATTCCTCCATAAAAATAACGAAAATAAAAACCCGCAGGGGTTATTCCTTGTCCTTAAAATCAACCCAAACGCCGGGGCCCATTGTACTTGCCAAAGAAATTGTCAGGATAAATTCGCCTTTCGCGTCAACAGGGCGTTTACGTTTAACTTCGGTCATAACAGCTCTGACATTTTCCGCGACCTTTTCAGCTTCCATGGACACTTTACCGACAGCAAGATGCATAACGCCGGTTTTATCGGCCCTGAACTCGACACGGCCTTTTTTAAGTTCGGCAAGCGTTCCTTTTAAGTCGAAGGATACTGTCCCGGTTTTAGGATTGGGCATTAACCCCTTACGGCCAAGCACCATACCCAGTTTACCGACATCTTTCATCATATCCGGAGTGGCGACAGCGACATCAAAATCCGTCCAGCCGCCTTTTACTTTTTCGATTAAATCATCAGCGCCTACAAACGCGGCTCCGGCGTCCTGAGCTTCTTTCTCTTTTTCCGGTTTACAAAAAACGAGAATCTTTTTCTCGCCGCGGAACTGATTCGGAAGAACCACTGTATCGCGCACAGACTGGCTCTTTTTAAGATTGAGTTTTACCGACAGATCTACGGTTTCGTCAAATTTCGCGTAGGCCATTGACTTTATAAGATTCAAAGCTTCGGACAGTTCATAGGAATTCGCCGGTGTATATTTTTTAACGCTTTCGTTATATTTTTTTCCGCGTTTCATTTTTCCGCCTCTACACCCATAGACCGGGCAGTCCCGGCAATGATCTTAACCGCCGCGTCAAGATCGTTAGCTGATAAATCGGCCATTTTTGTTTTTCCAATTTCCTCAAGCTGCGCTCTGGAAATCCTGCCGACTTTAATTTTATGAGGTTCTTTTGATCCGCTTTCAATCCCGATTGCTTTTTTAATTAAGACCGATGCGGGCGGGGTTTTCAGGATAAAAGAAAATGTTTTATCCGCGTAAACCGTGATAACAACAGGGATTATAAGCCCTGGTTCCATGCCTTTTGTCCGGTCATTAAACTGCTGGACAAACTGAGGCGCGCTGACTCCATGAGGTCCCAGCGCAGGTCCAACGGGCGGAGCCGGCGTGGCTTTTCCCGCGGGACATTGCAGCTTAACATAAGCCGCAATTTTTTTCTTTGCCATATAAAACTCCTTTGTGGTTTTTCCGGCGTCTGGCATCAGCCGGAGTAGCGAAGTTAAATAACTTCTTCCACTTTCTTATTAAAGATCAGGAACCAGTTTGATATCAGCAATCTGATCCCTGTTCTTTACATCACACTTTTTCCACCTGTAAAAGATCAACCTCTACAGGCGCGTTTCTGCCGAAAATGCCAACCATCACTTTTAATTTATTCTTTTCATGATTAACTTCTTCGATGGTTCCTACAAATGATTCAAACGGCCCGTCTATAATTTTTACCTGTTCACCGGGTGTAAATGACTGCCTTGTGCGGACCGCTCTTTCTCCTTTTATTTCGCCCGATTTATGCAAAATCGCCCTTGCTTCATCGCCGGACAGCGGCTGCGGCTTGCGATCCGCGGGCGTTCCGACAAAACCGGTAACACCCTGGATTTTTTTAATCTTTGTACAGGGAATTTTCCACCCCATATCGGAATCACCCAGATCCATCTCTACCAAGATATAACCAGGAAGAAATTTTTTAGTCTGGGTGCGTTTTTTGCCTTCTTTTATTTCGACAACTTCTTCGCTTGGAACCTTAACGTCGCGGACAACAGTTTTGTCTAATTCCCCGTTTTCGGTCATCATGCGGATGGTTTTCTCTATTTTATTTTCGTATCCTGAATAAGTATGCAGGACATACCAGCCTGTTGCCATTATTTTCCTTATTTAATCTAAAATATTGAATTAATACCAAAGAGCAGTAACATATCAATCACTCCCAAAACAGCGGCGACAACAAGCGTAGAAATTAAAACAACCTTTACAGAGCTGATCACATCGTCTCTACCTGGCCAGACTACCTTCCTGAGTTCCGCATAAGATTCCTTAAAAAACTGAATGATCTTCTTCATATTTATACCTTTCCTTTTCAATGGCGGATACATACATACAGGCGCAGTAGGCTTCGAACCCACGACCTGCGGTTTTGGAGACCGCCGCTCTACCAACTGAGCTATACGCCTCGATTTTTACTTTACCTTAGTCTCCTTATGGAGAGTATGTTTGCGGTCATGCGGGCAATACTTGTTAAATTCCAGTTTTTCCTGAATATTGCGCCTGTTCTTGCTTGTTGTATAATTACGCCTTTTACATTCAGTGCATTGAAGAGCTATCAATTCCACCACATTTTTCTTACTTGCCATATTAATACCTCATAATATATTTGGGAAAATCCCAATGGTTCCTAATCATCCCATCAAACAGCCGATAAATGATGGAGATTTACAAAGTAAATCTCCAAGGAAAAAGGTCCGCAGGGCCTTTTTCCAGCCCTCAATCAGAATCGAACTGATGACCTCATCCTTACCATGGATGTGCTCTGCCAACTGAGCTATAAGGGCAGCTTCAAGCATAAAACACAAGCCCCAAAAACAAATTTTGGGAAACTACCGGGGCACTCTACGCCGTTCTAAAAAGATAACAAAAAAGATAATTTTGATCAAGGGGGTAAGGCAGGTTTTTGTAAAATATCTGAAAAAATAACTATTTTTTTATCACTTTTCTATTGCACAGTGTATAATTCAAAAGAGCGTTATTAAGGAGGAGCCATGTCGATACATATTGCCGCCAAAAAAGGTGAAATTGCAGAAGCAGTGTTACTGCCTGGAGACCCGCTGCGCGCGAAATTTGTCGCCGATAATTTTCTGAGCGATGTGTTTCAATATAACAGTGTAAGAAATATCCTTGGATTTACCGGAACTTATAAAGGGAAAAAGGTCTCAGTACAGGGAACAGGGATGGGTATTCCTTCCATTTCAATATATGTAAATGAATTATTTTGCGAATACGGAGTAAAAAGGGCGATACGCATAGGAACTGCCGGTTCAATCAACGAAGAAGTGAAAATCCGCGACATTGTTCTTGCAATGTCGGCAAGCACCGACTCAGGGGCAAACAGCATAAGGTTTGGCGGCAGGAATTACGCTCCTACTGCTTCTTTTTCTCTGCTGAAAACCGCATGGGACATAGCGGTTTTAAAGGGTTGGCAGCCAAAAGCCGGTCCCATCGTATCATCAGATATGTTCTACACAGAAAATCCCGAAGACTGGAAATTATGGGCAAAGTTCGGCTGCTTTGCGGTGGAGATGGAATGCGCCGAATTATACACTCTCGCGGCTAAATACAAACGCGAAGCCTTAGGTATTTTAACAATTTCCGACAGCCTGGTTACAGGAGAGTCCACAACATCCGAAGAACGGCAGACTACTTTTACAAAAATGATGGAAACAGCGCTTGAAACGGCGATTAGCTGATTAATAACGGGAAATATTCCGTAAAATAATGCCGCTTAAGAGAAATAACAGACAAACGTTCTTTTATCTCGTTTAAAATAATTAAAACATATAAAAAACACCTCAATATCCCCTAATTTGGCAGGTAAAAAACAGCCAAAAACGGCTGTCTCACCTAATTTGGTGATTTGCTATTAAATTTTTCAGAGTTTATATTTTTCATAAATGCGTATCCAGCGTCCTTTGAAGCTATGATACGTAAATCAATTTCAGGAGGTATACTTATGAAAAAGTATACAGCTTTTATCGTCTGCTGTTTAGCAATGTTCTTATCAGCAGGAATCGTTTTCGCCCAATTTACAGGGCAGCAGGTAATTCCCGGACAGATCATTCCGGGGCAGGTTATACCGGGGCAGCAGATTGTCCCCGGTCAACAGATTGTTCCAGGACTGTACGGTTATTCAGCGCAAACGGTTCCTGTAGTTCAGGCATGGAGTTATTATCATAAATCACCGATTGTCATACAGGGAAGTATAATCCAGTTTTACGGAAGCAGAGACCTTTATATATTCCGAGATTCTTCAGGCGATGTCCTTGTCAAAATCGGAAAGAAAGAATTGGAAAATCTGTGGTATCAGGGGATAAGCATTGCCGCAACTGATACTGTAGAAATCTACGGTGAAGTTCATTGGCCGAAACACAGCTGGGGATCTCCTGAAATACATGTAAGATATATCAGGAAAATATGATAGATTTTACAGAGAACTTTTGTTTGGGCGAAAGCCCAAACAAGGTTCCCTTATATGAGAGGTAGTCTTATGGGAAAAAATATTTTTAGTTTATTATTTTTACTGTTAACTGTTACTGTTTACGGTCAGGGTTTTACAGGTCCCGGTTCTGAAGGACAGATTGTGACAGCCGGCAGGATTATTACAGTCAGCGAAGCTAAAAATTTATCCAACGATTCATGGGTGGTTTTATCGGGAAATATTATCAATATGCTGCCAGGCGGCAGGCAGTATACATTTCGCGATGTAACGGGAGATATCGCAGTTGATATCGGTCCTAAAGAATGGCGCGGGCTGTCTGTTGACGCGGCTGACAATGTTGAAATTTACGGAGAAGTAAAAATTAACCGGGGGCAGGTTCATATTAAAGTTCACGCCATAATCGGAACAGGAAGGCAGAATAACAGAGCGGGGCAGGCTGTAACAATAACCTATCCGATCACAATTACAGAAGCCATGAGTCTTCCTCATGAATCATTTGTGGTATTAGCAGGAAACATCATAAATAAACAACCGAACGGCAAGAATAACTATACTTTCAGCGACGCAACAGGAGAAATAAGAGTTGATATAGGCGTAAAAGAATGGCGCGGACTGTCTGTCGGCATATACGACAGGGTGGAAATATACGGAGAGGTAAAAGTCAGCCGCTCTGAAACACATATAAAAGTGCACGCTATAGGAAGAGCGGGAGTTTAAAGTTTTGCATAATAAAATCAATGCAATAATTAAAAACCTTTTTCAAACAAGGGACGAATTATCATTCCGCAATATCAGAACCGCCTTATGGCCTGCCGTGCTTGTTTTTCCGGTTTCTGTAATAATGGGCAACCTGCGCTATTATGATCACAGCATCGCGATAACCGGATTTGCAACTAACGAACTGATGTTTTTTATGCTGGGTTTAAGCTGGCTCATCCTCAGTTTTACACCCAAACATCTGATAATCCCTTTGCAGAAAATATCAGTAACCGTTTCAGCCGCTCTCATGGCGTCTTTATTTTTAACGCCAATGGGTTCCGTTCAGTTCGCGCTTTATATGGCTTTTAAATTTTTCAGCGGTCTTTGCGCCGCCTGCGCTTTTTACCTTTTCTGCTTTGTTTTGAATAACGTTGAGCGTCTTGCGGGCATGGTTGTTATTCAGCTGTACTACGGATTTTATTACGCTGTCTGGAACATACTTCCGGATTTTCATACGGCGGGAAATTCATGGACAGAAGCCGCTTTAATGGCGTTGTTGATTGTAATTATTTTTTATACGCGCAAATCTGTTACATGCGAAACAAACACAGACAGCGACGGCAAAGGCTCAGGAGCGCTTTTTGTATTCGGCCTTGGCATTGTTCATTACATGATAATGTGCATGAGCAATTACATTGAATGGGCGCAAAGCAGCGTATCGAGTTTTGCTTTTGGAGCCGGAACCGCGATAGCTATCGCCGTTGTTTTAATCATGCAATTGCTGAAAGGCCGCAGCGCGCTGTATATATGGCTCATGTTTCTCGTCTTTACTTTGCTTGGTTTGGGCGCTCTTTTGCTTAACACACCTATCGCAGTCACATCCGGTTCATTTATTTACGGCCTTGGAGACAGCCTGGGTTATACAATAATAATATATATGTGCGCAGGAGCGATAAAAAGAAGCAAATCGCTGCGGATGTTCAGATTTTATTGTTTTGTTTTCTTTATTCAATATTTTTTAATTTCCGGTATTTTTTCCCTGTACTTCAATTATTTTGATGAGCCTAACAGGTTTCTTGCTTTCGCGGTTGTTCTGGTTTTGGTTAGTTTGTGTTTATTATTTATGCCGTATATACAAAAAAGATTGTTTGACGCGGACTGGACAGACGGCCTGTATCTCCGTGATATGGAAGAGTATTCAAAGCCGCTTGTAGAAACTGAAGAAATCAATAAAAAGGAAAAATTAAATTTAACGCCCAGAGAACAGGAAATATTTACAATGCTGCTGCAGGGCGTTTCACCTAAAGAAATAGGCTATACCTTAAAAATCAGTTATGAAACAGTTCATCATCATCAGAAAAACATGTACAGGAAATTAAACATTCAGAGTATTCAGGAACTTTTTGCTAAATACAGCAAAGCTTTATAGCTGCTTAGACGCAAGCAATTTTCTCCAAAAGGAGTCTGCAATGAAACGATATTTAAAATTTTTTATTTTAATTTTAACCCTGTACTCCGCCGCCGGATGCACCAGCGCTAAAACACAGACTACAAATTATGAATTTACTAATATACGCAGAGGCAGCCTGGAACGCACAGTTACATCCAGCGGCACGATCAATCCTATCGCTATAGTTAAAGTAATACCGCGCATGAGCGGGAAAGTAGAGAAAGTTTTTGTCAATGATAATGATGTAGTTAAAGCGGGAGATATATTGGCGGAGCTGAACACCGAAGTGCTTCGGCTGAAATTAAGCCAGCAGATTGCCACTGTCAGAAGAGCGCGGTCCAATTACGAGCTGCAGCTGATGAATTATAACGTTCAGGAATCACTCGCGCTGAAAAATTTAATTTCAGAATATGATCTCAGAAGCAGCCTGACTACGCTTGAAAATCTGGAAGCAGAGCTGGAAGTCGCACAAACGAATTTACTGGTTCTTGAAACAGAAATTAACCAATATGCTTATATTACATCCCCGATAAACGGTATTGTTCTGAACCGTAACATTAATGTTGGGGATACTGTAGTGGATTCCGCCGCGGCCAGCAGTATTTTTACCCTGGCTGAAAATCTAAGCGAGATGCAAATAACCGCTTCTGTGGGAGAGCTTGATGTTGTTTCAATTCACAAGGGACAGCCGGTTCGCTTTACTTTGGAAAGTCTGCCGGGACGCAGGTTTTCCGGGACTGTTGAGAACGTTAAAATGATTCCGGTAGTGACAGCTAATGTAGTGACATACACTGTGATAATCAACACCGGAAATAATGACGGTTTATTATATCCTGGAATGACATGCGCGGTAAATTTCATTGTACAGCAAAGTGAAAATGTTCTTGTAGTCGCCAACGCCGCTCTTCGTTATCAGCCGTCAGGGTTAAGCACGGATCAAATTGAAGAAATGGAATTTATCGCAAGCCTTGCGAATATGGATGAGATGCAGCAGCAGGCCGCTATAGAAGCGCGTATTCAAACACTGTCGGACAGAGGCGCGGCGCAGAGTTCAAGTTCAGGTTTAGCCGGACTCTTAACAGGAGCGCGTTCAAGACCTGCGCCTTTGCCTCCGTCAGGCGGAGGAACACGCGCTGCTGTTGTCTACCGTAATATCTGGTATTTAAACGATGAAGGTAAACCTGAGGTGATACAGGTGCAGACCGGAATCAGCACAAGTTCTCAAACAGAAATTATATCAGCTCTCGATCTTGAAGGCAAACAGGTGATTGCGAGGGAGAGGTTATAAATGAATATATTCCAGCAAATACTCAACTGCTTTCGTTCAATCCTTCGCAACAGGATGCGAAGCCTTTTAACATCATTGGGTATTATTATCGGGGTAGGATCTGTAATCGTTATGGTCGCGATGGGCGAAGGCTCTCAGCGTGTAATAGAGGATAAAATCAGCGCTATGGGAACTAACCTGCTGCAGATTAACCATAGACCGCCGGCCCGCAACGCTCAGTCAACATATACAAGGAGAAGCTCCTTCAGCAAAGAAGACATTGATAAACTTAAGGAAGAAGCGACTTACATATCTGCGGTTTCCGGTGTTGTTCAGAGCGAAATTACTTTGGTTGGAGGGGAAGGAAACGCGCGTGTCAGGCTGCAGGGCGTACAGCCGGATTTCCTTAAAGCCCGTAACTGGGTTGTGGATTCAGGATATTTTTTTAACGATGATGATTTGGAAGCCCGCAATACTGTCGCGGTTCTTGGCCGCACTACGGCGAAAAATCTTTTTACCGACGCCGAGAAAGCCATTTCACAGCAGGTGCGCATTGGAAATGTTTATTTCACTGTTATCGGTCTTTTGGAAACAAGAGGGACTGATATAGACGGAAGAGACATAGATGACATAGTCCTTATCCCGATGGATACAGCAATGACCCGAATTAACAATTCGCCTTATGCTAACCATATTGTAATAAGCGTGATCAGAAGCGATTACATGGAAGCGGCGCAAAGAGAGATTGAACTGCTTCTACGCGAATCACGCCAAATCCCTGACGGAATAAACTCCGATTTCGCTGTTACAAATCAGACTAACACAATTAATACAGCTTCTGAAACTTCAAGAATCCTGACAGGACTTCTGACCGCAATCGCCGCGATTTCACTTCTTGTCGGCGGTATTGGCATAATGAACATTATGCTTGTTTCTGTTACAGAACGCACCCGCGAAATAGGAATCAGAATGGCTGTAGGAGCGCGAAGGCGCGATGTTCTTTTTCAATTCCTGACCGAGTCTGTAATATTAAGCCTTATGGGCGGCATTGCCGGAATCGGTCTTGCTTTTCTGGCATGCAGAGTGTTATACGACATTGGAATCCCCGCATTAATTAATCCGATGATTGTAGCAGTATCAGCGCTTTTCGCCGCTCTTGTCGGGATAATTTTCGGATTTTATCCGGCGCTGAAAGCGGCAAGGCTCTATCCGATTGAAGCGTTAAGATACGAGTAAAATCACATAAAAAATAAATGTTCAATTAAAATTTTCACCCCAAGCAGAATAAGAACAGCGCCTCCGATAAACTCAGCCTTGCTTTTAAATTTCATCCCGAACAGATTCCCTATTTTTACGCCTCCTATCGAGATAAAAAAAGTAGTTAAACCAATTATTAAAATTGAAATGAAAATATTAACCTGAAAAAGAGCAAATGTAATTCCGACAGCCAGCGCGTCGATACTGGTCGCTATTGCCAACAGAAGCATTTTTGTTAGTTGAAATGAAGCTGGCTCCTTGGCGTCTTCTTTGGAAAAACTGTCTTTTATCATATTCGCGCCGATTAAACAAAGAAGCAGAAAAGCTATCCAGTGATCAAACTCATTTATTTTACCTGCGAATAAGGAGCCGGCGAAATGGCCGATAAACGGCATTAACGCCTGAAAAAAACCAAAAAAAATTCCGGGGATTAAATACTCAATGAGTTTTAGTTTTTTTACGCTTAAACCCAAAGTTATGGAAACAGCGAACGCGTCCATTGACAGTCCGACAGCGATAATAATTATTTCTAAATAACCCATATATTAAATTAATTATCCTCAAAGATATACTTTAATGTTTCTTTTTTATCGCCAAAATAGAATGTAAGAAATTTTGGCCTTATATAATTTTCATCATAAGCGCCTTCCCAATAAAGATAGGGAATTCCATCCTGTAATGAACCGCTATCATAGATAAATATTTCTCCTTTTCTTGATGTTTTATTTACACTTTCGCCTTTGACTGAGTAGCCTTCAAGCGATACACCCGGCGTAATATTTTTAAAAAGATTATCATCAAATTGTATATTATAACCATTAACAATTATACTGGAATAATTAATTATCAATTCTCCATGATATAAAAAGGTACCCGTTGATCTCCATGTGCCGCGTAAATCATATTCAAAATACTGCCCGCTGTCTGATAAATCCATATCACAAGAAACAACTAATAATGCAAGTAAAACAGCTATATAAAAAACGATTTTTTTCACTTTTTTCTCCGGAAGTAATATTAACCGCGTAAAATATATCTTTCTATAGTAACTATATCACAGAAACAGGCTTTTATCAATGCATTTGATTATTACAATATATTCAATCCCATTTCACTGATAAATTTTTCATTGTTAATTATTTTCTTTTCATCCAAAGCAACATTCTCATAACTTTTGTACAGTTTTTTTAACAATTCAATTTTTGCCTTTGAATCTTCATAATACGGGGATTGCGGATACCCGCTGATTATTTTATTAAAATAAAATTCCGACATATTGAAAGATAAATATATTTTATTTAACACACAAACCAATTCATTATATGCTTTTGTTTCATATGTTGAATCAGTGTTTCTTTTATAAAACTTATCAGGATGAATATTTCTGTAATATTTCACGCCCAGTTTATAAAAAACATAATCCTGATCCCTGTCTTTGTTATTATAATATATTTTATCAGAATTGATATCTGATTTAATCTCATTTAATTTGTTAACCAATACTTTTGTAATCTCATTATACATTGACTCCAGAAAACTGTTATTACATAAATCGGGATGATATTTTTTTATGAGGCTTTTTAATTGTTTTATATATTCGTTTTTATTCATGTAATAAAATTAAAATATTGTTTTCTGAATCTTTGGTCAATTGAAAAAACTGCGTGTTTGGATCAAGAATATAAAATATCATACACTCATATAATAATGGAAATTTAAAAACAAGTTGACATGGCAGTCTTTTTATGATATTTTATTAATACTGGAGGAAGATTATGGCAGTAAATTTAGCTACAGATATAAAACCTATTTCGTATGTAAAAACTAACGCAGCAGATATGATGAAATATGTAACTGATAATAGGAATCCTATTATTATTACGCAAAATGGAGAAGCTAAAGCTGTTTTAGTTGATATTAAAACATACCAAGAGACTAAAGATGCATTTGCATTATTACATTTAATAAAAATTGCCGAAAAAGACATACAAAATGGTGATTTTGAACCTTCTGATAAAGTATTTTCTGACTTAAGAAAGGAAATACTGGAAAATGCCTGAAAAAATAAAAAAGTTCATTGTAAATGTTAATAAAACAGCAAAAAATGATTTAAGGGAAATAATTAAATTTATCTCAAAAAACAATACAATGAATGGATTAAATATTTTGAAAAGAATTGAAGAAAAGATTAGTACATTAGATCATTTCCCTGAAAGAGGAGGATATATTCCAGAATTATTAAAAAATAATATAAAAGATTATAGACAGCTGATAGAATCTCCATGGAGAATAATTTATAAAATTAATAACAATGTTGTTAATGTATTATTAATAATTGATTCAAGAAGAAATACAGAAGATATATTAATGGAAAGATTAATAAAATAATGTACGCCTGGACTTCACATAACGATATATTTTTATTTGATGAATGATTCAACATAGTATTCGACACCCAAAAGACAGTGCGTAGTGCGTGGAACTACTGGCATCCGCAGGGGTATTTTTCCGGCTCAGAAAAACAACCTAAATGAGTACCTGCTGCGCTTGTGTGTCCGCCACGACAAATCCAATTTTGAAAAAGCTAAAGAAGGAAATGAGAGAGGAGGATTAATACACTTTGCGGATATAAAATTGAAATGCCGTTCAAAGTTTATTTCGCTGCTGAGAGACAGGAGAGAAAGATGAAAGATTTATCTGATGAAGAATATGCCAGACTCGCTGAGAAATGGACAAAAACGACGCCTAAGGCAGGTCCTAATGGATCAGGCTATTTTTCGCAGCGTAAGGCGGCAGCTCATACGGTAACAATTGACGATTTTTCAGCTAATTATATGAAAATTAAAGCCATGGATACGCATAAAACTCCTGCAGAAATAATCAGCGAAATGATACATGAACGGATCGCTTCCGCTGTATAAAGCTAAAGCCTAAAATCCCGGACGATGCGGTCATTGTCCTTATATATTACTGATTTAGCGCAATGTATTGACAATGAGCGTAAAATTTTGTATTTTTGCTTTAAGAAGGCAAATATGACCGAATCAACCAACCTGAATATTCGTATTGATAAAGAACTCAAGGAGCAGGCTGAATGCTTTTTTAGTGAATTGGGTTTGAATATGTCATCGGCATTTAATATTTTTGTACGTCAATCTTTAAGGCAGGGAAAAATAC